>JAESGN010000122.1_pt1:2500-200783 | contig 200783 bp, 183 predicted proteins | sample 9269731 | NCBI WGS metagenome assembly JAESGN01 (sample SAMN15720683, study PRJNA650826) | algae metagenome | isolation source: Mojavia pulchra JT2-VF2 and co-occurring heterotrophs from desert soil | place: USA: Cadiz Valley, Joshua Tree National Park, CA | collected 1998-06-08 | reverse complement strand
CCGTTCTCGGCCTCACCGCTGCTGCCGCTCTCGCCGTTGTGGCGCTGGCGCCGACCACCGCCTCCGCCGGCTATTATGGCCATGGCTACGGCTACAAGTCCTACCACTACGCCCCGTCCTACTCGTATGGCCACAGCTACGGCTACAAGTCGCACGGCTACGGCTACAAGTCCTACGGCTACGGCCACCGCTCCTACGGCTACTAAGATTTCGCCGATCCCAGGCAGCAAGCCCGGCCTCCCAGGAGGCCGGGCTTTTTCGTTTGTTGCGCGGGCCGGTTCGCCACGCGTCTGCGGCGCATGGCCCTTGTCGGTTGCCGCTTGCCGGCTGGTCACGCCCGCGTGAGACGGTGGAAACCTCATCCGCGGTTTGAACCAAACCCGCCCCGGACGCGACCCATACATATCAGGGACGCGATACCCGCTCCCGACACAGACAAACAGGGGACTTCGCCATGATCCGCAACACCGTTCTCGGCCTCACCGCTGCTGCCGCTCTCGCCGTTGTGGCGCTGGCGCCGACCACCGCCTCCGCCGGCTATTATGGCCATGGCTACGGCTACAAGTCCTACCACTACGCCCCGTCCTACTCGTACGGCCACAGCTACGGCTACAAGTCGCACGGCTACGGCTACAAGTCCTACGGCTACGGCCACCGCTCCTACGGCTACTAAGATTTCGCCGATCCCAGGCACCCAACCCGGCCTCGTACGAGGCCGGGTTTTTGCTGTTTGGAACGTCTTTGCTGTTTCGGACCGGGACCGTTATGACGGTTCGCTGCGGAGCAGGCGGCGCCGCGACCGCGAAGGGAACCGAGATGTCCGACGAAGACCTGAAAGCCGAACTGGAGCGCCTCCGAAACGAGAACGCCGCACTGAAAAAGGGACAGGGCGGCGCGACAAGGATCAAGGTCAGCGAGAAGGGTGGCGTTTCGGTCTATGGTCTCGGCCGCTTCCCGATCACGCTGTATCAGGAACAGTGGCTCAAGCTCCTGAACATGGCGGACGAGATCCGCGCCTTCATCACCGCCAACGAAGCGCAGCTGAAGAAGAAGGAATAGCCGCGATCACCCGCGACTCCGGCGAGGCTTTTCACCATGAACTGGGGCTCCCTGGTCGAACAGGCCATCGCGATCGGACTGACGCAGCTCGCCGTGGTGGTTTTTGTCGTCGGCGTGGTCGTCGGACTTGCAATCGTGTTCATGCAGCGGCGGCGCAAAAGCTGACCACCGGTCGTTCGCTTGCGCGGCGTTCGCTGGCAGGACCGACCGGTCGAGCGCTTGCGGACAAGCCGCCCGGCCGCGGAAGCCGATCGCATCGATAAGCTCGATCCGACCGCGGGCCTCGGTGAATCAGGCCATCACACCAGAGTGACCTGACCGGTCGCGATGTCGTACACGCCACCCACCACGCCAACGTCACCTTTGGCGACCATGTCGGCCAGGATCGGTGTTGCCTTTTTCAGGCGCTCGACATTGTATTGCACGTTGGCGATCACCGCCCGCTGCTCGATATCGGCGCCCGGCTGCTTCAATACCGATTCGACGCCCGGCTTCATCGCCGTAATCAGACCGGCAATGTGACCGGGCAAGGTGTTGCCTTTCTGAAGCGCCGCGACCGTGGCATTCACCGCGCCACAGCTGTGGTGGCCGAGAACCATGATCAGTTTCGTCCCCAGAACGGCGACGCCGAATTCCAGGCTGCCCAGACCGTCGGGTGTCACGAAATTGCCGGCGACACGAACGACGAACAGATCGCCCGGGTTTTGATCGAATGCCAGTTCCGGTGCGATCCGGGAATCCGCGCAACCCAAAATCGCCGCGAACGGCGCCTGTCCCAGCGCACGGCTGGCCCGCCCGGCGGAAAAGTCACGCTGCTGCGGCTGATTGGCGGCGTAACGTGCGTTACCAGCCACCAGAAGCTTCAGCGCCTGGTCGGGTGTTGTGGCAGCCCGCACCGGCTGCGCTTGCGCCGCGCCGCCGAGTTGTGTCGCAGCCAGCATCCCGGCGGCACCAAACATCAGGGCTCGCCGGCTCGGACCTTTCTGGGCGCAGACATCACACATGATCATTTCCCTTCATGGCGGCGCCGCGCACCGCAGATGAGCCGATGGACTATCAGGATTATATTTGCGGATGGTTATCGTGAAACCGGCAATGCTGTGCATTGTCGTTGACCCTGCTTGAGCAGATTGATCGCCTCGGACCCGCATGTGGTCAAAGGCGACTCCGCCGTTGTTGCTCGTTACAATACATCTGAATCCCGCAACCAAGGTTTAGGCCAGGACTAGTATTGGACGATTGCCAGAGGAACATGAGGTATTCTCGACCAAAAGCAGTGATCTTCGTCGGGTCCGTGCTTGCCGCAATGGTCATCGGGATATCGGTGATCACAACCAGGCTCGGGCCCGAGGTCCGCGTGAATGACGACCTCCTGTCGATTTCACAAGGCCGCGCGCCTTCGGCGATCATTGATAAGTTCGATGCGGTATGTTTCGACGCCGGCGCCGGCCGCTTCGATCTGATCAACGCCGCGCGGTCAAACGGCATGAACATTGATGCTTCGCTTAAGGCCTGCGGGATCGATCAAACCTGCTGCGGTGCGAACAGCGACCTGGCCGGCTATATCGGTCTCGTGCGCGGCAACGCGGTGATGTGCGTCGAGGTCAACCGATTCGAATACCATCTCGAAGGAGACGAGCCATTTTGCGCGAAGCCGTCACAGTTGCGGGTGTCACAGCACACCCACACCACGCGGTTTAATCCGCCACGTCGAGCTTACTTTACGATTGTCGGTCGAAAATACTTTCAAGTTGGTCGAAAACAGTAAAGCTCAGGTGCTTCTCCACCACATGACGCGCCTATCGCGTACAGCGCGCTGGCAAGACCGGTGCAATCGTAACTGGCTTTTTTCGGTCGCGAGGACCTGGTCGGCGCAGCATGCGCCATAACGATGTCTGGGCTCCCGGATTTCAACCCCGCAGAATGCGGCCAACCTGTTCCAGACAACCATTGGATTTAGCGTTGGTACAGCTGGGGGGACTTGAACCTCCGACCTCCTGATCCACAGTCAGGCGCTCTAACCAACTGAGCTACAGCTGCATTCGCAAACGTGGGGCGGCATTTTCAGCACGGCCCGGCGAAGACGGCCGGAAACTAGGGGCTTGGACCCGGTTTGGCAAGCAATCCGCGCCCGCCTGCTCCGGCAGTTTGGTGCGGCCGAATTCGTGGTTCCGGAGCGGTGGTCCGGCCGGTCTCCGGGCAAGAAAAAGCCCGGGCGAAAGGCCCGGGCTGATCATTCAATATGTCGGGCAAACCGCGATCAGGCGGCCTTCTTCATGGCCGTGGTCATGCCGGACTTGATCGGCTCCATGCTTTCGGTCGCGACCTTCTGGGCCAGCGCGGTCAGATCCTTGGACTGCGCGGTGGCGGTCTCGAACTGCTTGCGGGCATGAGCGGTCGACAGCTCGATCATTTCCGACATCGACTTCGCGGTCATGATCTGGCTGTAGAAGTCGAACGTCGAGTTGACGTTGGCACGGGCGGCGTCGATCAGGGCAAGGCCGTAATCGGAAGCGCCCTTGGAGGCGGTCGAGTAGCTCGACTCGATGATGTCGGTGGCGTCCTCGGTGACGGCCTTCATCTTTTCCCAATTGTCCTTGGCCTGCGACACGCTCTTCTCAGCGAGTTCGCGGAACGCGGCCGGGACTTCCATCTTGGGCATTTCGAAATTGGGCATTTCAAACGTCGGCATGTCGAACGCCGACTTTTTGGTCTTTACGCTGGCCTCAGTCATGATTGATCCTTCCAGGGGGATGGTCGGTGATATTGGCTGCAGGCTAATCCTTTAGCACTATGCATGGTGCATTGCAATAAAATGTTGCAATGCACAATTTTGCCAGTATCTCCCGTGACTTAGCCCTTGCAGGGACCGCATGGGGGCAATTTCAGAGCAGCTTTATTTCAGAGCGGCATGATCTCAGACCGGCTTGGAGGTCGCATCCTTGGCGACCCGGGCCGCTGTATCCGCCAGCTCCTTGGTCTGCTCGTTAAGCGCCTGGACCTGCGCCTTAACATATTCCGTCTGCAGTCGGACAACCTCCTGGACATCCTTGGCCTTGACCAATTGCTGCGCGAATTCGAACGAGGCCGCCATATTGCGCTCGGCGAAGGTCATGGCACGGCCGCCGACATCCATGGCGCCGCTGCGCGCGGTTTGCGCCCGCCCCTCGAAATCGGCAACCGCCTCGTGAGCGGCCGAAATGAAGCGGTCGAACGCCTGTCGCGCCTGTTCCACACTCTGCTCGGCGAATTTGCGCATGTCCGCCGGCACTTCGAAGGGCTTCATGTGATCCATGGCTGTCCCCGTCCATTGGTGAGATTAAGTTTGAGCCTGAGCTTGAACCTGACCTTGGCACAGTAACACGGGATCGATGACGCGGTTTCTCCGACATAGAGATTCGCCGCAGGACCAGAGGCCCCCGAATTAAGGTTATCCCTGATGGGTCCGGGCCCCGCATGGACGCCGGGCGGCACGCGTCCTATTAAGAATCTCTTAAAATGCAACGTCTTGGAGCAGAACAGCGCCTTTATCTCCGGCGTCACACGGACATGGACCGGCCAGCCCACGATATCCTGCGCGACCCTGCCATCGCAGCGCATGCAAGCAGCGCGCGCCCGGCATGGCTGTTCGCAGGCGACGGCACGCGCCTGATCTTTGCGAATGCCGCGGGCGCCGTGCTGCTCGGCCTGACCAATCGCCAGGATGTCCCGGGCTTCAGGGTTCCGCACGATCTCGCCGCCCGGATCGCGCGCAGTGCGGCGACGCTGCGGGCCGACGGCCATCCAAGGCTGGAACGCCTGCGCGGCCTGGGCACGTCTTTCGGCCAGCCGCTGACCTGCACCTGCGCACGCCTTGAACGGGACGAAGGTCCCGCCGTGCTCATTGTCGCCACCGACATTGCCGGCCCCGTGCAGACGCTCGCCGAACGCGCGCGCTATCTGATCGCGGGAGACGGCAACGAGGAACAGGAAGCGGCCGCAGCCTTCGGCGCGGATGGCGCGCTGCTGCATGCGACCGCGGAGGCGTTGCGGCACATCGACAGAACCGCGACGCTTCGCGATCTCGACGATCAGTGCGCCGGTATCGAGACACTGAGCATCGGCAGCGGCGCCGACACCATGGTGCTCGCCTTGTTTCCGGCGAATTCGCAGCCGATCACATCGGAGCCGATCGGCGCGGTGACGGCGCAGCAGGACCTGCTCGATCTCTCCCCCATCGCCGAGGCGATCACCGCGATGACCAGGCTACCGTCGCAGCGCAACGAGCATGAGGGCGCACCGGCGGTCGACGCGACGAAAGACACGACGACGACAGACGATGGCGGACCCTCTGCAGAACATCGCCATCCGTCGCGCTTCTTCTGGGAAACCGACGCCGAGAACCGGTTCACGATCAGCGGCGATACGTTTCTGACGCTCGCGGGATCGCGCACATCGAACCTGCTCGGCCGGTTCTGGGGCGAAATATCGGCGAAACTCGCGCTCGATCCGGACGGCCGGGTCTCCAATGCATTGGTCTCGCGCGACACCTGGTCCGCAATCGAGGTGAACTGGCCGACGGCGAACGAATGGTCTGTGCGGGTCACCCTGTCCGCGATCCCGGTGTTCGATCACGCGCGCCGCTTCCGCGGTTATCGTGGACTGGGTGTTTGGCAGGGCGACGCGCCTGTCCATGACATCGATCCGGTTCAGACAGCGGCTGCGGTGCCGCCGCGATCCGAACCGGCACCGACGGAGGCTCCCGAGATCAAGGGGGCGGCTGCGATCGACGATCACGGACGGGGCGAAGCGACGCAATTGGGGCACGACGGCCCGGCGCAGTCGGACGATAAAACCTTCGATCACGACGCCGTCTTCGATCATGACACCGTCGTTACGCACGGGAATGACGACGTCCCGTTGCAAGCACCTGAAGCGACCGACGACGCGGCCTCAGACGTGAACGAGGACGACGCTGTGCCGGCGCAGGGACTTTCGCCACATCCGGAAAATGTGGTCCCATTTCCGGCAGCCTTCTCCGATCCGAAAATCAGCGGGCTGAATTCCACCGACCGTAGCGCCTTTCGCGATCTCGCCAGCCGTCTGAGCACCCGGCTCAAGGGCGCCGACGAGCTTGCCCGGGGTCTTGTCGAGAAAGGCGATCCGCATGACGACCTGCCCTATGTCCCGCCATTACCAGCCGCGGCATTGCAGGCCCCCGCGCCCATCCCGACGCAAGCCTTCCCGGAGTTAGAGCCCGAAGACGACGACCTCGCCATTCAGCGTCCCATCCTCGAGCGGATCCCGCTTGGCGTGTTGATCTATCGCGGCTCGAGCCTTCTCTATGCCAACCCCGCTTTCCTGAGATTGGCCGGGCAGGACTCGCTTGCCGATTTCGCCGACGCGGGCGGCCTCGATTCCCTGCTGGTAGAACTCGATGGAGCCGACGACGACCAGGACGGACAACGACTGCGTGTCGCCGCGGTGGACGACAGAGCTGCGATGGAAGGACGCCTCATCACTGCACCGGTCGGGGGCGAATCCGCGATGGTGCTGATGCTGCAGCCGGCCGCATCTGCGCCACTGGCTGCGATTGATGCGACGGAAGCGGCCGAGCTTGCGGCATTGCTGGACATCGCGAGCGACGGCGTCGTCACAATCGACAAGGACGCCAGGATTCTGACCGCGAATGGACGTGCCGAAGGGCTGTTCGGCTACGACGCGGGTGCGCTTGTTGGCAAACAATTCGGCGAGCTCTTTGCCCCGGAAAGCGAACGGATCGCGAGAACACGCGTTGATCGCCTCGCCTCTGGAGAGGCGGTCTCGGACGACGACAGCGGCGAAATCGTCGGCCGCCGCCGCCAGGGTGGTCTGATCTCGCTGCAATTGACGCTTGGCCGCGCAAATCGCGCCGGTACTCGCTTCCACGCTCTGGTCCGCGACATGACCCGGTGGAAGGAGGCTCAGAACGAGATGACGCTGGCACGCCAGCAGGCGGAAAAGGCGTCGGCCGCGAAATCCGAATTCCTCGCCAAGATCAGCCACGAGATGCGGACGCCATTGAACGCGATCATTGGCTTTTCCGAAATGATGATGGAGGAGCGCTTCGGCCCGGTCGGCAACGAGCGCTATCGGGATTACCTGAGAGACATCAACACCTCCGGCGCGCATGTTGTGTCGCTGCTCAATGACCTGCTTGATCTTTCGAAGATCGAGGCCGGCAAGATGGAGCTGAGCTTCGAACGGGTCGATCTGAACGAAGTGACGCAGCAATCGGTTGCCATCATGCAGACCCAGGCAAGTCGTGCCCGCGTGATCGTGCGCACCGCACTGTCGATGAACATTCCGGGCATCGTCGCCGATACCCGCTCGATCCGGCAGATCGTCCTGAACCTGCTGTCGAACTCGATCAAATTCACCGGCGCGGGCGGCCAGGTGATTGTTTCGACTGCGGCCAACGATGACGGTCACGTCACATTGCGGGTGCGCGACACCGGCATCGGCATGAGCGAGAAGGATATCGAAACCGCTTTGCAGCCGTTCCGGCAGCTCGCGACCTCATCGCGCACCGACGCAAGCGGAACAGGCCTGGGCCTGCCGCTGACCAAGGCGCTGGTCGAAGCAAACCGGGCACACTTCTCGATCAAGAGTGCGACCAATGCGGGCACGCTGGTCGAGATCGCATTTCCTGCCGCGCGCTCCCTCGCTCAATGACTGCTGATATCGCAGCGATCGCAAGCGATGCGCTTGGGGCGTTGGACACTGGCCGTTCGATAGAACCTTTCACCACGCGCTTTCCGGATTTTGACAGCGAGCAGGCTTACGCGGTGGTGGCAGCGATCCGCTCTCTGCGGGTCGCTAGGGGCGAAAAGCCCATCGGACGCAAGATCGGTTTCACCAACCGCGATCTGTGGACCCAGTACGGGATCGACCGTCCAGTCTGGGGCGACATGTACACGCACACGGTACAGGCGCTGGATCCATCCGAACCCTTCCCGCTCCGACTGTTCTGCGAACCGCAGATCGAACCCGAGATCGTGCTGCGACTGTCGCGCACGCCCGAACCGGGCATGGACGAACCCGCCATTCTCGATTGCGTCGAATGGGTCGCACACGGTTTTGAGATCGTGCAGTCGATCTTTCCCGGTTGGCGGTTCAAGGTGGCGGATACGATTGCCGGTTTCGGCATGCACGGTGCATTGCGGATCGGCGCACCGCTTGCGATCACATCGCAAAAACCGCAACGCGGTGCGCGCCGAACTCCGAAGTTTTACCGTAACCTTGACACGCGGACACGATGTGATCGAAACGGGCAGAGGAACCAATGTCCTCGATGGCCCGCTCTCGGCGCTCCGCCATCTGGTCGACATCCTCGCCAATGACTCAAACAACCCGTCTCTCGCGGCCGGCGAGATCGTGACCACCGGAACATTGACACGCGCTTACCCGGTCAGCCCCGGCGAAACCTGGTCCACCAGCATATCCGGCATCCCGCTGGCGGGGCTTTCAATCCGCTTCGGCTGACTTTCGCCATAGACGTTGCTAGACTTTGTCTGGGCGCGGCGAGACCTGTCGCTGCGCCGGAGCATGCGTCATGACCTTTCTGCGCATCCTTCTGACCGTTTTTGCGGTGGTCTCAGCACCGCTCTGCGCACGCGCAACCGAGGCCGTCGATCTCCTGCTGGTCCTGGCCGCCGACGTGTCACGCAGCGTCGATCATCCAAAATTCCAGTTGCAGCGCGATGGATATGCCGCCGCAATCAACGATCCTCGCGTCATGAATGCGATCATGTCCGGTGCAAACCGCCGGATCGCGCTTTGCTTTATCGAATGGTCGGGCGCCGGCGCGCAGAAGGTCGTGATCGAGTGGACCCTTATCGACGGTCCCGACGCGGCGCGTAAATTCTCCGATGCCCTGGTCGAGGCGCCCCGCGCATTTGCGGATCGGACCTCGATTTCGGGCGCGATCGATTTCTCGATGGAAATGCTGGCGCGCGCGCCGTTCAAAGCGCCCCGGCGTACCATCGACATCTCAGGCGACGGCACGCACAATTCCGGCCGCGGGCTGCTCGCGGCCCGTGAAGACGCGCTGGCCACCGGAGTCACGATCAATGGCCTTGTAATCCTGAGCGAGAGGCCGCTGCCCTGGAATCCCGAGCACACCAATCCGCCCGGTGGGCTTGCAAAATACTTCCAGGACAATGTCATCGGCGGGCCCGGCGCCTTCGTTACGGTCGCCGAAAACTTCCAGTCGTTCGGCCAGGCGCTGATCTCGAAGCTGGTGGCGGAAATCGCCGAAGCGCCTGCTGACGGCGCGACCGGCAGTGCCGCGCATCCGTGAGGCAATTTGTTGCAGCCGGAGCGCTTTGAGCCCGGCCGCCGAAACCGGTCCCGGCAAAGCCCAAGACTCTTCAAGGCACAACGCAAAAGTTTCGATTCATTCCAGACTATTTTCAGTCTAGAAACATTCTAACATGTTGATGAGACAACAGAATTTGGCTTGACGCTCTGCGCTTTCCGACCATTAGCTGGCCCAAATCGAACCGGGAGCACACCGATGTCAAAGACCCGCATGTTGGCCATGGCGGCCGCAAGCGCGATAGCTGTTTGTTTGCCAACGCTGGCTTCGGCGCAGGGCGAGGTGAATCTCTACACTTATCGCGAACAGAAATTGATCCAGCCGATTCTCGAGGCCTTCACCAAGGACACCGGCATCAAGGTGAATGTCGTCTCCGCCTCGTCCGGACTGGAACAGCGCATCAAGACCGAAGGCACCAACAGCCCGGCGGATGTGCTGCTCACCGTCGATATCGGCCGTCTGGAAGACGCGGTGCAGGCCGGCATCACCCAGCCGATCAAGTCCGACGTCATCGACAAGGCCGTGCCGGCGCAATATCGCGACCCGGAGGGCCACTGGGCTGGCGTCTCCATGCGCGCGCGCGTTATTTACGCGTCGAAGGACCGCGTGAAGCAGGACGCGATCACCTATGAAGAACTCGCCGATCCGAAATGGAAGGGCAAGATCTGCATCCGGTCCGGCCAGCACATTTACAACAACGCGCTGATCGGGGCGATGATCGCCAAGCACGGCGAGGCCAAGGCCGAGGAATGGCTGAGGGGCGTGAAGGCCAATCTGGCGCAAAAGCCATCCGGCGGCGACCGCGAACAGGCACGCGATGTTGCAGCGGGCAAATGCGACATCGGCGTCGGCAATACTTATTACGTTCCGCTGATGCAGAACAATCCGCAGCAGAAGGAATGGGCGGACGCTATCAAGGTGATCCTGCCGACCTTCAAGGACGGCGGCACACATGTGAACGTTTCGGGGTTAGTGCTGGCCAAGAGCGCGCCCAACAAGGCCAATGGAATGAAGCTGATCGAGTGGCTGGCCGCCGACAAGGCGCAGGAAATGTACGCCAACATGGTGTTCGAATATCCGGTTAAGGCCGGCATCGCGATCAATCCGGCGGTCAAGGCGTTCGGCGAACTCAAGGCCGACACGCTGCCTCTGGCCAAGATCGCGAACAACAAGAAGGCCGCGGCCAATTTGGTCGACAAGGTCGGATTCGATAATTGATCCGGTACGGCCAGACAATGCGCCGGTCCCGCAATCGCGGGGGCGGCGCATTCGCGCGCAGGGTGTGATGGCGGACATCGCGATCGATGCGAAGCGCGGTTTCCGGTGGCCGCGGCATACGCCCTCCCGAATTTTCCTGATCCTGCTAGCGGCGGCTGTACTGGCGCCACTTTTTTCGCTCGCGACCTTCGCGTTGCACGGCGACTCTGAAATCTGGTCGCACCTGACGGCCTATGTCCTGCCGCGGGCGACGCGGGACACCGCTATTCTTCTGATTGGGGTCGCGGTCATCACCGCAACAATCGGGATCGGCGCCGCCTGGATCGTCACCGCCTTCGAATTTCCAGGCCGGGCGACATTATGCTGGCTGCTGCCGCTGCCGCTCGCGTTTCCGACCTATATCGTCGCTTACGTCTATGTCGACATTTTCGACGCGATCGGGCCGGTGCAGTCCGCCTTTCGGGCGCTGATGGGTTATCGCACCGCAGGCGAATACTGGTTCCCGTCGGTACGTTCGCTGCCTGGGGCGATTTTCGTCTTCAGCCTCGTGCTCTACCCGTACGTCTATCTCGCCGCGCGCGCGATGTTCCTGACGCAAAGCGCCTCGCTGATCGAGGTCGCCCGCACGCTGGGCGCGACGCGTTTCATGCTGGCGCGCCATGTCGCCCTGCCGCTCGCGCGTCCGGCACTCGCCGTTGGCCTGTCACTGGCGCTGCTGGAGGCGCTTAACGACATCGGCGCGAGCGAATATCTGGGCGTTCAGACGCTGACGCTGTCTATCTTCACCACCTGGATCAACCGGTCCAGCCTGCCGGGCGCAGCTCAGATCGCAAGCGCAATGCTGGTCATCGTGATCGCTCTGATGGCGCTCGAACGCTACGGACGCCGCCACCACCGCTTCGTCACGTCGCCACGACGCCAGCGCACGGTACCGCGTATCCCGCTCAGAGGCAGGGCAGCGGTGTTTGCCTATGTCGGCTGCGCCCTGCCGGTCGTATTCGGGTTTGTTCTGCCGTTCGCCTATCTTGCGTGGCAGGTCGTCCTGCGGGGACTGCTGACAGGATTCGATCCGGACCTGTTGCGATATACCGCAACCACCGTCACGCTGGCCGCGACCGCGACCGCAATCGCGATCGGGCTCGGCCTCAGCGCTGCGATCGCCGTGCGCATGGTGCGCGGACGGCTCGCCGCCTCCTGCCTGGTCATCGCCGGATTGGGCTACGCCATTCCCGGCACCGTCCTCGCGCTCGGACTGTTGTCGCCGCTGGTCGGCATCGACACCATCCTGAACGCGATCTCGCAAACACTGGGAGGGCCGCCTCTCGGACTGATCGTAGCGGGCTCGAGCGCAGCGCTGATCATCGCTTATGTGATCCGCTTTCTCGCCATCGCGACTGGCTCTGCGCAGGCCGGGCTGGCGCGGATATCACCCGCGATCGACGACGTTGCACGCACGCTCGGCACGCGGCCGTCAGGCATCGCGTGGCTCATTCACATGCCGTTGACACGGCCGGCGCTGGGTGGCGCGGCGCTACTGGTGTTTGTCGACTGCCTGAAGGAATTGCCGGCCACGCTGTTGCTGCGGCCGCTCAATGTCGAGACCCTGTCGACATACATCTACCAATTTGCGACACGCGGAAACTTCGAGGAGGGGTCGCTCGCCGCACTGCTGATTGTCGCGGTCGGCATCCTGCCGGTGATCCATCTCACACGGTTTTCAGAGATCGCACCGGCACCGATGACGTCGTCATCGCGCTGAATGCCTGGAGCATCGTCAGGCGCCAAGTGCCACGCTAAACAATCGCGGCGCGTCGCTGCATCCGGCAGCGTCTCTCCGCGTGGCTTCAGTTATTGAAGAGCTTCAGCTGGAAGAGGTAGGTCAGACCGAGCTTCGCCGTGAACTGGTTCTCGCTGCCCACCTGGGTGATCGGCGAATCCGCGGCATCCCCAATCAGCTTGTCGTAGATGAACTCGCCGCGGACCGCCCATTTCGGCGCGAATTCGTAGCGAAAGTTGAACTCGGCGCCGACGCTTTTGAAACCGCCCCCGGGCGAATAGGCCGCGAGCGTGCCCGAGAGCGCCGATTCCGTCGGCGTCACTCCGAAATAGGTTTCCATATAATCGCGGTTGGCGAAGGTGGCGCGCGGACCGATCGACCACAGGAGCACCGGGGACGCGCGGAAGATGAAGTCGAGGCCGGTCTCGCCAACGATGCCGCTGTGACCGCCGAGGCCATAACGCGCCGCAACCCAGGGGCGGATCCAGTCGAAGGTGTAGCCGACCTTGGCGCCCAGCTCGAAGGTCATGTCGACATCGTTCAGCCCGAACAGTTCCGGATAATCCGAGGCCTTGCGCTCCGACTGCAGATTGAACGACGGTCCAAAGGACCAGCCACGAAGATCGGCGCGACCATCCTTCACGACGCCGTAGCCGGGCAGCTGCAGATAATGCAGGGTGACAAACCCGGTCGGCCAGGCCTCGTAATTCTTGGACCCCGGATAGTCGGGCCGCACCTGTACGCCGGCGCCCAGTTCGATCATCAGGTCGAATGGCTGCTCGACCACGACCGGCGCCTTGGCCGGCATCGGTGGGATATCGGCGGCGAAGGCGCTCGAGCTGCCAAATGCCAGAACGGCGGCCAACAGAGGGCGTTTCATGAATCCGCGATCCTACTTCGCTCGAATTTCCCCAACCGCCTGTCTAGCAGCCTCGGGTAAAAGAATTCGGTAATATCTTACGCCCGCCAAATTTTGCGCGGATGTGTGCCCTAAGGGTGTCACAGTATGTTTTCAGGTGCCACCCAGCAGCCGCCGGAGCCAGCGCGGCCAGACCGGCGGCGAGGCGAATCGATCAGACAAGGCTTGCGACGGGGAAATAGGGTTCGGGACCCGCTCGTCGGCGTCCTTCAGGCGCAGGCTCAGTCCGCGGAAAAACCCGTACAGAACGCCCCCCAAGGATGACGAAGCCCAAAATCGTGGGCAAAGCGCGCAAAAAGGCAGCGAAAGCGTCGTTCATCCTCAACCGTCCTTACCAGCACGCGGCTGCGTGCACGTTGGGGGTGCGATTCGCGAAGCCTTGCCGGGGCGCGAAATGGCAAAAAGCCGATGAAGCCGGCCGGGAAAGCCGCCATCAGCGTATCCCGGGCCTTCGACAAATCCTCAGGGCTTTTCAGGTCGTCGCGCCAGTTGGTCGTCAGGCTGGCCCCGCCGGTTCGGCACGCCAAGCCTGACGGCTCGATACGAGCAGTCCGGACGTGCGACGATACCCTCGATACGCTAGGCTTTGATTCAGCTATTTCGGCCCTGCCCCCGGAGCGACAATGTCCGAAGAAAAGACCGTCCGCCGCATTCTGCATTTCAAGTTCACGATGCCCTCCGCAGAAGGCGCCCAACTCCTCAAGATGCTGAAGAGCTCGGCGCCCTATGCCACGATTTTCGGCGAGGTGAACGTCCGATTCCTGCAGAATGCCGACGACCGCGCGAAAATACTCCAGATCGTCGAATACAACGCGCCGGAAACAATCGAGGCCAACCGGCAATCGCTCGCCTCGGACGCGAGGGTGCAGGCCTATCTGCAGGTCTGGCGCTCGATGGCGCCTAACGTGGAAATGGACGTCTATCAGGAGATCGAGGGGTAGCGGCTCGCCGCCGTGCCGACCGCGCCTGACGGTCCCCAGGAAACGCTGCGGTCCTGATTTGGCCTTGCTCTCTCGACAATAGCGACCTGTTTACGTCCGCAACTCCTGTAGCCCTTCATACAGCTTCAGCGCTTCAGGGTTCGCCAGCGCCTCCGTGTTCTTCACTGGACGGCCATGCACCACATCGCGCACCGCAAGCTCGGTGATTTTACCCGACTTGGTGCGCGGGATATCGGCGATCTGAATGATCTTCGCCGGCACATGACGCGGGGTCGCGCCGGTACGGATTTTCTTCTTGATGGTGTCGCGCAGCGCATCGTCGAGGGTGACACCGCCCTTGCAACGCACGAACAGGATCACGCGCACGTCACCGTCGAAATCCTGACCGATAGCGATCGCTTCCATGATGTCCGGGATCTGTTCGACCTGTGCATAGATTTCGGCGGTGCCGATCCGCACGCCGCCCGGATTAAGCGTCGCGTCCGAGCGGCCATGGATGATCAGGCCGCCATGCTTGGTCCATTCGGCAAAATCACCATGGCACCAGACATTCGGGAAGCGTTCGAAATAGGCGGCGCGATATTTCTTGCCGTCGGGATCGTTCCAGAACATGACCGGCATCGACGTGAAAGGCTTCGTGCAAACCAGTTCGCCTTTCTCCTCGACGATATGTTTGCCGTCGTCCGACCATACATCGACCGCCATGCCGAGGCCCGCCGCCTGGATTTCGCCGCGATAGACGGGCGCAGTCGGATCGCCGAGCACGAAACACGACACGATGTCGGTACCGCCCGAGATCGAGGCCAGGTGAAGATCCGACTTAATATCGGAATAGACGAAATCGAAGCTCTCGGCCGCGAGCGGCGAGCCGGTCGATGTCATCACGCGTACCGACGAGAGGTCATGCGTTTTTGCCGGATGCACATCGGCCTTCTTCAGCGCGTCGATATATTTCGCTGAGGTGCCGAACAGTGTGATCTTCTCGTCCTGCGCATAGTCGAACAACACATCGGGTTTCGGCGCGAACGGCGAACCGTCCCACAAAATCAGGGTCGCTCCCGCACCGATGCCGGACACCAGCCAGTTCCACATCATCCAGCCGAGCGTGGTGAAATAGAATACGCGGTCGCCATCGCGCACGTCGCTTTGAAGGCGATGCTCCTTCAAGTGCTGCAACAGCGTGCCGCCGCCGCCATGCACGATGCATTTCGGCACGCCGGTCGTTCCGGACGAATACAGGATGTAGACGGGGTGATTGAACGGGACACGGGTGAAAGCGATCGGCTTCACCGTGACATCCTTCAGGAAAACATCAAGGGTCGTGGCGCGTGGTACCGCGGCCGCGACTGCCTCTGCTGTCTTCAGGTATGGAACGATGATCACCTTTCGCGCAGTGGGTAACTGGTTGGCGATGGCGGTCAGACGGCCGGTCAGATCGATTGACTTACCATTGTACCAATAACCGTCGACGGCGATGAAAATAGACGCCTCGATCTGTCCGAATCGGTCGACCACGCCCCGTTCGCCGAAATCCGGCGAACAGCTCGACCAGACGGCGCCGAGGGACGTCACCGCCAGCATCAGCCCGACTGACTCAGGCAGATTTGGCAGCATGGCGGCGACGCGATCGCCCTTCCCGACGCCTGCCGTCGCGAGCGCCTGTTGAGCGCGCGACACGAAGGCATGCAGGTCGTCCCAGGACCAGCGATAGGCCACCTTGTCCTCGCCGCGGAACACCAGGGCATCCCCCGGTCCGGTCTTGCGCAGCAGATTCTCGGCGAAATTAATCTGGGCATCGGGGAAGAACTGCGCGCCCGGCATCCTGTCGCCGTCGATCAGCCGGCGGCCGCCCTTGTCGCCGACCACGCCGCAATAGTCCCAGATCTGGTCCCAGAACAGATCCGGATGTGCCACCGACCAAGCATGCAATTGCTTGTAGGACGCCAGCGAAAGGCCGTGGCGCGCATTGACCTGCCGCAGGAAATCCATGACCTGGGTCGCGGCCGCGCGCTCCGGGCTGGGCGTCCATAGCGGTGTGTCGTTCATCGAAATCCCCCTCCGGCCGAATGAGTGTACCCGGCGTCCCCCATACACCAAAATGGCAAGGCTAGCGGGCCGCTTAGGCCACGAAAGCGTCACAGAGGGATGGTGTTTTCAATCAAGGCGCAAGGTTGCGCCGTCCGTCACATGGCCCGTATAGTTGGCCGCCCTCGAAACCGGAAAACATGACGTTGTCAGCAGTCCTTGGCTTCAAACGCCTGGCTCTCGCGGTGGGCGCCCTGACTTTGGGCGTGTTCGGGGCACTGGCCGTGGTCTCATTTCTGATCCCCAAGGATCAGGTCCGCGAGGCCGTGAAGTCCGAGATTCGCGCAGCAACCGGCCTCGATCCGTTGCTGCGCGGGGATGTTTCGGTTTCGCTGTTCCCTTACGGCCAGGTCACGCTGATGGACGTGGCGCTGGGCGAGGGTTCGGAGGAGCCGCCCTTGCAAGCAGCGCGTCTCGTCGCGCGTCTTAGCTTCCTGCCGCTCCTGTTGGGACGGATCGACATCGCCGACATCACGCTCGCCGAACCGCGGATCCTGGTGAAGGTGGACGAGAGCGGCCGCTCGAACTGGGGCAGGCTCCTGTCCTCGCTCGGTCGAGCCGTGGAGCCCGAAGCGCCGTCATTCTCGGAAATACGGATTGATCGCGGCACCGTGGTCGTGCGCGACGATTACCGCAAGATCTACGAGTATATTACGAAAGCCGACCTGTCGTTGGCCTGGCCGGCCATCTCGAGGAGTTTCGCCGTCACCGGCAATGCCCATTATCGCGGCGAAAATCTCGAAATCGGCGTTACGCTGGCCAATTTCGCTGCCGCCCTCCAGGGCGAACGCTCGACACTGAAAGTGCGTGTTGCCGGCGCGCCGTTGAAGTTCACCTTCGACGGCGCCATCGCGACGCGACCGACCCTGAAAATCGAAGGCGCAACCTCCGCCGATTCGCAGTCGCTCCGACGCGCGATGGTCTGGCTTGGCAAAAAGCCGTTGCCCGGCGGCGGCTTTGAGCGGCTCTCGCTCAAGGCACAGACCAATATGGTCGGCGGCACCATAGCGTTGTCGCAGGTCAATCTCGAACTCGACGGCAATGTCGCCGAGGGTGTGCTGACCTTTGCGGCGGACGGCCGTCAGACTCTTCAGGGCACTCTCGCGGTCGATCACCTCGATCTGACGCCATATCTGTCGACCCTGCGGCTGCTGACGGCGGCCGACCGTGAGTGGAGCCGCACACGGCTTGATCTCGACGGGCTATCGACCGTGGATCTCGATCTGCGGCTCTCTGCAGGAAAGGTGACGATCGGCGCAACGAACCTTGGGCGTACCGCCATTGCAACCAACCTGCGTGCGGGCAAGCTTGGGATCACTATCGGCGAATCTCGGGGCTTCGGTGGCGTGATCCGCGGCAGCATCGGGCTCGCCCGGTCCGAGCAGGGCGCCACCTTCGCTTCGCAACTTCAGTTCGACGGCGTCAATCTGGAGCGGTGCATCGGCGAACTGTTCGGCGTCAAGCGGATCGAAGGCAAAGGCAACATGACGGTGTCGCTGGAAGGCACGGGCGCGAGCGTCTACGCCCTGACCCGCACACTGGATGGCGAGGCGACATTGACCGGCAACAAGGGGGCGTTGACCGGACTTAATGTCGAGAAATTGCTGCAGAGGCTGGAACGGCGGCCATTATCTGGACTCAGCGAATTCCGCAGCGGACGCACGCCGTTCGACACGCTCGCGGTTCGCATGAAAATCACCCAGGGCAACGTGACGGTCGAAGATGTAAGCTTCGGCGGCCCCGCGGTTCGGCTCGCGCTAACCGGCGAGGCTTCAATTCCGGCCCGCGATCTGGACCTCAAGGGTGTGGCGACGCTGGTCTCCGCCAGTGCAAACGCCAAACCGTTCGAGTTGCCTTTCGCCGTGCAGGGGGCGTGGGACGATCCGCTTTTGCTGCCGGATGCGCATATCCTGATCCAGCGCTCGGGCGCCGCGGCGCCTCTGCTCGAGGCGTTGCGCGCGCGCCGCGACGCGGTCCGCGGCCCGGCAGCCCAGCCTTCCGATGCGCCTGCGATGGAAGCGGTGACGCCAATGCCCGCAGCGATTCCCCTGAGCAAGGAAGCGTCCACGCCACCGGCCACAGGGTCCGAGATCAAGCGGGTACCCTCCCCCGCTCAGGAACTCGAAGCTGCTGCGCCCGTCGGCGCCGGTGTGTCACCAGAGCCCGAGTCCGTGCCGGCAGTGACGGACGGCACAACGCCAGCCACCGCTCCGGCCGAAAAAGTCGAATAAACCCAAAGGCTGCACGACCGTCCGTGGCAGCGGCGGCGCATTGGACTATGATTCGCTTTACGCGAATCAGAGACCGCGAATGCTGTTTTCCTCGCTGCGCACCTTGGTGAAGGTCGCCGTCGCCTCACTCATCGTCGGCACCATTCTCTCGCATTTCGGCATCACCGCGGAGGCGCTGCTGCGTGAAGCTGGCGTCACGCCGGAGCGCGTGACCGAATACGGACAGCGCGCCTGGGATTGGGCCGCGCCGAACCTGATGCTCGGCGCGATCGTGATCATACCCGTCTGGTTCCTGGTCTTCCTGTTCCGGCCGCCGGGCGCGAAGAGCGAGTGAGGTCTATACAGCGCGCAGCATTCCGGTCTTTGGATGGCAGTTGCGGTACTCAAAATATTGTTCATCCGCCGTCGCGACCGTGACCTCGTGATAGAGGCGCAACTTTGCGGCCGGGCCGAGTTTCATCAGATATTTCATCGCCGCACCGAAGATCGCGACATGGGTCGGATGTGATTCCGCCCAGCGTTCGAGCGCATCGAGACTCTTCCACCAACTCATGCCGAAGGATTTCTCGACCGGCTCCCCATCAGGGCCGAGAACCGTCATGTAGCGATTGGCGAAACATCCACAGGACAGACCCTCGTCGCGCAGGAAATTCATGCCGTCACGCAGCACTGGCTCGACGTCGTCGAGATACATTTTACGCTCCGCATCGTCGGTGTCGCTCCAGTCCTGGCCGGAGCGGATAAGGCAGAGATTGTCATGCGGAACGACCCGCACATATCCATTCGCGCCGGCCGCCTTCGGCGCACCCGATGCTGTCATCGCGTCGGTCTGGCTGAGCGGAATGCGATCACGCATGCCGCCCCAATAGGCATGCTCGCGCACCATGTCGCTCAGGCCGTCGGCCACAACCGCGATGCCTTCCATACGCCCGGCCGATGAGAACAAGGTATCGTAGCGCGTGATCGATGGACGCAGCACTTCTGTGAAGAAGCCGAACGGACCCGGCTTGTCCTCGCCGGCCCAAGCCGCACCATGGCCCGTGAACCAGGCATCGAACCGCGCAGGATCATCCCAATAGGCAATGCTGATGATCGTCTCGTGGCTTTGCTCGTCGGTATAGCGCGCAAGGTCCCAGTGTCTGGGCCCCTCATCGGCACGAAAAGCCGCCGCAAGCCCGGCGAGCGGCGCCGCGGCAGTTGCCTCGTCGGCTGCGCGAAACTGCAGGCCGAAATAGGCCATCACCACGCGCGACACACTCGGCTTGTGCCGCGCCACGAAGGCCGGATACGGCGGCGTGTAATCGTCGCCGTAGCGAGTATGCCGGGTGCGCGCGGTTTTGAGGTGCTCGGGGATTGCCGATTCCATCAGGCCGCCTCCTCGCTCCCATCCTTGACCAGCGATAGCGCCTCGCCGCGCGCGCCGGTCGCTGCCGGTGCATCCGCGCCGCTACGCGTGACTTCGCTTCCCGTGCGCCGCTTCATGACGACGCGATCGCCCGGCGTCTTGTCGAGAACGAGGCGCGTGACATCCGGCCGCGCATAATGCCCGGCAGGATCGGCGGCGGCCTTCGCAAGCGCGATCATGCCGAGATCGATATCCGCATAGACCAGCCCCTCCTCGGTTTCAGGCAGCGGCGCATGCATCAATTGACCGTCCGGAGCGTAGATCGTCGCAAAGCCGCCGCCCTGCAGCAGCAACTGCTTCTTCATGTCGTCACCGCACAGCATCTCGATCATCTCCTTCGAGACCACCGCACAGGGCGCAATGACGAAACAGCCGCCCTCGACCGCGTAGATGCGGCTGGCGGCGTTGTTGACCTCGGGTCCAAGCGCATAGGCGCCACCGCGATAGAGCGAGAAGCTCGGCCATGCCGCGATATGCACCTGCTCGTTTTGCGCATACATCGCGTATTTCGACAGTGGCTGCAGGTGCTCCCAGCAACACAGCGCGCCGACGCGGCCGAGCGGCGTCTCGAACACCGTGAGGTCGGAGCCGTCGCCCTCACCATAAACGGTGCGCTCAACATGGGTGGGCTTCAGCTTGCGCCGCGCAGCGATGGTCTCGCCGTCCGCGCCGATGATCCATTGCCCCATGTAAAGGCTGCCGCCCTGCTTCTCGCTGTGGCCCATGACAACCATGATGTTGTTGTCCTTGGCCGCCTTGGCGAGACGATCGGCCTGCGGCGAGCCATAGACCAGCGAATTGTCGTGATAGCGCTGGATGAATTGCATGCCCCATGCGGGCGAATCCAGCCAGATGAACCACGGATAGCCGGGGATGAAGGTTTCCGGGAAGGCGATCAACGACGCGCCGTTCGACGCCGCCTCCTTGATCAGGGCAATCGACTTGTCGACGGTCTTGTCGAGATCGAGAAATACCGGCGCGGCCTGAACGGCGGCGGCCTTGAACTTCGGATGATTGACGGACATCGGACTGGTCTCCTGCGCTGATCGGCTTCGCTGGTCGGCTTCGCCGAAACCATAGAAACAGGGCGATTCCACCGCTTGCCTCAGCGTCGCGCCGGACTTGACTGAGCGTCGCATCGCCGCGTTTTGCCTGATTTTTCACGTGGACAGAGCGGCGCTCCTTGTTAGGCTTGATCCATGCACAAGCTGTGGTCCACAGACATTGTGGAAGCGCGGGACCGGCTCTCCTACTGGATCGAGGCGGTCTGCAACACCTATGTGCAGCTCGAGTGCGACACACCGCAGCGTGATCGCGTCTTCAACGGCACCATTGAAGCCAATCAGCTTGCGACGCTCGGTCTGTCGCGCGTGACGTCGTCGCCACAATGGGTGCGGCGCACGCCGCAGAAGATCGCGCGTGCCACCGAGGATTATTTCCTGGTCAGCATTCAAACCAACGGCTGCGGCAAGATCGTGCAGGACGGCCGCATCGCCGAACTCTCTCCCGGCGACTTCGCGCTTTACGATTCGACGCGGCCTTACGAACTGATTTTCGATGAGCCATTCCAGCAGCATGTGCTGCAACTGCCCGGTGCCGTTCTCCGCGGCCGTCTGCGCAACACCGAAACGCTGACCGCGCGCAAGGTCTGCGGCGACCGCGGCGCCGGCCATCTGATGATCGGCATGATCAACACGCTGGCTGCCGATATCGACACGCTGGAAGCGGGATCGGTTGCCGCCATCGCCGAGAGCGTCGAGAATATCCTGGTCGCTGGCCTGTGTTCGCTGCCGGGCACCGCAGACCCTGCGGTGTCGCAGCTGACCGCCTATCATCGCGATCAGATCAAGACTTACGCCTTGCGTCACCTGCGCGATCCGCAATTGTCGGTGCATGCGATCGCAGCACATCTGCGATTGTCGCCGAGTACGATCTACAGGGCTTTCGCGAGCGAACCGATTTCACTCAACAGCTGGATCTGGAACCAGCGCCTCGACGGCGCCAAGCGCGACATCTGCGATCCCGCGCTTGCCGCGCGTACCATCACCGAGATCGCGTTCGGCTGGGGCTTCAACGATGCGGCGCATTTCAGCCGCATCTTCCGCGCTCGCTTCGGATGCTCAGCAAGGGAATTGCGGGCGGAGTGCACCAGGAAGGCATGAGCCTCATCGCAACTAGGCACCGCGCATCTCATCCTTCTCCGCCGCCGCATAGCGTTTGGTCAGTAGCGACGCCGCAACCACCACGATCGCGACGAAGGAAATCATGATCGTGGAAATGGCGTTGATCTCGGGCTTCACACCAAGCCGCACCTCGGAATAGATCCGGATCGGCAGGGTCGTGGCGCCGGGACCGGTGGTAAAGCTCGCGATCACCAGATCGTCGAGCGACAGCGTGAAGGCCAGCATGAAGCCCGCCATTACCGCGGGCAAGATGAGCGGCAACGTTATTGTTAGGAAAGTACGGAGCGGCGGGCAGCCGAGATCCATCGCTGCCTCTTCCAGGCTCCAGTCGAACGACAGCAGCCGCGACTGCACGATCACGGTGACGAAGCACATCGTCAGCGTGGTATGCGCCAGCGTGGTGGTGAACATGCCGCGCTCGATATCGACAGCAACGAACAGCAGCAGCAGCGCCAGCCCGATGATCACCTCCGGCATCACCATCGGTGCATAGACCATCGCGGAGAATGGCAGCCGGCCGCGGAAGCGGACCATGCGAACCAGTGCGAGCGCGGCGAGCGTGCCCAAAACGGTGGCAAGGCCCGCGCTCATGAAGGCGATCCGGATACTCACCCAGGCCGCCTGCAGAATCGCGGAATCGTCGAGCAGCGCGCGGTACCAGCGCAGCGACCAGCCGCCCCAGACTGCGACCATCCTAGAATCGTTGAAAGAATAGACGACCAGAATCGCGATTGGCAGGTACAGAAACACCAGCCCGAACGCGACCGACACGATGTTGAAGGACGAGGTCCGCGAGGTCATTCGTCCGCTCCTGGCGCGCGCGCGGGCACCATCCATCCGCCGCTCATTTGATCCGCCGCTGACTCAACGCCAAGCTCTCCAGCTGCGGCATCCATCGTTGCCTGGTCCGCCACGGCCTCCGACCCTCTTCGATCGCCTCTGCGCCGAGCACAAGCCGACCATCGCCCAAACCTATCGTCCGCAGACCAACCGGCCTTCACGGGACGACAAACTTCAGGTCTTGCCAGCGAGATATTGCTTCGCCAGCACCTTGCCCTCTTCGACCGCCGGCTGATCGAACGCATCGACCCCCAACAGATCCGCGGCAATGATGGTCTCCAGCATGAAATGCATCATCAGTTCGCCCAAAGACCGCTCGTCGATAGTCTCGAGATGAAAGGTGCGCACCGGCAATCCATTCTTTGCCAGAGTCTCGGCGGTGGCGCGGCCCTGCGCGGCGACCAGATCGCCGATGGTCTTGCCGCCGAAATCCGGCTCGCCCGCGCGCTTGGCGAGTTCGGGATCAATCGCCGGCCCCTTCCCCGCGACGCCCGTGGTGATCACGGTGAAAAGCTTGTCGCGCGGTCCCGCAATGAAGAGCTGCAACTGGCTGTGCTGATCGACCGGGCCGAGCGCGCCAATGGGCGTCGTGCCATGGCCGTCCTTGCCGAGGCTTTCGGCCCAGAGCTGGACGTACCATTTGACGAATTTCTCCAGCCGGTCGGCATAGGCCATCACGGCGGAAATCGTCTTGCCCTTCTCCTGCGCAAGCGAGATGGAAAGCGCGGCGCCGAGCGCCGACGGCACCTCATGCGCCGGCTTGTTCTCAACCACGGGCGCGAGCGCTGCCGCAGCGCCTTCGCGCAATGCGACGATATCGAGGCCCAGGATCGCGGCCGGCAGCAGGCCGACATTGGTCAGTGCCGAAAACCGGCCGCCGACGCCGGTATCGTGATCGAGGAACGCGACGCCCTCGGGCTCCAGCAGATCGCGCAGGCCGTTGCGTTTGCCGGGCTTGGCCGGTTCGCTGAGACCGAGGAACAGGTCACCGATATTGTCCTGCAAGCCGGCCGCCTGACAGGCCGAAAGAGCGGCGGCGGTCTGCATCAGGGTCTCGCCAGTGCCGCCGGATTTGGAGATCGCGACAAAGCGCGAGGTGGCGAGCGGCAGCCGGGCCAGTAGCAATCCGAAGCTCAGCGGATCGAGATTGTCCATAAAGTGGATGCGCGGGCCGACGCGCAGCGCGCCGACACCGGGCACGGCATATCCGGCCAGCTGCGCCAACATCTGGCCGCCGAGGCTCGATCCGCCGGTGCCCAGAAACACAACATCGGTGGCGCCCGTGGTCAGGCCCCTCGCGGCGGCCTGCACGGCGGCGATGTCGTCCCGCTCCGCCGGCAGATGCAGGAGCCGCAGGCTCCCGTCGGCATGGCGGGCGCGCAGGCTGTCGAGCGCGCCGTCGCAGCGGGCAAGCGCGTCAGCCAGGGCGGTGTCGGAAATACCGTCCGCGCCGATGGCGGACTCGCGGGCGAGGTCGATGGACTGGGTAATCATGAAGGGTGCTTTAGCGGATCGGGGGGACCCCTGCCAACGCCCTCGGCAACGGGGCGGTTCCCATCATTTTGGGGTGGTTAGTACATCCCCCGCCGGGCCATTTCCGCGTCCTGGCGCAGATTGTCCTCCCGCGTCAGCCCGTCGACCTGATCGCCCAGCATGTCCATGTAGCTCGGCAATTCGGCGCGGTTGATATGCATCGCGGCATCCCAGAGCTTGGCCCGGTTCACCGCCTTGGCGCAGTGCAGATAGGCTTCCTTCACCGCGATCACGAGACCGACCTTCGGTACCTGACCGCGCATTGCGGACGGCGCCAGCAGCGTCTGATCGTCGGTGATGCGTGCGGTGCCGTTGATGCGCAGAATTTCCGACATACCCGGCACCAGAAACAGCATGCCGAGCGCCGGGTTGTGAAACAGGTTGCCCATCGTATCGAACCGGTTGTTGCCGATCCGGTCCGGCAGCAAGAGATGCCGGTCGTCGAGCACCCGGCAGAAGCCCGGCGGATCGCCGCGCGGTGACACGTCGGCACCACCGGGACCGAAGGACGAAATCACGCAGAAGGTGGAGCGTTCGATCATGGCGCGGCAATGCTTGTCGAGTGCGGGCATCACCTTGCCGGTGGCCCGCAACATCGGCTGGTGATGCCGCGCCGTAATCTCGTCGAACGCGCTGACGTAGCAGACCTTGTCTGGGTCGAATGCGTCAGTCCCGGACATCGGTTACCCTCGTGCCTCGCAAACCGCCGTCAGGATTTGCGCTTCAGCTGCAGCATCATCAGATCGTACTGGAAATCGGCGGCCTGATGATAGCTGTAGTTCTTGTCGCGGAATTCCTTCTGCGAGGTATAGATTTTCGCAAAAGCCGGATTGGTGGCGATGATCGAGGCGTAAAGCTCCTCGGACGCCTTGTACATGGTGTCGATCACGTCGCGCGGGAACACCGACACTTTCACGCCGGCGCCGACCAGCCGGGCGAGCGCTTCCGGATTCTTGGTGTCGTAATGCGCCAGCATCGAAGTGGTGGTGGCCTGCGCCGCGATCTCGATCGCCTTCTTGTAGAGCGGCGGCAGCGCGTTGAACTTCTCGGTGTTGAAGAGGGCGTGGAACACCGTGCCGCCCTCCTGCCAACCCGGCGTGTAATAGAATCCGGCGACGCGATTGAAGCCGAGCTTCTCGTCGTCATAGGGTCCGATATATTCGACCGCATCGATCACGCCGCGCTCGAGCGCCGGATAGATGTCGCCCGGCGCCAGCTGCTGGGTGACGATGCCGGCCTTGGTCGCAACTTGCCCCGCAAGGCCCGCAATGCGCATCTTGAGGCCCTTCAGATCCTCCGCGCTCTTGATCTCCTTGCGGAACCAGCCGCCCCATTGCATGCCGGTATTGCCGCACGGGAAACCGATCACGTTATACTTGGCCATGAACTCGTTCATCATGTCGAGGCCGCCGCCGTAATAATACCAGCCGTGCTGCGCCCGCGGGTTCATCATGAAGGGCACGGCGGCGCCCAGCGCGAAGGTCGGATCCTTGCCGATATAGAACAGCAGTCCGGTATAAGCGCCGTCGACGCTGTTGTTCTGCACGGCATCCAGCGCCTGCAGGCCCGGCACGATCTCGCCGGCCGCAAATTGCTGGATCACGAACTTGCCATCGGTCAGATCGGACACGTATTTGCCGAAGGTCTCACCGGCACCGTAGGTGATGTCGAGGCTCTTCGGAAAACTCGACGTCATGCGCCAGCGAATGGTCGGAGCCGATTGTGCGATGGCGGGAGCGGCCAGCGCCGTGGTGGCGGCTCCGCCCGTGCTAAGGGCAAGAAACTTGCGGCGATCCATCGGTTAAAATCTCGCGGTTCGAGGGCCCGGGCCGCCTCCGCAGTGCAACCGGCATACCAGTTGCTTGGCGATGCCTGACCTATTGCTTGCGGCGCAATCGCAAGCGATCGTGCACACGACCCGGGCCTTCCGGCTTGTTCGGCGGGCACGACGGCGCATCCTTGCCTAGATTCAAAGCATCACGCGCCGTGCACATGTGAGTTTCAGGAGTCCGATGAAAGATCGCAGCGCGCCGGCATTGTTTGGGATCGTGGTCTATGACGGCGTCGACCCGATCGATATCGGCGGTACGGTGGGCGTGATCTCGATGGCGCGCCGCGTGTTGCCCGCGATCGAGAGCGTGACAATTGCCCACATGCCCGGCCCGGTCGAACTGGCCGGCGGACTGACGATCCTCGCGCAGGCGGGCTTTGCCGACGCGCCGGCCTGCGATGCGGTGATCGTGTGCGGCGGACCCGGCTGGCGACGCGAGGCCGCAAATCCGGCGATGCTGGCTTTCCTGCGCGATGCCCCGACGGCGCAGGTCACGTCGGTCTGCGCCGGGGCGATGATCCTCGGCGCCGCGGGATTGCTCGACGGCCGCATGGCCACAACACGCCGCTCGGCGGTCGCCAGCGAGGCGCAGTCACCACTTCAGGAGCTTGCGTCCGTTGCACCCACATCGCGCGCTCAGGCCGCGGCTGTCGTGGAGGACGGCGCCATCGTCACCGGCGGCGGGGTCTCGCTCGCAATCGACGCGACGCTCTACCTGATCGGCACGATCCACGGCGAAGCCGCTCGGGCCGAGGTCGCGGAGGCGATCGAATATGATCGAGCCTACGAGGCAAACAAAAACGCGCTCGGCCATGTCCGGGCCGAGCGCGCGATGCCTTAAGCGATCAGCCGCCCTGCTTAGCGGCTGCGGTGGCAGGTGTACGCCCAACCACGGTGAACAGCACACCGCCATTGAGCAGACGGCTGGCGACACGCTTCACGTCTTCCAGCGTGACCGCGTCGATCAAGCCGTTGCGGCGTTCCCAATAATCGATACCGAGATCGTCGACCTGCAATTGCACCAGTTGCGCCGCAATCTTGGTGGAGGTGTCGAAGTTCAGCGGATAGGAGCCCTGGATGAACGATTTCGCCCGTTCGAGCTCGTCGAGTGTCGGGCCGTTCTCGGCCAGCCGCTGGATCTCTTCCTGGATCAGCCCGACCGTCTCGTCCGCCTTGTCGGCGCGGGTTTGGGTACCGCCCATGAACAAAGCGGTGGCGTCGAGCGGCAGCAGATAGGAATAGACCGAATAAGCCAGCCCGCGCTTCTCGCGCACCTCGCTGTAGAGCCGCGAGGAGAACGAACCGCCGCCCAGGATATGGTTGACGATGAAAGCCGGAATGAAATCCGGATCCTTGCGCGCGATGCCGAGCCCGCCGAATGCGACCACGGTCTGCGGCACGTCGAGAGGCACCTCCAGACGCTTGCCGAGCACATCGGGGCGCACCTGCGGCACCGGACGCAATTGCGAACTCTTCGGCAGCGATCCGAACACCTGATCGAGCACGGTGCCGAGGGCAGCGGCGTCGATGTCGCCGACCACGCCGATCTTCAGATTGTCGCGCGCGAACACCCGCTTGGCATAATCGGTCAGGTCGTCGCGGACGATGGTGGGCACCGATTCAAGCGTGCCGCTGGTCGGCAGGCTGTAGGGATGGTTCGGAAACGCCGTGCGCCACCACAATCGCGATCCGATGTCGTTCGGGCTGGTGGTCGCGCGCTTGAGGGCGGTGAGCATCTGGGCGCGAACTCGCTCGACCGGCTCCTGATCGAAGCGCGGCTGTGTCAGCGCAAGCCGGAGCAGGTCGAATCCCTCGGCCTGGCGGGCGCTCAGAACCTTGAGCGAGCCGCGAATCTCATCACGGCTGGCCCGGAACGACAACTCGACTGCATTGCGCTCGGCCCGCGCCTGGAACGCCTTGGCGTTAAGATCGCCGGCGCCTTCGTCGAGCGTTGCGGCCATCATGTAGGCTGCGCCGGGTTTGCCGGCCGGATCCTGATTGGCCCCGCCCTTGAACGAAAACTCCATGGCGATCAGCGGCACCGAAGGCTCGCGTACCAGCCAGGCCTCAATACCGCCGGGGCTCACCACCCGTTCGATCTGGGCCGCCGCCTGCGCCTGCGGCGCGAACACTAGCAGAGCGCCGACCAACGGCGCGAGCATCGCAAACGACGCGCGGCCTCTCGAAACGCGATTGACGATCATGAGCGGCGCTCCTGCGGCTTCGGGTGCTCCTTGACCAAATATCCGGTCACCGAGCGTCGCTTGTCGAGCCAGGTCTTGGCGGCGTCACGCACCTGATCGGACGTGACCTTCTGAACGCGGTCTGGCCAGGTCTTGAGATGGTCAACGGTCAGGCCGGTCGTGAGCGCGCCGCCATACCAGCGCGCCATCGTCGCCTGGCTGTCCTGCGCATAGACCACATCGGCTACGAGCTTGATCTTGGCCCGCTCCAGTTCGTCGTTGGTGACACCGTTCTCGGCGAGTTCGGCGATCACGCCATCCATCGCCTCTTCGAGATCGTTCAGCGTCACATCGCTGCGCGGCGTGCCATAGATGCCGAAGCGGGTATTGTCGAGAGCGGAGCCCTGGTACCAGGCGCCGATCGAGGTCGCCATCGGCTTCTCGATCACAAGTTTTGAGTACAGCCGGCTGTTATTGCCGCTGCCGAGAATCTGCGACAGCACTTCCAGCGCCTCGGACTCGCCGGGCTTCGCATTCGCAGCGGAGGGTACGAGATAGCTGCGCTGCAGACTTGGCTGCGTCACCCGCGGATCGGCGAAGGTCACGGTGCGGACGGAGCGCTGCTCCGGCTCCTGCGGCCGTACGCGCGGACCGATTTCGACGCGCGGCGCGATCTTGCCGTAGGTTTCCTCGGCGAACGCCTTGACCTCGTCGGCGGAAACATCGCCGGCCACCACCAGAATGGCATTGTTGGGCGTGTACCAGCGCTTGTAGAAATCGAGCGCATCCTTGCGGTCGAGCTTCTCGATCTCGTGCCGCCAGCCGATTACCGGGCGGCCATAGGGATGGTTGAGAAACAACGCCGCCTGCACTTCCTCGCCGAGCTTTGCCGACGGGTTGTTGGCGACGCGGCTGTTTTGTTCTTCCAGCACGACATTACGTTCCGGTAGCACCGCCTCGTCGGTGAGCGTGAGGCCGGTCATGCGGTCGGCTTCGAACTCCATGACCATCTTGAGACGGTCGCGGGTCACGCGCTGGAAATAGCCGGTGTAATCGCTCGAGGTGAAGGCATTCTCCTGGCCGCCCATGGTCGCGAGCACCTTGGAGAAGCGGCCGGCCGGATTTTTCTCGGTACCCTTGAACATCAGATGTTCGAGGAAATGCGCGATCCCGGACTTGCCTGGCGGCTCATCGGCGGAGCCGACGCGATACCACACCATATGGGTGACGACCGGCGTGCGGCGGTCGGGAATGACCACGACTTCCATGCCGTTGGCGAGCTTGAAATGCGATATCTCGGGACCGGAAGCGGCGCGGTTCGGTGCAACACTCAGAACCATCAATGCGGCTGCGGCCGCACAGGATGCCAGAAGCGTTCGTCGGCGGATCATGAATGTTCTCACAAGCGCCGCTTGCTTGCGACGCAAGCGGCTAGGCCCTCAGGCAATCTGGGCCGGCAAAGCGGAATTGCAAAGCCCTTCGGGACGCGCGGATGATTAAATTTCCGACACGCTATTCGCCGGTGCCGCGCCTGTTAACATAGTCGTAAGGCTTCCCCCGCTCCTGCCGTGGCGTGAGACCATACGGGTGGCTCGGCGATGGCGTCCGGTAGCCCGCAGGCGGCTGAGTCAGTTCGTTGCGCGTCGGCTCGTTTGTAAAGGTCGCGACCTCGGACTTGGTATTGTCCTTGAACAGGCCGCCGAACAGACCGCCCTTGTAGCCGAGTTCGCTCGGCCGCTGCGCGCGCTGACTGTCGGATTCGGCATCCTGCGGGCCCGTGGGCCTCGGCGCGCTGCTGCCGGCCGCCGCGCGGCCATAGGCATTAAGTTCGGCCGGGCTCAGGGCGCGATCGTCCTCTTCGGAACTTGTGCGCCGCTGATTTTTCTTCGCCGCCGCGCGCTTCTTGCGTTCGACGATTTCGGGATCCTTCGGCCAGGCCGGCGTATTTGCGACCGCACTGGCTTCGGGCCGCGGCAATTGACCGAGATTGGGCGGCACCACCAGCGGCGGACGCTCGCGATAATCGATCGAGCCGCTGTTGCTGATGCCGAACAGCCCCTTGATGAACTTGGTTTCGACGCTCTCTTCCTCGTCGTCCTCGGCAAGCGCCGCCGACGGAACCGAAACCGAGACGGCGCCGGCAAGGGCAATGGCGGCAAGACAAGCCATCAGGCCTCGGCGCCAGCCGGCCAGGCGCAACTCTGCTGGGCGCAGCTCTGCCAGGCGCAAGTCAGACATCCCGATTGCTGTTCGCAAGATGTGTCCCCGCACGGTCGGATACCCCCGTCGTCCCCGACCGGAAACTCCCGAAAAATCAGGGCGCTTTTGCGGCGCGGCCGCCCAGAAAGGTTTCATACAGCAAACCGGCCACCCCGGCAACGATGGCCACATCGGCGAGGTTGAACACGTACCAGTTGAAAAACCAGGTTTCGGTCGTGATGTGCAAAAGCGCGAAATCGACCACGGCGCCATGGGCCAGGCGGTCGATGGCGTTTCCGACCGCCCCGCCGATGATCAGCCCCAGCGAGAGGGCGGTCAGCCGGTTCTCGGCCTGCGACAACCAGCCCCAGAGCACGACGACGACCACAACCTTGAAGCCGAGCAGCATCCACATGCCGGCCGCCGAATCCTGCGACAGCCAGCCGTAGCTGATGCCCCGGTTCCAGACCAGCACCAGGTCGAAGAACGGCAAGATCACCACCCGGCCGAGCTTCCCGAGTTCGAAGCTGTAGAGCAGCCAGAGTTTCAGCGCTTGGTCGAGCAGCGCCACGACCAGCGCAGCCGCGACGCCATCGCGGGTGAACGGGCCGATGAGGTAGGCGCGAAGGTTCATGGGCGAAGGTTCATGGGCGGCGGATCACTCCGCCGCCTTGCGCAGCGTATCCCATTCGCGCAGCGCCTGGGCATCGCGCGGGGTTACGTCGGGATAGGCCGGGTCTTCGCCGACGCTTTCGGTGACCTTCCACGACCGCGCGCATTTCTTGCCGTGCGCGCGCGCCGGCATCACCGAAACGCCGCGGACATCGTCGAGACGAAACGCCTCCGCGGGCCCCTCGCCCTCGGCCAGCGTCGCATTCGAAGTGATGCAGATTTCGGCGAGATCGGCGTCGACAATCGCGCCGAACAGATCGAGGTCGGACACGTAGACGACGGGCGCGGCTTCCAGCGACGAGCCGATGCGTTTCCCCGCGCGTTCAAGCTCCAGCGCGCCGGTGACCACGCGGCGCACGCTGCGGATCTTGCGCCATTTCTCCGCCAGCTTGTCGTCGCGCCATTCCGCCGGCACATCGGGAAACAGCTGCAGATGCACGGACGGCGCATCGTCGCCATAACGCGACAGCCACGCCTCTTCCGCGGTGAAGCACAGCATCGGCGCGAGCCAGGTGACCGTGCAGCGGAACAGATGATCGATCACGGTGAGCGCCGCCCTGCGCTTCTGCGACGAGATCGGATCGCAATACAGCGCATCCTTGCGGATATCGAAATAGAACGCCGACAGATCGCTGGTCATGAACGCGTTCATCATCGCGAAGATGCGCTTGTAGTCGAATTCGCGATAGGCCTGCTTCACGGCGGTATCGAGTTCGGCGAGCCGGTGCAGCATCAGCCGCTCCAGCTCCGGCATTTTTTCGACCTTGACGCGATCCTCGTCGCTGAAATGCGCGAGCGAACCCAGCATCCAGCGGATGGTGTTGCGCAGCTTGCGATAGGTCTCGACATTGGTCTTCAGGATTTCCGGCCCAATGCGCAGATCGTCGGCATAATCGGACGCGCAGGCCCACATCCGCAGGATATCGGCGCCGGACGCCTTGATCACGTCCTGCGGCGCGACCGTATTGCCGAGCGATTTCGACATCTTGCGGCCGTGCTCGTCGAGCACGAAGCCGTGCGTCAGCACCATGTCGAACGGCGCGTGCCCGCGCGTGCCGCAGCTTTCCAAGAGCGAGGACTGGAACCAGCCGCGATGCTGGTCCGAGCCTTCCAGATACATCACCTGGTCGTCGCCGCCTTTCGGTTTACGCCTGATGTCCGAGAGTTGCGGAAAGTTTTCCGAGTCTTCCAGAACGAAGGCGTGAGTCGAGCCGGAATCGAACCAGACGTCGAGGATGTCGTCGACCTTCTTCCAACCTTCCTTCGCACGGTCCCCGAGAAAGCGCGCCGCAGCGCCTTCGGCATACCAAGCGTCGGCGCCTTCCTGCTCGAAGGCGTCGCCGATGCGCGTGTTCACGGCAGAATCATTCAGGATCTCGACCGACCCGTCGGCCTTTTCCTTCACGAACACCGCGATCGGCACGCCCCAGGCGCGCTGGCGTGAGATCACCCAGTCCGGACGGCTCTCGATCATGCCGGTGATGCGGTTCTCGCCGGCCGGCGGTATCCATTGCGTGACGCTGATGGCAGTCATCGCGCGATGGCGCAGGGTGTCGCCCTTGCCCGCGATAGCCTTGTCCATCGCGATGAACCATTGCGGCGTGTTGCGGAAGATCACCGGCTTCTTCGAGCGCCACGAATGCGGATATTGGTGCTTCAGCCGGCCGCGCGCGATGATATTGCCGGCCTCGACCAGCGCCTTGATCACGGCGTCGTTGGCGTCGCCCTTCTCGCCCTTGTCGTTGATGACGCGCTTGCCGGTGAAGCCCGGCGCATGCGCGGTCAGCGCGCCGTTCTCGTCGACGGTGTAGGGAATCGCGGTGTTGATCTTGTCCGCTTCGAGCTCGCGGGCGCTGGCGGTCCAGACCTCGAAATCCTCGCGGCCGTGACCGGGCGCGGTATGCACGAAGCCGGTGCCGGTGTCGTCGGTGACATGATCGCCGGCCAGCAGCGGCACGGTGAAGTCATAGCCAAGCGCGCGGAGCGGATGCGCGCAGCCGAGATCGGCGAGGTCTTGCGCCGGCACCTCGGCGATCTTGTCGTAAGCCGTGACGCGCGCCTGCTTGAACACATCGCCCGCGAGATTTTCCGACAGGATGAAGAGATCGCCGAACCTCGCCCAGTTGTCTGGCGCCGCATCGGTGACCTTGTAAAGCGCATACGCGACCTTCGGCGAATAGCTGATGGCGCGGTTGCCCGGCAGCGTCCAGGGCGTGGTGGTCCAGATCACCACCGACGCACCCTTGTATTTTTTCTCAAGCGCCTTGTGCCGCTTGCCGCGCGCGAACTTGACCGGAAATTTCACCCACACCGTATCGCTGGTGTAGTCCTCGTACTCCACCTCGGCTTCGGCCAGCGCAGTCTTCTCCACCACGCTCCACATCACGGGTTTGCTGCCGCGATACAGCGTGCCGTTCTGCGCGAATTTCATGATCTCGCGCGCGATCTGCGCCTCGGCCGGAAAGCTCATCGTGGTGTAGGGATGATCCCAATCGCCCTCAACGCCAAGCCGCTTGAACTCGTCGCGCTGCACGTTCAGCCAATACTGCGCATAGGCGCGGCATTCCTGCCGGAACGCGATCATCGCGGCCGAGTCGGAGAAATTCGGCTTGCCCTTGTTCTTCGAGCGGTAATTCTCTTCCTCGACCTTCCATTCGATCGGCAGGCCGTGACAGTCCCAGCCCGGCACGTAGTTCGAATCGAAGCCCAGCATCTGCTGGCTGCGGGTCACCACATCCTTCAGGATCTTGTTGAGCGCGGTGCCGATATGGATGTTGCCGTTCGCATAGGGCGGGCCGTCATGCAGGATGAATTTCGCGCGGTCCTTCGCGGCCTGCCTCAGCTTGCCGTACAGGTTCTCGTCCTTCCAGCGCTTGAGCAGCATCGGCTCGCGCTCGGGCAGGCCGGCACGCATCGGAAATTCGGTGCGCGGCAGAAACAGGGTCTCGGAATAGTCGCGTTCAGTCTGGGTCATGTCGGGAAATCGCCTCCGGCGGCGTGTGGTGTAGCAGGCATGCCGCGGTGCGAAAAGGCAGATACGGCGCGGGCGGGCGTCAAATCTCCCCAAGCGGGGGGAATGCGCCCGGATTGCGGTCCAGCGCATCGCGGGCGCGCTCGGCATCGAGATTCATCTGCGCCATCAGCGCATCGATCGAGGCGAATTTCTCCTCCGCCCGAATCCAGCCGATCAGCGCGACATCGAGAACCTGACCATAGAGGTCGCCGGAAAAGCCGAACAGGAACACCTCCAGCAGCGGGGCGCCATTGTCGAAGGTCGGGCGGCGGCCGAAGCTCGCCACACCGTCGTAACGGGCGCCCCCGATGCCAACCCGCACCGCATAAATGCCGTGCTTCAGTCCGCAGGCCGGATCGAGCTTCAGGTTGGCGGTGGGAAAACCGAGCCCGCGGCCGCGCTTTTCGCCGTGGATCACTTCGCCCGAAGCGAACCATGGATAGCCGAGCAGTTCCGCCGCCTCGACCACCCGTCCGGCTTCGAGGGCAGCGCGAATGGTCCCCGATGAGACTGGGCGGCCCTCGTCCTCCAGCTTCGGCGCCACATCGACCGGAAAGCCGTAGCGTTCCCCCGCCTCCGTCAGAAAGGCAGGCGAACCGCCGCGGCCCTGCCCGAAATGAAAGTCGAAGCCGATGGCGACCCCGCTCACCCCCAGCCTCCCGACCAGGATGTCCGACACGAATTGCTCCGCCGGCAGCCCTGCGGTCGCGGCATCGAAACTAAGCACCACGGCGCCGTCGAGGCCGGTGGTCGCCAGCAGCCGCAGCTTCTGCCGCTCGTCGGTCAGCCGGAACAGCGGCACATCGGGGCGGAAATAACTGCGCGGATGCGGCTCGAGCGTCAGCACCGCAGATGGCTTTGCCGAAGCAGCGGCGCGCTTCATGGCGAGATCGATGACCGAGCGATGGCCGCGATGCACGCCATCGAAATTGCCGATCGCCACAACGGCGCCGCGCAGCCTTTCGACCTCCGGGCCGTCGTCACGGACCACCACAAAAGGCTTCTGTCGATCGGATTGCGGCATGGAATGCGGGGCTGGATTGTCGATGCGCACCGTGTCGGCCCGCGGCCGCCGCAAGTCAAGCCTTCGGGCGTCCCGGCACCGACACGATCGCTTCGCCGTCCAGCACCACCGCGTTGTCGACCAGCGCCTCGCAATGCAGCCGCACCTTGCGGCCCTCCGGCACCAATTCGATCACCTCGACAATGATGGACACCACATCGCCGATCTTCACCGGAGCATGGAAATTCAGCGTCTGGGAGCGATAGACCGCGCCCGCGCCCGGAAGCCTCGTGCCGAGCACGGCCGAAATCAGGCTCGCGGTATAAAGCCCGTGCGCAATGCGCTGGCCGAAGCGGGTGCCCTGGGCATAGGTGTCGCACAGATGGATCGGGTTCTCGTCGCCGGACACATTCGCGAAACCGACGACGTCGGTCTCCATCACCGATTTCATCAGTGTTTCGCGCATGCCGACATGCAGGTCCTCGAAGCACAACGTGCGGACCATGCGCGGATCGACGGCGGCTTTGGCGGGAGTTGTGTTCATCTCTCTCTGTTACCACGGTAAACAGAATCTAAAATGCTGCAGTCATGGGCAACGCGCAATGCGCCTTTAGGCAGATTTTGCCGCGGTTTAAGGCACTATCTCCGGCCGCCCGCAAATCTTGCGGGTTTAACGGAAGTTCAAGGCGTAGGGGTTACGGTGACGTGCCGTGAGCAGAATGCTTGTGGTGCGGTTGGCGTTGCCGGCCGTCACGACGGAGCTTTTGACGATGCCTGTCGATCTATCGATGCCCGTTCTGGTCGTCGACGACTACAGCACCATGGTCCGGATCATCCGCAACCTGCTGCGGCAGGTCGGCTTTACCCATGTTGACGACGCATCCGACGGCATCAGCGCATTGCGGCGGCTGCGCGAGAAGCGCTACCGGCTTGTCATTTCCGACTGGAACATGGAGCCGATGAGCGGCTACGAATTGCTCAAGGAGATGCGTGCCGATCCCGGTCTCGCGTCCGTTCCCTTTATCATGATCACCGCCGAGTCGAAGACCGAGAATATCGTTGCGGCCAAGAAGGCCGGCGTCAGCAATTATATCGTCAAGCCGTTCAACGCGGCCACGCTGAAAGCTAAAATCGACGCGATCTACGCGGACGAGCCGACCTTCGCGGCTTAGGCAAAATCAACACAGCTCGCCTTCACCTCCCCTTTTTCAGGAGGGTCGATCACCACTTCAGTTTGCGGGCGATCGCGCGCGGCTTGCCGCCGGCTGCGATCAGCACGCGCTCGACCGCATCCGGATCGGGATCATCGCGCCCGCCGAATTCGGCGGCGTGAATGCCCGCGGTCACGAACAGGCAATCAATCCCATATGACGCCGCGCCCTTGAAATCGGTGCGTACCGAATCGCCAATCGCCAGCACCCGCTTGTGGTCGGCCGGCTTGCCGCGCGCCTTCTGCGCGAGCTTGAGCGCGAGATCGTAGATCGGCGCATAGGGCTTACCGGCATATAATACTTCACCGCCCATTCGGGCATACAGGTCCGCGATCGCACCGGCGCAATAGAGCAATTGCTCGCCGCGCTCGACCACGACATCGGGATTGCCGCAGACCATGAACAGACGACGCGAGAGCATCTGCCCGAGCAGGTCCCGATAATCGTCCGGCGTTTCGGTTTCTTCGTTGAACAGACCGGAGCAGATCACGTAATCGGCGCTCTCGGCCGGCGCGAAGGTCACGTCGAGCCCGTCGAAGATCGAGAGGTCGCGCTTGGGCCCGACATGGAAAATCGATTGACCGGGACGCTTGCCGATTTCGTCGCGGGTCACGTCGCCGGAACTGACGATCGCGTCATAGATCGAACGCGGGGCGCCGAAATGCTCGACCTGATCCGCCACCACGCCGTTCGGCCTCGGTGCGTTGGTGATCAGCACCACGGTTCCACCGCCTTGGCGAAAGCGCGTCAGCGCATCGCAGGCCTCGGGAAAGGCTGCGACGCCGTTATGCACCACGCCCCAGACGTCGGAGAGCACCACGTCGTAATCGCGCGCAAGCGCCGAAAAATGGTCGGTGAAAATGGTCAAGGGAAGAACCTGTGTGGATGGCGGGCGGCCGGTGAGCGGGCGCTGGATTTAGCGCGGCGCGAGAGCGCCGTCACCCTCAGATCGCAGCCCTGGCCGCGGCGCCGACGGTGGTCTCCACAATCGGGCGATCGGCGATGCCGCCGACTGCCGCCACGCCCTGTAGCGCGTCGGCGCGAACCGGACGTGGCGGCGAGAACAGGAAGCCCTGTCCGAAGCGGACGTCATAATCGAGCAGATCGACCACCACCGCCTCGGTCTCGATCCGCTCGGCGATCAGGCTGATGCCATGGCGGCCCAGCAGGTCCGACAGATCCGCAGCGTGGATATCCGCCGACACGCCGGCCCGGTTGAGCAGCAGATGCGCCGGCACCTTGACGAAGCGGACGCCCAGTTCCGACAGATCGCGCGGCCCGATCCGCAGATCGCTGACATGATCCATCGAGAAACGGTAGCCGAGCGCAATCAGGCCGGCGAGGCTCTCCTGTTCGATCGGCCCCATATTGCGAAGCGCATCCTGGGTAAATTCCAGCGTCAGCGACGAACTGAGCGCACGATTGGCTTCGAGGAACTCGTAAAACTGGCGAAAGATGTCGGCATCGTTCAGGGTCGCAATCGATACGTTGCAGAACAGCCCGATTTCACGATTCTTGAGCAGAAGCCGTCGCAACACCTGCACGCAGCGGAACAACTGCATGTTGTCGATCCGGGCAATCAGGTTTGCCTTTTCGGCATGGGCGAGAAAATCGCTCGGCAGAATCAGCGTGCCATCTTCGGTGCGCAGCCGCGTCATCGCTTCGTAATAGCGGACCTTGCGCTGCGGCAGCGTGACCACCGGCTGCAGATAGAGATCGATCCGGCTTGCGTCGATCGCGCCGGCGATGATGGCGGCGATCTCTTCGGCGGTTTTCCCCTTCAGCGGGCCAGTAGCGACGAGTTCCGGCGGCTGTTGCGTTGTCGCCTTGACCGGTTCGATGCGCGCGACCGGCTCTGGGGCTGCATCGGAAACCTGGGGCGACGGCTGAGGCGCGGGGCGGAGGGCTTCGGCGATGACGGCCGGCGCCGCAGCCGCGTTCTGCACCCGTTTGATCTCAGCGAGGCGTGCGTCGTGATCCGCGACGGTTTCGGCAAGCTCTTTCAACAGCGTGCCGAGTTCACCGATCTCGGCGGCCATGGCATCGCTCGGCGCGCGCTGATGTCTGCCGCCATCCTGCGCCTCGACCGCACTCAGCCGGCGTCCGATCTCGGCGACCTGGCGTGCAAGATCGCCGGTTCCACGCGACAGATCGGATATCTGCTCGCCGACACGGCTGCGATCACGCAGCCGGGCTGAAACCGTATTGTAGAGCGCAAGCGCCGTCATGACCGCGAGCGCGACAATCGCGGATTCAACGCCCGAAAGGCGGAACACCAGATAGCCGATGGCGCCAAACGACGCGGCGATCAGAATCACGCAGATTGCGATGAAGATGGCCGTGAGCCGCTGCATGTAAGCCCCAAGAGCGGGCGCCGGCCGCCGCACCGATTCGCCCGCCTGCACTCTAATGTCCACGAGCGGCCTGCCGAGCGCAAGCAATCCAAGGTCAAAAATCCGGCAGGTTGGGTGAAGCGGTCAGTTTCGGGGCGGAATGATCCAGTAAGCGATCCGTGCGCTGCGCGCATTGCGCGCCCCGCCCCGCGACTGCCGCGGGAATTCGAGAATGACCGGTGCGCCCTCGGCACCGAAGGTCTTGCGCCATTCGTCCACATGCGCCATCGGCAGCCCGTACTCCCAGATCACCAGCACCCCGCGCTTTTTGAGATCGCTCATGTCGATCCAGGGGCTGATGCGCGGCCGGCCATGCACTACGACATGCGGCCGGTCGGGCGAATAGACCGCAACATTGTTGGCGGCGAACTCGGTTCCGGCGACATAGCCGAGCTTTGTCCCGGTCTTCTCCTGCCAGAGCCGGGTCATCTGCTCGGCAACGGCGCGGCCGGGGAATTCGCTCGCCTTCGGACGCGTGCGAAAATGTGGATCGGCCAGCCAGGTTCCGATCCAGATCGCAGGCGCCAGAAAGAACAGGAAGATTACCCCGATGGCGAAAACGTGTATCCGCCGCAGATCGGTCACCGGCCCGAACCACAGCAGCGCCGCAAGCGGCAGCAGCGACCATAACGGGTAGCCCCACATGGCAATCGGCGAGCGGCCGGTGGCGATCGCCGCCGCCGTCACCACCACGAACGGCATGAATGCGAGCGTGGTGACGTAACGGCGCGCGAACGAGGATTGCGGTGTCGCGGGTGGCGCAGCTTCGGTGCGCGGGAACAGCGTGATGCCAAGCAGGATCAGCGTCGGATGCATGAAGAAGATCTGGCTCGCCGTCCAGATCAGCGGAAAGGTGAGGTATTGATGCGGCCGCTGCGGAATTTTGGCGCGGTCGCCGACATATTGCATCGGCAGAAAGCCGGAATCGACCAGCCACCACGCATTCGGCGCGATCACCACCAGAAAGGATGCGGCCATCAGCCACGGTCCTCTGGTCCACAGCGCCCGCCGCGCAACCGGGTCGATCAGCAGGAACAGGCCGAGACTGATGGCAAGCGCGAAGGCTGCGTATTTCGACCAGAAGGCCAGCGCCAGCATGGCGCCGGCCAGAATCCAATCGAGCGAACGGCCGCGCACCAGTCCGCGATAGAAAAACAGAGCCGTGAGCGCCCAGAACGGCAATTGCATCTGGTCATGGGCGAATTTCACCGCCGAATAATTGTAGTAATGGATGCCGACCAGCGAGAGGGTGGCGATCAGCGCCTGCACCGGCCCGGCAATGTCGCGGGCGAGCAGATAAACCGCGACAAAACAGCCGATGACCGCGAGCGGCCCGAGCGCATAGACCACTTCGACCTGGCCGGTCAGACGATAGGCCAGATCGGCCATCCACCAAGGCAGCGGCGGGTGTTTCCAGTAGCCGAGTTGCCATTCCTTGCCGAGCGCGAGGTCCTCGGCGAGATCGAGTTCCAAATTGGGGCTGGTCAGGAACGGCAGCAGCGTCCAGACGAGAAAATGCGCGCCGAGCAGAATGGCCAGGGTCTGCCCCGGTTTGCGGAGCGCAAATTCGACGATGGCGCCGAGACCGCCGCCGCCGGCTGTCGCCGTTCTCGCATCCATGAAACCGTCGTAGTATGCCATTCGCGGCCGGCCCATGATGCGGACCGGCCGCAAATGAGTGCCCGGCAAGTCCCTGCCAGTCAATGACCGGGTGGCCGGACCTGGGTGTTTGACACATGACTTGGCGCGAGACTTGGCATCTGGATTGGCGTCGAACGCAGCGATGAGCGAACCGGTCCCGGATATTTCGGTTGTGGTCCCGGCCTTTAACGAGGCCGGCAACGTCGCGCGCATGGCGGCGGCGCTCGATGACGTTCTGAAGCCGCTCGGCCGCTATGAAATCGTCTATGTCGATGACGGGTCAACGGACGGCACGCTGGCCGCGATCCGCGCCGCGGCGGCCGCCAATCCGCAGGTCCGCTACCTGTCGTTCACCCGCAATTTCGGCCACCAGGAAGCTTTGCGCGCGGGGCTCAAGCATGCGCGCGGGCGCGCGGTGATCGTGATGGATGCCGATTTCGAGCATCCGCCCGAATTGATCCCCGACCTCGTCGCGGCCTGGCGTGGCGGCGCGAAAGTGGTGGCCACCCGGCGCGAAGACGGCGAAGCCGGTTTGCCGCCGATGAAAAGCGTCACCTCGCGGCTCTATTACCGGCTGCTCGATGCGATCGGCGATGTCCGCATCGAACCCGGCTCGTCCGACTATATGCTGCTCGACCGGACCGTGGTGGATGTGCTGAACGACCTTGGCGATCAGGACGTGTTCCTGCGCGGTGCCGTACGCTGGTTCGGCTATCCGACCGCAACGATTGCGTTCTCGCGCGGCGCACGGACCTATGGCGAGAGCAAATACACACTCAAGCGGATGATTGATCTCGCGGTCACCGGCATTGCCGCGCACAGCGTGCGGCCATTGCGGTTGGCGATCTGGCTGGCGCTCGTGTTCGCCGCGCTCGGGCTGCTGCTGCTGCTCTATTCGGTGGTGAGCTACATCCTGGTGCCACAAACCGTTACTGGCTGGACCTCGATCATGGCGACCATCGCGCTGCTCGGCGCGGCGCAATTGCTGGTGCTCGGCATTATCGGCGAATATGTCGGCCGCACGTTGCGCGAGGCCCGCGGCCGGCCAACCTACATCATCGGCGAAACCGAGGCGGACCAGAACGACCGCAGCAACGAGGTGATCGGGTTCCGGCGGCCGGCGGAGTGACCGGCCGAACGCGGTGGTGACCGTTGCTGCGCCCTCTCCCCTTGAGGGAGAGGGCTACACATGATTTTCAACGAGTCATGATGGGTGAGGGGTATCAGCCTATCGGTGGAGCGTTACCCCTCACCCATCATCGTTCGCAGAAACGCCGAACTGCGCTCTCCCTCAAGGGGAGAGGGCGCAATAACAATCGCCGGTGAGCGACTACGCCACCGCCTTGATGATCCGCGCGACCTTCTCGAAGATCTCGCCGATCTGGCTTTCGCTCACGATCAGCGGCGGCGACATCGCGAGCGAATCGCCGACCGCGCGCAGCATGATGCCTTCTTCGTGGAAGCCGCGATCCATCGCTTCGAAGCCGCGCTTGCCGACACCATCGGGCTTCGAGGCCAGATCGATGCCGACGGTGATGCCGACGCAGCGGATGTCGAGTACGTTCGGCAGGCCCTTCAGCGACATGCAGGCGTCGTACCAGAGCGGCTCGATCTTTTTCGCGCGCTCGAACAGCCCTTCGTCGCGATAGACATCGAGCGTGGCCAGACCGGCCGCGACCGCCAGCGGATGCGCCGAATAGGTGTAGCCGTGGAAGAACTCCACCACATGCTCTGGCCCCTGCATGAAGGCCTCGTGAATCTCGTTCTTCACCAGCACGCCGCCCATCGGCACCGAGCCGGAGGTGACCCCCTTCGCAAAGGTGATCATGTCCGGCACAACGCCGTAGCGCTCGGCGGCGAAGGCGTGGCCGAGCCGGCCGAAGCCGGTGATGACTTCATCGAACACCAGAAGAATTTTGTACTTGTCGCAGATCGCGCGCAGCCGCTGCAGATAGCCCTTCGGCGCCGGCAGAACCGCAGTCGATCCGGCCATCGGCTCGACGAACACCGCGGCGATGGTGTTGTCACCGTTGAGCGCGACCAGACGCTCGAGTTCGTCCGCCAGATGCGCGCCCCATTCCGGCTCGCCCTTGGAGAACGCCTGCTGCTCGCGATTATAGGTATGCGGCAGATGGTCGACGCCCGCCAGCATGGTGCCGAACGCCTTGCGGTTGTTGCCGATGCCGCCGACCGACATGCCGCCGAAGCCGACGCCGTGATAGCCGCGCTCGCGGCCGATGAAGCGCTGGCGCTGTCCCTGCCCGCGCGCATTCCAATAGGCGAGCGCGATCTTCATCGCGGTATCGACGGCTTCCGATCCCGAATTGCAGAAGAACACGTGATCGAGCCCGTCCGGCGCCATGCCTGCGATCCGGCTCGCCAGTTCGAACGACTTCGGATTCGCATATTGGAACGGAGGGGCGAAATCCATCTCGGCGGCCTGCGCCTGGATGGCGGCGACGATCGGCTCGCGGTTGTGCCCGGCATTGGTGCACCAGAGCCCGGCGGCGCCGTCCAGCACCGGTTTTCCTTCCGGTGTGAAGTAATGCATGTCCTTGGCGCGCGACACCATGCGCGGCCGCGCCTTGAAGGCGCGATTGGCGGTGAACGGCATCCAGAACGCTTCGAGGTCGTTCGGGACAGCGGTGGCGACAGGCTTGCGGGCGGACTGGGTGCTCATCGGGAGCTCCGGGATTGGGGCCACGGGGATTTCGGGGACATTGCGCGCATAGCTTTGCGTCGCGCAAGGGGCACTTTCTCATGCTGGCTGTGCGCTCTCCCCTCCCCCCGCGAGCGTACCCTTTTCCCTCACCTCCCCCTGAAAGGGGAGATCGGATCGCGAAGCGATCCGGGTGGGGGTCCAACGCGGACAATCCCCGCCCTTCTTCGCGATCGCTCAAGCGGCGACCCTCCCCTTTCAGGGGAGGGATAAGAAGCGTTTGCCGCGCACACTTGCGGCTGTTACCACGCCGCGTCTGTAGGATAGCAACCGACAATGACCGACAAACCGAGCAAACTGAAGGCGCGGCTGCCGCGCGGCCTCGTGGATCGCGGCCCCGCCGACATCGCGGGAACGCGCGCGATGCTGGAGAAGATCCGCGCCGTCTATGAGCTCTACGGCTTCGATCCGGTGGAGACGCCCGCGATCGAATATACCGACGCGCTCGGCAAGTTCCTGCCCGATCTCGATCGTCCGAACGAGGGCGTGTTCTCGTTCCAGGACGACGACGAGCAGTGGATGTCGCTGCGCTACGACCTGACCGCGCCGCTGGCGCGTTATGTGGCGGAGAATTTCGACGCGCTGCCGAAGCCCTATCGCAGCTATCGCGAGGGCTGGGTGTTCCGCAACGAGAAGCCCGGACCGGGCCGCTACCGGCAATTCATGCAGTTCGATGCCGATACGGTTGGCTCGGCCTCGATGGCCGCCGATGCCGAGATCTGCATGATGGCGGCGGACACGATGGAGGCGCTTGGGATTCCGCGCGGCAGCTATGTGGTGAAGGTGAATAACCGCAAGGTGCTGGATGGGGTGATGGATGCCGCGAACATCGCGAGCGAAAAGCGCCTTGCTGTGCTTCGAGCCATCGACAAGGCCGACAAGTTCTCTCTGGAGGAAGTGAAGAAGCTTCTCGGCGAAGGTCGGAAGGATGAGAGCGGCGACTTCACGAAAGGCGCTGGTCTGGACGAACGCCAAAGCGAGATCGTCTTGAGCTTGCTGAAAGCGGACGCCGCAGCGCCTGCCAAGGCTCAACTCAACGAAACCGGACAAGCTGGTTTCGACGAACTCGCTCAAATCCGCGAACTCGTCAGAGCTTCGGGATATGAAGACGACCGCATCCGCATCGACCCCTCCGTCGTTCGCGGCCTCGAATATTACACCGGCCCGGTCTACGAAGTAGAACTCCTGCTCGAAACCAAAGACGAAAAAGGCCGGCCCGTGCGTTTCGGCTCGGTCGGTGGCGGCGGGCGCTATGACGGGCTCGTGTCGCGCTTTCGCGGCGAGCCAGTGCCGGCCACCGGTTTCTCGATCGGCGTGTCGCGGCTTGCGGCCGCTCTCGCGCTTGTGAACAAGAACGATACACAGCCAAATTTCGGCCCCGTGGTCGTCACGGTTTTCGATCCTGATCGAATCGCAGATTATCAGCGCATGGTGGCGGAGCTTCGCTCAGCGAATATCCGCGCCGAGTTGTATCTCGGTTCAGGAAAGTTCAATCCGCAGATGAAATATGCCGACAAGCGCAACGCGCCCTGCGTGATCATTCAGGGCTCGGATGAAAAAAACGACGCATCGGGCGAACAGGTGGTGGTGAAGGATCTGATCCTCGGAGCCGAACTGTCCAAGCTCGAAAAAGGGCGCGAGGAACATCTGCAGAAGCAGGCGCAGGCGCAGCGCAAGGTGCCACGCGATCAGCTTGTGAAAACCGTACAGGAGATCCTGGAACGCCACGGTGTGCGGACGCGGACGGCTTAGCGTCGCCACTTGCTCGGATCGCCTCCCCCTTGCGGGGGCGGTCGCCTGCCGAAGGCAGGCGGGAGGGGGGTAAGCCGCACATATCGAGCTTGCAGCTTACCCCCCTCCCCAACCCTCCCCCGCAAGGGGGGAGGGAGCGCACCGAGTGCGCGACGACCGCTGGCCTCACAAACTCAGCAATTCATCCTGTTCCGGCACCAGCGCCACGTGCTCGACGGGATTGGTAACGTCGATCGGACGACCGAGCACCTGTTCCGCCATGTCGAAGGTGTCGGCGATGCCGCGAAAGGCGACCACTTTACCACTGCGGAAGCGCAGAAACTGCGCGGCCCGAAAGCACAACGAACGGCCGGTTTCACGCTGAACAGCGCGTATACTGCCATAGGCGGCGACGCGATCGCCTTCAACCAGAAGACGTTCAATTTCGAAATCGGTTATCGTGTAAAAGCAGGGCATGATGCGGGTGACAAGCTCGAGTGCAGCCTGATTCCCACGGCGGCTTCCGTAAAGATCGAACTGCTCGGCGGGACCGGTCAGAATCCACTCGACATCGTCGTCCAGGATTGCATCGAGCAGCGCGGGATCGCGCGTCAGATAGGCGCGATAAAACGCTGCGATCCACGGCGGCAGATCGCGCGCGCCGGCAGATTGCGGAAGACCGATGGCACTGATCAGGCCGCTCATAGCGCAACCACATCTTTCAAAACGGGGAGGTGCGGCTCGCGATAGACGTCGATGCGGTGGCCGACCACCTGCTCGGCCATGTCGAACGTATCCGCCACGCCCTTCACCGACGCCACCTTGCCGTCGCGGAACACCACGAACACAGCAGTCTGATAGGTCAGGATACGGCCGGTATCCTTCTGGACCGACGTGATGTTGTTGATCACCGCGGCGGTATCGCCGTCTATCACGATCTCTTCCGGCTCGAAACGCTTGACCGAGAGCATCGATGGCACCAGCCGGCCCATATAGTCGGCGACCGCGGCCTTTCCGCGCCGGTAACCGCAAAACACGAGCAGATCGACGGGCCCTGACATGTACCATTCCACATCGTCGGTCAGATGGTGCGCGAGGCGCACGGGATCGCGCGAGGCCAACGCTTCGTAGAAGGCCTGCACAGTGGCGCGGGACACGGGTTCACCCATAGCCATCTCCGGACAACTGCCCAAAATGAACGGCAAATCCTTATTTTTCATGATCGACAAAGCCCAATCGTGTCGAGGGTTTTCGTCCAACATTAACCTCTGCATCCTGATGGCCCCGGTGAAAGCTCGCCTTCCACAAATCCTAGCCGTAGATTCCTTATTTTTTCTAATGGCGAAGCAATTCGGCTGATGAGTCCCGCAAGACTTCGTTAACCCTTGCCCCGGTCCGCGGGCCGGTTAAGCGCAGTCGCGGACCATCGTCGAATCGTCAACCCATCCGTGCTAAAGGCCTGCGGCCATGACAAAATTGCTGACCCCGGTCCTACCCGACCCGCGCGCGGACACCATCGTTTCCGCCCATAGCCTCGTCTCGGCTTATGAACGGGCGGGGTATACGCGGGCCCATCCGGCGATCCTGCAGCCGGCCGAGCCGTTCCTCGACCTGTCGGGCGAGGATATCCGCGCCCGCATGTTTCTCACCGCCGGGCGCGCCGGTGAGGAGCTGTGTCTGCGGCCGGATTTCACCATTCCGGTCTCGCGCGACTATCTGGGCTCCGCCGTGGCCGGGCGGCCGCAGGGCTATTGCTATCTGGGGCCGGTGTTCCGCGACCGCGGCGCGCTGCCGGGTGAATTCCTGCAGGCCGGGATTGAGTCCTTTGGCCGCGCCGACAAGGCGGCCGCCGACGCCGAGACGCTGGCGCTCGGGCTTGCCGCCACCGCGCATTTCGGATGCAACGCGCCGGCCATCATGACTGGTGATGTGGCGCTGTTCACCGCGCTGGTCTCGGCGCTCAATCTGGCGCCGGGCTGGAAGCGGCGTCTGGTCAAGGATTTCAACCGCAAGGCCTCGCTGGCGCAGGATCTTGAGCGTCTCACACTGCATGCGCCCAACGGCAAGGCGGATTACCAGGGCGTGCTGGCCGCACTGGCCGGCTCCGACCCGAAAGCCGCCCGTGCGCTGGTCGCTGATCTCCTGTCGATCGCCGGCATCAGCGCGGTGGGTGGACGCTCGGTGGGCGAAATCGCCGACCGCTTTCTCGAACAATCGACGCTGGGCGCCTCCGCCGCGCTGCCGCGCGATACCCACGATCTGGTGATGCGCTTCCTCGGCATCGGCGGTACGCCCGATGCCGCCGCCACAGCGATGCGCAAGCTCGCCGCGGAAGGCGGGCTGTCGCTTAATGGGGCGCTCGACCGGTTCGAAGCGCGCAACGCCGACATGAAGACGCGCGGGATCGACATAAGCCGCGTCGCCTTCTCCTGCGCCTTCGGCCGCGGCATGGACTATTACACCGGCTTCGTTTTCGAATTGCGGGACGGCGGCAGTGACGAACCGCTGGTTGCCGGCGGACGCTACGACGATCTGCTGACGCGGCTCGGGTCGCCAACGCCGATTCCGGCGGTCGGCTTCTCGGTCTGGATCGAGCGGCTTACGGGTTCTCTGACGGGAGACGCGTCATGAGCGCGCCCAATACGTCGCCGTTGATCATCGCCGTGCCGGCCAAGGGCCGCCTGCAGGAAAATGCGGAAAGCTTCTTCGCGCGCGCGGGCCTGAAACTCGTCAAGCCGCGCGGGGCCCGCGACTATCGCGGCACCATTGCCGGAATGGACGGTGTGGAGATCGCCTATCTATCGGCCTCGGAAATCACCGCGCAGCTCGCACAAGGCGCGGCGCATCTCGGCGTGACCGGCGAGGATCTGGTGCGCGAGATGATGCCGGACGCCGATGCCCGCGTGATCCTGCTGGAGGGGCTCGGCTTCGGTTACGCCAATGTGGTGACTGCGGTGCCACAGGCCTGGATCGACGTTCGCAGCATGGCCGATCTCGACGATGTCGCGACCGCATTCCGGCTGAAGCATAATCGCAAGATGCGGGTCGCGACCAAATACGTGAACCTGACCCGCGGCTTCTTCGCGCAGCACGGCATCGGCGATTACCGGATCGTGGAAAGCCTCGGCGCCACCGAAGGCGCGCCAGCCGCCGGGACCGCCGAACTGATCGTCGACATCACCACCACCGGCAATACGCTCGCCGCCAATGCGCTGAAGGTGATCGAGGACGGCGTGATGCTGCGCTCGCAGGCCAATCTCGTGGCCGCGCGACATGCCGACTGGACGAATGGCACACTTGACATCGCCCGCCGAATTCTCGACCGGCTCGCTAGCCAGGCGCGCGCGCAGGCCTTCCGCGAGATGCGAACCCGCTTCAAGGGTTGCGACGATGCGCTGCTGGCGCTGGCCCGTGAAACGTTCGGCATTGTCACGCCGTTCGGCGGTCCGACCTCATCCGGCATGCTGACGCTGCATTGTCCGCCGGATCAGGTGTTCGCGCTCGCCGATTTTCTGCGCGAGAAGGGTGCGCAGGCGATCTCGGTTTCGGAGATCGATTATGTGTTCACGCAGGACAATCCGTTGTTCGCGCGGCTGAAAGCCGGGGTGTAGCCGTGGGCTAACGCGCGTCCGGAACGCGTGCGAATTGCGGGATCTGGAAACGCTTGCGATAGGCGCCAGGCGACAATCCGGTGAGGCGCTTGAACAGCCGCCTGAAAAACGCACCATCCTCGTAGCCGGCGCGCCAGCCGATCTCGTCGATCGGCGCGTCCGTCCGTTCCAGCCGGCGCTTGGCATCCTCGATGCGAAGCCGCTGCACGTAGTCGATCGGCGACAGCCCGGTCATTTCGGTGAACCTGCGCTTGAAGGTGCGCTCCGCGAGCCCCGAGCGGCGCACCATTTCTTCAACCGGGCTCACCACGGAAAAATGCGAGGCGAGCCACGTCTGCGCCTCGGCAACCGCCGCGTCGCCGTGATCCCTGCGGCCTTCGAACACGATATAGGGCGCGAGCCCGTCCTGGTGCCATTGCAGCGCAAAGAAGCGCGCAGCCGCCTGCGCCGCGGGCGCGCCGACGAACCGCACGATCAGATAGAGCACCAAATCGTGCCAGCTTGTTGACGCGCCCGATGTAATCAGGCTCTCGCGCTCACCCGCCGCCACCAGCACACGCTCCGGCTCGGATCGAATGCGCGGGTAAGTCTTCGCGAATTCTCCCGCATAGCCCCAATGCACGGTGGCGCGATGACCGTCGAACAAGCCGGTCTCGGCCAGAAGAAAGATTCCGGAACAGGCCGAGCAGAGCAACGCGCCCTGCCGGTGCATGCGCGCGGCGAAGTCGACCAGTTCGGGATAGCGCCCCTGCTCCCAGCCGTCCGGACCGAGCACCACCGACGGCACCAATACGATATCGGTCGCCTCGATATCGGCGACGCCGCGCCCGACACGCAGCGGCAAGCCGCTCGCGAGCACGATCTCGCCCGGCGCGGCGCCAACGATGTCGACCGTGAAGGGCGGCGTCTCCGGGATCGACGGGTCGGTCTTGGCCAGCAGCCCGAACGCATTCAGCACGTCATAGATGCCGACCAGCGTCGACATCGCCGCTTCGGGCACGGCGACCAGGCTGACATGCAGCGGGCGGGGTTCGAACGGCATTGCGGCCCCTTATACCGCGCCAGCATACGCCAATTGGCACAAATGAACCGGTCCTGGCTGGTACCGCGCTCGTTTTGCAGCGCTCCGCCCGGCACATGACGCGGCAATTCCGGCGCACCGGGCACCGGACGGATCAGAGGACTTCGTGATGAACATCGACCACCAGAAACTCGATTCCCTCGTCGGACGGCTGTTTGCGGACCTCTCGGCCGGCTATGGCGGCGTGATGGTCAGTCTCGGCGACAAGCTCGGCCTGTACCGGGCGATGGCGGGCGCGGGCCCCTTGTCCTCCCACGAGGTGGCGAAGCGGTCCGGCTGCGCCGAGCGCTATGTGCGCGAATGGCTGAACGCGCAGGTCGCCGGCGGCTATGTCGATTATCATGTGGCGTCCGGCACCTATGAATTGTCGCCGGAACAGGCGGCCATCCTCGCCGACGACACCAGCCCGGTCTACCTCCCGAACGCCTGGCAATGCGTCGCCTCAATGTGGGCGGACGAGAATAAGTCGCTCGACGCGATCAAGAGCGGACACGGTGTGAGCTGGGGAGAGCATGACGGCCGCCTGTTCTGCGGGTCCGCCGCATTCTTCCGCAACGCCTATGCCGCGAGCCTCGTGCAGGAATGGCTGCCGGCGCTGAGTGGCGCCGTCGACAAGCTGAAGACCGGCGTGACGGTGGCCGATGTCGGCTGCGGGCACGGCCATTCGACCGTGCTGATGGCAAAGGCGTTTCCGAACAGCCGGTTCTTCGGCTTCGACGTCCATGACGGGTCGATCGCGGTCGCGTGCAAGGTCGCGCAGGACGCCGGCGTCGCCGATCGGGTCAGCTTCGCGGTCGCAAAGGCCGATGCGTATCCGGCACGCGGCTACGATCTGATCTGCTTCTTCGACTGCCTGCACGACATGGGCCACCCAGCCGATGCCATGCGTCATGCGGCCACGTCTCTCTCCGCAGACGGCACCGTGATGCTGGTGGAACCATTCGCAAGCGACAAAGTCGAAGACAACATCAATCCGGTCGGGCGGCTGTATTACGCCGCATCGACCACGATGTGCTGCGCGCATGCGATCTCGGAGAACGGCACGCATGTGCTCGGCGCGCAGGCCGGACCGAAGCGGCTTCACGATGTGTTGCATCAGTCCGGATTCGGCTCGGTACGTACCGCAATGCAGACACCGTTCAATCTGGTGATCGAGGCCAAACGGTGTGTCATCCCCCCGAATAGCCGCCGATGATCGGCAGGATTTCGCCGGTGATGTAGCTCGAGCAACTCGGCGCGGCGAGAAACACGAAGGCCGGCGCAATCTCCTCCGGTTGCGCCGGCCGCTTCATCGGCGTGTCGGCGCCGAATTTCGAGACCCCTTTGGCGTTGCGATCAGCCGGATTGAGCGGCGTCCAGACCGGTCCGGGCGCCACCGCGTTGACGCGAATACCTTTGCCGACGAGATGCGTCGCCAGCGAGCGCACGAAGGCGTGGATGCCGCCCTTGGTCATCGAATAGTCCAGCAGCTTGTCGTTGCCGAGCAGACCGGTGACCGAACCGGTCATGACAATCGAAGAACCTTCCTTCATGTGCGGCACCGCAGCCTGCGCCATATGGAAATAGCCGTAGAGATTGGTCTTCAGGGTGCGGTCGAAATGCTCCGGCGTGAGATCGAGAAAGTCCTGAACATGCTCCTGGAACGCGGCATTGTTTACCAGGATATCGAGCCGCCCGAATTCCTTGACGGTGCGATCCACCGCCTCCTTGCAGAATTCACGATCTGCAACGTCGCCTGAGATCGTGATGCAGCGGCGGCCTTCCTTCTCGACCGCGCGCTTCGTCTCTTCCGCATCCCCGTGCTCGGAGAGATAGGCGACCGCCACATCCGCGCCCTCCCGCGCATAGAGCACGGCGACCGCGCGGCCGATGCCGGAATCGGCGCCGGTGATCAGCGCCACCTTGTCTTTGAGTTTCTCGGAGCCCTTGTAATGCGGCGCGTCGTACATCGGCGCGAGATCGAGGTCAGATTCGTTGCCGGGTTTCTTCAGATGCTGCGCCGGAAGCGGCGGCACCGGATAGCGTCGCGCGCCGGCCTGCATGGCGCGAGGCTCGTTGTCCTGTTTCGGCGTGGCCTTGTCCTTGCGATCGATATTGGCCTGAATCGCACGGCCGGCAGCGGCAGTCTGCTCCGCCGCGCGCGCAAATCGGTCTCTGGTTGCTGCGTCTGCCATTGGGTCCTCGCTTTGGTCGGTGACCAACGGGCACCACGGCTGCGAAGTTCCGTAACTTCGTCTGGAACCACGCGATTGCAGTAAAGGCAAAGCCATCGCAGATAAAAAAGGCTCCGGCAGACGCCGGAGCCTTTTCGGTTTGGTGAGTGAGCGGCGACGAGTGTAGTACCGTCGCGCGAAACTCAGAACTTGTAGTTGATGCCGCCCTTGATGGTCTGGACGGTGCGCGAGACAGAGATCGAATCGCCGTTGAGGACACCCGGCGTCCCGGTCCAGTTGTCGAGGTTGAGATAATTGTACTCGATCTTGGTGGTCCAATTCGGTGTCAGACCGAACTCGACACCGGCGCCGATCATCCAGCCGACTGGCGTATCGCTGCCGGTCCAAAGGGTCTGGCCGGCGGCATTGTAGAGGGTCGCGGTGTTGTCGACCCAGCCAGCGCCGCCCTTGCCGTACCACAGCACATTGTTAACGGCCCAACCGAAGCGGCCAGCGATGGTTGCCATTGAGGTCGTGCCACCATCGACCCACAAACCGCCGTTTGCGGCGCGCGAGCGCTTGCCATCGATCCAGTCAAACTCGCCTTCAATACCGAACACGAAGTTGCCGGCCTGCCAATTGTAACCGGCCTGCACACCGCCAATGAAACCGTTCTTGCCGAGGTCCCAGGTCAATCCGGTCGGATTGTAGGTCGCCGAGCTGTCGCCGAACGCCCAGCCAATGTTGCCGCCGAGGTAAAAACCACCCCAATTATAGATCGGCGCCACCACAGGCGCCTTATAGATCGGAACCGGCCTCGCGATGTCGGCAGCGTTTGTTGAGACTCCTCCGAGTGTGCACAACGCGCCAAGCGCCAACGCCTTGAGAACCAACTGTTTCATTTTGAACCCCCCGTAAATCTTTAACCCCGGCTGCCACCGGCTCGGACAGATCCGGTGCGCTGTTCAGCGCACCTGCACCGCCGGTGCCGGCAGAGTTGCGACGAAACCCGGGCGCCGGGCGCCGCGCGCCCGACCTGATTCCGACTACCGACATCTATCGGAATTGCGGGCCGGCGCTCTTGCCACTTGGAGCCACTGGCGAAAAAATTGTCCACGCCGATCAAGGCAGCTCGTCACCGTCACCCCGCGAAGATCCGAACGGGCGCTACTGGTTCAGGATCGGCATCCGCAGGCGGGATGACGCATGGATGGTGGACAGGCAACTCGTCCCGACCGAGGCGTGGCGGAAACCCATGATCGCCGGCGTGTCGGTGTTCCGATCGTCGCCCGCGAGCACCAGCTGAATGCGGTGTCCGGCCTTGAATCGGCGCGCATTGTCCACGAGAGGAATGCGATAGCGAACGAGCTGTCCGATCGGGACGGCCTGGAAGGTGCGACATGGCAGGACCGGCGCGCCACGCCGGCTCGCCGCTTCATCCACCTCGCGCAGGCTGGCGCGGAGATAACCCGCGGTAATATCGGTCACCGTGCCAGCGGGATCGACGTCCTGCAGCGTTGCGATGAAAGCAGTGTCGCCCGCGGTCGCAACCGCGTCGAGCACGAGCTCGATCGGGCCTACCATGTCGAGATCGCCGTCTAGCGGCTCGCTGGTCCACGTCAGCCAGGCAGGCGGATCGGTTTCGCTCGCATGGTCGCAGTTGAGACCCGATCCGAGCGTCATCATCGCACGGCTTCCCTCAGCGCCTTCTTCAAGCGCGAGGCTCCCATCGGCACGCAGCGCATAGTCGCGATAGGTCACGCCGGGCAACGGCCAGCTATCGGCCTCGCGGAAGCCCTCCGCACCCGGCAGGATGTAGCGAATGCGCGGTCCCTCCAGAATGCCGGTATCGCTGCCCTTGAGCCAGTGATCGAACCAGGCCAAAGCCTCGACGTGGAGGCTTTCCCACGGCCAGGTCAGCCCGTATTCGCCGAGCATGGCAACACGCACATATTTGCTGTTCGTCAGCGCGTTGAAGGCCGGGAAGGTCGACGGCAGATGCAGCGGCACGTTCTGCCAGTCGCATCCGAGATAGACTGGCACCTCGACCTGGTGCAGCAGCGGCATAAGATTGCGCTCTTCCCACCAAAAATCGCGCAGGGGCCGCTCGACCGCGATCGTGCGCCAAAAATCGTCCCACGGACGCGGATCGTGATGCAGCTTCATCAGCATCTTCAGGGCGGTGACCGCGGCCTCACCATTCATGGTGCCGAATTTCCGATGGATGGCGGGGACATTCAGCACCGTCCGCACCGCATCGATCAGAGAACTCCGCAGAAACCCATCGGAGAGTTTCGACGTCATGCCGACCATTGAGAGGAACGGCGTCACGAACGAACTCGAGAACAGACCGTGATGGACCGCTGCCTCATAGAGATCGGCAGTGACCGCGACCGAAAAGATCGCCTTCAGATGCGGCGGCCGCTCGACCGCCGCTTCGAGTTGCGTCATCGCGAAGTAGCTGATCCCGACCATGCCGACATTGCCGTCGCACCAAGGCTGCGCCGCCGCCCATTCGACCAGATCGTGCATGTCGCGGCGTTCCTGCGCGTCGAAAAAGCCGAAGGTGCCGCCCGAGCCGCCGGTGCCGCGTAGATTGGCGATGAGATGCACATAACCGCGCGGCACGAAGAAGTCGCTGGTACCGGCCTCGATGAATCCCATTGGCGCGCCGAGGTCCTGCAACTGGCGCGGATATGGCGAAGCCGCAATCAGAACCGGATAGCGGCCGGGCTCAGCCGGCCGGTGCACATCCGACAGCAGCGTGACGCCGTCGCGCATCGGGACGACGACGTTGTTGTCGCGCGCCATCGTGTAATGCGGCTCGGAGAGGTTGCGATAGGTGCGGCCTGTGGTCTGAGGCCCGTTGAGCTGACGCTGGCCGGGTTCGGTCCCTGCAACAGACATGCGCTAGCCCCTCGGCTTCCGGAACACCACAAAATGGGAGATCGAAAAATTGACGAGGAAGCTCACGCCTATCGCCATCAGCTTCGCATACAGCACCGGCATGACCATTGCGCAAAGCACCAGGGTTGTGGTCGCGGTAATCAATCCCAGCACCTGAGACGCGACGAAAGCCGCATAGGCTTTCACGCTGAGCTGCCGCCCCGACTCGGCGGCAAAGGTAATGAAAGAGTTCATGACATAGGAGCCGCTGACCGCCACGGTCCACGCCAGCACATTGGCGACCACAAGCGAGCCCGTCAGGTATTTCAGAGCCAGCAGGAACAGACCGAGGTCGATCAGCGTATTCACCACGCCGATCGAGGCAAAGCTCATGGCCTTCACGAACAGCGCCTGGCGCCGCAATGCCGCCACGATGCGGCCCGGAAGGCTCTGAGGGTCGGGCAGATCCTGCATTGGCGGGCGGTTAACTTTCTGACGGAACGGCGATTTCTGAACAAAAGCTCATGCAATATCCGTAGCTTGCGCTATATGTTGAGTACGAAACGCGCAAGCCGGGACGGCGCGAGAGATGCCGACAAGAACCAGACGTGACGGGAATACAGCAGCCCCAGCCGCGCGCAAGCGCGACGAACCGGCGCTGTCGATTGTGGTCCCCTGCTTCAACGAAGCCGACAACCTGCCGGCCTTCCACGCGCGCCTGTGCGAAACCGCCGAGGTTCTGCGTTCAAAACGCGGCCTGAAGATCGAGGTTGTCTATGTCGATGACGGCTCGCGCGACAACACCTACGCGGTCGCAAGCGCCCTGCCCGCGATCGGCCTCGACGTGCAGACGCTGTCACTGTCGCGCAATTTCGGCAAGGAAGCGGCCTTGATGGCCGGCCTGCAGCATGCGCGTCACGGCGCATTGCTGTTCATGGACGGCGACGGACAGCACCCGCCAGCGCTGATCGAGCGGCTTGTCGGGCATTGGCTCGATGACGGCTACGACGTGATCTACACGGCCAAGGCGCATCGCGACCAGGAATCGCTGCTGCGCCGCGCCAGCGTGAAGATGTTTTACACGCTGATCAATTTCCGCGCGCGCCACAAGATTCCGGAGGACGCCGGCGATTTCCGTCTGCTGTCGCCGCGGGCGGCGGATGCGCTGCGGCAATTGCCGGAGCGCAACCGCTTCTTCAAGGGGCTGGCGAGCTGGATCGGCTTCCGGCAGTTGCGCGTCGATTACGAACCGATCGATCGCGCGCATGGCCGCACCAGCTGGAATTTCGGCTCCCTGATCGGCCTGTCGATCGAGGGGCTGACATCGTTCTCGGTGGCACCGCTGCGCATCGCGAGCCTGCTTGGCATATTGATGGCGACCGGCGCGCTGATCTTCGGCATGGCGATCCTGTACGAGACCCTGATGTACGGAAAGTCGGTGCCGGGCTATCCGTCGGTCGTGGTCGGCCTGATGGTGCTGGGCGGCGTGCAGCTGATCATGATCGGCGTGCTCGGCGAATATATCGGCAAGATCCTGTCCGAGCAGAAGGCCCGGCCGGTCTATTTCGTTGCCGAGCATCAGACCCGCAGCGAAGCGGGTGAGGAAACCGGCGAAGACCGGCGCCCCGGCGCGGCCGCCTGAGCAAGATGACAGCGACACAGGCGCGGCGTATCGTTCTGTGCGCCGATGATTACGGCATCTCGCCCGGCGTGAACGAGGCGATCCGCGATCTGATCGCGCGCGGCCGCATCAACGCCACCTCGGCAATGGTGGTCGCACCGTCTCTCACGGCGACCGAGGCTGCGGCCCTCACGGCGCTCAAGCGCAATGCGCCGCATCTGCAGATCGGGCTGCACTTCACCCTGACGGCACCGTTCCGCCCATCGAGCGAGAGCTATACCTTGCTCAAGAACGATGCATTTCTGACGTTACCGGCCACACTCGGCAGCGCCCTGATCGCGCGGCTCGACCGCGATCGCATCGCTCATGAATTGCGCGCGCAGATCGCCGCGTTCTCGCAAAGGTTCGGATACCTTCCCGATTATGTCGACGGTCATCAGCATGTGCAGATCTTTCCGCAGATCCGCGATGCCGCCTTGTCGGTGATGCGCGACATGCTGCCAGATGCCTGGATGCGGCAATGCGGCCGGATCACGCCGCTTTCCGCACGCGTCGCCGACCGCAAGGGCATGCTGCTCGACATGATGAGCGCAGGATTCCGCAAGCGCGCCGGCGCGGCCGGCATTGCTGTCAATCCGGCTTTCGCCGGCAGCTACGATTTCGGGACCGACCCCGATTTCGCCACGCTGTTTGCAAAATTCCTGGATGGTCTGCCCGACGGCAGCGTGGTGATGTGCCATCCCGGCTTTGTCGATGACGAACTCAAGGCTCTGGATCCGCTCACCAATTTGCGCGAGCGGGAACATGCTTTCCTGGCCGGCGATAACTTCCCGGATATTTTGCGAGAACGCCGCGTCACGTTGTCGTGACATCTCCCGCCGCGCGATTCGCGTTCCTACATCTTGCGCGTCCGCAGAAGCGGGTTCGGAGGAGGACTTGATGACACCGCAGGAACGCAGACTGGTCGATGACCTTTTCGAACGGCTTGCGACGCTTGAACGCAACCCACGCGAACCCGACGCCGAAGACGCGATCCGGGACGGTTTGCGCAGGGCGCCAAATGCGACCTACGCGCTGGTGCAGACCGTGCTGCTGCAGGAGGAGGCACTGCGTCAGGCCAATGACCGCATCGCCGAACTGGAATCCGCCGATGCGCCGCAGCAGGATAGCGGCGGCTTCCTTGGGTCGATGCGCGACGCGGTATTCGGCGGCGGCAATACCCGCTCTTCAGTCCCGCCGGTCGGCGGTGGCCGTCCCATGGGTGTACCGCCCGGTTTCCAGCGTGCGGGAGATCCCTATCAGGCGCCGGGCGGCTATCAGACACAGAGCGGCGCGGCACCGCAAGCGCCCGAACCCGCGCGAGGAGGTGCTGGCGGTTCGTTTCTTGGAACAGCAGCAGCAGCAGCAGCAGGTGTGATCGGCGGTTCGTTGCTGATGAACTCGCTGGGCGGGATGTTCGGCGGCGGCGAGGCCAAAGCGCAGGGCCTTGGCGACGTTGCTGGCAAGGAGACGTCCGGCGCCTCGGCGAACCCGTGGGGCGACGCGGCCGCAGGCGACGGCAATCTCGCCCAACAGGCCGGCCTCGACAGCGTCGGGCAGCCGGGTGGCAGCAGCGAACGGACCGGCCTCTTCGATCAGGCGCATCATCCGGCCGACGAGGGCGCGATGCTGCCGGAGGACGATGGCGGCTTCGACATGGATATGGACTACGATCTCTGATCCACGCACCGCGCGGAAAAGAAAAGGTCCGCTCTCGCGAGCGGACCTTTTTTATTGACGGGCCGGCCAGCGCCTGCCGGAAGGCTGGGGACCTTCAGGCGACAGGCGCAGGCACGGCCCGCTGATCGCCGCATTCGCGATCAGATCACGATCACCCTGGTGCCGACTTTCACGCGCTCATAGAGATCGGTCACATCCTCGTTGCGCATGCGGATGCAACCCGACGACACCGCCTGGCCGATGGTCCACGGCTCATTGGAGCCGTGAATGCGGTAAAGCGACGAACCGAGATACAGCGCGCGCGCGCCGAGCGGATTGTCCGGGCCGCCGGCCATGTGACGCGGCAGCTCCGGCCGGCGGGCGAGCATTTCCTTCGGCGGCACCCAGTCCGGCCATTCCGCCTTGCGGGTCACCGACTTCACGCCGGCCCAGGTGAAGCCCGGGCGTCCGACGCCGATGCCATAGCGCAGTGCGGTCCCGTCATCCTGCACGAGATAAAGAAAGCGCTGCGGCGTATCGACCACGATCGTGCCCGGCTTTTCCTTGCCGGAATACGGCACCACCTGCTTGGCGAAACGCGGATCGAAAGCGCGCGACGATCCCTGATCGGAACCGCGATAGACCAGCGGCGGGGTGCCGTTCGGGTCCTGATACATGCCGGGCTGATAATAGCCGGGCGAACGCTGATCGTCGGCCTGCAACGGCGCACCCGGGAACGCCGGCTGCTCGCGGTAGCGCGGCTGCCCCCCGGACTGTCCGCCGCTGAACAGAAACTCGATAAACCCGCCGCCCATATTCGGCCGGCCTTGCGCATGGGCGGGCGTTGAGATGAGCGCAGCACCGGCGAGACCGGACAAGGCTGCGGCAAACAAAAAACCAGAACGCTTCATGACGCTACTCGCACTCGTTCGACATCGGCTTCGACATCGGCGCCCAACACGCGGCGCCGCTCACGCAGACGACTACAAAGTAAAAATTGATGCGAATGGTAAACAGTCGCGCGGCAACACCTCGCTAACCACGATCGGGCGGGCTTTACCTGCGATTAGCGTTTATTTTGGGTGAAGCGGCGTGGTTAACGCTTCGCTGCCACGCATCCATGAACCGCGCATTAAGCCGAACCGTTTACGACTGCGACGGAGGACCAGCATGCCGGTTCAGCGCAAGATTTTCCGGATTGAAGAGACGATGCGAGGGCGGTTCGAGCCGCACGGCGCGGGCGCGTCCGAGGCCGGGGACTATCCAGCCGACGTGATTGCCGAGCTGCGCACGATGCGCGCGCTGATGGAACAGCATCGGCCGGACGGCGGCGAGCCGCGATCGGCAACGGACGGGCCGTCGCAGGACATGCGCAGGCTCAGGATCGAGCTTGACGTGATCGGAAGCGCCATCAAGGAGACCCGCTGCGAGATCGTATCGCTTCAGGATCAGGGATTCGATTCCGGCCGCGTTGCGCGCGTGACCAGGGAGCTTGAGGCGGTGTTCAACGACACCACGGGAGCGACCGAGCGCATTCTCAAAGCCGCCGAGGATATCGACCAGTCCGCGCATGCGCTCGCCGGGCTGTTGAAGGCCGTGCCCGAACAGGGACTGGCGCAAGGACTCGCACAGGACATCCAGGAGCGGGTCACCGCGATTTTCGAGGCCTGCAATTTCCATGACCTGACCGGCCAGCGCATCTCCAAGGTCGCTGACATGCTGAAGCTGGTGGAGGAGCACCTGGCGCGCATGATGGAAATCTGGAGCGTGATCGATCGCTTCAATGTCGATGCCGCGCAATCCACCGCCAGCCGGCTCGACGGCCTCCTCAATGGTCCAAGTCTTAATGGTCCAGGTCTTAATAGCCCAAGTCTTAATAGCCCAAGTCTCAATGGTCCAAGTCTCAATGGTCCAAGTCTCAAAGGCGACAATGGCCATTCGACCCAGGCCGAGATCGACAAGCTGTTTCACTAGCGGAACGGATTTCCGGTTCGATCCGATGATATAAAGCCGGCCTCCTGTGGTAGGTATCGGTCCTGACCATGTCCGCCTCCTCACCAGCCGCCCTTGCCGTGCCATCGAAACCCGCCCGCATCGAGCGGATGGCGGCTACCGCCCGGCTTGTCCGCGCCTATGCCAGACTTGTCAGCGGGCTCGTGCTTCTGGCGTTCGTGCTGTGCCACTTCGGCAGCCACATTTTCCTGATCATTTCCATACCCGTGGCCGAAAAGGCCTTCGGCGTGCTGATGAAATTCTGGCTGTCAGACGCCGGCACCGCCCTGCTCGCGACCGCGCTGGCCGTGCATGTACTGAACGCGCTGTGGTCGATCTTTATCCGCCGCTATTTGCGCATGCCGGCCTGGGAGATCGCACAGATCGTGCTCGGGCTAGCGATTCCGCTTCTGATCATCATCCATGTTGTGGGAACGAAGATCGCCGATGATTTCTTCGGCACCGACAGCAGCTATTCGTCGGTTCTGGCCTCGCATTGGCTCGGCCGGCCCTTCCTGTTCGGCGTGCCCTGGTTCGTCTATCTGCACATCACTGCGATTCTGACAGTGTGGATACACGCCTGTATCGGCCTGCATTTCTGGCTGCGGCCCAAACGCTGGTATGCCGCGTGGTTTCCGGCGCTCGCGACCGCCGCGGTTCTGATCCCGGCGCTGTCGATCGCAGGTTACATTTCCGGCGGAAACCAGATTCTGCGGGACGCACAGGATCCGGACTACGTGCGTGAGATCATCCGCGAAGCCAATTTTACGCCGGACGCGATCGCTCGGGCCTGGCACGCCATCTACATCACTTTCGCCGTCTATGCGGGACTGGTGCTATTGCCGTTCGCAGCACGCACCGTGCGCGGGCTGGTTCACCGTATCCACCGGTCGCCCCGGCTCACGCATGGCGTCGGCCGCATCGTGCGAATCCTTCCCGGCGCCACCGTGCTCGAAACCCTGAGGGCGAACGGCATCCCGCATGCGTCGGTCTGCGGCGGCCGCGCCCGCTGCACCACCTGCCGTATCCGGGTGACACAGGGACTGGCGGGACTGCCTGAGCCGCACGGACTCGAGGCCACTGCCCTGGCACGAATCGGCGCCAATGAGGGAATACGGCTCGCCTGTCAGCTTCGACCGACATCCGATATTGCGGTGCTGCCGCTGCTGACGGCGGACGCGACCGCAACCTATGGCCTGATCCGAGCCGGCGCCGAAGGCAGCGAACGTCAGCTCACCGTTATGTTCATCGATCTGCGCGGCTCGACCACGCTCGGCGAAGCCCGGATGCCCTACGACGTCCTGTTCATCCTCAACCAGTTTTTCGACGAGATGAGCAAGGCGCTGGCGGCGACCGGCGGCCATTATTCGAATTTCACCGGCGACGGACTGATGGCGATCTACGGGCTCGACGCCGCGGATCCCAGGACGAGCGCAGTGCAGGCGCTGCGCGGCGCACGCGAAGTGCTGATGCGCCTCGATCAGGTCAATCTCCGGCTCAAGTCCGATCTGAAGGAGCCGCTGAAAATCGGAGTCGGCATCCATTTCGGCGAAGCGATCGTCGGCGCAATGGGGCCGCCGCGTTCGCAGATCATCACCGCGATCGGCGATACGGTGAATACGACCGCGCGCCTCGAGGGCCTGACCAAGGACCATTCCTGCTCGCTGATCCTGTCGCAGGCCGCGGCGCAGGCGGCCGGGCTCAAGCTCGATGGCCATAAGCTGCACCACGCGACCGTCAAGGGGCGCACGGGGTCGATTGCGTTCTATGCATTGAACGAGGTGCCGGAACTGCGCAAGTGATCGCTTTCGGCGCGTCCGGGCCTCACACTTTCGGACGCCGAATTGCGATCAGACAAATAATTGACACGACGCCGAAGGCCGCCGTGACCGCGAGCGCCATCGGATCGCCGCTGCGCTCGACCACAAAGGCGAGCGCCAGCGGCGCCACCGCTTGCATGACCTGATAGGGCTTGGCGATGCGGCCGAGCACGCGGCCATAGCCGGTGGGGCCGAACAGCGCGAGCGGCACCGCGCCGCGCGCGATCGTCAGCAATCCGTTGGCGGCGCCGAACATCACCGCGAATAAGATCGCCGCCCATAGCGCGAAACCGAACACCGCCAGCACCGCAAACCCCGCCAGGATCAGCGCCACCGAAAACCGCGCCAGATTGAGCGGATGCGCGCGCCCGCCAAATGACAATTCACAGATTCGCGCGGCGACCTGGGAGGGCCCGAACAGCGCACCGATGGTCACGGCGGTGGCCGGATCGATCCCGGCGCGCCCGAACATTGCGATCAGATGGGCCGCGAGTCCGGATGGAATGAAGGCATAGGCCGCGAATGCAGACGCGACCAGAATGAACGTGAGGCCGCTCGACGGCAGAACAGCCGGCAGCGTCTGCGCTGCGTCATCGCTCGCGGGCAGCGCGGTCGCCCTGGTGCGGGGCAACGCGAATGCATGCAGCGGCGCCGCAACGAGCGCCAGCCCCGCGGCAAAGATCAGGTAGGTCCCGCGCCAATCCGTGAAGGTCAGTGCGACCTGCGTCGCCGGCCAGCTGACGGTCGAGGCAAAGCCGCCAGCCAGCGTCAGATAGGTGATCGGCTTGCGCGCGGCGGCGCCGAAAATGCGGCCGAGGGTGGCGAAGGCCGGATCGTAGAGATTGGCCGCGATGGCGACGCCAAGAATCGCCCAGACCGCGAGATAGGCAGTCGGATTTGCGGCATAGGCCAGCAGCGCAATCCCGCAGGCGCCGACCAGCGAACCCGCCGCCATCACGACGTGTCCGCCGTAGCGGTCGATCCAGCCGCCGACGGTGGGAGCGACGATTCCCGCCACCAGCAGCGCCAGCGAAAAGCCGGCCATCGCGAATGAGAGAGACCAGCCGCGATCGGCCGCGATCAGCGGCATCATCAGCACCGGCGGATAGAACAGGATGCCCCAGGCGAGAATCTGCGTGACACCGAGCACAAGCACGGCGCGCCAGGGACCAAGAATGAATTCGCGGAGACGGGACATGCGGGCGCCGGCAGGAGGAGCCTGTCTACCACGCCATGCCCAAAAGCCGGCGTGCCGGCGCTGCAATGCAGCTGTCAGCGCGACGACTGGCGCGCGTCAGGCCGGGCCTGTGGCTTCGAGGCGATCAGCGGCCGCGATCAGGCCCGCGGAGCACAACGCACGTAAACCTGCGTGCCGTAGCGGCCTGACACTTCCGGGTCGAGGAAGCGTACGGTCATGGTACGGCCATCGAAGGACGTGATTTCGCGATCCTGCAGGCCGCCAGCCGGCTCGCCGGGCGGGCCGATATAGGTCTTGTTGCCGGGTGCGCCCTTCAGCCGCAGTTCTTCCGGCTGCGCCTTGTCGGGCATATGCATGATCACGCCGCCCGACGGGCCCATTCCGATATTGTAGGGCTGCCGGCAGCCATTGCGAGCAGCGGCCTCGGTTCGCTTCAAATCCTGCGGATTGTGGAAGGCGGCCAGCCCCCAGCGCCCGGTGATTTCCTGGGCCTTGATCGCCGGCGGAACCTCGGTCACCACCGGCGCCACGGTCGTGGGTGTGTTCCCGGACCCGGCACAGGCCGCAACGGCAAGCGCGGCAGCAAGGCCCGAAATGGCTTTTATCGGCAGACGAAGCCGTACGGCTAACATGGCTCGACCTCGGTTTTTACGGGGGTCCCCGGCCCCCTCGCTCTGTCACTCTGCTGTCAAGATCGCTCAGGCGCAAGTCTTGGATCTAAGTCTTGTCTTCAGTCTTGGACCGTCTTGGGATCGCATGAGGAGACCGCGATCCCATCAGCTTTGATACGAAGATGACCGTGTTCCGTAAACCCCGCCTTAATCCTGTGGGCGGGGCACGGATTTCGGGCCCCGGGCTCGGAACGGCTGCAGAACCTGCATAAAGCTTGACAGCAAGCCCTTTCGCCTCTTATCACGCTGCCGTTGGCACTCTTTTAACGCGAGTGCCAAGTAGCTGCAATGTCAGCAATTTTTCAGCTCTGCAGCCCAGCCCACGAGGACATCATGGCCAAGACCAAATTCCGCCCCCTGCATGACCGCGTGGTCGTGCGCCGCATCCAAGCCGATGAGAAGACCAAAGGCGGCATCATCATTCCGGACACCGCCAAGGAAAAGCCGCAGGAAGGCGAAGTGATCGCCGTCGGCCCGGGCGGACGCGACGAGGCCGGCAAGCTGATTCCGATCGACGTGAAGGCCGGCGACCGTGTGCTGTTCGGCAAGTGGTCCGGCACCGAAGTGAAGCTCGACGGTGAGGAACTGCTCATCATGAAGGAATCCGACATCATGGGCGTGGTCGGCTGATCTTGTTCGATCCGTCATCCTGAGGCGGCCGCGCGCAGAGCGCGGCCCTCGAAGGATGCACGGCCACCGCCCGCCGTCCTTCGAGCCTCGCCAAGCAATCAAGTGTACGCAGATTGCGTAGACTCATCTGCGACGCACGTCAGGATAACGGGCTCACTCAATTCCAGGAGCAAATCCAATGGCTGCCAAGGACGTTAAATTTTCCACCGACGCGCGCGACCGCATGTTGCGCGGCGTCGACATCCTCGCCAATGCGGTGAAGGTGACGCTCGGCCCCAAGGGCCGCAATGTCGTGCTCGACAAGTCGTATGGCGCGCCGCGCATCACCAAGGACGGTGTGACGGTGGCGAAGGAAATCGAGCTCGAGGACAAGTTCGAGAATATGGGCGCACAGATGGTGCGCGAAGTCGCCAGCAAGACCAATGACCGCGCCGGCGACGGCACCACCACCGCCACCGTGCTGGCGCAGGCGATCATTCGCGAAGGCGCGAAATCGGTTGCGGCCGGCATGAACCCGATGGACCTCAAGCGCGGTGTCGATATCGCGGTTGCCGCCGTGGTGAAGGACATTGAAAAGCGCGCGAAGCCGGTGGCATCATCGGCCGAAGTGGCGCAGGTCGGCACCATTTCGTCGAACGGCGACGCGACCATCGGCAAGATGATCGCTCAGGCGATGCAGAAGGTCGGCAATGAAGGCGTGATCACAGTCGAAGAAGCCAAGGCGATGGAGACCGAGGTCGAGATCGTCGAGGGCATGCAGTTCGACCGTGGCTACCTGTCGCCGTATTTCGTGACCAATGCCGACAAGATGATCGCCGAACTGGAGGACGCCTATATCCTCCTGTACGAGAAGAAGCTGTCCGGCCTTCAGGCCATGCTGCCGCTCTTGGAATCGGTGGTGCAGTCCGGCCGTCCGCTGGTCATCATCGCGGAAGATGTCGAGGGTGAAGCGCTCGCGACGCTGGTGGTCAACCGCCTGCGCGGCGGGCTGAAGGTCGCGGCCGTGAAGGCGCCGGGCTTCGGTGACCGCCGCAAGGCGATGCTCGAGGATATCGCCATCCTCACCGGCGGCCAGCTGATTTCCGACGATCTCGGCATGAAGCTCGAGACCGTCACGCTCAACATGCTGGGCCGCGCCAAGAAGGTGATCATGGAGAAGGAAAAGACCACGATCGTCAAAGGCGCCGGCAAGAAGCCTGAAATCGAGGCACGGGTCACCCAGATCAAGGCGCAGATCGAGGAAACCACCTCCGACTACGACAAGGAAAAGCTGCAGGAGCGGCTGGCGAAGCTCGCTGGCGGCGTTGCCATCATCCGTGTCGGCGGCGCAACCGAAATCGAAGTGAAAGAGAAGAAGGACCGCGTCGAGGATGCGCTCAACGCCACCCGCGCGGCGGTCGAGGAAGGCATCGTGCCGGGCGGTGGAACCGCTCTGCTGCGCGCCAAGAAGACAATCGGCAAGCTCCACAACGAGAATTCCGACATCCAGGCCGGCATCAACATCGTTCTGAAGGCCCTGGAAGCCCCGATCCGTCAGATCGCGGAAAACTCCGGCGTGGAAGGCTCGATCGTGGTCGGCAAGATCATGGAAAACAAGTCGGACACGTTCGGCTTCGACGCCCAGAACGAAGAATATGTCGACATGGTCGAGAAGGGCATCATCGATCCGGTCAAGGTGGTGCGCACCGCACTGCAGGACGCGGCCTCGGTCGCGGGCCTGCTGATCACCACCGAAGCCATGGTCGCCGAATTGCCGAAGGACGCGCCGCCCCCGATGCCGGGCGGCGGCGGTGGCATGGGCGGCATGGGTGGCATGGGTTTCTGATCGCGATACCCGCCGCTTTCGAGCAAATCAAAAAGGCGTGGCGCAAGCCGCGCCTTTTTTCTGCGCCCTATTTGTGGCCATGATAGATTCGGTCACGTCATGTGGAGGGCATCAGATGCGCTTGCTGTCGGTCGCTGTTCTGGCTTTGGCGTGCAGCGGATTTTCCGCCTCGGCGCAGACGGTCCGCTATTTCAACAACGTTTACGGCCTGATGGGAGACATCGAAACCGATGCGTTCCTGAAGGAAACACGTCAGGGCGGCAAGGTGGTCTCCGCCGAACTCGACGTCTGCCACGCACCCTCGCCCGGCTCGCCATTGCGCGACCGCTTCGTGGTGACCTTGAAGCCGCAAGGCAACCGCCTGGTCGGATCCGGCCAGACCCAGGAGGGCAAGCGGCCGGTGACCGTCGACCTCGCACGCTCCGCCACCGGCAACAGTTACGCCTTCGAAGGCACGGTGAAACTTGGCGATCAGATCCTTGAGGCCTCGTCCGACGGTCTTGCCGACATGAGCGCCAAGGAGTTCGAGGAGCAGACCGCGGTCGAGGAAGCGATCGTAGAGAACCCCGCCGATTTCCGCGAGATCACGCCCGGCACGCTCGGGATCCGCGTCGCGCGCACCGGAACGATCGATTTTCTCAAAACCCTGCGTGCGGAAAACGTGAAAGTTCAGGGCTACAGCATTGCGCCGAGCTGTGAAGCGCTGCGGCGCGGCACGGTCGATGTACAGATCGATGTCGACCCGGAGCGGGCGGCAGACCTGATCGCCAAGGCCAAGGCGCTTCCCGGCGTAACCCGGGCCGGATGGACCGGCGGCGGCATCGATCTCAGCCGCGCCGTTCGAATTCCGGCCGGAGCGTTCCGCGACGGCACCGGCAAACTCGACCGGCAGAAGCTTGGCGACGCCCTCGCCGCGGTCGCCACCAAGGTGTTCTCGGCGCAACCGGGTACGGTGGAATGGGACGAGGTCACGGGCGAACTCGCCGTCACCGTGAAACGGCCGGACACCACGGTGCCGGGACTTGGGCTGACGGAGATGATCGGCATTCCCTTTATTGTCAGCGGTGAGAAGCCGGGTGCGAAAGACACCATCGTCATCCGCATCGGTCAGACCGAAAGCGAAGTCCAGGATGACGGTGCGCCTCCCCGCCTGACCATTGCGGCGAGCCGAAGCGGCGAGGAGACGTCGGAACCCAGCGGCACCGATAGCCTGCAGGGTGCGCTTGCCAAGGAGCTGAAGGGCCAGACCTGGGATACCGACAAGGAAACCTGGGCGAAATAGGTCTTTGGCCTCCGTTCCGGAAGCCGCAGCGCGGCTATCCAGAACCCAGACGCTTCGAGTCCTGAGGGCCTGGCTTCCGGGCTCAAGACGCCGCGCCAGGAATGGCGGCAGAATCAATTCGACGCCGGCCGCCAGCGCAGAGATTCGGACCCCTCTAGCACCAGCAGGAAACCCTCCCAGCGCCAGGCGGTGACCGCCATCAGCTTGCTGAGGAAATCCTTGTCCGCATCGAGTTGCTCCGGCGAGCATTGGTTGTCGCGCAGCGCCGTCGGTACGATTGTGATGGTGCGGTCCACCACGGTCGCGCGGCCGCGGCCGCTCGCGCACCACAGGTCGATGTCGACAGTCCCATTGTCGGAGAATTGCAGCCACGGCAGCCGCTTCGAGCCCTTCATCGGGCTCGCATCGAGCCGCAATTCGGCGCCGTAAGGGAATGCCTTCTGCGCTGCCGCAGGAGCGCACAGGACGAGGCTCGCCAATACAGCGCAGGAGGCCAAAGCGACGGTCATCGCGCGAAAAGGCGCTGGATACATGCAGAACCCCGATATGCGGTTGGGCGGCCGTTCGGCCCGCGAGATGAAATTTTGGACAGGCGTGGATTAGAGGCCGCCGGCAATTTATAGTGCCGCACGGAAACGGACAACGACATGAAACGACTGATTCTGACTCTCGCCGCCTTCGCCGCACTCGTATCCACAGCCTCGGCGCAGGACCGCTTGCGCGTCGTGACCACAACCGGCGACCTGCGGGTGCTGGCCAAGGCGGTCGGCGCCGAACGCGTGACCGTCACCAGCCTTGTGCCGCCGGGCGAGCGCCCCGAGCGCTACGCGCCGCGACTGCAGGAAACCTCGATCCTGAAGGGCGCGCGTGTCGTCGTGCGCGCAGGCCCGGGCATCGACGGCTGGTTCGACAAGCTGCTCACCCGCTCGGCCCAGAAGAACGGCCACAGCGATATCGAGCGCGGCGAGAAGGGACATGTCGACGCCTCCGCCGCGGTTGCCGCAACCGATCCGACACTGGTGAGTGCGGGCTTCGCCGCACGCAACCGCCGCTCGCAGCGCGGCAAGGCGACGCTGCATTTCTGGCTCGACCCACAGACCGCGGACGCCATCACCGCAGCGATCGTGAAGACATTCTCCGAAGTCGATCCCGACAATAAGAAATATTACGAGCAGAACCGAACCGCCTTCCTGTCACGGTTGAACCAGAAGCTCGGCGAATGGACCTCGCGGCTCGAGCCGTTGAAGGGCGAGCCGTTGATCGCCTTTCATGACGACTGGGATTATTTCGCCCGGCGGTTCAACCTCAACATCGTCGATTTCATCACCGAGCGCGATGGCGCGCCGCCGAAGCTCGGCCGCATCGGGCAACTGGCGAAGCTGATGAAGGACAAGAATATTCGCTTCATCCTGGCCGAGGCCAACCAGCCGGAACGCCATTCGAACATGCTTGCGGAACGTACCGGCGCCAAAGTCGTCCAACTCGCCGGCAGCATCGGGATGCTGCCGAATACCGACGATTACATCGCGCTGTTCGATGCCAACGTGAATGCGCTGGTGAACGCATATAAGGAGAAGTGAGGACGGTTGCCGGACCGCCCCAGGCTCCGCTCATTCCCGCGGAAGAGGTAATCCAGCGAACTTGGCTCTGGGTCCCCGCTTTCGCGGGGACGAACGTAGTTCCGTTCGACGTTCACAGCACCTCATCGACCGCGCGCCGCGCCTGATCGATCGCGCTGTGCGCGTAGGCGCTCCAGCCAGCGTCGGAATTGGCGATCGCAATCCGGCCATGCGGCTCGCGCGCCTTGTCCTTGATCTCGTCGACGTCATCGGAATCGAACAGCGAATTCTCCCCGTAGGAATAGCCGTGCGCCCAGCGATTGACCGTGATCGCCGCGATGTCGCGCGCGCTGGAAAACCCGCCGGGACCGAGCATGCGATCGAGTTCGTCGCGAATGCGCGCCTCAAAATCGGCGAAGGTCATCTCCAGCAGCTTCATACGCCCGATCCGGAACATGTCGCGCGCTTCCATGCCGGCATTGCTTTCGTTTGGTACATGCACGAGATGCAGCCCGATCGGCTCCGACGGACTGCGCGGGTGCTTATAGCCGCCCATGCTGACCGGATAGTCGAGCTTGACCCGGCAGTGAAACGACATCGGCCCCGAGATTTCGTGGACGCCGAGCTTCACCCAGGGCTCCCAGTTGCGGACCACGACCTTGGTGTAGACCAGCGGCGCCTTGACGTTGCGCAGCAGCGCGTTGCGCTGTTCACCGGGCAGATCCGGCATCATGTAGGGGATGGCCGAGTTGAAGCCGGCGAGGATCGCGCGGCTGGCCCCGACGCGATACACCTCGCCGTTGCGCACATAGGCGATCTCGGTGCCGCCCTTGCCGTCCTTCACATGGACGCAGGTCGATTGCAGCCGGATGCGGACCGAGTTCTCGCGCAGGTCGAGCCGGTCATAGCGGAACGGCGCCAGCACGATGTCGTCCATGGTCTTGCCCGGCGCGACGCCGGGAATGAGCGCACGGACCAGCAGGCGCGCAAGCGATGCGTTGCCATCCGGGAAGTGATGGATATAGGGCTCGTCGCGTTCCGGGCTCGCCTCCGCCGGAAGTCCCAACCCATCGAAACCCGGCAGGCCCATGTCGCGCGCTTCGGCGGCGGAAATCATGTCGCTTGCGAGCGCCATGAAGTCGAGCGAACGGCCATGGAAGCAATTGGCGGCCTGCTCGCTCAATCCGCAGATCTTCATCAGATAGTCGCGGTAGCTCATCTTCTCGAGGATGTCCTCCTTCTCGCTGCGGCTCTTGCCAGGCAGCGGATCGCGCTTCGCATCGTAGAGCGACAGCACCTGCGCCTTCTCAGCCGCGCTTAAGGGGAAGCCCGCCACGAATTCGGCAGCCGGTTTGGCATTGAGCAAGCCGGGTTCGAGTTCGTCCGCCGCCGTATGGGTCGGATCGCCGGTCACCAAGACATCGCGGCCAAACGCTTCGCGCGGGAAGAACACGCCGCGCGACAGCCCCAATGACGGATACAGCTTGCGCTCGAAGGCGGTGTCAAAGCGCGTAATGTCGACGCCGAGTTCATTCAGCAGGCCCATCGCCACCGGACTCCACAGCGCCTTGGGTGATTGCAGCGACTCGCTGCCGCCATAGCCGAGAATGATCCGGCCATCGACGGAGAATTCGTTGCGCTTGGCGTGGCCGCCGAAGTCGTCGTGATTGTCGAGCATGAGTATGCGGGCGTGTGGACGCCGCTTGCGGTAGAAATACGCCGCCGCGAGCCCGCTGATCCCGGCACCGACCACGACCAGGTCGTAGTCCTCCTCGATCGGGCGTCCGGCGAAATCGGGCACCTCACCATCGCGCATCGCATGCGCCGCCTCGAACGAGCCTTGATGATGTCCCCGCAAACCGGTCGAAGCGGCCGGTCCCGACGCCGTCTGCGCGGCAGCGGCGAATTGCGCGCCCGGCGTCAAGCCTGCCGCGATGGTCAGCGCGCATCCATCGAGAAAATCGCGGCGCGTGATATCGGGCATTGCCCGCAGTCTCCGTTTATGACCGGGCGGAGACTACAGCACCTCTATGACGGTTCACCAGCCGATCGCCCGGGGCAGCCAGGTTGCCACCCCCGGATACATGAACACCAGAGCCAGCGCGACGGCTTGCATCCCGATAAACGGGATCACGCCGCGATAGATGTCGCCGGTCGATACCTCGGGCGGCGCCACCCCGCGCAGGAAGAACAGCGCCCAGCCGAACGGCGGCGTCAGGAACGAGGTCTGCAGGTTCACGCAGATCAGGATCGCGAGCCACACCATGTCGACATTGGCCTGCAGAAAGACCGGCAGGAACAGCGGCACCGCGATGTAGGAAATCTCGATCCATTCGATGAAGAAGCCGAGGATGAAGATGATCAGCATCAGGAACCAGATGTCGGAATTGATGCCGCCCGGCAGGAACGCAAACAGGTCCTCGACGATCTTCTCCCCCTGCAGTCCGCGGAAGGCGAGCGCGAAGGCCTGCGCGCAGATCAGGATGAACATCATCATCGCGGTGATCTTGGTGGTCGCCTGCGCGGTCTCGCGCAGCACCTTCCAGGACAACCGGCCGCCGATCGCGGCGACCGCGATCGAGCCGAGCGCACCCATCGAGGCCGCTTCGGATGGCGCGGCGACCCCGGCAATGATGGAACCGAGAACCGCAGCAACCAATCCGACAGGCGGCGCCACCACTTTGAACAGCTTCTTCATCAGGTCGGTGCGCGAGATCGATGCCCGTTCCTCGGCGGAAAACGCCGGGACGCTGTCCGGCCGCACGATGCCGAGCACGAGAATATAGATCACATAGATCCCCGCCAGCATCAGCCCGGGGATCATCGCAGCCGCGAACAATGTGCCGACCGAGAGGTTCAGAATGTCCGCCAGCAGGATCAGGATCAGGCTCGGCGGGATGATCTGGCCAAGCGTGCCGGACGCGCAGATCACGCCGCAGGCAAGGCCCGGATCATAGCCGCGGCGGATCATCCCGGGCAGGGTGAGCAGACCGAGCGTCACCACCGTGGCGCCGACAATGCCGGTCGTGGCACCCAGCAATACGCCGACCAGCACGATGCCGATGCCGAGCCCGCCGCGCAGCGAGCCCGAGAGATGGCCGATCACGTCCATCAGGTCTTCGGCAAGCTTGGATTTCTCCAGCATCATGCCCATGAAGACGAAGAGCGGTATCGCGAGCAGCGTGGAATTCGTCACCACACCGAAAATGCGTCCGGGCAGGAGATTGAACAGCAGGCTGCCGAAGCCGAGATAGCCGAAGAACAGGCCGGTGGTCGCGAGCGTCAGCCCGACCGGGATGCCGGCCATCAGCAGCACGAAGAACGACACCAGCATCAGGATGGCGAGAATTTCGACGTAGGGCATCACGCTCTCCGCATCGCGAGGTAGCTCTTGAGCGCCTCGGAGAGAGACTGCAGGAACATGATGGCAAAGCCGATCGGGATCAGCGATTTGATGATGTAGCGATACTCAATGCCGCCGGGATTGGCGGTGCCCTCGCCGATCGACCATGACTGGTAGACATAAGGGATCGAGAGCCGGATCACGATCAGGCAGAACGCCATCGAGATGAAGGCCGCAACGATGTCAACGCGATGCTTGTTGCGATCGGACAGATACTGGAACAGCACGTCGACCCGCACATGCTCCTTGTGCAACAGCGCATACGACATGCCGAACAGACAGATCGGCACGAAAATGTGCCATTCCAGTTCCTGCGCCCAGATGAAGCCGATCGAGAACGAATAACGCATCAGCACATTCGCGCCCATCACGAGCGCGATGCCCAGCGCAAGCCATGACGTGGCACGGCCGACGAGATCGGTAAAAGCGTCGATCCCGCCGGCCAGCTTTTCGGCAGCGTGCAATCAGGCCTTCCGGATCTTGTTGTGGTAGACGGTCTCGCTGAGATCGGCCCAGGCGTCGTATTTCACCTTGTAGGCCATGTAGGAGTCGTGGACCTTCTTGGTGACCGGGTCTTTCGCGACCGCCTCGGCGAGAATCTTGTCGGTCGCGACTTTCAGCGCCTTAACAACCGAGTCGGGCAACGGCGCGGCAATCACGCCCTGGTTCTTCACCAGATCTTCCATCGCCTCGGCGTTGTTCTTCTGGCACCAGGCCTCACTGATGGTGTTGCAGGCGAGGCAGGCGTTCTCCACGATCGCCTTGAGGTCCGGCGGCAGCGAGTTCCACTTGGCCTTGTTGATGGTGAGTTCGCTCGCGGTCGCCATCTCGTGCCAGCCGGTGGTGTAGTAATATTTCGCGACCTTCTGCAGACCAAGCTGGCGGTCGAGATAGGGGCCGACGAATTCCGCCGCGTCGATGACACCGCGCTCAAGCGAGGGGAAGATTTCGCCGGGCGCGATCAGCCGCGAGTCGACACCGAGTTCCTTGTAGACCCGGCCGGCAAGCCCCGGGATACGCATCTTCAGACCCTGCAGGTCTTCCGGCTTCTCGATCGGCTTCTTGAACCAGCCGGTCATCTGCACGCCCGTATTGCCGCACACGAACGGCACGAGATTGAAGCGGTCATAGACCTCGCGCCAGAGCTGGAGGCCGCCACCGTCGAACATCCAGCCGTTATAGCCCTGGAAGTTGAGGCCAAAGGGCACGGCTGTGAAGTATTGTGCCGCGAAGCTCTTGCCGGTCCAGAAATAGGAATTGGCGTAGTTCATCTCGACGGTGCCGGACGACACAGCGTCGAAGCCTTCCGCCGCCGGGATCAGTTCGCCCGCGCCGAAAAACTGGATCTTGATGCGGCCGTTCGACATCTCCTCGATGCGCTTGGCCAAATCCTTCGCGCCGCCCGGGCCGGTCGAATAGAACGCGGCATTAGGCCCATAGAAGCTTGTCATCTTCCAGTTGAAGGTGGTCTGCGCGCGCACGACAGCGGGCGCCGCTACCGTCGCCGCCGCACCTGCTAGAGCAATTTTCGTGAAATCCCGACGTCGCATGACACACTCTCCCGCTGAACGATTCTGAGCGTCCAATTAAGCAAATAGCAGGCCAGCCCGTTTTCTTGGCACTTGCTGCCCGCCGGTATTTCACAGTCATAAACTGATTAAATCTTAGGCGCGATATTGGTCGCTACGCAATCAGTTTCACACGGATGTTTTGGGATCTGGCGGGGTTTGCAGTCTGACGCCGGAGGACACGATGGATCAGCGCATCATCAATCTCTACGACCGCTTTACACATGGTGAAATGAATCGCCGGAGTTTCCTCGACAAACTGACCCAGCTTGCCGGTTCGACCGCCGCAGCCGTGGCGTTGCTGCCGCTGCTACAGAACGATTACGCCCAGGCTGCAATCGTCCCGGACAACGATCCCCGGCTGGTCTCGGAGCGCGTGGCATTCGAATCGCCGAAGGGAAAGATCAACGGCTATCTCACCCGGCTGAAGGGCAATGCTAAACGCCCGGCGGTGCTGGTGATCCACGAGAATCGCGGCCTGAACCCGCATCTGGAAGACGTCGCGCGGCGTCTGGCTCTCGACGGATTTCTTGCCTACGCGATCGACCTGCTGTCGCTGGTCGGCGGAACGCCCGCCAACGAGGACGAGGCGCGCGACCTGCATCCGAAGCTGAACCAGGATGACGCGCTGGCTGCTCTGGTCGCCGCCGTCGACTTCCTGAAGAAATATCCGGAATCCACCGGCAAGGTCGGCGCGGTCGGGTTCTGCTTCGGCGGGCTGATGCTGAACCGGCTCGCAGCCGCAAGCCCCGAACTCGATGCCGGCGTCGCCTATTACGGGCGGCAGGTGCCGGCAGCGCAGGTGCCAAATATCAAGGCGTCATTGTTGCTGCACTACGCGGAGAACGACGCGGGCGTGAATGCCGGGATCGCCGACTACGAGGCCGCACTGAAAGCCAACAACAAGAGCTACGTGATCCATACCTATCCGGGCACGCAGCACGCCTTCAACAACGATACGGGCGCGGCGCGCTACAACAAGGCCGCGGCCGAGCTCGCCTGGCAGCGCACCATCGCGTTCTTCACGGAGAAGCTCGGCGCACCACCGAAGGGCGCGTAGTGCCAGATCCGGGACGGCGGAACGTCCGCTAAGCTTTCCGCCGCTTTCCCTTCGGAGCCACCTTGCCGATCAGCCAATTGGCGGTGCGCATCAGCCGCGCATCGTCATGCGGCGCACCGACAAGCTGAACGCCGATCGGCAGATCGTCCTCGCCGGTGAGCAACGGCAGCGATAGCGACGGCAGCCCTGACAGGGTCCACAACGTGCAGAAAGCCGGGTTGCCGGTGGTGTCGATGCCCCTCGGGGCAACGCCGGTGGTTGCTGGCGTGATAATGGCGTTGCAATCTTCGAGATACTCGCCGAGCGCTTTGGCAAACCCATTCGCATCGTCCACCGCCTGCTGATAGGCCACCGCGCCGATCGCGCTGCCCTCCTCGACCAGCTTGCGCAGAATATCACTGATCGCATCGCCGCCACGATCGACCACGCGCCCGAGCCGGTAGGCCATCTCCGCCACCATCACGGTGCGATGCACCTGCCAGGCCTCGGCATAACGTTCCGGAAGATCGATCCGCACGCAGGCATCGCCGAGACTGTCGGCAAGCCGCTCGAAGGCATCGCGGGTCTGCGCGTCGGCCTTGTCCCAGACCGGCGTGCGCACAAAGGCGATGCGCGGCTCGATCGGGAATTTCTCAGCGGTCACCGCCCGAAAATTCGACACCGCAAACGGGCGGGTGTCAGGATCGCCCGGATCGTAACCGGCAAGCACACTGGTGATCAGTGCGATATCGTCAAGAGTGCGGGCGAACGGCCCGACGGTGTCGAATGTCGGGCTAAGCGGCAATACGCCGTAGCGTGAGATCAGCCCCTTCGACGGCTTCAACCCAAAAACCCCGCAGAAGGCCGCCGGACGGATCACCGAGCCGTTCGTTTGGGTCCCCAGAGCAAGCGGCACCATGCCGGTCGCGACCGCAGCCGCGGAGCCGGACGAAGAGCCTCCGGGGGTGCGCTCGGTATCGTGCGGATTGCGGGTCTTGCCGGGATGAAAATAGGCGAACTCAGTGGTCACGGTCTTGCCGATGATGACGGCGCCGGCCTCGCGCAGCCGCTTCACCACGTGGGCGTCCTGATAGGGCCTGCGGCCGGACAGGAATGGCGAGCCGCATTCGGTCGGAAAATCGCTGGTGTCGATGATGTCCTTGATCGCGACCGGGACACCATGCAGCGGACCCAGCGCCATGCCTTTCGCCTTACGTTCGTCGAGCGCTGTGGCCTGCGCCATCGCGTGGTCCGCATCGAGATGCGCGAAGGCCTGGATTTCGGGCTCAACCTCCTCGATCCGATCGAGGCAGGCGCGGGTATAGTCCGCAGAAGTGACCGCGCCACGGGCGATCTCGGCGGCGGCCTGCGCGGCAGTCCAGTTGGAAAGCGGATTGATGGCCACGATAGGATTCGTCCGGCTGTTGCGGTCAGCCGATCAAGCCGAGAATCCCCGTCAGCGTCAATGTGAAGCTCAGGGCCACGCCGGCCGTGAACGCAACCGCCACATAGGGCTCGGCCTCGGTGCCGACGAACCGGTGATATTTGCCGCCACGCGGCAGGCAAAACAGAAAGACGCCGGCCGTCACGACCAGAACGACGATGCCCGCGATCAGGGATGTCATCGGTTTCCTCCGCCTTCTCGCGTCATCGGTACAGATAATTCGGCAGCCACAGGCCGATCTGCGGGAACGAATAGAGCAACACCATGCAGATGATGACGATAAACAGGTAGGGCAGCACGCCGCGGAAGATGTCGTTGATGCTGACCCAGCTCGGCGCCACGCCCTTGAGATAGAAGGGCGCCATCGCCACCGGCGGCGACAGGAACGAGGTCTGGATATTCAGCGCCACCAGCAACCCGAAGAACAGCGGGTCCACATTGAAGGTTTTCAGCAGCGGGATGAAGATCGGCATGAAGATGACGATGATCTCGGTCCATTCCAGCGGCCAGCCCAGAATGAAGATGATGACCTGGGCCAGGATCATGAACCCGACGGTATCGAGGTTCATTGCCAGCACAAATTTCTCGATCGGCTGATGACCGCCGAGATAGGCAAAGACCGCAGAGAACAGGAACGACCCGATAAACAGCCAACACACCATGGCTGTGGTGCGGGCCGTTAGAAACACCGATTCCTTCAACGCGCCGAGGTTGAAGGTGCTGCGCGGAATGAGAACGATGCCGACCGCAATGGTGAGGAAGCCCATCGCCCCCAATACGCGGCGGTCCACATTCAGCGCGGTAAAAGCGCAGACCAACAGATAGACAATAACCAGCGCCGCCAGGATGCCGTAGCCCTGGACCAGCCGAACGGCCCAGTTGCGCGAGTAATCGGCGCCGTAAACCACCGCCAGGATCAGCGCGCCGAGCGAGCCCATGGCGGCTGCTTCCGACGGCGTCGCAAGACCGAACACGATCGAGCCGAGCGCGGATGCAATCAGGATCAGCAGCGGCGCGAACGAGGTCAGCAGCGACCACAATACGATGCCGATGGGGACGTTTCGCTCTTCCGCGGGAAGCTTCGGCGCCAGCCTGGGATTGAGCAACGCCATGAACATCGTGAACATGATGTAGAGGCTCGCCAGCATGATGCCGGGAAAAAACGCGCCGGCATAAAGCTTCACCACCGATACACCCGCGGTGGCGCCATACAGGATCAGCATTACGCTGGGTGGAATCAGGATGCCAAGGCAGCCGCCCGCACAAATGACTCCCGCGGACAGTTTGACGTCATAACCGGCACGCAGCATGGCCGGAAACGCGAGCAGGCCCATCAACGTCACCACCGCACCGACGATACCGGTCGCGGTCGCAAAGATTGCGCAGGTGGCAAGGGTCGCGACCGCAAGCGCGCCGGGCATCGGGCCGGCGGCAAGCTGCAGCGACTTGAACAGCCGGTCCAGAATGTTGGCGCGTTCGATCACATAGCCCATAAAAACGAAGAGCGGGATCGAGATCAGGACGTCGTTCGTCATCACCGAATAGGTGCGCTGCACGAGTAGCGAGAAGACGAGATCGCCCATCGCGAAATAGCCGAAGAACAAGCCGAGCGCCATCAAGGTGAAGGCGATCGGAAAACCGAGCATGATGAACGCGACGAACAGAAACAGCATCAGCACGCCGAGTTCGGGATTCCCCATGCCGAACATCAGATCGCACCCTTACGCTGGCCGATTTCTTCGAGCTCCTTGACGACGGCATAATCGCCGTGTTCGGCCTTCTCCAGCATCACCTTGTCGAGTTCCTCGACGTCATGCCTGCGTTTGGGCCATTCGCCGGTGCGGATGCAGATGACGCAGCGCGCGACTTCGACGAGCCCCTGCAACACCATCAGAACGCCGGTGATCGGGATCAGCCACTTGAACGGCCAGATGATCGGTCCGTTCGGGCTAGCGGCGGAGCGCTCGTTCATCAGCCACGCCATTTTGGCGAAGCCATAGCCGGAATAGACGAAGGCGATCATGCCCGGGAAGAAGAACAGAATGAACAGCAGGAGATCCCATTTCGCCTGCGTGACCGGGCTCCAGGTGCGGTAGACGAAATCACCGCGAACATGGCCGTTGCGCGCAAGCGTATAGGCGCCCGCCATCATGAACAGCGTGCCGTACAGGATATAGGAGGCGTCGAACGCCCATTCGGTCGGCGCATTGAAGAAATAGCGCGCGAATACTTCGTAGCTTGTCGTGAAGGTGAGAACGAGGATGCACCAGGCGAAGGTCTTGCCGACCCAGATGCTGAGCTGGTCGATCAAATAGATGACGCGATCCACAAAATCCCCCCTGCCGAACGGTGTGTTGTTTCCACCGTATTTCTTCTTGCTTGGCTGGAACGATTAATCTCTTTCCCGGCAGTTGAGAAGAGAAAAGAAGGCGGCCCGCCCGGGTTCCACCGAGCGGGCCGCTGATGACAACCGTTATCCGTGGAAGTGCTTGTAGGCTTTCTCGAGAGCCGCCGAATCGAGATTGTTGGTCAGCGTGTAGGCGCCGGTACGCTTGACCCAGTCCTTCTGCGAGGCTGCGACCTTTGCAAAGAACGGCTCCTTCGATTGCTCGGCAAGCACCTTGTTCCAAGCATTGAGCTGGTCGGTCAGCAGCTTGTCAGGCGTCTTGATCACGTTGACGCCCCGCTTCTTGATCGCATCGAGATCCTTCGAGTAGCGATCATGCGCCATTGCGTAGCTGTCCGCAGAGGCTGCGAACGCTGCGTTGCGCAAAATCGCGCGAAGCTCAGGCGGAAGCGCGTCGTGCTTCTGCTTGTTGAAGATGATCTCGAACGCCTCGGCCTGCTGGTGATGGCTGCCGACCATGTAGAATTTCGACACGTCGGGGAAGCCGAGCAGGATGTCGGACGACGGATTGTTGAACTCCGCCGAGTCGAGCAGGCCGCGGTCCATCGCCGGAACGATTTCGCCGCCGGGAAGAATGGTGACCGACGCGCCCATTTCCTTGAACAGATCGGCCGACAGACCGACGGTGCGATACTTCATGCCCTTGAAGTCGTCGCCGGCCTTCATCTCCTTCTTGAACCAGCCCAGCGGCTGGGTCGGCATCGGGTAATACAGAACGCCGGTGAGATTGAGCTTCAGAATGTTGTTGACCAGTTCCTTGTAGAGGTCTTCGCCGCCGCCGTAATAGAACCAGCCGAGGAAGCCGTGTGCGTCCCAGCCCCATGAGGGCGGAGTGCCGAACAGCGAATAGGCCTTGTGCTTGCCGTACCAATACGCACACACGCCATGGCCGCAATCGAGCACGCCGGAATGCACCGCATCTGCCATTTGGAACGCCGGCACCACGGCGCCGGCGGCCAGCACGTCGAGCTTCAGGCGGCCGCCCGACATGTCGTTGACCTTCTTGGCGTAGTCCGCAGCCATCTCGTGGAAGATGTCCTTAGTCGGCCAGGTCGACTGGTATTTCCAGGTCACCGTCTGCGCGCGCGATACCTGCGGCATGGCGACGGTGGCAGCACCAACGGCGCCCGCTGCGATCAAAAATTTGCGGCGCGACGTCTTTTCATCCTTCTTGGTCATGAGATCCTCCCTAACGACCGTTTTCTGTACGGCTTGATGCCGTTTTCGTGACTAACCACTGGGCCGTATATGATATTCCAGCGGGTCTGATGATAGTTTGGACGGCTTGCCCGGTTTGCACAAGTCTGCCGATGTCGCGCTTTGGTCGGCTACCGGGCCGAGCATGACATCTTCGGCGGCCATATTCTCCGCGACGCGATCGCGGCGGAAAAGCCCGGTTTTCAAGGGTTAGAAGCGTGAAAGAACTGCCCCGGCTGTTCGGCGAGGTCTTCCGGCTGTCGCTGCCTTATTTTCGATCAGAGGACCGGCGGGCGGGGCTAATGCTGCTGTCCGCAGTGATTGCGATCGAATTGTCCATCGTTGCGGTCAACGTCCTGATCAATCAATGGAACGCGAGGTTTTTCAATGCCTTGCAGGAACGGAACTGGGACAATTTCGTCACCGAACTCAGTATCTTTTGCGGGCTGGCGGCGATCTTCATCGTGCTCGCGGTCTATCAACTCTACCTGAACCAGTGGCTCCAGATCCGCTGGCGCGCCTGGATGACGAAAGTCTATGTCGATCGCTGGCTCGCCGCGTCGACCCATTACCGGATGCAGTTGCTCGGCGACGCCGCCGACAATCCCGACCAGCGCATTGCCGACGACATCAACCAGTTCATCGAGAAATCGCTTTTCATCGTGATCCGCCTGCTCGGCGCGGTCGTGACGCTTCTCTCGTTCTTTGCGATCCTGTGGGGCCTGTCCGCCGCAGCGCCGCTGACGCTGTTCGGTGCGCCCGTCAACATCCCGGGCTATCTGGTCTGGACCGCGCTGATCTATTCGGTCATCGGCACCCTGCTCGCGCACTGGATCGGCTGGCCGCTGGCCGCGCTCAATTTCCGTCAGCAGCGGTTCGAAGCCGATTTCCGCTTCAACCTGATCCGCGTGCGCGAGAATGCCGAACAGATCGCGTTGCTGCGTGGCGAGGATGCCGAGAAGAGCCGGCTGGGCGAACGCTTCTCACATGTGGTCGAAAATTTTCTGGCGTTGATGTCGCGGCAGAAGAAAGTGATCTTCGTCCAGCAGGGACATGCGCAGGTCGCGATGGTCCTGCCCTATCTGGTCGTCAGCCCGGCGTATTTTTCCGGCGCCGTGCAACTCGGGGCCCTGACGCAGACGGCAAGCGCCTTCAACAGCGTGCAGGAATCGCTGTCATTCTTCGTGACATTCTATCGCAGCATTGCGGAATGGGCGGCCGTGGTGGACCGTCTGAACGGCTTCAACCGCGCGCTCGACGAGGCGCAGCAGATGGCCTCCGCATCGAAGATCTCTGTCACGTCCGATGCGGACGCCCACTCCATCCGCATCGAAGATCTGTCGGTGAATCGTCCGGACGGCGCGCCTCTGCTCGCGCCCGCCGCATCGGAATTTCATCCACGCGAACGCGTGCTGGTCAGCGGTCCCTCGGGGGCCGGAAAATCGACGCTGTTTCGCGCAATGGCCGGGCTTTGGCCATTCGGATCCGGCCGCGTTGTCATTCCCGCCGACGCCCGCATCATGGTGTTGCCGCAGCGGCCCTATTTCCCCGAAACGTCGCTTGCGAAGGCCTTGTCCTATCCGGCCTCCACTGCGTTCGACGACGACGTCCTCATCGAAACGCTGCAGGCGGTCGGCCTGCCGAGCCTCGGCGGACGGCTGCATGATGAGGCGCACTGGAACCGCACGCTATCGCTGGGCGAGCAGCAGCGGCTCGGTGTCGCCCGCGCGTTGCTGCAGGCGCCTGATTATTTGTTCCTGGACGAGGCGACCGCGTCGCTGGACGAACCGTCGGAGGCCAGGCTTTACGGGCTGCTGCACGAGAGGCTGAAAGGCACCACGATTGTGTCGATCGGCCACCGCTCGACGCTGATCGGCCTGCACGGCCGTCACGTGAGGTTTGAGCCGGATGGCGAGGGGCACAAGCTTGCTGAAAACAAGCCGGCCGCCGCAGCCGAGTGAACCGCGATCTCGGGGCAGCAATGGCGGCCCGGTGAGATCATGCCAACGAAATTTACCACCAGCGTTCGGGCCAACGGCTGCGCCGCACGACGTTGGTCCAGACGAAGGTATAGGCCAGCAACAGCAGCGCGCCGGCGGCAACCGGAACCAGCACGAAGCCCCAGGACATGCCGTTCATAACGATGATCAGCGGGTTGATTCCGGCCGGCGGATGAAAGCTGTCGGTCGCCAGCATGGCCAGCATCGCAAGCCCGACCGCCAGTGCAGCGACCCAGGCCTGCGGTCCGGCGATCTTGAGGGCCAGCACGCCGACGATGGCCGACAGGATATGTCCGCCAACCAGGGCACGCGGCCGCGCCGGCAGCGCTTCCGGACTGCCGGTGACCAGCACGATCGAGGTGGCAAAGGGGATCGCGGCTAGCGGGAATTCGGTCTGCAGCGAGAGCAGATACATCAGCCCGATGGCGACGCTGCCGCCCGCGGCACCCGCCACCATCATTCCGAATTGCCGGTCGGTCCGCATGGCATCCGAAGCTGCAATGACAATGCCAAGTGCGGCGTCACTCATCCGCTGGCAAAGTACACATCGTGCAAGTGCGGCTGAAAAGTACGAGCGCATCTGAAAACAAGAACGGCGGCCTTTCGGGCCGCCGTTCTCGCAACTTGGAGAGATGTGACGCCTGATTATTTCAGCGCATTCAGCGTGGTATCGAAGGACAGCTTGCCGATGAAGGCCTGACCGCACCACTTTGAACCAACACCGACCGGGCCGACGTTGGTGACGTTGATCGGGCTGATCGGGCCAGCACCGGGATCGCCTGTCAGAACTTGGCACTCTGCCTCGTTCAGGTCGGTGTCGTGATATCGCAGATCAATGGTGAGAGCCTTGTAGGTGAAGCCGATACCGGCATTCCAGTAGGTATAGCTGGGCAATTCAACGCCGCCGGTGCCCGAGAGATTATTGAATACCGCGACACCCGTCGAGGAGAACACTTGGTCGGTGGTGCCAAGCCAATAGTGACCCAGTTCACCCGACAGGTACCAGTTCCAACCAGACGGCAGCGCATTGCCGACGAATTTCATGGTCACTGCGCCGTAGGTGCCGTCTGCGCCAGTGTTCAGCCAGCTATCGGTATAATAGCCTTGAAGGCTGAAGGCCCAATTGTCATTGGGATTCCAGTTCAACTTGGCATAGAACTCACCGAAATCCGTGTCATTTAGGCTTGTCGCACCGTTCGGAACGGTAACGAACGCGCCGTCGATCTCACGCTCTCTCGGGTAGGCGTAATACCAATAGCCGAGATCGAGAGTGAACTTGTCCCAGGTGAAACGACCACCGCCGTAGATGTCGATTTCAGCCGTAGGAGCGGTCGCGAGCTTCACGCTATAGCCGCCGATGCCAGCGTACCACTCGACGTTCGAAGTCGGCTTGAAGCGCGCCTCAAAGTACGACGATACGGCCGCGCCGCGGTCTGACTGAGAGATACCGCGGAAATTATAGTCGGTCATCACTGCCGCACCGATTGCGACATCCCACGGATTGACCGCCACCGGTGCGGGCGCCGCCTTGTAAACCGGCTTCAGATCGGCAGCGAGTGCCGGCGCGCCTGTCATAACGGCAGCGGCAACGATCGCCGGCATCACGTATTTCTTCATAAGCTTGCCCCTTCGAATTGACGCTTTCAGTGTTTGAAGCCAGCTGACCGTTTCCGATCGAGACCAACCTCCGAAACACCACCCCCTGCGCTTGCACCTGCAGTTGCGTCCATTCGGCACAGAAGAAGGCTTATCGCCAATGCGAACTTTTGCGCATCTGCTGCCTTTTTGGGCGGATTAGGCCGAAAAGGTCTTGGATTCACACGCCGCTGTCACAATCCGTTAACCTGTTGCAGAAGCGCAACGCAAAAACGCCGGAAAACCATCGGCTTTCCGGCGTTTTTGGACGGTTTTCAACAATCAGCGAGGCAATCAGGCGGCTTTCTTGCGATTCGCTTCCAGCCGCTGGTCGACCAACGCCACTTGGGCGTCGATTGCCGGCAAACTCAGTCCCTTTTGCTTGGCGATGAGTTGCACCAGCTTGTCGGCCCGCTCGATGAACTGCGCCCCGTTATTCAGCGCGCGAGCCGCGGAGGCCGGCCGCGACAGGCTTTGCGCCGCGGCGGCATATTTCTCGAACGGCACCAGATCGTTGGGGTTGGCCCCGAGCTTCACCACGAGGTCATTCACGAAATTGTAGACGGCGCGCGAGGTCTCGATATCGCTGTGCACGGCTTCCTGCGCGGTGCGCATGCCGTCCGGGGTGATGCAGCGATAATTGCCGGCGAGCAGCATCGCCCATTTGGCAAGCGGCACGAACAGCGAATCATGGACCCGCAGCTTGACCGGCAGCTCGATGGGAGTGCCGTCGCCCGGATCGAAGCGGATCGCATCGATCTCACTCTCGAGCTGACGCAGGATTGCGGTGTCCTTGGCGTCGTCGAACTTGGCGACCTTGAAATTGGTCGGCAGCGTGACCTGCAGCACGTTCGCTTTGTCATCGGGCGGGCGAATCGCCTGCGGATCGGGGCTGCATAGTGTCAGCTTGCCGGGATCGAAATTGTCCCAGACGCTCGGATCGGTGTAGGCGGGCTTCAGGCTGTCCGCGTTCAGGCCCGGGATGCGCTTCATATAGGGCAAGGGCGGCATGTTCATGATCGACATGCAGGGCACGCGCGACTTTGCCACCGCGTCGAGCAATTCGCGCACGCCGGGCGAGCGATATTGCGGCTCCTGCATGGCCAGACCGACGAGATCGTAGTCGGCGGGATTGACGCCGGTCGCGCCGCCGGCGGTCACCTTGCCGGGCAGCTTGCGCGAATCCAGCACCACCGGGTCTTTGCGGCCTCTCACCGGAAGCCGGACGACGAACCCTTCCGCATTGATCAGGTCGGCTTCGGCAGGCAGGCAGACGTGATGGATCTTGTTGCCGCCGAACAGCATCTTGGAGGCGAGCAGCGAGCCATAGGCCGCGCCCAGAATGAGGATGTTATACGCCATCGACTTGAACCTCCCGATTGTGGTGATGCTTTTGGGCGGACACCGCCGCCGCGCTGAGGGGCGATGCTATTCAGCCGGGGGCTGCGATGCAATGCAGCCAGGCTTGCCGAGCGATACGGCTTTCACGAGGACAAAAGCGAACGACCCGGGCGGTATCGCCGCCCGGGCCGCTCCAACCTCAGGCCTCCGCTGGCCTTCAGGTTCCGCTGTTGTCGTTGGAGTCGCTGAAGGGCCTGTATCCGCCCATCTCGGTCGCGGGTTCGGAAGCGGGTTCGGACTCAGGCATGGGTGCCGGAGCTGCGGCCTTCGGCGCAGCTCGCTTCGCCCGCTTTTTCTTCGGCGCTACGGTCGTCTTCGGAGCCGCCTTTTTCGCTCTAACCGTTTTCGCCTTTCTGGCCGTTTTCGCCTTCTTGGCTTTTTTGGCTTTCTTGGCCTTCTTCGGTGCGCTCTTCTTTGAACTCTTCTTGGCGCCTCGCTTCTTGGCCAGGCTCATCTTCTTGGCTTTTTTGCCCTTCTTGGCCGACTTGGCCTTTTTTGCCTTTTTCCCCTTCTTCGCCTTCTTCGCCATGACTTCTCTCCGAAAAGGTTGCGCTAGACTGCCGCTAGGCTGGTGCCGAGGTCTTTGCCGCCACCACCAAGTCCCGCTTGACCGGCATCGCTTGCGCGCCGCCGGACAATCCCGCCGGCTTCGGGCCTCCCGTGGCCCAATCGATCAACTCGACCGGGTGAACCACCGGTATCGCCGTGCCCGATGCAATCTGAGTGATGCATCCGATATTGCCTGCCGCGATCACGTCGGGACTCAGTTGAGCGATATTTGCAATCTTACGATCCCGTAGCGTCTGCGCAATCTCGCTTTGCAAGATATTGTATGTTCCGGCCGAGCCGCAGCAGAGATGACCCTCGGGAATGTCCTTCACGATGAAGCCGTGACGGGTCAGCAGCTCCTTCGGCTGACGCACGATTCGCTGACCATGCTGGAGCGAGCAGGCCGCGTGGTAGGCGACCGTCAGCCCGGTCGGCTGGACCGGCTCGGCGGGCGGCAGAACCGCGAGATATTCGCTGATGTCTTTGGCCAGAGATGACACACGGTCGGCGCGGGCAGCATAGGCCGGATCGGTTCGCAGCATGAAGCCATAGTCCTTCACCGTCGTCCCGCAGCCCGACACGTTGATCACGATGGCATCGAGCCCTTCGCCCTCGATCTCCTGCGTCCAGAGGTCGATATTGACCTTGGCCTGGGCATGGGCCTCGTGCTCGCGGCCCATGTGATGGACCAGCGCGCCGCAGCATCCTTCGCCGTCCGGCGTCACCACCTCGATGCCGAGCCGATTGAGCAGCCGGATCGTCGAAGCATTGACGTTTCCGCCCAATACCCTGTTTGCGCAGCCCCGGAGCAGCGCGACCCGGCCCTTGCGCTGGCCTTCGGCCGGGTGGATGCGGCGCTGCGGCACGGACGGCGCCCCCGATCCGCCCGCAGGCGCGAGCCTCAGCATCGCCGCAAGTGGCTTGAACCCGATCGCGGACAGAAGCCCGGCAAAGGGCCGCGCCAAGGGGGCAACCGTCAGCGCTGCTTTTAACCGCGCCGGATAGGGCAGCACCGCCGCCAGCAACGAGCGAACCAGCCGGTCGCGCCATGGCCGACGATAGGTCTTCTCGACATGGGCCCGGGCATGGTCGACGAGGTGCATGTAATGGACGCCCGACGGACAGGTGGTCATGCAGGCGAGGCAGGACAGGCAGCGGTCGACATGCTTGACCACATCGGCCGTGGCCGGCCGGTCCTGCTCAAGCATGTCCTTGATCAGGTAGATGCGCCCGCGCGGCGAATCGAGTTCGTCGCCCAGCAGCACATAGGTCGGACAGGTTGCGGTGCAAAAGCCGCAATGCACGCAGGCGCGCAGGATCCTGTTGGATTCGGCCGTAGCGGGATCGGCGAGCTGCGCCAGGGAAAAATGCGTTTGCATGTTATCGCGACACACGCTGCTGGGACTCCCTCCCCCTACAAGGGGGAGGGTTGGGGTGGGGGTGGGGGGGGGGCCCCCACCACTGCTGTAGGCGACCCCCACCCGATTTGCGTCGCTTCGCTCGCAAATCGACCTCCCCCTTTCAGGGGGAGGTGAAGGACAAAGGATTCGATTGCTTTCATGGAAGCAGCTTACACTCCCGCCCACATCCGGCCGGGATTGAGGACGCCCTTTGGATCGAAACTGTCCTTCACCCGGCGCGTCAATGCGGCAACGCCCTCATTCTGCGGCTCGAACACGGCGACCGCAGCGCGAATCGCCGCAGGCGCCCTGATGAGGGTGGCGTGGCCGCCGCTGCGCGCAACCGCCGTTCGGATCGCGGCGCAGCCGGCATCGTCCGACGGCGGCAGCGCAATCCAGATCAGGCCACCCGCCCAGTCAAAGAAATATGCGCCGTCTAGCTTCGTAGCTTCGGCCGCGATCTCGGCGCCTTTCGTCGGCGCAGCCGACACCCGCCAGACTGGACGGTCATCGCCGGTGAAAGGCAGCACATCGCGGATCGCACGCCACGCCGCCCGTGAACGCTCCTCCGTCAGCGTTTCCGCAGTCCCATAGGATTTGAGCAGCGCGGTCAGCACGTCGACGCGATGCGACACCGAGGGCGCCACGCCTTCCAGACGCAATAGGGTCGCTGACTTGCCGCCGAACAATCCCTGCAGGTTACCCACCGCCTTGACTGGCAAATGCGCTGCGCCTGACACCTCGCAGGACGATCCCATCGCGTCAGCCATCGCCTGCCCGGCCCGGCGGTCATCGAGGCTACTGAGCAACACAGTGGTTTCGGTTTCTGCGCGCGGCAGCGTCTTGATGGTGACGTCGGTCATCGCCCCGAGTGTGCCCCATGAGCCTGCCATCAGTTTGCAGAGATCGTAACCGGTGACATTCTTCACCACGCGGCCCCCTGACTTGAAGGTCTCGCCGCGGCCGGACACCGCTGTCACGCCGAGAAAATGATCGCGTGCGGCGCCGGCCCTGATGCGGCGCGGGCCTGACAGATTGGCGGCAAGCACGCCCCCGATCGTGCCGGCGGCTGCAGTGCCGCCCAGCAGCGGGCCATAATCCATCGGCTCGAATGCGAGCTCCTGGTGTTTATCAGCGACCAGCCGTTCGATCTCCGCGATCGGCGTACCCGCCCGTGCCGACAGCACCAGCTCCTCGGGTTCATACAGGGTCACGCCGGTCAGACCGGACAGATCGAGCGTGATGTCCGACTGGGACGGACGGCCGATGCCGCGCTTGCTGCCTTGCCCCGCCACCTCGAGCGTCTTGCTCTCGGCAAGTGCCCAGACGACAGCGTCCTCAACGTCCTTCGCGTCGCGGGGTTTCAGCAAATCCACAATCGTCGTTCCAGCCTGCAGGTCCGCGAGAATGCCATGGGGCGCGCCCCATGCGTCGCTCATAGCAGAAAACGTGGCAGCCCTTCTGCCGAGGTGCATCCGCTGCAACCACGATCCTTCAAATCGCACTTGCAGAGCACTCTACTTAAAGTAGTATATTGTTGTATTGCACCTTAAGATGGAGCGCTCTGCGATGACTTGGATCCCACGCGCAATCATCCCTGCCGGTCTGACTGTCCTCTCGTTTCTCTCTGCCGGGGCGTTGCCCGCCCGCGCCCAAACGATCTCGGACAAAATCTGCACCGCTGCGCAAGCGCATCTGGCACGGACCGGCGAACTGGTGGCGCCCACCTTTCTGGCCGCGGCAAGTCTCAACAGCCGCGCCTGGCAGGCGATATCCGCTCCCGTCACGGGGGCGAGCGTCGGTGCGGCCAGCGGCGTCAACGTCCTCTATGTTGCCTATGTCCGGCCAAAAGCGTTCGAGGATGCAGGTGCAGTGGCCGTGCGCATTGCAGTGCCCGCCGGCGAATACGGCAAGCCCACCAACGAGGTCGAAGTCTACCGGCCCGCGATCGCGCGCGGCACCAATCGATGCGAGCCAGTCGGCCGCTACGAGATCGACACCACGGTGAGGCTGAACCAGTACATCGACTATCATGCCGACGGTGGCGGCCGCGCAAACTCAACGCTGGAAGATTTTCATTTTTCCTACCCGGTTTATCCCAGAAATTGCGTGAAGACCGATCGCGGATCGCTGCGCCGCACCTTCGCTTTCGGTAGCGAGGTCACGCGGACCCAGGGCGACACACTGGCGCAACGCTATCTGCGCTTTATCGGTCCGGCCTACGGCGTGACGCACAAATTCGCGAGGCTGCGGTCCGAACTGCACTATAGGCCGGCGGCGCAGCTGACCGCCGCCTGTATCGGATTTACGGTTCCTCTGAACAGGGACCCGGCCACAGTCACAATCGGCGATTACGGCTTCGGCTCGATCTGGTGGACCGACCGCACCCTCAACATCCAGCGTTAGCAGGAGGTGCGCTCTTGTCCTTTAAGGTTGAAGACCTTGTTCCGAGCTTTCAGCGATTTTTTGAATCGCTCCGTGCGGTGAAAATCTGTCCGCGACGAATTGAGGCGCCGGAGGAAACGCTGTCCTTCAATACACTCACCCTTGCGGTCGCGGTGTTTATCTTCATCCTCGCTCGCAGCACGACAACCGCCGACAACGATGCCATCGCGCCCCAGTGGTCGCGATGACCATTTCCGCGCTGATTACCTTCGCCACCGGATATGTGGCGCTGATATTCGCGCCCGCTGCGGACGGGCTAGCACTATCGAAGAAATGGACGATCTTCTTCGTCCATGTCTGGCTGACAAGCCTGATCGCGCTGATCGTTATGGATGGCATCGCGGTCTGGACCGGACATGACCGGCCGACGACCCTGCTCATCGATTCCTTTTTCATTCCCGGATCGCTGACCGCGGTTCAGAAAGACGGAATCCGCGCGCTGATCTTCTCATTGATCGCGCTCGCACTCTTGCTGATCAAGACCATCCGGCAGGACGACGGCTTCACCCTCTCAAACGGATGCTGGGCAGGAGCCGCCATATTGGGAGTGGCTGTGAATTCCGCGCTTCTGCTTGCTTTCGTCTACGGCAATCTGCTCTGACGCTCGCCGCACCGGAGGGACGATCAGGTCACCGGCCGCTCGTCAGCAATCACCTTGCCGTCATTCGGCAGGCTGTCGGACGCAACCAGCTTCACTGCGCCCTTCAGCTTGGTGACGGATTGCAGCGTCGCTGCAACCGCGTCCGCAAGCCCCTCCCCGCCCGCGCCTTCGGCATGCAGCGTCATCGCATCCTGCTCGCCTTCGCGCGTGACCACGAGCCGCACGCGGCCAAGCTCCGGATGGCGCTTTGCGACCTCCGCGATCTGCTCCGGCCGCACGAACATGCCCTTGACCTTGGTGGTCTGGTCGGCGCGGCCCATCCAGCCCTTGATCCGCGTATTGGTTCGGCCGCAGGGCGAGCGACCCGGCAGCACGGCGGACAGGTCCCCGGTGGCGAGCCGGATCATCGGGTAATCCGGATTGAACGAGGTCACCACGACTTCGCCGACATCGCCCTCCGGGACAGGCGTGCCGGTGCCTGGCCGCACGATCTCGACGATGATGTTCTCGTTCAGGATCAGCCCTTCGCGGGCTTCGGACTCATAGGCGATCACCCCGGTCTCCGCGATGGCGTAGCATTGCAGCACCTCGACCCCGCGCACAGACAGTTCCTGCCGCAGCGAAGCGGGAAGCGCAGCCCCCGAGACGAGACCGCGCTTGATCGAGGACGCGTCCATGCCGGAAGATTGCGCGGCATCCAGCAGGATTTTCAGAAAGTCCGGCGTGCCGGTGTAGCCATCGGGGTGCAGGCGAGCGATGGCCTCGACCTGCTGCTCGGTATTGCCGACGCCGCCAGGGATGACGGCGCAGCCCAGCGCTTCGGCTGCGGCTTCGAACATCCAGGCGCCGGGTGTCAGATGATATGAGAAGCAGTTGAGGACGATGTGCCCGTCGCGGAATCCCGCCGCGAACATCGCGCGCGCGACACCGGCAAAATCGGTCTCATGCCCTTCCGGCTCGAAGATCGGACCCGGCGACATCAGGAGATGCTTCGCCTTGCCGGGCGGCGTGACATTGAAGCCGCCGAACGGCGGCGTTTCGGCCTGCAGGCGCGGCAGATCGGATTTGCGCAGCAGCGGCAAATCGGCGAGCGCGGCGCGCGAGGTGACCGATGCCGGGTCGGTGCCGTCGAGGTGCTTCGCCCAGCCGGGCGCGGTCACCGCGCGCGCTATCTGACCGGGAAGCTTTGCGAAGGTCTCGCGCTCGCGTTGGGCCGGATCGCGGGTTTCGAGGGAGTCGTAGTGGTCAGTATGCATCCTCATAATCCGTTCGCCTCCCCCCTTGCGGGGGAGGCCGGCGAACGAAGTGAGCCGGGAGGGGGGTGAGCCCGACGAACCACTCCTGAAATTGAAGTTACCCCCCTCCCCGGCCCTCCCCCGCAAAGGGGGAGGGAGAAGAGGCTACGCCAGCCATCGCTTCCGCCGCTTGTAATGCTTGCCCTCGCGGAACGACTTGCGCTTGCCCTCGGCGATGCCGAGGTAGAATTCCTTGACGTCCTCGTTCTCGGCCAGCGATTTGGCATCGCCGTCCATCACCACCCGGCCGTTCTCGAGAATATAGCCGTAGCGCGCGTATTTCAGCGCCATGTTGGTGTTCTGCTCGGCGAGGAGAAATGACACATTCTCCTTCGTGTTCAAGTCGTTCACGATCTCGAAAATCTCTTCGACGATCTGCGGCGCCAGCCCCATCGACGGCTCGTCGAGCAAAATCATCTTCGGCCGCGACATCAGCGCGCGGCCGATCGCGCACATCTGTTGCTCGCCGCCCGACGTATAGCCGGCCATCGAATTCTTGCGCTCGCGCAGCCGCTTGAAATAGCCGTAAACCAGCTCGAGATCGCGCGCGATGGCAGCGCGACCGTCCTTGCGGGTGAACGCGCCGGTCAGCAGATTCTCCTCAATGGTGAGATGGCCGAAGCAATGCCGGCCTTCCATCACCTGGATGCAGCCGCGCCGCACCAGCTCATTCGGCGACAGCGACTGCACCTCGGCGCCCTCGAAGATAATCGAGCCCTTGGTGACTTCGCCGCGCTCGGAATGCAGCAGGTTCGAGATCGCCTTCAGCGTCGTAGTCTTGCCCGCACCATTCGCGCCGAGCAGCGCCACGATCCCGCCCTTGTCGACGTCGAGCGAGACGCCCTTCAGCACGAGGATGACGTGGTCGTACAGCACCTCGATATTGTTGACGGAGAGGATTTTCTCCGTGGCGGGTGCGGCTTGTTGTGTGGCAGTGGCGACAGGCATAGGTGGCCTCTTTACCCTCCCCCTTGTGGGGAGGGTCGACCGCTTGCGCAAAGCGCAAGCGGTCGGGGTGGGGATCCTTCAGCGACCGTCAAAATTACCCCACCCCGCTCGCTTCGCTCGCGACCCTCCCCACAAGGGGGAGGGTTAAGACAAGAGAGCGGGGAGAGGGACGTTACGACGCCTTGTCGCAAGGCTCCGTGCGCTTCGGCCAGGGCTGGTTCTTGCTGACATAGTCCGCGGCCGCCGCCTCAAGCATCGGACGCACCTTTTCCTTCATCGGCGGAATCCAGTCGGTGATCTTCACCCATTTGGAGCCGTCCCATTGCTGGATATAGGCGGCCTGGTGGCCACTGTGATCGGTGCAGGACACAGCCAGAGGCGAGCCGAATTCCGGCAAGCCGAGTTCCTTCCATCCCGCCGCGCTGATGTTGAGCGTCTCAAGTCCGCGACGCACGTCCTCACCGGTCACAACTTTCTTGCCGGTGACCTTCTGCGCATTGCGGATGGCTTCCGCGATCAGCACGGAATTGTAGACGCCTTTGTTGTAATGCGCCTCGCCAACCTTGTCCTTCTGGCCCTGGCTCTTTCCCTTGTCGACCACGTTCTTGACGATGTCCTGGATCGCCGGGAAGTTGGCGCCAACCGCGCTGAAGTTCAGCGTGGTATAGCCCTTTGCCGCTTCACCGGTCGGCCGCGCATCATCCTCGCCGCCGGACCACCAGATGCCGACAAACTTGTCCATCGGGTAGTTGATGCGTGCCGCTTCACGCACCGCCGTCGGGTTCATCGCACCCCAGCCCCACATGATCATCCAGTCCGGCTTGTCGCGGCGCACTGCGAGCCATTGCGCCGACTGGTTCTGCATCTCGGCTGCCGGGACCGGATAGCGCTTCACCGTGAAGCCATAATCCTTGGCGAACTGCTCGAGCAGCGGAATGGGTTCGAGACCATAGCCGCCATCGAAATAGATGTAGCCGATGGTCTTGCCCTTGAGCTTGTCGAGGCCACCTTCCTTGCCGCCGATATAGCGGAACACCATCGACAGGCCGTCCCAATATGTCGCCGGAGGATTGAACACCCAGGGGAATTCATTTCCGACCGCCGCTGCCGACAGGCCATAAGCCATCGACAGAACCGGGATCTTGTCGACTGCCGCCTTCGGAATCAGCTGGAGAGTGATGCCCGTCGACCAGGGATTGATGATCACCGGCTTTTTCGACTTCACCTGCTCGTAGCATTCGACACCCTTCTTGGTGTCGTAGCCGGTCTCGCATTCCTCGATCACGAGCTTGACGCCGCCGATGCCGCCGTCGCGCTCGTTCAGCATTTGCAGATAGTCGTTCATCCCGTTGGCGATCGGAATGCCCGAGCCTGCGAACGGACCGGTGCGATAGGTCAGGAGCGGCACATAGATGCTGTCCTGCGCGATTGCCGGGGCCGGAAGGGCAACGCCGCCGAGAAGGCCAGCGACCGCCATTCCGACCGCAAGATTCTTAAAACCCATTGCGATTCTCCCTTTTGTATCGCCGGCGCTGAGCCGGTCGTCTTGCTTCCCCCGGGCGGTGGCCTGAGGGTTTGGACCCGAGTTTGCCTTGTCAGTACGGGAAAGGCCACACCCGAAGTTTCTGCTTTCCGATCTGCCAGAGCCGCGCGAGCCCATGCGGCTCCACGATCAGGAAGAAAATAATCAGCGCGCCGACCACCATGAACTGGATGTGCTCAACGGTCGCAGCGTGCAGCGATATTCCAACCAATGCTGGAAGAAATTTGAGCAGGATCGGCAGGCCCCAGATGAAGGCGGCGCCGAGGAACGATCCGACCAGGCTGCCCAGCCCGCCGATGATCACCATGAACAGGATGATGAAGGACTGATTGATGTTGAACGAGTCCGCCTCGGCGGCGCCAAGCCACAGGAACACCATCAGCGCGCCGGCGACGCCGCAATAAAACGATGAGACCGCGAACGCGAGCAGCTTGGTGCGATAGAGACGGATGCCGATCAGTTCGGCTGCGATATCCATGTCGCGTACCGCCATCCAGCTCCGGCCGATCCGGCCGCGCACGATATTGGAGGCGACCCATGTCATCGCCACAACGACGGTCAGCACCACAAGATAGCGCGTCACCGGTGTGGCGTTCGGTCCGGTGATCGGAATGTCGAACATGGTGCGGGTCGGCACCTCGATCGCGTTCGAGACGTTGTAATTCACCAGCCACGGCACCCGCACGAAGCACCATGACAGGAAGAACTGCGCGGCCAGCGTTGCAACCGTGAGATAGAATCCCTTGATGCGCAGTGACGGCAATCCGAAGATCACGCCGACCGCCGCCGAAAAAAATCCGGACAGCAGGATCAGCAGGACGATATTCGCGTCCGGGAAAATTGTGGTGAGCTTGTAGGTCGCGTAGGCGCCGACGCCCATGAAGCCCGCGGTGCCGAGCGAGATCAGTCCGGTATAGCCGGTGAGGAGATTGAGCCCTATCGAGGCGAGTGAAAAGATCAGGATCGGGATCATCACCGCCGACAGCGTGAAGCTCGACATGGTGAGCGGGATCACCACGAAGGCCACGATCAGGATCAGCATCATGCCGATCCGGTCCTGCCGGATCGGAAACAGCGCCATGTCGGCGGCGTAGCTGGTCTTGTACTGGCCGGTCTCGCGGTAGAACATGCTCAGTCCTTGTCATGCCCCGCGAAGGCGGGGCATCCAGTATTCGAGGCATTGGCGATACGGATAGAACAGCGATTACTGGATCGCCCGCCTTCGCGGGCGATGACAGCAACGAAAGTCGGAGCGCGCCTCATCCTCATATCCGTTCGATAATGCGTTCGCCGAACAGCCCCTGCGGACGAAACAGCAGAAACACCAGCGCGATCATGTAGGCGAGCCAACTCTCGATGCCGGAGCCGAGCAGCGGACCCCAGTAGAACTCGCCGAGCTTCTCGCCGACGCCGATGATGATGCCGCCGACGATCGCGCCCGGGATCGACGTGAAGCCCCCCAGGATCAGCACCGGCAGCGCCTTCAGCGCCAGGATCTGCAACGCGAAAGACACGTCGGAACGCGCGCCCCACATGATGCCGGTGGCGAGCGCGACGATGCCGGCCGCGAACCACACGATGACCCAGATCTGTTCCAGCGAGATGCCGACCGATAGCGCAGCCTTGTGGCTGTCGGCAACCGCACGCAGCGCGCGTCCGATGCGCGTCTTTTGAAAGAACACCGCAAGCGTCGCCACCATGATCGAGGCGATGATGGCGGCCGCAATATCGAGCTTCTGGAATGAGACGAAGCCGCCGAACACCTTCCACTCGATCGCGCCTTTCGGCAGGTAGAGTTCACTCGTAATCATCACCTTGGGCTCGCCGCCGAAGATGATCTCGCCGAGCCCGATCAGGAAATAGGTCAGTCCGAAGGTCGCCATGAACAGAATGATGTCGGGCTGGTTGACCAGCGGCCGCAGCATCAGACGTTCGACCCCAATCGCCAGCACCAGCATCACGACAATGGTCAGCGCCAGCGCGAGGAAGGCGGGCACGCCCTTGGCGTGAAGGCCGACCAGCGTCAGCGCCGCGAACACCACCATGATGCCTTGCGCGAAATTGAACACTCCAGACGCCTTGAAGATCAGCACGAAGCCGAGCGCAATCAGCGCGTAAAGCACGCCGGAGACGAGACCTTCCCACAGCGTCTGCAACAGCAGGTCCGGCGCGCCGCCCATCTGCACGAAGGGATCGATGAAGATTCTGTAGAGAAGGTCCATCAGGCGCAGACCCTCCACGCATGCCGCTCTTCACCTCCCCCCTTGCGGGGGAGGTGAACGGCCGAAGGCCGTCGAGAGGGGGGTCGCTTCACGACCATCTCATGCAGCCACACCCCTCCCTGACCCTCCCCCGCACGGGGGAAGGGAGTCCGAGTAGCGCAAGAGGCGACGCCGAGTTTAGCGACCATCACATCCCCCTCAATGCGCCACGCCGAGATAGGCATCAATCACCGCCTTGTTGGCCCTCACCTCATCCGGCGTGCCGTCGGCGATTTTCTGCCCGTAATCGAGCACGATCAGACGGTCGGACAGATCCATCACCACGCCCATGTCGTGCTCGATCAACGCAATGGTGGTTCCGAAATACTGGTTCACGTCGAGCACGAAGCGCGACATGTCTTCCTTCTCTTCAAGGTTCATGCCGGCCATCGGCTCGTCGAGCAGCAGCAGATCCGGCTCCATCGCCAGCGCGCGCCCGAGTTCGACGCGCTTCTGCAGGCCATAGGGCAGACGGCCGACCGGCACCTTGCGGATGTGCTCGATATGCAAAAAATCGATGATCTCTTCGACGCGCTTTCTGTGCTCGACCTCTTCCGCAAGCGCAGGACCGAACCGGATGATCTGCCAGAACAGGCCGCGATGCATTTTCAGGGTGCGGCCGGCCATGATGTTGTCGAGCGCGGTCATGCCGCGAAACAGCGCGACATTCTGGAAGGTGCGCGCGATCCCGCCGCTCGCCGCATCATAGGGTCGCATCTTGGTGCGGGTCTGACCCTTGAAGGTGATCCGGCCCTGCTGCGGGGTGTAGAAGCCGTTGATCACATTCAGCATCGAGGTCTTGCCGGCGCCGTTCGGACCGATGATGGCGCGGATCTCGCCCTTCTTGATGTCGAAGGACACATCGCGGATCGCCTTCACGCCACCGAAGGAGAGCGACACATTCTCGACCGCGAGCAGGATTTCGCCCGCCGCGATGTCGGATTCGGACGGGGCCCTCATCGCCCAGCACTCCGCTCATAGCCCGTCATCCTGAGGTGCGAGCGAGTGCAGCGAGCGAGCCTCGAAGGATGGACGGCCACAATCGGCCCGTCGCCCTTCAAGGGCCGCGCGATGCGCGGCCACCTCAGGGTGACGGAACACATCCTGCAAGAGCCAGGCATCACGCCGCCTTCTCCGTTCGCGCTGGCACCGGCTGCGTCTTCATGTCGACGATCTTCAGGCGTGCGCGCATCATGCCCTTGCGGCCGTCCTCGAACGTCACCTCGGTCGCGATGTCGGCTTCCGTCGATCCGTCATAGAGCGCGGTGATCAGTGGCTCATAGCGCTCGGCGACAAAGCCCCGCCGCACTTTCTGGGTGCGCGTCATTTCGCCATCGTCGGCATCGAGTTCCTTGTGCAGGATCAGGAAGCGTTTGATTTGCGCACCGGCCATGACGTCCTCGCTCGCGAGCGAACGGTTGACCTCGGCGACATGCTGCTCGATCAGCTCATAGACGCGCGGATTGGCGGCCAGCTCCTGATACGAGCCGTAGACCACATTGTTGCGTTCGGCCCAGTTGCCGACCGCGGTGATATCGATATTGATGAAACAGGTGACGAATTCGCGCCCATCTCCGTAGGCGACGACCTCGCGGATATTCGGATAGAATTTCAGCTTGTTCTCGATGTATTTCGGCGCGAACAGCGCGCCATTGGCGAGTTTGCCGACATCCTTGGCGCGATCGATGATCTTGAGATGGCCGGTGGCATCGAAGAAGCCGGCGTCGCCGGTCTTGACATAGCCATCCGGCGTCATGGCATCCGCGGTTTTCTCGCTCTCCTTGAAATAGCCGGTGAACATGCCCGGCGACTTGAACATCACCTCGCCGGAATCGGAGATGCGGATGTCCACGTTCGGAGCGGCCGGCCCGACCGTGTCGGGCCGGATGTCGCGATCGGCCTGGCAAGTGACATAGAGAAAGGCTTCGGTCTGGCCGTAGAGCTGTTTCAGGTTGAGACCCAGCGATCGATAGAACGAGAACAGTTCCGGCCCGATCGCCTCGCCCGCGGTATAGGCGGTGCGGACACGCGAGAAGCCCAGGACATTTTTCAGCGGACCGTAGATCAGGATTTCGCCCAGCCCATAGAGCAGGCGTCCGCCGAGCGGCACCGGCTGGCCGTTGAGAATCTTCTCGCCGTATCGCCGCGCGACCCCGATGAAGTAATGGAACATGTGGCGCTTCAGATAGCTCGCATCCTCCATCCGGATCATCACGCGGGTGAGCAAATTCTCGAATACCCGCGGCGGCGCGAAGTAAAAGGTCGGCCCGATCTCGCGCAGATCCTGCTGCGCGGTATCGGGCGATTCCGGGCAGGCCATGCAGAAGCCCGCGACCAGCGATTGCGCATAATTCAGGTAATGGTCGCCGACCCAGGCCAGCGGCAGATAGGCCAGCACCACATCCTGATCGTTCAGCTTGTCGAAGGTCACCGTATCCTGCGCCGCCGCGATGCAGCGGCCCGCCGACAGCACCACGCCCTTGGATCGGCCAGTGGTGCCGGAGGTATAGAGGATGATCGACGGATCGGCGGCGCTGCCGGCCGCGATCTCGCGATCGATGCGGGTCACCGCGTCCGGATCGCCCGCCATGATCGCTTCCTGTTCCGCGATCAACTGGCCGAGACTGTGCAGGCGGCTGTGGTCGTAATCGCGCAGACCGCGGGTCTCGTCATAGACGATGTGCCGCAGCTTCGGCAGTTGCTCCTGCACCGATAAAATTTTGTCGACCTGTTCCTGGTCCTGCACCACCGCAACCGCAACATCGGCGTGGTCGAGCACATAGGCCATCTCGGTCGCGACCGCGTCGGCATAGACCGGCACCGGAATGGCGCCCAGCGCCTGTGCGGCCAGGATGGACCCGTACAGGCGGGGCCGGTTATTGCCGGCGATGGCAATCGTATCGCCGCGCTTGATGCCGAGCTTCGACAGGCCAAGCGCAATCGCGCGAACCTCGCGCAGCAGATCCGCCCAGGTCCAGGTCTGCCAGATGCCCATATCCTTATGCCGCAATGCGGAATGATCTCCCCGCACGCGCGCATGATGGAACAGAAGCTTCGGAAATGTATCCGCAGCAGCGTCTTCCGCCACCAAAGCCTGTCCTCCCACATCGCGCCTTGTCGCGCGCCGGCCGCCGTTTCCCGGCTGGTCCGTCTTTCTCGATAAGAAATCAGGCCGGTGGGCCGGTCAAGTCTGGTGTGGGAGGGTGGGCAGTTGACTATTCCGCGGCTTTGAGCATCTGCGCGCCGCCGGTCCGGAATTGTTCCAGCAACGCCGCTTCGTCGGCCTTGGCCGCCGTGAGATTGCGCGCCTTCACGTGACCGAAGCCGCGGATTTTCTCCGGGATCACCGCGAGACCGACCGCCAGCGGATGGTTGTCGGGAGTGAGCTTGTCCAGCACCTCCGACAGCATCGTCTCATAATCGGCAATCAATTTGCGCTCGGTGCGGCGCTCGGCGGCATATCCGAACGGATCGAACGCGGTACCGCGCAGGCCCTTGAACCGCCGCAGCAATCCGAACGCTTTCATCATCCACGGACCGAAACTCATCTTGCGCGGCTCGCCGGTGATCTTGTCGACGCGCGCGAGCAAGGGCGGCGCGAGATGAAATTCAAACCGCAGACTGCCGGGCTCGAAGGTCTGCTCGATCTGCTTGTTAAAGGTGCCGTCGGTATAAAGCCGCGCCACCTCGTATTCGTCCTTGTAGGCCATCAGCTTGAACAGATTGCGCGCCACCGCTTCTGCCAGACCGGTGCGGCCCGGCGCACGAGTCTCTTCTGCCGCGCGCGCTTTCGCGACCAACTCGGCATAGCGCTTCGCATAGGCTGCATTCTGATAATCGGTCAGGAACACCACGCGGCGCGCGATCACTTCGTCCACCGATTGCGAGAGCCTGCGGTTGTCGTCGTCGGCCGCTGCACTCGGGACCAGACTTTCTACAGCTTCGGCATCCAGAGCGGCCCGGCGGCCCCAGCGGAATGCCGCCTGATTCATCGCGACCGCCTCGCCGTTCATCTCGATTGCGGTTTCGATCGATTCCGCGGCAAGCGGCAGCGCGCCCTGCTGGAACGCGTAACCGACCATGAACATGTTGGCGGCAATCGAATTGCCCATCAGCGCGGTCGCAAGCCGCGTCGCATCGATGAAGGAGACCTGATCGCGGCCCGCAGCAGACACGATGGCGCGCTTCATCCGCTCCATCGGCAGCGAGAAATCGGCGTTGCGGGTGAAGTCGCCCGGCAGGAATTCTGCGAGGTTGATGATCATGCGGGTCGCGCCATGCTTGACCGCCGCCAGCACCTTCTTGTTGCCGGCCACGACGATATCACCCCCGAGCACCAGATCGGCGCCCGCTGCCGCGATGCGGATGGCGTGGATGTCTGCGGGTTTGTTGGCAATGCGGATGTGGCTGTAGACTGCCCCGCCCTTTTGCGCGAGCCCGGCCATGTCGATGATGCCGACGCCCTTGCCCTCGAGATGTGCCGCCATGCCGAGCACACCGCCGATGGTGACCACGCCGGTGCCGCCGATGCCGGTGACGATGATGCCGTAGGGATCGCTGATCGTTGGCAGGACGGGCGCGGGGAGTTGTTCCTGCTTAACCTCGCCCTGCACGGCGGCGGTCGATGCGTTGAGCGTCGGATCGATTGGCAGCGCCTTCTTCGGCTTGCCACCATGCACCGTGACGAAGGACGGGCAGAAGCCCTTCACGCAGGAATAATCCTTGTTGCAGCTCGACTGGTCGATGGTGCGCTTGCGCCCCCATTCGGTCGTCAGCGGCTGCACCGAAACGCAATTGCTCTTCACGCCGCAATCGCCGCAGCCCTCACACACGAGTTCGTTGATGATCACGCGCTTGTCGGGATCGGGGAACGTGCCGCGCTTTCGGCGCCGGCGCTTTTCGGCCGCGCAGGTCTGATCGTAGATGATCACCGATGTGCCCGACACGGTCGCAAAATCGCGCTGCACCTCGTCGAGGTCGTCGCGGTGATGGAAGGTGATGCCTTTCGGCCAGTCGATGCCGCTCGGATATTTGTCCGGCTCGTCGCTGACCACGGCAATGCGCTTGACGCCCTCGGCGGACACCTGAAGCGCGATCTGTGGGACCGTCAGAGAGCCCTCATGGGACTGACCGCCGGTCATCGCGACCGCGTCGTTATACAGAATTTTGTAGGTGATGTTGACGCCGGACGCGATTGCCGCGCGGATCGCCAGATAACCGGAATGGTTATAGGTGCCATCGCCCAGATTCTGGAATACGTGGCCGCGGTTCGAAAACGGCGCTTCGCCGATCCAGTTCGCGCCCTCGCCGCCCATATGGGTGAAGCCCAGCGTATTGCGGTCCATGAATTGCGACATGAAGTGGCAGCCGATGCCCGCATAAGCGCGCATGCCATCGGGCACGACGGTCGAGGTGTTGTGCGGGCAGCCGGAGCAGAAATACGGCGTACGGGCGGCCACTTCCTGCAACTCGGACAGTGCGTGCTGAGCCTGTTTGAGTTGCGATACCTTGGTCGCGATCGCGTCGTCATGGCCGCGCGCCAGAAGCCGGTCGCCGATGGTGATCGCGACCTCGTTCGGGTCGAGCGCGCCCTTGATCGGAAATAGCCAGTTGCCGCGTTCATCCTTCTTGCCGATGCAGAGCGGCTGGTTGGCGGTGCCGTAAAGCTCCTCGCGCACCTGCACTTCGATCAGGGCGCGCTTCTCCTCGACGACGATGATGAGATCGAGTCCCTTGGCGAAGTCGATCAGTTCGTCGCGTGGTATCGGCCACGGGCACCCGATCTTGAAGATGCGCAGGCCCAGCTGGTTGCAACGAACTTCATCGATGCCGAGTTCGTCCAGCGCCTGGCGAACGTCGAGATAGGCCTTGCCGGTGGTGATGATGCCGATTTTCGCATCCGGGCCGCCGGAGGTGATGATCTTGTTCAGCTTGTTGGCGCGGATGAACGCCAGCATTGCGTCACGCTTGTAGTCGTAGAGTCGCGCTTCCTGTCCGAGAATGGTGTCGCGCAGGCGAATGTTCAGCCCGCCGGGGGGCATGTCGAAATCCTGCGGGATCACGATCTTTACGCGGTCGAGCGAGCCGTCCACCACGGCGGTGGCCTCGACCGTTTCGTGCATGCATTTGAGCGCCGCCCAGGTGCCGCAGAAGCGCGACATGGCGAAGCCGTAAAGCCCGTAATCGATGATCTCCTGAACGCCGGCCGGGTTCAGAATCGGAATCATCACGTCGACGAAATGATATTCGGACTGGTGCGCGGTGGTCGATGATTCAGCGGTGTGATCGTCGCCCATCAGCGCGAGCACGCCGCCATGTTTGGACGAGCCCGCGAAGTTGGCATGACGAAAAACGTCGCCGGTGCGGTCGACGCCGGGGCCCTTGCCGTACCAGATGCCGAACACGCCATCGAACTTGCCTTCGCCGTGCAGTTCGGCCTGCTGGGTTCCCCACAGCGCGGTGGCCGCCAGATCCTCGTTCAGGCCGGGTTGAATGACGATGTCATTCGGAGTGAGGAACTTGCGCGCGCGGATAAACTGATTGTCCAGCCCACCGAGCGGGGAACCACGATAGCCGGAGACGTAACCCGCGGTGTTCAGCCCGGCGAGCCGGTCGCGCTCTTTCTGCATCAGGCAGAGCCGCACCAGCGCCTGATAGCCGGTCACGAAGACCTGCTGTTTGGTGAGGTCGTATTTATCGTCGAGACTGACCTGCCGCAGGGTCATGCGCGCGATCCTTTGTGCCTCATGTGCGCACCGGGACTGTCAATCGCCAGCCCGGGCGGCTCATTCAAGATGAGCATATGGCAGATAGGTCAGCAATACTGACCTTTTAAGGGGCACCCCCGTCATTTGTCGAGGGTTCGGAGGTGCCGCTGCCGAGGCGGATTCGGGCAGTCGTATTTTGTGCGACGCGGGCCTGATGCGCAAGCCCGGAGCTGCATGACGCAACGTCACAGCCTGCTTGCAACCCGTTGTTCGCGATAAATAATTGTTTCGTTAAGACACGATTGTCTCTGTCAGGCCGCGACAACACGCGCACCCGGACGCCCGGCGCGCAGCAGCCAGAGCGCGATCGACAGGTTGAGCAGATTCCAGGCAAGCCCGTTGAGGAAGGCCGCGCGATACGATCCGGTGAGATCGAAGATATAGCCCGACATCCAGCCACCCAACGCCATCCCGAATACCGTTGCCATGATCACGGTGCCGAGCCGCGCGCCCGCCTCCTGCGGCGGGAAATATTCGCGGACGATCACGGCATAGCTCGGCACGATGCCGCCCTGGAACAGCCCGAACAGAATCGAGATGATGTAGAGCGAGGTCAGCCCGTCGAACAGGAAGTAAAGAAACAGCGCGACCGCCTGCATCACCGAGCCGATCAGCAAGGTCACCACCCCGCCAAAGCGGTCGGCAATGAAGCCGGAGCCGACGCGGCTGATGATGCCGAACGCGAGCATCAGCGACAGCATCTCCGCGCCGCGCGCAACGCCATAGCCGAGATCGCCGCAATAGGCGACGATATGGACTTGCGGCATTGCCATCGCAACGCAACAGGCGACGCCTGCGATACAGAGCAGAGCGAACAGCGTGTTGCGCGAAACGCCGATATCCGGCGCCACGAAAGCACGAATCTCCATGCCGCCCTTGGCATGAACGTCGGTCCGGTGGCGGAACATCAGCGACAGCGGCAGCATCGCAAGCACGCAGAAGATGCCGGTCCCGATATGCGCCGCGCGCCAGCCATCGGTTGCGATGACATGCTGAAGAATTGGCGGCCATACGGCACCCGCGACATAATTGCCCGATGCCGCAATCGCGATCGCGATGCCGCGGCGTTTCTCGAACCAGTGCGACAGATCGGCGATCAGCGGACCGAAGGACGCGGCACTGCCGAAGCCGATCAGGAGATGCGCTGCGGACAGGAGCCACAAGGTCGGCGCGAAACCGGCGCTGACATAGCCGATGCCGAGCGAGGCGATGCTGAGCAGGATCGGGGTGATGATGCCGAACCGGTCGGCGAGCCGGCCGAGGATCATATTGCCAAAGGCAAATCCCACCATCGCCATCGTGTAAGGAATGCTGGCATCGGCGCGGGTCGCGGCAAAGTCGGCCTGCACAGCGGGCAGTGCCACGACATAGGACCACATGCCGACGCTGCCGACCGTGCCAAGCACAAGCGCAACGCCAAGCCGCAGCCAAGCGTAGCGCGAGTCGACGAGGCTGGACCGGCTTCCGGCAAGACCGTCCATGGAGCATTCCGTTGTGGCGCGGCACAGTGATGCGGGAGCCGCTTCACATCAAGCGAATTGAATGCAACGGACGCATTCGCAAGGCTGATGGGTCTGGCTCTGCATCAATCTTGCTGTCTGTAATCTTGCTACCTGTCTCCGCTCGTCCCCGCGAAAGCGGGGACCCAGGAGCCGCGCCGACCAGTAACTCTGGGTTCCCGCTTGCGCCGGAACGAACGGCGAGTGAACCCGAGCTAGCCGATTTCGACCACCTGGCCGCCGTCGGCGATGATCGTTGCTCCGGTCATGTAGGCGCCAGCTTTCGATGCCAACAGCAGCAGCACGCCATCGAGGTCGCCCTCCGCGCCGAACCGACCCATCGGGATCGCGCGCTTCATCTTTTCGCCCTGTTCGCTTTCGAGAAAACCGCGATTGATTTCGGTCACGAACCAGCCCGGTGCGATCGCATTCACCCGCACGCCTTTAAAGGCGAGTTCCAGCGCCAGCGCCTTGGTCAATTGCATCACGCCGGCCTTGGCCACCGCATAGGCCGCAACGCCTTTCGCCACACCGAAGGCCAGAACCGACGCGGTGTTGACGATCGATCCCGTCAGACCGGCGGCGAGCATCCGGCGCGCGCCTTCCTGCGACCAGAAGAACACCGAATCGAGATCGAGAGAGAGGACACGACGCCATTCCTCCGCGCTCATGTCGAGCGCGCGCACGCCTTGGGCCGCACCGGCATTGTTGACGAGGATGGTGACGGTGCCGAATGCGGCTTCGGCTGCGTCGAAAGCCCGCAGCATCGCGGCACGGTCGAGCACATCGGCTTCGACGGCGATTGCCGTACCGCCAGCCGCAACGATGCGCTTGCAAAGGTCGTCGAGCCGTTCCTTGCGGCGCGCGACCAGCGCAACCTTCGCACCGTTCGCCGCCAGCACCTGCGCAAACCGCGCGCCGAGCCCGGACGACGCACCGGTCACGAGCGCGACCTCGCCTGAAAGATCGAACAGCGTTGCGGCTTTCATGATCCACCATAGAGCGCGCGCGGCAAGGCCGTCGCCAGTTGCGGCAGGAACCACAGCACCGCCAGCGCCGCAAGCTGGATCGCGACAAACGGGATGATGCCGACATACATATGCCGGGTGGTGATTTCCGGTGGCGCCACACCGCGCAGGACGAACAGCGTCGGCCCGAGCGGCGGATGGATATACGAGGTCTGCAGGTTCATCGCCATCAGGATGCCGAGCCAGACCGGATCGACGCCCGGCATCGCCAGCAGCACCGGCGACACGATCGGCACGACCACGAAAATGATCTCGAACGCATCCATCACGAAGCCGAGGAGAAACATCGCCGCCATCACCGCGAAGATCGCGCCCGAGGTGCCGCCCGGCAGATCGCTGAGCGCACGATGCACCAGATCATCGCCGCCAAAGCCGCGGAACACGAGGCCGAACATGGTCGCGCCGATCAGAATAACGAAGATCATGCTGGTCATCTGCGCGGTCTTCATCACGGTCGCGACCAGTGCGGGCCACAGCGCCCCCGTTCCGCGCCAGGCTGCCAACAGGATCGCGCCAACGGCACCAACGGAGGCGGACTCGGTCGGGGTCGCGATCCCGGCGAGAATTGAGCCGAGAACCGCAAGAACAAGTGCGAGCGGTGCCAGAAGGGCGCCGAACAGGCGGCCGACGAACCGCGCACCGTGCAGCGATTGCGGATCGGGCTTGATCGCGGGTGCCGCCTGCGGTGCCAGCACTGCCACTGCTGCCACATAGGCGATGTAGAGCGCGACCAGCAGCAGGCCGGGCAGCAACGCACCGGCGAACAGATCGCTGACGGTGACGGTCTGTGGCGCCAGCACGCCCTTGGACAATTGCGCGGCCTGATAGCCGTTATTGAGCGTATCGCCGAGGATCACCAGCACCGTCGAGGGCGGAATGATCTGCGCCAGCGTCGCTGCCGCGGCGACAATGCCGGCGGCGAGACGCGGGTCGTAACCGTGGCGCAGCATGATTGGCAACACGATCAGGCCCATGGTGGCAGCCGTGGCACTGACTATACCGGTCGATGCCGCCAGCAGCGCGCCCACGAGAATGACGGAAATGCCAAGTCCGCCACGCAGCGAACCGAACAATCTCCCCATGTTTTCAAGGAGATCCTCGGCAATCCGCGAGCGTTCCAGCATCACGCCCATGAAGATGAAGAGCGGGATCGCCAGCAGCACTTCGTTGGTCATCACCCCATAAATGCGCTGCGGTAATGCTCCTAGAAATGCGAAAGAGAACACCCCGAGCGCGCTTCCTCCCGCCGCGAACACCAGCGATAAGCCGCCGAGCGTGAAGGCAACCGGATACCCCGCGAACAGCGCCACGCAGATCGCGAGAATCAGAAGAATGGCGAGCGCTTCCGCCATCGCGTCAGGCCACAGCCTTGTGGGACGCGCTCTTGCCGGAGAGCACCGACCACGCCCGGATCGCCTGCGCGATCCCTTGCAGGATCAGCATCACCGCAAAGACCGGGATCAACGTCTTCAGCACGAACACCAGCGGGAGGCCGCTCGCTTCGCGCGAGCCTTCGAAATTCGCCCAGGAGCGTGCGACATAACCCCAAGAGAAATACAGGATCGCCGCCGCGAACGGGATCAGCAGCAACAGCGCGCCCAACAGGTCGACCATCGCCTTCCCGCGCGGGCCCGCCGACGCGTAAAAAATATCGACCCGCACATGGCCATCATTCCTGAGGGTCCAGGCGGCGACCAGAAGGAACATCGCAGCATGGCTGTAGACGATCGATTCCTGCAGCCAGATCGAGCCGATCCCGAACAGATAGCGCAGCACCACCACCGCGAACTGGATCACGACCACGGCGAGGCATAGCCACGCAGCAGTGCGGCCGATCCGTGCATTCAGCCAGTCGATGGTGTCGGCAATTGCGATCATGGCGTCCGCGATCATTTGCGCGGACTATAAAGGCGCACCGCGCCTTAAGCGAACATCCGCTCGCTGGCGATATAGCCGGTCAGGAGTGCGATCCCGAAAACCAGGACCAGCAGCGCCGCGGCCACTTCGAGACCGCGCAGCACCAGCGAGCCGGGGCCCGGCCGTGCCGATGCAAATCTCTGGGCGAGCCCGCGTGCGCCGACCGCGAGTGTGGCGATGGCGGCCACTGTGATCGCGGTGCCGATGCCCATGATGAAGGTCGAGGCGACGCCGGCCCAGAACAATCCTTGCGCCAGCGCGAAGACCAGAACCAGGATCGCGCCGGAACAGGGCCGCAGCCCTACCGCGATGATAGCCGACAGCCCCCGCTTCCAGCCGCCCGGACCCGCGAGCTCCTGCGGCTCCGGCGCATGGGCATGGCTCCAGGCCGAAGCGTGATCGTCGTGATCGTGGCCGTGATGCCCGCAGCAGGCGGCGCCATGCTTATGCTCGTGCTTGTGCGCGTGGCTGTGGTGCGCATGCGCTTGAGCATGACCCGCGTGAGCCTCGTGAGCGTGATCATGATGCGCATGATCGCCATGAGCATGTGCGTGGGCGTGACCGGCATGACTGTGATCATGCGCAAACGCATGGCTGTGCACCGGCTCCTGCTCCGCGCGATATTTCCGCCATGAGACGATCAGCGCGCGCCCTTTGACCCAGAGCAGCCGCGCACCCAGAACGGCAATCAGGCCGTAACTGACGACCTCGATCCACCAGATCGTGCCGTCCATGGTGCGGCGGGTCGCGCCCAGCAGCAACGCGGCGATCCCCACGATCGCGACCGCAACCAGCGCCTGCAAAATCGCGGAGGCAAAAGACAGCACGACCCCGCGCCACCAGGTCTCGCCATTGGCAACCACATAGGACGAAATCACCGCCTTGCCGTGGCCCGGTCCCGCGGCATGAAACACGCCATAGGCGAAGGACAGTCCGAACAAGGTCCAGACCGCGGATCCATCCGCCTTGGCGGCACGGATCGCGCCCGACAGGCCGCGATAGAATTCGGATTGCTTGGCCAGCACCCAGCCGACGATCCCGTCGGGCGGCGGAGGTGCCGCACGCGGCGCACCGAACGGATTGGCCTGGGCGAAAACCGGATCGCTCAGCAAAGCGGCCGTCATCGCAATCGCGGCTACGGCGCCGACAACAAGCCAGAGATTCGGCGGCCTTTGGCCTGTCAGCATTTCACGCCGATCTTGTTGGCGAATTGCGCGCCGAACGGATTGTTCGGGTCGGGGCGCGCGAAGATCGATTCGCTCAGCGACTTCACCTGGGTATCGTCCCCGAGTTTTACGGTCGAAATCTTGCACGAGGCCGGCGCGCCTTTCAGGGTGATCGGATCCTTTTCGGCGAATTCGAAGGCGACGAAATAAAGCGGGTCGTAGATCTCCAGGTCGATATTTTTGGTCGCCGCCGCCTGTTTCAGCGGCAGCGTGAAATGCAGCGTCAGCAGATCGTCCTTCTGCTCAAGGAAATAATCGACCGGCTGTTCGAACTCCGCCTTCTTGCCGTTCAATTTGCCTTGGGTGAAAAAGTCGAATTCCTTCAACGAGGTCACGTTCACTTCGGCGAGCGGCTGCAACTCCTCGCGGGTGAACTTGCCCTTCTCCTTCGATTCCAGTCCCTGAGTGGCATATGACGAGAACATGTCGTCGAAGGTCCAGTGATGCCGGATGCCGGTCATCCGGCCCTCGGCGTCATAGACAATCTCGCTCTTCATCGTGACATAGACGTGAGGATGCGCGTGTGCGGCCCGCGCGGCAAAACCCAGCGCCAGAAGGCCGAGCGCGACGGTGCGAAGAATGCGGGAAATCATAGGGTTTCCGGGTGAAGCGATGCTGCGGGACAATATCACGGAACGCGGCGGAAAGGAGGCGGGCGTTATCGCTTTACGGTGATGGCTCCGCCCAGCAGACGCTCTTCTCCCCTCCCCCCATGAGCGGAGCGAATGATGGGGAGGGGTCGGTGGTGGGGGGCGGTAACTCAATCTCGAACCCCCACCCGGCTCCCGCTACGCGCTCGCCACCCTCCCCACCGCTTCGCGGGGGGAGGGAAAGAATTAAGCAGCTTCGCTCGCGGGGGGAGGGAGCAGCAGCGAACTCCGCTCGCTCAAACCCCAAATGCCCCCGGATCCGCGCGGGGGTCGTGCGCGCCCTCCATGGTGCCGTCCGGATACAGGACCACCCCGCCGGCATGGCCCATGGTGTCGGAAAAATCCTCGTCCAGAACCGCAACGTCATGGCCCGCCGACATCAGCCGGTCGATCAGCCCGCCGTCGAAGCGGGATTCCATCCGCAGGTTGGTATGGGTGGAGCCCCAGGTCCGGCCGAGCAGCCACCGCGGCGCCTCGATCGCCTCCGGCAGCGGCTGACCGAACAGCACGTGGCGCGCGAAGATCATGGCCTGCGTCTGCGGCTGGCCGTCGCCGCCCATGGTGCCATAGGCGATCACGCGCCCGTCCTTCAGGACGGCGAGCGCCGGATTGAGGGTGTGGAACGGCAGTCTGCCCGGCTCGAGCATATTCACCGCACCCTTTTCGAGTGAAAAACTTGCGCCGCGGTTCTGCATCAGCACACCGGTCGCCGGCAGCACGCAGCCCGAGCCGAACTCCCAGAAGATCGACTGGATGTAGGACACCACCAGGCCGGAGGAATCGGCAGCACCCATCCAGACGGTATCGCCTTCGCCATAGGGCGCCGGCCAGCGCGCCGCCTTCTTGCGGTCGATCCGGTCGACTTCGGGATCGAGGAACGCCGCCGACAGGTAGCGATCGAGCGGCTCATCGATGCGCTTCGGATCGGTGACCACGCGGTCGCGCACCCGGAACGCACGCTTGGTCGATTCCACCAGCCCATGCACGAAGTCGAAATTCTCGGCCTCCTGCACCCGCAGCCGTTCGAACAGAGCAAGGATCATCAGCGAGGCCAACCCTTGAGTCGGCGGCGGCGCGTTATAGAGCTTGCCGACGTTGAGCGCGACCGATAGCGGCTTGGCGATATAGGCACGGTAGGCCTCGATATCGGCGCGAGTCACCGGCGAGCCGATGCGCTCGAGATCGGCCGCAATTTCGCGTCCCACATCACCGCGGTAAAAGTCGTCGAGACCGGCATTGGCGAGCTGATCGAGCGTCGCCGCGAACGCGGTCTGCTTCATCACCGCGCCTTCCGACGGCGCCTTGCCATCCTCAAGAAAGGTCTGCGCGAAGCCAACCGCCTCACCCATCTCGGACAGCTTGTCCCGCGTCAGCGCATGCTGACTGCGGCTGACGACATAGCCGTCGCGCGCCTGCTTGATCGCGGGCTCGAGCAGGATACGCAGCGGAATCCTGCCGCCGAGCGATTTGGCCGCGTCCAGCGCGACGGCCCAGCCGCCGACCGCTCCGGGCACGGTGAGCGCGGCGAGCGGCCCGCGCGCGGGAATGGTGTCGTAGCCGCGCTCGCGATAGAGCGCGACATTCGCCTTCGCGCCCGCCGGCCCCGGCGCCATGATCGCCCGCACCCGGCCGTTGGGCTCGCGCACCAGCCAGAAGCCGTCGCCGCCGATATGATTCATGTGCGGATAGACGGCTGCAATCGATGCCGCCATCGCGATCATCGCTTCGAGCGCGTTACCGCCATCTGCGAGAATCAGCCGCCCGGTCTCAGCCGCGGCAAAATGCGGAGCGGCTGCAACGCCACGGCGATGGCCGGACGTGTGAAATGTCATGGTTAGTCCTGTCGCTGGAGGAGGCGCATCGGCTCCTTGTAGCGCAACGTCCTCTCGCGATCATCCCTGCTGCGGGAGCCGTGCATCGGCACCGCGCGAAAAAGACCGGAGCTCGCATCGGAGCGTCCGGCCTTCTTTCAGCGTCGGCCCGTTAGGCCGCTAACATGTCTGTGGGACTAATCCTTGAGAGCGTCCCTGACGCTATCCTTTGCGCCGCCGATGGTGTTCTGCACCTTGCCTTCGGTCTTCTCGACCTTGCCTTCGGCCTCGGTCTTGGTGTCTCCGGTCACCTTGCCGAATGTCTCCTTTACCGAGCCCTTTACCTGCTTGGCCGAGCCTTCGATGCGATCCTTATCCATTCGAATATCTCCGGTTCCTGCCGATCCATGCGCCGGCCTTCACCAAGACAAGTCCCGCCGGATGCCGACGTTCCGAAAACCGGATCACATTTCGCGGATCGTAAAAGACGCATATTCCAGCATGTCCGTTCGCCTACGCCTCTCCTGCCGGCACCGCATCCACAAGCCCGCGACGCGCCAGCAGCGCATCCACGCTCGGCAGCCGGCCGCGGAAAGCGATGTAGGACTCGTCCGAGCCTTTGCGGCCGCCGGCAGCATAGATGTTGTCGCGCAGCTTGCCCGCCGTCGCCGGGTCGAAGATGTCGCCCGCCTCCTCGAAGGCGCGGAACGCATCCGCATCCAGCACCTCCGACCACATGTAGCTGTAATAGGCGGCCGAATAACTCGATCCCGAGAACACGTGCTGGAAATGCGGCGAGCGGTGCCGCATCACGATCTCGTCAGGCATGCCGAGCTTGTCGAGGGTCTCGCGCTCGAACTTCGAGACGTCGAGGGCGTCGGCCGATTGCAGCGAGTGGAATTCCAGATCGACCAGCGCCGACGAGACATATTCCACCGCGGCACAGGCCTGGTTGAAGGTGCGAGCAGCAAGCACCTTGCGCAGCAGATCCTCCGGGATCGGCTCACCGGTGCGGTAATGCACGGCGAATTTCCGCAACACTTCCGGCCGCTCGAACCAATGCTCGTAAAGCTGCGACGGCAGTTCGACGAAATCGGTATCGACATTGGTGCCGGAGATCATCGGATAGGTCACATCCGACAGGATGCCATGCAGCGCGTGGCCGAATTCGTGGAACAGGGTGCGGGCGTCATCGTAGCTCAGCAGGGCCGGATTGCCGTCGGCCCCCTTGTTGAAGTTCATGACATTGACGATCAGCGGGCGGATATCGCCGTTGAGTTTTTCCTGATCGCGCAGCGAGGTCATCCAGGCGCCGCTATGCTTGGACGGCCGCGCGAAATAATCGCCGAAGAACAACGCGACATGCTTGCCGTTGGCGTCCGTCACTTCCCAGGTACGGACGTCGGGATGCCAGGCCTTGATGCCGGTGACCTCCTTGAAGCGCAGGCCGAACAGCCGGGTAGCGGTGTCGAAGGATGCCTCGATGATATTGTCGAGTTGCAGATATTGCTTGATCGAGGCTTCGTCCACGTCGTGAAGCTTCTTGCGCAGCTTCTCGGCATAGTAGCGCCAGTCCCATGGCGCGATCTTGAAATTGCCGCCCTCGGCCTGCGCCAATGCCTGCAACGCGTCGCGGTCGGCGAGCGCACGCTGGCGCGCCCGCGGCCAGACTTCGCCCAGAAGATCGCGGACCGCGCGCGGGGTCTTCGCCATCGAATCGTCGAGGCGATAATCGGCATAGGTCTGATAGCCGAGCAGTTTGGCGCGCTCGGCCCGCAGCGCCACGGTCTCGGCGATGATCGCCTTGTTGTCGGTCGCACCGCCCATGTCGCCGCGCGCCATCCAGGCGCGGAATGCTTTCTCGCGCAGATCGCGGCGGGTCGCATATTGCAGGAACGGCTCGACGCTCGAGCGCGACAGCGTGATCACATGCCGGCCCGGAAGTCCGCGTGCATCGGCGGCCTCGCGCGCAGCAGCGCGCACATAATCCGGCAGGCCTGCGAGATCGGCCTCGCCATCGAGTTCGATGATGGTGTCGCGTTCGTCCGCCAGCACATTCTGGCTGAACGCGGTGCCGAGCGTGGCGAGCCGCTGTCCGATCGCGGAGAGACGATCCTTGGCTGCCGGGTCGAGATGCGCGCCGGCGCGGCGGAAATCGGTGTGATAGCGCTCCAGCACCCGCGCCTGCTCGTCCGTGAGCATGCCGTCGGCGGCCGCATGCATGACCTGATCGACGCGGCGGGCCAGATCGCCGTTCAGACGGATGGCGTTGTGATGCGCGGACAGGCGCGGCGACATTTCGCGCTCGACCGCCTGGATCGCGTCATTGGTATGGGCGCCGGCGAGCATGTAGAACACGTCCCCGACCCGCGACAGCGCACGACCGGTATCCTCCAGCGCGGCGATCGTATTCTCGAAGGTCGGCTTTGCCGGATTTCCGACGATCGCGGCGATCTCGGCATTGTGTTCCGCCATCGCCTGTTCGAACGCCGGCACGAAATGCGCGGGCTCGACCTCGCCGAAACGGGGAACCTCGAACTGGCCGACCCAGGGGGCGAGCAGCGGATTTTTGGCGGCGTCGGAAGGGCGATCGGTCGCGGCTGTAACGGTCATGCGTTGAAATATCTCGATATTTCCGGGAATACGGGGCAAATGCCTCAACCGACATGGGGTCGTTGCAGCCCCAAATCCAGCCTTGATCGGCGGCCGTGTTTCGACGACATTGCGCCGCCATCGAACCGGATCAATCCATGAACGCTCAGGCCACCGCCAAGACCACGCCGCCCGCAAGCGGCAACCGTATCGTCTGGATGAACGTGATGACCGTGGCGAGCGCGGCGATCCTGATCGGCGCCGAGGTGTTCGGCGCGGCCTTTGCTGCCAGCTGGGCGCTGGTCAATCTGTTCGGTTTCGACGAAACGGTGAGACGCGTTCTTGACGTCGCCTTCCTCGCACTCGGCGCCTACATCATGTACAAGTTCGTGCGCTTCGCGCAGAAGGTCGAGCCGTTCAGCCGCTGAGCGGCGAACGGGCTGGCTCCGATGAGCGGCGGCACGCCTAAGGGCCAGCTGTTCCGCAATCTCCTGACATCCGAAAAGCCGCTCGTCCTGCTCGGCGCCTATGATGCGCTTGGCGCGCGTCTGATCGCACAGGCCGGCGGCAAGAGTCTTTTCATCGGCGGCTTCTCGGTCGTCGGCGCACGCTACGGCGTTCCGGATGTCGGGCTGCGCGCCTATGCCGACATCGCCGCGGCCGTTCGCGACATCGTCAATGCCTGCGACCTGCCCGCCTTCGTCGACATCGACGACGGCTATGGCGACGTCAAGAACGTGATCCAGACCGTGCAGGGCTACGAGCGCATGGGCGTCGCTGCGATGATGCTCGAGGACCAGACCTGGCCGAAGCGCTGCGGCCACCTCGCCGGCAAGAGCGTGGTGCCGGTCGAGGTGATGGAAGCGAAGATCCGCGCCGCAATTGGCGAACGCATTGACCCGACGACCTTCATCTTCGCGCGCACCGACGCAAGAGCGGTGCACGGCCTCGACGACGCAATGCGGCGCGCCGAACGCTATCTGCGTGCCGGTGCCGAGGGCCTGTTCATCGAGGCCCCGGAATCGGTGGAGGAAATTCGCCGTGTCGGGCGTGCCTTCGCCGGCGTGCCGCTGGTTGCCAACCCGCTGGAGGGCGGCAAGACGCCGCTGCTGTCACCCGCCGAATTCGCCGAACTGGGCTTCACCGTGATTCCCTACGGCATCACGCTGATCCTGCACGCCGCCAGGGCGATGCAGACGGCGATCGAGGACGTGATGTCCGGCGCCTTCGCGCGGCGTGAGGCGGCGATGAGCTTCCGCGACTATCTCGACGTGGTCGGCGAGCCCGGCTGGGCAGAGCAGCAGGACAAATACGGCGGCGCGTGACGCGCCCAGCGTCAGCGCCCCATCAGCCTCAGCCAGGCCCCGGCGTGAAAGGCGCTCATCAGCGCGTACATCGGAACCATCCCGCTCAGCGGTGACGCATCCAGGGCGGCCGCGCAGAGAATATCCGACGCACCGCCGTCCGCACTCGCCGTGACGAGCGCCATGGCCGCAAAGGTCGGCGCCGCGGCAAGCTGCAGCCCATAAGCGGTGCCCGCGATAAGCCGCGACCGCGCGCCAGCGGCGCTCGGTCCATGCACAGCATCGGCATGGCAGAGACCGGTCATGACTTTGCATCCGCGGCGTGCTTCCGAAAAGCAGCCTCCCCCGCATCCGACACCGCGATCCATTTCGGATCCGGCGGCGCGTCGGGGACGTAAGCGTCGTGCCAGTTCCACCACTTGTAGGGCCGGCTCTGCGGATAGCCTTCCGGCGAATCCTCCCACGCTTCCTGACGTCCGAGCGCCGTCATGTCGAGAAAGCTCCAGACCGTTCCCAGCGCTTCGTCGCCGCGGCTGTTGATGAAATAGGTCCGGAACACGCGATCGCCGTCGCGGATGAAGGCGTTGTGGCCGTGCCATTGATCGACACCGAAATCGGCGTCGAACGAGTCGGTGATGGTGAACCAGGGGATCGTCCATCCCATCCGCGCCTTCAGGCGCGCAATGTCGGGATACGGCGCACGCGAGACATAGGCGAGCGTCGTATCGCGCGCATTGAGATGGGAGAGATGGCCGACCTGGTCCGCCACCAGAGAGCAGCCGATGCAGCCGTGCTCCGGCCAGCCATGCACGCCCGGTTCGAAAAAGGCGCGGTAGACGATCAGTTGCCGGCGCCCCTCGAACAGGTCGAGCAGACTCACCTTGCCGGCCGGTCCTTCGAACGCGTAGTCCTTCTCCAGGGCCATCCACGGCATCCGCCGCCGTTCCGCGGCCAGTGCGTCATGCGCGCGGATGGCAGCCTTTTCCTTGACCAGCATCTGCGCGCGCGCAGCGTCCCACTCCTGCGGCGATACAATCGGAGGCGTCTTCATCGATATGGTTCCCTTGCTGTTCGAGGCCTGAGGTGTCGACCGGCACAATGCAGTCCGCGAGACAGACTTAGGGCTCGCTATCGGGCAGCGAGAGTGACAAATGTGACGGGATTTCAGTTCGCAGGCACGCGATGGACTCGCTGATCACCGCCGCCGGACGCGCATTGGCAGCCGGCGACCCGCTCGGCGCCCTGAAGCGCGTCGCACTGCGCGACGATGCACCCGCCCTTGCGTTGCGGGGGATCGCGATGGCGCAACTCGGCGACTTCATCAAGGCGAAGGCATTGCTGCGGCGCGCAGCCCGCGCCTTCAGTCCGAGGGAGACAGTTGCGCGGGCAAGATGCGTCGTTGCCGAAGCCGAGGTGGCATTGGCCTCGCGCGATCTCGGCCGGCCGGCAAAGGCGCTCGATGCGGCGCGGGCGACACTGGAGGCTCATGGCGACCGGACCAACGCGGCACTGGCGCGGCATCTGGCCATTCGCCACATGCTGCTGGTCGGAAGCCTCGACGAGGCTGAGATCGCACTCGCCCGGCTCGATCCGGCGGTGCTGCCGCCGGCTTTGCGCACCGCGCACGACCTGGTCGCAGCGGGCCTTGCGATGCGACGGGTTCAAACGAAAGCGGCGAGGACAGCGCTTGAAGCGGCACGACAGGCCGCGCAAGCAGCGGCCATCCCTGCCTTGTCCGCCGAAGTGGACGATGCGTTCCGCATCCTCGACACACCTGCCGCACGTCTGATCGAAGGCGGCCTCGAGCGGCCGTTGCTGCTCGACGAGGTCGAAGCGCTATTTGGTTCAAAGATACTGGTCGTCGATGCGTGCCGTTACGCGATCCGCCGCCAACGGGCTGCCGTTTCGCTGGTGCGGCGCCCGGTTCTGTTCACACTGATCCGCGCCCTGGCCGAGGCGTGGCCGAACGATGTGCCCCGCGACACTCTGGTCGCGCTGGCTTTCCGGGCCAACCGCGCCGACGAGTCGCACCGTGCACGTTTGCGGGTCGAGATCGGACGGTTGCGGCGAGTCCTCCGAGCCCTCGCCGATATCGGTGCAACCAAGCGGGGCTTCGCGCTGACCCCACATGAAGCCGGCAGGGTCGCGGTGCTTGCGCGGCCCATCGACGAGAAGCACGCCGAGGTGCTGGCCTGCCTTGCCGACGGTGAAACATGGTCGAGTTCCGCACTGGCACTCGCTCTCGGCACCAGTCAGCGCACGGTGCAGCGCGCGCTCGATGAGCTGGCGGCGTCCGGCAAGGTGCAGTGGATCGGCCGCGCCCGCGCGCGGCGCTGGATGACGCCGCCTCTGCCCGGTTTCACGTCAATCTTGTTACTCTCCGGTCCGCTGCCGAGCGATTAGGTTTCCGGTCACGAGACTGCGGAACAACGGTTGGAGCATTTGAAATGAAAGTCATCGAGAGGCCGGCGGAGATTCTGCGGGAATACGGGCCCTTTCCGGACGTCGAGCAGGTGGCCGGGGTGACGTTTGACGGCCAGCACATCTGGTTCGCTGCGGGCGACCGGATCTGCGCCCTCGATCCGGACAGCGGCGCCATCGTGCGCACGCTCAATGTGGCGGGACATGCGGGCACGGCGTTCGACGGCCGGCATCTGTTCCAGATCGCCGAGAACCGCATCCAGAAGATCGACCCTCAGACCGGCGACGTGCTCGCGACGATTCCCGCACCGGGCAATGGCGCCGATTCCGGCCTCGCCTGGGCCGAGGGCACACTGTGGGTCGGGCAGTATCGCGAGCGCAAGATCCACCAGATCGATCCGGAGACCGGAGCGATCCTCCGCACCATCGAGTCGAACCGCTTCGTCACCGGCGTCACCTGGACCGACGGCGAGCTCTGGCACGGCACCTGGGAAGGCGATCAGTGCGAGCTGCGGCGCATCGATCGAGAGACCGGCGCCGTTCAGGAGCGGCTCGAAATGCCCGCAGGGGTTATGGTTTCGGGACTCGAAGCGAACGGCGGCGACCGCTTCTTCTGCGGCGGCGGCAATAGCGGCAAGGTGCCAGCAGTCCGCCGGCCGAAGTGAGCGCTGCGCTCAGCGACGAGCGCTCTGTGACGATGGTCGCGCTTCAGCGAAGATCGAGCGACGAATGCGGCAAAGCGAGTCGTCGCTCGCCGCAGCGGCGCCACGCTTGCGTCATGCTTGGCGCGCGCCGGCCGTCTGCAGCCGCGCTCGCACGCGCGAGATGTTAACACTCTCGTAATCTCCGCACTTTTCTCGCCTCATCCTGCACGTAATGCTTGACACTCTGCACAGATGCATTATTTCCGCCTTGCCCAATTACGCACGTGCCTGTGGTCGCGTGTCGGTCGGTAGGTAGCGGGACAAGAGGCCCGCCAGCCGCCTGGGGAGACAAAGCTCTCGAAGGAGAGTCTCTCCAAGAACTCTGACCGGCAGCCGGAGGCGAAACCGGCGAACTCAGTTCTCCGCTGAGGACGCGACTTAAAGCAACGACGGAACGGGCTTTTTTGGCTATCGCCGGCTGTCCATAAGCCGGTCAGGTTACCGAAGAGGCTTGTCCATCATTGCCAGGTGTGCGGCGGGGTCTCCCCTCCAATCCACGGCAGCACTGTCTGGTGTCGAGCTTTGCGCTCGTCGTGTCCTCCATCGCACGACCGCGCGGGATCGTCTTCAGACACTCACTCGGATGCGCGTTTTCGCGCGTCCATAAGCTGTTTTGGGGAAGACCATGACCGACCGCATCCGCGAATTCCTGCGCTCCCGTACCGAGGACGGCCCCGTGCTGGTGGTCGATCTCGACGTCGTGCGCGACAATTACAACAACTTCGCCAAGGCGTTGCCGGACAGCCGCGTGTTCTATGCCGTCAAGGCAAACCCGGCGCCGGAAGTGCTGTCGCTTCTGGCGTCGCTCGGCTCCTGCTTCGACACCGCTTCGGTCGCCGAGATCGAGATGGCGCTCGCGGCCGGTGCGTCGGCGGACCGCATCTCCTATGGCAACACCATCAAGAAGGAGCGCGACATCGCACGCGCCTTCGCGCTGGGCGTTCGCCTGTTCGCGGTCGACTGCAAGCCTGAGGTCGAGAAGGTCGCCCGCGTGGCGCCCGGCTCGAAGGTGTTCTGCCGCATCCTGTGCGACGGCGCGGGCGCCGAATGGCCGCTCTCGCGCAAGTTCGGCTGCGAGCCCGCAATGGCCGCGGACGTGCTTGAGCATTCGCACCGGCTGGGCCTGGAAGCCTACGGCATCTCGTTCCATGTCGGTTCGCAGCAGCGCAACCAGCATGCCTGGGACCGTGCGCTGGCGCAGGCGGCGGCCGTGTTCAAGGAGTGCGGCGAGCGCGGGATCAACCTGTCGATGGTCAATCTCGGCGGCGGCTTCCCGACCAAGTACCTGAAGAACGTGCCGACGGTTCGCACCTACGGCTCGGCGATCTTCCGGGCTTTGCGCAAGCATTTCGGCAACCGCATCCCGGAGACCATCATCGAGCCGGGTCGCGGCATGGTCGGCAATGCCGGCGTGATCGAGACCGAAGTCGTTCTCGTCTCCAAGAAGAGCGAGGAGGAGGATGTGCGCTGGGTCTATCTCGACATCGGCAAGTTCGGCGGTCTCGCCGAGACGATGGACGAGGCGATCCGGTACCCGATCCGCACTCCGCGCGACGGTGGCGAGATGGCGCCGTGCATTCTCGCAGGCCCGACCTGCGACTCGGCCGACGTGCTTTACGAGAAGCAGCCTTATCCGTTGCCGGTCTCGCTCGAGATCGGCGACAAGCTGCTGATCGAAGGCACCGGCGCCTACACGTCGACCTACTCGTCGGTGGCCTTCAACGGCTTCCCGCCGCTGAAGACGATTCACATCTGATCGCTACGCGATCGGGTCACATCTGATCGCTCCGCGATCGGGCCACATCTGACAACGCCGGGAGCCGGCCGGTAAGGCCGGCTCCCCTTCCCTCACATTCAGGACTGTAGCGGTTCCGCGGCGCGCGGGGCCTTGGAAGGAGTTTGGCCATGATCGCCATTCGCCAGGAGCGGAAAACCGATGCGTCGGCGCGCGAGCTTTTGCTCGACCGCGCCTACGGCCCGGCCCGTTTCACCAAGTGCTCCGCGCGCCTGCGGGAGGATCGTCTGCCGGCGGCTGGCCTGGCTTTCGTTGCGACCGAGGACGGCGCGATCGTGGGTTCGGTGCGGCTGTGGGACGTGTCGGCCGGTCCCGGCCAGCGCGCGCTGCTGCTCGGCCCGCTCGCGGTGTCGCCCGAGCATCAGAGCAAGGGCATCGGGGCTAAGCTGATGAAGCAGGCGATCGCCACGGCGCGCATGCGCGGGCACGGCGCGATCCTGCTGGTCGGTGACGCGCCCTATTACGGCCGGTTCGGCTTCTCGGCGGAGAAGACCGGTCTGCTGGCGATGCCCGGCTCCTATCAGCAGGACCGGCTGCTCGGGCTCGAGCTCACCGCCGGCGCGCTCGACAGGGCCCGCGGCACCATCGGCGCCACCGGCCGCCTCGCACCGAAGCCCGAACTGGCTGTGCCGGCTGCGGCGGCTTCCAACAGGGCTGTCAAAAGCCCGACACCTCGCGCAGCCTAAGGTTTGCGCGATCAAGCCTGGGCGGGTATCGCAGAGGCCGCGATGCCCGCCCTTTTCATGTTCTGTTCTATCGACTGGAGTGACGCGAAATGACCGACTGGCCCGTATACGGCAAGATCGACGGTCCCATTGTCATCATCGGCTTCGGCTCGATCGGACGCGGCACGCTGCCGCTGATCGAACGGCATTTCGAGTACGACAAGTCCCGCATGGTGATCATCGATCCGGATCCGCTCAACAAGTGGATCGCGGACGAGCGCAGCATCCCGTTCATCCAGAAGCATGTGACCCGCGAGAACTACAAGGAACTGCTGACGCCGCTGCTCACCAATGGCGGCGGCCAGGGTTTCTGCGTCAACCTCTCGGTCGACACCGGTTCTGTCGACATCATGGAGCTGTGCCGTTCGCTGGGCGCGCTTTATATTGACACCGTCAACGAGCCGTGGCTCGGCTTCTATTTCGACAAGTCGAAAGGGCCGGCGGAGCGCTCGAATTACGCCTTGCGCGAACTGACGCTGGCCGCAAAGCGTAAAAATCCCGGAGGCCCGACGGCGGTTTCCACCTGCGGCGCTAATCCCGGCATGGTTTCGTTCTTCGTCAAGCAGGCGGCGCTGAATCTCGCGCGCGACCTCAATCTCAACGTACCCGACCCGACAACGCGCGAAGAATGGGCCAGCCTGCTGCGCCAGACCGGCGTCAAGGGGATCCACATCGCCGAACGCGACACCCAGCGCACCAAGTCGCCGAAGCCGCGCAACGTGTTCCTGAACACGTGGTCGGTGGAAGGCTTCGTGTCGGAGGGCCTGCAGCCGGCCGAGCTCGGCTGGGGCACGCATGAAAAGTGGATGCCCGACTATGCGCGGCAGCATCCGGAGCCGAATGCACCCGCGATCTACCTGATGCGGCCGGGGGCCGATACGCGCGTGCGCACCTGGTGCCCGACGCCCGGTCCGCAATACGGCTTTCTCGTTACGCACAACGAATCGATTTCGATTGCCGACTATTTCACCGTGCTGGAAGACGGCAAGGCGGCGTACCGGCCGACCTGCCACTATGCCTATCACCCCGCCGACGATGCGGTGCTGTCGTGGTTTGAACTGTTCGGCAATGGCGGCAAGTTGCAGGACAAGACGCACGTGCTCGACGAGGATGAACTGGTCGACGGCATCGACGAACTCGGCGTGCTGCTCTACGGCCATGCCAAGAACGCCTATTGGTTCGGCTCGCAGCTTTCGCTGGAGGAGACACGCACGCTTGCGCCTTATCAGAACGCAACGGGTCTGCAGGTGACGTCGGCTATCCTTGCCGGCATGGTGTGGGCGCTGGAAAATCCGGAAGCCGGTATCGTCGAGGCCGACGAGATGGACTACAAGCGGTGCCTCGAGATCCAGATGCCGTATCTCGGCCCGGTCAAGGGCTATTACACCGACTGGACGCCGCTCGAGAACCGGCCGGGGCTGTTCCCGGAGGACATCGACACGAGCGATCCCTGGCAGTTCAGGAATGTGCTGGTGCGGTAGGACCGCGACGTCAGCACTGCGCGCGTTCTCGTCATTGCGAGCGAAGCGAAGCAATCCATCTTGTCGTGGTGGATTGCTTCGTCCTGCTTCGGCTTCGCTGAAAGTCCTCGCAATGACGCTTGAGACTACGGCAGACACTTGCTGCCCAGCGGCAGCTTGGCGCGTTTGCCCCATTCGTTCGACGGCACCTTGTTGAACGGCGCCGCGAATTGCTGCCGCTGCATGCGGAAGCCTGTCGGCACGCGCGAGCCGGACGTGCCAAACTCCACGATCCAGAAATAATCGAAGGTCTGGCCGGGCCAGGTGTCCGGCACATCCGGCAGCTTGTCGAGATTGAGGAGCTGGCGCAGCGTCACCTTCTGGTCCGGGAATTGAAGCTCCAGTTTCCGGTCGGCGATGTGGTGATGCTCCCACACCATCACGACGGTCTTGCCGTCATAACGCGGGTCGTCCATCAGCGCGCCGACCGCCTGCTGGGTGCGCAGGTTGAATTGCGGTGTGAGATCGACACCCGGCAGCGGCACGGAGGAAAACGTCACCACCGGCATTTCCCACGTCGCCGCGGCGGGTGAGGCCAATTCGAGCGTGTGCAGGGTGATGGCGAAGATCGCGGTGGGCCCCTCACCCGGGGCAAACAGCGATTGCTTCGAGCCCTGACCGAGATATTGCGCCGCCAGCGCAAGCGACCGGTCGACGCCGATCCTGCACAACGCGAAATCGTTTTCCTTTTCGCCGTGGCGCAGGATGATGACGGTCTTCGGCAGCGCGAGAGCGGGCAGAGCAACGCCGCAAACGATCGCGCACGCGAACAGACAAACAAGACCTCGCCGCATCATGGCAGCCCTCCGACATTTGAGTCAGCAGGGCTTAGCTCAAAAATATCGAAAGAGAGTTTACGGCAGACACTTGTTGCCGAGTGCCATTTTGGGGCGCTTGCCCCATTCGCTCGATGGCACTCCAGCATAGGGGGCAGCGAATTGCTGCCGGACCATGCGAAAGCTCACCGGCACCCGCGAGCCGCCGGTGGCATAGTTCACGATCCAGAAATGGTCGTAGGTCCGGTCCGGCCAGGTGTCCGGCACGTCGGGCAGCTTGTCGAGATTGAGAAGCTGCCGCAGCGTCACCTTCTGGTCCGGGAATTTCAGTTCCATCGCCTTATCGGCGATGTGGCGGTGGTTCCAGACCATCACCACGGTCTTTCCGTCGAAGCGTGCATCGTCCATCAACGCGCCGACGGCCTGCTGGGTGCGCAGATTGAGCTGCGGCAAGGGATCGACCCCGGGCAGGGGCACCGCGGAAAACACCGTCACCGGCATTTCCCAGGTCGCCGCTGCGGGCGACGCCGATTGCACCGTATCGAGCGAGATCGCGAAAAACGCCACGGGCCGCTCACCCGAGCTGAACAGCGAGTCCCGTGCGCCCTGTCCGAGATATTGCGCCGCCAGCGCGAGCGAACGATTGATGCCGATTCCGCAAAGGGTGGTGACGCTTGCCTTTTCGCCATGCCTCAGGATGATGACGGTCTTCGGCAGGGCGAGGGCTGGCAGGGCCAATCCGCACAATGCCGCTACGACGCACAGACACGTCCGAACGCTGAACATCATCGCCGTCGCCCTCCGACATTTCGTCAGGCCAAGTTTACCGCTTCAAGCCAAGTCTACCGCGTCAGGCTAAGTCTACCGCTTCAAGCCAAATCTACCACACCCGCTGTCCGATCCTCACAGGCAAAGGCGAGCTGTAGACCATCGCCGCTCCAGGCCAGCGCGGTGACCGGCGTATCGAGATCGGACGAATGCGCGAGCACCTCGGCCCCGTCATCGAGGCGCACCAGCAGCACCAGACCGTCCTCGTAACCGACTGCCACCACCGGCTGTTTGGGATGGCAGGCCACGATCGAGACCTTCTTGGCATGCGGGGCAAGCAGCGTCGGCTGCTTGCCCATCGGACCGTCCTTGCCGGAGAACGGCCACAGGATGAGCTGATCGGAACCGCCGGTCGCGAGAAAGACGCCGTCCGCGGTCCAACTCATCGAACGCACCCGCGCTGCGTAGCCCGACATCCGCATGTGCTTGCTATCGACGATCCGCCAGCCATGCAGCATCGGCTCCTGCATGGTGGTGACGAGGAACCGTCCGTCGGGACTGACAGTCACGCCGAGATGCGAGCCCTTCCATTCGAGCGCTTCCGGCTTCGCCTGCGCATTGGGAAACCAGAGCGAGGCGCCGTTGTAATGCGCAATGGCGAGACGGAAACCCTTCGGCAAAAAAGCGAGGCCGCCGGCGGTTGACAGCAGATCGAGCGACTTGGTCTCGCCCTTGCCGGTCGAGACGCTGACGACCTTTCCTGCCGACCATGCAATTGCGCCATCTGGGCCGAGCGCAACATGATCGATCCATTTGCGCTTGGGATCTGCGAACACGACGCGCGCTTCACCGGTGGCGTCGATCTCCATCACCTTGCCATCGTCACCACCGGTGACGATGCGGGTGCCGTCCGTTGCCGACGAGAGGATGCCGCCGTCATGAAGGGCGATGGCCATGCTCGTGCCATCCGCGGCAGACATCAGGGCTTTGTCCTCCGCCAATACGAAGACGGCCCTGTCGCCAAGGAAATGCGCGGCGATCACAGCGCCACCGGTCGCAACCGGCTGCGTGCGGCCGGCGACGGAGGGTGTGTTGGCGGGGGAGCGGGTGTCGGACATCGTTAATCTCAGTCGTCCCGGAAGCCTGAGCGCAGCGAAGGCTGTCCGGGACCCATAGCCACCAAACCTTCAATCAGGAAAGGACAGAGTGAACAACCCACACCGGGATTATGCGTCCCGGCCCTCGCATACGCTCGGCCGGTACGACGACGGAAAGGTCACGCGATACAGGTTTCAAAGCCCTTGCGGATCTTCTCCTCCGGCAGATGCCGGCCGATGAAGACCAGCCGGCTCGCGCGCTTCTCGTCGTCCTTCCATGGCCGCTGATGATCGCCGTCGAGGATCATGTGCACGCCATGGAATACGAAGCGATCCGGATCGTCCTTGAATGCAAGAATTCCCTTGGAGCGCAGAATCGCCGGGCCGTCCTCGGCCACAAGCTTCTGGATCCACGGAAAGAACTTGTCCGGGTTGAGAGGCTTGTCGGTCGCAATCGAGATCGATTGCATCTCCTCGTCATGATAATGCTTCAGGCCCTTGCCGTGGTGGTGATGGTCGTGGCCATGGTCGTGGTGATGATCGTGGTCGTGATGGTGATCGTGATCATGCGCGTGGTCGTGATCCTCCTGGCCATGCAGGAAGTCCGGCTCGATATCGAGAATGCGGTCGAGGTCGAAGGCCTTGCGGTCCAGTACTTCGTCGAGCGCGATCTCTGAGCGCTGCGTGCGGTGCAGCTTCGCATAAGGGTTGATACCGCGGATGCGGGCTTCAACTTCCTGAAGTTCGGCCTCGTCGACCAGGTCGGTCTTGTTGAGCAGGATCACATCCGCAAAGGCGATCTGGTTCTTCGCTTCGGGCGCGTCCTTGAGGCGATCCTTCAGCCATTTGGCGTCGGCGACGGTGACCACCGCATCGAGCCGGGTCTTCTTGCCGACCTCCTCGTCGACGAAGAAGGTCTGCGCCACCGGCGCCGGATCGGCGAGCCCGGTGGTCTCTACGATGATGGCGTCGAACTTGCCCTTGCGCCGCATCAGCCCCTCGATGATGCGGATCAGGTCGCCGCGCACGGTGCAGCAGATGCAGCCGTTGTTCATCTCGAACACTTCCTCGTCGGCATTGACGATCAGGTCGTTATCGATCCCGATCTCGCCGAACTCGTTGACGATCACGGCGTATTTCTTGCCGTGCGGTTCCGAGAGGATGCGGTTGAGCAACGTGGTCTTGCCGGCGCCGAGATAGCCGGTCAGCACCGTAACGGGGGTCTTGTCGGACATGAACGCTCCAGCCGATTTCCGGGCCGCCCAGGGCGGGCGGAGCGCGGCGGCTAGCTCTGAAGCGCCGCGCTGAGCGTCCTTATATTGTGCCGGATGAGGTCGATGTAAGTGGGGGCAGGCCCTTTTTCGTCGGTCAGGGCGTCGGAATACAGCGTTCCGCCCACCTTGGCGCCGGTTTCGCTGGCGATTTGCTTCAACAGGCGTGGGTCGCTGATGTTTTCCATCAGAACGGCCTTGACCTTGTTTTTCTTGATCTGCTGGATCAGGCGCGCGACGTCGCGGGCGGAAGGTTCCGACTCCGTCGACACCCCTTGCGGGGCGAAAAACTCAACGCCATAGGCATCCTTGAAATACTCAAAGGCATTATGGGTCGTGATCACGCGCCGTTGGTCAGCCGGGATCCGCGCGACGGTCTCCCGCACCTCGCGGTCGAGTGCATCGAGCTTCGCGAGATAAGCCGCCGCGTTCGTTTCATAGGTTGCCTTGCCGGCCGGGTCGGCGGCGATCAGTCCATCGCGTATATTCGCGACATAGATTTTGACATTGGGCACCGACTGCCACGCATGCGGGTCGACGCCTCCATGATCGTGGCCATGGCTGTGCCCATGGTCGTGCTTCTTCCCCGATTTGAGCGGCTTCATACCCTTGGTCACGACGACATTCGGCGCCTTCGAATTGGAGGACTTAATCAGGCGATTGAGCCAGCCCTCAAATCCCAGGCCATTGGTAAAAACGACCTTGGCCGCCGCAACGGTTTTCACGTCCGTGGGTGACGGCGAATAGACATGCGCATCTCCGTTCGGCCCAACAATGCTGGACACCGAAACGCGATCGCCGCCGACATTCTTCACAACATCCGCCAGGATCGAGAACGTTGCGACCACCGGCAGCTTGTCCTGGGCAGGTGCCGATCCCGACCAGGCGACCGGGAACATCGCGACGAGGGCCGCGACCATTATTGTTCGTCTCAACATCATAACCTCCATCGAGTCAGGCTTCGAGGTGACGACCTGGAAAGAGCTGGCGAACAAGTCCGCCAACACTGCCGAACAGAAGCGAGATCGCATACAGGATGCCGGCAACCAGGATGACAGCGGGACCCGCAGGTGCAGCGGTATGGAACGACAGCAGCAAGCCGGCGTAGCCTGACAACATCCCTGCCAGCACCGCGACCACGATCATCGCCGTGATGTCGCGCGCCCAGAACCGCCCGATCGCGGCGGGCACCATCATGATGCCGACGGCAAGCAACGTGCCGAGCGCATGAAAGCCGGAGACCAGATTGATCACCAGCAGCGCTAGAAAGATCAGATGGGCGGGGCCACCCGCCTTGCTGACCGATCTCAGATAAAGCGGATCGACGCACTCCAGCACCAGCGGGCGATAGATCAGCGCAAGGCCGAGCAGGGTCACCGTGGCGTTGATCGCGATCAGAATCAGTGTCGGATTGTCGAGCGCCAGCACCGAGCCGAACAGGAAATGCAGCAGATCGATATTGGTGCCGCGAACCGAAATGATGGTGACGCCGACGGCAAGCGAGATCAGGAAGAACACCGCAAGCGAGGCGTCCTCTTTCAATTCGGTCGAGCGCGCCACGAGGCCGGCCAGAAGTGCGACGGTAAAGCCCGCAATCAGTCCGCCCGCGGTCATGGCAAAAATGTTGAGCCCTGACACCAGGAAGCCAATCGCCGCGCCCGGGAGCACGGCATGCGCCATGGCGTCACCGACAAGCGACATCCGCCGCAGCATCAAGAATACGCCGATCGGACCGGCACCGAGCGCGAGCGCCATCACGCCGACCAGCGCACGGCGCATGAAGTCGAATTCCGCGAACGGGGCGATGAGGTGGTCGTAGAGCATCAAGCTAACCGCGCGCTCGGAAGTAAGAAAGTGGACATCACGCCGCGCATGCCGCAGCCTCCTCGTCGAAGGCCTCGCACATATGCCGTGCCTTCAGCATGTTGTCGGCCGTCAGCACCGTAGCCGTATCGCCCCAGGCCACGGTCTCGCGCGCGAGCAAAAGCGTCTGCGGAAAGGTCCTGCGCACGAGTTCGAGATCATGCAAGGCCGCGAGGATGGTGCGTCCCTCGCCGTGCCAGCGCTGCACCAGCGCGATCAGATCGGCCGAGGTCTTGGCGTCGATGGCGTTGAAGGGCTCGTCGAGCACGACCAGCTTCGCGTCCTGCAACAGCAGCCGCGCGAACAGCATGCGTTGCATCTGTCCGCCCGACAGCGTGCCGATGGCACGCCGCTCGAAACCGGTGAGGCCGACGGCCGCGATCGCATCCCGGATTTTCGCATGATCCGCTTTCGCGAATCCCCCCCAGGCCCCGGTTCTGCGCCAGAGCCCCATCGCCACCAGATCGTAGACGCTGATCGGGAAGGTGCGGTCGATCTCGGCTGCCTGCGGCAGATACGCAACATCCCGTGCGGACAGACCATGGAGATCGACGCGGCCGGCGAGCGGCTTCAGGGCGCCCACGATACCTTTGAACAGGGTCGACTTGCCGGCACCGTTCGGGCCGACCACCGCCAGCAGCGCGCCCGGCGCCACGCCTCCGGTGAGATGGTGGACCGCCGGGTGGCGGTCATAGCCGAGCGTCAGGTCGCGAAAGTCCAGCTGCGGCGTCGGGACATGCATTGCCATCAGCGCATCACCCAGATCACCGTCACCCAAACGATCACAGTCAGAACCGCGGCAAAGGCCAGGCGCTGGAACACCGACAATCGCAAGATCGACGGCGCGATTGCGGCCGGCGGGTGCGCATGTCCCGGCGCATGGTGATGGTGGTGCTCGGTCATCGGCGTTTTCGGCCTCCATCGGTTGTTATAGTATAACGTTTCAGGATGCCAAGGGCCGCGCCGAATTGGGCCGCCAACAGGGCGAAATCGGAAGAATTTGCCGCGGTTTCGTTGCCAAACGGGCGCGGACCGGGCCATGGTGGCCCGGCACCCCTCAAATCCGGCTGCAGCCATGACCGACCAGACCAAACGCATTGTCTCGATCGGCGAAGTCATGATCGAAATGACGCGCGGCCCGGACGGGCGTTTCAGCCAGGCCTGCGGCGGCGACACCTTCAACACCGCGGTCTATCTCGCGCGCCGCGGGCTGCCGGTCGCCTACGCCACCGCGCTCGGCGACGACATCTATTCCGACCGCATCGTCTCGCTCGCCAATGCCGAAGGCATTGCCACCGATCTGATGGTACGGGTGCCGGGCCGCCTGCCCGGCCTGTATCTGATCGAAACCGACAACAAGGGCGAACGCAGCTTCAGCTATTGGCGCGAGAATGCGCCGGCGCGCGAGCTGTTCGAATTGCCGGACTGGGGGCGGGTTGCCGAAAGCATCGTCGGCGCCCGGATCGTGTATTTTTCCGGCATCACCCTGTCGATCTATTCCAATCAGGGGCTCGGACGCTTCCTCGCGCTGTTGGAACTCGCCCGCAAGGCCGGCGCCAAGGTGGTGTTCGATGGCAATTACCGCCCGCGCGCCTGGAAGGGCGACGTGCAGCGGACCCGCACGGTGTTCATGGAAGCGCTCAAGCGCGTCGATATCGCGCTGCCGACCTATGACGACGAGGCACTGCTGTGGGGCGACCCGTCACCGGATGCAACGATCGAACGGTTGCAGGCGTTCGGCATCGCCGAGATCGCGATCAAGAACGGACCGAATTCCGCGCTGGTCGCGTCGGGCGGCCACAAGGAGTTCGTGCCGGTGCCGGATGTGGTGGTGCCGGTCGATACCACGGCCGCCGGCGACAGCTTCAATGCCGGCTACATGGCGGCACGGCTTGCGGACGAAAATCCGGGCGATGCGGCGCTCGCGGGCCACAGGCTGGCGTCGGAAGTGATCAAGCATCGCGGCGCGATCATGCCGCGCACCGCGAGTGCGATGCATTGATCCTCACGGCTTGGACCCTCACGGCTTGCCGATCAGCATGGCCAGCCACGCCGCGATGAACGGCAGTGGCAGGCTCGCGACCACCCGCAGCCACACCACGCGCGCCGGCATGATCGGCAATTCGTAGGTCAGCAGCCGCGGGAAGGCATAGAGCGCCCAGGCGGTGGAATAGGCGATCACCTGCGGCGCACCGGCGCCGCCTTTCAGCGCGGCGGCGGCGATGGCAAAGCCGACCACCGGGCCACCCGGCGTCATCGCGCCCGCAACCGACGCGACCGCGATGCCGAACACCCCCGATGACGAGCCGAGCCAATAGGCCACGCTGTCCTGCGGCAGCGCAGCGGCGATGAAGCCCGAGCCCAGCACGCCGATCGCCATCCGCGGCACCAGATAGACAAACTCGGCCGCTCCGCCTCTTGCGCTTTCGCGTAACAGCGGCACGCTGCGCCTTGCGACACCGAGCGCGAGCGCGACAACGATGATCCACAGCGCCGCGATGACGATGGCTTCGATCACGTTCTGGCCTTCGCGCGCCAATACCGTTCGATCACGCGCACGATCAGACCGGCCAGCACCGCCAGCGGCAACGCCGCGAGCCAGCGCCACAACACGAAATCGAAGCCGAGAAACGGCAATTCCCAGACCAGCGAACGGCTGAGCCCGATCGTGGTCCAGCTGGTGATCAGCGTCACGACGGCAGCCGCGTCCGCACCCATACCGATAAAGGCCGCGGCGATCGGATAGATGGTGAAGGGACCGCCCGGCACGATGATTCCGGCGCCGGCCGCGATCAATATGCCCCTGACGCCTGAATCCTTCCCGACCCAGCGCACAATGGTGTCGCGCGGCAGCAGCACGGTGATCAATGCCGCGATCAGACAGCCCGCAAGCACATTCGGCAGCATCCAGGCGAACAGATCGGCATCGGACCAGATCACGTCGAGAAAGCGCGCCGGACCGTCCCGCCAGAAGACATAGCCGGCTGCGCTCACCACAATCGCGATCAGCAGAGCGGTCGGCCAGTCGAGGGCGCGGCGCTTGCGGCGCACCGGCGCCGGGGGCTCGGATTGCATCAACTGCGCAGGCCCGACGCCTCACGGGCCAGCGTCTTGATCCGGGCAAAGTCTTTCGCGGCCAGTGCGTCCTGCGGCACCACCCAGGAGCCGCCGACCGCAATCACATTCGGCAGCGCCAGATAGTCGCGTGCATTGCGCATGTCGATGCCGCCGGTCGGACAGAATTGAATATGCGGCAGCGGCGCCGCGACCGCTTTCAGCCAGGCGGCGCCGCCCGAGGCTTCGGCCGGAAAGAATTTCAGCACCTCGAAGCCGAGATCGGACAGCACCATGGCCTCGCTGACGGTCGCGCAGCCAGGAATCACGGGGATCTCGATCTCGGTGAACGTCTCGGCAAGGACCGGATCGGTGCCCGGACTGACGAGGAATTTTGCACCGGCATCGATCGCAAAGGCGGCATCGACATGCCGCACCACCGTGCCGGCACCGACGATGCAATCCGGCACCTCGACGGCGATGGCGGCGATGGCAGCCAGCGCGGCCCGGGTCCGGAGCGTGACCTCGATCACGGAGAGGCCGCCGTCGCACAAGGCACGCGCCAGCGGCACCGCGATTTCGAAGTCATTAATGGTGAGCACCGGGATCACCGGTGCCCGGCGGAGGATGGCGGCGGAGTCTGTTGCGTCGGACATGCCGCCAGACATGCCCCCGAACCGCGTCCGGTTCAAGCCATGTTGCGCGGGGGCTGCCCCCCGCGCCCAGCGAGAGACCTATTCCGCCGGCGCAGCCGCCGGCTTTGGCGCCGGTACCGACAGGCCGAGGCCCTGCCGGCTCATCCCGTACAGGAAAGCCGCCACCATGGCATAGGCGATCGCTACCGACGGCGTGACTCCAAAGCCCACCGCTTCGCCATGCATGAAGCCGAAGAAGGTCAGGACAGCGCCTGCCAGGGCAAAGGCCGAGGCCTTCACGAATTCCCGGTCGACGATGAAAACACCGATCGCGCCGAGGATCAGCCCGGACAGGATGGCGCCGCCGCCCAGCACTTCGAGGCCGTGATAGACTACGCCCTGCATCGCCATCTTGTCGAAGCCGACCGCCGCGGCTGTGGTACCGGCGGCGCCGAGCGCCCCGTCGATCAGGGTTTTGGCCCAGGCCGCAAGATGCGGCGTCAGTGCGAGCGCGATCGCGGGCGCATGATGCGTCGGCGTGGTCTGAAACGCCTGCGCCCCGATCAGCATGCCGATGTAGAGCAGGATCGGCGAAATCGCGACCAGCGGGACCAGCGCCAGCATCAGCGAGATGATGCCGAACCAGGACAGGACGATCACCATGATACCGGTCGCGGCCGAATAGCCGATGCCGCCGCCCATCGCCTTCCAGCCGGGATGGCCGATATAGACCGCGTTGATGAAGGGGTTGCCCATCAGGCAGCCGATCAGGCTGACCGCGCCGTCCGCCGTCAGCACCTGCGTGGTCGGGTAATGGTCGCCCGCTGCTTCCGCGCTTTCGACATTGTCCATTGCCTCCACGAGATCGTAGATGCCGAACGGGATCGCCGTGACAAGGATGATGCCGAGGAATTCGAAGCCCGAGAACACATGGCCGAAGGCCGGGATCGGCACCGAGAAGCCGAAATGGGCGAACGAGCCGGTCACCTTGTCGAGGCTCATGCCGCCGAGATTGAACCCGAACAGCGTCGAGCCCCAGGCGATCAGCATGCCGGCCGCGATCGCGATCAGGCCGGCAGGAATGCCCTTCGGATATCTCACGCCGCCGAACCAGGCGACCAGGATGATGGCAAAGCAGATCAGCCCGATCTGCGGGGTCAGGAACATTTCCAGCGCCGGCCGCATCGAGATGAAAGTGATCGACACGCCGGCAAGCGTGCCGAGCAGCGCGGCGCGCGGCGTGATCTTGCGGATATAGGGCGCGATGAAGGCGCCGATCATCAGGATGAAGCTCTGGAAGAACACCCAGACGAGGCCTGCTTCCCAGCCCTTGATCGGATCGTTGGTCTTGAGCGAAATCGGCAGCATGATCACGAAGGTGACCACGAACATGTGCGGCACGCTGATGCCGGACGGCAGCGCGCAGACATCGGATCGGCCGGTCTTCAGCGCCAGTTTGTAGGCGAGCCAGGCGTAATACATCGTGGACAGGAACATCATCAGGCCCATCGCGGGCAGGATGCGTCCGAACACGATCGAGTCCGGCATTTTCAGCACGAAGCGCAGCAGGCCGGTCAGCACCAGCATGTTGACCAGGATGTTGGTGCCGAAGCCGAAGAAGGCGTTCCAGTCGCCCGGCGTCCACAAGGCGGGGCGGAATTTTTCAGCGCTAGTATCGGACAGACCGGTCATCGCACTCCCCCTTCGATGATCCCAAACGGCATTTTCGGTGCACGCGCGCCATGCGCGGCGAGCGCGGCAATCGCTTTCTGTGAATCGGAGACCCAGCCAAAGATCCCGCCCTGCGCCTTGATCATGGCGAGGCCGGCGGCATGGAAATCCGGGAAATAGGACGCGCAGCCATCCGACAGCGCGATACAGCGGAAGCCACGGTCGTTGGCTTCGCGGATCGTGGTGTTGACGCAGACTTCGGTTGTGACGCCGCAGACCAGCAGCGTTTCGATGCCGCGGTTCTTCAGCATCAGTTCGAGATCGGTCTGGTAGAAGGCGCCCTTGCCCGGCTTGTCGATCACGGGCTCACCCGCGACCGGATAGAGCTCAGGGATAATGTCGTGGCCGGGCTCGCCGCGGACCAGAATGCGGCCCATCGGGCCGGGCGCGCCGATGCGGGTCTTGGGATCGCCGCGATCGACCTTCAGCGGCGGCGCATCGGCGAGATCGGGCCGGTGGCCTTCGCGGGTATGGATCACCAGAAGGCCGGTTTCGCGCGCCGCATTCAGGACATTGCGGATCGGCTCGACCGCCGCCTTGAGCAACGAAACATCGTTGCCGAGCGCGGCGCCGAAGCCGCCCGGCTCCAGGAAGTCGCGCTGCATGTCGATGATGACGAGTGCAGACCGGCTGACGTCGATCTGAAGCGGATAAGGTTCGGCCTCGATCCTGACTGGCACAGCATCCCCCGATCCCGGCAGGGTGAGCTACGCAAGTTCGGGGCCAAGTTCCCGCTATTGTATGCAAAAGATTTGGGACGGTGGTCGAAAGCTATCTCATTGATTCACAATGAGAACGCCTTCATCACGCCTGCAAGCCGCGCCCTCGCCTCGACACGTGCTGCTGAAAACAGCAGCAAATCTGCTCCGGCTTTCATCACATCAGCGAGCGGACGATCCACAATCCGGCAAACAATCCGGCGATCGAGAGCACGACCGAACCGGCGACATAAGCCGCCGCCAGACCCACATCGCCCCGCTCGTAAAGCAGCGCGGTATCCAGCGAAAAGGCCGAGAAGGTGGTGTAACCGCCCAGGATGCCGGTGGTCAGAAACAGCCGCCAGGCTTGCGGCGCGTCACCCCTGAATGCGAACCAGCCGGCCACCAGGCCCATGATCAGCGAGCCGCTGATGTTGACGAGAAAGGTGGACCAGGGAAATCCGCTGCCCAGAAACCGGGGTGCCGTCATATTGACCCCGTGCCGCAACATCGCACCGAGTCCGCCCCCCAGAAACACCAGCACATAGCTCATCTCGGCCAGACCTTCTGCAATGGTCGGGATTGTTCTGCCGTCCCGTCCGGCCGGTTATCGCCGACTTTGCGGTTGCGTCAAACGGGGCTCCCGGCCATGGTCCGCCGCCATGCGATCCCTCGACCTGTTCGCCCGCGACAAGCTCGCCGAGCGCGAGCGTGACAACCTGCGTCGCAGCATCGTCGAGACCGATTCCGGGGACGGCGTGCATGTGGTCCGCAACGGCCGTCGGCTGCTGTCCTTCTGCAGCAACGATTATCTCAATCTCAGCCAACATCCGGCGGTGAAACGCGCCGCGGCGGCCGCGGCGGAAACTTACGGCGCGGGGGCCGGCGCCTCGCGGCTCGTCACCGGCAGCCACCCGCTCTATGCGGCGCTTGAGCAACGGCTCGCGCGGCTGAAGCGCGCGGAGGCCGCCTGCGTGTTCGGCTCGGGCTATCTCGCCAATGCCGGCATCATCCCGGCGCTGGCCGGACGCGGCGACCTGATCCTGATCGACGACCTCGCGCACAGTTCGATGCATACCGGCGCCCGGCTGAGCGGCGCCACCATTCTGCCGTTCCGGCACAACGACGTTGCGCATCTGGGCACGCTGCTGGATCAGGAACGCGCGCGCTTCAAGCATGCGCTGATCCTGACCGAAGGCGTGTTCTCGATGGACGGCGACACAGCGCCGCTGCCTGATTTGTCCGATATCGCCAACCGCTACGATGCCTGGCTGATGAGCGACGACGCCCATGGCATCGGTGTACTCGGCGGCGGCCGGGGCTCGGCCTACGCCACCGATCCAGCCGCCAGCATCCCGTTGCAGATGGGCACCCTCTCGAAGGCGATCGGCAGCTATGGCGGCTATCTTTGCGCCTCGCGCGAGGTTATCGACCTGATGCAGAACCGCGCGCGCACCCTGATCTATTCCACCGGGCTGCCGCCGTCGGCGCTGGGTGCGGCGATTGCGGCCCTCGACATCATCGAAAGCGAACCGGACTATGCCGCCCTGCCCTTGCAAAAGGCGCGCGCCTTCACCCGCGCCGCCAATCTGCCGGCGGCGGAGAGCGCGATCGTGCCGGTGACGATCGGTGATGCCGATGGGGCGTTGCGTGCCTCGGCGCTGCTGGAAGACGAAGGCTTTCTGGTCATCGCCATCCGCCCGCCGACTGTGCCGGAGGGAACCGCACGGCTGCGTGTGACGTTCAATACCGCACAGCCGGACGACGCCATCGAACGGCTCGCCGGCCTTATTCGCAACCGCATTTTAACTTAAAGGCGGCGGCGAATTCCGACGATCCTGCCACCATTCTTGGCCAGACCGTGTTAGGACGTCACATCCAAAGCCGCACAGACTGACTTTAAGCCGTGTCACCGTGGTTCCGGCGCTTGTGAAAGCGCGCCTCCGCGGCAACACTGACCTCGCAACCGGGATACGAACCATGCCATCCATTTTTATCACCGCAAGCGGCACCGATGTCGGCAAGACCTTCGTCGCCGCGGGTCTGATCCGCTATCTGCGCGCGCAGGGAGAGGCCATCGACGCGGTGAAGCCGATCATCAGCGGATTCGATCCGGCACGGGCCGGCGACAGCGATTCAGGGGTTCTGCTGCGCGCGCTCGGCTTGCCGCTCACCGATGAGGAGATCGAGGATATCTCGCCCTGGCGCTACGCGGCCGCATTCTCGCCCGACATGGCCGCACGCCATGAAGGCCGCGAGATCGATTTCGATCAACTGGTCTCGTTCTGCGAAACCGCGGTCAAGGAAACCGAAGGCTCGCTTCTGATCGAAGGCGTCGGCGGCGTCATGGTGCCGATCGATCAGGACAACACCGTGCTCGACTGGATCGCCGAACTCGAGCTTCCGGTCATTCTGGTCGCCGGCAGCTATCTCGGCAGCATCAGCCACACGCTGACCGCAGCCGAAGTACTGGATCAGGAGGATTGCGATCTGCACACCATCGTGGTGAGCGAGACCGAAGGCAGCCATGTGCCGCTATTCGAGACGGTCGCGACAATCGCGCGCTTCCTGCCGTCGGTCGAAGTGATTGCGCTGCCGCGGCTCGAACCCGGCGCGGATCATCCGGCGTTCGCACAGATCGCGAAGAGCTGCGGGCTGGTGTAGTGCTCGGACTCCCTCCCCCTGAAAGGGGGAGGGTCGGGGTGGGGGTCGTTTGCGAACTCACACAGGATTGTTGACCCCCACCCGATCGCCTTCGCCATAGCGCGTCGAAGACGCGCGTGAACGCGCTTATAGCGAAGGCAATCGACCTCCCCCTTTTAGGGGGAGGTAAAGAGATCGCGGCGCTCCCGCAAAACCTCACCAATCACGCCCGTGAGAAACGCGACATCCTCCTCGCCGATGGTCAACGCCGGCGCCAGATAGATCGCATTACCGATGGGGCGGATGAACGCACCCTTCGCAACGAACGCGCTGCGCAGCGCATTGAGATCCTCGATCCGCTCGAGTTCGACCACACCGATGGCGCCGCGCGTGCGCACATCGACCACGCTCGGCAGATCGCGGCACGGCGCCAGACCTTGGGCGAGCCATTGTTCGATCCGCGCAACCTGATGCAGCCGCGCACCGTCCTCGAACAGATCGAGCGAGGCATTGGCCGCCGCGCAGGCGAGCGCATTGGCCATATAGGTGGGTCCGTGCATCAGCGCGGACATCGGATCTTCCGACCAGAAGCTGTCGAAGACGCGCCGCCGCGCCACTGTCGCAGCGAGCGGCAACGTGCCTCCGGTCAGCGCCTTCGATACCGTCACAATATCCGGCACGACACCGGCCGCCTCGCACGCGAACATCGTGCCTGTACGGCCGAAGCCGGTGAAGATCTCGTCGAAGATCAAGAGCGCGCCATAGGAATCCGCGATTTCGCGCAGCCGCCACAGCACCGATGGATCGTGAAAACGCATACCGCCCGCGCCCTGCACCAGCGGCTCGACGATGATGCCCGCGATCCGGTCGACATGCTGTCCGATCAGCGCGACCAGTGCCGCGTCGGTCGCCGCGCTTTCCGGCAGCGGCGCACAGAGATGCGCATGAAGGATACTGCCAAACTTCTGATGAATGCCGGTTTCGAAATCCGAGACCGCCATGGTGCCGAGCGTATCGCCGTGATAGCCGCCGCGAAAGCAGACGAAGGTGTCGCGCTTGGTCTCGCCGAGATTGAGCCAGTACTGGATCGCCATCTTCATGGCGACCTCGACCGAGACCGATCCGGAATCGGTGAAGAACACGCGCGTCAGATCGCCCGGCAATATCTCTGTGAGCCGGCGCGCAAGTATTAGCGGCTGTTCGTGCACCAGCCCGCCGAACATCACATGCGGCATGGTCTCGAGCTGACGCTGCACGGCGTCGCGGATATGCGGGTGATTGTAGCCGTGGCAGGCGGTCCACCACGAGGCGATGCCGTCCACCAGTTCGCGGCCGTCGGCGAGATGGATGCGGGTGCCTTCGGTGCGCACCACCGGCAGCGGCGCCGGCGCGGTCTTCATCTGCGCATAGGGCAGCCAGATATGGTCGAGCCCGGTCGTGTACCAGTCACGCTTGTCGAGCATTCCGTTACACCTGCATCGCGCGCAGACCGAGCCGATCCATCAATTGCCGGTCGCGGTCGGCGGCGGGGTTCGCCGTGGTCAAGAGTTTCGGGCCATAGAAGATCGAGTTGGCGCCGGCGAGGAAGCAAAGCGCCTGCGTCTCGTCGGTCATGTCCTCGCGACCGGCAGACAATCGCACCATCGAACGCGGCATGGTGATGCGTGCCACCGCGATGGTGCGCACGAAATCGATCGCGTCGATCGCTGCGCCGCTGGCCAGCGGAGTCCCCTCGACCTGCACCAGCATGTTGATCGGAACGCTTTCCGGATGCACCGGCAGCGTCGCCAGCGCATGGATCATGCCGACGCGGTCCTCCGCGCCCTCCCCCATGCCGACGATGCCGCCGCAGCAGACATGGATGCCGGCGTCGCGCACATGCTCCAGCGTATCGAGCCGCTCCTGATACGTGCGCGTGGTGATGATCTCGCCGTAGAATTCCGGCGAGGTGTCGAGGTTGTGGTTGTAATAGTCGAGGCCGGACGATTTCAGCCGCCTCGCCTGCGGGCCGTTCAGCATGCCGAGCGTGACGCAGGTTTCGAGCCCCATCGCACGCACGCCCTCGATCATCGCGCAGACCTTGTCGAGATCGCGGTCCTTGGGTTCGCGCCAGGCCGCGCCCATGCAGAAGCGGCTTGCGCCGGCATCTTTCGCGGCTTGCGCCTCGGCCAGCACCGTGTCGAGACTCATCAGTTTCTCAGCCTTGACGCCGGTGTCGTATTTCGCGCTCTGCGGACAATAGGCGCAGTCCTCGGGGCAGCCGCCGGTCTTGATCGAAAGGAGCGTCGAGACCTGGACTTCGGCCGGATCGAAATTAGCCCGGTGAACCGACTGCGCCTGAAACATCAGATCGGGGAACGGAAGGGCGAACAGGTCGCGGATTTCGCGCCTCGTCCAGTCGTGCCGGACCGCGCCGATTGCGCCCAAAAAGGTGGCTTTTTCGTAGGTTCCAAGGGTCATCGGGGGGTCCCAGGCCGGCTCTTGCGTAGCGTCGATATCGTCATGTTCTATGGCTTCATGTCATAGTGCCGCCGCCAAGCCAAGCTAGGCGGTCAGGTGGGTCGGCGGATACAGGGTACGGGGAACGGGATGTTTTCACGACGCACAATAATGGCCGGCCTGGGCGCGAGCATCGCCGCACCGGCTGTTCTCAGGCAAGCCTCGGCGCAACACCATGCCGGGCACGATCCGGTCTATTCCCATCTCACCGATCCGAAGATCAAGACGCCACCGCTCGACACCATGAAGCTGCAGCATGTCTTCGACTCGCCGGCACCGCCCGCCGCGAAACAGGGCCGCTGGGTGACGAAGGCGCCGCTGCCGCTGCCACGCAGTGAGATGGCCTGGGCCACCACACTCAATAACCGCATGCAGGTCGTGGGAGGCTATGGCGAGCAGCGCGTCGACCGCCCCTATCATCATGTCTACGATCAGGCGTCGGACAAATGGCTCGACGCGCCGTTCCTGCCGCGCGGTGCCAACCATGTCGGCGTGGTGGTGGTGAACGGCAAGCTCTATGCCATCGGCGGCTTCGTCGAGCAGAACCGCAAGCCCGACAATCTCTGCTTCGTGCTGGACGGCGAAAGCTGGCGCGCAATCGCTCCGTTGCCAAAACCGTTCGCAGCGATCGGCTGCGCTGCAATTAACGGCACGCTGCATGCGATCGGCGGCGCGGTGGGGGATACCTTCCCGACCAAAAAGTCGGTGGACTGGCATCTGGTCTACGATCCGCGCATCGACCAATGGGCAACGCGCGCGCCGATGCCGACCGGGCGCGACCATACCGGCACGCTGGCGGTGAATGGCAAGATTCATCTGATCGGCGGCCGTGTCGACTCGTTCCACACCAATTCGAACCTGCACCATGTCTACGATCCGAAGACCGACAAATGGGAGCCGCGCGCGCCGCTGCCGACCGCGCGCTCCGGACACGGCGCCGTGCTTCTTGGCGGCAAGATTTTCGTGATGGGCGGCGAAGGCACCAACCGCGTTTACGGCCAGAACGAGGGCTACGACATCGAGAAGGACATCTGGGAATCCTACGCGCCGATGCCGACGCCGCGTCACGGCCTCGGCGCCGCGGCGATCGGCGATACCATCCATGTGGCCGGCGGCGGCGCGGTGATGGGCGGCTCGATCCAGAGCGCGATCCACGAGGCCTTTACGCTGGATTAGGCCGCACCCGGATTGCCTTGGCCGCCGCAACGGCTTAGGACGGCGGCCTGACCTAGCCACAATAAGAGCTGCAATGACCGATACCTTCCCCGACCGCCTGAGCGTCGATCCCGACAATCCTCATTACAATGAGGAATTGCTGTCGCGCGAGATCGGCATCCGTTTCGAGGGCAAGGAAAAGACCAATGTCGAGGAATATTGCATCAGCGAGGGCTGGATCAGGGTCGCGGCCGGCAGCGCCAAGGACCGTTTCGGCAAGCCGCTGACGATCAAGCTGAAGGGCAAGGTCGAGCCCTATTTTAAGGACAAGGCTTAGATAGCGGTGACTCGCTACGGCAGCGTCTGCGTCCTGATGGTCCGGCCGGTCCAGCGGCGATAGAGCCATTCCGCCGCGAAGGAGGCGGCGGCGATGCCAACCAGCGCCGTGATCGCGGCGGGCTGCTCCCGCCAGGTGTAGACCGACAGAGTCGCGAACATCGCAAGACAGGTGAGAAGCGAGAGCCAGACGACGATGGCTTTGGCGCCGGTTTCCCTCAAAACCCGCAGATGCCCGCCATTCACCGCTGCGTAGATGAGCAGAAACGCCGCGCTGCCCATCATCGCGATGCCTGACAGATCGAACAGCAGCGTGAGCAGGATAACGAGCGCGGCGGTCAGGAAAAGGCCGCCGCTCGCCTGCTTCCATTCGGTGCGCGACAGGTCCGCCGGCAATTCGCCGTCACGCGCGATCATGTAGCAGACATTGGCGGAGCCGAAGAGCGTGGCGTTGATCGCCGACGCGGTCGAGAACAATGCGGCGATCGCGATCAACCGGAAGCCGGCTTCGCCGAGGAACGGTCGTGCGGCTTCGGCGAGCGCATAATCCTTCGCCTGCTCAATCTGGGCGCTCGACAGATTGCCGGTGACCGTGACCGACACCACGAGATACAAAACGATCACGAAGATCACGGCGGTGTAGAGCGCGCGCGGCAGCATCACACGCGGATTCTTCATGTCGGAAGCAGCATTGGCGATCAGGCCGAATCCCTCATAGCCGATGAACAGGATGCCGGCGCCGACCAGGATGAAGGCGGCTTCGGGGGACAGCGCCGGAGAGAAGCGGCCGGGCTCGATAAAGAACAATCCGGCGGCCGCGAACAGCACGAGAATGGCGACCTTGATCGCGACGATCAGGGTTTCGCTGCGCCCCATGATGCGCGCGCCGAAGGCGTTGAGGAGGGTCAGGCCGAGCACCGAGCCTACCGCAAACGACTTCACCAGCAGCGGCTGGGGCGTTGTGGTGATGAAGGTCGCGGCATAGCTGCCGAACGCCGTGGCGTAGAGCGCGAGCGAGATGATGTAGCCCGCCCACATGAACAGATTGAGCCCGCCGGACAGAACGCCGTCGCCGTAGCCCTTCACCAGGAAATGCACCGCCCCGCCCGCGGACGGAAACACCGCGCCCAGTTTCGCATAGGAGTAGGTCGAGAGCAGCGCGACCACGCCACCGATCATGAAGGCGAGCCACATCATGTTGCCGGCGGCTTGCGCGACAACGCCAAGGATCGAGAAAATCCCGGCACCGACCATCCCGCCGATCCCGATCGAGACCGCCGCGACGAGCCCGATCTGGCCGGCTTGCGAGCCGGACGAGGGAGGAATGCCGGCAGACTTGCCGGATAGGTCGGTCATGGCGGGTGGCTCACAGAGCTGCGGCAACGAATGAAGGATAACACACTGCCTGACGCGGCAGACCGGAAACGGCGACGCGGCAGGACTTTGTCATACCTTGGAAAGCGGAGCTGGTCGCAATCTCAGCTGGCGTCGCGCTTCGGCAGGAGTCTCTTGAGCGTCGCGATCTGCCGGAAGAATTCACGGCTCGGCTGGGCCGGGCTGCCCAGCATCTTCGCGCCCGGTTCGACATCGGAAATCACGCCCGCCTGGGCGCCGATCTGGGCGCCGGCGCCGATCTGCAGGTGCCCCGCCATCGCCGCCTGTCCGCCGACCTGCACGAAATCGCCGAGCATGGTCGAACCGGAAATGCCAACCTGGGCGACGATGATGCAGCAGCGGCCCATGATTACGTTATGTCCGATCTGCACGAGATTATCGAGCCGCGAGCCCGAGCCGATCACGGTATCCCCGGCCGACCCGCGATCCACCGTGGAATTCGCGCCGACTTCGACATCGTCGTGAAGCAAAACGCGTCCGAGCTGCGGCACGGTTTCGAAGCCGCGTGCGGTGACCGCGAAGCCGAACCCCTCCTGCCCGATCCGCGCACCCGGATAGACGTAAACCCGCTCGCCGAGCAGCGCGTGACTGACGCTGGCATGCGATCCGATCCGGCAATCGCGTCCGAGCACCACGCCGGCGCCAATCACCGCGGCCGCGCCGATGCGGCATCCCGGGCCGATTTCCGCGCCAGCCTCGATCACACAAAGCGGGCCGATATCGGCCGATGGATCGATCATCGCGGTGCCGTCGATCACCGCCGACGGATGAATGCCGGGCGACGCCACCGGTGCCGGGTGGAACAGCTTCGCAACCCGCGCCCAGCCGGTATAGGGCTCGGCCGTGACGATCGCCACCGCGCCGTCCGGTACCCGCGATTGCATGTCCGGATGCACGATCACTGCGCCCGCGCGCGTGACGTCGAGCAGCGATGCATAACGCCGGTTGTCGAGAAAGCTGATCTGTCCAGGTCCGGCGGATTGCAGCGGAGCGATGCCGTCGAACACACGCTCATGGCCGGATGCCACGGCTCCGCCAGCGGCGTCTGCGATTTCGGCCAAGCGGTGTGGCCCGCTTCGCTGAAAGAAGCGGTTATGGCCTGTCGATGCGGGCTGCATGCTTCGTCCTTGAGGAAGCCAAGCTGCTATCGCCAAGGACGGCGGAACACAAGCGTCGTCGCGACAACTTTACATTTCATTGCCGAAGGCTGGAGCGGTTCAAACCTGCACCGCCACTCGGTCGCCACAATGACGCACGCTGAGGCTGCCAACGCCGCCTTGGGAAGCCGAATGACCTCGGCGTTCCCGCCATCCGACCGAGCCAGCCAAAACGGCCGGATCAGGCCGCGACCGGCCGTTCGGTGCCTTCCACCTGAATGCGGAAGCCGGACCGTACATTCGGCCAGTAATCCCAGATCGCCTTATGGTGGGTACAGCGATTGTCCCAGAATGCGATCGAATGCGGCCGCCAGCGGAAGCGGCAGGTCCATTCCGGCTTGTTACAATGATCGATCAGGAATTGCAGCAAGCGTTCACCCTCGAGCCGCGGCACGTCGTTGATCTTCGCGGTGAAGTCGGTGTTGACGAAGATTACCTTCCGGCCGCTGACCGGGTGTTTGACAATCACCGGATGCACCGAAACCGGCGTGCCGGGCCCGAACACGCGGGTGCCGTCATGGGTCGCGGTCAAGCCGTCGAGATAGGTCTTCATCTTGTCCGAGAGCGCGTCGTAGGCCGCATACATCGAGGCAAACATGGTGTCGCCGCCGCCGTCCGGCGGCACCGTGTGATTGTAGAGAATAGAGCCGAGCGGCGGGATCTCGGCGCAGGACTGGTCGGAATGAAAATTCTCGCCTGAAATCTGCTTAGATGTCTCATCGTAGTGAAACTTGCGGACATACGGGTTTTCCGTGGTCTTGCTGATGGTCGACTTGCCGACATGCTGGCCGAGCGGTCCGAAATATCGGCCGAACCTGATCTGGTCGTCGAATGAGATTTTCTGGTCGCGGAAGAAAATCACCTGATACTGGATAAAGGCCTTGTGCAGCTCCTCGACCTGATTGTTGGGCAACGGCTTGGTCAGGTCGATATTGCCGATCTCGGCGCCGATATGCGGCGAGATCGGCATCACGGTGATCGATTCATAGGCCATGGATGTGCTCCGGTATGTTCTTCATTCGCCGTGACGGCTACTGCGGTTTCGTCCCGGACCGCTCGATTGCTTCGGTCCAGTTCTGGATGTCCTTCGCCACGAAGGCCCGGAATGCGTCGGACGACGAAGTCGCGACATCGGTCCCCATCTTCTTGATCTGTTCGATGTAGACGGGATCGCTCGCAATCCGCACGGTCTCGGCGTTGAGCAGGTCGACGATCGGTTTCGGCGTACCGGCCGGCACGAACAACCCGGTCCAGGCACCGACATCGAATTCAGGCAACCCGGACTCCGCGAAGGTCGCAATGTCCGGTGCGTTGGCGGAACGCGCCTTGGTGGTCACGCCCAGCGCTCGCATCTGGCCGCCCCGCGCCAGTGGAAGCGCATTCGGGATGGTTTCCAGCATCATCGAGACCTGGCCGGAAATCAGATCCGCGGTCGCCGCACCGCCACCCTTGTACGGGATATGCAGCAGATCGATGCCGGCCGCGATCTTGAACAACTCGGCGGTGAGATGCGATGCCGACCCGACACCGGCCGAAGCGAAGGTGAGCTTGCCCGGATTCTTCTTCGCATAGTCGATGAGTTCACGAAGATTGGTCGCCGGCACCTGGGGATTGACGATCAGCACCAGCGGCAATTGGTGCAGCATTCCAACCGGGATCAGATCTTTCTGCGGATCGTAACGCAGATTTTTATGAAGAGCGGGCCCGATCCCAAGCGTGCCGTTGGTGCCGAACAGCAAGGTGTAGCCGTCAGCCGAAGCCTTTGCGACAGCCTCCGCGCCGATATTGCCGCCTGCCCCGGGCCGATTCTCCACGATGATCTGCTTGCTCAGTCCGCGCGACATGGCAGCGGCAACAGCGCGTCCGAGCACATCGGAAGAGCCGCCGGCAGCAAAGGTCACCACCATCGTCACCGGACGATCGGGATAGGTTTGCGACGCCGCCTCATGGAGGCAGCAGGAGAGGAAGGCGCATATGGCAAGAGCGCGAATAATACGTCTGGCTTTCATTGTCGGTCTCCGTGGCTATTCCGGCTCCGGCAAATTTCGTACCAGACGGAGACTTTACGCAGCGGTCGGGGAGGATACAATTCGACAAACCAGCCTAACAATTATGCCGTTTCGGCATATCCCGGATCCGCCATGAACCTGCGCCAGCTCGAATATTTCGTGAAGGTTGCCGAACTCGGCAGCTTCAGCCGGGCGTCCGCTGTGCTCGGCATGACGCAGCCGGCGATCAGCCGGCAGGTTCGGACGTTGGAGGGCGAACTGAAGCTGGCACTGCTGCACCGTAACGGACGCGGCGCGCTTCTCACCGAAGCGGGACGGCGCTTTCTCGTTCATGCCAAGGGAATCCTGCACCAGCTCGATGGCGCGCGGCACGCGGTGACCAGCAGCGAAGCTGATCTCGCGGGAAAGGTCGTGATCGGTCTGCCGCCGTCAATCGGCCAGGTGCTGACCATGCCGGTCGTGAGAGCGGTGCGCGAGCGCTACAAAAACGCCGAGTTGACCATCGTCGAGGCGCTCAGCGTATCGCTGCAGGAGCGGCTCCTGGCCGGACACATCGATGTCGCGGTTCTCCACAACGCGGCGCCCTCGCCGCTGCTGCGGATCGAGCCGATCCTCACCGAATCCACCTGTCTGCTAAGCGCAACGGCGGCAGCGGGACGCGGACCTGTCGCTTTCGGATCACTTGCGCGGTTCGATCTGATTTCGCCTGCGGCGCCGCATCCGATCCGCTCGATCGTCGAGGCGGAAGCCGCCAGGCGCGGCATGAAGCTGAAAGTTGTGCTGGAAATCGATGCGATCGCCAACATGCTGCAGCTCGTGCGCGAGAATTACGGTCACGCGGTCGTGCCCTACAACGTGGTGCGCGCCGGTATGTCCGGTCCGGGAATTGTCGCGCGTCCGATCGTGCGGCCGACGCTCAAGAGCACCGTTGCGCTGGTGACGCCGGCACGGCGCCCGCAGACTTTGCTGGCAGGCGGGATCACGCAGGTTCTGCGGCAGGTTTTGGCGCAGACGCTTGTTTCGACGACACCGGCTCGCCGCATCGCAGGTTAACGGCATTTTTGGCTATCGATCCTGAATCCGGATCGCAATCGGCCGCGCGCAATTTGCGTGTTTTGCTCAGCCGATCAGGCGGCGGATCACTCCGCCGCCTCGCGCACCGGGATCGCCTCAAGCTTGGCCGCGCAATACTTGAATTCGGGAATTTTCCCGAACGGGTCGAGCGCCGGATTGGTGAGCAAGTTCGCCGCCGCCTCGACATAGGCGAAGGGAATGAACACCACGCCATCCGGCACAGCGTCGTCCTGCCGCGATTGCAGATCGACGGTGCCGCGGCGCGTCGACACCCTGATCATGTCGCCCGGACGGATGCCGAGCTTGGCGATGGTGCCGCGCGAGACCTGGGCAATCGCTGTCGGTTCGAGTGCGTCGAGCACGGTCGCACGCCGGGTCATCGAACCGGTATGCCAATGCTCGAGCTGACGGCCGGTGGTGAGAATGAACGGGTAGTCGTGGTCCGGCGTCTCGTCGGGCGGCGTGAGCTTCGCCGCCACCAGCTTGCCGAGGCCACCCGGACGCGGGAATCCGTTTTCGAACACAACGGGGCGACCGGGCTGGTCGGGCGCGTCGGACGGATAGGTCACCGCGTCCTCGCGCTCGACCCGCTCCCAGGAGATGTTGTCCAGCGCAGGCATCATCGATGCCATCTCCGGATAGACCTCGCGCGGATGCGTATAGGTCCAGTCCAGGCCGAGCCGCTTGGCCAGTTCGATGGTGATCCACCAATCTTCCTTGGCGTCACCCGGCAGCGGCAAAGCCTTGCGGCCCATCTGCACCTGCCGGTTGGTGTTGGTGACGGTGCCGTCCTTTTCCGGCCAGGCCGAGGACGGCAATATCACGTCGGCATAGACCGCAGTCTCGGTGAGGAAGATATCCTGCACCACGAGATGCTGCAGATGCGCCAGCGCCTCGCGCGCGTGGTTGAGGTCGGGGTCCGACATCGCGGGATTCTCGCCCATGATGTACATGCCCTTGATCACGTCGGCATGGATCGCGTCCATGATCTCGACCACGGTGAGCCCGCGCTTCGGATCGAGCTGCACGCCCCATTTCTTCTCGGCACCGGCGCGGATTTCCGGATTCTCGATCGACTTGTAATCCGGCAGGAACATCGGGATCAGGCCAGCGTCGGAGGCGCCCTGCACGTTGTTCTGGCCGCGCAGCGGATGCAGGCCGGTGCCGGGCCGGCCGATCTGGCCGGTGATCAGCGACAGCGCGATCAGGCAGCGCGCATTGTCGGTGCCGTGGGTGTGCTGCGACACGCCCATGCCCCAGAAGATGATGGCGTTCTCGGCGCGCGCAAAGGTGCGCGCCACTTCCCGCAGCACATCAGGTTCGATACCGCAGATCGGCGCCATCTCCTCGGGCGTGAAATCCTTGACGTGTTCGGCAAGGGCCGGAAAGCCTTCGGTATAGGTCTGCACATATTGCTTGTCGTACAGGTTCTCGGTGACGATGACGTTCAGCATCGCGTTCAGCATCGCGACATCGGTGCCGTTCTTGAACTGCATCATCTTCCACGCATGACGCTTAAGCGCCTGACCGCGCGGATCCATCACCACCAGCTTGGCGCCGCGCTTGGCGGCCTGCTTGAAATAGGTCGCCGCGACCGGATGGTTCTCGGCCGGATTGGCGCCGATCACCACGATGACATCGGAATTCTTCACCTCGTTGAAGGTGGCCGACACCGAGGCGGAACCGACGCCTTCCAGCAGCGCCGCAACCGACGACGCGTGACAGAGCCGGGTGCAATGATCGACATTGTTAGTGCCGAAGCCGGTGCGAATGAGCTTCTGGAACAGATAGGCTTCCTCATTCGAGCATTTGGCCGAACCGAATCCGGCAAGGCCCTTCGGCCCCTGCTGCTCGCGGATCTTCAGAAAGCCCTGCGCGGCCTTGTCGAGCGCCTCGTCCCAGGTGGCCTCGCGGAAGTGCGTCCACGGATTGGCCGGATCGATGAACTCATGCGGGATTTTCGGCACCCCCTCCTTGCGGATCATCGGCTTGGTGATGCGCTGCGGATTGTGCACATAGTCGAAGCCGAAGCGGCCCTTCACGCACAGACGGTTCTCGTTCGCCGGCCCGTCCTTGCCGGTGACATAGAGCAGCTTGTCGTCCTTGATATTGTAGGTGAGCTGGCAGCCGACGCCGCAATAAGGACAGACCGAATCGACCTGCCTGTCGGCATATTCGGTGCGGACATTGTCCTGGTTCACGAGCGAGGACGGCATCAGCGCGCCGGTCGGGCACGCCTGCACGCATTCACCGCAGGCGACGCAGGTGCTGTTGCCCATCGGATCGTCGAAATCGAACACGATCTTTTCGTTGTATCCGCGGCCGGCCATGCCGATCACGTCGTTGACCTGGACCTCGCGGCAGGCGCGAACGCACAGATTGCACTGGATGCAGGCGTCGAGATTAACCGCCATCGCGACATGGCTGCGATCGGATTCGGGCATCTTCTCGCGCTCGGGGAAGCGGCCGGTCTCGACCCCCATTTTGTCGGCCCAGTTCCAGAATTTCGATACCGGATCGGGCGAGCTTTCGCGCACCGGCTGATCGGAGACCAGCAGATCGAAGATCATCTTGCGCGCGGTTTCGGCGCGGTGGTTCGAGGCATTGACCTTCATGCCCTCGGTCGGCGTGCGAATACAGCTTGCCGCCAGCACCCGCTCGCCTTCGATCTCGACCATGCAGGCGCGGCAATTGCCGTCGGCGCGATAGCCGGGATCGGGCGAGTAACACAGATGCGGAATGTCGATGCCTTCGCGCTTGGCCACCTGCCAGATGGTCTCGCCGTCATGCGCATGCACCTGCCGCCCGTCGAGGGTGAAGGTGACGCAGGCTTCGCCGTGCAGATGTTTCGGATTTTCGGTCATATCTGCAATCCATCGGTTTGCACAGCCGTGCTCCCCTCCCCCTCGTGGGGAGGGGTTGGGGGTGGGGTCTTCATTTCGGCATGCGCGGCGAGAACGGCTTCGCCGACACTTTGCGGTGTCATCAGGACATCGGTGTTCCAGAAGCGCAGAACCCGATAGTCCTGCGACTCGAGCCAAGCCGTACGTCGCGCGTCGTATGACTGTTGGCGATCCGCGTGCTGACTGCCATCGATCTCGATAATCAGTTTGCCGTCGTACCAGGCGAAATCGGCCACATACGCTCCAACTGGCGCTTGTCGACGAAAGTGCATGCCGAGCGGCTTAAGGGTGCGCAGAATATGCCACATGCGGCGCTCGGCATCCGTCGGCACGCGACGCATACGCTGCGCGTGCTCCCGTGTTCGCTTTGCGATCGCCGTATGCGGCATCTTCCATCCTTGCAAAAACCCCACCCCGGCGCCTTCGGCGCCACCCCTCCCCACAAGGGGGAGGGGTAAAGGTGCGGCAACCAACATCTCACCAACCCTTCAGAGGCTTGTTCAGATCCTCAGGGAAATGCTTCATCACGCTCTGCAGCGGGTTCGGCGCCGCCTGCCCGAGCCCGCAGATCGAGGCATCGCGCATGGCGGTCGAGAGATCGTTGAGCAGGTCCGCGTTCCACGGCCCCTGCTCCATCAGCTTCACCGCCTTCTCGGTCCCAACGCGGCAGGGCGTGCATTGGCCGCAGCTCTCGTCCTCGAAAAATTTCATCAGGTTGAGCGCGACCGCCTTCATGTCGTCGTGCTGCGACAAAATCACCACCGCATGCGACCCGACGAATGATCCGTATGGCTCCAGCGTCCCGAAATCGAGCGGGATATCGGCCATGCTTTCCGGCAGCACACCGCCCGACGCGCCGCCCGGTAGGAAGCCCTTGAAGTCATGGCCGTCCTGCATGCCGCCGCAATACTCGGCGATCAGTTCGCGCATGGTGATGCCGGCCGGCGCGAGCTTCACGCCCGGATTGTTGACGCGGCCGGAGACCGAGAACGAGCGGAAACCCTTGCGTTCACGGCGCCCATGCGACGTGAACCAGGCGGCTCCGCTGGTGACGATGTCGCGGATCCAGTACAGCGTCTCGATATTCTGCACCAGCGTCGGCCGGCCGAAAATGCCGTTTTGCGCGACATAGGGCGGGCGGTGCCGCGGCAGCCCGCGCTTGCCCTCAATCGATTCGATCATCGCGGATTCTTCGCCGCAGATGTAAGCGCCGGCGCCTCGGCGCAGATGCACCCGGGTATGCGGCGTGAGCCCTGCGGCTTCCACCTTCGCGATCTCCTCCAGCAGCATCAGCCGCAATTCGGGATACTCGTCGCGCAGGTAGAAATAGACATCGCCCGCCTCGACTACCCAGGCCGCGATCAGCATCCCCTCGATGAAACGGTGCGGATCGAGACCGAGATAATAGCGGTCCTTGAACGTACCAGGCTCGCCCTCGTCGCCATTGACGGCCATCAGCCGCGGACCCTTTTCGGCACGCACGAAGGTCCATTTGCGGCCAGTCGGGAAGCCGGCGCCGCCGAGGCCGCGCAAGCCTGAATCGTCCACCGCCTTGATCATGTCCTCGCGGGTGCGAACACCATCGAGGCATGACTTCAGCAAGGCGTAGCCGCCTTCCGACCGGTAAGTCTCGAACGGTTTGCCGGGCGTTGCGGCATGCGCGTGCTCGTGCGCCTGCACCGCCTGTTCGACCTTGGCGGCATCGGCGTGGAAGGTCTGCACATGGCCGATCGCAACCACCGGCGCGACATCGCAGGCGCCCATGCAGGGCGCGCGAATGACGCGCACATTCTCACCGAGCGTGCCGTTCAGTTGCGCAAGCAGCTTCTCCGCGCCAGCCATGGCGCAGGACAAGGAGTCACACACGCGGACAGTCACGGCCGGCGGCGGAGTTTCGCCTTCCTTCACCACGTCGAAATGAGCGTAGAAGGTGGCGACCTCGTACACTTCCGCGAGCGCCATCTTCATCTCGAACGCCAGCGCGGTGAGATGCGCGGCAGACAGGTGCCCGTATTTGTCCTGGATGAGATGCAGGTGCTCGATCAACAGATCGCGACGGCGCGGCCGGTCGGTCAGGAGGCCCTGAATTTCCTCCAGCGCCGTGGTCTCGATCTGGCGGCCCTTGGGAGTCTTACGGGCGCGTCGCCCCCGGCCTCCGGAACCGTCAAAACTCAAGGGCTTGGAACGGGTTAGTGTGTCTGTCGGGTTCATGAAGCACCATCGCCAAGGTTCCTCCTTAGAACAATCCCGAACTACCGATCCAACGATAGGAATTTTCTATCGTTGTTTCCAAGGTGCTGAAAACGCGCTAGTTTTTCGGACATGCTGGACAAGCTTGAATATCTGATGGCGCTGTCGCGGGAGGAGCATTTCGGGCGCGCGGCGGATTCCTGTGGCGTGACGCAGCCGACGCTGTCGGCCGGCATCAAGCAGCTGGAGGAGCAACTCGGTGTGATGCTGGTGCGGCGCGGCTCGCGCTTCATCGGGTTTACACCGGAGGGCCAGCGCACGCTCGACTGGGCCCGCCGCATTGTCAGTGACAGCCGTGCCATGCGGCAGGAAATCATGGCCCTCAAGAAGGGGCTGACCGGACGGCTGAAGATTGCGGCAATTCCCACCGCGCTCGCCATGGTGGCCGCGATCACCACGCCGTTTCGCGCGCGCCATCCCGATGTGCGGTTCACCATCCTGTCGCAGACATCGATCCAGATCCTGACGCAACTCGAAAACCTCGAGATCGACGCCGGCATCACCTATCTCGACAACGAGCCGCTCGGCCGGGTCAACACGGTGCCGCTCTATCAGGAGCGCTACCAGCTTCTCACCGCGCCCGATGCGCCGCTCGGCGATCGTGAGCGCGTAACCTGGGCAGAAGTCGCGCGCGTGCCGCTCTGCCTGCTCACACCCGACATGCAGAACCGGCGCATCATCGACCAGCTGCTGCGCTCGGCGGGCGGCAATCCGCAGCCGACGCTGGAATCCAATTCGGTGGTGGTGCTGTTCGCGCATGTCCGCACCGGACGCTGGGCGACGGTGATGCCCTCGAAGCTCGCCGAGACCCTCGGCCTCACCGATACCATCCGCGCTATCCCGATCGTGGAGCCGGAGGCGATGCATACGATCGGGCTGGTGGTGCCGGCGCGCGAGCCAATGACGCCGCTCACGGCGGCACTGGTGACCGAAGGAAAACGCGTCGCAAAGGAGATGGGCGAGGCTTAGATTCTTACCTCTCCGCCTGCGGCTCTTCCCTCTCCCCGTGAAACGGGGAGAGGGAAGCAGACAGCTACGCCACCTTCACTTCGGTGTGGCGGAACATCACCTTGCGGGCGTCGTCGTCGAAATCGGTCTTGAAGGCGTGACGATCCTTCAAGCCGGCTGCGATCTTGGCCGCCGGACGCGCGCCGATCTCGTCGATCAGCCGCTTGAGATTCGGAAACTTGGTCCAGGTATCGTCACCGGCCACGAACGGCGCCATGCGCGCCCAGCCCCATAGCGCCATGTCGACGATGGTATAGGTGTCGGCGACCATGTATTTGCGGGTGGCGAGCCGCGCATCGACGACGCCGTAATGCCGCTGCGCTTCATAGACGTAGCGGTTCACCGCATAATCGGAGCCGTCCTTCGGCGCATAGTGGCGGAAATGCACCGACTGGCCCGAGAACGGCCCGACGCCGGACGCCACGAACATCAGCCAGGACAGCAACTCGCCGCGGTTCTTGTCGGAGGCAGGCGGCAGAAACTTGCCGGTCTTGTCGGCGAGATAGAGCAGGATGGCGTTGGAATCGAACACCGTGACATCGCCGTCGACGATCGCCGGCACCTTCGCGTTCGGATTGATCTTCAGAAAGTCCGGCGCGTGCTGGTCGCCCTTGCGGGTATCGACCGGAATCGCGTCATAGGGAATTCCGGCCTCTTCGAGAAACAGCGCGACTTTCACCGGATTGGGTGCGCCGCTGTAGTAGAATTTGAGCATTCATCTCTCCCGTCATCGCGCATCATGGGCGCGCGTGGCGAGCGTTAAGTATCACGAAATGCGAGCCGGGGGAGAGGCCTAGTCATGATTGGGTCGCATGCCCCCCTCACCCGCAGCCTCGCTCGGCGCAATCAAGCTTGCGCGGATTGCGTAGACTTATCTGCGGGCGCTCGCGAGGCACCCGTCCCCGCCAAAGCAGGGAAAGGGACATCAAAACCGGTCCCAGTCCGGCCGGTCGCCGAGGCGCGCGGCCAGGAAATCGACGAACACCCGGGTCTTGGCGGCGAGATAACGGTTCGGCGCGTAAAGCGCGTAGATGCCAAGCCCGACCGGCGGATGATCCGGCAGCACAATCGACAGCCGGCCGGCAGCGATATCCGGTCCGACCATGAATGTCGGCAACAGGGTGATGCCGTTGCCGTGCAGCGCGGCCGCCCGCAGCACATCCCCGTTATTCGAACACAGCGCCGCGTCGATCGGCACGGTCACGATCTCGTCGCCGTCCTGCAACTGCCAGCGTTGAGCACCCGAGGCATGGCCGAAATTGAGCGCGCGGTGAGCCGCAAGATCGGCCGGCGCAGCCGGGACGCCGTGACTTTTCAGATAGTCGGGTGACGCGACCAACACGCGCCGGGCCGGCGCCAGCTTGCGCGCGATCAGGCTGGAATCCGACAACACGCCGATCCGCACCGTGACATCGACGCCTTCTTCGAGCGGATCGATGAAGCGATCATTCATGATCGCTTCGATCCGCAGATCGGGATAGGCCACCATGAAATCGGCGATCGCCTGTGCCAGATAGAGCGTGCCGAATGACATCGGCGCGTTGACCCGCAGCAATCCCTTCGGCTCGTCATGCAGGCGGGAGATGGCGGATTCGGTTTCCTCGACATCGGCGAGGATGCCGGCGACGCGCTCGTGATAGGCGCGCCCGGCTTCGGTCGGGGTGACGCGCCGTGTGGTGCGATCGAGCAAGCGTGCGCCGAGGTGGTGTTCGAGTTCGGTCACGGCCTTCGATACGGCCGACCGTGTCAGCCCAAGCTGCCGCGCCGCCTCGGCGTAGCTGCCGCTGATCACCACCCGCGTATAGGCCCGCATCGCATCCAGCCGGTCCATATTGCATCCTTTTTGGCACCAAAATGTTGTTATTATATCGTATTGTTGCAAGAAAGAAGATCGGAATAGGGTCTGTCCATCACATCGAAGAGCCGCTCATGGCTCCACCAAAACGCAACGGAGAGACCCAATGACCCAATCGGCCCATAACTTCCTCGACCTTCTGACCCCGGCCAACAGCCAGGTCCTGTTTATCGATCAGCAGCCGCAGATGGCCTTCGGGGTGCAGTCGATCGACCGGCAAACGCTGAAGAACAACGTGGTCGCGCTGGCCAAGGCCGCCAAGGTATTCGCCGTCCCGACCACGATCACCACGGTCGAAACCGAAAGCTTCTCGGGCCACACCTATCCGGAATTGCTCGCGGTATTCCCGCAGAACAAAATTCTCGAGCGCACGTCGATGAACTCCTGGGACGACCAGAATGTGCGCGATGCGCTGGCCGCGACCGGCCGCAAGAAGATCGTGGTGTCGGGGCTGTGGACCGAAGTCTGCAACCTGATGTTCGCACTCTCGGCAATGAAAGAGGGCGACTACGAGATCTACATGGTCGCCGATGCCTCGGGTGCGACCTCGGCCGATGCGCAGAAATACGCGATGGACCGGATGGTGCAGGCCGGCGTCATTCCCGTCACCTGGCAGCAGGTGCTGCTTGAATGGCAGCGCGACTGGGCGCGCAAGAACACCTACGACGCCACCATCGCGATCGTGCAGGAGCATTCCGGCGCTTACGGCATGGGCGTCGATTATGCCTATACCCTGGTGCACAAGGCGGCCGAGCGCGTGAAGCACGGTGAGCGGGTCGGGCCGAACCCGGCGAAGTGATTTCACGAACAGGCGCTAACACTCGCCCCGTCATCCTGAGGTGCGAGCGTTAGCGAGCCTCGAAGGATGGACGGCCACCGCACGGGCCGTCGCCCTTCGAGGCCCGCGCTTCGCGCGGACACCTCAGGGTGACGGATCAGAGCGTGCTGCCAAAAAGAAAAACCCCTTCCGGCGCGAGCCGGAAGGGGTTTGAGTATTTGGAGGATTTTCGACGATCCTAGAACAGCCCGACGATCCGGCCGTCCGCATTGACGTCGATCGTATCCGCCGACGGCACCTTGGGGAGGCCGGGCATGGTCATGATCTCACCGCAGACCGCCACGATGAACTCGGCACCCGCCGACAACCGCACTTCGCGCACCGGAATATTGAAGCCGGTCGGCGCGCCCTTGGCATCCGGATTGGTCGAGAACGAATATTGCGTCTTGGCGATGCAGACGGGCAGGTGACCGAAGCCCATCTCTTCCCAGGCCTTGAGCTGATCCTTCACCGACTTGTCCGCGGTGGCATCATCGGCGCGGTAGATTTCCTTGGCGATGGTGCGGATCTTCTCGAACAGCGGCATGTCATCGGGATAGAGCAGCTTCAGGTTGGCCTTGCCTTCGTCGATGACCTTGACCACCGCCTTCGCGACATCGGCCGCGCCCTCGCCGCCCATCGCCCAGTGATCGGCCATCAGCGCCTCGACGCCAAGCGCCGCGCACTTCTCCTTCACCAGCTTGATCTCGGCTTCGGTGTCGGCCGAGAAGCGGTTGATCGAGACCACCGCCGGCAAGCCGAATTTCTTGATGTTCTCGATATGCCGCTGAAGGTTGGACATGCCGGCTTCGAGCGCCTTCAGGTCTTCCTTCTTCAGATCCTCTTTCTTGACGCCGCCATGCATCTTGAGCGCGCGGATGGTGGCGACGATCACCACGCAGTCCGGCTTCAGGCCGGTCTTGCGGCACTTGATATCGATGAATTTCTCGGCACCGAGATCGGCGCCGAAGCCGGCTTCGGTCACAACATAGTCGGCGAGCTTCAGCGCGGTGGTGGTCGCCGACACCGAGTTGCAACCATGCGCGATATTCGCGAACGGACCGCCATGGATGAAGGCCGGCGTGCCTTCGAGCGTTTGCACCATGTTAGGCGCGATCGCGTCCTTCAGGAGCGCGGTCATGGCGCCATGCGCCTTCATCTCGCTGGCGCGGATCGGCTTGCGGTCGCGGGTATAGCCGACGATGATGTTGCCGAGCCGGGTCTTGAGGTCCTCGAGATCCTTGGCGAGGCAGAAGATCGCCATCACTTCGGATGCCACCGTGATATCGAACCCGGCTTCGCGCGGATAGCCGTTGGCGACGCCGCCGAGCGAGCAGACGATCTCGCGCAGCGCACGGTCGTTCATGTCGACCACGCGGCGCCAGGCGACGCGACGGGAATCCATCCCGGTCGCATTGCCCCAGTAGATGTGGTTGTCGATCAGCGCCGAGAGCAGATTGTGCGCCGAGGTGATGGCGTGGAAATCGCCGGTGAAGTGAAGGTTGATGTCCTCCATCGGGATCACCTGCGCATAGCCGCCGCCGGCCGCGCCACCCTTCACGCCGAAGCACGGACCGAGCGAGGGCTCGCGCAGAGCGCACATCGCCTTCTTGCCGATGAAGTTCAGCGCGTCGGTGAGACCGACCGTGGTCGTGGTCTTGCCCTCGCCCGCGGGCGTTGGCGAAATCGCGGTGACGAGAATGAGCTTGCCGTCTTTCCTGTCCTTCAGCGTCTTGATGTATTCCATCGACACCTTGGCCTTGTAGTGGCCGTAGGGCTCGAGATTTTCGATGGCGATGCCGAGCTTGTCCTTGGCGACCTCGGCGATGCGCTTCGGCTTTGCGGCCTGGGCGATTTCAATATCGGAGAGCGGCTTCTGATGCTGTGAGGCGGGCATGTTTATCGATCCAGGAATTGGTCACGACGAAGCGCAAGGCGGGTGCCGCGCTGTGCATCGCAATGACACTGTGTGAAAGAAAAAGAAATCACGAAAAGCGCGCGCCCTTTTCGATTTTTGCGGACGCGGCCCATTCTCCTGCGCCCACTTTTGGCCCATCGGCCTGCACGCGCGTGAGCTTGATGCGACCGTCGGCACAGGCAACGGTGACGCTGTCGGCATCGACAACGACGACTTCGCCGACCTTGCCGGCAATGCCCTTGGGATCGCGGGCGGGCAGCGGCGTCACGTCGAAGATCTTCAGCTTGGCGCCGTTGATGGTTGCCCACGCGCCCGGCGCCGGATTGCAACCACGGATCAGCCGGTCGATCTGCTCCCACGGCTTGCCGAAATCGACATGCGCGTTGCCGGGTCCGCAGATGCCTTCGTAAGTGGCCTTGTCGTGATCCTGTTTGATGCGCGGCGCCTTGCCGGCCTTTACCAGATCGACCGATTCCAGCATCGCCTCGACGCCCATCGGGAACAGCCGGTCGAAATACACCGTGCCGAGCGTGTCCTTGTCGGAGATCGGCGTGGTTTTCTGAACGAGGATGTCGCCGGTATCGAGCCCGTTATCCGGCCAGAAGATCGACAGCCCGGTTTCCTTTTCGCCCTTGATGATCGGCCAGTTGATCGCCGACGCGCCGCGATAGAGCGGCAGCAGCGAAGGATGATACTGGATCGAGCCGTGGGTCGGGATGTTGAGGAATTCTTCCGGCACGAACAGCGTGACGAAGGCCATCACCTGCAGATCGGGTTTCAGCGACCGGAACTGTTCCCACACTTCCGACTTCTTATAGGAATCCGGCTGAAACACCGGAAGCTTCGCGGCGAGCGCGGCTTCCTTCAGCGGGTCTGTTTTGGCGCCCGGCTTTTCCGGCGCGACATAAACACCGACGACCTCTTCGCCGCGCTTGAGCAGCGCTTCCAGCACGGCCTTGCCGAAGGCCTGCTGGCCATGGACCACGATACGCATACGTTCCCCCGCTTCATTCTAAAACAATTTCTGTCATGCCCCGCGAAGGCGGGGCATCCAGTAACCACCATCATCAGTGATTACTGGATCGCCCGCCTTCGCGGGCGATGACAGCAACATTACGCCGCCGCCTTGCCTTCCTTCTCCGGAGCTGATAGCGCGCCCGAGTTCTTGATCTCGGCGACGGTCTTCTTGTCGAGGCCAAGCACTTTGGTCAGCACTTCGTCGGTGTGTTCACCAAGCAGCGGCGAACGCTTCACGTCCGAGATCGAGTCCGTCATCTTGATCGGGTTGCCGACAGTCAGATACTTGCCGCGCACCGGATGATCGACCTCGACCACCGTGCCGGTGTCGCGCAGCGACTTCTCTTCTGCGATTTCCTTCATCGACAGGATCGGCCCGACCGGAATGTCGACGGCGTTGCACGCGTTCATGACCTCGAACTTGGTCATGGTCATGGTCCATTCCTCGATCCGGGCGAAGATCTGGTTGAGCTTCGGCAGCCGCGCGCGCGGCGTGGCGTATTCCGGGTCGGTCTTCCAGGTGGGCTCTCCGATCAGATCGCAGATCGGACCCCAGACCGGCGCCTGAGTGATGAAGTAGATGTAGGCGTTCGGATCTTCCGGCGCGCCCTTGCATTTAAGAATGCGGCCCGGCTGCCCGCCGCCGGAATCGTTGCCGGCGCGCGGCGTCGCATCGCCGAACGGAATGCCCTCGCCATATTGCGAATACTCGGTAAGCGGACCATGCGCCAGGCGCTGCTGGTCGCGCAGCTTGACGCGCGCGAGATTGAGCACGCCGTCCTGCATCGCGCACAACACCTTCTGGCCGCGGCCGGTGCGGTTGCGCTGATACAATGCGGCGACGATGCCAAGCGCAAGATGCAGGCCGGTGCCAGAGTCACCGATCTGCGCGCCGGTCACGAGCGGCGGACCGTCGCGGAAGCCGGTGGTCGAGGCCGAGCCGCCGGCGCATTGCGCGACATTCTCATAGACCTTGCAATCCTCGTACGGTCCGGGGCCGAAGCCCTTCACCGAAGCGACGATCATGCGCGGATTGAGCTTGTGGATGTGCTCCCAGGTCAGCCCCATGCGATCGAGCGCGCCGGGCGCGAAATTCTCCACCAGCACGTCGCATTTCTTGATCAGTTCGTTGAGCACGCGCTTGCCCTGCGGGTGCTTGGAATCGATCGTGATCGAACGCTTGTTGTGGTTGAGCATGGTGAAGTAGAGCGAGTCCGCGCCCTTCACATCCATCAACTGGCCGCGGGTGATGTCGCCGACCCCGGGGCGCTCGACCTTGATCACGTCGGCGCCGAACCAGGCCAACAGCTGGGTGCAAGTCGGACCCGACTGCACATGGGTGAAGTCGAGAATGCGCACGCCGTCGAGCGCCTTGCCGGCCTGACCGAACGGCTTTTTCGAGGGCGCCGGCATTGCCGACTTCGCCTTGCCGTTCGTTGCAGCTTTCTTGGCGGCATTCTTCGCCGGAAGCTTCAAAACTTTAGCCGTCGAGCGCTTGGCAGCGGGCTTCTTTGCTGCTGGCTTTGCGCGGGCTTTTGCCGGCTTCGCCGGTTTACGGGCCTTCGACTTCGCTTTCTTTGCCATCGTTCTCTCCATTTCCCGCTCATGCCCGCGCAGGCGGGCATCCAGAACCGTCTTTTCGGTTGCTCTGGGTCCCCGCCTTCGCGGGGACGAGCGGATCAAATTGCCTTCACATTCAAAGTGGTCAGCCGCATCACTTCTTTTTCAGCGCGCTCTGCGGATTGAGGTTGCCGATACGGCCGGATTCGCTGCCCGCTGCCGGGTCGATCACCGCATTGATGAGCGTCGGCTTGCCGGAATCCATCGCTTCGTTGACGGCGCGCTTGAGCTCGTCAGGCGAGGTCGCGTTGACACCGACGCCGCCGAACGCCTCGATCATCTTGTCGTAGCGGGCACCCTTGACGAACACGGTCGGCGCTGGATCGGCCCCCGCCGGGTTGACGTCGGTGCCGCGATAGATGCCGTCATTGTTGAACACCACCACGCAGACCGGCAGGTTGTAACGGCAGATGGTCTCGATCTCCATGCCCGAGAAGCCGAACGCAGAGTCACCCTCGATCGCGAGCACCGGCTTGCCGGTTTCGATCGCAGCTGCGATCGCATAGCCCATACCGATACCCATGATGCCCCAGGTGCCGACATCGATGCGCTTGCGCGGCTGGTACATGTCGATAATGCCGCGCGCGAGGTCGAGCGTATTGGCGCCCTCGTTGACCAGGATCGCGTCCGGCCGTTCCTTGATGATATTGCGCAGAACGCCGAGCGCGCCGTGATAATCCATCGGCGAGTTGTTGTTCATCAGACGCGGCGCCATCTTGGCGACGTTCTCTTCGCGCTTCTTGCTGACGGCGTTGGTCCAGTCCGGCGGCGGCGCCTGCCAGTTTGCGCCCATGCCCTGCATCAGCGCCGAGACGCAGGAGCCGATATCGCCGACCACCGGCGCGACGATCTCGACGTTGGAATCCATTTCCTTCGGCTCGATATCGATCTGGATGAACTTCTTGGGTGCGTCACCCCAGGCTTTGCCCTTGCCGTGCGAGAGCAGCCAATTGAGCCGCGCGCCGATCAGCATCACGACGTCTGAATCCTTCAGCACGGTCGAACGCGCGGCGCCCGCGCATTGCGGATGCGTATCGGGAAGAAGACCCTTGCCCATGCTCATCGGCAGGAACGGCGCGCCGCTCTTTTCCACGAACTGGCGGATCAGGTCGTCACACTGCGCATAGGCCGCGCCCTTGCCAAGAATGATCAGCGGCTTCTTCGCCGATTTGAGCACGTCGAGCGCACGCTTGACCGCATCGGGTCCGGGGATCTGCGCCGGCGCCGCATCGATCACCTTGACCAGCGACTTGCGGCCGGCCTCGGCATCCATCACCTGGCCGAACAGCTTGGCCGGTAGGTCGAGATAGACGCCGCCCGGACGGCCCGACACCGCAGAGCGGATCGCGCGCGCAAGCGCAATGCCGATATCCTGCGCATGCAGGACGCGATACGCCGCCTTGCAGAGCGGCTTGGCGATGGCGAGCTGATCCATCTCCTCATAGTCGCCCTGCTGCAGGTCGACGATCTCGCGCTCGGACGAGCCCGAGATCAGGATCATCGGGAAACAATTGGTGGTGGCATGCGCCAGCGCGGTCAGGCCATTGAGAAAGCCCGGCGCCGATACGGTGAGGCACACGCCCGGCTTCTTGGTGAGGAAGCCCGCGATCGAGGCGGCATAGCCGGCATTCTGCTCGTGGCGGAATGACAGCACGCGGATGCCTGCCGCTTGCGCCATGCGGCCGAAATCGGTGATCGGGATCCCCGGCACGCCATAAATGGTGTCGAGCCCATTCAGCTTCAGCGCATCGATGATGAGATTGAACCCGTCGGTCAACTCCCGTTCGGCTTCCGGCTTGTTGGCGACCGCGGCTTCGGCCATGACTGAACTCCCCTCAAAAACTCAATCCAGATAATCGGCGTATTGCGCGACGTGCTCGGCGAGTCCGAGCGCGTGGTCGCGCACAAGCATCTCCGAGCGCGCGGTGTCGCGCGCTTCCAGCGCCTCGATGATGTTCATGTGATCGCGGATCGACCGGTCGACACGATCGCGCTCGACGATGGTCTTGCGCCGGATCATGCGCATATGGGTGAACAGGTTTTCCGCGAGATCGATCAGCACCGAATTGCCGCTCATGCGGATGATCGACTGATGGAACTCGATATTGACCTCGGAATATTCGTCGAGATGGGCGCGCAACTCGCCGTCGACGAAGGTCGCGAACATGTCACGCAGCGACGTCACATCGGCGTCCGGGTTCTGCGTGATCAGGCGCGCCGCCATGCCTTCGAGCGCCGCCCAGGCGGTGATCAGTTCGATCACTTCTTTCTTGGTCTTGCGCACGACATAGACGCCGCGGCGCGGCACCGAGCGTACGAAGCCCTCGCGCTCGAGCTGGGCCATCGCCTCCCGCACCGGCGTGCGGCTGATGCCGAAATCCTGGGCCAGTTGACGTTCGTCGAGCCGGATGTCGCTGCGGCTGCGATAGATGTCCATGCCCACGATGACATTCTTCAGCGCGGCATAGGCCTTGTTCTTGAAGCTGAAGGAGGTGTCGATCGGCTCGATCGCAAGCCGATGGGCCTCGCCCTCTGCCCCGCGCGGGCGGGTGCCGGTAGTCCCTGAAACCTTCGTCGTGTCCGAGTTCATCCCTGCACCGTGTCCCGGCCTCTGGAATACAATATTCCAGCGGCCGGTTCAATGGGTTCGCAACCCGTGCGTCCGGGTTTCCCCGGACGCGTCTCCCGGCGGATCAGGCCGGCTTCGGCCGCCACAGCCGCGTGTAGCCCTCCTGGATCGCCGACCAGAACAGCGCTATGAGTCCAAGGATCATGATGGTCGAGACCAGTCCGTTGGAGAAGAACACCCCCAGACTGCCCTGCGATCCGAGCAGCGACTGCCGGAAGGATTCCTCCGCCATCTTCCCAAGCACCAGCGCGAGCACCAGCGGGGCCAACGGGTAATTACACTTCTTCATCACGTAACCGATGACGCCGAAGACCATCATCATGATCACGTCGAAGCTGTTGTTGTTCACCGTGTAGGCGCCGATCGCACACAACACCAGAATGACCGGCGCGATAATGCTGAACGGGATGCGCAGGATCGCAGCCAGTACCGGCACGCAGGTCAGGACGATTATGAGGCCGATCAGATTGCCGAGATACATCGAGGCAATCAGCCCCCAGACGAACTCCTTTTGCTCGACGAACAGCATCGGTCCGGGCTGCAGACCCCAGATCAGGAGACCGCCGAGCAACACCGCCGCAGTGGGCGAACCGGGCACGCCGAGCGACAGCATCGGCAGCAGCGCCGCGGTACCGGCGGCGTGCGCCGCGGTTTCCGGCGCGACCACGCCTTCCATTTCGCCCTTGCCGAAATTCTTGCCGTTCTTGGACACGCGCTTGGCGATGCCGTAGCTCATGAACGACGCCGGCGTCGCACCGGCGGGCGTGACACCCATCCAGCATCCGATGATGCAGGAGCGCAGCGAGGTCATCCAGTATTTCGGCAATTGTTTCCAGGTCCGCAGCACAACCTTCATGTCGATCTTCGCCTTGCCGCCGCGGAAATTCAGCCCCTCTTCCATGGTCAGCAGGATTTCGCCGATACCGAACAGGCCGATCACCGCGATCAGGAAGTCGAACCCGCTGAGGAGCTCGGTGAAGCCAAACGTGAGACGCAACTGCCCGGTGATAGCGTCAAGGCCGACCGCGGCGAGCGCGAATCCGATCATCATCGAGGCGATGGTCTTGAATGGCGGCTCCTTGCTCAATCCGACGAAACTGCAGAACGCGAGGAAATACACGGCGAATTTCTCCGCCGGTCCAAATTGCAGCGCAAAACTCGCAACTAGCGGCGCCACCAGCGTGATCATGATGACCGCGAACAGCGCACCGACGAAAGATGAGGTGAAGGCCGCGGTCAGTGCCTCGCCGGCCTGACCCTGCTGCGCCATCGGATGGCCATCGAACGTGGTCGCGACCGACCATGGTTCGCCCGGTATGTTGAACAGAATCGACGTGATCGCGCCGCCGAACAGCGCGCCCCAGTAGATGCAGGTCAGCATGATGATCGCCGACGTCGGCGACATGCTGAAGGTCAGCGGTAGCAGGATCGCGACGCCGTTGGCTCCGCCGAGTCCCGGCAGCACGCCGATGAGGATGCCCAGAACGAGGCCGATCACCATCACCATGATGTTGAACGGCTGGAGCGTCACCGCGAAGCCGTGAAACAGATTTGTGAGTTCTTCCATCGTCGTTAACCCCGAATCCCCACCCTTAAGACGACGCGATCACGATCAGAGATTGAGCCAGGCCTCGATCGGACCCTTCGGCAGCGAAATCAGAAAATACTTTTCGAACACGATGTAGACGACCACCGGCATGCCGATAGCGACCGATGCCACGGTGGCCCAGCCGTATTTTCCGAGCCATCGCATGAACCACGCGATGAAGATGGCGGAGGACACATAGATGCCGATGTATCCGACGGCGAAGGCATAGATCGTGGCGGGGATCACAACGAGCAGAACCTGCCTGAGCTGGCTCCACTCGGCGAAAATTCCGCCCGGCGCATCCGGCCTAACCGCGTTCCAGAGGTTGACCGCGCCCGAAATCACGATCGCAACCCCAACATAGAACGGGAAGAAGCCGGCCTTCGGACCCTCAGCGCCCCAGCCGATCCCGGCGCTGATGCTGCCGATGATGGCGAGCGCTCCGAAGGCAATGACCAGAAGCGCGACCCCGACTTCGACCGATTTGTGTGACGGACCGGAGCTTTGGGACTCTTGTGTATTCATAATAACCTCGGGCGGGTCAAAAAAAGGCCGGCGTCCGAAGCGGACACCGGCCATGGGTCTCGATCAGTTTCCGGCGAGGAAACCGGCTTCTTTCATCAGCGCCTTATGGCGATCTTCTTCCTTGGCGACCCACTTGGTGTAGTCGTCGCCGGTCATGAACGTGGTATTGAAGGCGCCGCTGTTCATCAGCGATTGCCACTCCGGCGTCGCACGCACCTTCTTGAACAGTTCGACGTAAAAATCGACCTGCTCCTTGGTGGCCTTGGGGGACATGAAGATTCCGCGCAGCATCAGATATTCCATGTCGAGCCCCTGCGACTTGCAGGTCGGAATATCGCCCCACGCCATATCCGCGGTAACTTTGTCCTTGTAGGGCATCGGCTGGCCGTCAAACACGCAGAGCGGGCGCAGCTTTCCGCCGCGCCATTGCGCGACCGCCTCGATTGGATTGTTCACGGTCGAATCGACGTGATTGCCGACCAGCTGCACGGCCACCTCACCGCCGCCCTTGAACGGGATGTAGGTAAACTTGGTGCCGGTCGCCTTTTCGACAGCGACCGTAATGATCTGGTCTTCCTGCTTGGAGCCGGTGCCGCCCATCTTGATCGAGCCGGCAGGCGCCTTCTTCACCGCGTCGATATATTCCTTGACGTTCTTGTACGGCTTGTCGGCATTCACCCACAGCACGAACTCGTCGAGCGCCAGCATCGCAACCGGGGTCAGATCCTTCCAGTTGAACGGGATGCCGGTCGCGAGCGGCGTGGTGAACAGGTTCGACAACGTGATGATGATCTTGTGCGGATTGCCGGCCGAGGACTTCACATCGAGGAAGCCTTCGCCGCCGGCACCGCCAGCCTTGTTGATCACCACCATCGGCTGCTTCATCAGATTGTGCTTGGTCACGATCCCCTGGATCGCGCGCGCCATCTGATCGGCGCCGCCGCCGGTGCCTGCCGGAATGATGAATTCAACGGGCCGGGTCGGCTCCCATGCTGCGACGGCCGGTAACGCGAAGCTACCCGCAGACAGAGCGGCGAGGGCTCCAACAGCAATACGCGCTCTTGATATTTTCATATGCGTTCCTCTCCCATCGATAAGATCGCGCCAGTCTGTGCCGGCTTCGACAGCGTTGCCACAAGTTAGGTTGGCATCCATGCGACATATTCGCCTTTGCCAAACCCGACACCGTAGACTTGCAGCCTACTCACATCGAACCGAGTTTGAAAAGAGAATTATTCATAATAACGTCGACGTAACGACGGATTTTCGCACGCAAGCCGCCAGAATTTTCAGCAACGCAGCGCAGCAATCTTCATTGCGGCGCACAAGCAAAGCATGCACACGAAGTCGGTTTGCGGTCGCTCCGCCGGAGCACTCCGGCGTTGAAAAAATATTCTGACGAATAACGAACGCCTTTAGCGGTGCGAGCGCAGCGTTCGAGCGGATGACTCGACGATCTGACACTCACACGATCTGAACATTCAAGTGCCGGTGCATGAAACGGATCGTTTTCGATGCACTTCAGTCCTGAGCATGCAGAGGCGTGACGCTTGTGCGACCGGCGTCGGACGCATTCAAGCCATTGCGTCTATTGCGAGGACGTTGACTGCTGCGCGGCATCCGTCGGCAGCGATGGCTTCGCCTGCACCTCCGCCGGAGGAAGCGGCGATGCGGTCTCCGCAGGCAGCGCCGATGCTTCGGCCTTCACCGGCACCGCCGGGTTAGCCGCAGGTGCCGCCGGCGTGGTCGCGGTCGTGGCGGGTGCTGCGGTCTCTGCCGGAGCCGGAGCCGCAGGCGCCGCGGCTTCGACCGGTTGCGTCTTCACCGCTGGCGTTTCCGAAATCGCCGGACGCAATTGCTCGCGGGTGCCGATATCCTTACGGACCGCGAGCAGAACGTTGGATTCGTTGGTTCGCCAGCGATAGCCCATACCCCAGTCGATCGGCTTGTAAGGTCCGCGGCGATAGATTTCGGCGAGCTGATTCTGATGGCGGCCGGGGAAGATTGCGATCGGCCCGAGGTAACGGCCGAACGGATGCAACGCCCACTGGTCCTGTTTGAAATAAACCACGGGAATTCCGGAATCGTCCTGCACGATATGATCGGCCTTGCCGACAATGAAGTCGCGCACCTGGGAGAAGCCGCCGCTATGCGGCAGATAGGATGCCGCCTTGAACAGCGCGTCACCCCTGCCGAAGCTGTCGACGAATTTCAGGAAGCCGGAATTCTTCACCCCGCCATCCGACACGTCGGTGGAGAAGTAATACAGCGTCTGCTTCGGCTTCCCGGGACTGTGGAACGTGATCTTTGCGCCCTGCACGCCACGCTGCGGCGCACCGCTTTCAACCGGTGCGACGGTTCCGTCGGGGCTGAGCGTCACCAGACTGATGTCGTCGATCGTCTTTCCGGCGCGCGCGATATAGACCATCAGGATCGGCAGCGTCCCGGACAACGCGGTCTCGCGCAGCTGATGCTTCATGTTCTTGGTGATGAAGAAGCTGAGCGAAATCGAAGACGCCATCGACGAGCGCAGATTTCCAAGCGCGCGGCGGGTGTAATCGTTGATCACCGGAACGCGCCCGACTGGCTCGAGCCCGCTCAGGATGTAGGTCGAAGCATCCGGATAGAACGCGTTGGCGTAGAGAAAATCCGGGCCGCTGAACATATAGTACATCGGCATGCCGGCGCGGTCCTTGATATGGGACGCGGACCAGGCGCGGATCTTCGACAGCCGCTGCGATTCAAGCTGCCGCCAGGAATTATCGAAAGACGCGGCGTGGTTTTGCCACGACGGGTCGCGCGTGACCTGATCGAATGCCCCGCTCTCGACCGGCGGAAGCCCGGCCAGGAAGCGGGCGGTATCGTTGAAGCTTGCCTTTTCGGCGTAGGCGGCAGGGATAAAAGCCTGCGCCGGCAGTGGCGCCGGCGCTTCCCGGGCGGGCGCTTCGCGCGCAGGGCCTTGGCGCACAGGCGGTTTGCGCTGGGGCGGATCGCCGAAGAAGAAGAACTGGGCCTGAGCGGCAGGCGTCATGGCCGCAACGAGGACGACCGCCAGAGCCGGGGTCAGAAAGCGCGGGAAGTGCACCATTGTGATTGAATGCCTGTGGTCGGGAGCGACATGCGAGCCGGAGGAGCGTTAACCCACGGGCTTGGCGGCAGGGGTATCATTGACGCCCATGACCATGTTCCGGTCGTGATTCGATATTAGCCGGTGCCCGGTTTGTTTCGATTCGTCCAGCGTAACGGATACGCCCTGAAAGTTTAAAGAGTCTCATATTGGGCGGTAGCCCGGTTGCAGCCTTGGAGCCATGCGTGAAAGCCAAGTGTCAGGAGCCATGGGCCTGAACGCATTGACAGGAATAACTGCCGCGCTCATCGTGATCGCATGCATTTTGCCGCCGGATCGCGGCATCATCGCGACCGCACAGGCCAATGTTGCCGAAAATCTAGTCATCCCCCTGCCACGCCCGCGCCCGGTCATTCGCATTCCCCGCCCAAGGCTTGGAAGCTTCCCGGGCAGCACCCGGGTCATGGAATTCGAATCCGCGCCGTTTCCCTATGACGGCAAAAATCCGGTCACCGGCCAGCCGTTCTTCAACGTCTTCTTTGAAGGCCGGTTCGGGCGGCGCGGCGCGCGCGGGCAGGTTTATTGGGAGAACGATACCTATACCGATCCGCGGGTGCTGCTGCATATTCCCAAGGGTTTCGACATCCGCAAGCCCGCGGTGATCGTGGTATTCTTCCACGGCCATGGCGCCAGGATCGACCGCGATGTCCGCGACCGTCAGCAGGTCGCCGCCCAGATCACCCGCTCGGATGCGAACGCGGTCGTGGTCGCCCCGCAATTCGCCGTCGATGCGGCGGATTCCTCACCCGGCGCGTTCTGGGAGCCCGGTTTCTTCGACGAATTCCTGAGCGAGGCGGCCGAACAATTTGCGCTGATGCTGGGTCAGCCAAAAACCGTGCGCACCTTTTTCAAGATGCCGATCATCTTCATCAGCTATAGCGGCGGCTTCGTGCCGACTGCGTGGGCGCTGCGGCTCGGCCATTTCAAGGACCGCTTGCGCGGCATCGTGCTGATGGACTCGCTTTACGGCGAGCTCGAGCATTTCGAAAAATGGGTTCTCTCAAACCGGCGGAGCTTCTTCGTCAGCGGCTATCTCGGCTCGACCCGTGCGCGTAATCTCGAACTGCGGCGCGACCTCGGCGACAAGGGCATCAAGATTTCGGAATCGCTCGACGGCAACATCGCGCCAGGCAGCGTGGTGTTCATCCCCGGACATGCCGAGGACTCGCACCGCGACTACGTCACCCAGGCATGGACCACAGACCCGATTGCCGACATTCTCAATCGGTTGCCGCAATATCATCAGTGATCGGGAAAGCTCTCACGTGAACGCAGAAACCAGGCCTCTCGCCGGCCGTGTTGCCATTGTGACCGGCTCGGGCCGCAATATCGGGCGCGCCATCGCGCTCTCGTTTGCGAATGCCGGCGCGCGCCTTGTGATCAACGGTCACCGCGATCAAGCCGCGCTCGATGCGGTGGTGGAGGAGATCAGAAGCGGTGGCGGCGAAGCGATCGCCTGCCTTGCGGACGTGTCGCGCGACGAGGAGATCGCTCGCATGGTCGCGCTCGCCCGCGACACTTACGGCCATGTCGATATCGCAGTCTCCAATGTCGGCAAGCGGCCCTATGCCGCCTTCCTCGATATCACGCCGGAAGACTGGGACGACGTCATCCGCACCAATCTGTCGGCCGCGTTTTATCTCGCGCGCCACGTCATCCCGATGATGCGGGAGCGCCGCTTCGGCCGCATCATCAACATTTCGGGATTCTCGGGCTTTTTCGCACATGTCACCCATCGCGCGCACAGCGTGTCCGCGAAATTCGGCGTGCATGGATTGTCGAAGGCGATCGCGCGCGAATTCGGACCGGACGGAATCACGGCGAACACGGTCGCGCCCGGCATGGTCGAAACTGCGCGCGACTGGTCGCAATACCAGCATGTCGACATGCAGAAGCTGGCCGCCGAGATTCCGGTGCGCCGTCTCGGCACACCCGAGGATATAGCCGAAGCCTGCCTATTCCTCGCGGGGGAAGGCGGCGGCTTCGTATCGGGCCAGGTGATCCATGTGAATGGCGGCCAGATGATGATCTGACCGCCCTGTCGCGTCTCGCTGTCGCGTCGGTGAACCGGACTTACTTCGGTTCGATGCCGGCGTCGCGAATGGTCTTGCCCCAATAGACGAGATCCCGCTTCACCCGGGCGTCGAGTTCGGCAGGCGTCGAACCGACCAGCGAGAAGCCGGACTTTTCCAGCTTTTTCTGAGTGTCGGGATCGTCGAGCGCGAAGCGCACCGCCTTGTAGAGCCGGTCGATCACCGGCTGCGGCGTTCCGGCCGGCGCGAATAGCCCGTACCAGGTCGCGGTGGTCACACCCGGGACCACTTCAGCGATGGTCTGAATGTCCGGAAACGACTTGACGCGATTGTCCTCCGCCATGCCGATGATCCGCAACTGACCGTTCGCGACAAAGGAGACAACCGTCGGCAGCGTCGCATAGGTCATCGTGATATGCCCGCCGACCACGTTCGTCACTGCGGGCGCAGTGCCCACGAATGGAACGTGCATGACTTCGATGCCGGCCTTCCGGTTCAGCGTTTCGCCCGCGACATGGTGACCGGATCCATGTCCCGCGCTGCCATAGCTGAGCTTGCCGGGCTGCTTCTTCGCTTCGGCAATGAGGTCGCTGATCGACTTGATCGGAGACGACGCCGGAACCACGAGCGCCATATAGGTCTCGGTCATCCGGCTAATGCCGACCATATCCTTCGCCGGATCGAACGGGAAATTCTTGTAGGTGAACGGATTCATCACCACCGTGGCGTTGACGCTGAGCAGCAGCGTGTAGCCGTCCGGAGCCGCCCGCAACGCTGCGGCCGCACCATTGTTGCCGGCGCTGCCCGGCCGGTTTTCGATCACCACCGGCTGGCCGAGCGACTCGGAAAACTTCGTCTGCAGGATGCGTGCCATGGTGTCGACGCCGGCACCGGGAGGCCATGGCGCGATGATGGTGACCGGACGGGACGGAAAGTTATCGGCGGCTGCCGGCAACATCGCCGCGGCGAGGGCACAGGCGGCGGTCAGAACGGAACACACAAAGCGTGACATCATCGATCAACTCCCTGATGGATTGCGGCCGCTATGCGCGACTCTTGATGTATTCGACTGCGGGCGAACCCCGCTAATATTGTTCCAGCAACGCCTGCCGGAATCTCGATTTCAGGACCACGCCGCTTTTCGGCGGCATTACAACCGGACTGCGCTCGGCCCTGATCTTGATCACCGCGAGATAAGGCCCGGCATTGTCGGTCATGCGGCGACGAACAGTTTCGACACGCGTCATGTCGCGCACGGTTTCGGTCACCGCGAAGCCGCTTGCGGCGGCAATGCCTGCAATATCGATACCGGCCGAGGTATGGCTGACCTGCTCGCCGGTCTCGCCGAAGCGTTCGTTGTCGAGCACGACGACCGACAGATTGCGTGGCTTCTTCGCCCCGATGGTTGCAAGCGCACCGGAATTCATCATGAGTTCGGCATCACCGGTCAGCACAATGACGGTGCGATCCGGTTGTGCCAGCGCAAGCCCGAGGCCGACTGAGGTCGCGAGACCCATAGCGCCCAGCAAATAGAAATTCAGCGCGCGGTCGCCGACCGCCATCGCGTCGGATACCGGCGAGCCCAGTCCGCAGACGATCAACTCGTTGTCGAGGCCCGCCAGCAGAGCCGTCACAACCTCCCGGCGTTTCACTTTTTCTGTCATAGCCTTCTCACATCGTCTCTTCACATCGCCTTGGCGCCGAGCAGGCGCTGCGACAGCAACACTGCCACCGGCGCCTCGGACCGATAGGCCATCGTCAATCCGCCAGCGACCAGCGCGGCCGCTTCGTCCTCGCGGGTGGCATTGAACACGTGGAAGCCCGCAAGCCTCAGGGTCTCGGCGGTGATGCTCCCCATCGGGATCTGCCAGGGATTTCCTTCGCCGAATTCGCCGCGCATGCTCACCATCAGAAAAAGCGGAAAGCGGCAGTTCGTGACCAGCGAGAATGCATTGATGCAATTCCCGACGCCGCTGCTTTGAATCGCCATGACGCTGCGCTTGCCGCCCAGCCAGGCACCGCAGCAAACACCGACTCCCTCCTCCTCGGTGGTGAGCATCACCGCACGGTCCGGGATATCCGCATGCAGCTTTCGGATCAGAAAATCGAGGCCACCGTCGGGCAGATAGGCGAACAGATCGATCTGTTCGCGCATGAAATGCGACCAGACCTCATCGCGCCAGCCGCTGGCCGCTTTCGTCATACTGGGAACTACGTTCACACCGCCCACTCTCTGCTGCATCAGCAATGTGAAGGGCGTTAGCAGAAATGAAATTGGCCTGCGATACCCGGTCTAGCAGACAAAACACTTGCGCGTTTCAGTCGCGCTTCGCCAGAAATGCCGTCCGTCGCTGTGTGATCGGCGTGCGCGCCTGCTCGCGCAATTGTTCCACCTCCGCATTCTCGCGCTCGATCAGCCGGAAGGCCTGATCCTTGCCGGCGAGATACGGATTCGGCCATGTCTGCCCATCCCACCCATAATAGGCGGACGCGACCAGCGTAAAATTCGGGTTCACCAGATGCGGGCGCGCCAACGCCACCAGGTCGGCGCGGCCGGCGGCGACGATGGTATTGACCTGATCGGCGCTAGTGATGTTGCCGACCGTGATGGTCGGCATCTCGACTTCGCTGCGGATCGCATCCGAAAACGGCGTCTGGAACATCCGGCCATAGACCGGCCGCGCCTCGCTCGTTGTCTGACCGGCGGATACGTCGATAATGTCGAGGCCGCGCGCTTTCAGCATCTTCGCGATCCCGATCGCATCGTCGATGTCGAGCCCCCGCCCCGGCACCCAGTCGCTCGCGGAAATGCGAACCGACATCGGCTTGCCGGCGGGCCAGACCGCGCGCACCGCGTCGAACACTTCGAGCGGATATCGCATGCGGTTGTCGAGGCTGCCGCCGTAGTCGTCGCCGCGCTGGTTGGTCAGTGGCGAGATGAAGCTCGACAGCAGATAACCGTGCGCCATGTGCAGCTCGATCATGTCGAAGCCCGCACTATGCGCGTTCTTCGCGGCCTGCACGAAGGATTGCCGCACCGCCGTCATTTCCGCGCGGCCGATCTCGGTCGGCAGATGGCTGTCGGCGCGATATTTCAACGGCGACGCCGACAGGATCGGCCAGTTGCCGTCCGGAAGTGGCTGATCCATCCCTTCCCAGCCGAGCCGGGTCGAGCCCTTGCGGCCGGCATGTCCGATCTGAAGGCAGAATTTCGCCTCGCTGTTGGCATGAACGAAGTTGCAGATGCGGGTCCAGGCCTTCACCTGCTCCGGCGAGTAAATGCCGGGACAGCCCGGCGTGATGCGGGCATCTTCGCTCACCGATGTCATTTCGGCGAAAACCAGTCCAGCGCCGCCCTGCGCCATCTTACCAAGATGCACCAGGTGGAAGTCGCCGGGGATGTTGCCTGGCTCCGCCGAATACATATTCATCGGCGACACCACCACGCGGTTCTGCACCGTCATCGCGCCGATGCGAAATGGAGTGAACATCGGCGGCGGCGGGTTGTTGGTCGGCACGTCGAAACCAAGATCGCTCGTGACCTTGCCGGCCCACCACCGGTCGACCTCGGCGCCGAAGGCGGGATCGCGGCGCTTGAGATTCTCGTAGGTGATCTGCTTCGAACGCGACAGCAGCGAGAAGGCGAGTTGCATCGGCTCGAGCTTCCAAAAGCGGCGCGGCGTCTCGAACCAGACCAGACTCACGTCCGCTGCATGCTGGGTCTTCTCGACCTCTTCGCGCCGCGTAGTCTCGTAATGTTTCAAGGCGTCGGGCACATTCGCCTTCGTCGCGAATGAGTTTGCCAGCGCGATCGAATCCTCCATCGCAAGCTTGGTGCCGGACCCAATCGAGTAATGCGCGGTGTGCAGCGCGTCCCCGATCAACACGATATTGTCGCGATACCAGCGCTCGTTCTTGATCATCGGAAAATTGCGCCAGATCGAGCGATTGGTCAGCACCGGATGGCCATCGAGCAGATCGGCGAAGGTGCGCTCCAGGTAAGCCGCCGTCTGCGCCTCATCGGCCTTGTCGAGACCGGCACGCAGCCACGTTTCTTCGTCGCATTCCGGCACCAGCGTGCTCATGCCCGGCTTGTATTGATAGGCGCCGAGGATCCAGATGCCGTGTTCGTTCTCGCGGAAGTCGAAGGTGAAAGCGGGGAAGGATTTGGTGGTCCCGCACCAGGAAAACTTGTTCTTGCGCCAATCCATGCTCGGCTTGAAGTGATCGGCATAGCGTGCGCGGATGGCGCTGTTGATGCCGTCGGCGGCGACGATCAGATCGCTGTCTGGGAGGGCATCGACATTCACCTCGGTCTCGAACGTCAAGTCCACGCCAAGGTTACGCGCGCGATCCTGCAGCAGCATCAGCAGTGTCTTGCGCTCCAGACCGCAGAAGCCGTGACCGTCCGAGCGGATCGTCTGTCCGCGCACGCGGATATCGATCTCGCCCCAATAGACGAAATGCCGCGCAATCGCGTCGAAGGTCTCGGGGTCCGCGTTCTGGATGTTGTCCAGCGTCTCGTCGGAGAACACCACGCCAAACCCGAAGGTGTCGTCCGGCCGGTTGCGCTCATAGACCGTGATGGCGTGGCGTGGATCGGCCTTCTTCATCAGGATCGCGAAATACAGCCCGCCCGGCCCGCCGCCGATCACGGAGATTTTCAGCGGTTGGGTCATGCTCGGATCGCTCCCTCGGGACTTGCGCGCTGTATTTTCATGGAAATGGCTCGCCTGTCATGGCCCGCGACCTGCCGCCGCTCCATTCCCTGCAATTGTGGGCCAGACTGTGCAGCATTGGGATAGCGCCGAAACAGGAACCGGTCGACAGTACCGCGACCGGGCACCGATCGGGGAATCCCATGCCAGCGCCGCTTCCATTGCCCTTGCCGAAGTCACGCGCGGAGATCGCGGCAATCCAGCGCGAGCGCAAACGCATCGCCTTCGACCGTGCCCGCACGCTGCCCTGGTATCGCGGCAAGCTCGACCATATCGATCCGGACCGGCTCGACGATCCGGCGGTGTGGCAGACCATCCCGATCCTCGACAAGGACATCCTGCGCACCTTCGATCACGGAAGCTTCATGGAGCAATTCTGCGCGGTCCCGCATTCCGAGATCGCAGAATTCTGGCGCTCCGGCGGCTCGACCGGCAAGCCGGTGTTCTATCCGCGCACCGCCGACGATGTCACCTACGGCCTGTTGACCTGGGGCCGCTCGTTTCCCTGCATCGGGATCGGCAAGGGCGATCTCGTGCATATGTCGTTCCCGATCGGCATCCATCCGGCGGGACAGGTCTGGGCCCGCGCCGCGCACTGGTTCGATGTCGGCATGAACTGGGTCGGCGCCGGCAATGCTGTGCCGTCGGAAGCGCAGCTCGGCCTGATCGAGTCGCTGAAGCCGACGGTGTTCATCGGTATGTCGAGCTTCGCGCTGCATCTCGCCAATCTCGCCGAGGCCAAAGGCATCGACCTCGCCGCCTCGTCGGTAAAAAAGGTGGTGTGCTCGGCGGAGACGCTGTCGCAGGCCAAGCGCGAGAAGATCGGCCGCATGTGGGGCGCCAAGGTCTACGACGTGTTCGGCATGAGCGAGGCCGGCCTGATGGGCGCCGAGAACGACGTGCATGATGGGATCCATATCTGGACCGACATGTTCTTCATCGAGGTGGTGGATGCCGAGACCGGCATCGCCGTGCCCGAAGGCGAGGTCGGCACGCTCTGCGTCACCCCGCTCTGGACCAATCACGCCACGCCATTCCTGCGCTGGAATTCCGGCGACATGGTCCGCTATATCGACCGCTCGCAGGGCACCGGCCAATGGGCCGAGCTATTCCCGATGATCCGTCACGCCAACCGCACCACCGGCTTTTTCAAGCTGCGCGGCGTCAACATGAACCACGCGGATTTCGAGGACACGATGTTCTCCGAACCGCAGGTCAACGACTTCCAGGCCGTGCTGGTGACCGAAGAAGTAACCGGCCGCGAAGCGATGCGGCTACTGATCGAGGTCAAGCGCGGCGCGGACGAAGCCGCGGTGCGCGACCTGGTCGGCGCGCTGATCAAGCGCACTTTCGAAGTCACGCCGGATGTCGAGGTACTGCCGCTCGGCACGCTCGCGGCGGAATTCGAGCGCAGCATCAAGGCGCCGCGGTTTGTGGATAAGAGAGTGTGACACCCGTCACCCTGAGGTGGCGCGCAAAGCGCGCCCTCGAAGGGCGACGGCCCAGCTATGGCCGCACATCCTTCGAAGCTCGCTTCGCGAGCACCTCAGGATGACGGCGCGAGAGCGTCAACGCTTCACATAACCCCGCCCGAGCACCTCACTGGGCTTCTCCCCGAACCGTGCCGCAAAGTCGCGTGCGAACTTGCTCATATGGGTGAAGCCGCAGGCCATCGCGATCTGCGTCACCGAGCGCTCCGCCGGATCGGCGCCCGACAATTCGTCATGCGCAAGCTCGAGCCGCAGCGCCTTCACATAGGCCATCGGCGCCACACCGCGGAAGCGCCGGAAGCCGCCGAACAGCGACCGCATGCTGACATCGGAGGCCGTCACCAGATCCTCGATCGAGATCGGCTCGCGCAGATGCGCGCGGATATAATCCTCGGCGCGATACACATAATACGGCGCACAGGGCGCGGCGGCGCGATCGTAGCGCTCGCTGAACCGGTGCGGGAACGACGCCAGCATCAGCGCCATCATCGTCGCATCGAGATGTCCGCTGACGCGCGGATGCGACAGGCCGTGGCCCGCATCGGCGCTGTCCTCGCGCACCGCTTTCGCCATTTCGATCATGGTGCGCGGCCCGGCCTCGACCGGCACGATGTCGAAATCGAAATCGAGCCGGCCAGCGACATCGACGCCAATCTCTCGCGACGCGAAGCGCTCGAAGCGGTCGCGGTCGACCTTGACGATCAGCTGACGGCAGTCGCTGTCCCAGGTCTTGGTCAGCGGCTCGGACGGATGCACGACATAGCTCTTGCCGTAATCGACCACCTGCGTGCGTCCGCGATGGCGGATTTCACAGGCACCGCCCAGGATGAACTGGAACAGATAGAAGCGGCCCATTTCCGGCGCGCTCATCGTGACCGGCGCGCCATATTGCAGCCAGTGCAGCGACACGCGGCCGGCCTTTACCGCCTCGTGGCGCATGCGAAGTCCCGCCTCCTCGCGCGGCATGACCAGTTCGTGCGAGCGGAACACATCGCTCATGTAGCGGCGCGCGGCTGGGACGCTTTCGGTCTCAAAGGCAAGAGACGCAGGCGGGACGCTGGCACGGTTCAGATCGAGGGACATGGCGCGATCATATCGCGATTGCACGCACGCGCCAACGCCAGCAGGTCGGCATCTCTGCCTTGCGCTGCGACGAGCTGGAAACCGATCGGCAACCTCTTGGACGACAGCCCCGCCGGCAGGCTGATCGCAGGAAGGCCAAGCGCATTGGCGAACGGCGTGAACACCGCATGCCCCCGCGGACCGACGGTGCGTCCATCAATGATGCCGGGATAGATTTCGGTTGCTGGCCACGGCATGGCGGCGGCCGCGGGGGTGAGCAGAACATCGTAACGCTGGAACAAGGCATCGAAAGCGCGGCCGACATGCTTGATGGCATCGAGCGCCGCGAGATAATCGGCCGCGGAATAGCCGCGGCCGTTGCGCGCCATCTCGGCCAGCGAAGGACTGATCATGTCGTCGCGATCGCCATGCTGCGCCATCAGCCAGGCAACACCGGACTGGCTGATCACCGGCCAGATTTCTGCAATCGGGCCTGCAAGATCGAAATCGTGAGCCGTCTCGACGCTGTGGCCTTGCCCCGCCAATCGTTCCGCGGCCGCGGCAACCGCAGCCGCGATCTCGCGATCCACCGGCGCGCCGGAAAAGGTCGGGATGTAGAGGATGCGCGCATGAGAGACATCACTCCCGGGCGGGCGCCAGTCCGGCCCGCCGATCACATCCATCGCCAAAAGGATATCGTCGACGCTGCGCGCGATCGGGCCGATCACTTCGAGATCGTGCAGGATCGCGGGAAAGCCGTGCCGCCGCGGCACCATCCCGCGCGATGGCTTGAAGCCGACCAGCCCGGTATGCGCCGCCGGCCGGCGGATCGAGCCGCCGCCATCGGTCCCCATCGCGATCGGCCCCATGCCAGTCGCAACGGCGGCCACAGCGCCGCCGCTCGAACCGCCGGGCGTCAGCGCGAGGTCATACGGATTACGTGTCGCGCCGAACAGCGCGTTGTCGGTGTAACCCTGCGAGGTGAATTCCGGCACATTGGTCTTGCCCAGAATGACGGCGCCGCCGGCGCGCAACCTATCGATCGGCGGCTCGTCGAATTCCGGAACGTGGTCGGCGTAAAGCCGGCTACCCCAGGTCGCGCGTAACCCCTGAACGAAGATGCTGTCCTTGACCGTGACCGGAATGCCGTCGAGCGGACCGAGCGGTGCGTTCGCGCACATGCGTTCGGCGCTGGATCGCGCTTGCGCTCTTGCGCCTTCGCGATCCAGCGTGACGATGGCATTGACGGCGGGATTAGCCGCGTCGATCCGCATGAGGACGGACGCGAGTGCATCCTCGGGCGTCGCGGCGCCTTCGCGATAGGCGCGCGCAAGCTCCACAGCGGACAGCGCCCAGAGTTCAGCTTGCGGCGAGGCGCCCATCAGCGTCGCGGTTACTTGCCGCCCCAATGCACGAAGCTGCGCTCCGCCAATAGAAACAGCAGGTTGAGCGCGTATCCCAGAGCGCCCGCGGCGAAGATCGCGGCATACATGCGCGGCATGTCGAACAATTGCTGCGCCTCGAACACGCTGTGACCAAGCCCATCCTGCGAGCCGATGAACATTTCCGCAACCACGATGATGACAAGCGCGAGCGACACGCCATTGCGCAAGCCCACAAAGGTCTGCGGCATGGACTCAAGCAGCGTCACGTCTAGCAGTACACGGATCGGAGACGCGCCCATCACCTTGGCGGCGAGAAGCCTGGTCTTGCGCGCATTCATCACGCCATAAGCGACGTTGAACAGGATGACGAGGATCGCGCCGAAGGCCGCGACCGAAATCTTGGTCTCGTCGCCAACCCCGAACAGCACCAGAAACAGCGGAAACATCGCCGAGGCCGGGGTCGAGCGGAAGAAATCGATCACGAATTCCAGCGAGCGGTACAGCCGCTCCGAGGAACCGAGAATAATGCCGAGCGGGATCGCGATCACCGCGGCAATCACCGTCGCCATGACGGTGCGGTAAACGGTCTTCATGAAATCGAAGCCAAGCCGGCCGCCATCCATGCCCTTCCAGAACGCCTCGAACGTGGTTGCGGGCGACGGCAGCAATACCGGGTCCACCCATTTGCTGACGGTCGCGATCCACCAGATCGCGACCAGCCCAATGACGCCGACCAGCGGCAGCAGCGGGTCGAGCCTGCGGAGCGTCAGGTTCATGAGCGCCTCACCTCACGCTGAAACACCTCGAGGCAATGCGCCTTGATGCGGACGAAGTCGGCCTCCGACAGCGTCGCATCGGTGCGGGGCCGCTCGCCGTCATAGGCAACGAAATCGGCCACGCGCGCGGGATAGCGCGACAGCAGTAGGACGCGGTCGGCGAGATAGACCGCTTCTTCCAGATCATGAGAGACCAGCACCGTCGTGGTTTTCGTTTCCATGAACAGGCGCTGCAACTGCTCGCGCATGAACAGCGTCATCTCGTAGTCGAGCGCGGAAAACGGCTCATCCAGGAACAGGATTTCCGGCTCCACGATCAGCGCGCGCATGATCGAGACCAGTTGCTGTTGCCCGCCCGACATCTGATAGGGATATTTGTTGAGGTCGAGCTTGACGCCGAGATGAGCGACCAGCTTTTCGGTGCGGCGCTTCCGCTCCGCCTTCGGCACCTTCATGATCTTCAATGGATACGAAATATTGTCGAAGGCGCGCAGCCACGGAAACAAGGCTTCACGATAATTCTGGAATACGTAGCCGAATTTAATCTCCGACAAGAGCATACCGTCAAACAGGATCTCCCCGGCATCGACGGGAATCAGCCCCGCAATCATGTTGATCAGGGTGCTCTTGCCGCAACCGTTTGGTCCGAACACCGAGATCAGCTCGCCGCGCGGAATATCCAGATCGAAATTGTCGTAGATCACCGCCGTGTCGAAGCGCTTGCTCAGGCCCCGGATGGTGACATGCGGGCGCTTGCCGAAGCCGCCCACCGCCGGCGACGACGGCACGCCGTCCGTCTCAATTCGAAGAGCGTGCTGCACCACGCTCATGCGCAACCCTCGCCCGCTCGTCCCCGCGAAAGCGGAGACCCAGCGCTGAAAGACGCAGCGCAAGTGCCTCTGGGTTCCCGCTTGCGTGGGAACGAACGGAGCAAGGGGTGACGCAATGGGGCCATCGGATCAGAACGACTTGATGTATTTCTTGACGTCGACCTTCTCCGGGACCACGCCGATCTCGGTGCCGAAATCGGCGAACTTCTGCAGATAGCCGAGCTGCGCGGGCGAAAAGTCCTTCACCATCGTGTAGCCAAGCATCGGGACGCTATCGACCAGGTCGTCCGGCGTCATGGTGTTCTTGGCGAGATACTTGCGCGCTTCCGCCGGATTCTTCTGGATGAAATCGACCGCCTTCGCCCAGCTTGCCGCAAAACGCTTCGCAACGTCAGGCCGCTTGGTAATGAAATCCGTGGTGAAGGCGCAGCCGGCGGCATAGGCGTCAGCCTTCTCGTCGCCAAGGACGTATTTGGAGATCACGCCGGCCTCGAGCGTCTTGGCGATTCCCATTTTCTCCATGATGGTGGCGCCGGGCTCAAGCGTATAGCCGCCATCGAATGTGCCGGCCTTCATCGCGTTGACGTGCTGGCCCATATCGAGCTGGTCGATCGAATAATCGCCGTCCTTGAGGCCGACCTTTGCGAGCACGCCCTTGGCGGTGTTGAGATTGGCCGGTCCGGGCGCCGACATTAGCTTGAGGCCCTTCAGGTCCTTCAGCGACTTCACCTTGTCGAGCAAGGCGGTGCGAATGACGAACTGCTCCATCTTGTAGACCGGGGTCTGGCTATGCATGGCGATATAGATCGCGACGCCCGGCTTCTTGACGTTGGCGTTGAGCCCTTCGAGCGTCACCAGCACCGCCGAGACGTCGATCTGGTTGGTCATCAGCGCCGCGACATTCGGCGGCCCGCCCATGAGACGAATGGTCTCAGGCTCGATGTTGTTCTCTTTAAAGTAGCCCTTCTCGATCGCAACGAAATACGGCAGCGACGACGAGATCGGGAACACCCCGACCTTGACCTCGTCCTGGGCGGCCGCCGCCGAAACCGATGCGGCAAACGCAACTGCGCCCGCTGCGACCAATGAAAGAAAGCGTTTATGCGTCATGTCAGGCAACTCCCTTGAGCAGGTGAGACTTCGTTTCCGTCTCCGGCCCGGGCCCGCCGCGATACAAGCGGCTCAGCTTGGCCAGGAACTCTGGCTTGGTTTTATGCAAGGATCCTGCCACCGGGTCGGCGCCCTCGAACATCGTGTCGGAGGCCGCGAGCGAGAAATCCCTCACGAAACGCATGCGTTCGCCGCGCGCCTGCGCGATCGCGGTCAGCCAATCGCGCGGCGACCGGCTGCCTGCGGCGAAAGCGGTGGCAATGTGATCGGCAGCGACGCAAGCATCCTCGATCGCCTGGCTGGCGCCCTGCCCCAGCGTTGGAACCATGCCGTGTGCGGCATCGCCGAGATAGAGCACGTTGCAAACCGGGTCGGCATAGAGCACGTCGTGCTCCTGCATGCGCGCCCAGTGGTTGTTGGCAGCCTGGTCGCAAATCGTGTCGATCAGCCAGACCGCCTGATCGCTCAGCTTGCCGTTCGGCGGCGTGAACATCGCGCGCAGCGCCGGCGCTTCCTTCATCGCATCGGGGATCGGCTTTTCGGACGCGATCGGAAAGGCGCCGGCGATATAGATGTGCGATGGCGGCACGCGGAATGCCAGCAGCCGGTTCGGACCGTTGAACCATTGCTCGTAATCGTCGATCAGGCCGGCGCTGGTATCGGGCACGAGTACCCGCGAAATCGCGATTCCAACATGGCTGATGGCGGGTTCGCCGGACATGGCGCGACGAATGTCGGAATAGCGGCCATCAGCGGCGATCAGCAGATCGATATTGTCGAGGCGCTTGCTCTCGCCTCCTTGCGTCCATTCGATTTCGCTTTGCGCGGGATTGGACGCGCTGCGGGCAGCCCGGGTGATGATGCAGTCATAGGCGACCACCGGCCCGGCCGCTTCGCGCAGCACGCGATAGAGTTCCGACCAGCGGATGCGCCGGCCCGGATTGTCGGCAACCTCTGACAGTGGCAGTTGGAACAGCACCGTGCCATCGGTGAGAGACGTACGCCAACTGCCCCATTTGAAACTTGAGGCATCCATCTGCGCCAGCAATTCCGGATCGTGCCATTGCAGCGCACGCACCGAATTAGGCCCGATATTCAGCCCGGTTCCGGAATCGGACTGGTCGTCGGCCGACACCCGCTCGAGGCAGATGACTTCTGCCCCGTGTATCTTCGACAAGGTCTTAGCAACGATACAACCGGCGACACCGGCGCCCACGATCACGACGCGCATGACACGCCCCCACCGCGCGACGATGCGCGCTCGGCGATCGCAGCGATCAACCCGCCCCCGTCCGGTCCCTGATGCTCGGCGCCACCCGACACGAAGATTCGCGTATCGCCGAACACGCCGGCCACCAGTCCGCCGACCGCGCCGCGGATATGCCGTTGCGCGTTGATGTCGGTGTCGTCGAGCATGGTGTGGCGCTGCCCGCGAATATGCCCCCGGCGATCCGGTTCGCATTTGACGAACACCGCCTGCACGCGGTTGCGGTCCTGCGGCGCGACTTGCGGGCTTGCAGCGATGTCGAGGTCGGCCAGCACCTCCACCACCGCGCCGATATCGAGCGCGTCTTTCATCGGCCGGTGTGCGATTTGCAGATCGCCCGACCAGAGCGGCGAATTGCCGAGCACGATGACTTCGTTGACCTCGACCTCGACTCCCGACGAGATGCTGGCCCGGTCGGACTGGACGGAGAAATTCTGCAGCAGCGCCGTGTCGGTTACGTCCGCCTCAGCGATCTCGCCAAGCGCCAGCGACACCCCGAAGGCACCAGCGGCGCGCGCCAGCGCCATCGAGCGGTTGGGATCGGCGCTGGCGACAGTCTTGCCGGCGGTTCGCGCAGCTTCCGCCCGAGCCGAGGTGACGCAGGGCACTTCACCTGCACGAAATGCATGTCGTCAGGCTCGGCGATACGAGCATGCGCCATCGCCTTGCGGACCGCGTTCGCCACGTGGCCGGCATGGGCCGCGCGGCCGATCTCCTCAGGCGGGACCGGCGCACTCATCGCGGTCCCGATCGCCAAGGCCGATGTCGGCGCAGGCTCGGCAAGCGGCGCTCCGCCGCGGCACAGCACGACGTAATGCGGACTGAGAACGCCCTCGGTGCCGCCCGACAGGATGCAGGGAATCCGTTGGATCAGGGAGTCGGCCGGCTCGTTGAGGTGCCGGCTGAGCAGCGCCATCAGGGTTTGCGTGAAATACCCGCGGGTGAAATCGTTGACCCCGCCATTGCCCTCGGTCTTGCCGATGACCGCGACAATCTCGTCGGCACGGAGTGTCTCCTGAGCGATCAGCCCCTCGAGTTCCGAGAGGTCGCCGGGATGCCGCATCAGCAGTCGGAAGACATTGGCGCGCATGGCGCCACCTTGCTGCACCGCACCGAAATCGAATAGGACTATGTTTGTCTCAGAGTGAGATCATTTTGATCTCACTCGTTGGACCGGCGGCGGGCTACCTCCCTCGGACAGGCGGGACAAAGCTCCCTTCAGCGTCTCGACGAAGTTAGCGGCGGGGATAGGCAGGATCCGTCCAGCCCGTGACGCCAACACCAGCCGGCCCTTGGTGAGATCGGGATCGCTGAGCGGGATCGAAACAAGCTCCGCCTCGCGCGCTTCCCGCACGGTGCCGATCTGGTACTGGAAGCAGATCGCGTCGGTATCGCGGGCGAAGATCTTCTGCGGCTGAACCGCGCTGGCCTCCATCGCGACTCGCAGTGTCAGCCTTGACTTTGTCAGCAGCGCATCGATCAGGCGGCGGCTGCCGAAGGTCTCGACGCCCAGCGCGACCGGATAGGGCTGGCATTCGGCAAGGCGCAGCGAGGTTCGCTTCGCCAGCGGATGACCAGGCCGCATCATGGCGCAGAGCGGCTGCTTGATGGTCTCGATGACATTGAGCTGGTCGGAGCTTGGCGGATCGTGCGCAAGCAGCAGATCGTTCTCGTCCGCCATCAGCGACGCCATCAGCGGGGCAGTCGAGCCGACGAGCAACTGGAACTGCACACCGGGAAAGCGCTCCTGATAGCGCGCGATGGTTTCCGGGATCAGATCGTTCGCTGCAGACTCCGCGCAGGCAATGCGTACCGTGCCCCGAACCAGGCCGCGCAACTGCTCGATCTGCGAACTCGCGGAGGCGAGATCGGACAGGCTCCGCCGGATGGTCGCGATCAGCACCTCACCCGCCGCGGTCAGGCGGACGCCGCGCGGCAGCCGCTCAAACAGCGGCGTGCCGAGCTCTTTCTCGACATTCAAAATGCTGCGGTTGAGCGCAGTCGACGCGATGCGCAGCCGGTCCGCGGCTTTGCGGATCGAGCCCGCGCGCGCGACGGTGTCGAGGATGAGATAGAGACGGGGCGGCTGGAGCATACTCTTCAAACACTAGAGCATGAAGCGGTTGAATGGAATTCAGCCGCTCGTCCCCGCGAAGGCGGGGACCCAGAATCAGGACGCACTGGATTCCCGCTTTCGCGGGAATGAACAGGGACAGGCTAACGCCGCCGCCGAGTCCTTTTGCCCCGCGCCAGGCCTCACCAGCGTCGCAGCCGGCCGCGACAACGTACGAACGCCTGACCAGCCGGGCCGGCCTTCTGTATGCGCCTCGTCGGACCGCGCGGACTCATCGCCGTGTTCCGTTTTTCCCCTTGTCGTCGCCGTTGAGGTAGCCTGCGAGGAGGCCGACTCGCCACCGCCTCAAGATGCCGGTCCATGACTGCGATGGCCCGCGCGGCATCGCCGTCACCAGCGCGTCGATGATTTCGCGATGTTCGCTGACCGCGCATTCCGACGAATGCGGCCAGCTGTAGAGCGCGAGGATCAGACCGCAGCGCAACGACGTTTCACTGACATAGCGTTCCAGCACCGCGCTTCCGGTCATCTCCGCCAGTACGATATGGTCCAACCGCTCCATGGCGATGCGGATGTCGAAGATGTCACGCGCCTGATCCCAGCTCGGGGGGGCGACCGCAGCACCGCGGTTGCGATAAATAGTGCCGACGCGATCGGTATCGGCGGCCTTTTCGGCTTGCATTGTTTGGGCACGGTTCGTCGCCAGCGGTCTTCGATTGGGTCTCCCCTAGCGCGCCGTGCCGGACGAGTTCAAACGTTCGATCAATCAAGGGGGTCTTCTGATGCAACGACTCTGAACTCAGATCATTAGCGCCGCTGCATCTCGGCCATCACACAGGACCGGATTCTCTCCCTTGCCTGATCGCGGTCGAGTCCCTGCACTTTTGCCATAAGTCGCTTCTGGCAGGCGGCTATGGCCTGATCGCGGCGCTGTGCCGAAGCGGCCTGACAAGCGGCGGACAGCTTGCTGCGGTTGGCCTGCATGCACGCCATCCGGGCCGTGGGATTGCCGATCACCTTGCCGCAGAGCCGTTTCGCGTCGGCCAGGCAGGCACTTCGCATCGCAGCGTTCTGAGCAGACGATGCTGCGGGAAAGAGCAGAACGACAAAGGCCAGCAGCAGCCCGACATATCCGACCCTCATCCGAATCTCTCCCTTTTGTACCGCGTCGTCTCTTATCCCGGACGCGCGCATTCATGAGATCACATGAGAGGACGGTGGCAAAGCGCCGTGACATGCGCAGCCTCCCAAAACTTTGGCAGGGACCGATCGAGCCAGTCCGGCCCCGGAGCCGACAAAGGATCGCGGCTACGCGACCAAGCCGGGTGGCGCGTAGCGTCGGCGGGCGCTGTGCCACTTTGCCTCGGGAGCATTTCGCGGCACAATCGGCCCACCTGCGGAAGGTCGAAGTCATGACTTGGATGCGAGCAGCGATGCTGTTTCTAGCCTGCGGAATGCCGCTTCTGGCCTGCACTATGCTGCAGTCTGCCAGTGCCGCGCCGCGCCCATTCACAATCGCGGAAGAGGCGATCATCGATCGCAACGAGGCACTGCGTGCGGTTTATGAGACCGATCCCGCTCTGGTCCGGCGCGTGCTCAATGCACTCAAGTCGCGCCGCCAGAGCAAGGACAAGCAACGGGACGTTTTCGGCCCGAAAGTGCCGGGCGGACAGCATTCCGGGCCACCCGACCCCTCAGAACCTGGCGCGGACATCGATCCTGCAACAAATCCCGACCTGGCGATTCTGCAGCGCGGTTCACCGGAGGCGGCGCACGATCTGTTCCAGCTTCTCAAGAAGGCGTCGGGGCGAAAGTGAGCAGCGCCTCCGGCAATGCGGCCAACGAGCAGCCCGACCCGTTCTCGAATGAAGCCGGGATGGAAGCCGATCTGATCCTGCTGGAGCAGCTGAAATCCGGCCGGAAAGCGTTCGTCGAGCAACTATGTTCCGCGAGCCGGGCTCAGACCGAATCCGTGCTCTCGGTGCTGCGGATGGAATCGACATACATGATTGCGGAGTTTTTCTATCTGATCCGCGCGCATGGCATCGAAACCGCCGAACAATTGCAGCGGCTTGCGGAACTGCACAATCATTATATCTCGGAGCTGATAAAGGACAGGGAGCGCGCATCCCGCTTCGGCCTGTCCAGCGATCGTCTGCTGGATGCGATCTTCACCGGCGACACCATGCCGAGGCTGGTCCAGCAATGGGCCGATCGGCCCGGCGCGCTCGATCAGTCGAACCTCGCGCGATTTGTGGTTACGCTGATGTCGGCGGAAAGCTGCCGCAAGATTGTCGTCGCCTGCGAACAGGCCGGTTTCCTGCAGCGCGAGCGCACGCGCGCAGGCGCGACGGTCGTCATCTCATCCGGAGTGATGGAGGGGATTTTCGCGCGCTATGTGCGAGCACTTCGTCATGCGATCTCCGGCGACGCGGGAACCGGTCGAGCCGTCTGACGCGGGTGTGCCTAAACATCTGGCTGATCCATCCGCCGCCGCTTTGTCCGCGATACTTTTGTTTTAGTGGGATTATCGATACCCGGCGCCCGCTCCGATTGCGCCAATGGCAACAACATCTCGCAGACGCTCTCGACCAGCTTTTCGATATCGCGCAAATCGTTGAGCCTGCGATTGATGACGAAGCCGTCATAGGCCATTAGAAACAGATGCGATAGCAGGTCGTAGTCGATTGCCCGGCTATCTCGCTCGGGAACGGCGCCTTCCAGCATCAACCGCAATCGCTGTTCGGTCCAGGCCAGGAGCGGAGAGGGTTTCTTCTCTCCAGGATCGGCGGAGGCGAGTGCCTCCATCAGGCTGTTGGCGAGGCCGATATTGTCCATAGGGATATCGCGCCATACGCCAAGCAGAATCGCCCGCAACTTCCCGCGCGGATCGTCAATCTTGCGGACATTGGCTTCGAGACGCCACATGCACTCCTTCTGCCAAGGCTCGACGACCGCGTAGAGCAAATGCAGCTTCGACGGAAAATAGGAATAGAGGCTGCTGACGCCCGTGCCGGCGCGTTGCGCGATGTCGAGCAGCGTCGTGCGATGGTACCCGCTCTCCGAGAACAGATCGCGTGCGGCATCGAGAATGGCGTTGCGGACGGTTTCCTTCTTGACCTGAACCAAGGCTCTATCCGTTCAAAAGTCCCTCAGATCTAGATCGGAATCGTCATCGGCGCATGAACGCCGTCGCAATTCATCAGGGCGACACGCTTGCGACGAATGCGGAACGAGTCTCCCTCGCGCGCAATATGGTGCACCTGCCGGCCGGTGTAAATCCGCTGCCGTTCGCCCTGGAACTCGGTGCAGAGAAAGACGGCAGCGACCTCGAATTCCTGTGAATCCAAATCGCCATTCAGCACTTCGATATTGCTGACCATGTGCACTGTCCTCGGCATCGGCGTCAGCACCAGCGCGCGGGCCTCGAGAAGCCGCTGCACACGAATCGCGAGGATCGCATGATCCTCGTAGATGATGGACGCAACATTCAGCGGATCGGTCTGGCCGGGCTTACTCGGTATCCAGTAAATGCCGTGCGGCGCATAAAGGTCAAGCCACGCCTCGAACTCGCCCTCGTCGAGCAAGCGCGCTTCTTTGAGGACGAACAACTCGATCTCGCGCATAGTCTCGTAAGGCAGCATCAGGCGGCCTCGGCGGTCATGTGCTTCACCCAGGCCTTGAACTGAACCCGCATCGGCATTTCGCTCGCGGCACCGGAGACGCTGCCATCGGGACTCTGGTTATCGCTGTCGAGACCGCGCGAGAAATCGATCCACGGTCCGGTCTCGGTCGCGAGACCGCGCTGGCAGCGCTCCAGCATCTCGACATCGTCGGAAAAGATCATCGAAGCGGGCGAGCCGATGGTGGTGAGGAAGCGCACCGCGCGATGGAACATGGCGTCCGGCGCGCCCTTCAGGCGGAAGCAATGAACGCGAACGAGCGTGCGGTCGACCGACAGCGGGATGGTGACGCGCATCTGCTGATACTGGGCGTTGATGATCAGATTTGGATAGATGATGTTGTTGAACCGGTTCATGCCGATCACCCTGGCGGCATGCTCCTCGCCGAGCTTGGCAACGAGCAGCCGCCGGTATTCCACCGCGACCGGATCCTCGCTTTGACGCGACAGCACGCCGCTGTCGTAGAAGGCCGTCATGTAGGTGTGGCCGCTATCCAGACCGCTGAGCTGGATGCCCTCCCATTCCTTGAAGCCGAAGCCGTTGGCGAGCAGCATTTCGCGGGTCTGGTCCTGGTCGAGGATCGAGGCATTGGCCGGTGCACGGCGCGCCGGCATGACCGAGGACGCATGCACGAAGGTCGGATGGAAAATGTCGGCGGCATTCTCCAGATGCAGCTTCCAGTTGCCGCTGTATTCCAGCGAAAAGCTGGAATCGGCGATCTCGACTTCGCCGTCGGGCGCGCGATCGACCAGATTGTCGATCACGTCGGTCATCGGACCGAGATGGTCGGTCAGCGGCGGCGGATTGTCGGACAGATTGGCGAACACGAAGCCGCGATAGCTCTGAACATTGGCAACCCGCTGCATGTGATTCTGCGGATCGGCGATGTCGAAATCGGCCGGATAGCTTTTGGGATGCGGGACCGAGGCGAGCGCACCGTCCGGCCGAAATACCCAGGCGTGATACGGACAGCTGAAAGCGCGGTTGGTCCCCTGGTCGACCATGCAGAGTCGCGCGCCGCGATGGGGACACCGGTTGTGCAGGACGTAGATGTTGCCGTCGTGGTGACGCGTCACCAGCACCTCGTATTTCGAGAGGCGGGTGCGGATGAAGTCTCCCGGCTTTTTCAGCTGGCTCTCATGCGCGACATAGATCCAGAGCCGGCCGAAGATGCGGTTTTGCTCAAGAGCGAAGATGTCAGGATCGGAATAGGCGCGCCGGTGAACGTGGTCGGGCCGCACCAGCGCGCGGATATCGTCTGGAGAGATCGGAAAATCAATGCCGCTCGGTTCGCCAATGATCTGGTTCATGCCTTCCGTCCTGTGTCTTATTGCAGCAAGCCGGAGAATATCTCCGGGTACACCGGCGATGCTTCCAGTCCGGTTCCCGGCAGGTCCGGCAAGGTCGCGCGCCCGTCCGCCACGGGAATTGCCGATGTCAGCTGGCCGAACAAACCGACCTCGTCGATCGCGGTTTCCGCCAGGCCGAGGCCCAACCCGGCCACGACGTTCATCGCCAGCAGATGCCCGGCATGCGGCGCGCATCGCGTGCGGCCCCATCCGCGCTTTTCCATCGTCTCCAGAATGCGCCGGTACTCCACAATCCCGTAACTCAGGGAAATGTCGAACTGCAGGATATCGCGATCCGGCCGGAGGCCTCCGTGGCGCAACAGATTGAGCGCGTCGTCGGCGGAGAACAAATTTTCGCCGGTGGCGATCGGAGACGACATACGACCCGCCAATTCGCGATGCAGTTCGTAGTCGAGCGGATGGACCGGCTCCTCGATCCAGGCGAGCGGATAGCCTGCCAGCGCTTCGGCATAGGAAAAGGCTTGCTCACGCGAGAACGTGCCATTGCCGTCGACGGCAAGCGACATGCCCGGTGCAAGCGTGGTCAGCACCGCTTCGATCCGGTACACATCGTCCGTCAACGCAATGCCGCCAATCTTGATCTTGAAGCGACGGTGCCCGCGGGCGATGGCCCGGCGGATGTCCTCACGCAAAAGGTCGATATCGTCGTCCGCGCGATAATGACCGCCGCTCGCATAGATATCGACCGTACCCTGCGCGGCATGCCCGTAGCGCTCCGCCAGATAGGCCCATAACGGCAAGCCTTTCTGCTTGGCCGCAAGATCGAAGACGGCAGCGTCGATGAGCCCTACCGCGCCGGGACGCTCGCCGTGACCACCGGGCTTCTCGTTGCGCATCACGACCGTCCAGATCTTCTCCGGATCGATGCCGCCATTGCCGTCGGAATAGTCATCAGGGTCGGCCGCGAGCAACCGCGGAATGAAACGCTCGCGCAACAATCCGCCATGACCATAGCGGCCGACCGAATCGAAAGCGATGCCCGTGAGTGGCCGACCGTTCCGCGTCGCATCCGTGACGATGGCTAGCGCACTCGCGGTCATCGCATCAAAGCTGATGCTCGCGTTGCGGCTTGCGGCCGAAAGCGGAATCGTCCGCTCGTTGACCGCAACGATGCGCATGGGCGCCTAGGCCTGCCGCCAGTCGTGCTGGGCGACGTCAAACACGATGCCGTTGACGTCCTTGAACTTCTTTTCGGCATCGACGCCCGGATAGCTCGGCAGTTGCATGAAGAACTCGCCACCATGCTCCTTGATCTTGTCGGCAGTCTTGGTCTCGTCGTCCACGACGAAGCCGATGTGATGCAGACCGGCCCAGTCGGGTCCACCCTTGCTGCCCTTGGTGCCTTCCGGGAAATGCAGAAGCGTGAGGTTCATCACCCCGTCGGACAACGAGATCGCGTTGCCGATCGGGCTCTCGACCTGGCTGACACGCTTGAGCTCGAATACACCTTCATAGAAGGCGGCGGCTTTCTCCAGGTCCGGCACCTGGATGGCGACATGACGAAGCTTGCCCATTCACGGTCTCCTGTTTTTTGCGCTGAGGTTTTTGTTTGGAGCAAGGTTAGAGTAACCGGTCGGCTCGCGCCAGACTAAATCGAACATAATTCGGTTTTGACGTTCCAGGCTCAGGATTGGTGCGGTTCGACCCGCACTGCAGCATGAACGTGTCGCTCGGCCTCCATGGCAAAGGGGGACAGCCGCAGCAGCCATGTCAGCCGACACTGGCTCATAATGCCTAACACTCTCGACATTCCATCCCGAGCGTGCCCAACTTCTTCACTCGCCGCTGCATCCTTTTGCAGCGCAAATTGAAGCAGCTTGCCCGAAATGAAATCAGCGGACGGCGTTCAATCCAGCTTGACGATACGACCATAACCGAACATCCTTCGGTTATGGAGTTGATCTAGATCAAAGGAGGGTCTCCATGCCTGCGATGAACGATTGTCGCGCTCTGCCCCGCTTCGTATCTGCAGGTCTTGCCGGAGCCGCTCTGCTCCTCGCAGCCCAAGCGGATGTCCGGGCGCAGGAAACCACGCTGAAAGCGGCGGTATTCGTCCCGCCGACCACGACCTACGGCATTCCGTTCAAGCGGTTTGTCGACCGCGTCAACGAAGCCGGAAAGGGTGTTCTTCAGATCCGCATCGTCGGCGGCCCGGAAGCGGTACCGGCCAACAATCAGGCCGACGCGGTGAAGTCCGGAGTGCTCGACATCGCCTCGATCCCGCCGGCCTATTACAAGAGCAACATGGTCGAGGGCGACGCACAGATCCTCTCGAACATGACCGTCGCCGAGCAGCGCGCCTCAGGCGCATACGCGATGCTCAACAAGATCGCGAATGACCGCATGAATGCGGTGTATCTGACGACTTACGGCATGGGCGTGCCGTTTCACCTCTATCTGACGAAGGATGGGGCGGTTACGAAGCCCGATGATCTCAAGGGCCTGCGCCTTCGCGGGCAGCCGAACTACAACGCGATTTTCAAGCAGTACAATATCTCCAGCGCGAACATCGCCCCGCCGGAAGTTTTCACGGCGCTCGAGCGCGGCGTGGTGCAGGGCTACGGTTGGCCGCTGTGGGGTATCAACGACTTCGGCTGGGACAAGCTGACCAAGGTGCGGATCGATCCCGGCTTCTACAACGTCGTGGTCAATATCCTGATGAACAAGGCGTCCTATGACAAGCTGACCCCGGCTCAGCGCAAGGTGATCGATGATGCGACCGCCTGGTTCGAAAAGGATAACGAGAACTATACGGCCGAGACCACCAAGGCGACGCTTGAGGCTCACTCCAAGCAGGGTATCAAGTCCGTCGATTTCGGACCCGATTTCAAGAAAGTTGCGCTCGATCTGTACTGGGACGATCTGAAGAAACTCAGCCCCGACTCGATTGGCAAGCTGCAGCCGCTCCTGACCAAAAAGTAACAGGGTCAGGTGCTCGCCTTCGACGTGTTGCGATAGCATGCGCGCCATCTTCTGGCTCAACGGTCAGTTGGTGCGCATGCTGTGCGTTCTTGCGGTATTGCTGATTGCCGCCATGATGCTCGGTATCAGCGCCGAGGTGATCCTGCGCATGGCCGGTGGCGCGTCGATCCCGGGCATGATCGAGCTGACCGAATACGCACTGTTCGCGTCGACCTTTTTCGTCGCCCCTTATCTCCTTCGCACCAATGAACATATTCGCGTCGATCTGGTCGTCGCCAGGCTCGATCCTGCCAAGGTGCGTCTCGTCGAATCCATCGGTCTGGTCGTAATCATGGCGATCTCCGCAGTCACCGGCGCCGTCGCGACGATGTTGATGGTCCGCAGCTATCAGGCCGATACGCTGATTTTTAAAGATCTGATCTTTCCGCAATGGTGGCTGGACTGGATCATCCCCTTGTCTTCGCTTGCGATGCTGTTCCAGGCACTGGAATTGCTCGTCACGCTCGTGCGCAATCCCTCTGACGAATTGCCGCTACCCGCCGAAGGCGTACCTGGGATCCGCCCCGAGGAGATGCAGTGAGCTGGGTCTCCATTCTTGCGATCATGTTCTCCGCCAAGGTGCTGTTCCTGCTGGCGGCGCTGCCGGTCGCGTTTGTGTTCTTCCTCATCAATATCGGTGGCTCCTATCTGATTTTCGGCGGCATTCCCGGTCTCGAGCAGATGGTTCGGAACGAGCAGGTCTCGGTCGCACAGTTTTCGCTCGTACCGATTCCGCTTTTCGTGCTGATGGGCGAGGTCTTGTTTCATACCGGGCTCGCGCTGAAGTCGGTCGACGCTGTCGATGCGGTCATCAAGCGCGTCCCGGGACGTCTTGCGGTGGTGACGCTGGTCGCCGGCACCATCTTCTCGGCGATTTCGGGCTCGACAATTGCCACCACCGCGATGCTGGGCTCGCTGCTGCTGCCGCAGATGCTGGCGCGCGGTTATGACCCGAAAACCGCGATGGGACCGACGCTCGCCATCGGCGGCGTCGATATCCTGATCCCACCGTCCGGCCTTGCGGTCTTGCTGGGTAGCCTGGGCGGGATTTCCATCACCGGCCTCCTGGTCGGGGGTATTGTGCCGGGCCTTATCCTGGCTGCGCTGTTCATCGGCTACGTGGTGCTGCGTTGCTGGATCAATCCAAGTCTCGCGCCGGTGTCCGACGATGAAGGCATCAAGCTGGAGCGGCCATGGCTGAATCTTGTGGTTACCGTGGCGCCGCTGATCCTGATCTTCGGCGTGGTCGTCTTCAGCATGACCGAGGGTTGGGCGACGCCAACCGAGTCGTCGGCGCTCGGCGCGCTCGGGACGATTATCCTCGCCGCCTGCTACCGTAGCCTGACCCCTCAAAATCTCTGGAAGGCCTTCCTCGGCACGGTCTCGATTTCCGGGTCGCTCCTGTTCATCATCGTCGGCGCCACCACGTTTGCGCAGCTCCTCAGCTTTTCCGGTGCGACGGCGGGACTCGTGGCACTGATCGAGGGCGCGCAGCTCACACCCAACGTCATCATGATCGGCATGCTGGGCATTCTCATCCTGCTTGGCTTCTTCATCGATCAGACCAGCATCATGATGATCACCTTGCCCTTCTATATGCCGCTGTTGCGGTCGATGGGTGTGGATCTTGTCTGGTTCGGCATTCTCTATCTGCTCTGCATGCAGATCGGCCTCCTCACCCCGCCATTCGGATTGCTGCTGTTCGTGCTGAAGGGTGTGGCGCCGCCGCATATCACCATCGGCATGGTCTATCGTGCCGCAATCCCGTATGTCTGGCTGACGGTTCTGATGATGATCCTGATCTTCATCTTCCCGCAGATCGTAACCAGCTTTGTGCCGGATTAGGCAACGGACGCGATGAAGGCCCCGCGATTTCTCTATCGACGGCCCGATACGCTCGAGGAAGCGCTGGCGCTGCTTGCCGACAACGCAGGCGAGGCGCAGGTGCTGGCCGGTGGGCAGAGTCTCATGCCGACGCTGAATATGCGGCTCTCGTCGCCGGGCATGCTGGTCGACATCAACCGGATCGCGGGTTTGCAGGACATCGCCGAGCGCGGTGATGCAATTCACCTCGGGGCCCTGGTTCGTCACCGTGAGGTCGCGGAATCCGATCTGATCGCGAGGCGCGTGCCGCTGGTGGCGTCGGCCATGACCCACGTCGCGCACATGGCGGTTCGCAATCGCGGCACGACCTGTGGGAGCCTGGCGCTTGCCGATCCCTCAGCGGAAATGCCGGCGGTTGCCGTGCTCCTGAACGCGACGATCCATCTCGACAGCAAAGCCGGAAAGCGTGATGTGGCCGCTCGCGCCTTCTTTCAAGGTCTGTACGCAACGGATCGCGCCGAGGACGAGATGATCACCGGCGTCACCTTTCCCTCGGCGGCCCAAGACGCGTGCTTCCATTTTCAGGAGCTGAGTCGCAGGCATGGCGATTTCGCCGTTGTCGGCATTGCCGTGAAGGGACGATCGCGCAACGGCCGCATCGAGGACGTCGAAGCCGTGATCTTCGGATCGGAGGCCACGCCGCTTGTATCATCCGCCTCAGCATCCATCAGCATCGCGCCGGACACGCCTGACACGACGTTGCACGAGATGGCCCATTCTATAACGGCCGAGATGGACCCGATCGCCAATCATCAGGGGCGGCCTGAGACCAAACAGCATCAGGCCGCCGAATTGCTGAAGCGCGCCTTTGCCGAATTCCGGATGATCGCCAATGTCTGATCAGCCTGACGAGCGACATGCGATTTCGTTCGTTCTCAATGGCGCGGCCATCAGCGCGCAGGTCGATGCCCGCACGCATCTCGGGGACTTCATCCGGCACAGCCTGGGCAGAACCGGAACGCATATCGGCTGCGAGCACGGCGTCTGCGGCGCCTGCAACGTGATGGTCGACGGGCGTTCGATGCGGAGCTGTCTGATGCTCGCGGTACAGGCCGATGGTTGCCATATCGACACCGTCGAGGGTCTCACAGCGAACGGTGTCGTCGCGGATCTGCAGGACGAATTTGTCCGACGTAACGCGCTGCAATGCGGATATTGTACGCCCGGCATGCTGGCGACAGCAGCCGAGATGCTGCGCGGTCCCACGCTTTCGCGCGAGGCTATCCGAAACGGGCTGTCCGGAAATTACTGCCGCTGCACCGGCTATCAGGCGATTGTCGACGCCATCGAGGCAGTCATGGTTCGCCGCTCAGAGGCTGCGTTGTGACAAAGGTCGAGGGGCTTGTCGGTGCGCGTATTGCGCGCCCTGAAGCGCGCCGGCTCGTCGAGGGCCGGGGCCGGTATACCGATGACATCAATGCCGGCGCCAGCCATGTGGCGTTTCTGCGCAGCCCGCACGCGCATGCAACGATCAATGAAATCGACATCCAGGCGGCCGCATCCGCCCCGGGGGTCATCGCCGTCGTGACGGCCGCTGATCTGGAGGCCGTCTGCAAGCCCTGGCAAACCAGGCTCGCAGCGTTGCCAAACCATGTGTCGCCTCAGCAATTCCCGCTCGCGCGCCATGAAGTCACCTGGCAGGGTGAGCCGGTTGTTGCCGTGGTCGCGGCGAGCCGCGCGCAAGCGGAAGACGCGATTGAACGAATCGCGGTCGAATGGGGCGAGTTGCCGGCCATCGGCTCGCCGGAGGCCGCAGCGGGTTCACCGGCCAACACGGTCAACAGCGAGCTTGCTGCCAATATCGGTCTCCAACACAATTTCTCCGCTGGCGATCCGGTTGCCGCCTTTGCCGCAGCCGATCTCGTCGTTGAGCACGAGTTCTCGTTCGGCCGCCAAACCGGCGTTACGCTTGAACCGCGGTCCATCCTGGCCGATTTCGATCCGCGCCTGCGCAAGCTGACGGTTCATCATTCGCATCAGGTGCCGAACCAGATGCGCGACATTTTCGCGGCGCAGTTCAGTCTGCCGTTCGGGAATGTGCAAGTTATTGCACCGGACGTCGGTGGCGCCTTCGGCATGAAGCTTGCCGCCTATCCGGATGAAATGGCGGTCGCCGCGATCGCGATCCTGCTCTGCCGCCCGGTGAAATTCGTCGCCGACCGGCTGGAGTCCTTCGTCAGCGACGTGCACGCGCGCGAGATGAAGGTCAAAGCCCGGCTCGCGGTCGATGCGACCGGCGCCATGCTGGCGATGGATGTCTCGGTGCTGCACGGCATGGGCGCCTACTCGTCCTACCCGCGCGGCAGCGTTGGCGAAGGGTTGCAATCGGTCCACATGTCGGCCGCGCCGTATCGGCTCCCAAGCTTCAACGGCCGGCTGAGCAGCTTCTTCCAGAACAAGACACCAAGCGGGGTGCTGCGTGCGGTCGGTCAGCCGATTGCCTGTACCGTCACCGAACAGCTGATCGACCTCGCGGCGCGCGGCCTGGGTGTCGATCCGGCGGCGCTGCGCCGGCGCAACTATGCTGCATCCGGCGAGAAGCTGTCCCGCAGCGTTGCCGGCATTGTTCTGAGCGAATTGTCTCTGGGGCACTGCCACGACCGGCTGCTGTCGCTGATGAACTACGACGCGCTGCGTACCGAGCAGCGCGCCCTCCGCGCACGCGGCATTTATCGCGGGATAGGCCTCGCGGCTTTCATCGAGCAGACCGGCGTCGGACCGCAGCTCTATGGTCCGCTGGAGGTCCGCGTCTCCGCGCACGAAACGTGCCGTCTGTCGCTTGAGCCGAACGGCGAGATTCGGTGTGCGACCAGCGTAACCGATCAGGGACAGGGAACGCTGACCGCGTTGCGCCAGATCGTCGGCACGACCCTGGGCGTCGGCATCGATGCGGTGGATGTCATCGCCGGCGACACGACAGCCGCACCGTTCGGCGGTGGTGCCTGGGCTTCGCGCGGCACGGCGCTGGGCGGCGAGTCGGCGCTGCTGGCAGCGCGTCAACTTCGGGCCAGCGTCCTCGCAATTGCCGGATCGATGTTGCAGGCGAAGCCCGACGATCTGCGGATCGAGGCCGGGATGATCGTCAACGCCGCTGGTCTCGCCCAGCTCTCGCTCGCGGATGTCGCAGCGGCGGCGCATTTCAGGTCGCACACGATTCCGCTGGACGAACTTCCGCCGCTCGATATCACCGAGCGCTACACCTCGCGCAACCTGCCATATCTGGCATCGAATGGCGTGCAAGCGGCCCATGTCGAGGTCGATCCGGGTCTCGGCACAGTCAAGCTGCTCGGCTTCTGGGTGGTCGATGACTGCGGCACCGTGATCAATCCATTGCTGGTGGACGAGCAGATTCGGGGTGGCGTCGTGCAGGGCATCGGCGCGGCGCTTTACGAAGAGTGTATCTACAACGAAAGCGCGCAGCTCGAGAACGGAACGCTGGCAGACTATCTCGTACCGATGGCCGGAGAGATGCCGGACATTCAGGTTGCGCATATCGAGACGCCGATCAGCGAGACCCAGCTCGGTGCGCGCGGCGTGGGCGAGGCCGGGACGGTTGCTGCTGCGGCCGCGGTTTGGGGCGCGGTGAACGATGCGCTCTCCCCGTTCGGCGCAGCCGTCACGCGGCAGCCGATCACGCCGGAGCACGTTCTGGATGTGCTTGCGGCAGTAACGCGCGATCGCAACTCCTAACCACAGCTGTAACGGCTGGCTCGAACGCAACCGACGGCAGCGGGCGGTTCTTGCCTGGGCCATGATTGCGTAACACCGGAGCGACACCCAGGTGATCAACGCCCCGTATCGGTGTCGGGGCAGATCCAACCGCCGGTGACGAGTGTCGCGGATCAAACAAAGGCCCAGCCATCGCTACGATGCCAATCGCAACAAAAAAGCCCGCCGGCGCGTGGCGCTGGCGGGCTTTGATTTGGTTGCGGGGGCTGGATTTGAACCAGCGACCTTCAGGTTATGAGCCTGACG
>JAESGN010000120.1_pt1 | contig 201844 bp, 206 predicted proteins | sample 9269731 | NCBI WGS metagenome assembly JAESGN01 (sample SAMN15720683, study PRJNA650826) | algae metagenome | isolation source: Mojavia pulchra JT2-VF2 and co-occurring heterotrophs from desert soil | place: USA: Cadiz Valley, Joshua Tree National Park, CA | collected 1998-06-08 | reverse complement strand
CGCCGGCGGCACCACCCTTGACGCCGAAATTGGGTCCGAGCGAGGCCTCGCGGATGCAGACGACGGCCTTCTTGCCGATGCGGTTCAAGCCATCACCGAGACCAACCGTGGTGGTGGTCTTGCCTTCGCCGGCCGGCGTCGGGTTGATGGCGGTGACCAGGATCAGCTTGCCGTCCTTGTTGCCTTTGACCGACTTGATGAACTCGGCCGAGATCTTCGCCTTGTCATGGCCGTAGGGCAGAAGATGCTCGGTCGGGATGCCGATCTTGGCACCGATCGCCTGGATCTGCTGCTTCTTCGCGCCACGCGCAATCTCGATGTCACTCTTGTATTCGGCCATATCCGGTGATCTCCCAAATCATCTGGCGAGCCATTCGCCGTCGGTGTCGTGCGGCATAGAAGCCGAGTGTGGGTCGTTTCCGCCGTCTCAAAACAGCCGCGCAATACGCGAAATGCGACAGGCTTATCTGGAGCGAATAGTGAATAGGGAGTAGCGAATAGCGAACGGCACGGCAGTGCCTGCCGGCCAGCTTGCGACATAACCACAACCGGCTAACTTCATTCGCTATTCGCTATTCGCTATTCGCTATTCGCTATTGCGCCAGCACGTTGCTGATTTCGACCAGGTTCGAGCGGACGCGCAGGACATAGAAGCCCATCGTCGTCAGATGCGTGGCGAAGATGCCTGTTTCATCGCTGTTGGCGATAAGCCATGGCTGGATGCGCAGGGCGGAGACGAACTGGGCATCCATGGTGTCCCACAGGCTCTTGAGATTCTTCTGCTTGAGCACGTCCTCGTAGTCGGCCTGTGCTGCCATCATCAATCCGTAGTAGGCATAGAGCTGGCCATAGGCGAACCAGAAGCGGTCATCCGCACGCGGGTCGAAGAAACCGTAATTGTAGTTCTCCGCCCGGTCCTTCAGGATCGCCGAGGTCGAGCCGATGTCGGATGCGATACGGTCGAGATACTGTTTGAGATTGTCGGCGCGGGCATCGAAGACCGCCTGGCAGGCGCCGAGCCTGTCATTGAAGGCGCGCAGCTTCTTGATGGCGTCACGATAGTAGCTCGGCGTCGGCGTCTTGGGGCCGAACGGGCTCAAGCCGAAATACCAGGTATATTCGTCGAACTGCAGGTTGCCGCGCGCATCCTGGAGGTCGCCGTCGATCTGCGAGGTGGTGCGGACACGGCCCATATTGTCGGCGAGTTCGGTGGCGGTGCGCCGCACCGCCTGGTTGATGCCACGCTGGAACGAGGCCTTGTTGTCCATGAACGGCGTCTTGTCCCAGTCGTAGCCGAACAGGCCGACCTTGTAGAGGATCATCGACGAGATCCAGGCGTTCTGGTTCACGTTGAAATCGGTCAGATCGGCAGCGACGTCTGCAATTGCAGAGCGTCCACACGATTTGGTCGTGTCGGTGCCGCCACCGGCGGTCACCTGTTCGCCCGCCGAGACATTGCGGCTTTCGAACTTGTACTTGTCGACATAGTTCGTATCGAAATTGTTCCACCACTGCGTGGCGTAGAAGAAATTGGCGTAGAGAGCCAGGAGGATCAGCAGGCCGACACCCACCAGCGTCTTCAGGATCCAGCCGCGCTGAAAATACCAGCGTCCCACCCACATGAACGGCCACAGGACGATACCGATCAGCAGGCCGATGCCGCGGCCGATCCACTGGAATATCCGGGTGATGAAATTCACGATCGGATCTAGCATGCCGTGGCACCCCCTAGTCGGTCAGGCCATAGAGACGGTTTCTGAACGTCTCCTTGTCCCTGAGATATGTGGTTTTCAGGACGTCGACAACATGGGACCGCCAGGCCTCGCTGAAGCCTTCATAGTCCTTGTAGAAGCCCTGTTTGTTGAAGACGTACCGGGCAACGAAATCCGACGGTACGAAATCCGAGATCAGCCGGTTGGTCAGCCAGGCATCGGCATGCCTCGGTTTTGCGCGCACGACCAGGAAGCGCTGCCGGGGTTGCACATCCTCGATCTTGAGCTGGCCGAGCTGGCCGATCTCGCGCTTGGCGGCATTCAGGAAGGGAAAGTCGCCGTCGCGGTTGATCGTTGAAGCGTTGTTGTGGATCCAGGTCTGCAACCAGACCTTGTCGACGCTGGACAGATTGCGATCCGGATCGGACTGCCAGATCAGGTTGCGTACCACCATTTCGGCACGGTGCTCGAGATAGCCCGAGCTTTCAATCCAGGAGGCGCGGGGCAACTCGATACGACCGCTGGAGGCGAGGAAGCGGAAGACGGCATCAGGATCCTTGATGGAGAGGTAGCTCACCTGCCACGGTCGCGAGCGCCGGAACCCGGGCGCGGCTGGATCGCCGATCACGGTGGTCACATCGGGGTCGACGAAAACGTAGAGCCCACCGAAATGGCTCGTCCAATAGGCGTTGTGGCGGAAAATGACCTGGTCGGGCACCAGCGCGTTTTCGCGGATGTCGCCGGTAACCTTGGCTAGCTCCACCATGCGTTCCAGCATCTTGTTGTCGCGCCAGGCATCGGGTTCCTGCTTCAGCCGATCGACCAGCGTGCCGAGTTCCGAGGCCTTGCCGAGGACGTCCTCAGCCGACAGGACACGGAACTCCACCTGGTTGATGGAGAGCAGGTCCTCGATGTCATTCACCGTCGAGACCGAATCCTCGATCTCACCATAGATGACATCCTTGATGGTCAGAGCATCGATGGCGCGGCTGTTCTTCGACATGAACTCGAACATCAGCTGCGAGGTGTTCGAGAAAGCCGTGTGCACGACCGGCAGGTCAATCTGGGCAGGCGTAAGGATGATGAAACGGCGGTTGATGCCGTTCGGGTCGAGGTAATCGTAGTCACCGCATTCCTCGGCGATTTCGGGCGAGAAGCCGGTGCGGTCGACGTGAAAGCTCTTCAGCTTGGTCGGCTTGAAACCGAACGCCTTCAGTGCCTTGTTGTAGCGGTCAACGAGATGCGGCTCGTCGATGGGCAACAGGCGGCCGTAGATGAGTTCGTTGTCGCGCAGGAGGTCCATCAGATTTGAGGGCCCAGTGTCATGTCCAAGATGGTGGCCGGTATTCCGAATGCGAGCATCCATTTGGCATATTGCCAGAACAGCAAGAGCGCTGCTTTGAAGAAGCGGAAAAAATTGGGGTTGGCTCCTGTCAATTCCACAGGAGTGCGACGAGCGGACATGTAAGCTGCAGCAAACTCCCTGCATGTCTCGCGATTGCGATATGTCGCGACAGCAAGCACGATGAGAAGCATGAAAAACATATTCTGCCTGACATAGTGTATGTAAAAATCTGACATCGCGTCCATCAGTTCGCCCACAGCCCCTTCTTCTTCAATTCCTCCATCTCCCTTGCTGCCCTTTCGCGCAGGCGGGCGTCGCGCAGCAGCCGGTCGACTGCCGCATCGTCGGACTTGTCGGCGTAGCGGAATTCGGAATCGGCGTAGCGGTTGATCTCCTGCATGATAATCGTCATGTCGAACGGGCGGCGCAGCTCCTCGATCATCGCCTTTTTGTCGTCGTAGCTCTTGTGCATGAAGGCTTCCGGTTTTTCGAACCACTCATCGGGCAGTTCGATGTCCATGGCGCGCATCTTGATGGCGTCGGTGACGTTCTTGATGGCGCGGCCGGTGAAGCGCGGCTCGGCCTCCTTGATCAGGTGCAGGTAGCCGCCGACATCTTCAAGCGTCTTCGGTTCGCCGCTTTCCTTTATGAAGCGGTCATAGACCTTCAGCAGCCCGTCTTCATGCGGCTTGTCGTGACCTTCATAGGCTTCCGCCACGGCGCGCTGGATCTCCTGGGCGGCATAAAGCTTGTGGTCGCCGAGCGGAATCTTGTGGTTCTTTCCGGCCAGCAGCACGAAGATGTCGATGTAGTCGTCGCGGGTCTGCGGGCCGTCGACCAGCCAGCGCGCGCCGGCGCGCTGGCGTAGCGCGTCATCGACATTTTCGGGGTAGTTGGAAAACATGCCGAAGGCGCAGTTGCCGCGTACCACCGTGCCGGCGCCTGCGAAGGCGTCCATCAGGACGCCGGTGATTTCCTGCTGCCCGGCGGAAGCGCGGTCGTCGGAGCGCTTGGCCGCCACCTGGTCGATGTCGTCGATGGTGCCGAAGCCGATAGCGCGCGGATTGAGCACGTTGTTGATGAACTGCCGGCAGTTCTGGCCGGACTTGCCCTGGTAGGACGAGATCTGGTCGACGCCGAAATTCTCGTAGGCGAAGGGATAGCCGGCGACCTTGCAATAGTCGTTGACCAGGCCGGCGATCATCTGGATCAGCGTGGTCTTGCCGGTGCCCGGAGCGCCGTCGCCGATGAAGGTGAACAGGAAGCCGCCGAGTTCGACAAACGGGTTCAGCTCCCGGTCGAAGTCGTAGGCCATCAGCATCTTGGCCAGCTTCACCGACTGGTATTTTGCGATGTGATTGCCGACGACCTCTTCGGGCTTCTTGAAGGTCATCACCAGCGGTTTCGACTTTTTGCCGGGCGCTACGTCGAAGCCGTCAATGGTGAAGTCGTCGGTGTCGATGCGAAGATGCGTGTTCTCGAAGGCGCCAAGCCCGTCGAAGCGGGCCTTGCGTGCAAGCAGGCCATCGATGCCGACGCGCGCGAAACCCTTCGCACGGGTCAGGAGATCGGCGTCGTCTTTGGTGCCGGCGAGAGCCTTGTCGATGCCGGCGACAAGGGATTTCACCGCATCCTGCGGTGTGTCGAACACGAAGTCCGGCTCGGCAATGTCGTTCGGCGCTTCACCATCGCTGTCGATGAGTTGAGCCAGATAGGAAGCAAAAGCGAAAGCGGCGACATAGGCCGAAGCGGAAAGCAGTTTCTTGAATTGCGTGGCCTGGTCGCCCTCGAGCGGCGAACGCGCGTTCTGCGCCTGCAGGCTTTCAAGGTCGGTCGAGCGCGCGAAGATGTCCGAGACCGCCAATGCCACGGCAATGCCGCGTCGGGCACGATAAAGCAGCGTGTGTTGCGGGATCGACATCAACTGGTCGTCCGGCCGAATGGAGGCAACCGTTTTCTGCAGCTCGACCTCGCGCGTCTTGCGCAGCGATCCGGTCGAAACCGTGGAGACGAAGCGGCGACCCGTGCCTGCAAGCGCAGTGCCGGATTCGCCGGACGAATCCTCCAGCACGACAATGCGGGTGATGAAGCTCTGCGCGGTGGCGCGGTGCTTCTCGATGTCGGCTTCGGGAATGGTGGTAAGCCCGGTGTCCATTCGATCCCTCGTTACGCAGTCTCGGTCAGGCGGTCAGACGTCGGAAATCACCCGCCCGCCGGACAGGATGTGCACCTTGTAGCCGCTGAATATCTTCTGGGCTTCACCGGCAGCGTAGAGCGCCTGATAGGCTTCGTGCGGTACCAGTGCGTGGTTCTCGAAACTGGAGACACCCTGCCGTGTCGCTTCCAGATCGTCGGTGTTGATGAAGAATTCCTGCGTTGTCTTCTCGCTTGAGAAAAGGCCGCGGCGGCCAGGCTTTTCCCCCTTCGAGTAGACTTCCTGGATGGTCCAGGTGAGCAGCCAGGCATTTTCCGGCTTGCGCACCTTGGCAAGCACCTCGGTCACCGTCGAATTGTTGTCGGTGATGCCGGCGGAATAGAAGGGGCCAAGAACCACGCGCCGCAACTGCTTGGGATGCAGCGGCTCGAAATCCTTGTCGAGGTTGACGGCGATCGTCAACGGAGACAACGAGTAGGACGAATTCTTTTCGGTGAAGTCGTCGAAGCGCCGCGCAAGGTCAGGGTTCAGCAGACCGTCCACGGGCAAGGGAATCTCGACCTTTTCATTCAGTCGACCATCCTTGCCGACCAACTGGCGTACGATGTCGTCGGAGGAATCCTCCACGGTCACCATATAGACCAGCGGCAGGTTGGCGGTGCCGTCGAAACTTGCCCAATGCACGAGATAATAGGGCAGGCCGGACTTCGGATTGACCGAGACCTTGGCGGTCTGTGCCATCGTGAAGGGACCGAAGGTCTCACCGCTCTTGATGTCTTCCAGGTAAAGCCGCTCCGCCATCGACTTCTGCAGCGTCGTCGGGAATTCCTTGTGGCGCAGGATAAAGTCGGCCATTTCGGCGCGCAGCTCGCGCGCTGATGGAATAGTGGCCAGCCGGCTGTCGGCCTGGCGCCGGTCGTTCTCCAGTTCGAGCAGGTTCTGAAAGACCGGATAGCCACTTTCGGCGCGGGAGATCTTGAATGTCTCCATGAAGCCGAGACGGTTGCGCCAGCAGGTGAAGGATTTGTCGAGGCGGCTGATGTACTCGGCCACGATCTTGGCGACGATGCCATGCCGGTAGAGCGGCGAGCGATCGTCGCGCATGAAAATCTCGAGACCGGACAGGGCAGCCGTTATGGCCGAGAAATAACGCTCGGCCGCATCGGTTTCGGTGCTCATGCCTTGGCTCCCTTCCACGTGAGGGGAGCAAGGTGATTGGTGAGGTTACAAAAAGGCATCGATGAAAGCGAACTGTCCTGCCGTGCCGCGGTCAGGACTGAACATAGTTCGCTGAATTGTGCTTCTTCATGACTTCGTCGAAGCGGCGGGCGAAGGCGTCGTCGGCCAGCTTCTTGCGGCGCTGGATGTCGGCGGTCGCTACCATGTTCTTCTCGTGCATTTCGAGCAGGTCGCCAATGTGTTTCTGGGCGGCGGCGCCAATGCCGGCCATCGTCTCTTCTGCCGTGGTATCCACCTGCGAGCCCAGCGTGTTGATCTTGTGCGCGACGTCCTGCTGGGCAGCCGTCTTCAACGAATCTTCCAGCGCCTTGTAGAGCACGATGCGCTGTTCGGTATCGATGGTCAGCTTGTTGATCAGTGTCGACTGTGCGGCAATCTGATTGTTCAGCGAATCCACGAAGGTCTGGAACATGGACGTGTAACGCTCCAGCGTCTGACTCGCCGCGAGCAATTCCTGTTCCTTGGCCTGGCGCTCGTTGTATTCCGTGGCGAGCTTGGTGCGGTCGCTCTCCAGCGCTGTGCGATCCTTCTGGCTGGTCGAGGCGGCGATCTTGTTTTCGATGTCGAGCAGCAGCGGATTCAGCTCCTGGATGCGCTTCTGAACGGCTTCGAGTTCCGCCATGGTCGCCTTGCGACGTTCGATCACTTGCGAAAGACTGGTCTCGGAAGTCTTGTAGCGCTGGTCGAGCACTTCCTTCTGCGCCTTCAGGATGCCGACGATCGTGTCGGACTTGGCCAGAAGTTCCTGCAGGTTGCCGGCAAGCGACATGTTGCGCACGCGGTCGGTCCGCAGGCGCTGCTTCTTCTGGGCCGAAAAGATACCGACGAAGCTTTCCCAGCCGGTGTAGTTCTTCATGCTCTCGAATTCGGAGCCGAAGACATTGGTCGCGTCTTCAAGGCCGATGATGAGATCGGCGATGTTGGCTTCCATCGTCTTCTGCTGCTTGAGAACGTCCTGGATGCGGGCGTTCTCGATATCGAAATTGGCGTCACCGATCTTCTGATCGGCCTTGGCGAGCGTGTCGAGCACCGTGCCGGATTGCTCGATCTTTGAACGCATGTCCTCGACGACCTGCCTGGTCTTGGCAATTTCGGTGTCGAAGTTCTGCAATGTCGCCATCAGATCCCCCTAGCGGTGGCAAACCCAAAACTGCGCATGGCAGCCTGCGGCGAATATATGTGGCGCGCTTGGCGATTGAAAGACACAAGCGTTGCTTTCGCTGCGGAGGATCATCTCCGACAGCGATGCCTGGGATAATTGCCCATGGACTACGGCTTCGGATCGGCTTTCAGATAAGCGATGACATTGGCGATCTCGGCATCGTCCTTCAGCCCCATGTAAGCCATCTTGTTGCCTGGCACCTTCTGTTTCGGGCTGCGCAGATATTCGGCCAGCGACGTGTCGTTCCAGACGAGGCCTGCGGCGCCGGCGTCCTTCATGGCCTGTGAATATTTGGCGAGATAGCTTGGTGCGGTGCCGGCTGTCCGGCCAAAGACGCCCATCAGATGCGGTCCGAGCCTGTCCTTTTCCGATGTGGCGTCATGGCAGGCCATGCATTTGTTGAACACCTTCTTGCCAGCGACCGCATCGCCATCCGCGAGCGCGGGCAGGGCAATGAGCGTGGTGAGAATGGCGATGGCTGGGCCGAGTGCCTGGCGTTTCATGATCGTTCCTCGGATGGACTGTGACGCTGTCAGCGTATCAGCAGCTGCCGGCGAACGGCCATAGTACTCTTGGCCGCAGCTTGTAGCCCAACTCGGTAAAAATGCGTCTCATGGACGCGAAAAACCGATGAAATCGTCGGGCTGCGCACGGCCCATTTCCTCTTCCCAGTGACGCCGGCAGAGCGAAACATAGATGTCCTTGCCGATCGCCACCTGCTCGCCCTGCCGGGCGACTTTACCGTCGGGGCCGAGACGCACGACCATTGTCGCCTTGCGGCCGCAGCGACAGATCGTACGTACCTCGCGCAGGTCGTCGGCTATGGCCAGCAGCGCGCGCGAACCGGTGAAAAGATTGCCCTGGAAGTCGGTGCGCAATCCGTAACACATGACCGGAATGCCGAGCCGGTCGGCAACACGGGCAAGCTGCCAAACCTGCTCTTCTTCCAGGAACTGTGCCTCGTCGATGAAGACGCAGTGGACTGTGGTGTGCTCGTGGTGCTCGGCAATGCGGGCGTAGAGGTCGTCGCCACCACGGAACATCTCCGCCTCCGCTTCCAGGCCGATGCGCGAGGAGATGAAGCCCGTGTCGCCCTTGCGGTAGTGGCCGGCCACGAACAGCATCGTGGTCATGCCGCTTTCGCGATAATTGTAGGAAGCCTGCAAGAGCATGGTGGTCTTGCCGGCGTTCATGGTTGCGTAATTGAAGTAGAGCTTGGCCATGACCCTTTATGCAGAAGTTGACGGCGGCGGGGAGAGGCGCTTTCGGACCTTCCACCAAAAAAGCTCGGCCGTGTCGCTGATCGGCCAATGCGCGCCGTCAATCGTATCTCCTGGTGCTTGAAACAACACAAGAATGGTGTTTGGCTGACACAACAAGGCCAGGCGCAGGAATCCGCTTCGCCAAACAAACACAATGGGAGAAAGTTCATGTTGCGCATGAAGTCTATCGTCGCAGGATTCGGCCTGGCTGCCTTGCTGTCCACCAGCGCGGCCTTCGCCGGCGATGCCGCAAGCTGCAAGAAGGTGCGTCTGTCGGATGTCGGCTGGACCGATATCCAGGCGACCACGGGTGTTGCATCCGTGCTGCTCACCGCGCTTGGCTACGAGCCGGAGGTCATCCAGCTCTCGGTGCCGGTCACCTATGCCTCGCTGAAGAACAAGGACCTCGACGTCTTCCTCGGCAACTGGATGCCGTCGATGACCAACGACATCAAGGACTATACCGCCGACGGTTCGGTCGAGACCATTTCGGAGAATCTTTCGGGCGCGGGCTACGGCATCGTCGTGCCGACCTATGTTGCCGACGGTGGCGTGAAGACACTGACCGATCTCGGCAAGTTCAAAGACAAGTTCGAGGGCAAGATTTACGGCATCGAGGCCGGCAATGACGGCAATCGCATCATCCTCGACATGATCAAGAATCCGGCCGACAACCTGCAGGGCTTCGAACTGGTCGAATCGGAGGCCGGCATGCTGACGCAGGCCGAGCAGTCGATCAAGGACAACAAATGGATCGCCTTCCTTGGCTGGACGCCGCATCCGGTGATGGGTGCCATGAAGATCACCTATCTCGACGGCATGGGTGACTCGGGCTTCGGCGCGGCGACCGTCTCGACCAATGTTCGCAAGGGCTATCTGCAGGAGTGCCCGAATGCGGGCGCCTTCATCAAGAACCTGAAGTTCAATCTGGATATGGAAGGCCAGATGATGGACGGCATCCTCAAAGGCGGCAATGCCAACGACGTCGCAAAGGACTGGCTGAAAAAGAACCCGGACGCCGCAACGCCCTGGCTTGCCGGCGTGACGACCTTTGATGGTGGCGACGCCGCTGCTGCCGTGAAGAGCGCGATCGGCGGCTGACCGAAATCGCTCTTGCGGGCGACATGATAGGGCAGCCGCTCGTCGGGGGCTGCCCTTTTTTGCAGGCTGTGACAAGATAACGATGCCCCGAAGGTGGGACGGAGGCATGACGAGGGAGGGCAGATGGATCCCGTTTCGAATTTCCTGGTCGCTTGGAAAATACCGGTCGGCTTGTGGGGAAAAGCGTTCTTCACGTTCCTCACCGACAACTTCAACACCATCTTTCGCGGTTTCTCGAACGGGCTGAACACGCTGCTCGACGGCATCGTCAATCTGCTTTTGATGATGCCGCCTGTTGTTGTCGTCCTGTTGATCGCGCTGCTTGCGTGGTGGCTGCAGCGCTCCAAGGCACTGGCGATCGGCGTCTTGCTCAGCCTGCTCTTCATCATCAACCAGGGCCTGTGGAAACAGACCGTCCAGACTCTCGTTCTCGTCGTTGCCGCCGCCGCCGCCTCCATGGCGATCGGGGTGCCGCTTGGCATCTGGGCTGCGCACAAGCCGAAGGTGTACAGGGTCATGCTGCCGGTGCTCGACCTGATGCAGACGCTGCCGACCTTCGTCTATCTGATCCCGGTACTCACCCTGTTCGGACTTGGCAACGCGCCGGGTCTCATCGTCACCATCATCTTCGTCATTCCGACGGCGGTACGCCTCACTCACCTTGGCGTCACCTCGGTGCCGAAGGCGATCATCGAGGCAGGTGAGGCCTTTGGGGCCACCAAACGTCAGCTTCTGTGGAAGGTCGAATTGCCGGCTGCGTTGCCGACCATCATGGCGGGGCTGACCCAGTGCATCATGCTGTCGCTATCGATGGTGGTGTTCGCCGCGCTGATCGGGGCCGGCGGTCTCGGTACCGAAATCAACCGCGCCCTTGGCTCGCGCAAGATCGACCTTGGACTTGAAGCTGGTCTTGCAATCGTGGTGCTGGCGATCGTGCTCGACCGCATGACGCGTATCGGCGTGGGAGGCAAGAAATGACTGTCGCCGTCGATTTCAAGAATGTCGATATCGTCTTCGGCCCGGATACGCGCGATGCGCTGGCAATGGTCGACAAAGGAGCAACCCGCGCGGAGATCCTGGAGCAGACTGGCAATGTGCTGGGCTGTGCCGGGGCCAACCTCACCGTCAATGAGGGTGAGATCTCCGTGCTGATGGGCTTGTCCGGCTCCGGCAAGTCGACGCTGCTGCGCGCCGTCAACCGGCTCAACATCGTCAGCCGCGGCCAGGTGATGGTGAAGAACGGCAACGGCATGGTCGATGTCGTCTCCTGCGACGAGGCGACATTGCGCCAATTGCGCCAGCACCAGGTCGCCATGGTGTTCCAGCAATTCGGCCTTTTGCCCTGGCGCACGGTGGAGGAAAATGTCGGTTTAGGCCTTGAACTTGCCGGTGTGCCGGAAGCTGAACGCAAGACGCGCGTGGAAAAGCAGCTCAAGCTCGTCAATCTCGATGCCTGGGCAAAGAAATATGCGCACGAGCTGTCCGGCGGCATGCAACAGCGCGTCGGGCTGGCGCGTGCCTTCGCTACCGAAGCGCCGATCCTGTTGATGGACGAGCCGTTCTCGGCGCTCGATCCGCTGATCCGTACCAAGCTGCAGGACGAGTTGCTGCAACTGCAGAAGACGCTGAAGAAGACCATCATCTTCGTCAGCCACGATCTCGAGGAAGCGCTCAAGATTGGCAGCACGATCACCATCATGGAAGGCGGGCGCATCGTGCAGTCCGGCCCGCCGGAAGACATCGTTCTAAAGCCGGCCAACGACTATGTGCGCGAGTTCATCTCCAACGTGAATCCGCTTTCTGTGCTGACTGCCTGGAACGTCATGCGCGATCGTCGCGACCTGGAAACCGCGGATGATGGCTGGATCTGGCTCGACCGCCGCAAGACGACGCGGTTCAAGATCGATAGCCACGGACTGGTGGCTGCCGCGGAACGCGATGGCAAGCCGGCGGTTTGGATTTCCTGCGCCGACGTGGAACGCCAGCCCGACGAGGCCTCGCAAGTATTCTGGGCGACGCCCGGAACGTCGCTGAAGACGGTGATGCTTGCGATGCATCGTTCGCAGACTGCGCCGGTGGCACTGTTCGACGACCAGTCGCGCTTCGTCGGCGCCATCGGTATTCGCGACGTGCTGTCGGCTGTTCTGCGACGCTAGAGCAATTCCGCGTTTCCGTGAAAGCGGAAACGTTCCAGGAACATCAGGCAGGCCGTATCGCTCCTGAAGTTCCGCTGTGCGCAGGTCGTCCTGCAGCGCATTCGAATATAAGCATGTTGTGCCAGAGCTTCCTCACCCGGTGGTCCATCGGGGCAGGCCAAGCTTGCTGGCCTTCGATTCCGACCCATATCGCTCGTCCGGTCTCCTGGAGGGAATGAGATGAGTGTCCGGAATGCTCCTGCTGCAGTTCGTATCGCATATTGGTTCTGGATCGTCGCGATCATCACCGCGCTGACCGAACTGGCCGCCCGTTTCCTGAGTGATCCGCGCGGGCCGATGCAGGCCATTTCCGAGAGCGGCACCGAACTTGCGGTCCGCACCTGTGCCTATGTGCTGCTGTTTTTGCTGTCGACGTTCATGCGGCGCGGCTCGAACGTTGCGCGTCACCTGCTGACGCTGATCTATGGCGGCCTCGGTACGCTTTCCCCTGGTGCTGGAACCGATCATGTGGCTCGTGGACGGTGGCGATGCACTGAGCTTCATCAGTGAGGCCGGTCTTGCGATGTGGTCGATCATCATCAGCCGCATCCTGCATATCTTGGCCGTCTGGGGCGGCGTCATCTTCGCCTACCGCAGTGACGCCGGTGCGTACTTCCGTCGCGCGCCGGCAGCTTGGACGGCCTAGGGGGCAAGAGGCAGGCGCAGTTCGGTCTGAAGCCCACCTTCGGGATGGTTTGACAGATAGATTTCGCCGCCGGCAGCGCGAGCAATGTTGCGGGCGATCGTCAAGCCGAGGCCGAGACCACCTGTCTCGCGATTGCGCGATTTCTCAAGCCGGATGAACGGGCTGAACACGGCATCAAGCTTCGCTTGCGGTATGCCGGGGCCTTCGTCGCGGATGACCAGAGCAATCTGGTTGTCCGAATGGTGCAGGCTGAGCTGCGCCCGTTGACCATAGGTCACTGCATTCTGGACGAGGTTGGTGACACATCGCCTGAGCGCGACTGGTCTCGCCCTGCAGATCAATTCGCGCGGAGGCAGTCCGTTGTCATCCAACGTCACGTCCGGGAAACCGTCGGCAATCGACTCCACCAGGGATACGAAATCGATACGCTCGCTTTTCTCCTCGGCAACCTCGAAGGTGGCGAAGTCGATGACGGAGCGGGCGATGTCCTCGATGTCGCCGAGGTCCCTGGCAAGGTCTTCGCGCAGCTTCGACTTGCGCAGCAGCGCAAGCCGCAGGCGCATGCGTGTGAGCGGGGTGCGCAAGTCATGTGCCAGTGCAGCCGCCAGCTGTTCGCGGTCCTCGACATATTCGCGCAGCCGCGACTGCATCACATTGATGGCGCGCGCCGCGGTCCTGATCTCACGGCTGCCGGCTTCGGATATGGCAGGACTTTTCAGATCCTTGCTGATACGCTTCACCGCCGTTTCCATGATCCTGTAGGGCGCGGTCAGGCGGCGGATGGACCAGACCGACATGACCACCACCAGCCCCGCCATGATGCCGTAAAGCGGCAGGCTTTCCGGGCTCAGCACCGGTCCCGGCGGAATGATCGGCTCGGTAAAGTTCAGCCATTGACCGTCGGAGAACTGGATCGAGGCGGTCAGCTTGTCGCTGTGTGCAAACCCGGCGGAGAGCGTCAGCAGATCCTTTTCCACCTGGCCGATGTCGGTGCCCGGCCTGCGCGGCGGCTTTTCGGACTCGGTGGCGGCGTCGCGCCGCACTCTCGCTTCGATAACGCCGAAGCGGGACAGGCGGCTGACCAGGATATCTTCCAGTTCCGCCAGTTGATCGTCCTGGGCGATCGAGGAAGCCACGACCGGTGTGTCTGAAACCGTCAGCGCATAGCTGGTGCTTGCCACCCCTGAAGCCATGCGTTTGCGATCCACAGGTGTCGCCGAATAGAGTAGTTGCACGACAGCGAAGGCACGATCGTTCAACCGATAGTAGTCCACGACGTCGGATGCTGCGGCGCGGTCCCGCGCAACGATGTAGAGGGTTGCAACCTGGCTGACGAGCAGGCTGGCGATCACCACCAACAAGACCCATGCGGGCAGGGTCTGAGGCAGGAATCGCTTCATTCGCTGACGATCTCGGGGATGAACTGATAGCCGCCGCTGCGCACTGTCTGGATCAGCTGCGGCGTCTTCGGATCGTCTTCCATCTTGCGACGCAACCGGCTGACCAGGATGTCGATGCTGCGGTCATAGGCGATGGTGCCATCGCCACCCGAAAGCTCGATGAGCTGATCGCGAGTCAGCACGCGCTGGGCACTTTTGACGAAGGTATGCAGCAGATTGAACTCGGCAGCAGTCAGTTCCACCCGGACATCGCCGGGCGCCACCAGGCTGCGGCGCGAACAGTCCATGGTCCAGCCGGCAAAACGGTAGATCTGCCGAGGCGGCAGGCGCTTTGCCTCGATGACTCCGCCGTTACGCCTCAGCACGGCCCGGATACGCGCCAGCAGCTCGCGCGGGTCGAACGGTTTCGGCAGATAGTCATCGGCCCCCATCTCGAGGCCGACGACACGGTCTGTCGTCTCGTTGACCGCAGTCAGCATGATGATCGGGATGTCCTGGTTGGCGCTCCGTAGTTCGCGGCAGAGTTCCAGGCCGCTCTTGCCCGGCAACATGACGTCGAGGACGACCAGGTCGAAATGACCACGCCGCATGACGGTTTCCATCTCGGTACCGTCGCGCGCCACAGAGGTGCGCAGGCCGCGTTTCTCGAAGAATTCCTGCAGAAGATCGCGGATGCCCCTGTCGTCGTCGACGATGAGAATATGCGGATCGGTTTTCACTCAATACCTGTCTTCTGGACCTGTCTCTCGACCGGCTGCGAGGTCGTGATTTGCGTCATATAGGATAGGGTCGCTCAGGTGTCTTGGCCAGCGGATCGACAAAATGCAGCTAGAGCGTTTCCGTTTTTCACGGAAACGCGGAAATGCTCTAACTCTTTGTTTTTACGCAATTCCGGACGGAAAACCGTTGCACATTTTTCCTGGAATTGCTCCAGAAACAATCCAGAAACAAAATTCAACAAACCGGAAAAACTCCTGAAAAAAATCAATGGCATAACGATAACCGCAGCGGCCAGAACACCGGTCGCGGCGCCTCGCTACAGGGAGATCAGGACCCCGCCATGCCAAGAAGTTCGTATCGATGGATGGGAGCGCTGTTCGGCATTTCGCTCGCCATGGTCGGTGCCGGACATTCGAACGCCGAAGCGGCGATCACCCGAAGCGAACGTTGCAACCGGCTAAGTCGACAGCTCGACGAGGCCATCGAAAACCACGCCCAGGCGGTGCAGGCCGCCCAGGCAAAGGTGCTCCAGAAAAAGGCGACCCGCTACTGCGCCGATCACAAGCAGGCGCAGGGCATCCGGACTTTCGCCAATGCGCTGAAGCTCCTCGGGGTGACACCGGACGATTCCAGCCAGTGAAGCTCGAACCCAGCCTGCGAACAAAGGAAAGCAGATCATGAAAAAGACCCTTCTCTCCGCTCTCGGCCTCACCGTTGCTCTCGCCTTCTCGATGCCGGTTCTCGGCACGTCCGCCGCCAACGCCGCTTCGGCTACCGCGACGACCACGACGACCGCCCCAGCGGCTGCCCCGGCGGCTACCGCCACCACGACCGCCAAGAAGCCGGTCGAGAAGATGGCGGTCAAGAAGGTGAAGAAGCACAAGAAGGCTGCCAAGAAGGCCGAAGCCAAGAAGACGATGTAATTCGTCCTGGCGACCTCGAGGCCGTCTTCGAACCCCCTCACGAAGGCGGCCTTGCAATTTAGGACTAAAACCCGCCGCGGCCATGCGGGCCACAGCGGAAAGGCGCTTCGACGCGCAGGACGGGTTACGCCTGAGTGGCTGCCCGCTGTTCCGCCCCAGCACCAGGGTTCGTGAAGACCGCTGGCAGTCGGCCCTCGGCCGTGCCTTCGGACAGGCCCGCGCAACCAGGAACAACTCCCATGAAGAAGTCCATTCTTTCAGCTCTCGGCCTCGCCGTCGCGCTCGCTTTCGCGGTTCCTGCCCTCGGCACAGGCACAGCAAATGCAGCCGAAGTCGCCAAGCATGTCGTGCACAAGAAGCATCACCGTCATCACAGCGTTGCGCACAAGAGGCATCACGCAAGCAGGCATCACGCCCGCAAGCATCATCGGCATCATGCCCGTCGCCACCATGTCCATATGGCCGCCAAGAAGGCGTGAGCATTCCCGCACAATAGGCTAAGAAAGGCCGCCTTCAGCATCTGGAGAGCGGCCTTCTTTTTTGCCGATGGCCGATGCGCGTGGTTGTCTTCGCTGTCCGACGGCAGAGGCTGAACACCCGGTACCCTAGCGGCCTTCGCGATACCACATGCTACCCATCGCTAGGAGCAACAGACCCAAACCAAGGAAGCCGCCGAAAAGCGGGACGCGCGAGACAGCCTTAAGCACACTGTCATTGGTGGTTCGCAGCCCGATCCAGTCACCACCTGCCGCTTCAGCCTGGTCCCTGATCGGCACAATCGAGGGCAGGGCAACATCAGCGCCGGTACCGGCTGCCACGCGCCGCACGCTGCCGCCGGTGGCCTCGGCCACGGGTTTCAGGATGTTCTCTGTCGAAACGACGTCGCCGAATTCCGGTGCATTGACCGGGCCGACATGTGCCAGTGCGGTGAGATCGCCGCTGGCGACCTGATAGAGGCCGATCTCACTCACTTCGATACTGCCGCTGAAGATGCCGGGTTCCGACTTCTGCAGCTTGATCGTCAGCGCCTTGCCGGATGGCGTGATGATCCGCGCGCTGCCGGGGTCCTCGCTCATGGTCTGGCGACGGACTTCGAGCGTCATGCCTCGACCTTCAGTCGTCAGGCGTTCCTCTTCGAGCTCCGGCTCCTTCATCAGCCAATGCGCGATCCGGCGATAGAGTTGCACATAGGGACCACCGCCTTCGAAACCGCGTGCCCACAGCCAGCCCTGGTCGGACAGCAGCATGCCGACACGACCTTCGCCCTTGCGGTCAAGCACCAGCAGCGGGCGATCGTCGGCGCCTTTCATGACAACCTCGCCCTCCGGCCTGTCGATGCCGATGGTGCGGAACCAGCGTCCCCAGCGTGGTGGGTTGAGCTCGGAGCCCTCGAGGCCGCGAGTGACGGGGTGGCGTTGACCGAGATCAGTCAAACGCGGATAGAAAGCCTTGTCGATCACCTCACCCGTGGGCATGCCGGGCAGGGCCCCCATCAGGGGTGTGCGTGCGATGCTGGCCTGGCCACCATACTCCGGACCGGCGGCGATGAGCAGCGCGCCGCCCTTTTCGACATATTCCGTGATGTAGTCGTAGTAGAGGGTCGGCAGCACATCGCGGTGCTGATAGCGATCGAAAATGATCAGATCGAACTCGTTGATCTTCTCCACGAACAGTTCGCGGACAGGAAAAGCAATCAGCGACAGTTCATTGATCGGGGTCCCATCCTGCTTTTCCGGCGGTCGCAGGATCGTGAAGTGAACCAGGTCCACCGAAGCATCTGATTTCAGCAGATTGCGCCAGGTGCGCTCGCCGGCGTGCGGCTCCCCGGAAACGAGCAGAACACGCAGATTTTCGCGGATGCCATCCACCAGCGCGATCGTGCGGTTGTTGACGTCGGTGAGTTCGCCGTCTTCCTTGGGGATGGCAAGCTCGACGATGTTGCGGCCCGCAGTCGGGATGGTGACCTGCAGCGGCATTTCCTGACCGACGAAGGCGCGTTCGACGGCCACCTGCTGGCCGTTGACGGACACCCGCACTTCGACCGGACCGGTCTGGCCGTCGGTGGCAATGACACGGTAGGTCATGTCGAGCGGTTTGCCGACAAGTCCGAAGCGGGGCGCCTTGTCGAAGCGGACGCGGCGGTCCTTCTCGCCTTCCTGGCCGGTGATCAGCGCATGCAGCGGGGCGTTGAGTTCCGAGCGTCCGGCCGGCACGTCGTGCACTTCGCCGTCCGTGATCATCACCGCGCCGGCAACACGCGACGGCGGCACGTCGCGCAGCGCGCCGTTCAAGGCTGAGAACAGTCGTGTTTCAGTGCGTTCTTCGGCTGCTCCACTCTTGCCTGCCTCGACAACACGCACGTCGAACTGCTTGAAGCGGCCAATCCGTTCCTTCAAGCCGGCAAGGGCTGCGTCCGTCTGTGCCTTGCGATCGCCGATATCCTGGCTCTGGCTGCGGTCGACGACGACAGCCACGACGCTTTTCAAAGCGTCGCGTTCCTCATCGAGCAAGACAGGATTCAAGAGAGCGAGCGCAAAGGCGGCGAGTGCTGCAAGGCGCAGAAAAGCGCCACGCTGCCGGAACCACAGACCCGCGCCCGCGATAAGTGCCAGCGGTGCCAGGATCGCTGCCAGCAGCGGCCAGGAGAGCAGGGGTTCCAACGCCACTGACCAGTTCATATCACTGTCCAAGCCGCTGCAGCAGGTCCGGCACGTGGACCTGATCGGATTTGTAGTTGCCCGTCAGCATGTACATCATGATGTTGACGCCGGAGCGGAATGCCAGTTCGCGCTGCATCGGATCGGACGGTACTGTCGGCAACAATGGGCTGCCGCTGGCATCTTCCGCCCAGGCACCGGCGAAATCGTTGGCGGTGATCATGATCGGGGTGACGCCGTCGCCTGTACGCACCGGCCGGTTGTCGGGATTTGTCGCTTCCAGTGAAGCCTCGACCCACAGCGGGCTGCCCGCGAAACGTCCCGGGAAATCGTTGAGGATGTAGAATGACTTGGTCAGCACATGATCGGACGGTACCGGCTCCAATGGCGGCACGTTGAGATTGCCGAGGATTTCGCGGAGGCGCAGGGTCGCCGGACTGGTCGAGGTCTCCAGTGAGGACGTGTACTGGTCGCGCGTGTCGAACAGGATCGTCCCGCCATTCTTCATGTATTCATCGATACGGGCAATCGCTGCTTGTGACGGTGTCGGAACATTGGCGTCAACCGGCCAGTAGATGAGCGGGTAGAAAGCCAGGTCGTCGCTCTCGACGTTGACACCGGTTGCCTCTCCTGGCTCCAGGGCGGTCTTTTCGCGCAGGAAGCGGGTCAATCCCGCCATACCGGCCCGGCTGACCGAATCGATGCTGGAGTTACCGGTCAAGACATAGGCGAGGCGGGTCACCGAGGTGGCCTCGATTGCCTGGGGGTCGTCAGGCTTGGCATCATTTGCCGCCGCTGGCGGAACCGGAAAGAACAGCGCGGGGAGCACGATCAGCGCGACGACTGCCGTGGTGATCCGTCTGGCGTTCCGACGCCAGAGACCGGCAAGCCAGAGCACGATGAGGCCATCAAGGATCAACAAAGCGAGCGCTCCGAACAAGAGCGGTCCTTTCATATCGCGCGACTCGTCGACCGCGTAGCTCTCGGCAACAATCGGCACCGACGTTGTCGGTTTGCTGATCGGTGCCAGCGTAGCGTCGGCAGTCAGCAGGTTGTGTGCAAACACGCTGTCTTCCGTACCATAGAGACCAGGAGGGTTCTCGATCGTCACGGCAAGCGGCCCTTTGCCGGTTTGCAGCGGCTTTGCATCACCACTCGGGGGCTCGATCTGCCCGTCGGCGGCGATCATCCTATATGGCGGCAAAGAAGCAGCCGGTCCGCTTTCCGCGGTTCCGATCGCGCCCTGATTGCGTGAGAGCTGGACGATCGCCCGCAGCATTTCCACGAAGCTTCCCGAGATCGGCAGGTTCGACCAGGTTGCGGCCGGCGTGATATGGAAAAGCACGACGATGCCCTTGCCGCGGCGATCTGCCGTCACCAGCGGTGTACCGTCGGCCAGCGTGGCCCAGGTGCGTTCGGCAAGCGTCGGTGTCGGTTCCGCCAGGATCTGGCGGGTCACCGTGACATCCTGTGGTGGAGCGAGTTTCGCGAAGGGGCCGTTTGGCGGGAATTCGGTCACCTTCTGCGGTTCGGTCCAGGACAAGGCGCCGCCGAGCTGACGCTCGCCCAGCCGCAGTTTCACCGGCAGCAGATCTTCGTCGTTGCCCGCAGTGAGCAGGCGCGTGCTGGCAAACCGGACCAATGTGCCGCCGTTCTGCATCCATTTGATCAGTGGTTCGCGCGTGGCCTCCGGCACCGTGCCGACATCGCCCATGACGATGACGGCAGGTTTCTGCTCAAGCAGTTCCGGAATGGCTTGCAGCAGGTCCGGACTCTTTGGCTCGATGATATCCGCCGAGGGCTCCAGCGCCCGGCGGATGTAATAGAGCGGGGAGAGGAGCTGTCTTGTGTCGTCCGTCGGCGCCTGGGAGAGCAGCCCGACACGGCGCCGTTTTGCCGTGCCGTCAAGTAACCTTACACCGGCCGCCTGATTTTCGCCGTCCAGTGCAATGGAAGCAAAATCATTGCGCAATTCGAAGGGAACGACGATCTCGCCCGACGCCGATGTTTCCCCTGGCCGGAAGGTAATCGGGGCGTCGCCGATGCGGCGCCCCTTCTCGTCGAAAGCACCGGCAGTCATGAAGCGGGGAGTTGCCCCTGACGGCGCGCGCACCGCCGTGACGCTGAAGCGATCGAGGCCGTTGTCGGCTGTTGTGAGCCCGATGATGTCGAGGCGATCCGGTGTGGCCCAGACGATGTTGGCCAGCTTGCGTTCGAGCAGCGGTGCGAACGCCTTGGCATCGTCCTTCGCGGCGAGACCATCGGTCAGCAGAGCCAGCGTTACACCGGCCTTGTCTCCGATCGTGTTGGCAACCGCGAGAAAGACGCCTTCTCTGTCCACCGGCACCGGGCGCGGCCGGACCGCGTTGAGGCGACTGCGTGCTTCTCCCGCGCTGTAGGGCCCGATCTCCTGGTTGGCTTTCTCCGATGTGAAGGCCAGGATGATCGGCATCTCCTTCTTCTCGGCGTCGTTGATCAGGCGGCCGGCGGTCGCGACGCGCTTGTCCCAGTCCGGCGCGCTCGCCCAGCCGTTGTCGATGACGAGCGCGAGCAGGTTGCCGCCGACGGGGATGCGTTCACGCGGGTTCCAGACAGGCTCGGCGATCGCGAAGATGACAAGGGCGGCCATGACCAGCCGCAACAGCGTCAGCCACCACGGGCTGCGATTCGGCGTGTCGTCGGATTTGAGAACCCTGGCCAGGATCCTGAGCGGCGGAAACACTTCCGTCTGCGGCTTTGGCGGCGTGAAACGCAGCAGCCACCAGATGATCGGCAGGACTATCAGGCCCCACAGCACCATCGGCGCGCCGAATGAGAGCGGAAGCCAGCTCATGCCCCGGCCCTCCCGAGATGGCTGTCGTCGGAGCTCAAGGCCATGTGCAGGCCGACCAGAGCTTCCGAGGCCAGGCGGTCGGTATGGTTGACCGTGTAGCTCCAGCCCAGGCGTTTCGCCCAGGTGGCGACCGTCTCGCGGCGAGCCACATAGAGATTACGATACTCGTCTGCCAGGATCTCGGCGCGGCCCGCTGTCAGCCTGTCGCCGGTTTCAGGATCGGTGAATTCCGTGCGGCCGGTATAGGGGAAAGTCTCTTCGGCCGGGTCCGCCACCTCGACCAGATGTGCGCGAGCGCCGCGACGCGCCAAACCATCCAGCCATTCGAGCGTTTCTTCGGCCGGATCGAGGAAGTCGCTGACCAAAATGACATCGGAAAAGCGACGGATGCCGGAGAAATCCGGCTTTGCCGGCAAAATGCTGGCCTGCGCCAGGCGCGACGCGATGCGTTCGGCGCCGTTGCGATTGATGAACGGGTCGATGAGGCCGGGCCAGGCGATACGCTCGCCGCTGCGCGACAGCAGTTCAGCCATGGCCAGTGTCAGCACAAGCGCTCGCGACTGCTTGGAAACCTTGGCTCCCGCCGATTTGTAGAGCATTGACGATGACGGGTCGGCCCACAGCCAGACGGTGTGGGCTGCTTCCCATTCACGGTCGCGCACGTAGATGTGGTCGTCACGCGCCGAGCGGCGCCAGTCGATGTTGGCAATCGCCTCGCCTTCGACATAGGGGCGGAACTGCCAGAAATCCTCGCCGATGCCGCGTTTGCGGCGACCGTGCCAGCCGGCGATCACGGTGTTGACGATACGGCGTGCCTCGATCAGCAGATCCGGCACCAGCGAAGCACGCAGGCGTCCCCTGGCCAGCGCATCCCGCGCGGCTACTGGTGCCTGTGCCTCGCCTATTCTCGCCATCAGGCCTCTACCTAAAGTCCCTTGGTCAGCTTGGCCACCACGTCGCGCACGCTCATGCCTTCTGCGCGTGCTGCAAAGGTAAGCGCCATGCGGTGCTGCAACACGGGCTCCGCCAGGGCCCTGACGTCGTCGACGGATGGCGCAAGGCGCCCGTCATAAAGCGCGCGGGCACGAGCGCACAAGGTCAACGCCTGGCTGGCACGCGGACCAGGCCCCCAGGCGATGTTCTTGTCGGTCTCGGCATCGCCTTGGCCCGGGCGGGCGGACCGCACCAGTTTGAGGATCGCTTCGACAACGCTCTCGGGCACCGGCATGCGGCGGATCAACGTCTGGATGTCACGCAGCCTTGCCGGGTCGAGCACATTCTCGGGCTTCGCTTCGTCGACGCCGGTTGTCTCAAGCAGAATGCGCCGCTCAGCTTCGAGTTCGGGATAGAGGATGTCGACCTGCATCAGGAAACGGTCGAGTTGTGCCTCGGGCAGCGGGTATGTGCCTTCCTGTTCCAGCGGGTTCTGCGTGGCAAGCACGTGGAAGGGCGCGGGCAGGTCGTGTCGCGCACCCGCGATGGTGACATGGTATTCCTGCATCGACTGCAGCAGCGCCGACTGCGTGCGCGGCGAGGCGCGGTTGATCTCGTCCGCCATCAGCAACTGCGCGAAGATCGGGCCACGAATGAAGCGGAAGGAGCGCTTGCCGATGTCGTCCTGCTCCATCACTTCGGAACCCAGTATGTCGGAAGGCATCAAATCCGGCGTGAACTGGATGCGGCGGGCGTCGAGACCCAGCACGACACCCAGTGTCTCCACCAGCTTGGTCTTGGCAAGGCCCGGCACGCCAACCAGCAGCGCATGGCCACCGGCCAGGATCGCTACCAATGTGCGTTCGATCACGCTTTCCTGTCCGAAGATGACCTTGCCGACGCCATCGCGAATGCGCGAGATGTCGGAAAGCGCCTTTTCCGCCTCGGCGATCATCTGCTTTTCGTCGATCGGGCTTTCCTTGACCGTCACGCTCATGAGGCATCGATCCTTGTCGTTGGGGACACCCTTGCTGTTGCAAACATGGGGCCCGCATCATCTCAGCGCTTACTATGCCGCGATTCGGCCGTCGCCGGGCTCTGGCCCCGAGCTTATTTGACCGTGTAAGGCTGACAAGCGCAACAACAGTGACTATTTCGTGACGATGACTGAAGCTTCCGGACAAACGCCTGACAGCCTGACCGCCGTCGCCGATGCGCGCGGGCTGGAAGCGCTGGTCGCGCGCGCGACCCGCGCCGGCAAGGGGTTGCCGCCGGTGGAGCGGTGGAATCCGCCTTTCTGCGGCGATATCGACATGGAGATCCGGTCGGACGGCACCTGGTTCTATCTCGGCACTCCCATCGGGCGGATGCCGCTGGTGCAATTGTTCTCCACCGTGCTTCGCAAGGATGACGACGGCAGGACCTATCTGGTCACTCCCGTCGAGAGGGTCGGCATCCGGGTGGTCGATGCTCCCTTTGTCGCCGTCGAGGTCAATGTCTCCGGCACCGGAGACGGCCAGGTGATCACCTTCCGCACCAATGTCGGCGATGTCGTCGAGGTCGGACCGTCCAATCCGCTGCGTTTCGTGGATGAAGCCGAGACCGGCGGGCTGAAACCCTACGTCCTGGTGCGGGGCCGGCTGGAGGCCCTGGTGTCACGTCCAGTGATGTATGAACTGGTCGGACACGGCGAAGAGATCGATGTCGATGGCGTCACGATGTTTGCGGTGCGCTCGAACGAACAGATCTACCCGGTCATGCCTGCGGCGCGGCTTGCGGAGTTGAGTTCCTGATGGACCAGTCGGTTCCTTCGCTGTTTTCGGCTGCCGATTTTCGAGCGCGCGCGGCGCGCGAGGAAAATTTCATCGTCCATCCGGAAGAGGATGGCGACCATCGCTTCAATCCAGGGCATCCACGTCTCAAGCGCGGCGAGCCGCTGCGGGATGCGGCGGTGCTGATCCCGGTGGTCGATCGGGGCGCACAGGCGACTGTCCTGCTTACCAAACGTGCCGAGACATTGCGCAGCCACACCGGGCAGGTCGCCTTTCCCGGCGGACGCATCGACAGCGGTGACCGTTCCGCCGAATTCGCGGCATTGCGCGAGACCGACGAAGAAGTCGGGCTCGGACGCGAGTTCATCGAGGTCATCGGGCGCATGCCCGACTATGTCTCGGGCAGCGGCTACCGTATCGCGCCGGTGCTTTCGATCGTGCGGCCGGGTTTTTCGCTGACCTTGAACAGCGACGAGGTCGATGCCGCCTTCGAAGTGCCGCTCGCCTTCCTGATGGATCCGGCCAACCACCGCCGAGACAGCCGCTTCTGGAACGACCTCGAATGGTTCTTCTATGAAATGCCCTATGATGGGCAGCGCATCTGGGGTGTCACGGCCGGCATCATCCGCACGCTCTATGAAAGGTTGTATGCTTGATGAGCCACGTCTCCATTGCAGACAAGGCCGACTGGCTCAACGACAAGCATCTCAGACGGTTGCTCGAGGCACTCTCGGGCGGTGGCGAGGATGCGCGCATCGCCGGCGGTGCGGTACGCAACGCATTGATCGGCGAGCCTGTGGCCGACATCGATGTCGCCACCACCACCTTGCCCGACGAGACGATGCGGCGTGCCCGGGCTGCCGGATTCAAGGCTGTGCCCACGGGTATCGATCACGGCACGATCACCGTCGTTGCATCAGGCAAGGGATATGAGGTGACGACGCTGCGCGCCGATGTCGAGACCGACGGCCGTCACGCCAAGGTGTCGTTCGGCCGCGACTGGAAAGCGGATGCGGAACGGCGCGACTTCACCATCAACGCCCTGTATGCCACGGCCGACGGCATGGTCATCGACCTGGTTGGCGGTATCGCCGACATCGAAGCTCGCCGGTTGCGTTTCATCGGCGATGCCGAAAAGCGCATCCGCGAAGATTACCTGCGTATCCTGCGTTTCTTCCGGTTCTTCGCCTGGTATGGGGCAGGCCGTCCGGATGCAGAAGGTTTGAAGGCGTGCGCACGGTTGAAGGAAGGGCTCGATCAACTCTCCGCCGAGCGCGTCTGGACAGAACTCAAGAAGCTGTTGTCGGCACCGGATCCTTCGCGGGCGCTGCTGTGGATGCGCCAGGCTGGAGTGCTGTCGCGTGTGCTGCCGGAAAGCGAGAAATGGGGCATCGACGCCATTCACGGCCTAGTCGCCGCAGAGCGCGATCTGGGTTGGCCTGCACAGGCGCTGCTCAGGCTGGAGGCGATCGTACCGCCGGATGCTGCGCGCATGAAGGTCCTTGCCGAGCGGCTGCGTTTTTCGACGGAGGAGGGAAACCGGCTGCAACGCTGGGCGCTCGCGCCGGCTATCGAAGCGAAGACGACGGAAGGCACTTTGGCCAAGACACTCTATCTTGGTGATCGCCAGTCGATCCTAGACCGGCTGAAACTCTCGCTTGCTTCAGCGCGTGCGCGCGTCGCGGCAGATGATAATGCGGCATTGAACGACGCCGGCGGCTACGCGCGTCTGCTTGGTTTTGCGGAAAAATGGGAAAAGCCGGTGTTTCCGATCAAAGGCGCGGATATCGCAGCCCTCGGCGTGCCGCCGGGACCGAAATTCGGAACCCTGCTCAAAAATCTGGAAGGCGAATGGATCGGCAAGGGCTTTAAGCCCGACCGCGGCGCGCTGCTCAAACGCGCCGCCGAGATGCTTGCGGACTAGGGTGCGTTCAACACGCCTGGTCAGGCCGCGTCGCGGACCTTGTCGATGCGCGACCGGATCGCTTCGATCATGGTTTCGCGGATGATGGTCTCGCCATGGGTTTCGCGCATGTGCTCGACGGCACGGCGCATGACTTCGGCTTCCTCGTCCGCGCGCGTATGCCATTCGCAGCCGGGGACCAGCGAGCCGCAATGAAATTCCTTCATCGGAGTCCTCCTATCTCGTCATCTGGAACGTCAAGCATAACACGCGCCCGCGATTTTGGTTGCGTCGAAAATGGCGAAGCAGGGACATTGTGATTGCCGGGATGCGGCAGCCTACAGCGTTTCCGTTTTTCACGGAAATGCGGAAAACGCTCTAACTCCTTGTTTTTCGCAATTCCGGACGGAAAACCGCTACGCACTTTTCCTGGAATTGCTTTATGGCCACTTCACCTGCGGCGGCAGGCTGGACAGGATGGAATTGACGTTGCCGCCCGTTTTCAGCCCAAACAGCGTACCGCGGTCGTAGAGCAGATTGAACTCGGCGTAGCGGCCGCGCCGCACCAGCTGCTCGTCGCGGTCGCCATCGGTCCAGTTCTCGTTGAAATTGCCGCGCATAAGGTGCTGGTAGACGACCAGGAAGGCACGGCCGACATCCTGCACGAAGCGGAAGTCCGCTTCCCAGCCACCTTTTTCCTCCGTCGAGTGCAACCAGTCGAAGAAGATGCCGCCGACGCCACGCGCCTCGTTGCGGTGTGGCAGGAAGAAGTATTCGTCGCACCAGTCCTTGAATCTCGCGTAATCGGCGACGGCGGGATGCTTCTCGCAGGCGAACTGCATGGCCCGGTGAAAACGAAGCGTATCGGGATCATCCTGGTTGCGGCGACGGTCGAGCACCGGCGTAAGGTCGGCGCCCCCGCCGAACCAATGCCGGGAGGTAACGACCATGCGTGTGTTCATATGCACGGCGGGCACATTCGGGTTCCAGGGGTGCGCGATGAGCGAGATACCACTTGCCCAGAAGCTCGGATCCTCCTCGGCGCCCGGTATCTGTTTGCGAAACTCCGGCGAGAATTCACCGTGGACGGTCGAGGCGTGCACGCCGACCTTTTCGAAGACGCGTCCATGCATGATCGACATGACGCCGCCACCGCCTCTGCCTTCTTCGCGCTGCCAGGGAGTTCGTTCGAAGCGCCCCGGCGCCCAGGAAGACTGCGGGCCAGTCACTTCGTCCTCGATCGCCTCGAAGGCGATGCAGATCCGATCGCGCAGGTCCTCGAACCAGGTCCGCGCGCGTTCCTTCCTGTTTTCTATATCCGCCGGCAAGCCGACCGGTATTTCGGGTCTTTCCAACTGCCATCTCCGCTCGCGGGCATGGTTGCCCGACAAATGACTCGTCTTTTTCGGGCGCGATCCCTAATCTCTTGAGACGTTGGGTCAAGGAGTTCTTTCATGCGTACTCCATCAAGACCACCGCTGGATGGCCTCAAAAGGAGGCTGGATCGGGCCCGCGCCGAGGCAACGCCACGTGATGGCTTCCTGCGCGAGACTTTCGTCCTGCCGCGCACCGATGCCAGGCTGAAAGCCAAGGAATGGTTCGAGCGGTGGCCGAAACAGGCCTATTGGACCAGCATTGAAAGCTGGTTCGAGCGCCCCGGTGATGTGATCGAGTTCACCATTCGCAGGCTGCCGGCGGCGGATTGAGCGCCGTTGGCGTGCCAAAATCCGGTTGAATGTCCTTCAAAACAGATGATCAGAGCTTTGCACGGATAGATTGGCTGAAATTCGTCGCTTGACCTAAAGTTAACTTGAACTTTTAGAACGAAGACCTTCGAAGGCGAACGAAGGTTGCAGTGATGTGTGGAACAGGCCGGGCTCTGTTGCAGGGCTGTCTCGGAAGAAGCCAACGGCGTGAGCTTGCCGAACCAGGAGGATTGCAAAGGGTTGACGACGCGGTCGATGCTACGTCAGCCAAGCTGCCGCAGCGCTTCGCCCGCAACCATGGCCACCGAAAGCGCGACATTGAGGCTGCGTGCGCCAGCCTGCATCGGGATGAGCAGGCGGGCATCGGAGACAGCGTGAACGGCCTCGGGCACACCGGCCGATTCGCGTCCGAACAGCACGACATCATTCCTTTCGAAAACGAAATCGGTATAGGGCACTGCCGCCTTGGTCGACAGCAGCACCAGTCGGCGCGTTTCGCTTCGTCGCCAATCCTCGAAGTTCGCCCACTCGACATGGCGGGTCAGCGCGGCCATTTCGAGATAGTCCATGCCGGCGCGCCTGAGATTGCGGTCGGAGAGGTCGAAGCCGGCCGGTTCGATGATATCGACGGCAAGTCCCATGCAGGCCGCAAAGCGGAGGATTGTCCCGGTGTTGCCGGCGATATCCGGCTGGTAGAGGGCGATGCGCAGACCGTTCTTCATTTCGGGGCGTTTCTGGTGCGTGGCAGATCGGCCACAGGCATCCCATGGTTTCGACGATTGCTGGACTGGCGTCTGGTCATTTTCTGCGAATGCGTGTATCAGGCCGGCATTGTCAACACGAGCCGACGGAGGCGTTCATGGAAATGATGACCATGCGTAATGCACGCTTTCTCGCCTGGGGCGTATGCCCGACGGCTGGCTCGGTTCGACGTTTCTCCTAACTCTTTAGGCCCAATCGCACCGATTCCAGCCGGACCTTCCTTCCGGCCATCAAGGGAATCCTGCGATGTTTTCTCATCTGTCCAAGGGGCCTCCGGTCCCGTCCGAGTTTAACCAGTCTCAACCGTTTGGCGCTCCCGGCTCGCATTCCGCCGGCGCGCGCAATCCATCTTTCGACCTGTTCTTTTCAATGGAGGACGGACCCATGTTCGATCCCTTTAAGATACCGGGCTCCCGCAGCCTGCACGACCGCAAACTGGCAACCTGGGCGTTGCTGGTCGGTGAAACCCGTTCCTCGGCGGTCCATGCCGAAATGCGTCGCAGGCCGCATCGCGGCATGCTGCCCGACGTCGACTTCTCGCGCGCTGTTCCGGTTCCAGGCCGGCCGTCATTGGTACGCCGGTTCATCCGGCTGCTGCGACCTCGTCTGGTGAAGGCGGATACTCCTACCGCAACTTTCCAGGAGGGCGAACGTGGCGGAACCGAGCATTCGGGTGCACATATCGATGGCGCCCGCAGCGCTGGTTCGGCAATGCTAAGAGCCGAGGACGATCGCGAAGTCATGACCCTGTCGCGCGCAGCATAAGGCTGCGCGCGACCTCATTCCTTACTAGAGTACGAAACCATGTTCCGCTGGTTTGAAAAGAAACTGAACCCGTTCCCGGCCGCAGAGCCGGTCGAGCCGCCAAATACGCTGTGGGCCTTCTGCTGGTATTTCACCAAGCCGGCATGGCCGTTCGTGCTGCTGGCAACCGTGCTGATGGCGCTGATCGCCTTCCTGGAAGTCTGGATGTTCGGCTTCCTGGGCCACATCGTCGACTGGCTGTCGGTGCAGAATCGGGAAACGTTCCTGCAGACCGAATGGTGGAAGCTGGCGGGCATGGCGCTGGTGATCGCAATCCTGCTGCCGGCGGCGGTGACGCTTTCGTCCTTCAACACCTACCAGACGCTGTTCGGCAACTATCCGATGCGCATCCGCTGGCAGGTGCACCGCTATCTGCTCAAGCAGTCGATGGCCTTCTACCAGGACGAGTTCGCCGGTCGCATCGCCACCAAGCTGATGCAGACGGCGCTTGCCGTGCGCGAAACGGTGCTGAAATTCGCCGAGGTCCTGAACTATGTCGTGGTCTATTTCCTCGGCATGCTGATCATCGTCGGCTCTGCCGATTGGCGCCTTGCGGCACCGATCGTGCTTTGGCTTGCCGCCTATCTCGTTGCCTTGCGTTACTTCGTTCCACGACTTGGCAAGGTGTCGGAAGCGCAGGCGGACGCGCGTTCGGTCATGACCGGCCGCATCGTCGACAGCTACACCAACATCCAGACCGTGAAGCTGTTCTCGCATGGACGGCGTGAGTCCGACTACGCGCGCGAAGGCATGACCGAGTTCCTCGACACCGCCTATGCGCAGGGCAGGCTGATCAGCAAGTTCTACATCGTTGTGTATCTGCTGAATTCGCTGCTGCTGTTGGCTGTCGGCGCGATGGCGATCGGCTTCTGGCTCAATGAGATCGTGACCGTGGGCGCCGTGGCGGTGGTGGTCGGCCTCGTGCTGCGCCTCTATGGCATGTCGCAATGGATCATGTGGGAAGTCTCGGGCCTGTTCGAGAACATCGGCACGGTGCAGGATGGCATCAGCTCCATCTCGATGCCTCGCCTTGTCGAAGACAAGCCTGGTGCCGGTGACATTGAAGTCAGCAAGGGCGAGATCCGTTTCGACGACATCCGCTTCCACTATGGCAAGCAGAAGGGTGTCATTGAAAACCTGTCTCTGACGGTGAAGCCGGGCGAGAAGGTGGGCATTGTCGGTCGCTCGGGCGCCGGGAAATCGACGCTTGTCAACCTGTTGCTGCGTTTCTACGACCTGGAGGGCGGCCGCATCCTGATCGATGGCGACAACATCGCCGACGTCACGCAGGATTCGCTGCGCGCCCATATCGGCATGGTCACGCAGGACACATCGCTGCTGCACCGCTCTGTGCGCGAAAACATCCTCTATGGTCGTCCCGAGGCCGGAGAAGAGGCAATGCTCGAGGCAGCCCGGCGCGCCGAGGCGCTCAGCTTCGTCGGCGGGCTGTCGGATGCGAAGGGCCGCAGGGGCTTCGATGCGCATGTCGGCGAACGTGGTGTGAAGCTGTCCGGCGGACAACGTCAGCGTATCGCGATTGCACGCGTCATGTTGAAGGACGCGCCGATCCTCATCCTCGACGAGGCGACCTCCGCGCTCGATTCCGAAGTCGAGGCGGCGATCCAGGAGAACCTGTACAAGCTGATGCAGGGCAAGACGGTGATTGCCATCGCGCACCGCCTGTCGACTATCGCTGCGATGGATCGGCTGGTGGTGATGGATCAAGGCCGCATCATCGAGGAAGGTTCGCATGACGAGCTGGTCGCCAGAGGCGGGCTCTATGCCCAGCTTTGGCAGCGCCAGTCGGGCGGATTCCTGCTGCATGACGACCCCGGCCATGAACCCGCAGCCAAGATGAAGCTCGAGGTGACGGACGAGGCGGCGGAATAGGTCTCGTCTTACAACCATCCGATCCGACCCGGATCGGATGGTTGCTGGGCTGTCCGAAAGACAATGCTGGGCGAGGTCCGGCTCGAAAAACCAATCTATAGAATCCTGGGGGCCGCGGTCCTCAGAGATCCTAAGCCCACATGAGTGAAGAAGATGTTCGCCAAGGTTTTCGAGTGGTTTGAGACCCGCTACTCGCCCATTGCACTGGCTGAAGAGCGTCAGCCGCCAATGGGGCTGTGGAACTTTTTCCGTTATTTCATCATGCAGTTCCGTGCCGGTTTCGCGATGCGCATGCTGTTTGTTGCGGCGGGCGCAATCGTGGACGCGATGCTGCCGATCTTCGTCGGCGTCATTGTCGGCATGCTGGCAAGTTCCGACCCGCGCAGCTTCTTCACGGAGCATGGAACGACGCTGTTCGTCATGGCCGGCGTCGTCTTTCTGCGGCCGCTCACCATCGTGCTCGATGCGCTTGTGCGCAACCACGCGATCGCCCCGAACTTCATTGATCTCATCCGCTGGCAGAGCCATTGGCACGTCACACGGCAGGACTGGACGTTCTTCCAGAACGATTTTGCCGGCCGCATCGGCACCAAGGTCATGCAGAGCGGCGATTCCATCGAGATCGCTGTCAACCTGACCATCGATACGGTCTGGTACGCGGTGGTGTTCGTCATCGTCGCCATCACCGTGCTGGCACAGTTCGACGTCACGCTGGTCGTGGCAATCGCTGCCTGGCTGGTGCTCTACGGCCTGCTGCTCAGATACTGCATGCCGCTGATCGCGCGGCGCTCGACGGACCTTTCGGAAGAATGGTCGGTGATGAGTGGGCGCATCGTCGACAGCTACACCAACATCCTGACGTTGAAGACGTTTTCGACCGGCGAACATGAGGACAGGTATGTTTCACAATCCGTGTTGAAACACGCGCAAACCTTCTACCGGCTGATGCGTGTGTTCACCGGCATGTGGTCGGCCTTGTTTGTCATGAACGCCAGTTTGTTGGTTGCCATCAGCTGGCTGGCGCTGGCGCGCTGGAGCGCGGGCGAAATGAGTGCAGCGGCCGTGGCCACGGCTATCCCCTTCGCGTTGCAGATTGCGGGTATCTCCTACCGGATACTGGACGCGGGGGGGAACATATTCCGGCAGATCGGTACGGCCGCCAATTCGATGACCACGATCGCCAAACCGATCAGAATGTTCGACAGGCCCGACGCCGAAGCATTGCATGTGACCAGGGGCGCGATCGAACTCGATCGCGTCAATTTCAATTACGGACGCAAGGATGGAAAGGGCGGTCTGATCGAAAACCTGTCGCTGAAAATCGCGCCGGGCGAGAGGGTAGGGATCGTCGGGCGATCAGGTGCCGGCAAGTCGACTTTGGTGAACCTGTTGCTGCGCCTCTACGACGTTCAGGACGGCCGTGTCCTGATCGACGGGCAGGATGTACGTGACGTGACGCAGGAGAGCGTCCGCGCCGCGATCGGATTCGTCAGCCAGGACACGTCGCTGCTACATCGTTCCGTGCGCGAGAACCTGAAATACGGACGCCAGGACGCCACGGATGCCGACATCTCGCGGGTAGTGGAGGCAGCCCAGGTTGCCGATGTCGTTGCCGGCCTGGTGGACCGCGAGGGACGATACGGCTTCGATGCCCATGTCGGCGAGCGTGGCGTGAAGCTTTCCGGCGGGCAGCGCCAGCGCATCGCCATCGCACGGGTGGTGTTGAAGGACGCGCCGATCCTGATCCTCGACGAAGCGACCTCGGCGCTGGATTCGGAGGTCGAGGCGGCAATCCAGGAGAACCTCTATCGCCTGATGGAGGGCAAGACGGTGATTGCCATTGCTCACCGGCTCTCAACCATCGCGGCGATGGATCGGTTGGTGGTGATGGATCAAGGCCGTATCATCGAGCAAGGCTCGCACGATGAACTGGTCGCCAGGGGTGGCATCTATGCTCAACTCTGGCAGCGCCAGTCGGGCGGCTTCCTGCTGCGTGACGATCCCGCACAGGAACCTGCCGCCGTCGCGAATGCGGGGTTGACCGAAGAGGTTGCGGAGCGATGACATAGGCGCAAGGCGACTGAGCATGACAGATGACGGCCCATCCGTTGCTCCGTTCCATGCTGATGGTCGCTATCGCGAAGACGTGAATCGGAACAAAAGGATGGGCGTGGCAATTGAAGCCTTGATTCAAGTTTCTGATGCCAAACAGTGAGGACGCTGATACGTGACCAGCGGAAGTTTCCGTGACCGCATCTGGCGCTCTGTCGAAGGTGCCATCGACCCGTTCAGCGATACGGATCGTGAGGTGCTGCCGGCGGATGCCTGGCGGTTCATCCTCTATTTTGCCAATCAGGCCAAGGGCGCTTTTGTGCTGCTGCTGATCACCGGCGGCCTGGCCGGTGCGGTGGATGCGGCCATGTACTGGTCGGTCGGCTGGCTGATCGACCTGCTCGACAAGTCTTCCCCCGCCAGCCTGCTAGCCGATCACTGGCCGGCGCTGGTCGGACTGCTGTTGCTGATCCTGGTCGTGCGCGCCGTCATCATGATCGCTTCGGCGGTGGTCGAACAGCAAGTGGTGGTGCCCGGCTTCTATTCGATGGTGCGCTGGCAGGCGTTCCGGCGTGTGATCCAGCAGCCCTATGGTTTCTACCAGAACGATTTCGCTGGCCGCATTGCAACCAAGATCATGCAGGGCGGCGAGGCCGTCGGCGATTTCATCATCAACGTGCTGCAGACGATGTGGTCGTTCCTGACCTTCCTGATACTGGCGATCACCATCCTGATGTCGCTCGATCCGCTGATGGGCGTCGTCGTGGCGCTGTGGTTCGCAGGCTATGCCGCCATCGTCTGGTTCCTGTTGCCGGAAATGCGGCGCGCCGGCCGCGAGACCGCCGACCAGCGCTCGGTCTTCAACGGACGGTTGGTCGATGCTTTCACCAACATTGTCGCGGTCAAGCTGTTCGACAGCGGCAAGCGCGAGCATGCCTATATCCGCGATGGGCTGGAAGGTTTCCTGACTGCTGTGGTTCGGCTGACCCGCGCGATCACCACCGTGCGCTCTTCGGTCGCTATCCTCAACGGCATCATGATGAGCCTGATCGCCATCATCGCCGTGATGAACTGGACGTCGGGCCACATCTCGACCGGGGCGATCGCCGCAGCACTTGGTCTCGTCTTCCGGCTCAACCAGATGTCGGGCTGGATGATGTTCAACATCAACGGCCTGGTACGCAACTATGCCACCGTGCAGGACGCCACGCGCACCATCTCGGTAACGCCGGCGATCCGCGATGCCGAGGATGCCACGATCCTGCCACGCGCCAACGGTGACATCCGCTTCGAAAACGTTTCCTTCCACTACGGCAAGGAAGGCGGTGTCATCGACAATCTGAACCTGCATATCCGCCCGGGCGAACGCGTCGCGATCGTCGGGCCGTCGGGGGCGGGCAAGACGACGATCGTCAACCTGATGCTGCGGCTGTTCGATGTGGAAAAGGGGCGCATCCTGATTGATGGCCGCGATATCCGCGAGCTGACACAGGCTTCGCTGCGTGCACAGTTTGGCGTGGTCAGCCAGGAGGCGATGCTGATGCATCGCTCGATCCGCGACAATATCGGCTACGGTCGCGAGGGCGCTTCCGAAGCGGAGATCGTGGAGGCTGCCAGGCGGGCTGCGGCGCATGACTTCATCATCCATGTCGAAGACCCACGCGGTCGCAAGGGCTACGAGGCGCAGGTCGGTGAACGCGGTGTCAAACTGTCCGGCGGACAGCGCCAGCGCGTGGCGATTGCCCGCATGATGTTGAAGGATGCGCCGATCCTCATCCTCGATGAGGCGACGTCGGCGCTCGATTCGGAAGTCGAGGCGGCGATCCAGGACAATCTCTACCAGCTGATGGAGGGCAAGACGGTGATTGCGATCGCGCACCGGCTGTCCACCATCGCGGCTCTCGATCGCCTCGTGGTCATGGACAAGGGCCGAATCGTTGAGCAGGGAACCCATGAGGAACTGGTGGCGGCCGACGGCCTCTACGCGCGATTGTGGAAACGGCAATCCGGTGGCTTCCTGTTCAGCGGTGACGACTCAGCAGAGGCTGCAAGTGCGGCGGAGTGAGCCGTGATGGCATCAGGCGGGTGGAACGAGACGCGAAAGGGCGGACTATGACGCTGAGGCCTCCTTCGGGTTACTCAGGTTCCTCCGGCGGTTCGCTGGCCGAGGCGATGTTCGACGCGTTGGGGCACGAGGTGCTGGCGGAGAAAGCTGCAGCGCTCGGCCGAGCGGGCGAACGCGCCGAAAAGGCGCTGTTGCGGCTTAAAGACTATACCGGTGACGAGGCAGGCAGGGCGAAGTTCCTCAAGGAGACGGCGGGTTTCGTCTATGCCTGGTTCATTCAGCGTGAATTGTGCGGTTTTCGCCGCCATGATGCCGTGATCCTTGACCTTCAGATACCGCGCGAAGTGCTCGTCAGGCTGGGGGCGGCATAGGATCATTTTCCGGCGCGGCATTTCTCCCCGCGACAATCTGCCCTGTAGTCTTCACCCGACTGGACAAAAACGGGCCGCACGCATAAACCGAAATCCAAATGCCGGAGGAATTCGCTAGCCTGTTGCCATGCGCTGTCGGGCCGGTGCGAATTGAGCGGGGATGCTCAAGCGGGACAGGGGCTCGCCTTTCGGTACGGAAGAGGCGAAAGGACCAGGCACCGTGAGCGCAACCGACGAAACCCACGATCCCAATCGCCGTGATTTTCTTTACATAGCCACCGGCATGGCCGGCGTGGTCGGCGCGGCTTCCGTCGCCTGGCCGTTCATCGACCAGATGCGCCCCGATGCTTCGACGCTGGCACTCGCCTCTGTGGAAGTGGACGTATCTTCGCTGACGCCCGGCATGTCGCTGACGGTGAAATGGCGTGGCAAGCCGGTCTTCATCCGCAACCGGACTCCCGAAGAGGTGAAGGCCGCGCAGGACGTCAAGCTGGAAGATCTGAAGGATCCGCTCGCCCGCAACGCCAATCTGGGGTCGGACGCCACCGCTGCCGACATCGACCGTTCTGCGGGCAAGGGCAAAGAGAACTGGCTGGTGATGATCGGCGTGTGTACCCATCTCGGCTGCATTCCGCTCGGCCAGCAGGGTGAATATGGCGGCTGGTTCTGTCCGTGCCACGGCTCGGTCTACGATACCGCCGGCCGCATCCGCCAGGGACCGGCGCCCGAGAACATGGCCGTTCCGGTCTTTTCATTCATCTCCGATACCAAGATTCGCGTCGGCTGAGGCAGGGGGATATTTCCATGAGCGAGGGACACTCGACCTATTCGCCGAAGACCGGCCTTGGACGCTGGTTTGACGCACGCATGCCGCTGCCGCGGCTCGTCTATGATTCTTTCATCGCCTATCCGGTGCCACGCAACCTGAACTACATGTGGACGTTCGGCGGCATCCTCTCGATCATGCTGGTGTCGCAGATCATCACCGGCATCGTGCTGGCAATGCACTACGTCTCCGACACGAGCCTCGCTTTCGGTTCGGTCGAGAAGATCATGCGCGACGTCAACAGCGGTTGGCTGCTGCGCTACATGCATTCCAACGGTGCGTCGTTCTTCTTCATCGCCGTCTACCTGCACATCTTCCGCGGTCTTTATTATGGCTCCTACAAGGCGCCACGCGAACTCCTGTGGGTCCTGGGCTGCATCATCTACCTGCTGATGATGGCGACCGGCTTCATGGGATATGTGCTGCCATGGGGACAAATGTCTTTCTGGGGCGCCACCGTCATCACCGGCTTCTTCACCGCCATCCCGTTGGTTGGTGACTGGATCCAGCAGCTTCTGCTCGGCGGTTTCGCTGTCGACAACCCGACGCTGAACCGCTTCTTCGCGCTGCATTACCTGCTGCCGTTCATGATCGCAGGCGTCGTGGTGCTGCACGTCTGGGCGCTGCACGTAACCGGCCAGAACAATCCGACGGGCATCGAGGTAAAGTCGAAGACCGATACCGTCGCCTTCACGCCCTATGCCACCATCAAGGACGCGTTCGCCATGGTGGTGTTCCTGGCGGTGTTCGCCTACTTCATTTTCTATATGCCGAATTATCTCGGTCACCCGGACAACTACACGGTCGCCGACCCGCTGAAGACGCCGGCCCACATCGTTCCGGAATGGTACTTCCTGCCGTTCTACGCGATCTTGCGCGCCATCACCTTCAACATCGGGCCGATCGATTCGAAACTGGGCGGCGTGCTGGCCATGTTCGGTGCCATCGCGATGCTGTTCATCCTGCCGTGGCTGGACACTTCCAAGGTGCGTTCGGCAGTCTACCGCCCGTGGTACAAGCTGTTCTTCTGGCTGTTCGCCGCCAATGCCATTTTCCTTGGCTGGCTTGGATCGAAGCCGGCAGAGGGCTGGTATATCCCGGCCATGCAGCTTTCGACGCTGTTCTACTTCGCCTTTTTCCTGATCGTTCTGCCGGTGCTCGGACTGATCGAGACGCCGCGCCGCCTGCCCAACTCCATTACCGAGGCGGTGTTGGAAAAGAACAAGGCGGGCTCCGGACATCCGGCAGGCGCGACGGCCGCGCCGGAAACCAAGGGCTGAGCGAGAAGAGAATCCAGGGGATATTGGTATGAAGAAGATTCTCATTTCGCTGGCCGCGGTTTCGGCACTGCTTGTCGGCGCTGCTGCTTATGCCGAGGAAGCCGGGAAGGCAGGCGAGGCCTCGCACGAGGCCAACCCGACCCATTTCCCGATCCACGAACCGAAGGAAATGAAGTGGACCTTCTCGGGGCCGTTCGGCACCTACGACAAGGCGCAGCTGCAGCGCGGCCTCAAGGTCTACAAGGAAGTGTGCTCGGCCTGCCATTCGATGAAGCTGGTGGCCTTCCGTACGCTGTCGGACCTCGGTTATTCGGAAGCACAGGTCAAGGCCTTCGCCGCCGGCTATACTGTTCAGGACGGTCCGAACGATGCGGGTGAGATGTTCGAGCGCCCGGGGCTGCCGTCCGACTACTTCCCGTCGCCCTATCCGAACGACAAGGCGGCCGCTGCCGCCAACGGCGGCGCCGTTCCGCCGGATATGTCGCTGCTGGCCAAGGCGCGCGGCCTGACGCGCGGATTCCCGCAGTTCGTCATCGACATCTTCACGCAATATGCCGAGAGCGGCCCGGACTACATCCACGCGCTGCTCAACGGCTATGACGAGCAGCCGCCGGCCGGGATGAAGATCCCGGAAGGCACGCACTACAACCCGTTCTTCAACGCGGGTGTGTCGCTGAAGATGCCGAAGCCGATTTCGGCGGACCAGGTCACCTACGACGACGGCACGCCGCAGACGGTCGAGCAGTATTCGGAAGACGTAACCACATTCCTTATGTGGACGGCCGAGCCGAAACTGGAAGACCGCAAGAAGACCGGTTTTCGCGTCATGATCTTCCTGCTGCTCTTTGCGGTGCTGATGTATCTGACCAAGCGCAAGGTCTGGTCGAACGTCGCTCACTGACACCTGAGACATTTGGTTGAAAAGGGCCGGCCTGTTCATTCAGGCCGGCCCTTTTGTTTGCGGATGGCGTCACATGCCTGTCACTGCACCGGAAGAAGCTTCGCCATCCCACTCGCACAGGATGGTCCCCATGCGCAAAACCAGCTTCCTCGCCGGCCTCTTTCTTCTTGTCCTCACCGCCGCCGGTCAGGCTGAGGACGCCAAACCCTTCATCAGCAATGCCGATGTCGATCTGACCGCGATTCTGCCGCCGCCACCGGCCAATGATTCCGCTACGACCAAGGCGGAACTCGCCGAGGTGCTGACGCTGCAGCTCACGCGCACTCCCGAAATGGAAGCGCGAGCCAAGGCCGACGCCGAGGAGAATGTCTGGCGTTTTGCCGACGTCATGGGCCCGAAGTTCACCAAGGAGGCACTGCCGAAGCTCAATGCTTTCTTCGAGCGCGTCGTGGCTACCGAAGGCGCGGTCGTTGATCCCGCCAAGGATGTCTGGAAGCGTCCCCGGCCGCATATGCTAAGCGATCTGGTCAAGCCCATCGTCAAGCCGTCCACTTCGGGCTCCTGGCCATCTGGCCACACCACCCTCGGCACCATGATGGGGATCGTCCTGTCCGATATGGTTCCTGAAAAGCGTACCGAGATCATGACGCGGGCATGGGAGTATGGTCACAACCGGGTCGTCGCAGGGATTCACTATCCGTCCGATATCGAGATGGGACGGATTTCAGGCGCGGTTATTGCTTCCAACCTGCAGCACAATGCGGAATTCGAGGCCGAGTATGCCGCGGCGAAAGCCGAATTGCGTGCCGACCTCGGCATGTAGCAAAAAGCCTCGCGCCGATACTGCCACGGGCATGATCGCGGAGGGGCGTCTGAGCAGCGCCCCTTCAGCTTTTCTGGATAAGTCGCCTGCCTGATAGACACCCACACGCGTGCATGATTACGTCACTATTGGGGGGCGTCGTTAGGGAGGAAAGCCGTGGCTGGTCCATCTCACTCGACTGCCGCTGATTCCGGCATGCGCGAGCGCGTCGTTCGAAAAGTTGCCTGGCGGCTGATGCCGTTTCTCGGTCTGCTTTATTTCATCAATTATCTTGATCGTACCAATATCGGCTTTGCCGCGCCGCATGGCATGAACGATGCGCTGGGCTTCGACAAGGCTGCCTTCGGGCTTGCCTCGGGCATCTTCTTCATCGGCTATCTGCTGCTTGAAGTGCCCAGCAACCTTATCCTGCACAAGGTGGGCGCGCGGCGCTGGATCGCGCGCATCATGGTGAGCTGGGGCATCGTCGCCTCGCTGATGGCTTTCGTGCCAAATGCGCTGTCCATGTATGGCCTGCGTTTCCTGCTCGGCATCGCCGAAGCCGGTTTCTTCCCTGGCATCATCCTTTATCTGACGTTCTGGTTCCCCAAACGGGAACGCGCGCGAGCAGTGGCACTGTTCATGATCGCGATTCCGGTGTCGTCGGTGATCGGCTCGCCGCTATCCGCATGGCTGATCTCGGTTGGTCACGGATTGGTGTTCGGGCTCGATGGCTGGCGCTTCATGTTCCTGGTCGAAGGCCTGCCGGCGATCCTGATCGGCGTGCTGTGCTGGTTCTATCTGACCGACAAGCCGCAGGACGCCGCCTGGCTGACAGCGGAGGAGCGCAACTGGTTGCAGAACGAGATGGACACCGAGCACGCCCAGACGAGCCAGCGCTATCACTACCCACTCAGAAAGGCGCTGACGCAGCCTCGTATCCTGGCGCTGGCCTTCGTCTATTTCGGCGTCGTCTATGGGCTCTATGCGGTCGGCTTCTTCCTGCCGACGATCATCTCTGGCTTCAAGCAAACCTTCAACACGGAATATTCGATCATCGAGCAGGGCTTCATCGTCGCGATCCCTTACGCCTTCGGTGCGATTGCCATGTTTCTGTGGGCCAGGCATGGCGACCGAACAGGCGAGCGGGTGTGGCACGTGGCCATTCCAGCCATTGTCGGCGGGCTCGCCATTCCGGTCGCGCTTTACATGCAATCGCCCTTCACGACGATGATCGTGGTGACGATCTGCGCCATGGGGATATGTTCGGCGCTGCCGACCTTCTGGGCGCTGCCGACGCGGTTCCTGACCGGAGCTGCGGCAGCCGGCGGCATAGCGCTCATCAATTCGCTGGGCAACCTTGCCGGGTTCGTTGGTCCTTACGTGACCGGCTGGCTCACCGACCTGACGGGCAATCCGAAAGCGGGGCTATGGGTGGTCGGCGCCTTCATGATCGCCGCCGGCATCCTTGCCGTCCTGCTCAAGGCCGCACCGACGCCGGACGACGAACGGGTGGCGGAGACCGACACGTTGCCTGCGTAGCCGCCCGCAGCGATGCACACCGGAAGTCGCCTGCGCAGCGGCTTCCGGCTTTTCTTTGCCTGCCGCAGCCGCCAGAGCGTTTCCGTTTTTCGCCGAAACGCTCCAACTTTTTGTTTTACGCAATTCCGAATGCAAAACCGCTACACACTTTTGCTGGAATTGCTCTATCGATGGGCGGAACAGGGAATGGATTCTTGATGTCATCGATCGAAGAAACACTGCTCTCCGCCATCCGCACCATTCCGGATTATCCGAGACCGGGTATCCTGTTTCGCGACATCACCACGCTGCTTGGCAACGCGCGCGCCTTTCGGCGGGCCATCGATGAACTGGTGCATCCCTATGCCGGGCAGAAGATAGAGAAGATTGCAGGGATCGAAGCGCGTGGCTTCATCCTGGGCGGTGCCATCGCGCATCAGCTCTCTGCCGGCTTCGTGCCGATCCGCAAGAAGGGCAAGCTGCCGCATGAGACCGTGCGCGTCGCCTACAGCCTGGAATATGGGCTCGACGAGATGGAGATGCACAAGGACGGCGTGGCGCCGGGCGAGAAAGTGATCCTGGTCGATGATCTGATTGCTACGGGTGGCACGGCGGAAGCAGCGGTGAAGCTGCTGCGCCAGATCGGCGCCGACATCGTAGCGGCCTGCTTTGTCATCGATCTGCCGGATCTCGGCGGACGCAAGAAGCTCGAAGCGCTCGGCGTGCCGGTGCGCACGCTGATCGCCTTCGATGGACATTGAGAAGGCCGAATTTCCGGGCCGGCGCAACCTTGCCCGGACGGGCGGACATCACATCCCTTTGATTGCTCTGAACAACGTGAAGGCTGCGACGGCTATCAGGAGCAAGCCGGCGCCCCGGCCGATCCAAACGGTTGCCGCGTGATTTTCGGTCAGCGCATCGCGGCCGCGTAGGGCGGCAAGCGCCAGCCCGCCATAGACCACCATCTGCACGGTGATGGTCATGGTGCCCATGATCAGTGCCTGCAGCCAGATCGGGCCGTAGATCGGCTTCATGAATTGCGGGTAGACGGCAAGCACGAACAACCAGGCCTTGGGATTGAGCACACAGGTGAGCACGCCCTGGGCCAGGATGGTACCGAGGGGACGGGCCGCTGCCGCCTCGACCCTGTCGACGGCAATCGCGCTGCGGGACAGCGTGAAGCCGATCCACATCATGTAGAGCGAGCCGGCCACCATCATGGCTGGTGCCACCACCGGCAGCAACGTGGACAGGCCGGTCACGAAGATCGTGCCGAAGATGGTGTGACAGATGCCGCCAATCATGATGCCGGCGGTTGCTGCAACACCTGCCTGCCGTCCTCCGGTGAGCGCATTGGCCAACACAAACAGCATGTCCATGCCGGGAACGACAATGATGCCGACCAACAGAACGAAGTAGAGCCACAAGGCGCTGGCATCCATTGGCCGTATCCCCCAAACGGATCCGCCGCCACGGCGAACCTCGCTGCTTGTCGAGGGCCGACCCAATAGCGCAAGCATCCTGACACCTTGGTGTCAGGATGCGATGGCAATGCTCGGATTTTGAAAAGCTTATTCGGCCTTCACCAGCACGGAACTTTCGAACTCGATCACCTTGTCCCCGGTGGAATCGAAAGCCTCGCACAGGATGGTCAGCAACCGCCAGCCTGGCCGCGATGCCAATGCGCGGTGAGCCAGGCCGGTACGCGTGAAGGTGACTGTCTCGCCCGCGAATACCGGTTTCAGCCATTTGAGATTGCGGAAGCCGGGCGAGGGGCCGTATTCCGGCTCCGGACCGGGACCATCCCAGGCGATATCGGGCCGCTTCGGCGTCTTCAGATTGTATTTCATCCAGGTCGAGGCCGTGTGCCAGCCTGAAGCGCACAAACCGCCGAGCAGGCTTTTCCTCGCCGCCTCCTCGTCGACATGGAATACCTGCGGGTCGAACTTGCGGGCGAAGGCCTTGATCGCCTCCGGTTCGAAAGTGTGGGAGCCGAGCGTGACAGTGACGCCGATGCCGAAATACTCGTCGAGGGTCATGCTTCGCCTCCCGCCCGGGTCAGGAACATGCCGGTGTTCTCCAGTTCGAACACCGCCTCGTTGCGCTGGTTGAACAACTCCGCGCGCATGGTGACGAAACCGAGTCTTGGTTTCGACTTGGACAGGCGCTTGCCAAGCACGGTAGTTCGGCCGGTCAGCGTGTCGCCAGCAATGACCGGCTTCTTCCATTTGACCTGGTCGACGCCTGGCGCCCCCTGCGAGGTGGATTCCAGCAGGAAGGCGTCGCACAGCATGCGCATGAACATGCAGCAGGTGTGCCAGCCGGAAGCGGAGAGGCCGCCAAGAAGGCTGGCCCTGCCGGCTTCCTCGTCGAGATGCATGGGCTGGAAGTCGAATTCGGAAGCGAATTCGATGATCTCCGCTGCGGTCACCTTCTTGGTACCAAGGTCGAGGATGGCGCCTTCCTCGAAATCCTCATAGGCCCATTTCTTGCCGGTCATCACGCAACCTCGTTCAAGCTTGTACGATTATTGTGACCGTTGCCCTGTCCTCCCGCAAGACCATGCGGGTCTTGGTTCAGTGCTTTGGGTCATGTGGATGGCATGATCCCGGCGGGTCTCAGGTCGTCAAAGCCAGCCGCGCCGGCGGAAGTAGAGATAGGGCAGGATCGCGGAGACGATCATGAGGCCGATCGCGAATGGATAGCCGACCGCCCATTTCAGCTCCGGCATGAGTTCGAAATTCATGCCGTAGATCGAAGCAACCAGCGTCGGCGGCAGGAAGATGACGGCCGCGACCGAGAAGATCTTGATGATGGCGTTCTGCTCGATCGAGATCATGCCGAGCGTGGCATCGAGCAGGAAGCTGATCTTCTGCGACAGAAACGTAGCGTGGTCGGCCAGCGACAGCACGTCGCGCGCCAGCGTCTTGATGCGGGCGCGGGTATCCTTGCCCATCTTGGTCTGCGTGGCGGCATGCGCGAGGAAACCCGCTACCCGTTGCAGCGAGGTCAGGCTGTCGCGCACGCTGGAGGCAAGATCCTCCTTGCGGCCGATGCTCTTCAGGAGTTCCTGGAAATCGCGGTCGCGGCGCGAGGCCTTGGTGGCCGTCGCTTCGAAAATGTCGCGTGAGATCGCCTCGATATCGCGGCCGGCCTTTTCCAGGATGTCGGCGAGGCGATCGACGATCGCTTCGAGCAGGCCGAGCAGGATGGTGTCGGCGCTGGTGCAGCCGGTGGCCACTTTCTCGGCGCGCAACGGGAATGTCTTGAAAGCCCGAGGCTCGTGATACCGCACCGTGACCAGTCGTTTTGCCGCCAGCACGAAGGTGACCGGCGACATCTCCGGCTTCTCGCCTTCAGTCTGGGACGGCAGGTTAGCAGTCATGAAATATCCGCCGTCCTCGACATAGAGGCGGCTGGAAATCTCGATCTCCTCCATCTCCTCGCGCGTCGGCACGGCGATGGCGAACACCGCTTCGATCGTGGCTTCTTCTTCCTTGGTTGGGTTGAGCAGGTCGACCCAGACGATCGCGTCACGGTTCTGCTCGAGGTCGTCGGCGAGGCGCAGACGGTCATTGTCCACGACGAAGGCTTTGATCATCGCGTGGTCTCCCATGCTGGAAACGATATGAGGCCCCAGGGGCACAGGCTCATGACGGCGCCGAGGGGAGAAATCCAGCCGACGCAAGGGCGCGATAGACCCGGGGCCGAGCGGCGTCAAGCATCTGCAGGCTCATTAAGGAGAATTGCTTGCCGCGACCCGAGCCGGCGTAAGGTGGAACGCATTGAAGGGGCGTCAGGTATGATGGACTTGGAACCCGCTACGTGCAAGATCACGACATGTCGGACGCCGCCGCGCATCACTTGCGATCTTCGGGCCTTGCCCTCGAGAGCCACATCAGTGGCCGCAAGATCGCCCAGAGTACGGGTGAGGCTTGGGCCGGGCTGGAAGCACAAATCTTTCGCCGTCGTTCCCGGGAAGACGAGCTTCTTGTCCCTGCAGTGGCGGAGCCTTTTCTGGTCTGGCTGATCTCAGGGGAAGCCTTGATCGAGGAGTGCGATCCTGGCGGCGAATGGCACGGCGGGGTTGCGAAGGCCGGCTCGTTTTTCTTCACTCACGCCGACACTCCTTATCTGATGCGGTGGCAAGCGCGGGAAGATATGCCTTTCGAGGTGATGCACCTCTATCTGGATCGGAATCTCATCGACAGGGCGGCGCTCACACTTGGCCTGAAGGCAGCCCGATGCCGGTTTCACGATATCTCGATAGGTGTGGACAGCCTGATTTCCGGGATCATGACCGGTCTCGTCGACGAGCTTAGGGCACAACGGGAAGCCAATGTGTTGTTCGTACAGGGACTGGCCCAGAGCCTCACCATCCACCTGCTGCGTGAATATTCGGACGTGAGTGATAAGTCGTTGCGAGCCATTGCCCAACTGCCTGCTTGGCGGCTTCGCGCGGCAGTCGATCACATGGAGGTGCATCTTGGCGAACCTTTCGATCTCGACCGTCTCGCGGATATTTGCCAGATGAGCCGGTTTCACTTCAGCCGGGCTTTTCACAACACGACTGGGGTCAGTCCGTCACGGTGGTTCATCCGGCGCAGGGTCGACCACGCAAAGCAGATGCTGCGCGAGTGCGATGCGCCGATCATCGAAATCAGCATGGCTGTGGGCTATGATAGCCCTGGGCATTTCGCTCAGGTTTTCCGTCGTGAGACGGGCATGTCTCCGCGTGCCTATCGGCTCGCTTGAAATTCTACGCAAAATCACGACAGTTTCGGCAAATCCCCGAACGCCTGAGGCCGACGCCTTATCTAGGTATCTCTCCATTCAACGGATGTCCCTGTCGGGATCAAGGAATGGAGAAGACCCATGGGTATTGTCGGCAAAGTCGCGCTTGTCACCGGCGCTTCGAGCGGAATAGGCGCAGCCACTGCAAAGAGGCTGGCGGCAGAGGGAATGATCGTGGGATTAGCGGCACGCCGCAAGGACCGGATCGAGGCGCTGGCCATTGAGATCGAAGCGGCAGGCGGTGGCGCGATCGCACTGCAGACGGATGTCACCGATCTCGTGTCCTGTGAGGCGGCGGCGCGAACTCTGATCAATCAATTCGGCCGCATCGACGTACTCGTCAACAATGCTGGCTTGATGCCGCTTTCCGACATGGACAGCCTGAAGACGGATGAATGGAGACGCATGGTGGATGTAAACATCTCAGGCGTTCTCAATGCCACCGCATCCGTGTTGCCGCAGATGATCGAACAGCGGTCAGGGCACATCTTCAACATGTCCTCGATCGCCGGGCGCAAGGTGTTCACCGGCCTCACGGTCTATTGTGCGACCAAAGCCGCCGTCGCAGCGTTCTCGGACGGGCTTCGAATGGAGGTCGGCCCCAAACACAACATCCGTGTCACCTGCATTCAGCCAGGAGCCGTTAAATCCGAGCTCTATGATCACATCACCGATGCGAACTATCGCAAGCAGATGGAGGATCTGGCCTCAAGGATGACCTTTCTTGAGGGGGAGGACATCGCGGATACCATCCTCTTTGCGCTGAAGTCGCCCGCACGCATGGATGTGGCGGAACTGTTCGTCCTGCCCACCGAACAGGGCTGGTGAGTTTGAAAGACCACCACTCCCGCAGCGTGGCGGTCTTGTCCGGATAAATCCGGAAGCAGAAGGTAGAGACGTGGGGCTACCCCGCTGCGCGGTCAGAAAAACTCGTCGAGCAGCTGGTAGTAGGCGAGTTTGGCCATATCTGCATCCGGTGAGCCATAGAGAGCGAGGAACGGCGCGATCCATTCCTCGCCGAAATCGTCGCCGATGCTTCTGCAAGCCAGCGCGAGGTCCTGGCAGCGGTCGGCGACGCCGAGCCGGCCGCAGTCGATGAAGCCGCAGAAGCGGCTGCCATCGACCATGAAGTTCGGCAAGCAAGCATCGCCATGGGTGACGACAAAGTCCTCGCTTGCCGGGCGCAGGGCGATGAGGTCCGCGAAAACATCCTGTGCGGAGCGGCCCAGACGTTCGCCGTCAAAGTCCTCCTCGTCGACAAGTCCGGCGTCCATCCGTGCCCTGGCATCGGCAAGGCGTCGATCGAGGCTGTGGTCGAACGGGCACGAGCGAACATCAAGCGCATGCAGGGTCCGCAGGGCGTTGGCCATTACGATGATGGTCTTTTCAGCGGGCAGGGGGCCGGCCGATTCCAGGTCCTTGCCCGGCATGGCGCTCATCAGCAACCAGTTGCGGTCGGCATGCACCTCGAATGCCTGAACCTCTGGGCAAGATATCCCCTGAGCCGCAAGCCAGCGCAGGCGCTCTGCTTCGGCTGGTACTTCGGCGAACTGGCCGGTTTCGTCGACCTTCAGGAACAGGTCTGGCCTACCTGTCGCCTCCAGCTTGAAGACACCGGCATCCGAGAGGCCGATCGTCTGCTTGCGCGCGCCGTAGCCACGGACGAGCTCCAGAAATGGTAGAGGCAAGGGGAGGAAGTCCATGTTCTGGCTCTTGGCCAGGGGATCGTTCACGAGCCAGTCGACGTCGCGGCAAATGCCAGCGTTGTCGCGACATTTTTCTCGTGGACGCCTTGGTAGGGCTCGAAATAGTGAACCCAGCCTGCTTCCAGCTCCGGCGCGATGAATTCGCGCAAACTCAACGAACGTCGTCGCGGCTCCTCGATGCAGCGTAGAAGGTCCGCGATATACGCCGTGGTGGCATCGATCAACGTGTCGTCATAGCCACCGGCGGCAATCATCTCCGGATCGCCATGATTGGGCAGGATCTTTGCAGGACGCAAGGATCGAAGCCGTTCCAGATCGACAAGATGTTGCGCAAAATGCTGCGGTTCGCCGACATAGGTGACGGTGTCTTCAAGCGTGTCGCCAGCGAACAGCAGTCGCGTCTGCGGCAGCCACAGCACCGTTGCGTCGTCGCTGTGTATGTTGGCTTCGATCAGCCTGATTTCCTGTCCGCCGAACGCAAGGGTCATCTCGCCATCGAACAAGGTAGTTGGCAGCACCAGCGGTGCAATCGCTGGCGGTCCCTCGAGCGTTCCGGCCTCGATTTCCGCCTTCTGCCGTTCGAGATGAGCTGCCGTGCGACGGTTGGCGATGATGGTGCAGTCAGAGAACGCGCCTGTGCCGGCAACATGATCAAGGTGCCAGTGGCTGAGCACCACCGTGAAGCGCTTTACCCCCTTGGCCTCGAGGGTGGAACGGATCAACGTCGCGTGTTCGAGCGAGATATGAGTATCGTAGACCAGCGCCTCGCCGTTGCCGACCAGCGCATAGCTGGCAACGCCGAGCGAGAGCGCACCGTCATCCACCCAGTTAGGCTGGTCGGCAAATCGCTGGTTTTCGACGCGGCCGTCATAAAAGGCGTACACGTCGGGAGCCGGCTGCAGGATGCGCACATATCGGGTTGCCGCCGAAGCCATAGCTCACCTATTGCCTTTGCCCTTTAGAGCGTTTCCGTTTTTTTACGGAAACGCGGAAACGCTCTAAGTTTTTGCTTTCGCCGCATTTTGTAACGCCAAGTGATTCCACGTGGCGACAAATGCTCTAGGGCTCATGCCATGCAGACGATCAGGTGTTGAACTTGAACAGCATGACGTCGCCGTCCTGTACGACATATTCCTTGCCTTCGTCGCGCGCCTTGCCGGCTTCCTTGGCCGGCACTTCGCCGCCCAGCGACACGAAGTCGTCATAGGCGATCGTCTGGGCACGGATGAAGCCGCGCTCGAAATCGGTGTGGATGACGCCGGCAGCACCCGGTGCCTTGGTGCCGCGTTCGATCGTCCAGGCGCGCGTTTCCTTGGGGCCGGCGGTGAAATAAGTGATCAGGTGCAGCAGCTCGTAGCCGGCGCGGATCAGCCGGTCGAGACCCGGCTCGTGCAGGCCCATTGCCTCCAGGAATTCCTTCTGCTCGCCGTCAGGGAGCTGAGCGACCTCGGCTTCGATGGCCGCCGAGATAATGACGGTAGAGGCACCCTGGGAGGTCGCCATGGCCTCGACCGCCTTGGTGTGCTCGTTGCCCGTCGCGGCTTCTGCCTCGGAGACGTTGCAAACGTAGAGAACGGGATGGGCGGTGAGCAGGTTGAGATCCTGCAGGATCTTCAGGTCCTCGGCAGCGATGCCCTTCAGAAGGACACGGCAGGGCTTGCCGTCCTGCAGCAGTGTCAGCGCCTGTTCCATCACCGGCAGGACGGTGAGCGATTCCTTGTCCTTGGCCTGGGCGCGTTTGCGCACGTTGACGATGCGGCGCTCCAGGCTTTCGAGGTCCGACAGCATCAACTCGGTCTCGACGGTGTCGGCATCCGCCACCGGGTTGATGCGGCCTTCGACGTGAGTGATGTCGTCATCCTCGAAGCAGCGCAGAACGTGCACGATGGCGTCGACTTCGCGGATGTTGGCGAGGAACTGGTTGCCGAGGCCTTCGCCCTTCGAAGCGCCGCGCACCAGGCCGGCGATGTCGACGAAGGAGATGCGGGTCGGGATGATCTCCTTCGACTTGGCAATCTCGGCGATCTTCTTGAGGCGCGGATCCGGCACCGCCACCTCGCCGGTGTTCGGCTCGATGGTGCAGAAAGGATAGTTGGCCGCCTGGGCTGCCGCGGTGCGCGTCAGCGCGTTGAACAGCGTGGACTTGCCGACGTTGGGCAGCCCAACGATGCCGCATTTGAAACCCATGATGATGTGGTCCTATCGGGAGTTCGAATTTTGTTCAGGGCTATGGGCGAAAGGGCCTTGGATCGTCAAGTCTTTCGGCATCGCAAGCGGCATTGCTGCTGCCGTCAGTCGGGATTCTTGTCGTAGGCCCTGGTTCCCTCGGGCAGGACGACCCATGAATGGCGCCGGCAGTGGTAGACGGAGTCCTCCGGCGGTGGAAAGCCCGGATCGGCGAAACAGCCGATTGCTACTGCAACGAACATGGCCTCGGCGCCTTCCTCTGTGTGGAACAGGCTGGTGCCGCAAACCGGGCAGAACCTGAACAGATAGCGCGAACCCCTATCGCCGACGCGCAGGTAGTCGGTGGCCGTGCCCGTTGTTCTGTAGGGCGGTTCAAAGGCGGCAAGCGCAGCGAAGACACTGCCGGTGCGGCGCTGGCAAGCGAAGCAATGGCAGACGCCAACGCCAAGCGGCGAGCCGCCGACCTCGATACTCAATTGTCCACAGGAACAGGATGCGGTTCGGGTTTGCATGGCTGGCACCTCGCTGTTTGCGTCGGAGCGGACATTGCATGCCCTTCATCGCATGAAGTGCGGCCCAATGTCTTGGCGGGTGCTCAATCCTTGTTGCCGAGCAACTTTTTCAGCATCGCAGCCATCGGTCCGTTTTCTGGGACTTTCACGGCAGGCTGCTGCTGCCTGGCCTGGCGGATGTGGCTTTGCGCCTTGGATGGGGTCGCCTGTTTGGGCGCTTTGGCCGGAGGCGTGTCGTCCGGGCCGGTCGGCTGCAACTTGTCGCGCAAGGCCAGCGTCACCCGGTTCATGAAGGAATTGTCGTCGCCCGTGGCGATCAGGTCGGCGCTATCGGCCATGCTGTTCAGCAGCACGTCCAGCCATTCCTGGTCGGCCTTCGAGAAATCGCCCAGGACATGGCCGTGCACCATTTCCTTGGCGCCCGGATGGCCAACGCCGATGCGTACGCGCCGGTAATTGTTGCCGATGTGCTGGTCAAGCGAGCGGATGCCGTTGTGGCCGGCCGAGCCGCCGCCGATCTTGACCCGTATCTTGCCGGCCGGCAGTTCGATCTCGTCGTAGAAAACGGTCACCGCCGTAGCGTCGAGCTTGTAGAAGCGCAGCGCCTCGCCGACAGCCTGGCCGGAAAGGTTCATGAAAGTCTGCGGCTTGATAAGCAACACCTTTTCGCCGCCGAGCCTGCCTTCGGCGATCTCGGCCTGGAATTTCTTCGACCAGGGCGAAAAGGAATGGCGGCGGGCGATGACGTCCGCCGCCATGAAACCGACATTGTGCCGGTTGCTGGCATATTTCGCGCCGGGATTGCCGAGACCAGCAAACAAAAGCATGGTTACGGCCCTCCCGGGCTGCGAAAATTACTTCTCTTCGCCGGCTTCCGCAGCGGCCGGGGCGGCTTCTGCCTCCTCGGTCTCCGGCTTCATCGCGGCCGAGCCGGCGATGGTGGCGATGGTGAAGTCGCGGTCGGAAATGACCGGCTTAACGCCAGCCGGCAGCTTGACCGCCGAAATGTGGATGGAATCGCCGATGTTGGCGCCAGCGAGATCAATCTCGATGAATTCCGGGATCGCGTTGGCCGGGCAGTGGAACTCCACCTCGTGACGCACGATGTTGAGCACACCGCCACGCTTGATGCCGGGCGACTTCTCTTCATTGATGAAGTGAACCGGAACGTTGACGTTGACTTCGGTGTTCTTGCCGATGCGCAGGAAATCGACATGCATCGGGAAGTCCTTGACCGGATCAAGCTGATAGTCCTTCGGCAGGACCTGGATCTTCTTGCCGTCGACGTCGATCGTGGCGACCGTGGTCAGGAAACCACCGCCGTGGATCTTGTAGAAGATGTCCTTGTAGGACAGGGCGATAGCCAGAGGGGGCTGCTTGTCGCCATAAATAACTGCAGGCACTTTACCTTCGCGGCGAACTGCACGGGCGGACCCCTTACCGACCTGTTCGCGCGACTCGGCCTTGAGCTCGTAAGTGTCGTGGCTCATGGTATTTCCTTTCGCGTTGCTGGAGCATTCCCGGTGTCCGGCAAGCCGGGTTCCGAAAATGTCGAAAGCCGCGAAATACGCGGCCCTCGTCCGCGTTGCCTCCAAGGGTGTCTACGCGGGTGGCGGCTCTATAGCGGAAGGCGGCCAAACGCGCAAGCTTGGCCGCCTTTGCTGGTTTTCCTGCAGGCTTACGCCGCCTTGGCAGCCTTCTTCGCTTCCTTCATGTTGGGCAGGAAGATGGTGAGCAGGCCGAGCAGCGGCAGGTACGAGCAGATCTGGTAGACGAAGTCGATGCCCTTGGCATCGGCGACCACGCCGAGGATGGCAGCGGCGATACCGCCCATGCCGAAGGCGAAGCCGAAGAAGATGCCGGCGATCATGCCGACGCGGCCAGGAACCAGTTCCTGCGCGAACACGACGATGTTGGAGAAGGCCGACGACAGGATCAGGCCGATCAGGATGGTGAGGATCACCGTCCACTCCAGGTTGGCGTAGGGCAGGATCAGCGTGAACGGCAGCACGCCGACGATCGAGAACCAGATCATCGCCTTCTGGCCGTAACGGTCACCGAACGGTCCACCGAGCAGGATGCCGAGCGCGGACGAACCCAGGAAGGCGAACAGCAGCACCTGCGACATCTGCACGGAAACGCCGAACTTCTCGATGGTATAGAAGGTGTAGTAGCTGGACAGGCTGGCGATGTAGGCATTCTTGGAGAGCACCAGCACAGTCAGGATGACCAGCGACCAGGTGACCCGGCCACGCGAGAAGGGCGAGACGTGAACCGCGGCAGGCCGGTTGCCGGTCGCCTTGCGGTAGCGGATGTACCAGTTGCCGACCTGCCAGAGCACGACAATGCCGATCAGCGAGCCGACGGCGAACCAGGAGATGCTGGTCTGGCCGAACGGCACGACGATGAAGGCCGCGGCAAGCGGGCCCATGGCCTGACCGAAATTGCCGCCCACCTGGAACAGCGACTGGGCAAGGCCGTGCTTGCCGCCGGAGGCCAGCCTGGCGATGCGCGAGGATTCCGGATGGAAGATCGACGAGCCGATGCCGATCAGCGAGGCGCCAAGCAACAGCAGCCAATAGTGACCGGCATAGGCGAGCACGATCAGGCCGACCAGCGAGGACGCCATGCCCCAGGGCAGGGAGAATGGCATCGGCCGCTTATCGGTGATGATGCCGACCACCGGCTGCAACAGCGAGGCGGTGACCTGGAAGGTGAAGGTCAAAAGGCCGATCTGCCAGAAGTCCAGGCTATAATTGTCCTTAAGGAGCGGATAGATGGCCGAAAGCAGCGACTGCATAATGTCGTTGATGAAGTGGCCGAAGCTTACCGCCAGGATGACGGTGAAAGCTGTGGTGGTCGCCGCGCTCGTCGCGCGACCGGCTGTCGCTGCGGTATCGGTCAAGATCATGCTCCTTGCTACGGCGCGCTGATATTCGAGCGAGGCCGGCCTGTGAATGGCAGCTTTCCGTGCTTCCGGTTTCACGTGCTCGAACGCACGCCGTTGCCTTGCGACCCCGAAAGCTGGCCATTTCCGGCGCGTCCTGGCTTGAATCTAGCCGCACCCTTGTTGCGGACGGTAATTTTGCCGCCGCGCCGGCGCTTATAATCCTGTTGTGGTGCTGCTTCTTTCGTGGTTTGGTCCATTTATTACGCAAGTGGGCCAAACCCATGCCAACAAGTGTCTCCTACCTCGAGGCGCCGGTCACCGATCTGCATCGCCGCCACCGTGAGCGGCTCGAATGGCTGGATCGCACCAGGGATCTCGTGGTCGCCCTGCCGTCGGAATATCCGGACGGCTATACGGTGCCTGACCATCGCCACAACCGCAGCCAGCTCCTGCACGCCTTGACCGGGGTGGTTCTGGTGAAGACGCATTTCGGCCGCTGGATGGTTCCACCCGACCATGCCATGTGGATCCCGGCCGGCATCAAGCATGCGGTGGAGATGCAGGGCAACGTCTCGATGCGCTCGGTCTATGTCGCGCCCGACTCGGTTGCCGGCCTGCCGACGAACCTGCGTGTGGTCGGCGTCAGCGACCTGATGCGAAGCCTGATCATCGAAGCGGTCACCTTGCCGACGGACGAGCCGCCGAGCGAGCGTGCTGCGCTTTTGATGGCGCTGCTCCTGCACGAGATCCCGGCGATGGAGGAGCGGCCGCTCGGTCTGCCGTTTCCGCATGATCCACGCATCGCGGCATTGTGCCGACGCTTTGTCGCAGAGCCGTCGCCGCATGCTGTCATCGACGACTGGGCCGAGACCGTCGGTATGAGCCGGCGTACCTTCACCCGTGTGTTTCACCGCGAGACAGGACTGTCGTTGTCGACCTGGCGCCAGCAGGCGCTGCTGCTTGCCGCTCTGCCGCGGCTCACCGATGGTGAGCCGGTGACGCGCGTCGCGCTCGATCTCGGTTATGACAGCGTGCCGGCCTTCACCACCATGTTCAAGCGCATGCTGGGTATCTCGCCACGCGGCTATTTGAGAGGGGCGCGGGAGGTGGGCTAAGAGCCCACAGATTCGTTATGTTTTGCTTAAAGACGTCGGCGATGGCGCCAAAGATGAGCTTGGCTCTCTCGTGCCATTATGTAATCAACTAGCTTGTCAATCTCATCGATCGCATGGAATAGATCTGCTTCAGATACCTCAATGCGTGGTTCAAACCATGGATGTTCCCGTCGCGTTCTGATGTTTTTTCGTCGTTTGCCATGAAAAACAACCTTGGGTGATTTTTGATCGTTTTTTGATCATGGTGGGCATCAAAGCCAAAAACGTCGTTCAGATGCTGTGTCGAATTTCGAGCTAGAACAACCTGATCTATAATGGCGAAATTGACAGGACAATCACTCCAATCGGTGTCCAGTATTTCCGTAAGGATTCTTTTGTACCCATCAACGAAGCCGCCTTTCTTAAATACTTTCTTTTTTATCTCTTCTGTAGGCTTAAACCCGAACTCTCTTTCCATGTTACTGAACGCAACCTTTAGCGAATTTGATAACATCGAAAGGCACGAATACCCCAGTACGTTCAGTGCCATCTCAGCCTCGAGCCATTCTGTAAGATAAGGGGGTTCGGCATCCTCCCAATCAGAGTCTTCAGGCGGCTCATCATAGGGTGGCTCTTCTGCTTCGATCGCCGCCTTGAGTGCATCGAATGGCTTTCTGGCCTCCCGATAGTATGTCCGTATGAAGTTGGTCCGACGCTTGGAAAAGTAAGCAATGTCCATGCTGCCAGCTCTTTCATTTGAATTGGACGTTCATTCGATTCATTCAAATAGCCTGAATCGTAAAGCGCGAAGGAATGATCACGTGGTCGGCGTTTATGCTGTTTACATCCTGAGAACGTAATGTTTGAAGCTCCAATGTTTCCCCCTCTCCTGGCTGGCACCTCAAACCAGGCCGTATTCGCCATTGTTCTCATCGCCTTGATTGCAGGACTGGCGCGTGGATTTTCTGGTTTTGGCGCCGCACTCATCTTCGTGCCGCTGGCCAGTTCGGTGATCGGCCCGAAAGTCGCCGCACCGTTGCTGCTGGTGGTGGATGGGGTGATGGCTGCCGGCTTCGTGCCGGGTGCATGGCGGCTGGCCGACAAGACCAATGTCTTTGTCATGTCGCTCGGTGCGCTGGTCGGCGTGCCGCTCGGCACCTATGCACTGGCGCATCTCGACCCATTGACGATCCGCTGGTCGATCATCGTCATCGTCGTTGCGCTTCTGCTGCTCCTGATATCGGGCTGGCGTTATCACGGTCGCCCGAAGGCCCATCTTACCGTCGCCGTCGGGGCGATTTCGGGCATCTTCTCCGGCGCGGCCCAGGTCGGCGGGCCGCCGGTGGTGGCCTACTGGCTGGGTGGCGGCTTTGCCGGCAACACCGTGCGGGCCAACATCATCCTCTATTTCGCCGTTTCCACGGTGATCACGGCGGTCAGCTATCTCTGGGGTGGGCTGATAACGGCACCGATCGTTGCCTTGGCCGTCGTCGCCGCGCCCGCCTATGGAGTTGGGCTGTGGCTCGGCGCGCACATGTTCGGCATCGCCAGCGAACAGACCTTTCGCAGGCTGTGTTTCGGCCTGATCGCACTTTCGGCGGTGATCAGCCTGCCGGTGCTGGACGGGCTGCTGCGATAGAGCGTCTTGAATTCAAGCTTGAAGCCGCCCGGCCGTCGTTCAATCGAACAGGCTGGAGACCGATTCTTCCGTGGCGGTGCGCGAGATGGCTTCACCCATCAGGTCGCCGATCGAGATGACGCGCACATTGTGCGCGTCGATGACCGCCTGGGTCGGCTGGATCGAATCGGTGATGACCAGTTCCTGCAGCTTGGAGCCGGTGATGCGGGCCACAGCGCCGCCCGAAAGGACGCCGTGGGTGATGTAGGCGGTGACGCTGGTGGCGCCGTTGGCCAGCAGTGCATCGGCCGCGTTGCACAGCGTGCCGCCGGAATCGACGATGTCGTCGATGAGCAGGCAGTCCTTGCCACGCACGTCGCCGATGACGTTCATCACTTCCGATTCACCCGGCCGTTCGCGGCGCTTGTCGACGATGGCGAGCTGGGCGTCGATGCGCTTGGCAAGCGCGCGGGCGCGTACCACGCCGCCGACGTCCGGCGAAACGACCATGACGTTGCCGAGCTGCTTGTATTTGGCCTTCACGTCGCGCGCCATCACCGGCACTGCGAAGAGGTTGTCGGTCGGGATATCGAAGAAGCCCTGGATCTGGCCCGCATGCAGGTCGAGCGTGAGCACGCGATCAGCGCCGGCACGGGCGATCATGTTGGCGACCAGCTTGGCCGAGATCGGCGTACGGCCGGAGGCACGACGATCCTGGCGGGCATAGCCGAAATAGGGGATGACTGCCGTGATGCGCCGGGCCGACGAGCGCATGAAGGCGTCGATCATGATGAGCAGTTCCATCAGATGATCGTTGGTCGGATAGGAAGTCGACTGCAGGATGAAGACATCCTCGCCGCGTACGTTTTCCTGGATCTCGACAAAGATTTCCTGGTCGGCGAAGCGCCTGACACTTGCCTTGCCCAACGGGATGTTGAGATAGCGGGCGACCGCTTCGGCCAGCACCCTGTTGGAATTGCCCGCGAAGAGTTTCATGCACCGTACCTGGTGGTGGAGTTTAAGGGGGCTTTTAACCAGCCGTGCCGGTATTGCAAGCACCGTATTGACGAATCCGCAGTGGAATCCCAACAAAGGTTTAACCCAGGGGAAGGGGTGTCAGCGCGCTAGCCGGCTAGATTCCCGCATCAATTCCAGCAAAAAAGTGCGTAGCGATTTTGCGTCCGGAATTGCCTCAACAAAAAAGTTGGAGCGTTCCCACGTTTCCGAGAAAAACGGAAACGCTTCAAGAATCAGCCGGCGGGGCGGCCAGCCAGCCAGTTGGCCAACTGGGCGATGGTCTGGTCGGCAATCGCCTGCATGGTTGCAGGCGGCACGGCCGCCCAGCCTTCGGCGTTATTGACGGTCGGTGTTTTCTGTTGACCGTTGATGCGGTGCAGGCGGGTACCCGCCGGGTCATAGATGTCCCAGACGTAGATGACGGTGGTGTCCTTGCCCTCGGAAATGGTCGAGAAGTAGCCCTTCAGCACGTGGGTGGCACCCTGGCTGGCGCTGCCGGCGAGCGTGATGCCGCTTTCCTTGGCGCGTGCGGCGAGGCGCTGGGTGAGGGGGGTGGCCGCTTCTACCGAGGCTCCGACGATCGGGGCGATCTGCAACCGGGCTTTGCCGAGCATGGCCGCAGCCTGCGCTGGCGTCGGCGCGGGAGTGGTGACGCCGGTGGCGGCAGGCACTGCCGCTCCGGCGATCGGGTTCGCGGGCGCACCAGCCTGGGCGGGATTTGCTGTAGCGGGCGAGCCCGGTTCGGGTTGTGCCGTTGCTTGCGCAGTGGGGGCCGGCTGCAGGGCGTCATTGGCCCTGTTGCAGGCCGACAGCGCCACGGCAACAAGCAATGGCGCGATGGTCAGGCATGATCGCCTCATCGACTGACGAACTCCTCGGCGACGAACAAATGCCCTTCCCGGCATCGATTCAGCGCACGATCAAGTCGAGATCATGGCGCGAAAGGGGCTTCGGCTGCGATTCGGTCGTGAGATAGGTGCGGCCAAGCGTCATCGCGGTCTCCGCTTCGGAATCCATGATGATCATGTGCGCGAACAAGGTCATGTTTGGAGCGATCGGTTCGGGATTGCCCTGGTAGAACATCGGCATGTCCATCCAGGACGGCGTGAAACGGGCACCGACCGAATAGCCGCAGGCATTGAGCCTGTGACGGGTCAGCCCATGTGTTTCCAGGGTGCGGGCATGAGCGTCGAAGACATCACCGAAGCTGTTGCCTGGTGTCATCGCCTTTTCGACTGCCAGCAGGGCGGCCCGGGCGGCATCGAACAGCTCCTGATGGCGCTTGGAGACCTTGCCGGTAAGGGCCGTGCGCATCATGGGCGCATGATAATGGTGAAAGACACCGGCCCATTCCAGCGTGAGCTGGTCGTTCTTGGTCAGCTTGCGGCGGCCAGCCTTGTAGCGGCATAGAAGCGCGTCGGAGCCCGAGCCGATGATGAATTCATTGGCTGGATAGTCGCCACCACCTGAAAAGACCGCACCTTGCATGGCAGCCAAGATCTGGGCCTCGTCGCCGCCTTGCTTGATCAGCGGCAAGGCCGCGTCCAGGGCGTCGTCGCTCAAGGCAGCAGCCTTTTCGGCCTTGGCGATCTCGGCCGGGCTTTTGAACAGGCGCAGACGGCCGACGATGCCGGAAGCATCCGCGATCTGACCGAAGGTCTGCAACTGTTCATCCAGCCGGCGGCCGTTGTAGGCGGTGAGGCCGTGGGTATCGTATTCAACGCCGATGCGTGCGCCGAGCAGGTCGAGATCATTCAAAAGGTTGCGCAGGTCGATTGCCGGATTGGCGTCGGCGCGGTCCATCCAGACCACGATGTTGTCGATGGTCGAGGTATGACGAGCCTGGCGCAGGTCGGCCGAGCGGGTGAGCAGCACCATGGAGCCGTCGGCCTTCACCACCAGGCACTGGAAGAAGCAGAAGCCGAAAGTGTCGTATCCGGTCAGCCAATACATGCTTTCCTGCGCGAACAGCAGGATGGCGTCGAGCTTCTTCTCTGCCATCTCGATCATCAGCCGGTCGCGGCGGGCGTCGAATTCGGAGCGTTCGAAATGCAGCGCCATCAGCCATTGTCCTCCAGCACGATCGCCGACAGCTGGCGTCCGTAATCCGCCTCGTTGCGGTGGACGGTGCGGCGATAGGAAAAGAAAAGATCTTCTTCCGCATAGGTACAGCGGTCGAGTGCGTCGGCGATCACACCAGCCTGTCTCAGCCGGTCGATCGTATAGCGATTGAGGTCGAACATCGCATGGCCGGCCTTGCCCGACGGCATGAAATAACGCTCGTTGCCGGCATCCGCCGCGACGAAGCGGGCAACGAACTCCGGCCCGACCTCATAATTGCGAGGACTGATCGAAGGACCGAGCACCGCGACGATGTTCTCGCGCCTGGCGCCCAGGCCTTCCATGGTGGCGATGGTATTTTCGAGAACGCCCGTGAAGGCGCCTTTCCAGCCGGCGTGGGCGGCGCCGACGACGCGCGCGCCGGCATCGGCAAACAGGACTGGTCCGCAATCCGCGGTCGTGGCGGCAATGGCGATGCCGGGCCGGTCGGTAACGATGGCGTCAACCTTGGGCCGCTCTCCGTCGAATGGTTCGCGTGCAACGACGACGTCGGGTGAATGGATCTGGTGGGCGCTCAAGAGATGCGTGGCGGGTACACCCATCCAGTCGGCGACACGCCGACGATTCTCGCGCACCAGCTCGGGATCATCCTGCGAGCCCGCGCCAATGTTGAGACCGCGATAAATACCGTTGGAGACACCCCCGATGCGGGTGAAATAGCCATGGCGGATGCCTTGGGCCGCCGCTTTTTCGAGCATCGGAGACCGGATCGGCTCCGGCTTCGTTTCTTTCAGCATGTCTGTCTTGTCTTCGTCAGGTCAGGATTCGTCTGGGCGCGGGGCCGACGGTTCGAAGCGCGGACAGTGGGACAGGGCGGGGGCCGAAGTCAATCGTGCTTGCAGGCGTGGTTGTCGGACAGGTCAACGCAAGACGGCCGCCCAGTACGCGAAATGATCGATCATGAAGGGGATCCTTGGTGCGTCGTCCACAGCCTCCGCCAGTTCCCACAAACGATGCGCGCCGGTCAGCACCTCGACACGCTTTCGCTCGAGCGGACAACCCGAAAGTGCTTCATAGTTGGAGATGATGCGTTCGGTCAGGTCGGTGGAAATAAAGTTCGAATAGATGAGATCCCGGTGCAGCGGTCCGAAGCCGGAATCGGCGAAATCGTAGACGCCGCTGAGGCGGTTGGTCTCGTGATCGAAAGCCATGTTCCAGCCATGGCCGTCGAAGAAGCCATAAGTCACGCCGTAGGGATCCGGCGGCAGATCGGCCCAGGCGGCGATGATCCGCTCGGCCTGCGTTTTCAGTTCACCCGACAGAAGCGGCAGCGCCTTGTCGCGGACTTCGTCGGGTTTCGACCAGGCCTCAACCGGGCCGGCACCGGCAGCACGCATCATATCCATATCGAGGCCGTGCAGGTCGACGTAGAAACGCGCCAGACGCTGCGCCAGGTCCTCGCGCGCTTCCGCAGGCAAGCGCGTGTAGTGAGGTGTCTCCAGATAGCTGCCTTTCAACTTCTGATGGCGTGAGAATATCCGCGAACCATCGATCAGCCGGATATCGGGAACCGGCATGCTGACGGCAGGACGGATCACGTTCAGAAGACCGATTTCCCTGATCAGAGACTTCTGCGCAGTCTCGTTGCGCGGGAATTTGAAGATCAGTCGATCGTCGACATCGACCGCGATTGAATCCCAACCCTGGGTGAGCAGGCTGAAGCTCGATGCGGTCAGGTCAGGGAACCGGCCAATGATGATCCCTTTCAACGCTTCGAGTTCGGCTTCCGGCGTCGTCTCCATCTTTCCCATACCGTTTAGCTGACGCGGCTGCGGAATACCGGCAGGGCAATGTCCGTTGGGGCAATGGCCAGTACCTTGAACAGCTCGCCCATCGCCTGTGGACCGGCAAGGCGCTCGACTTCGCCGGACAGGCGCTCGCGCGTGGCCTCGCCAGCATCGGCGCCGAGGCGGCCCGCGCGTTCGAGCAGGCCCATGGCAAGCAGGAACGCGCCCTGTGTCGTGGAATCGGCGCGCAGGCCAGCGGCCCGGGCTGAGGCAGCAAGGGCAGCGAAGTCGACATGTGAGGTGAGATCGGCTTCACCGGGGCTGGCAAGCACATCCTCGTATTGGTGGTTGCGCAAAGCCTGCAAGGTGTCGCCGAGTCCTGGCTGCAGATGACCATAGTCGAAGAACAGGCCAACGCCGCCATGTGCCGCGATGCGGTCGGCGATCGTCTGCATCAAAGCGGAGCGTGCCGGGGCAAGCTCGACAATGGAACCATCAAGGGCGGTCTCTGCGTCGGGGGGGAGGAGCGCGGAGTCAAGCGAGGCTGCGCCTGCGTAGAAGGCAAGGTCACCATTCTCGTCGAGTCCCACCATGCGTTCGTGCCAGCTATCGGTGGTCCGCACGAATTGTCGGATCGGAACGGCATCGAACAATTCGTTGCCGACAATCAAGATCGGTTGATCGAGCAAGGTGGCAGCCGTTTCATGCCATTCAACGCCGGCGGCCATGTCGGCCAGCGTATCCTTCTGGACCTGGCGCAAGCGTGGGCTGGTTTCGATGAAGGCGATGGAGGCGCCTGTGGCAAAGGCGGGGTCGAGGCGCTGCAGGGTGCGCAGCATGTCTTTCATCAAGGTACCGCGCCCTGGGCCGATTTCGGCCAGGGTGACGGGCATCGGCGAGCCGATCGCACGCCAGGCTTCATAGAACCAGACCGCCACCAGTTCGCCGAACATCTGGCTCACCTCCGGTGCGGTGATGAAGTCACCGCCGGCGCCGAAGGGTTCGCGCGTCGTATAGTAACCCGCTTCAGGATCGAACAGGCAAAGCGCCATATATTCGCTGGCAGGGATAGCGCCGACCGTCGTGATCAACTCGATGATGCGGCGTTTCAGCCCGCTCATGCCGGCTGTGCGTGGGTGACGGGTCTGGCCGTTGCCATGCACCAGATGCCGATGAGAACCATTGGTGCCGACAGCACCATGCCCATGGTAAGCCAGCCGCCAAAAAGATAGCCGAGCTGCTGGTCGGGCTCACGGAAGAATTCCACGAATATGCGCGACAGGCCATAACCGGCGACGAAGGCGCCGGAGACGAAGCGCGGCGTCATCAGCTTCAGCCGCGAATGGGTGAGGAAGCGCAGCACCAGAAAGAGCACGAGGCCTTCGAGCAGTGCCTCGTAGATCTGGCTGGGATGGCGGGCGAAGGGGCCGCCATTCGGAAATTCGACCGCCCACGGCACGGTGGTAAGCCGTCCCCACAGCTCGGAGTTGATGAAATTGGCAAGCCGGCCGAGGCCGAGGCCGACAGGCACGCCTGCTGCCACTACGTCGAACAGCGACCAGACATGGATGCCGCGGGAGCGGGCGAAGAAATACATCGCCAGGATGGTGCCGGTGATGCCGCCGTGGAAGGACATGCCGCCGTCCTGGAGATAGAAGATCTCGATCGGATTGTTGAAGTAGCGCGGGAAATTGTAGAAGAGCACATAACCCAGCCGGCCACCGGCAACGATGCCGACGGCGGCCCAGATGACGAAGTCGTCGATGTCGATGGGCTTCATCGGCAGTCTGCCATCAGGCCACAGCCGCGTGTTGGTGATGAGGCGCTTGGCGTACCACCAGGCAAACAGGATGCCGACGACATAGGCGACGCCGTACCAATGCACTTTCAAGGGTCCGAAGCCGAAGAACGGGCCGATCTGGAAGATGACCGGATCGATGTTCGGAAAAGAAAGGGCAGCCAGCGGCAGCAGGTCGCTCATGAAATCTCCCATGCGGGTCGCGTTAGAGCGGGAATGCGACGTTGTATCGCCATTCCGCTCTATCTCTTTGTTTTGCTGCATGATCTCATCCGAAAAGTCTGCAAGTTTTCGAGATCATGCTTTGCGGCGCGGACCATGGGGCAGGCTTTTGGCGGGGTCAAGGCGGAGCAACCTTGCATTCTGGCATGCGGCTCATTAGGTCAAACCAGCCAACAGGGGTTTTGCCATGTCGACCGGACCGAACCGCATCCTCGATGAATTCGCCAAGCTGGTGACCGATGCAGCGGGAGCCGCCCAGGGCGTGCGCCGCGAGGTGGAAACCGCCTTCCGGGCGCAGGCCGAGCGGTTGCTGAACTCCATGGAAATTGTGCAGCGCGAGGAATTCGAGGCGGTGCGCGAGATGGCAGCCAAGGCGCGTGAGGAAAACACCAGGCTGGCGGCCCGCATCGAAGCACTGGAAGCGCAGCTTGGCGGTTCCGTCGCGGCCAAGACCGAAAAGCCGGCCCCGGCTGCCACCGCGAAACCACGCGCAAAAAAATAATTCGTTAAATCTTTCCACAACCCGCCGTCTGAAAAAGCGCTTTGTCGTGAATCGCTTAACGGTGGCGTGTGACTCTTTGTGACTCGGCTTTCCACATGCGAATGGCCCGCCCTAAAAAATTGGGCTGGTCACGCGACTCCCGATCAATAGACTGAATTTGCTGCATGATTCGGAACGGGGTCATGCGCCGGGCGGTGGGGTCCGGTCATGGGGTGTTGCGTCGAGCAGTCCAGGCCGTCCGAGTTCTAGAACATTTGTTCGTTGTGCGTGCCTCCCCCGCGGAGCGTGCGGTGGCGCTCCCAGAACGACAGGAAGCATTCCATGGAACTTCTCGAACTCGAATTTTCCCGCGAGATCCATCCAGTCGATGTGATCGAGCAGGTGGCGCACAACAATGACTGGTCCTTCGAGCGGGCCGGAGACGATGAAATCTCGATCTCGGTGACCGGAACCTGGACCGATTATCACGTGTCCTTTTCCTGGATGGAGGATTTCGAGGCGCTCCATCTCGCCTGTGCTTTCGACATCAAGGTTCCCGAGAACCGTACACTCGAGGTGATGCGGCTGCTGTCGCTGATCAACGAACAGATGTTGTTCGGGCATTTCGACCTATGGGAGCAGGAAGGAGCGATCATGTTCCGCCAGTCGCTGCTGCTCGCCGGCGGCGTCGAGCCGTCGAGCCAGCAGGTCGAAGTGCTGTTGTCCTCGGCATTGGAAGCATGCGAATGCTACTTCCAGGCGTTCCAGTTCGTCGTCTGGTCGGGTACCTCGGCCAAGGACGCGCTGTCGAGCGTGCTGTTCGAAACCTATGGCAACGCCTGATCGCCGAGAAAAATGACTGCCAGTACCGAGCGTAAACCCGAGATCACCTTTGCCGATTTCGACCGTGTCGACATCCGTGCCGGCACGATCGTCGAGGCCGAGCCTTTTCCGGAAGCACGCAAGCCGGCGATCAAGCTGAAGATCGACTTCGGACCGGAGATCGGCGTGAAGAAGTCCTCCGCGCAGATCACCAAATATTATACGCCGGAGAGCGTGGTCGGCCGGCAGGTCTTTGCGGTGGTGAATTTCCCGCCGCGCCAGATCGGAAAGTTCATGTCGGAAGTCCTGACGCTCGGTTTTCCCGATGGCGACGGCGACGTCGTGCTTGGCGCGATCGAGCGCAAGGTACCGGACGGCGGCCGGTTGTTCTAAACCTGTCTTTGGAAGTTCAGCGAGATCAGGCCGCGAGCTTCTCGCGTCTGCCGAGCGCCTGGTGAACTGTATCCATGAACATGTCAGCGCAGGCCTTCCACGTGTAGCGCATTGCGCGTTCGCGCGCTTCGGCCCGGCTCACGGTCAGGGCGTCGAGGCAGGCCTGGCGCAGGTCGTCCGAAACCTTGCCGCCGATGCCGTCGCCGACGATGTCTATCGGTCCCGTCACCGGATAGGCGGCGACCGGCGTGCCGCTGGCCAACGCCTCGATGATGACGTTGCCGAACGTGTCGGTGCGGCTGGGAAACACGAAAACGTCCGCCGAAGCGTAGATTTCTGCCAGTTCTCCGCTCGGGCGATGGCCGAGGAAATGTGCGTCGGGATAGCGTGCCGACAACTTGGCGCGTTCCGGTCCGTCGCCGACAATAACCTTGCTGCCGGGCAGGTCGAGATCGAGGAAAGCCGGCAGGTTCTTCTCGATGGCGACGCGGCCGACCGACAGGAAGATCGGGCGTGGGAAGGGCAGCTCGCCGCGCTTGTCGGGGCGAAAATGCTCGATATCCACACCGCGTGTCCACGGCTTCAGCTTGTTGAAGCCGCGTGAGGTCAGATCATCGGCCAGCGATTGGGTGGCGACCAGCGTGCCCTGGCCGGAATTGTGGAAATCGCGCAGCCAGTTATAGGCCCAGCGTTCCGGTACCGGCAGGCGGGCGCTGAGATATTCAGGAAAACGCGTGTGGTAGCTGGTGGTGAAAGGACGGCCATTTGCGCGGCAATAACGTCGCGCCATGATGCCCAGTGGCCCCTCGGTGACGATGTGGATGTGATCGGCGTTCGAATCCGCAATCAGCCGGGCGACATGGCGCGGCGTGGTCAGCGCCAGCCGGATGTCGGGATAGGTCGGCAGGGGCAAGGTGCGGAAGGTGTTCGGCGTCAGGAACTGTGTTTCGACGCCCTGTGTCTTCAGGGTTTCCGTCAGCCGCTCCAGCGTGTGGACGACGCCATTGACCTGCGGGCGCCAGGCGTCAGTGACCATCAGGATGCGCATGGGACCTCGCCGCAATGCCGTGGGGTTTGTGCGCGCGTGTCCGGAAGGGAAGGCCGGTCAACAGCCATTCCTCGCGCCAGTCCGGCCTGGCGGGCAGGACGCCGGGATCCAGGCGCCAGATCGAATCATGGACTACCGCGCGTTTCATGGGCGCTGTTGACCATGTTTTCATGACGTGGCGATGAATTGGAGCGGGAGGCTGTCTCGGGCGCCTGGGTGACGCTCCCACAAACTGCTGGCGGTCGCTGCAAGGTTCTGGAGCTGCTGATGGGCCAGCGTCGCTCAGCACTGCCCGTACCGTCGCCAACGGCTTCGAAGAGCACAGCGAAACGACCTTGCTCTCGTCAAGCTCGCTTCAGCCAAAATCTGGATGCGCTTTATGGGGCGGTAATCTAGAAAGGCCCCGCGGACGCTCGGAGAAGCGTTCAGGCAGGAGCCCGACCATGATCAAGATGAGCGTCTACTATCCGGCCGATGGCGGCTCGAAGTTCGATCACGACTACTACCGCACCACGCACATGCCACTGCTCCAGGAGCGGCTCGGCAATGCCTGCCTGCGCTACGAGATCGATAAGGGCCTTGTGGGTCGCGAACCTGGAAGCGCGCCGAAGTTCGTCGCGGCGTGCCACGTCTACTCGCCGACTCTGGAGGCATTCCAGGCGGCGTTAGGTCCCCATCGCGCGGAGATCGCCGCGGACGTCGCCAACTATACGGACATCGCGCCCATCGTGCAGATCAGCGAAATCGTTGGAGGGTGATGGGCTTCTCGCGTCAGGCGCAGCCGTTGAACTTATCTGGATCGACGTCCTGCCGGTGCACCATCGTGACGTAGCTTGTGTCGAACCGGTCGACGATCGGAACATGCGGTTGCCGTCGAAGCGAGAACGACCTTGTTCTCGTCAAACTTGCTTCAGCCAAAATTTATGAATTGGTGACCTGGAGCGCTTCCGCTTTCCAGACACCAAACCGCTGCGCACTTTTGCTCTAGGAGGGCACTCTGATGATGGCACGCAAGCCACCGAGCGGACTGTCTTCGAGTGCAATGTCGCCGCCGTGGGTACGTGCGATGTCGCGCGCAATGGAAAGGCCGAGGCCGGTGCCGCTGGCATCGAGGTTGCGCGCTTCGTCCAGCCGCACGAAGGGTTTGAAGACTTCCTCCCGCTTGTCCGTCGGGATGCCGGGACCATCGTCGTCGATGGTCACCACCAGCGCGCCGCTGCTGTTGACGGCCTTGATCTCGATCGTCTTGCCATAGCGGAAAGCATTGCCGGCGACATTCGACAGCAGTCGCTCGAAGGCATTCGGCCGCACATGTACGAGCTTGGGTCCGCTGACCGTTGTGGTCAGCTTGCGCTTGCGTAGGGCGGCTTCGTCGCGCAGTTTCTGGAAATAGGTTTCGAGATCGAAATCGCCCTGGTCCTCGGAGGCTTCGCCGCGCGCGAAGGCGAGATAGCCTTCGAGCATCGACTGCATGTCCTGGATGTCCTGGTTGAGCGCCTCGGTGTCGGTGCGCTTGCCGCCGATCAGTGCCAGTTGCAGTTTGAAGCGGGTGAGCACGGTGCGCAGGTCATGGCTGACGCCGGTCAGCATTGCCGTGCGCTGTTCCATCTGCCGCTCGATACGCTCGCGCATCTGGATGAAGGCAAACCCCGCGCGCCGCACTTCCTCGGCGCCACGCGGCCGAAAATCGCGTGGCATCGGTCGGCCCTTGCCGAAACTCTCCGCAGCTTCGGTGAGCGCGAGGATCGGCCGGATCTGGTTGCGCAGGAAAGGGATGGCGATCATCAGCAGCACCAGCGAGGCGCCGACCATCCAGATCAGGAAGACGATGGTGTTGGAGGCATAGGCCTGGCTGCGGCGCACGAAAACACGCAGAACCTTGTCTTCGAGCTGGATGCGAACCTCGATGACGTTGGAATTGCCGACGGTATCGATCCAGAAGGGACGGTTGATCTGGCGCGTGATTTCGGCCGGAAGCACATCGTCAAGGATGGAGAAGAAGGGCCTCGGTCCTGGCGGCGGCAGCGGGTCGGGAGGCAAAAGGTCGACCTTCAGCTGCATGCGGTCCTGCGCCATGCGGATGATGTTGGCGTAGTCGGCTTCGCGCGGATAGGTCTCCATCAGGTCGACGACGGCGGCGATATCGCGCACCACCGCCTGCGACAGGCGCTGGGTCATCTGCTGCCAGTGTCGTTCGAGGAAGACGTAGGCCACGACCGACTGCAGCAGGATCATCGGTGCGATGACGATGATCAGCGAGCGGGCGTAGAGCCGCTTCGGCATATAGAAGGAAACAAGGCGCCAGAACCTGCGCCAGCCGCGCGGCAGCGCACCCAACGTGCGCGCGATGCGTCCGTCTTGCGGTTGCGGTCTCTGCAATTCCGAAGTCGCCATTCACCTACCGGTTTGCGCGATGCCGTTGCCGAAGCGGCGGCGCCGCATTCTATTCCACGCTCAACCGATACCCAATACCGCGCACGGTCTGCAGCCAGACGGGATTGGCCGGGTCACGCTCGATCTTGCGGCGCAGACGGTTGATCTGGACGTCGATGGTACGTTCGCCGACCTCGGAATCATCGCCGACAAGTTCGTGGCGCGGGATCGTCTCGCCGGCACGGGCGGCGAAGATCGCCAGGATCTCCTGTTCGCGATCGGTCAGCTTCAATGCCTCGCCGCCCTTCTTCAGCTCGCGCTTGGCGATCTGGAACGTGTAGGGGCCAAACACCAGTTGCTCGACCTTCGGCGTGGTGGCTGGGCCGCCCCGGCGCAGGATGTTGTTGATGCGCAGGATGAGTTCGCGTGGGTCGAATGGCTTCGGCAGGTAGTCGTCGGCCCCAGCCTCAAGCCCACTGATGCGGTTGTCGGTTTCCGACAGCGCCGTCAGCATCAGGATCGGCACGTTCTTGTCGGTCCGCAGCGAGCGGGTCAGGTCAACACCGCTTTCGCCGGGCATCATGATGTCGAGCACCAGGAGGTCGAAATCGAGACCGATCAGCTTGCGCCTAGCCTCGTCGGCGTTGCCAGCCACGGTGATGCGGAAGCCGTTCTCGGTGAGATACTGTTTCAGCAGGTTGCGGATGCGGGTATCATCATCGACCACCAGGAGATGCGGCGCATCGTCATTCGGAGCGGGCGGCCTGTCGGTCCTCTCAATGTTCTCCATCATCGTCCCCTGATCGTTGCTGGGTAGGGCTCGCGGGCAAGATATCAATCTGCGCCCTCAATTCCGGATTGACCATCGCCTTTAGGAACAACTCAATCGAAGTGCGGTTCCCTAAACCGGAATCTCCCAATGCCGTATGGATGCGGCGCGACTGTGGCCGCGCCAGCGCCAATGCCAGCGCGCGACCCTTTTCGGTCGGATAAAGCTCGCGCTGTCGGCGGTCGCGTGGACCTGGCAACTGCACGATATGATCGGTGTCGATGAGCTGCTTGAGCACACGCGCCAGGGACTGCTTGGTGATCTTGAGTACATCCAGCAGTTCGGCAACGGTGAGGCCTGGCCTGCGGTTGACGAAATGCAGCACACGGTGGTGCGCGCGGCCGAAACCGTAGTCGGCCAGGATCTCGTCGGGATCGGAGGTAAAGTCGCGATAGGCGAAAAAGAACAGCTCGATGAGGCTGAAATCGATGCCGTCCTGCCCGCCTACCGGCGTTTTGATCGGCGCTCCTCGAACGGTCTTGCGGTCAGCCATGATGGTCCTGCGTTTAGTCGAAAAATATGTCAGCATTATTGACGTATTTTTCGAGCAGTGGTAATTTTCGACAAGCTTTAGGGCTGATTGCGCACGAAAAGGCAAGGCGGCAACGCCTTTCCCGAACTTTTCATCGGTGTGCTTCCGACCCCTGCGCAAGCATCGCGCAGATTGCCCTCAAGCCGAATCGACAGCAACGCAACGTGACAACGCTGCGCAGGCTTGCCTGCGCTCGGGAGGATTCCATGACGACTGTTCCCTTCGACCAACTGGATGGATTCATCTGGATGAATGGCCGGTTCATCAAATGGGCCGACGCGAAAGTTCATGTACTGACCCACAGCTTGCACTATGGCGGCGCCGTCTTCGAAGGCGAGCGGGCTTACGGCGGCGAGATCTTCAAGCTGACCGAGCACAGCGAACGGTTGCATGAATCGGCGCACATACTCGGCTACACCATTCCCTATTCGGTGGCTGAGATCGACGAGGCGTGCCGCACCCTCCTGAAGATGCAGGGCTTTCAGGATGCCTATGTGAGGCCGATCGCCTGGCGTGGCAGCGAGCAGACTTCGGTGGGCGCACAGAACAACCGCATTCATTGCGCGGTCGCCATCTGGCAGTGGCCGAGCTATTTCGATCCGGAGCTGAAAATGCGTGGACTGAGGCTCGACTGGGCGGAGTACAGACGGCCGGATCCACGAACGGCCCCTTCGAAATCGAAGGCGTCAGGTCTCTACATGATCTGCACCATGTCGAAACATTCCGCCGAGGCGAAGGGCTATGCGGACGCCTTGATGCTCGACTGGCGCGGGCAGGTGGCCGAGGCGACCGGCGCCAATGTGTTCTTCGTCAAGGACGGCAAGCTGCACACGCCGACCGCCGACTGCTTCCTGGATGGGATCACGCGGCGCACGGTGATGGATCTGGCGCGTCAACACGGTATCGAGGTCGTTGAACGCGCCATTCTGCCGGAAGAACTCGCCGACTTCGAGGAGTGCTTCCTGACGGGTTCGGCTGCGGAGGTCACACCGGTCAGCGAGGTCGGCCAACACCGATTCGCCGTTGGCGCCATCAGCAGAACACTCGTGCAAGCCTATGCAAACGCTGTTCAACCCGCAAAAGCGGTCGTCGCTGCCTAAGAAATTTGGCGGTTTGTGTTCAAAGAGCAGTTATGCGCTGCTTTTTTGTTCTCACGTTTTTCTGCCATTTGACTTTCAACCGATTCGCGGTCTCACTTCGGTTGTCTGCCTGCGGCGGCAGGCATCCAAGGAGGGACTAAAGAATGGAAACACTTCTCCCGATCATCGTCCAGGTGGTCACCGGCATCATCGGCGGTCAGGCGGTGGGTGCAGCGCTGCAGCAGGCGGCAATGTCCCAGCTTCCCAAGATCCTCGGTGGTGCGATTGGTGGCGTCGGCGGCGCGGCCATCCTCGGCAGCCTGCTCGGCGGCGGCGCGGTTGATCCGGCTGCTGCGACGGCAGCTGCAAGCGGCCTGGGCGGCGCTCTCAACCTGAACAACATCGTCGGTGGTGCCGGCGGTGGCGCAATCCTGACCGGCATCATCGGCCTGGTCATGAACGCGATGAAAAAGTAAGCGCAGGCATTCCAAGTTTTCAAAAATGGGCGGCTTTGGCCGCCCATTTCATTTGCCGATCCTTGACCGGCCCTGGCGTCAGCGAACTGGACGCGAACGCCTTCGCCCTCTAGTTGGAGGGAAGAGATCAAGGAGCCATCATGGGTCAGCTCAATGCCGGTATCGTGCCGGTCACACCGTTCCAGCAGAATTGCACCATTCTATTCGACGGCGACAGCAAGGCTGGGGTGGTGGTCGATCCCGGTGGTGACGTCGAACGCATCCTGGCAGCGGTGCGTGACAATGCCATCTCTGTCGAGGCGATCTGGATCACGCATGGCCATATCGATCATGCCGGTGGTGCGATGGATCTCAAGGATGCGCTCGGCGTGGACATCATCGGTCCGCATGAGGACGACCGGTCGCTGCTCGACAATCTCGAGAACCAGGCTCGTCGTTTCGGCATAACCGACACCATCCGCAACTGTGTGCCCGACCGTTTCCTGACCGAGGGCGAGACGGTGTCGTTCGGTGAACACAGCTTCGAGGTGCTGCATTGTCCGGGTCATGCGCCGGGACACGTCGTTTTCTTCAATCGCGCGGCGCGTTTTGCGCATGTCGGCGATGTGCTGTTCCACGGCTCGATCGGACGCACCGATCTTCCCGGCGGCGATCACGAGACCCTGATCCGCATGATCAAGGAAAAGCTGCTGCCGCTGGGGGACGATGTCGGCTTCCTGTGCGGGCATGGTCCCGGCAGCCGCTTCGGGGATGAGCGCCGCTCCAACCCCTTTCTTGTCTGAAAACTCCGGCAAACATGAAAAAAAAGCGCCGCTTGGGTGCGGCGCTTTTCGGTCCGGGCAGGGAACTTGAGGGTCTTCCGGGATCAGTTGGCGGTGCAGAAATGCTGCAGTCCATCATACCCTGTGAACGTGCCTGAACGCGCGTTGAACGAACGGTAGCGGTTCGAGCAGTAGCTGTACCATTCAGGGCTCCAGGGCTCGACGCCGGCGTAGGAATAATACTGCCGCACGACAGGCCGCGGGCGCACGACATAGCGGGGGCGCGGCTCGTAATACGGATCGTAGTCGTCGTAATAGGCGGGTTCGCGATAGCGCGGCTGAGACAAGGCACCTGCGATGATCGCGCCGGCCGCAAGACCGACAACACCGGCTGCCAGAGCATCGCCGCCGCGGTCGCGGTGATGGCGGCGCCAGCGCCAGTCATCAGCACTTGCAGGAGAAAAGGTTGCCAGGGTCGTCGCGCCAACGGCAACGGACAGGATGGCGGCTTTGACAAATCGGTTCATGACGGTCTCCTTCGTTCCGGTTCGCCCGCTTCTTTCGGAGGCGTCGTCCGGTCTTGCAGCCAGTAATAGGCGGTCGTGGCTGAACGGAGGCTGAACGAAATCGCTGCCGCGAAATCTGTCAAAGATGTCCCACCGCGCCATTTTGCGATGGGCACTGCTCAGTCGATCGAGGTCGTTCGTGAGCGATCGGTTCAGCCGACCGTCAGGTTGACCGCCTTGGGACCCTTGCCGCGCTTGTCCGGCTCGGTGTCGAAAGTCACTTTCTGTCCATCTTCAAGACCAGGAAGCCCGGATGCCTGCACGGCGGAAATATGAACGAAAACGTCCTTTGCTCCATCGTCCGGCGTAATGAAGCCGAAGCCCTTGGCATGATTGAAGAATTTGACAGTGCCGGTCTGCGGCATGGGAAACTCCTTGTGAACCCCATCAGTCCAGTCTCCGGGCACATGGTGACCCAGAGTGGAAATTTGTCGTTTATTTTGGCGGTATCGGCAAGAAAAACTTTTGCCGTTGGTTGGCCGTCAATCCGCGAATGCTTGAGTGGCCAGACAAAAGGCGCAGCGATGACCGCCGCGCCTTTTGGATTTGCTGCTGCGCGCTGATCGGACGCTGTCTTATGCTGCGGTCAGATTGACCGCCTTCGGTCCCTTGCCCTTGCGATCGGGTTCGACTTCGAAGCTGACCTTCTGTCCATCCAGCAGCGTGCGCAGGCCGGAGGCCTCGACTGCTGAAATATGAACGAAGACATCCTTGTCGCCGTTGTCGGGCGTGATGAAGCCGAAGCCTTTGGTGGAGTTGAAGAACTTTACGGTACCGGTCTGGGCCATTGGAATAACTCCTCACCCGTTCAATGATGGGTTCCGCCCTTCGTCCTGCGCCGATGGGCAGTTCCCGGTGGTTCTTTCGGCGCTCATGCATTTGCGCATGACAAAACCCCCCGCCGAAAAACGGGGCTGTCAGAGATTCACATTATCGGGGAAAGGGTCGTTCAAACGTTCCAGTCTCCGGGTCGCAAATGCCCGAACACGGAATCTATCGCACGGAAATGTGATCGTTGCAAGCTGGAGCAGGTTACCGGGCTCCCAGCTTGCGCTCGCACTAGACCCTCGGCAAGCCGGGGTCATCTGCCACAGGCCGGCAAAGATAGGTACAGAGCCCAGGCCGAGCCGTTCACCACGGCAAGATGCGACGCTTGCGTAAGCCCCCGCAACGTCTATTCAATCGGGAATGATACAGCACCACGGTTGTGGCGCTGTATCACCGGCGCATGCGTCGGTTTTGGGGGGATGGAGAGAGGGCCATGACATTTCTGAAATTCTTTCTGCGGCCGCAAAGTCTCGCGCTTGCGGCTCTGGCGATCGTGCTGGCGGCCTGTACCGTTGTGGTGGATGAGGGACCAGGACCTCGGCCGCGCCCGCCTTATCCGGGTCCAGGTCCGCAATTCTGCACGCGCGAATATGAACCCGTTTGCGCGCGGCGTGGCGGCGACAGGCAAACCTTTGCCAACGCCTGCATGGCACGGCGCTCAGGATATCGCGTCATCGGTGACGGTCAGTGCCGTGGCGGCGGCTGGGATGATGGCGATGATCGCCAGCAGTTCTGCACGCGGGAATATGCGCCGGTCTGTGCACGCCGGTACGGACAATTGCAGACCTTCCCGAACGGCTGCGAAGCGCGCGCGGCGGGATGGCGTATCGTCGACGACGGGCCTTGCTGATCAACGTGCAGGCGCCCATTGCTGATGGCATTGGGCGCCCGCCGAACACGCCACGCTTGAAAGCGTCTGCCGGATGGCCTAGAGCGTTTCCGTTTTTCACGGAAACGCTCTACCTCTTTGTTTTTACGCAATTCCGGACGGAAAACCGCTACGCACTTTTCCTGGAGTTGCTCTAGGTCGCAACAGGCTCATACGAACATGGCAGGTGTCCCATCAACCGGGCATTGAGAAGGCGCGAAGGCGCAAAGGGCGGGGCAGGTGGCTCCGGGCAGCCTCCGCGCGGCGGCGACCTTGATCGGGCCGTCGCCCAGGCATTGCAACTGCACCAGACAGGGCGGCTGCAGGAAGCTGAAAGCCTCTATCGGCAGGTTCTTGCCGCCAAGGCCAGTCATGCGGCCGCTGCGCATTTCCTTGGCCTCCTGCTGCACCAGACCGGTCGCGGCACTGAAGGACTGGTCCTGATCGAACAGTCGCTTCGGATCGAACCCAGGAATCCAGATTTTCTCAACAACTATGGCACGGTGTTGCGCGACACCGGCCGGGCTGTCGCGGCTGCCGACCAGTTCCGCAAGGCGGTCGCTGCAAAGGCTGATCATGCCGCCGCACGCGAAAATCTTGGTTCGACCTTGCGCCAGATCGGCCATTTCGATGCCGCCGAGGAAGTTTTTCGCGCCACGATCGGTCGCAATCCCTTCCACATGCGCGCCAGGGCAGGGCTCGCGGAGACACAGCAGGAAGCAGGCCGGCTTGATGACGCGCTCGCCACGTTCCGCGAGGCGCTGACCATCCGTCCGAAGGATGCCGACATCAATCATGGTTATGGTGTCGGACTGATGGAGAAGGGCCGTCTGGCCGAGGCGGCTGACCATTTCCGCACGGCGCTGACCGCGGAACCTGCGCAGGCCAGGTCCTGGATGATGCTGTCCCAGGTCAAGCCGCAGCGCGAGCGCGACAGCGAATTGACCGCCATGGAAACGCAACATGCAAAGGCGCCGGCCGACAGTCTGGCGCGCATGCAGCTTTCCTTCGGTCTCGGCAAGGCGCATGACGATCTCAAGATCTATGACAAGGCTTTCGACTATTTCGCCGAGGGCAACGCCATCCGCCGCAGGGGCATCTCCTATGATGGCGCAAGGACGCGTGCCGAATTCGAGGCGATGAAGGCGACTTTTACGGAAGAGTTCTTCAAGAAACACAAGCCAAGCGCGATCGAGGACGATGCGCCGATCTTCGTCGTCGGCATGCCGCGTTCGGGCACGACGCTGGTCGAGCAGATCATCGCCAGTCATCCGCAGGTGTTCGGCGCTGGCGAGTTGATCATCCTGAAGACAGCAGTGGGCAAGGGATTTCCACTCGACATGAAGGGCGGCTTCCCGGCCGGCATCGCGGACATGCCGGACAAAGCCTTTGCCGACGCCGGTCACGACTATCTCGACATGCTGCACGCCCGCTATCCGGGTTTCAAGCATGTCACCGACAAGATGCCGGGCAACTTCCTGCTGGTCGGTTTCCTGCATCTGATGTTGCCGAAAGCGAAGATCGTGCATTGCAGCCGCAATGCCGTGGCGACCTGCCTGTCGATCTTCAAGTCGCATTTCCGCGGCGACGGCCACCTCTACGGCTACGATCTCACCGAGCTCGCCGATTTCCACAATCTCTATGTGGACATGATGGCACATTGGCATGCGGTTCTGCCGGGCGTCGTGCACGATGTGCGCTACGAGGATTTTGTCGCCGATCAGGAAGGACAGAGCCGGGCACTGATCGACTATCTCGGTCTGCCGTGGAGTGACGCGGTGCTGTCGTTCCACGAGAACGAGCGGCAGGTGCGAACGGCTTCGGCCGCCCAGGTACGCCAGCCGATGTACAAAGGCTCCGTCGATCTCTGGAAGCGCTACGGCGACCGGCTCGATCCGCTGATCGAGCGGCTCAAGTAGCAAAAAACAAACCACCGGATCGTTGGGAATGCGATCCGGTGGTTGGAAGCCTGCCTCCTTGATGGAGCATTTTGTAGCCAAGTGGGATCACTTGGCGTTACAAAAATGCGGCAAAACAAAACTTGGAGCGTTTCCGCGTTTCCGTGAAAAACGGAAACGCTCTAGGAAAGGCGGCCTCTGGCTACTTGGGGGCGTTCATCGCCCAGTTGACGCCGAACGGATCGCGCAGGCTGCCCCAGCGATCACCCCAGAACATGTCTGCGAGTGGGCTCTCGATCTCGCAGCCGGCTTCCACCGCGCGCTTCCACCAGCTGTCGATGTTGTCGGCCTGGAGGATGAGCTGCATCGTGTACCCTTGCGCCGGCTGGTGCGGATGGCCGTGGTCAGGATAAGCGTCGCACAACATCAGCGAAGAACCGTTGATGTAGAGATGGACGTGCATGGTGCGGCCCTGCTCATCGGGTGGATAGGCAAATACTTCCTCCGCGCCGAAGGCACGCTTGTAGAACTCGGCAGCCTTCACGGCGCCATCCACCTGCAGATAGGCGATCAATCCGCCAAGTACTTTCGGGCGAGGGTACTCGGTCTGTGCGGTCGTATCGTTCATGGGGGGATCCTCTCGTTTTTGCTGTTTCAGTTTATGGATTCAGCGAATTCGCCCGGGCGATCAGGCCGAACGGCCGGTTTTCCCAACCATCGCTGGTTTCGGGCCAGCCAATGTCTCTACGCAGTTCGATCGGCAGCGAACGAAGGACACGCTCGGTCCGAGCGCGGGTGCGTGCCGCCGAGTATTCGGTCGCGATGCGACCAATGGATGACAGGATCGACATGGTGCATTCTCCCTTGGTTGGCGGCGACATCATTGTGCCGACACTCAAGGAACGAATGACGCGACTGCTTCCCGACAATGGGGCGAGAATTTTTTGCAATCGGCTTACAGGCGAACACGGTTGGCGAGATGACTGGCCGAAATGTGCCGGTTAAACGCTGCGCCTCAGCATGTAGTAAAGGATACCGAACAGCACCGGTGAAAACGGAACCGTCATAAGCAGATAGCCACCTTGGCCAAGAGCGCTTTCGAAAAAATATGAACAGACGACTACGGCCAGTGTCAGTCCGGCAGCAAGGAGTGCTGCAGCGCCGCGGCCGTCAGAACCATCCGATGAAATGTCAGTTCTTCTGTCTGGCTTCATAGGAAACGCCGCCCCGCTGAGAGCCTCTTCCGCCGAGAATAAAGCGCAACCATTACCTCTTTCTGAAACCAGCACTGCCCTTCCGGCAGGTGTGGTTACCGAGGATGTCAGTGTCCTGGCCGGCCCGTCTTGCCCGGGCGGCGCTTCTGTCTGGCCTTGTCGGCGGGATCCTCGTAGGAGCCGATGCCAGCGCGTTCACGCACGACCGGCTTGACGTCCTCGGGTTTGATCGGACGCGTGCCTTCAACCGGTTTTTCGGTGCGCCGCACTGTCATCTCATCGAGCGAGTTCTTGCGGAACAGCGACTTGCCATCCTCCGGCGTGCCGTAATCCGAGCCGTGGGCCTCGGCTGCCGTCTGCTTCTTGAACAGGGATCGAGAGATCGCACCGGCCGGCGTCTCCTGGTCCGTGCCGGGGCCCATGTCATCGATTGAGGGCTTCTGGAACAGCGGCTTCTTCACCGGGACTGCCCCGTCGGCACCCATTTCGTCGAGATGCGGCTTGCGGAAGAGATTAGGCCGGGCGGCCTTGGCCGCTTCTTCGGCGGCGCGGGCTTCGTCGAGCTTGCGGAAACGCTCCTGTTCCTCGGCCGTGCGATGTTTGGCGACGCCCTTGTTGTGCCGGCCTTTCTCGCGGCCTGAGGCCGGGCTCTGACCTTCCACCTCGCGCGCCAGCGGGTCGTCGGAAATGGCAAGCTCCATCTCACGCAGCCGCTTGATCTCGTCGCGTACCCGAGCTGCTTTTTCGAAGTCGAGATTGGCGGCGGCATCGCGCATCTGCTTGTCGAGCGCTTCCAGATGGGCCTTGAGGTTGTTGCCCATCATCGCGCCGGCACTGTCGGTGAACTGCGAGATGTCGGCGCGGACATGGTCCTTCTCGTAGACTGAATCCAGGATGTCCGAGATGCGCGATTTGACACTCTCCGGCGTGATGCCGTTGGCGGCGTTGTATTCCATCTGCTTTTCGCGGCGGCGATTGGTCTCTGCCATCGCACGTTCCATCGAGCCGGTAACGTTGTCGGCATAGAGGATGACCTTGCCGTCGACATTGCGCGCAGCGCGGCCGATGGTCTGGATCAGCGAGGTTTCAGAACGCAGGAAGCCTTCCTTGTCGGCATCGAGGATGGCGACAAAACCACATTCGGGAATATCGAGGCCTTCGCGCAGCAGGTTGATGCCGACCAGCACGTCGAACGCCCCGAGGCGCAGGTCGCGCAGGATCTCGATACGCTCCAGCGTATCGATGTCCGAATGCATGTAGCGCACGCGAATACCGTTTTCGTGCAGATATTCGGTCAGGTCCTCGGCCATGCGCTTGGTCAGCACCGTCACCAGTGTACGGTAGCCCTTGGCCGTGGTTTCGCGGATTTCGCCGACGACATCGTCGACCTGGCTCTTGGCCGGACGCACCTCGACCGGCGGGTCGATCAGGCCGGTCGGGCGGATGACCTGCTCGGCGAATACGCCGCCCGACTGCTCCAGCTCCCAACTGCCGGGTGTGGCCGACACACCGACGGTAAGCGGGCGCATGGCATCCCATTCCTCGAAGCGCAGTGGCCGGTTGTCCATGCAGGACGGCAGGCGGAATCCATATTCGGCAAGCGTCGCCTTGCGCCGAAAGTCGCCCCGATACATGCCGCCGATCTGCGGCACGGTGACGTGACTTTCGTCGATGAACACCAGCGCATTGTCGGGGATATACTCGAACAGTGTCGGTGGCGGATCGCCGGGATTGCGACCGGTGAGGTAACGCGAATAGTTCTCGATGCCAGCGCAGCTTCCTGTCGCCTCCAGCATCTCAAGGTCGAAGCGCGTGCGCTGCTCAAGCCGCTGCGCCTCGAGCAGCCGCCCGGCTTTTTCAAGCTCGACCAGACGATGCTGCAACTCTTCCTTGATCGACTTGATCGCCTGGTTGAGCGTCGGCCGTGGTGTCACATAGTGTGAGTTGGCGTATATCTTCACGCTCTTCAGGTCGCCGGTCTTGGTGCCGGTCAGCGGGTCGAATTCAGTGATCGACTCGATCTCGTCGCCGAACATGGAGATACGCCAGGCGCGGTCCTCGAGGTGGGCCGGGAAGATCTCGATCGTATCGCCACGCACACGGAACGAGCCGCGCACGAAGTTGGCGTCCTGGCGCTTGTACTGCTGTGCGACGAGGTCGGCGAGCAATTGCCGCTGGTCGAGGCGGTCGCCGATCGACATCTGGAAGGTCATCGCCGTATAGGTCTCGACCGAACCGATACCGTAGATGCAGGACACCGACGCCACGATGATGACGTCGTCACGTTCGAGCAGTGAGCGTGTCGCCGAGTGGCGCATGCGGTCGATCTGCTCATTGATCGAACTTTCCTTCTCGATAAAGGTATCGGTTCGCGGAACGTAGGCTTCCGGCTGGTAGTAGTCGTAATAGGACACGAAATATTCTACCGCATTCTCCGGAAAGAACTTCTTGAACTCGGAATAAAGCTGGGCCGCCAGCGTCTTGTTCGGTGCCAGGATCAGGGCAGGGCGCTGCGTTTCCTCAATGACCTTGGCCATCGTGAAGGTCTTGCCCGAGCCGGTTACGCCGAGCAGCACCTGGGTGCGGTCCTCATTGGCAACGCCCTCGACCAGATCCTTGATGGCCGTCGGCTGGTCGCCGGACGGCGTAAATTCGGTCTCCATCTTGATGGCGATGCCGCCTTCGGATTTCTCCGGACGCTCGGGGCGGTGTGGTGTCCACAGCACGCCGTTCTTGTGCAACGGATTGCCGCTCTCGATCAGGTCGGCCAGCGCCTGAACGGTCGCTGTGACACCCGAATTGGACAGGAAGGCTGCGTCTTCCAGGCTGATGTCGAGACCGGCGACCGGGTTGAGGCCGGCAGCTGCCCGCTCCTTGGCAGAAGCAGCGCCACCCATGGAGGTGCCACGCGCCGTACGGGTCGGCGCGGCGCTTTTTTCAGGCACTTTCTTGGGTTTTGGCCCGGTCTTTTCGGCTTCTTTGGAGATCTGCTCGGCCCAGTCCGAAATCGAGCCACTCAACGCGGTACCGGAAAACTCGGCCTGCTGCGTTTCCTCGAAGCCACCGCGATGCAACGGCTCTGAAGCGTCGAGGAAGTCGGTGACGCCGTTCCCGCGCTTGCGCGGTGTCGAACGATCCTCCGAGCGAGGCGGGTTCTTTTCAGGGGATTTGGCCATGCCCCGAATATGGGAGGAGTCCGCTGAAATGGAAAGAGCCGAAAGGACTTGAGCGATCTTTCGGCGGGAATGTCAGCAGGGCTCCTGACATGAGGTTGTCAGGAGTGAACACAAAGAAGGAAGCATTCGCGCAAACCCCGCTCAGGCTTCCAGAGTCGCTGGCGCTGGCCCGGTACAGGTGGTTCATCTGCTCCATTCCGTGTGGGTGGCGCGCAACCCTATCTTGTTTCATCGGGGCGAGTGATGGCTGGCCAGCATATCCGGTCGGCGCGCTTGTGCAGTTCCTCTGGGAGGAGAAACCACAGTGACCACCCTTCAAGACGTCTATGTACAATCCGATGCGCTCGGTCTTGCCGAACTGGTACAGCGCAGGGAGGTCTCGCCGCTGGAAGTGGTCGAGACCGCCATCACGCTGATCGAGCACCTCAATCCCCGGCTCAATGCCGTGGTCCATCGGCTTTATGACATGGCGCGGGCGACGGCAGCCAAAGTCGACCGCAAGGCCCCCTTCGCCGGCGTTCCGTTCCTCGCCAAGGAGCTCGGCAGTTCGTGGCAGGGGGCACCGCTGACCAATTCATCGTCTTACCTGAAGTACCATGTGGCGGATGTCGATTCCGAAACGGTGCGCCGTGCCAGGGCGGCCGGCCTCATGCTCGTCGGAAAGTCGAATGCGCCCGAAAACGGCTGGTCGATCTCGACCGAGCCGAAACTCTACGGCGCCACCATCAACCCTTGGAAAGAGGGTATCACCGCCGGCGGCTCCAGTGGCGGCACCGCGGCAGCAGTGGCATCCCGCATGGTGCAGATCAGCGAGGCCAGCGACGGTGCCGGTTCCATCCGCGTGCCCGCCTCCTGCTGTGGCATCGTCGGCTTGAAACCCTCAAGGGGGCGCGTGACGCTCGCGCCCGCAGGCGACTTCTGGTACGGCGGCGCCTATTTCCTTTGTCATTCGCGCACGGTCCGCGACACCGCAGCCTATCTCGATGCCGTGGCGGGCGCATTGCCGGGCGATGCCTATGTGCCGCCGAAGCCTGCCGAAAGCTGGCTGGAACTGTCTCGACGGGCGCCGAAGCGTCTGCGCGTCGGCTATACGGTCACCTCCAACAACGGCACGGCGGTCGATCCGCAGGTGAGGGCTACGGTGCTTTCCACGGCAAAGGCACTGGAAAGTCTCGGGCATGATGTCGAGGAGCACAATATGGCGCTCGACGGCAATGACGCGTGGCGCACCTACTGCCATATGGGACCGGTTGAAACGGCGGCGATGTTCGAAGAGCTGGCCGGCTTGATTGGACGGCCCGTTACCCGTGACGATGTCGAGCCGATCACCTGGGCAGTGATCGAGCGTGGCCGGTCGATCACCGGGGTCGAGCATGTGCGCGATGTCGAGAAGCTGCGCCAGCTGAGCCGTGCGATCGCGCAGGACCTCTCCCCCTACGACATCTATGTCACGCCGACGCTGACGCAGCTGCCGCGTCCGATGGGGTATTACGACATGTCGATGACCGACCTCGACCGCTACAATGCAAAATGGTCGGATGCCGGCTTTGCCTATCCGTTCAACATTTCCGGCCTGCCGGCAATCTCGCTGCCGCTTGGCTGGTCGCAGGAGGGCATTCCGATCGGCGTGCAGCTTGTCGGCCGCTATGGCGACGAGGCAGCCTTGCTTGCGGTCTCAAGCGAGCTCGAACAGGTGATGCCCTGGAAAGACAGGCGCCCGCCGATCAGTGCGTGAGGTGCGGAGAGAGCACTCTCGTTGAGTCTCCCTGTCGAAAGCTCCAATCCTGACACATTTCCGGCCTATGTTTCGACCTGTCAGGCGGCTGTCAGGCGAAGCTAAACCGCTGTCGCGGTTATATAACGAAAGCCTGAAATGAACCGTGATCAGGTTCCTATTGCGGTGCAACATAGCGGAACTTAATTTGCGGCCGTCTTGGTAAGCGGCAGGGGCGAACAAAGACAGGCGCGTGCGGAAATCCAGTTCGGATTGTCGCCGTGACCGGTTCCGATTGGAGTACGGCTTGGTACCGGCGGACATCGCTCTAGAGGAATTCCAGCAAAAGCGCGCAGCGGTTTTGCGTCCGGATGCAGCGAGCGTCGCCGCATGAGCGGCATCACGGGACGCCTCGTCAAGGGAAGCATGTGGCTCAGCCTCTCCAGGGCGATCGTCAACGCTCTGGCGACGCTCTCGACCTTCGTGCTGGCCTGGTATCTGACACCCGCCGATTTCGGCCTTGTGGCACTGGCCACGACGATGTTGCTGATCGTCGACACGGTCACCCAGATTTCGCTTTCCGAAGCGCTGATCCGCCACAAGGCTCCGGATGAATCGCATTTCAGCGCTGCCTGGACGTTGAACGCCTCGCGCGGATTGCTGCTCGGCCTGTTGTTCGCGGTTTTCGCCTATCCGGCGGCGCTGCTGTTCAACGAGCCACGGCTTACCGGTGTCATGCTGGCACTTGGCGTCAGCATCCTTTTGGGCGGGCTGATCAATCCGCGCCGGATCATGCTGCAGCGTGACCTGATCTTCTGGCAGGAATTCGTGCTCGCGGTCTCGCAGAAACTCACGGGTTTCGTTGCAGCAGTGGCGATCGCGATGATCTATCACAGCTACTGGGCGCTGGTGATCGGCACGCTGGTGAGCCAGGCGACCAATGTGGTGGTTTCCTACATGGTTCTGCCGTTCCGGCCGAGGATCACCTTCCAGCACATGAAGGAGTTCTTCTCCTTTTCGGCCTGGCTTACGGCTGGCCAGATCGTGAATACGCTCAACTGGCGCTTCGACTATCTGCTCGTCGGCAAGATGCTGGGCGGCTCTGCGCTCGGCTACTATTCGCTCGGTAGCAATCTTGCGATGATGCCGACGCGCGAAGCGACCATGCCGCTGACGCAGACGATCTATCCCGGCTTCGCCAGCATCCGCCATGAGCCGGCGCGTCTCGCCGCCGCCTATCAGCGCGTGCAGGCGCTGGTCGCCGCAATCGCGCTTCCCGCCGGCATCGGCGTCGCGGTGATCGCCGATCCGCTGGTGCGGCTGACGCTCGGCGAAAAATGGGCGCCGGTGATCTTCATCATTCAGGCGCTTGCCTCGGTCTTCGCTTTGCAGACCCTTGGTTCGCTGGTGCAGCCACTGGGCATGGCCAAGGGCGAGACACGGCTTTTGTTCATTCGCGACACCCAGATGCTGCTTGTCCGCGTTCCGGTGATGGTGATCGGACTGATCATGGCCGGCCTGCCGGGTGTGATCGTCGGCCGTGTGTTCACCGGCCTGTTCAGCGCGCTGGTCAATATGATCCTGGTACGCCGTTTCATCGGGGTCAGCGTATCGAAACAGCTTTGGGCAAATGTACGCGCACTCGCCAGCATCGCGCTGATGGCTGCTGGCGTCGCGGTGGCGTCACACTATCTGGATTACACAACCGACAAGGTCGAACTCGCCAAGCAACTGGTGGTTCTGGTCAGCCTTGGAGGCTTTTTGTACTGCGCTTCCACCTTCGTGCTCTGGATCCTGATGGGACGGCCCGAGGGGCCGGAGACCGAAATCCAGAAAATCCTGGGCAAGATCTATTCAAAAGTTCGCCCCGCCTGACGAAACGCGGCGGCCGCGTGCGGCCGTCCAACAGCCAGATGGAGACATCCCAGATGGAGACGTCGATGACACCGAAATCAAACCTGGTCCTGATCAGCGAATTGCAGGACAGGATCCATGATTGCCTCAAAGACTATCTGTCGGTCGAGGAGCCAATGGCGATCCTGGACTTTCCAGACATTCGTAACTGTGGTGATTCCGCGATCTGGCTGGGGGAGATGGCCTATCTCAAACACCGCTACGGCAAGCGGCCGGCCTATGTATCGCGCATCGACGACTTTTCCGCGGAAGAGCTCGAGCAGGCGATGCCGAGCGGGCCGATCTTCATCCACGGCGGCGGCAACTTTGGCGATATCTGGGTTGCGCACCAGGATTTCCGTGAGCGGATCCTAGAACGTTTTCCGAACCGCCAGATCATCCAGTTCCCGCAGTCGATTCACTACGCATCGGCCGAGCGCATCGCAGAAAGCGCACGCGCCATCGCACGGCACAGGAACTTCGTGCTGCTGGTGCGCGACGAGGAATCGAAGGCATTCGCCGAGAAGCACTTCGATTGCCAGGTACGCCTCTGCCCGGATATGGCTTTCGCCATTGGCGCCATCAAGCCGGCGGCGGCAGAGTTTCCGGTCCTTGCCATGTTGAGGTCGGACAAGGAAAAGGCAGGTGATGCCGACCTGTCTGCCTATGGCGACATTCCGGTCGAAGACTGGACGAGCGAATCCGCTCGCAGCGTGCGCGTTTCCAAGGCGCTCGGCGCGGCATCCGGCTTGTTGACGCTGAAGCCAGGCGAAGTGCGGCTGCGCAAGCTGGATGCCGCGGCGCACAACCGCTTCGAGCGTGGCATTCGCCAGATTTCGCGCGGCCAGGCCATCGTCACCGATCGCCTGCATGTCCATATCTGCTCACTGTTGATCGGGCGCCCGCATGCCGTTCTGGACAACAGCTATGGCAAGGTTCGGCGTTTCATGAACGCCTTCTCGGGTGGAACCGATCTCTCCTACAAGGCAACGTCGCTCGACGATGGCATAAGCTGGGCGCGCGGCCAGGCCGGACAGAGGATCGCCGCATGAGGTCGCAGCTGCCGGAGATCCACGGAGGCAAGCTGCGATGAGCCTCGTTACCTTCATCATCCCTGTTCGCCACCAGGACAATGCCCGCGATTGGGCGCTGCTCAAGGCGAACCTTACCCAGACCGTCGCCTCGATCTCGAACCAGACCAGCGGCGATTGGCAAGGCATCATCGTGGCCAATGAGGGTGCGGATCTCCCGGACCTGCCGGCCGGCTTCAGCGTCGTGCGCGTGACATTTCCGCCGAATGTCCTGCACGAGATCGACAAGGCCAACATCGAAGACGTCTACGACGCTTTCCGCGCGGACAAGGGCCGACGCGTGTTGATGGGTATGCTGGCCGCGCGCGACAGCGGCTTCTTCATGATCGTGGACGACGACGATTTCGTCAGCGCCCGCATCGTTGAGTATGTGGCAGAAAATCAAAACGCGAATGGCTGGACGATCGACAAGGGCTATATCTGGGACGACGGTGGCAAGATCCTGCTGGGGTATGACGACTTCAGCCATCTGTGCGGGACCTCGCTCATCATTCGTGCCGCGCTCTATGGCCTGCCCGAGCGTTTCGAGGATGCGTCGCTGGACTGGATCAAGTCGACGTTGGGCAGTCATGTCCGCATTGCCGACATCCTGGCCAGGAGCGGTACGCCGCTGGCGCCACTGCCGTTCCGTGGCGCGGTCTATCGTGTCGGCCACGCTGGCTCGCACAGCAAGGCGCCCAGCCTGCTGGTCAAATATTTCCTGAGCTGGGAAGCGCTGAAGCGACCACGGCGCCTGCTGCGCAATATGGGCAAGCTTCGGCTCGTCGACGATGGCGCAAGGCGGGAGTTCTTCGGCCGGGCCGCGTAGCGCTCTCGCTCGACTTCGCGAAGCGCCACTTCACCCGCTGCGGGCGAGTGTATAAACCGGGGCAAACAAACCTGGGCCTTGCGTGTCGAACTATCCGCTTTCCTACAAGCTGTCCTGGCTGCCGCGCTTCCTGAAGCCGTCGCTGCATGGCGATGCGAAGGATTTCGGACCGGCAGCAGCGGACTTGATGGTGCCTCGACCGGCCAGGACCGTGCAGCTCGCTTTCATAGGCGATATCTCGGCCGTTGCCTCCAGGCAGGCTCCGATATGCGATCCCGCACTGAAGTCGTTGCTCGGTTCTGCCGACCTGGTCATCGGCAATTGCGAAAGCCCGATCGTCGAGCGCGTGCGCGCCAGGTTCGGCACGCAGATCGGTACGCGCCACGCGATGACGGAGGCTTTCCTCGTCGACGCGTTGACCGCCGTCGGTGTCCGTCACGATCGGTTGGCGCTGTCGCTCGCCAACAATCACATGCTCGACCAGGGTGCCGAGGGTTTCGAAGAAACGGTCGCTGCGTTGAGGCGTCTTGGCATCCAAACCATCGGTACGGCGGACGGCGGTCCCGTGCAGCGGGTCAATGCAGGCGACCTCACCATCGGTTTCGCTGCTTTCACGATGTGGCGAAACGCTGCCGAAGTCGTGTTTTCAGGCCGGGTGTCCATTGAGGCCAACCCGGAGCGCTGGCCCGCGGGCAGTCTTGAGAGGGCCGATCTTTTGTGCGCGGTGCCGCACTGGGGTTGGGAATTCCGGCATTTTCCGCAACCGGAAATGGCCGCGCTGGCGAACAAACTAGTTGCAGACGGATTTGGTCTGGTTGTCGGGCATCACGCGCATGTCCTGCAGCCGGTCAGCCTGATCGGACGAGTGCCTGTCGCCTATGGGCTGGGTGACTTCCTCGGCACGGCGCTGGCGCGCCAGCCGTGGCCGGGGCGCATCGGCGGGGTCTTTACCGTCGACGTGAGCGCTGAGCCAGAGAGCCTCGGCAAGGTCGCTGCGTACCGTATGCATCCCTTCACGCGGCTGCGTGAAGGCGGCCGCGAACGGCTGGTGCCGGTGACGGAGCTTGCGGGGAAGTGGCGTGCTCGTGTCGAAGAGCGGCTGGTGCGCGTCCTGGGAGCCGCTCAGCCGTAGCGCAATTTCATGGCGACGATGGCGCCGACCAGCATGAAGGTGAAGCCGTTGGCGAGGATGACCGGCCAAGAGCCGATCAAGATGCCATACAGCGCCCACAGCAGAATGCCGAAGGCAAGGACGCCAGTGGTGACAAGCGAGATGTCGCCTGCGCGGCGCTCGCGAGCGATCTTGGCGACTTGCGGAATCCATCCAACCGTCGTGATGAAAGCAGCGACCGCGCCGATAATTTCGATCGAGGGGTGCAAGACGTAAACTTTCAGAAAGATCGGCCGGGAGCGCCGATTGAACCGGTCCAATATGCCAGAATGCGCGATTCTTGTGAAGAGAGGTGCGAACTGGACCAAAGAAGAATTGGGCTCATCGAGGGGCATCACGGTAAAAATGTCCCGTGTGTGTGATTTTTGCCCTAACCAGCTGAAGGAGAAGGAAAAACGGCGTTTCTCCAGCAAGTCACAAGGTTTTAAGCCTATGATTTCGTTTAGCAAAGTTATTGAACGTGATTTGGTAACGGCGGCTTGGGCTCTTTAATTTCGGATGTCCCGTCATTTTCGCAGTCCTGCAGCTGATTGTGTGAAGCTGACAGGGGCGCTTCCGATCCCAAAAACGGAGCTCCGACCATGAATAAAATCAAGATGCTCGCCGCGACCGCTTCCGTCGCGCTGTTTGTTTTGGCTGGCTCGGCCTATGCCGCGACGGTGCAAGGCACGATCAAATCGATCGACCCGGATACCAAGTCGTTCACTCTCGATGACGGCAAGATCTATCAGCTTCCTGCAGAGTCCACGGTCGACAAGCTTCAGGTGGGCATCAAGGTGGCGGTGACCTTCGACGACAAGACAGGCATTGTCACATCGATCGTCAAGTCATCCTGAGCTCGGCGCGAAAGGCGCTTCTTCCCAATCAGAGTACCGTTCGGAGAAAGCCGGCCGACAGGCCGGCTTTCTTGCGTTTCGCGCCTACCGACCATGCCGTCGCGGTATGGTCTTTGCAAAAGGCCCGCGCTATCGGTTGGAAAACGAGGGGGCAACATGGCCGAGCAAGGCATGGGGAATCGTCAAAGCGGCTGGCGACCTACCCGACGATTGTTGCTCGGCGCGGCGGTGGTTGGTGGCGTGGTTTTGTGGGGCGGAAACACGGTAGCCCGGCTGATGCGCAGCCCTTCCTCGGCGAAGGATGCCGGACGCGTCGCCGACGTGGATGGCCACACCTTGCCTCTCAAGGCCTTGGAAAATGCGCCGAAGCACGATGCCGGTCTGATCTGGCTGACCAAGGGCGGGACGCTGAACGACGCCAGCGGGCTTTCGCGCACACCTGTCTACGGCATGGTCGAGGTGAGTAGTGAAAAGGATGTCGCGGAAGCACTGGCCTTTGCGCGCGCCAATGGCCTGAAGGTCTCGATTGCAGCGGTGCGGCATTCGATGGGCGGTCATGCCTTCGACGACAACGCGGTCGTCCTCGACATGCACAAGTTCAACGCCGTCTCGGTCGATGCGGCCGCAAAGACGATGACGGTTCAGCCCGGCGCCACCTGGCACGACATCCAGAACATCCTGCATCCGCGTTTTGCGGTGAAGGCGATGCAGTCGACCGATATCTTTTCCGTCGGCGGCTCACTCTCGGTCAATGCGCATGGCATGGACCATCAGGCTGGTTCTGTTGCCGGCTCGATCCGGTCGCTGCGCGTCATGCTGGCTGATGGTTCGGTGCAGACATGTTCTGAGTCTGAAAATGCCGACCTGTTTCGCCATGTCGTCGGTGGATACGGGTTGTTTGGCGTGGTGCTGGAGGCAACGCTCGACATCGTCGACAACGCTGTCTACCGCACCAGCCGTGAAATCATAAGATCGGAGGAGTTTCCGCGGTTCTTCAGCGAGGTCCTGGAGCCCAACCACGAGATCGGCCTGTTCTACGGCCATCTGTCGACGGCACCGGGAAATTTCCTCGAAGACATGATCGTCTATCGCTACGAAATGGTGACCGAGCAGCCGCCCGGCGATCAACCGCCGATCGGCGAACCCGGGGCGGTGGGTGTCAAGCGCCTGATCATGAACTTGGCGAAATGGGGCGCGCCGTTCCAGGAACTTAAATGGTTCACCGAAAAGACGCTGGAGCCGCGCTTCGAAAGCTGCTCCGTGCCGCGCACCGCGGCGATGGGCGAGGGTGAGGCCTGCCTGGTGACCCGCAATAACCCGATGCACGATTCCGTGCCGTATCTGTTCAATGACCTGGCGGGTGAAACCGACATCCTGCACGAATATTTCGTGCCGCGTACTGCCTACAACGCCTATGTCGGCGAGGTGCGCACGATCCTGCGCAACCAGCCCCTGCCGGTGCTGAACGCCTCGGTGCGGGTGGTGCACAAGGAAGATATTGCGCTGAACTATGCGCCGCGGCCTGCCTTCTCGCTGGTGCTCTACATCAACCAGCCAACGTCCGAAGAAGGCAGTGCGCAGATGCGGCAATTGACGCGCGCACTGATCGACGTGACCATCCGATATGGCGGCCGTTTCTTCTTGCCCTACCAGTTGCACTATACCGGCGCGCAATTGCTGGCATCCTATCCGGAACTGCCGCTCTTCCTGGCGCGCAAGCGCAGCTATGATCCCGACGAGCTGTTTTCCTCGACCTTCTATCGGGCCTTGAAGGCACTCAGCCCCACAACCTGACGCGGCGGAGAATTGGAATGCGACACGGAACGAAGATGGCAGGTATCGTTGCTGTCATGCTTGTCTCGACCCCTGCGGTCTCGGAGGATCTCAAGGCCTATAAACTCACCATCGACGGCGTTTCCGTCGACATAGACCCCGGCGAGGACGCGACCGTGACCCTGCCGAACGGCAAGGACGCGCGGGTCAGGCTGGAGCGCAATGCATTCGCGACCTTCAGCAGCAGCAGCTTCTCCTTCGTTCACCCGAGCGCGGTAACGGTGACGAAGACCAATCTGCCCAAGGGAATCGACCAGCATCTGATGGCCTCGGCGGTCGGCTCGATGGTCATCATCCAGGAATATTCCGACATGAACCCGGTAATGCTCAACCGGCTCATGCTGCAGGAAATCACCAAGGAATCGGTGCGAGCTGGCGGAAAGCTCACGCAAAAAGCGGGCTCGCGCAAGCTTGCCGATGGCACGGTGCTGAAGGGGCTGACGGCTACGGTGAAGTCCCGCACCGACCAGGTTGCCTACGAGGTGATGAGCTACGGAACCGCAGACCAGGGTGTGGTGGTGATCACCAGCCTGGATGATGATAACGCAGCAGCCGACCGACCGATGATCGACAAGTTCTGGCAGAGCCTGAAACTCCGCATGGGCGAGTAGACGGTATCACCACCCGCCTTGCAGTTGCGCCGAAAGCCAGCCGGCAGAGCGTTTCAGGATCATGGCGGTGTTCGAGACGGTCCGGTCCAGCCTGGTCTTGACCAGCGTGTAGCCACTCTCCGTCCGATAGAGGATTGCGTCGCTGCCGTCGACATCGGGTTCACGAGCTTCCGCGCTGATTTCGACAGCCGGTACAGGACGCGGGCCAACCGAATTTTCCGGTCGATGCAGGCCAAGCGTGGCGATTTCATCATCAAGCGGAGCCGACGCGACTTGTGGCGAAGCGGCTGAAACGGCCATCGCCGTTTGCGGCTGGACGGTGCGGCATATGCCGGAGACCACCGGATAGCTGAAACCCTTGCGGTGGTGCAGCATCTGGTTTTTCATCGCGGCTTCGCAGTCAGCGACGGTCGACCATTTGGCCGGGGTTTCGCCGATATACTCACACAGCTTTGCGTCGCAGTCGCATCCCACGATGGTCATGGCGACTAGTGCAGTCTTGATCACGGCTCAGCCCCTCGAAATCAGAGGCAGGATCGCTCAGCAACACGGCAGGATTTCGCTGCGATTGTGAAATCGGCGTGGCGAAAAGGATCAATAATCGTAGACGTGCTCCAGTCTCGCCCCGCTCTTGATCAGAGTGGGAATGACAGTATGGAGCCTGCGCACGGCGACGACGAGGCCGGTACGACGCAGCGCCTGGTTGGCCGGTAACGGGTAGGCGAACAACTCGCGGGCGCCTTCAGGAACAGCAACCGGAGCATTGGACAGAACCGTGGTCATGATCTCATCATTGCCGCCGATCTCGACGAAGGAAACGCCCTTCTCGATCAAACGCGGGATCATCTCCGTGAAGACCTGATAGCGCTTGGTCACGAAGACGGCGCCCTCGGTACCATGATCACGTTCCAGCAAGGTGTCGGGCTCGCCGCGGGTTGCCTCGCCGACGGGCCCCTTCGCCCAGACATGGATGTCGAGCAGCGCAGGATCGGAGGTGGCGGCGAGCGCCTGTTTGATCAGATCCGCATAGCCCTGCTTGATCGTGTCGGCGAGACCGAAGGCGAGCTTGCGTTCGTTTGGGCGCACCACGCCGTCATTGGCAGCAGGCTCGACGGCCAACAGACCTGAGTGTTTTTCGGCATAAGGGAATTGATACCAAGGTACCTGGTCGAGGAAGGCGGCATATTCAGCTGCCACCCTGGCCTGGTAGACATCGGCCGCCGTGCGATGGCCGCCAATCGCTTCCGTGACGCGGCCAACCGTGTTCTCGTATGCCCACTGGATCGCGTGTTCGATCGTGTGGCTGGTGCCGATGACGGCCAGCATCTGATGGTTCTGCCAATTGAACGGGTAGGCGGAACTGGCGCGGATAACCATCGCATAATCCTGCCAGAAGCGACCGATGTAGGACCAGTAGGGAAAGCCGCTCGGCGGATTGTCTTTCACATAGCCGGCATATTCGCGCGCGGCATAGACGATCGCCCATTCCGGATAGGTGAGGAAGGTCGTTTCCTCCGGCCGCTGGTAGCCGGGAATCTCGGCGCGTACCTTGTCTGCCAGTTCCTTCGGTGGTGCGCCTTCGGCAATGCCGGGCAGGGGGGCGGTATCGAGAGCCGAGGTGGTGAGCCAACCATAAGTCAGGCCCAGGATCGGGATAAGCAGGACGATGACGACCAGCCAGGCGATCGTCTTCAGTATGCGTTTCAGCCAACGCAGCACGAACATGGCTCAAGCCGTCGCGAAATGGTCGTGTACGCGTTTGGCCAGTCGGAAGCCGATGTAGACGGCGATGCCTCCGATCAGGATATGCGGCAGGTTGGCGAAGAAGCGTGTCGGGAACTCGATGTCGCCGAAGGAACGGAAGCCATTTATGAAGATGCCGCCATCAAGGCAGCCGGAGCCGGTGACGAGGCCCAGGACGCCGTCGAAAAGATAAACCGAGCCGAACAGCTTGAAGTAAAATACCGACTGGCGGTGCGAGACGAAAGCGGCGACCGCGGCCCAGACACCCGAGAAGGCGTGCAGAAGATCATCGTACCACTGTAAGGAGAAGAGGCCGAAGAGATAGCCATTGGCATCGTTGAAGGCCGGAACATAACCGATCGCCACAACGGCGAAAAACAGCACGGCATAGGCCAAGGCGAGCTTCTGGATCAGCGTCATGGGAAGGTCCCTCTCTTCGGATGACGGGAGGACGATAGCCGATTCCGTTCCTGTGTGCAGCCATGGCGCGTTGGGTTCACGCAGTGGCCGCGCAAGCAACCGGACCATCCGGAAATGGCGAGCGTGGGCGGGCCTCAAAACAGTTGGCGCCGGGATCTCTCCCAGCGCCTCCCTGTCAGACCAGGACCAGTCAGCGGCGGCAATTTCCGAAGGACATTGCACCTGCCGGCCTTGATTTTGACGACCCGTCCGTCTGCTTCCCCGAAGGGCTGCGTCCATTCGGATCACGCCGGTCTCTACCCTTGCGGGTTTCGGTCGACGTGCCATCGAAGGTCTTGCCCGGCCTTCATGGCTCGCATCGGTCCGCCGTTGGCGTTCGCACGCTTTCCGCGGCCCCGCACATCGCGGCTCTCGATTTCGCAACGGGCAAGCCCGTTGCTGATCTGCGCGGTGCAGGCCCCAGGAGTTCCGCGTGGTTGCCGTTGTCTTTCGACCGTTCAATCCGTGGCCGCCTGAGATGACTTAACCATACGCCCGATCACCGGGGTGCGGAACCACCGCTGGCCTGTGAATACCGGGGTTATCGGGAATAACGTGTGGTAAAAGGGATTTTTTCGGGTAAACGGGACGGTTTTGCCCAAGCCATGCATTTCTGTGCAACCGGCGTCGTCCTTGCCGAGTTCTGAGTGAGACGTTTTCATATGGGTAGGACCACCGCAAGGGGAGAAGCGGTTGAAGGTCGGCATCATTCTCAATCCCATTGCCGGTGACGGTCGGCTGAAGCGCGACTGGGCCGATGTCGCCAGCGCGCTCGAACGGCATCTCGGCCGCTTTGAAATGCGCGAGACACAGGCGGAAGGCGATGCGGAGCGCCTCGCAATCGAATTCGCGGCCGATGGGTACGACCTGGTCATTGCTGCCGGCGGCGATGGTACAGCTTCCGAAACTGCCGATGGTCTGCTTCAGGCGGTAAGGGAGGGATATGACAATGCAGCGCTCGGCCTGCTGGCGTGCGGGACAGGATCGGATTTCGCGCGCGGGCTCGGCTTGCCGGACGATCTCGACGCAGTACTCGAGCGGATCGCTGCTTGCGAAATACGAATGATCGATGTCGGGCGCATCTCCTACATCGACGATCACGGCGCCTTGGCCAGCCGGCATTTCATCAACATTGCAAGCCTCGGTCTCTCCGGTCATGTCGATCGCGCGGTGAACGCGGACAGGCGCAAGGGACGTATCCCGGCAAAGGCTCTGTTCTTGTGGCGCACGGTCACCGAGTTCTTCAACTATCACTTCGACGATGTCGTGGTCACGATCGACGACGGCGAACCGATCGCGGGGCGCGTCGCCCTGGTGGCCATTGCCAACGGTCCCTTCTTCGGTGGCGGCATGATGATCGCGCCGGACGCCTCGCTGGACGACGGACAGTTCGACATCGTCATCCTGCACGCTGGGGGCAAGGTCGCGCTCATGCGGGACATCCGCCTGCTTTACACCGGTCAGCATCGCAATCATCCGGCGGTCACCATCCTGCGTGGCAGGAAGGTCCTGGTCGAGCCGGCAAGCGGTGCTTTCGACAACAGTGCCTTAGTCGATATCGATGGCGAAGCGCCGGGTCGCGTCCCGGCAGAGTTCGAGATCATGCCCCGTGCCTTGAAGCTGAGGTGCTGATTCAGGCGCTTCGCATCTTGAATCAGCTTCCTGTCGAGCTGATTCTGAAGATTTCGGCAAGCTGCTGAAACAATTGGGTTTTCGACCTTTCGTTCGGATGCTTAGGGGAACAGGGGGTCTGGTGCCATCTCCAGATGAAGTTGCTTGCCATTCCAGGGATGGGCCTCGCAGACCGCTTCATCGAGTTCAACGCCGAGGCCGGGGTCCTTCGACGGAATAACCCAGCCGTCCTGCCATTCGATCTTCTTCCTGAGCAAGGTGGCGTGGAAACCGTCCCATTGCTTCAGGGATTCCAGGATGAGGAAATTCGGCAGTGTCGCGGCGAGCTGGACGTTGGCAGCGCCCACGATCGGTCCGCAATAGCAATGCGGTGCGATCTGGATGTGATAGGCTTCGGCCATCGCCGCGATCTTCTTGGTCTCGAGAATGCCGCCGGAGCGGCCGAGGTCCGGTTGCAGGATGGTGGCGGCGCGGTTCTCGATGACGCGGGCGAACTCGAACTTGGTGGTCAGCCGCTCGCCTGTGGCGATCGGGATCGAGGTGCCGCGTGCCACCTGCGCCATCACTTCCGGCATGTCGGGCGGAACCGGCTCCTCGAACCAGAGCGGATCATAAGGTTCGATGGCCTTGGCCATGCGCAGCGCGCCGGAGGCGGTGAACTGGCCATGAGTGCCGAACAGGATGTCGGCCCTGGTGCCGACCGCCTCGCGGATCGCCTTGATCATGCGGGCTGAGAGGTCGATGTCGACGAGGCGTGGCTGATGACCGTCGAAGGCTGTGTAGGGACCGGCAGGATCGAGCTTCACCGCGTTGAAGCCTTGATCGACGTAAAGTACCGCACATTCGGCGGCGAGGTCGGGATCGTTGTAGACATTGCGCCCGCGGGCGTCCTCCGAATGGACACTGCCCTCATGCGGATAGAGGTAGGTGTAGGAACGCAGCTTTTCGTGCACCTGGCCACCGAGCAGCTTGTAGACCGGCTTGCCGGCCTCCTTGCCGATAATGTCCCAGCAGGCCATTTCGAGAGCAGAGAAGCAGCCCATGCCCGACACGTCCGGGCGCTGGGTGAAACCCGACGAGTAGCAGCGGCGGAAAAAACTTTCGACATCGTGCGGGTCGCGGCCGATCAGATAGCGTTCGGCCATGTCTTCGATCATGCGGGCTGTGACATGCCCGGAGAAGGTGGCGTTGTAAGCTTCGCCATAGCCGACGACATCTGAGTCGGTCGTCAGTTTGACGAAGATGAAATATTTGCCGCCGATGCCGGGTGGCGGATTGCCGACAACCCAGGTCTTTACGTCGGTGACTTTCATCGATTGTCCTCCAGAACCATTTCAGCGCCCTTCCACCCCGTCATGATCGAGGCGGCGTTGGTGTTGCCGGCGATGTTGTCGGGAAAGATCGACGCGTCGATGACGCGCAGACCGCCAAGGCCATGGACCTTCAGGCGTGGATCGACCACTGCGCGGGCAGGGTCCGCACCCATGCGGCAGGTCGATACCGGGTGATAGACGGTACCGGAGCGCTTCCGGAAATCCTGAATCAGGTCGGCATCGGAAGTGATTGAAGGCCCAGGCAAAACCTCTTCCGCGATGACGTCGGCGAGTGCTGGCTGCGCTGCGATCCGGCGCAGGAATTTCACTGCGTCGAGCATTTCCGACACGTCCTCGTTGGTCGAGAAGGCGTTAGGGGTGATCTTCGGATGCTCAAGTGGGTTCTTCGAGCGGATCATGATCTCGCCGCGGCTGGATGGCCGGCAATTGGAAAGGCCGATGGAAAAGCCTGGCCATGGATCGGGGGAGAGGATCGGCCGCTCGCCGGGTTTCGGCAGCACCGTGGAAAAGGCCTGGAAGTAGAGCTGCATGTTCGGGCGTGGTTGATCCGGATCGGTGCGGAAGAAACCACCGCCCTGGTTCATCGACATCGACAGCGGGCCGGAGCGCAGTACAAGATAGTGCAGGCCGACCAGCAGCTTGCCCCACCAGGGCCGCAGCATCTGGTTGAGGGTCGGCCATTTGGCCTTCCAGGTGTAGTTGATGCCCTGGTGATCCTGGAGGTTTCGGCCGACATTTTCCGATTTCTGTACGAGCGGAATGTCGAGGCTGGACAACAGATCGGCCGGTCCCACGCCGGAGAGCTGAAGAAGCTGGGGTGAGTTGATCGAGCCGCCGGACAAGATCACTTCCCGGCCGGCCCGCACGGTTCTGGTTTCGCCGTTCTGGACATATTCGATGCCGACCGCACGCCTGCCCTCGAACAGGATCTTCGTTGCCAGTGCATGTGTTTCCACGCGCACATTGGTGCGTTTCATGGCAGGGCGGAGGAAGCCTCGCGCCGTCGACATGCGGCGACCATTTCTGGTCGTGATCTGGTAGATGCCAACGCCTTCCTGCCCTGCGCCGTTGAAATCGTCGTTGGCGGGCAGCCCGGCCTGTTGAGCGGCCTTCAGATAGCGGATCGTGAGCCGGTGGACACGGGAGCGATTGTCGGTGACGTGGATCGGGCCGCCACGACCGCGCCACCGATCCGCGCTGGCTTCGTTGTCTTCGATGGCCTTGAAGACCGGGAGGACGTCTTCATAACTCCAGCCAGGATTGCCGGCGGCCGACCAGGCGTCGAAATCCTCGCGGGCGCCTCGGATCCACACCATGGCATTGATCGAGCTTGATCCGCCGAGGATCTTGCCGCGCGGCCAATGATCCGCATTACCGGCAAGGCCGGGGTCTGGCTCGGTCTTGTAGTTCCAGTTCACTGCCGGGTCGAAGAAGGTCTTGCCGTAGCCCAGTGGCATCTGCACGAAAAAACGCCTGTCGCTGCCGCCGGCTTCCAGAACGAGCACCGAAAAACGTCCCGATGCCGAAAGCTTTTCCGCTACGACCGAGCCGGCCGAGCCGGAACCGACGACAATGAAATCATAAGTCTGCATGGCGAATGGCGGTGCCCGGTCTGCTTTTAGAGCGCCGCGCGTCCATTCGGACGCGCAAAGGACGCTCTGACATTTTGAATCGACGCATCGCACTTTCCGAAAATCGATTTCGATTTTCGGGCCGATGCGTTGGTCAGACTAGCTGTCGCATTCGTCGCCATCACCGGTACTTCCGGCATGCGGTGTGAGAAAAACGACCAAAGCGCGGCTGTTCATTTCCCGCAACAACGGTGTGCGTGACCGTTGGCGTTGACGCTTCACCGGCGCGCGGCTAGGGCATCATGACATTCGGCACGAGGGATTTTCGCATGGTGCACTACGCGGACGGAAAACCGAACGGCGACCTGACGCTGAGGACGCTGGCCATGCCTTCGGATGCCAATGCAGCCGGCGACATTTTCGGCGGCTGGGTGATGGCGCAGATGGATTTGGCCTGCGGTATCCGGGCTGCCGAGCGTGCCAAGGGCAGGGTGGTGACCGCGGCGGTGAAGGAAATGTCCTTCGCCAAGCCGATGAAGATCGGCGATACGCTTTGCATCTACACGGTCGTGGACCGTGTCGGCCGCACCTCCATGACGCTGAAGGTCGAAGCCTGGGCGCAACGCTACCTCTCCGATCTCATGGAGATGGTGACGCATGCCGATTTCGTCATGGTCGCGCTTGACGGCGAAGGCAAGCCCAAGGCTGTGCCTGCCGAATGACCTGCGTCAGGCTGCTGCCTTGACGCCGTCGAAACGAGCGCGAGCTGCGCTGACGCGGCCTGCATTGGCGATGGCCCATTCGGCAAGCCCCTTGACCGGTATCAGCAGTTCGCGGCCAAGGTCGGTCAGTTCGTAGTCGACCCGCGGTGGAATGGTCGGAAAGACCGTGCGTGTGACGAAGCCGTCGCGCTCGAGACTGCGCAGCGTCGTCGTCAGCATCTTCTGGGAAATATTGCCGATGCAATGCTTCAATTCGTTGAAGCGTTGCGGGCCTTCGCCCAGATTCTGGACGACCAGCAACGACCATTTGTCGCCGATGCGTTGCAGAATATCGCTGACTGCCAGGCAGTCGCCGGTGACATGCGGGTGCCTCGGTTTCAAAAAAGTGCCTCCTTGCCAATCGAGTTGACAGTATCAGATATAGCGTCGGTATCCAAATGATACTCCCAATTCGTCCCTGCAAGGAGTCACCGATGTCAAAACCCAAGATCGCCGTCGTGATTGGTTCGACGCGCGCAACCCGCTTTGCCGACGTGCCGGCAGAATGGATCACCAAGCTCGCCGCCAAGCACAGCGAGTGGGACGTCGAACTTGTCGATCTGCGCGACTATCCGATGCCGTTCTTCGATGAACCCGCATCCTCGCTCTGGGCGCCGTCCAGGAACGAGGTCGCGCAGCGCTGGCAGAAGAAAGTCGATGAATTCGATGCTTTCATCTTCACGGCCAGCGAATATACGCACGGGCCGAGTGCCGTGCTCAAGAATGCGCTCGATTACGCCTATACCGAATGGAACAGGAAGCCGGTCGGTTTCGTGGGATATGGCGGCGTCGGTGGCGCCCGCTCGATCGAACAGCTGCGCCTTCACGCGATCGAGCTGCAGATGGTGCCTGTGCGCACCGCGGTCCATATCGTCTGGGCGGACTACATGGCCGTGAAGGGCGGCACCAAATTGTCGGAGCTCGAACACATCAACCAGGCTGCGGAAGACATGCTGAACCAGCTGTCCTGGTACACGCGTGCGCTGAAGGCGGCGCGCGATGCCGATCTGGCGACGGCTGACGTCGAAGCCGCCTGAAGCTGGTCTTTCATGCAAAGGCGGCTTGCCGCCTTTGCATTTCCAAGGTTCGGATCTAGCGCGTCGCGCCTTGCTGCCCGGTGGCAAGCCGCGCCGCGATGACCTTGTCGATGCGGCGGCCGTCGAGGTCGACGACTTCAAAGCGCCAGCCCTGGGCGTCAACAGTCTCGCCGGTGGTTGGCAGATGGGCAAGGTGCGACAGGAGATAGCCGGCAACGGTCTCGTAGTCGCGATCTTCCGGCAGGTCGAAGCCGAGCAGGTCGGCCATCTCGTCGGCAGGCATATAGCCGGCAAGCAGCCAGGAGCCATCCTCGCGCTGTACGGCGCTTTCCTCGTCGTCGCCGGCGTCGAGATCGGATCGGAACACACCGGTGATCGCCTCCAGGATGTCGGCCGGTGTGACGATGCCTTCGAAATGGCCATATTCGTCGTGGACGAGCGCCATCGGCACTTCGGATTCACGCAAGGTTGCGAGTACGTCCAGCGCATCGGCCTGATCGTGCACGATGGGCGCAGTCTTGACGTGCTTGCGCGGATCGAGCGTGCGGCCTGCAAGCAGCGCGGCCAGGACGTCTCTCGTCTGCACAACACCGATCATGGCATCGACGCTTTCGCCTGCTGGCAGGCGCGAGTGCTGCGTTTCCATCAGAAGCTTGCGGATCGTGGCGTCGTCTGCCTGCAGATTGATCCAGTCGACGTCAGTGCGCGGCGTCATCACTGCGCGGACAGCGCGGTCACCCAGGCGCATCACACCGGCGATCATGCGGCGCTCGTCCGACTCGATTGTGCCGTGGTGTTCGGCTTCGGCCACCAGCATCTTGATCTCTTCGTCGGTGACCTTTTCCTCGCTTTCGCCGCGAAAGCCGAGCAGCCACAGAACGGCGCGGCCGGAGATGTCGAGCACGAAAACGATCGGAGCTGCGATCTTGGCGAGTACAGCCATGAAGGGCGCAGCCCGGCAGGCGACGCGCTCGGGATCGCGCAATGCGATCTGCTTGGGCACCAGTTCCCCGACAATCAGCGAAGCATAGGTGATTATCGCCACGACGATGCCGACGCCGACTGGATTGGCGAAACGCGGGCCGACACCGGAATCGGCCAGGAAATCGGCGAGCCGCTCGCCCAGCGTGGCACCCGAAAAGGCACCCGACAGAATACCCACCAGCGTGATGCCGATCTGGACGGAAGACAGGAACTTGCCCGGATTGGCGCCGAGTTCCAGCGCGCGTGCAGCGCCGCTGACATGACGGTCGATCATCCCTTTGAGCCTCGCCGGACGGGCTGAGACGATGGCAAGCTCGGACATTGCCAAAAGGCCGTTCACGCAGATGAGAGCGACCACGATAGCGATTTCAGCGTAAAGCATGCGCGCTCAATAGCATCCCGCCTGCCACTTCGAAAAGCGGCGGCAGGCGTTTTGTCCAAAGCGTATTGAACTTTGAGCGAGTGCGCGGGCTCAACGACAGGCGCGATAGCCGTTTCTGCGGTTCTTGATATCGAAATGGAAGTGGTTGCGGTGATCGTAGTTATAACCGGGGCCGAGCACGGTGGTGAAGTAGTCGCAGCCGTCGGAACGCACCGAATCGAGGAAGCCGCTGGTGCGGAAGGCGAACCAGCCAGGCTTGCGCACGTCGATGTCGTCACCATTGTTGAGTTCAATGCTCATCACGTCGAGGGCGTTGCCCTTACCATGTTCTGACAGCACGCCTTCACCGGCGATCTTGCGGCAGGAATAGCTTGACCCCTGGCGGATCGTCTTCACGCCGGAAAGATAGCGCCAGCGCGCGGTCGGCACCAGCTCACGCCTGGTCCAGGCCGCAAAGGTCGCGGCCATGTTGCAGGTCAGCGTCGCAGCCGGCTTCATCTGGACGCTGCCGATTGCCGTCACCTTGACCGGATGCTCGATACCGCACTGTCCTTCGCGGATCGGCGAGAGATCAGTGTAGGCGACGTCGAGCCGCTTCAGTTCGTTGCGGCAGTCGATCTCTTCCGAGGACAGCTGCTCCACGGGGGACATCGGTTCGTCCATGCGTGGATAGGCCGCCGTCATGTAAGGGTTTGATGGCACCAGGGTTTGCATGCCGGACAATTCTGGTGCGGCAGGCGCCATCCTCGGCACCGCAGACGTTGTCGAGCCGACGTCGACCGCAGGCTTCAGTTCGAAAACATCGCCAGTCGTACAGGCGGCCACCGTCGCCAGAACGCACAACGCGGCAAGCCGCCTTGTCGCGGCCCAGGGCCAGCGCCTGGGTCGCCTGGCGATGTGAATTTCTCCGGCCATCGTTCTTCCCGTCCCTCGGGCAAGCCCCTCGAGCCACGGCCGTTTTACGCCTGAAGGGTAAAGGAAAACTCAGCGGCCGGGTTTACGGCTGTGGTCGAAATGCGGCGGAAACCTTACTGGCAGAAAGTGCCGCCGTTCCGGCGCGGAGCGAGGTCGAGATGCAGGTGAAGGGCATGGTCGGCGTCGCTGCCGGGGCCGAGCACCGTCTTGAACGGTCCGCAGGCTGCCTTGCGGATCTGGTCGATCAGCCTCGCCTGGGGCGGCGATGAGGTCTTGCCGACCTCGATGGTGGTGCCGTCCGCGAATGTCAGCCCAGCGATATCCAGGGCATTGCCGAAGGCATGTTCTGAAAGCTTGGTGCTGCCGTTGCGAGGGCGGCAGACATAGCCGGACGCCTGCGAGATCGATTTCAGCTCCTGGCCGAGTTCGGCTTTCGCGGCCGGGGCAACCACATCCTTGACGAAGCGGGACATGGTTTCCGCCATCGCGCAGTCGATTTCGACATCGGGTGCGATTTCGACAGACCGTTCCAGCTTCTTCAGCATCAGCGGATAAGGCAGCGAACAGCCAAGCACATCATCGCGCTTTGCCTTTGCTTCTTCGAATTCGGCACCAAGCGCTTTCAGCCGTTCGCGGCATGCGGTTTCCTCCGCAGGCATCCTTTCGGCAGGTGCGATGTTCGAGCGAGGGTCGGGCAACGGCTTCGCGGTTGCGGGTTTTTGCCAGCCTGGTGGCAGTTCGGGACCCTGAAACGGTTTGCGGCCATCGGAATCCTTGCCCGCTGCCTCGTCGGGGCGTGTCTGCGGCAGCGGCACATCGGAGGGGGCAGGGGTTTCAGGAGGAACAGGCGTTACTTCGCCCAGGTCCCTGCGATGGGCTTCGGGGATTGGCGCCGTCGCGGGCAGTCTCGGGGACTTTGCCGAAGCCAGGCAGCCGTCGAACGAGGCGACTGCACCCAGAAGTGCGATTGCGATTGCCGCCAGCGGCCGTTTCAACAGCGTCATGAGACGCAAACGGCGACTGCTCCCTTTGGTTGCCTGGCGCCGAGAACTCTTCGTTCACAATGGGTTACGGCATTGTTGCAGAAGGCACGCGCGTGCAATGGACAAAGGCAGTTGACTGGTACGGCGAGTGGTTTGAAATGAGCATCCCTACTTTCGCCGGATTCCCAAATGTCGTTGATTCTCTCGCCCCGCGTCCTGCCGATCCTCATGCTCATTGCCTCGAATGTCTTCATGACCTTCGCCTGGTATGGGCACCTGAAATTCAAGAGTTCGCCGATCTGGATTGCTGTCATGGGCAGCTGGCTGATCGCCTTTTTCGAATACTGGCTGGCTGTGCCGGCGAACCGTATCGGCAACCAGGTCTATTCGGCCGCGGAACTGAAGACGATGCAGGAGGTGATCACGCTCACCGTGTTTGCGGTGTTCTCCGTGCTCTATCTCAAGGAAACGCTGACCTGGAACCATGCCATCGGCTTTGCGATGATCGCCGGTGGGGCGGCGTTCATCTTCAAAGGATAGATTGCGGTCATGGCGGGATGAAATCGAACGCGTCCGGCGTTATCCTGTCATTGATAGGCCAGGAGGAGTTCCCCATGCATAAGCGACTTCTGATCCACGCGGCGGCCGTTCTTGTCGCCCTGCCATTTGTCACCGTCCCGGTTCAGGCTGCCGGCGGTGGTGGAAGCGACACGCCCAGTCCGACCGTCACCAAATGCAAGAAGGGCGAGGTCTACGACACCAAGTCCAAAAAATGCGCGCCGCCCAAGCAAGGTATGCTGGACGACGACAACATCTACGAGGCAGGGCACGATCTGGCGATGGCCGGTCGCTATGACGAGGCGATCGCGGTCCTGACGCTTGCCTCTAACAAGAAGGATCCACGCATCCTCAACTATCTCGGGTATTCGCACCGCAAGTCCGGTCGCATCGTTGTCGGCCTCGGCTACTATGAGGAGGCGTTGCGGCAGAACCCGGACTATACGCTGGTGCGCGAATATCTGGGTGAAGCGCGCCTGCAGATGGGCGACATCGCCGGCGCGCGCGAACAGTTGAGCGAGATCGAAAAGCGTACGGGCAAGCAATCGCGCGAGTACGGCATGCTGTCCGAGCAGATCGACCACTACGACAGAAGTTGAGTGCCGGCGTGGTGGATTCAGACGAGTGAGGCCAGAAGTCGCGGCCGGCAGAACCTGCCGATACGGGAGCTTGCAACCCGCTTTTTTGAGATGAAAATCGGCTAGAGCTTGCTATATTACGGGAATCTGAGGTGAGACGGTTCCGTCAGCCACAAGCTGCCGGACCGTTTTCTTTTTGTACCCAGCGACAGGGTTGGTCCCGCTTCAGGGGCTGGCAGGAAAAGGTGATATGATGAACAAAGTGCCGATGACAGGCGGAGGTTTCGAGTCTCTCAAGGAAGAGCTGCGCTGGCGCCAGCAGGAAGAGCGGCCGCGCATCATCGAAGCGATCTCAGAGGCACGTTCGCATGGCGACCTTTCGGAAAACGCCGAATATCACGCTGCCAAGGAACAGCAGAGCCTCAACGAGGGCCGCGTCAGCGAGCTCGAGGACCTGGTGGCGCGTGCTGAAGTCATCGATGTCTCCAAGCTTTCCGGCAGCACCATCAAGTTCGGCGCCACTGTCGTGCTGGTCGATGAAGACACTGAAGAGAAGAAGACCTACCAGATCGTCGGCGACCAGGAAGCAGACGTGAAGGCCGGCCGGATTTCGATCTCCTCGCCGATCGCTCGCGCCCTCATCGGCAAGGGAGTCGGCGACGCCATCGAGGTCAATGCTCCCGGCGGGGCTCGCGGCTACGAAATCGTCAAGGTCCAGTTCGTCTAGAGCATTTCCGTTCTAACGGAAGCGCGGAAACGCTCTAACTCTTTGTTTTTGCGCAATTCCGGACGGAAAACCGCTACGCACTTTTCCTGGAATTGCTCTAGGATCTGCCGGCATTCCGGGCGAACCGAGGGCTGTCTTCGGCTCTCCCGGGGCCATGTGCCGTCCGCTATCTTTCCTTGAGCCTCAGCAAAGCCATCGCCTCGGCGACCGCAGCCTGTGGTGTCACCGGCTGGTCGCCGTCAGCGACGAGGGTCGAGGCATATTGCCCGCGTGGGCCGGTGAGGCCCGGCTCCGTCGTCAGGAAAATCGCAACGGTGGGCAAGCCGAATGCGGCTGCCAGATGGGTGAGGCCGGTATCGGCGCCGATGACGAGCGTGGAGCGGCCGATCAGGCCGGCGACCTCGGCCAATGGCGATTTCGGCACCACCAGCGTTGCCGGCACAGCCTTGCCGATGGCCTCGGCCACCGCCCGTTCCTTTTCATTCGACCAGGTCGTGACCGGCGTAAATCCCCGCCCGACCAGCAGATCAGCAGTGGCGATCCACTCCTGAACCGGCCACTTCTTGTCCTCGCGGCTGGTGCCGTGCAGCAAGGTCGCGACCTGTCCGGCCGGGATCGGCGAATGGCCGGAGGGCACAGCGATGCCGGAATCGAGTATCGACAAGTCAGGCTCGTAGCCGAGAGCCAGTGCGAACAGGCGCCGCGTGCGCTCGATGGCGTGCAGATCGCGCGGGACGCCGTAGCGCTGATCGTAGAAGAGGGCGGCGGAAGGTTCGCGCGCGCTCGCCTTGTCGAAACCGGCAATCGGCGCCCCGGCGAATTTCGCGACGAAGGCCGATTTCAGCAATCCCTGAGCGTCAAGCACCAGGTCGTAGCTGGCGGCGCGCAAGGCCTTGCGCAAGGTGCCTCCTTCGCGCCATGTGGCCGGTGAGGCGAGCTGCCTGCGCCAGCGTCGCAGCGCAACCTTGTGGATCGTGCCGATCGCCGGATGCAACGCCACGATGCTGGCGAAAGGTTCTTCCACGCACCAGTCGAAGCTGATGTTCGCTCGCGCGCGCAAGGCGTCCTGAACGGCCGGGAAGGTGTGGATGACATCGCCCATCGACGAGGTCTTGACGATGAGGACCTTCATGCTGCCGTCGCTTGTTCCATCAGCCGGTCCGCTGCCTGGACGACGCGTTCGACATCAAGGGTGTTGAGGCAGTTCATGTGGCCGAGCGGGCAGACCTTCTTGTGGCAGGGTGAGCAGGAAAGCTGCAGCCATACCAGTTCGCGTTTCTCAGCGAGCGGCGGCGTGTTTTCCGGTGATGTCGAGCCATAGACGGCGACGATCGGCGTGCCGACAGCCGCAGCGACATGCATCAACCCGCTGTCATTGGAGACTGCCAGCTTCGCCGCGGCGATGACGTCGATGGCGTCTTCCAGGCGGGTCTTGCCGGCAAGATCGACGCAGCCGGGGGCCAGTGCCGCGATTTCTGCCGTCACCGCGCTGTCGTTCTTCGAGCCGAAGAGCACGACCTTCAGACCCTGCGCCATCATCGCGCGGGCAAAGCCGGCATAGGATGCGCTTGGCCAGCGTTTGGCCGGGCCGAATTCCGCTCCCGGCATCATCGCCACGAACTTGCCCGGCTGGAGATCGTTGCGCGCAAGCAGTTCGGCCTGGTTCGCGCCGTCTACGGTCAGTTTCGGAGCCTGGAACGTGCCGCCACGCGCCAGGGAAAAGAAGCCGTAGGCGGTACGGCGCTTTTCCTTCTTGGGTTGTCCGACAATGTCGGTGAGCAGGCCGTAGCGCATTTCGCGCAGATGGCCGACGCGTTTCGGAATCCGGGCAAAAAACGGGATCAGGGCCGATTTCAGGCTGCCTGGCAGCACATAGGCCATGTCATAGCGGCCCTTGAGCATGCGGCCGTATCTGCGTCGAACGCCCAGTTCCAGCCTGCCCGACGGCACCGGCATTTCGATCTGCTGGCGGACCTCCGGCATGCGCCCGACCAGCGGGGCGGCCCATGCCGGCGCCATGACGTCGATGCCGGCATTCGGATAGAGCTCTTTCAATGCCGAAAACAGGCATTGCGCCATGACCATGTCGCCCACCCAGCGGGGGCCGATCACGAGGATCGTCGGGCTTTCAGCCATTCGACATAGTCTTTCACACCGGTTTCCACGTCGCGGAACTGTCCGTTGTAACCGGCAGCACGCAGGCGGGACATATCAGCTTGGGTGAAGCTCTGGTAGCTGCCCTTCAGATGGTCGGGGAAGTCGATATATTCGATGCTGCCCTTGCCGAGCGAAGCGATGACGGTTTCGGCGATGGCACGGAACGGCTGGGCACGGCCGGTACCGCAGTTGTAGACGCCGCTGGCGCCGCGCTTCCAGAGCCAGAGATTGACGTCGGCGACATCGCCGACATGGATGAAGTCGCGGCTCTGCTCGCCGGGGCCGAAACCGTCATAGGCACCGAACAGCTTCGGGTTTTCGCCACGACCGACCTGATTGAACAGATGGAAGGCGACCGAGGCCATGGTGCCCTTGTGCTGTTCGCGCGGGCCATAGACGTTGAAGTAGCGCAGGCCGGCGACCTGTGAGTGGCCGGGGCCGACCACGCGGCGGACATAGTCGTCGAACAGTTTCTTCGACCAGGCATAGACGTTGAGCGGCCGCTCGAAATCCTGCTCTTCCTGGAAGACGGAACCGCCGCCATAGACCGAGGCCGAGGATGCATAGAGGAAGGGCACGCGTTGGTCGAGGCAGGCGTGCAGCAGGCGCTTCGAATAGGCGAAATTCACCTCCATCATGAATTTGCCGTTCCATTCGGTGGTGGTCGAGCAGGCGCCTTGATGGAAAATGGCTTCGATCCGGCCAAGCTTGCCAGCCTCGAATGCAGCCGGGAATTCGTCCTTGTCGAGATAGTCGGCGATCCTGAGATCCGCCAGGTTTACGATCTTGTGGCCGTCGGTCAGATCGTCGACGACAAGGATGTCGTCATGGCCTTCGGCATTCAGCGCGGCGACGATGTTGGAGCCGATCATGCCGGCGCCGCCGGTTACGATGATCATCAGGACCTCGAATTGTTGAGCGGATCGCGGTCCTTATAGGAGAGGCGAAGGATCGTGTCGACAAGGGGGCATCGCATGGCCGGCGAGGAACGTCGCCGCAGTTGCGCTGCCCAGGTTTGCGGTATATCCGCTTGCGCATGAGCGAGTTGCACCTGTCTTCTCCCGAAATCCTTCACCGCGCGATCGCCCGGTTTGCCGATGTCACCGTGCTGGTGGTCGGTGACCTGATCCTCGACCGCTTCGTCAGTGGCGTGATCGAACGCATCTCACCGGAAGCGCCGATCCCCGTGCTGCATGGCCGCGGCGAAACCCAGGCGGTCGGTGGCGCCGGTAACGTCGTTTCCAACATCGTCTCACTGGGCGGCAAGGCTATCCCGATCTCGGCGCTTGGCGACGATGCCGCCGCTCGCAACGTCCTGCGCATGTTCGGGGAACTGGGCGTCGATACGGATGGCATCGGACAGACGCCGGATCGCATGACGTCGTCGAAGAGCCGCTTCAGCGCGCTCAACCAGCAGGTTCTGCGTTTCGACGAAGAGGAAATCCGGGCGCTGGATGCCGCAGAGCGGGCAAGACTGCTTGCGGATTTCCGTACCGCACTCATCAAGGCAGACATCGTCATTCTGTCCGACTACGGCAAGGGCATCCTGCTGGACGGCGTCGCTGCCGAGCTGATTGCGATCTGCCGTGAGGCCGGCAAGGCGGTTCTGGTCGACCCGAAAGGGCGTGATTATGCATGCTACCGCGGCGCAACAGCGGTGACCCCCAACCGCAAGGAACTGGGCGAGGCGGTCGGGCGTTCGGTCTTCGCCGACGACGACATCGTCGCTGCCGCGCGCGAACTGATCGCGGCGAATGGTTTCGACTTCGTCCTGGCGACCCGCAGCGAAAAAGGCATGAGCGTGGTCGATGCACAAGCCGCGCGCCATATCGCGACGCAGGCGCGTGAGGTATTCGACGTTTCGGGTGCCGGCGATACGGTGATTGCCTCATTTGCACTTGCCCACGCCGCGGGCGCCGACCGTGCGGCAGCGGCAGCCATTGCCAATGCCGCCGCCGGTGTCGTGGTTGGCAAGCGCGGAACGGCACGCCTGACGGCGGATGAGTTGACCGGCGCATTGTTCCGCTCGCATGGCGCGGTCCACAAGGATGCCGTACTCGACATGACCGCGGCACAGCGGCTGGTTGCGACCTGGAAGGACGAAGGCCTGACGGTCGGCTTCACCAATGGTTGCTTCGATATCCTGCATGCCGGCCATGTCAGCCTGCTCAATGCTGCGCGCGGCCAATGCGACAGGTTGGTGCTGGGGTTGAACAGCGATGATTCCGTGCGGCGGCTGAAAGGTCCCGATCGACCCGTAAACGACCAGCACGACCGTGCCTGCGTGCTAGCGGCACTGGCTTCCATCGATGCCGTGGTGGTCTTCGAAGACGATACGCCGCTGAAACTGATCGAGGCGCTGCAACCCGATATTCTGGTCAAAGGCGCGGATTATACCGTCGATCAGGTTGTGGGCGCCGACGTGGTGCAGAAAGCCGGCGGTCGTGTCGTCCTCATCGATCTCGTCGCCGGCAAAAGCACCACCGGCACCATAGGCAAATTGCGCGCCCGTAGCGGAACCTGAAACCTCATGTCCAATCTGAATGACTATCTTGTCCGCTCGGCGGCCGCCATCACAGCCATGGTCGAACGTGACCTGACGGCCGAAATGCAGCGCGCGACCGACGCGGTTGTCGCGGCATTGTCTGCAGGCAAGGCCTTCCTGATTTGCGGCAATGGCGGATCGGCGAGCGATGCGATCCATATCGCCGGCGAACTGGTTGGGCGCTTCCTGAAAGAGCGCAAGGCCTACAATGTCATAGCATTGCCCGCCAATGCGGCCGTGCTGACCGCCTGGGGCAATGACTACGGCTTCGACACCGTGTTTTCGCGGCAGGTGGAAGCGCATGGCGCCGAAGGCGCGGTTCTGCTGGCTATCTCGACCAGCGGCAATTCCCCCTCGATCCTGGCGGCTGCGGAACAGGCTCGCGCCATGGGCATGACCGTAATCGGCATGACGGGCGATACTGGCGGCAAGCTGAAGCCGTTGTGCGATATCCTGCTCAATGTGCCGTCCGGTTCCACACCGATCATCCAGCAGAGCCACATCTGCCTTTACCACTATCTCTGCGAAGAGGTGGAAAAGCGGCTGAGCAACGGCCACACCGCCTGATGTTTGAAACGAGCGCTCCGTACCCGCTCGAGGAGCCGGGGCTCTGGGTGGAGCGTGTTGGCGACAAGGCCTTTCCAGATGGAGGTCCGGCGCTCTTCCTCGACCGGGACGGCACCATCAATGTCGACACCGGCTATCCGAGCGATCCGGGACAGGTGGCGTTGCGTGACGAGATCCTTCCGGTCATCCAGGCGGCCAACAGGGCTGGTTGGCCGGTGGTGATCGTCACCAACCAGTCCGGTATCGCGCGCGGATATTTCGGCTGGGACGTTTTTGCTGCGGTCAGTGACCGTGTCCTCACACTTCTGCGCGAGAAGGACTGTGCAGTCGACATGGTGCTCGCCTGCGCCTACCACGAAGCAGGAAAGGGCGTGCTCGGCACAGGCGATCATCCGATGCGCAAACCCAATCCCGGCATGCTGCTGAGGGCGGCCGGGATGTTGAGAGCCGACCTTGGGAAATCGGTCATGGTCGGCGACAAGGATGCCGATATCGAGGCCGGGCGCCGTGCCGGGCTGTCGCGACTGTTTCTGGTGAGAGAGGCCAATGCCGCGGCCGAGCAGGCGGCGATTGCCGAAATCCAGGCTATTTCCCGGAATTGAGGTTCGCTTGATCGGCGCGGCGTTCGTCGCGGGCCTCGAACAGCTTCGCCTCAGTTACGTAGGAATACAGAAAGACCATCGCCGAGTGGACGTAGCCGTGACGGCCGCACAGGAAATAGCGCTTGCCGATGTAGAATTTGAGGAAATTGATCCAGGGCGAGAACATGAGCCGCGACATGCTGGGCTTCGCGCCTTGTTCAACCTGTGCTTCGACCTTGAGCGACGAATAAGAATTCGTGCGTTTCAGTTCGTCGCTCAGCGATGTCGCGCGCCGGTGCAGCAACATACCTTTCTCGATGATCGCGGTCTTGCCCGGCACCTTGAAGGATTCATGCACACGCTGTGCAACGTCCATCGTCGCCTTGTCGCGGCGGAAGAGGCGAAAGATGCGGTTATGGGCCACCCAGCGATGGGCATAGCCATAGCCTTTCAGATAATCACGGCGGCGGACGTACCAGCCATCGATATCGGTTTTGCCTGAACGCGTGATTTCGACGATGGACTGCTTCAACTCGGCATCAGCGCGCTCGTCGGCCTCGATGCAAAGGCACCAGGGCTGGGAGGCTTGTTCCAGCGCAAAAAGCCGCTGCCTGGCGAAGCCCGGCCAATCATTGTGCATGAGGCGGATTGGATAGCCCTTGGCGATGAATTGCTGGATGCATTCCAGGGTGCCGTCCGTCGAGCCCGAATCCACCACTACGATCTCGGCGCAGAAGTCGACGCTCTCCAGGCAGTCGGCGATCATGTCGACTTCGTTCCTGCAGATGATCAGAGCGGAGACGGGCGTGTTGAAATGAGACATGAAGGGAAAATTAGGAGCGGGAGAAGCTGCGTCCAGCCATGCGCCTTTACTGTGTTTGGTTCAAGGCGTTGATTTCGACTAGGCCTTCATCTTTCACTTGGCGGATGGTCAATGCGGTGCGCACCGTATCGACATTCGGTGTGGAAGTCAGTTCTTCGATGACGAAGGTCTGGAACGTTGCCAGATCCCTGGTCACGCAATGCAGCAGGAAATCGGACTCGCCCGAAACCATCCAGGCATCGCGCACGATTGGCCAACTGCGGGTACGCTCGGCGAAGGCTTTCAATTCCGCGTCGGCCTGATGATGCAGGCCGATCAGACAGAACGCTACCACGTCCATGCCAAGTGCCGGCGCATTGAGCAAAGCGCGATAGCCGCGGATGATACCGGTTTCCTCGAGCCGTTTGACGCGGCGCAGGCAGGGCGGCGCGGAAATGCCGACGCGACGCGAAAGCTCGACATTCGTCATCCGGCCATCGCGCTGCAATTCGCGCAGTATCTTCCAGTCAATGGCGTCGAGATCGGCCTTTATCGGCATGGTTTTCCGCCCGCTGCGCAAGAATCTTTCGCAAACACGTCATTAAACGAGTTTGCGGGCTGCGCCATCCCCGCACACCCGGAATTTTCGGCATTCATCCCGGATTAACCATGAGGTGTCGGTTTCCGGCAGCCACACAAGCATTGTGGGGACACTTGTCGCACGTCCTTGCTGGCGGACTGGGCAGCACTTACATTGCGCGCAACAGTTGCCGCTCGTTTCGGGCCGCTTGACGCGGCCGTCTTTCGCAAAAGGCCGTTCCATGACCGTCAAGCACGCGCCCGTCCTCATCATCGGCTCCGGCCCGGCCGGTTATACGGCGGCCATCTATGCTGCCCGTGCGATGCTGAAGCCCGTGCTGGTAGCCGGTCTCCAGCAAGGCGGCCAGCTGATGATCACCACGGACGTCGAAAACTACCCTGGTTTCGGCGACCCGGTGCAGGGCCCGTGGCTGATGAGCGAGATGCAGAAGCAGGCCGAACATGTCGGCACGGAAATCATCAACGACATCATCACCGAGGTCGATCTCGACGTTCGCCCGTTTGTGGCCAAGGGGGATTCCGGCACCACCTATACGGCCGACGCGCTGATCATCGCCACCGGCGCGCAGGCAAAATGGCTGGGCATCCCTTCGGAGCAGACCTTCATGGGCTTCGGCGTCTCGGCTTGCGCCACCTGCGACGGGTTCTTCTATCGCGGCAAGGATGTCGCGGTGGTCGGTGGCGGCAACTCAGCGGTCGAGGAGGCGCTCTATCTTTCCAATCTGGCCAAGACGGTGACTGTCATCCACCGCCGCAGCGAGTTCAGGTCGGAGCGTATCCTGCGCGAGCGGCTGATGAAGAAGGAGAATGTCCGTGTCATCTGGGACACGGTGGTCGACGAGATCACCGGACGTCCGGGCAAGACCCCGCTGCCGCCTTCGGTCGAAGGGCTGACGTTGCGCAATGTGGCGACCGGACAGGAAAGCCAGCTGAAGATCGATGGCGTGTTCGTGGCGATCGGCCATGCGCCGGCAGTGGAGCTGTTCAGCGGCAAGCTCAAGCAGAAGTCGAACGGCTATCTGTGGACCGCGCCGGATTCGACGCGCACCGACGTGCCTGGCGTGTTTGCTGCCGGTGACGTGACGGACGATATCTATCGCCAGGCGGTGACGGCGGCCGGCATGGGCTGCATGGCGGCGCTTGAAGCGGAAAAATATCTCGCTGGGATAGAGGTGCATCGGGAAGCGGCTGAGTAGCCGCAAAATCTCCGAAATCTTTCTTCAGACGCCAAAAACGAAACGAGGGGAATCATGGCGCTGGATTGGGACAAACTTCGCGTGTTTCACGCAGCCGCCGAGGCTGGGTCCTTCACGCATGCGGCCGAGACACTGCATCTTTCGCAGTCGGCTATTTCGAGGCAGGTCAGCGCGCTGGAACATGATGTCGGCGTGCCGCTGTTCCATCGCCATGCGCGTGGCCTGGTTCTGACCGAACAGGGCGAGATGCTGTTTCGCACGGCGCACGACGTGCTGATGAAGCTGGAATCGATCAAGACGCGGCTGGCCGAATCCAAGGATCGGCCGTCGGGCATCCTGCGCGTGACGACCACGGTGGGCCTCGGCGCCGGCTGGCTGACCGATCGGGTACAGGAGTTCATCGACCTTTATCCGGAAATCCATCTCCAGCTTATCCTCGCCAATGAGGAGCTGGACCTGACCATGCGCCAGGCCGATTGCGCGATCAGGTTGAGGCAGCCGCAACAGCCGGACCTGATCCAGCGTCGCCTGTTCACGGTGCACTTCCACCTCTATGCGTCGCCTGCCTATGTGAACAAATTCGGCAAGCCGGCGACGGTGGCAGAGCTGAAGAACCATCGCATCGTCACCTTCGGCGTGCCGGTACCGACACATCTGTCGGAGCTCAACTGGCTGGAGACGGTCGGCGACTTCGAAAGCGGGCAGCGCGTGCCGACGCTGCAGATCAACGACATCCTGTCGATCAAGCGCGCCGTTCAGGGTGGCGCCGGCATCGCCATGCTGCCGGACTATGTCGTCGGCAAGGATGCCGGCCTGGTGCAGTTGCTGCCGGAAACCGAGGTGCCGTCCTTCGATACCTATTTCGCTTATCCCGACGCGATGAAGAACCAGGCAAAGCTGCACGTCTTCCGCGACTTCATCATCGCCAAGGCCCGCAACTGGTCGTATTGATCCCGCTCTCTGGTCCGGCGCGGCACTTCCCCCTCGTGATCGCATGGTGCGGCTAAGTGCCGTGCCATGGCGTCAGCCGCGGCAGCCAGCCCGGCACGGCGCGCCGATAGGTCTCATATTCAGCACCATAACGCCGGACGAGTGTGGGCTCTTCGTAGAAGTGCACGAACGACGCCATGGCGATGCCCATCACCACTCCATAGAGAACCACTGCCCAGCTCGCGAAAAGCAGTGCCTGGCCGGCGATGATCGAAAGCACCGCGACATACATCGGGTTGCGGACATGGCGGTAAATGCCGCCCACCACCAGCTTCTCGGTCGGAGCAACCGGTGCCGGAGTGCCCAGTCCCTCGAGCGAGAAACGGGCAAAGGAATGCAGCAGGACCAAGACCGCCACCGCGATCAGGACGCAGCCGATCACGATGCACGGGAGCGACATCGAGAGGGGGAGACGGTAGCGATCCAGGATCAGCCAGGGCAGCAGGCCCGCAACCACGCAGGGTGCCACCAGGAAGAAAACCGCGCTGCCGAAAATTGCCGAAGTCCTGGTCTTCATGGCGATCCCTCAATCGTCCCGTTGAAGAAAATCAGTGACGCCCTTTGCCTTGTTTGTCGGCAGGCCTTGATCCTTCGTCCGCCTATGAATGCATCGATTTGCGGTGCAGTATGCTGGCTCCGGGGCAATATGCCTGCTTTTCTGGCCCTATGGCCAAGAAACGTACGTTGGACCACAGCCTATGCCTTTTTGCATGTGTGCGTTGCAAAATAGGTGCTTGTTTGTTGGGCAGGATGCGCCCATATATCAATCATCTCCTGGGCGCGTTCTCCTCCCATTAGCGCCCTCGAGTGTTCCCCTCTGGAGGTTTAGTCCTAACGGACACTTCCATTCAACTTAGCCGGGTCTTCTTGATCCGGCTTTTTTGTTGCCTGTTGGTGGTGCAACCCGGCGGCTGAAGAGATCACCCGCAACCGCGGGCACAACCTGTTTGAAGATGGGTAATCGTGACACCGCGCACGTACCGTCGAACGTTAGCTTTCCATCATGTAACGGTCACGTGTAACCCTAAGTAACATGCAGAACGCCCGAATTAGCGCGTATGCATTTAATCAGGACGCGGTCAGAATCGTTCGAGGGATGGGGGCATCTCACGCTCGATCGGGCTCTGGCAACGACCGCGTCCAGCCTAATTCTTCCGGTTGAGGTGACGACACCTGGATTGGATACATGCGGCGGACCTGAGCTCTTTTCTCCCAAGAAAGCGGTCCGCGAAAACGGCGTCCGGTGAACCCGGACGCCGTTTTGCTTTCACCGTCGAAATCAGCTTCGCGCCTGAAAACTCCGAAGCCGGATCGTCAGTCTGCAACCATCAGGCAGCTTTGCCATTGGCGTTCATGACATCGTCGGCAAGACGGCCGGTCAATTCCGCCATGTGATCGAAACTTGCCCGGTAGCTGGCAACACCCGCCGTCGCCGATCGCAGCTCGATGATCAGGTCGCCGATCTCGGCTTGCGGCATGGTTGCCTCCACGACGTCCCAGCCCGGCCAGTCGGTGCGCGCGTCATAGCCGAGGATCTGTCCGCGCCTTTGTGGAATGAGCGCGATGATCCTGGCGGTGGCGTCGGAAGGGGTGACGATCTCGACTTTCATCACCGGCTCCAGAAGCACCGGCGAGCAGGTCGCCATGCCTTCCTTCATGGCGAGCTTGGCTGCCATCTGGAACGCCATGTCCGAGGAGTCGACCGAATGGTAGGAGCCGTCGGACAGGTTGACGGCGACGTCGACGACGGGGAAGCCGAGCGGGCCGCATTTCAGATAATCCCGAGCGCCTGTCTCCACCGACTGGATATAGGTCTTGGGCACCACGCCGCCGGTGATGGTGTCGGTGAACTGGAAGCCGGTGCCGCGTGGCAGCGGCTTGATCTCCAGCACGACATCGCCGAACTGGCCGTGACCACCGGACTGTTTCTTGTGTCGGCCGCGTTGCTGCACCGATTTGCGGATGGTTTCGCGATAGGGCACCGCGGGGGCGTGTCCCTCCACCGGGATCTGGTTCTTGCCCTCCAGCCGTTCGCGCACCACGCGCAGATGCATCTCGCCGTGACCCGACAGCACAGTCTCCGCCGAGTCCTGGTTGTGCCTGAGGCTGAGCGAAGGATCCTCCTCGGCAAGGCGCTGGATGGCTGCCGACATCTTGACGTCGTCCTTGCGCTCTTTCGGCCGCAAGGCAAAAGCGAACACCGGTTGCGGCGGAGCGAGATCAGCGAGCGGCTTGATGCCTCCCTTTGCCGACGTCAGGGTCTGGCCCGTGCGGACCTCGTCCAGCTTGCCGAGCGCGACAGTCTCACCGACCTTCGCCGTGGTGAGCTTTGACTGGTCCTTGCCGAGCATGCGGTAGATGCCGGACACCTTTGCGCTGTTGCCGTCAGGCAGGAACAGCTCGGTGCCGTCGTTGATCTGGCCTGAAAGGATGCGGGAAACCGAAAGCTTGCCGCCGTGCGGCGTGTGGATGGTCTTCATCACCTGCACGACGGTGGTCGAGTCAGCAGATGCGCCAAGGCGCTTGCGCGTGGCCTCGATGTCGGGTGCATCGTGACGGATCGTCTTCAGGAGGCGGAGCACGCCGTTGCCTTTTTCGGCCGTGCCGATCAGCACCGGCGTCACCGTGCCGGCACGCAAGTCAGCTGCAAGGTCGTCGAAGATGGCATCCTTTGGTGGTTCGATCTCCTCCAGCAACTGTTCCATGAGCTGGTCGTCATGATCGGCGAGGGTTTCCAGCATCGAGAACCGTGCCTCGATCTCGCGCGCCTTGTCGTCGCCCGGTATTTCGGCGATTTCGCTCTCGGCGTATTCGCGGTAGATGTAGGCACGCTCGAGCGCGAGGTCGATCGAACCGATGACGACGCCGTCCTTGCGCAGCGGGATCTGGCGCAGCAGCAGCGGTACGGAACTGGTCGGCTGCAGCATCTTCAGCGTCTCGCGCACACCGGCGATCGCCTTGTCGACCTTGTTCAGGAAGAGGATGCGCGGCACGCCGAGATCATCCAGCTTGCGCATGATCAGCTGCAACGCGGGAATCTTTTTCTCATCCGCCTCCGCCACAACGACGGCAAGGTCGCAACCCGCCAGGACAGGCTCGGCTTCGAAGGCGAATTCGATGGAGCCGGGACAGTCGATGAAGGTGAATTCGTCACCCATGAATTCAGTGGTGGCAACTGTCGCTTCCACGCTCATGGCGTGGGCGCGGGCTTCGGCGGAATGGTCCGATACCGTGTTGCCGGATGAAACCGGATTCTGGCGAGGAATGGCGCCCGTTCGGGCGAGAATGGCTTCGAGAAGTGTCGTCTTACCGCTTGCGAAGGGACCGACTATGGCAATGCATTTCGGTCCCGAGCGTCGTCCTCCGGCGCGATTACCCATGCTGACCTCCACTCAGGCATTCCGCTGAGAGCGGCGGCCGGCCTGTCGGCCGTCGCAGGTCGAAAGCGTTTGCAAGCGACCTGGAAACATCGAAACATGGGTTCGAAAGCAGGGCAAGGAAAATAGACGCCATGCTTGGTCGACAAAGAGACGGCCCTGCAAATCCTGAAGGAGAATTCGATGAAGATCATCGCCTGCGGCAGCGTGCCGACCGTTATTGCCTCGGACGCCTACTTCACCGGTCGGGTGACGCAGAACCCGATCATCGAGGCAGAAGCGCCGGCGCGGCTGAGAGCCACGTCGGTAAGCTTTGAACCGGGCGCGCGCACGCACTGGCACACACATCCGCTCGGCCAGACGATCCATGTCGTTTCGGGCGCCGGGCTGGCGCAGAGCTGGGGCGGACCGATCCAGGAAATCAGGGCCGGAGACACCGTCTGGTTCGAGCCCGGCGAAAAGCACTGGCATGGTGCTGCCAGCAAGACGGCGATGACCCATATCGCCATGCAGGAGGCGCTGAATGGTTCGCCTGTCGATTGGCTGGAGCCGGTCAGCAACGAACAGTATCAGGGATGATACGACGCTGTCGCTTTACGAAAAAAGCCCGGTCTCGACCGGGCTTTTTTGTGAGTCATCTGAATCCCTTGGCGGGATCAGCTAAGGCTGCCCGTGAAGCGCTGGATGCGGGTGCAGGCTTCCTCCAGCAGCTTCTCGGAGGTTGCGTAGGAAATGCGGAAGTTCGGGCCGAGGCCGAACGCCGAACCGAACACCACCGCCACGCCTTCGGCTTCCAGCAATTCGGAGCAGAACGTCTCGTCGGAATCGATGACCTTGCCGCCCTGCGTCTTTTTTCCGATGAGCTGGGCGCAGGATGGATAGACATAAAAAGCGCCTTCCGGCGACGGGCAGGTGATGCCGCGCGCCTGGTTCAGCATCGACACGACGAGGTCGCGGCGTGCCTGGAAGATCGCCTTGTTCTTCTTCACGAAGTCCTGCGGGCCGTTCAGGGCTTCCACCGAGGCCCATTGCGCGATGGTGCAGGCGCCTGACGTCTGCTGGCCCTGGATCATGTCCATGGCCTTGATCAGCGGCAGCGGCCCGGCGGCATAGCCGATGCGCCAGCCGGTCATGGCATAGGCCTTGGACACGCCGTTCATGGTCAGCGTGCGCTCATAGAGGCGCGGCTCCACCTCGGCGATCGTCCTGAAGACGAAATCGCCGTAGGTGAGGTGCTCGTACATGTCGTCGGTCAGGATCCAGACCTGAGGGTGTTTCAGCAGCACCTCGGCCAGCGCCTTGAGTTCGGCCTCCGTATAGGCGGCGCCCGACGGGTTGGACGGCGAGTTCATGACCAGCCATTTGGTCCTGGGCGTGATGACCTTCTCCAGGCCTTCTGCCGTCAGCTTGAAGCCATTGTCGATGCTGGTCTCGGCAAAGGTCGCCGTGCCGCCGCAGATCGCCACCATCTCGGGGTAGCTCACCCAATAGGGGCGGGGGATGACGACTTCGTCGCCGGGGTTCAGAGTCGCCATGAAGGCGTTGAACAGGATCTGCTTGCCGCCGGTGCCGACAATGGTCTGCTCCGGCTTGTAGTCCAGATTGTTCTCGCGCTTGAACTTCTTGGCAATGGCGTCGCGCAGCGGCGCGATGCCGGAAACCGGCGGATACTTCGTCTCACCGCGACGGATCGCTTCGATCGCCGCGTTCTTGACGTTGTCGGGCGTATCAAAATCGGGCTCGCCGGCGCCGAGGCCGATGATGTCACGGCCGGCGTTTTTCAGCTCGCGCGCTTTCTGCGTGACCGCGATGGTCGCGGATGGCTTTACGCGGGAAAGGGTGTCGGCGAGGAAGGCCATGACAAATCTCCATAGAGGCAGCTGCCAAACCCGGCAGCGGCGTCTCTATTGTCGTATCGGCAAAACAAGCGCAAGCTTCGTTTGCTGAGCCAGTGGCTCGGTTTTAGCTTCGCAAGGCCAATCGGATCATTAACGCGTGGTAAAACCTTGGCCGGTAGATTTGCCTGGTTTTCGCACGCGACGAAGCGAGGGACAGTGTCGCGCAGCATCGGGCTCGCCCATATCATCCGTCACGATGATGGCACCTCGACCGGGGTGTGGGGCTTGTACACCCTGAAGAGCGCGTTTCAGCCGATCTTCGCCTTTCAGGACGGCAAGCTCTCCATTGCGGCCTTCGAGGGCCTGATCCGGCCGTTTCGCGACGGCGAACTGCAATCGCCGGGTCAGTTCTTCGCCACCTGTCCGCCGGCCGACAGATTGCATATCGAGGCGCTGACGCGAACGCTGCACCTGCTCAATGCGGGGGCCTGCCTGCCGGAGGACGCCAGCATCTTCATCAATTTCGATCCGTCCGTCTTCATCGACCGGGCCGTGTCGGACAATGCGCTGCGCGAAATGCGCCTGGTGCTGCACGAAGCGGGCATCGATCCGAAACGGGTCGTCTGCGAAGTGACGGAGCAACGCTCCGCCTCCAAGGCGGCACTGAGCGATTTCGTCGAGGCGTTGAGGGCAAACGGGTTCCGGATTGCGGTCGATGACTACGGCGCCGATGAGTCAGACATCAACCGGATCAAGGAGCTGAAGCCGGACATCGTGAAGTTCGACGCCCACTGGATCACCCAGCTGATGGAGTCTGGTGCCGGTTTTGCCTTGCTGATGACGATGGTGGCGGCATTCGAGGGCCGGGGCATCCGGACGGTTTTCGAAGGTATCGAGGAGAGCTGGCAGCTCGATCTTGCCGAAAAATCCGGCGCGTCCATGGTGCAGGGCTATGTTCTGGCCAGGCCCGAGATCGCGCCGACCAGTTTCCGTGGCTATGCCAGGGCCGTGCATATGCCCGAACCTGGGCCGCAGGCCGGGCATGATCTTGGCAGGGGCATCTCCGCCCAGCAATCGACACGCCCGACGAGGACCTTCGGAAAACGGATCGTCCAGTGAGCGCGTGACGGAGCGGCCAGCCCGTCGCTCCCAAGCTTCCATTTGTCCGGATTCGGGTGGCCGCATCGTCGCCGGCATGCTGTCGACGACCGAACGCGCCGGTCGGGCTGCGTCGACGTATCAACGGCGTTTATCGGTATTCACAAAAAGAAATCGCTGGTTGCCCGGATCCTGCTCGGGCAAACGGATGCTTCAAGGGAGCCAGCATGACCATTCTCTACAGCATGATCGACAGCGGCAATTGCTACAAGCCGCGCCTCCTGATGGCCAAGCTCGGCCAGTCCTTCACCAATGTCGAAGTGTCTTCCCACAATGGGGCGACGCGCACTGCGGACTATGTTGCCAAGAACCCGAACGCCATGGTCCCCATGCTGGAACTGGACGACGGCCGTCGCATTGCCGAATCTAACGCCATCCTGCTCTATCTCGCCGAGGGCACGCGCTTCCTGCCTGCAGACCGCTATGAGCGCGGTCTGGTCTATCAGTGGCTTTTCTTCGAGCAGTACAGCCACGAACCGAACATTGCCGTGCGCAAGGCGCTGCTGACCTTTCCGGAAAGAGCCAGGGATGCCACGCCGGAACGTCTCGCAACGACGCTGGAGCGCGGCAACAAGGCGCTCGGTGTCATGGAGCACCGGCTGCTGCAGAGCCCGTTCTTTGCGGGCGACACCTACAGCATCGCCGACATCGCGCTTTATGCCTATACGCACACGGCTGAGTTCGGCGGCTTCGATCTCAAGACCTTCCCGGCCATCGGCACCTGGCTGAGGCGGGTGGAAACAGACCCCGGCCATGTGCCGATCGAATGGCTGCCGTGATCTGGGGCATTTTGTAGCCAAATGGAATCACTTGGCGTTACAAAAATGCGGCGAAAACAAAACTTGGAGCGTTTCCGCGTTTCCATCAAAAACGGAAACGCTCCAGGTCGCAGACAGCCGGCGAAACTGCTCACAAGGATGACGCATGATCCTCATCGGACAATACGATTCACCCTTCGTCAGGCGTGTCGGCATAGCGCTGACGCTTTACGGGATTGCCTTCGAGCAGCAGCCCTGGTCGACCTTCGGCGATGCTGACAGGATCCGGCCCTACAATCCGCTGACCCGCGTGCCGACGCTGGTACTGAATGACGGCGAGGTGCTGATCGAGAGCCATCTCATGCTCGACTATCTCGACAGCCTGGTTCCGGCCGGGCAGGCGATGTTCCCGCGTACCGAGCCCTTGCGGCACAAGGCGTTGAAAGTTGCCGCGCTGGCCACCGGCATGGCCGACAAGGCGGTGAGCCTGTTCTACGAGCAGCGCCTGCACAGAGAGATGTCCGATATGTGGGCCGGCCGGTGCCGGACGCAGATCGCAACCGTGCTGGATGTACTGGAGAAAGACCGAGCCGGGCAGGTGAGCGAATTCTGGTTCGGGGACCGGATCGGCCATGCCGACATCGCCGTGGTCGTGGCGCTGCGCTTCCTCAACGATGCGCATCCCGGGCTGGTCGACATGTCGGGATTCCCGGCTATTGCCCGACATGCCGAGAAGCTGGAAGCGTTGCCGGTCTTCAAGCTTGTCGCGCAGGAGTTCGTGGCGCCGGCCTGATGCCAGCGGTCGTCTGTTGCAGCAAGTGACCGCGCGCCATCGCAATGCAAAAGAAGAAAAACAAAAAGGCGGGAAAAATCCCGCCTTTCGTTAAGTCTGCTAGCCTGACCCGGAGCGTCTCTGGTGGTGCCGGTGGCAATCTGCCACTTCGGCGGTCCTTCCGTTTCCGCTCCGGCGCGCTTCTCGCGCGACCGTCAGTACATCCGTGACTTGCCGCGCGCCCCGGGCAGATGCCCGGCGCGCGCCTTGCGCCAAATCAGGCTGCCGACAGAGATCCAGCCGACGACTTGCCAGTGCGGCGGTCCTGCTCGATCTCGTAGCTGATCTTCTGGCCATCTGCCAGGGTGGTCAGGCCAGCGCGCTGCACAGCGGAGATGTGGACGAAAACGTCCGCGCCGCCGGCGTCAGGCTGGATGAAACCGAAGCCCTTGGTGGCGTTGAACCACTTGACCGTTCCAGTTGCCATATCAATGTTCCTTCACATTCACTTGCGTTTTCTTCAGACCGGACCCTATCCGGCCTTTGGTATCGAGATTTTGGAGAAAGACGGGAGCAAACGCGAAGATCGCGAGGCGTAGGGTCAATCGGCCCAAATATCAACGCAACGCATATAAGCGACTTTTTCACCAAAAACAAGGCGGTGTTGTTTGATCCTGACGCGCGACACTGCATGGGTGGCAAGCTATCTCCCGACGTCGTAATCTATGATCAAAGGATGCTTCGCGCTGGAGGAAGCCATGAGAAAGACGATCCTGCTTGCCGCATGCCTTTCGCTCGTCGCGGCCGAAGCGCAGGCGATCTCGCGCTACGATCCGTCCCGCATGAGCTGCGACCGGGTTCAGGGGCTGGTCGACCGCGAAGGTGCTGTGATCCTGCGCTATCGCTCTCCGCGCAATCCGCGCCTCACGCTTTATGACCGATATGTTGCAAGTGTTGAATTCTGCGATATGGGCGAGGTTCGCAGCCGCGCTTCCGTGCCGAGTGCCGATACCGGATCCTGCCCCGTCTACAGATGCAAGCGTCCCGATTTCGATCGCCGTCGTTTCATCATGCCGTTCGACTAGCCGGGCGAGGGCGCAGCGACTTTCAATGAAAGCTGCGCCGTCCTTGCCTTAAAACCCGAAGGAAGCCTGCTTCGATGGCGGCGGGCCGACCTGTACGCCTTCCATTGCCAGCATCTTTTCCTTGGTGGCCGAGCCACCGGGTGCCGAGAAGCCGCCTATCTTGCCGCCGACCGCGGTGATGCGGTGGCACGGAATGACCAGCGGCACCGGATTGGCGCCGAGGGCGGCGCCCGTCTCGCGGGCCAGCCCGGTGTGGCCTGCCCGCCTGGCGAGTTCGCCATAGGTGGTGGTTTCGCCAAAGGCCAGCTTGCGCGCGGCGTCGTAGATGGCGAGCCGAAAATCGTCGACGCCGTCGAGATCGACGGGCACGGCCGAGAAGTCGATTGTTTCGCCAGCGGCATAGGCCTTGATTGCCACGACCAGTTCGCCCACCCAGCCGGGAGCCGTTCCGTCCTCGAAACGCTTGCCGGGCACACTCTCCAGCCGAAGCAGGCGCCGCTCCAGGCTCTCGGCGCTCGATTGTGGCAGACACAGGCGGATCAATCCGCGCCCATTCCAGGCGATGCCCATGAAACCGAGTGCCGTGGGGAAAATGGTGTGACCCGGCAGGACGCCGAGATTTTTTTCAACATTTTTTTCAATGGCGGTCTGCATGATCGGGCTCCTTCCATTCCGACACCGGTTTCCAGCAAAGCCAACGGTGTCTTCAAGTACAAATCATGAACGATTCTGCATGTTTTGCGGCTTTTCGCCACCCGAAAACCGATAATCGGCCATGTTGCCCGACCAAAAGTGGTGGTGTAAGGAGCATTTAACGATTTGCACGAACAGAGCGCGGCTTGCGAACAACAACCCACACCCTGTCGATCGGCATTCTCCTGGCTGCGGCCGGTGTCTCCGGTTGCACCTCAACGACTGCCGTCAAGCCGTCCCTGGCTCCCGCCACGACCACGGTGAGCGAGGCTGACGCTGGCTTTGCCCTGGCGCTGCCCGAGGCCGTGTCGGTGCTTCCCGAATCCTCCGGCCTGACGCCTGTCCAGTATGCGGCGCTTCCTGCTGAAGCCGCCGGCAATGCTTTCGCCGGCGCGACGCCGCAGCAGCATGCCGACAGCCCCGCCACGCTGGCGACGACACCGGGCACGAGTGCGCGGCTCGCCAACACTTCGACCTTCGTCGCGCCGGCACCGGCCCAGCCGGGTGGTGCAACCGCTGCTCCGGCATCTGTCACCCTCAACGGCAAGGCGGTAACGGCAGCCACGGTGCAGCCGGTGGCCCCAAGCCAGCAAACCGCGCAAGCCGCCACTGCCCAGGCTGCAACCGTGCAGGCAGCCGTAGCTCAGCCGCAGGCCGCCACAACCACGCAGACCGGCGCGCGCGTCAGCACGCTGTCGACCCGCATGGGCGGCGACCTGCCGGCGCCGAAACCGAAACCGGTGGTTGTTGCGTCCGCAGCCACCAGCCTGGTGTTCCCGGCGGCGCCCGCCGCACCGAAAGCCATCGCATCGCTGCCTGGCGTGCAGCCGGTCGCTTATTCCGGCCCGGTGCCGACCTATCTGATGATCCCCGAACCGGAGGCCGAGAGGCCAGGACCGGTCAGCGCCGGCCGCGGCGAGGTCGACCGCCTGATCACGAAATATGCTGCGCTCTACGAGGTGCCGGTGGAGCTGGTGCGCTCGGTGGTCAAGCGCGAGTCGACCTTCAACCCGCTCGCCTACAACAACGGCCATTGGGGCCTGATGCAGATCAAGCATGCCACCGCGCGCGGCATGGGTTACGGCGGCGCGCCCAAGGGCTTGTTCGACGCCGAGACCAATCTGAAATACGCGGTGAAATATCTGCGCGGCGCCTTCCTGGTGGCCAATGGCGACTACAAGCGCGCCGACCGTCTCTACCAGACCGGCTATTATTACGACGCCAAGCGCAAGGGCCTGCTCGAGGAAACCGGGCTCGGCCGCGATCGCAAGCGCAAATCGGCTCCCGACGCCTGAGCCGGGTGCGGCCGGAAGGACGGGGGACACCGATGACGCAGCCCGAGGCCGCGACGGCCGACGATATCAGCATCCGTTTGCGACGTTCGCTGGCCGGCGACCTGCCGGCCCCCGTCTGGGCCGACGGGTTCACGATGCGGACATTCCAGCCCGCAGACGCGCGGGCCGTGCACAAGCTGCTGACCGAGACCCTGCAGAAAGAAGAAAAGAACTTCGACCTCTGGTGGGCGCAGCATTCCAGCGATGCCGAATTCGACCCTGCACTATGGTTCGTGGTGGATGACGCTCAAGGCGATCTCGTCGCGGTGGCGCTGTGCTGGACCAGCGACTATCTCAAATATCTCGCCGTGCATGCGAGCGCGCGGCGCAACGGGCTTGCGGAGGCCCTGCTGCTGCATGTCTTTGCGGTGTTCAAGGCACGCGGCGCCAGCCGTCTCGACCTGAAGACCAAGGTGGTCGAGAACGCCAATGCCATCCGCCTCTACCGGCGCCACGGCATGGTCGAGGTCGACTGGAACGGCTAGCCTGTCATTCCCGGCTTCGCGAATGGCGAAGCGCAGCACCCATGCATCAGCACTAAATCCATCAATCGAGCGTGTCGGCCGGCTGGGTTTTGAGGCGCGTCGAGCTGCCGCGCTTGCCTGCCAGCGTCGGCCGCTTATCCTGCGATCAGCACAGGAGACAATGATGGACTGGAAACTGCCGAGACAAGGCGCCTGCCGCTGCGGACAGGTCAAGATCGAGGTGCGCGCGGCACCGCTGGTGACCATGGCCTGCCACTGCACCGGCTGCCAGAAGATGAGTTCTTCCGCCTATTCGCTATCGGCCGCCATCCCGGCCGAGGGTTTTGCGGTGACCGAGGGCGAGCCTGTGGTTGGCGGCCTGCATGGGCCTGATGCGCATCACTATTTCTGCCCACGCTGCATGACGTGGATGTTCACCAGGGCCGAAGGCATGGACTGGTTCGTCAATGTGCGCCCGACGCTGCTGGAGGCGGCGGGTGACTTCGCGCCCTATATCGAGACATGGGTCGGCGAAAAGCTGCCTTTCGCCGAAACCGGTGCCGTGAAGAGCTATGCCGCCCTGCCGCCGATGGAGGATTACGAAGGGCTGATGGCGGAGTTTAGGGAGTGGAGGTGAGGGGGAGGCCCGTCCGGTGGGGAGGAAGGTTTACGGCCTCTAAGAGGTCATACGGATGATGGAAACGGACTTGCTACCCGCCAGATCATCGGATCTCTCGGTCATGCTGGTTTTGCGTTACTTCCCCAACTTGGGCCGCAGCTCTTCCACAATGGTATCGATATTGTCCGGCGTCACCTGCCAACGGTCCGGATTGTCATACTCGAAATCGGCGTTGACCTTCTGCGTCTCCCGGTTGAACTGGAAAAGCATCTTGATCATGCCCTTGTCGGCTTTCTGCCGAAGCCATTCGTGATAGTGCTCGACCGCCCGTTCGATCGGATCGTACAGAAAGGCTACGGCGTGCGGTCTGCCGCTACGGTCATAAGCATAACCGTAACTTTCGTTCACGCTGCCTTTGTCGTTCATGGCAAAGATTGCTGAAACCTCGACCCAATCAACACCGTCCAGTTCTCTGCAATTGACGATCTCACGCGCGATCGCACCCATCAACTCCATGTTTTCGGAGACGCGTTGAGCAGGCGCGGGGCCGGAAAGTCCCGCAGCAGCGAGCAATGTCGCCAGGAAACGCAACAACGTTGACTTTCGTTCGCTTCCCAAGGTGAGCAGCTCCTGTTGCAATCGGGCTCGCCAACTTAGCGTAACTGACAATGGCGCCTAGCTGAAATGTATGTGAGCTTGCCAAAGCGGCGAGGAATGACAAGCCCTCCAGCTTGTTGGCGTTCTGCTAGGGCGCGCAGCTGAGGCGGATACTGACACTGGGCAAAAGTAGGGGAAGCCGAATAACGGCTTCCCTGTCATATGCATGGAGCTTTTACGCCAAACGCTTCGTTTCCGAGCAGCCCCCAGCTCAAAAATACTCCTGCAACGGCCTCACTTCCAGCGAGCCGGCGCGTAGCGCTGCGATCGCCTCGGCCACCGCGCCCATGCCGGCAAGCGTGGTGTAGTAAGGCACCTTCTGCATCAGCGTGGCGCGGCGCAGCGATTTGGAGTCCGACACCGCCTTCTGGCCGTCGGTGGTGTTGAAGACGATCTGCACCTGGCGGTTGCGGATGGCGTCCTCGATGTGCGGGCGGCCTTCCAGCACCTTGTTGATCTTCTCGGCCTCGACGCCGTTTTCCTTGAGGTAGCGGGCGGTGCCGGAGGTGGCGAGCACCTTGAAGCCCTGGCCTGCCAGGCGCTTCACTGCGGGCAGTGCGCCGGCCTTGTCCTCGTCGCGCACCGACACGAACAGCGTGCCCGAGCGCGGCAGGTCGACGCCGGCGCCGAGCTGGCTCTTGGCGAAAGCCATGGCGAAGTCGCGGTCGAGGCCCATGACCTCACCGGTCGACTTCATTTCCGGCCCGAGCAGGATGTCGACACCGGGGAAGCGGGCGAAGGGGAACACGGCTTCCTTGACCGCGACATGGCCAGGGCGGCGCGGGTCCGGCTTCTCGCCGTAATGGGCAAAGGCGCCGTCGAGGTCTTCGCCCGACATGATGCGCGCGGCGATCTTGGCGATTGGCTTGCCGACCGTCTTGGCGACGAACGGCACCGTGCGCGACGCGCGCGGGTTCACTTCCAGCACGTAGATGACGCCGTCCTTGATGGCGTATTGCACGTTCATCAGGCCGCCGACATTGAGGGCCCTGGCCAGCGCCGAGGTTTGCCGCTCCAGTTCGTCGACCAGTTCGGTCGGCAGCGAATAGACCGGCAGCGAGCAGGCCGAGTCGCCCGAATGGATGCCGGCTTCCTCGATGTGCTCCATGATGCCGGAGACGAATGTTGCCTTGCCGTCGCACAGGCAGTCCACGTCGACCTCGATGGCGCCCGACAGATAGGTGTCGAACAGAAGCGGGTTCTTGCCGAGCAGCGTGTTGATCTGGCCGGTCTTGTCGTTGGGGTATTTCTGCTTGATGTCCTCGGGTACCAGGCCCGGAACAGTGTCTAGCAGATAGGTCTGCAGCATGCCTTCATCGTGGATGATCTGCATGGCGCGGCCGCCCAGCACATAGGATGGGCGCACGACCAGCGGGAAACCGAGCTCGCCGGCCACGGTGCGGGCCTGTTCGACCGAATAGGCAATGCCGTTCTTCGGCTGCTTCAGGTCGAGCTTGTGCAGCAGCTTCTGGAAGCGGTCGCGGTCTTCGGCGAGGTCGATGGCGTCGGGCGAGGTGCCGAGGATCGGGATGCCGGCCCGTTCCAGAGCATCCGCCAGCTTCAGCGGGGTCTGGCCGCCGAACTGCACGATGACGCCGTGCAACGTACCGGCTGCCTTTTCGGCGCGCAGGATCTCCAGCACGTCTTCGGCGGTCAGCGGCTCGAAATAGAGGCGGTCGGAGGTGTCGTAGTCGGTCGAGACCGTCTCCGGGTTGCAGTTGACCATGATCGATTCATAGCCTGCCTCGCGCAGCGCGTAGGCGGCGTGAACGCAGCAATAGTCGAACTCGATGCCCTGGCCGATGCGGTTGGGGCCGCCACCGAGGATGACGACCTTCTTGCGATCCGAAACCTTGGCTTCGTCGGCGAGGCTGCCTGCAAAAGGCGTCTCATAGGTCGAATACATATAGGCCGTCGGCGAGGCGAATTCGGCCGCGCAGGTGTCGATGCGCTTGTAGACCGGATGGACGCCGAGGGCGGCGCGGCGCTTGGCCACGACATCGGCTTCCTGGCCAGTCAGCGAGGCCAGGCGGGCGTCGGAGAAGCCCATGGCCTTCAGCATACGCAGGTTTGCGGCGTCTTCCGGAACGCCATGCTCGCGGACGCGCGCTTCCATGGCGATGATGCCGCCGATCTGTTCGAGGAACCACGGGTCAATCTTGGAGATGGCGTGCACTTCTTCCAGCGAGGTGCCCATGCGGATCGCCTGCGCCACCATGCGCAGCCGGTCCGGCGTCGGCGTGCCGAGTGCGGCGCGGATGGCATTCCTGTCGTCGGCGCCGCCATTGCCGCCAAGGCCGGGGATCTCGATCTCGTCGAGGCCGGTGAGGCCGGTTTCCAGTCCACGCAAAGCCTTCTGCAGCGATTCCTGGAAGGTGCGGCCGATGGCCATCACTTCGCCGACCGACTTCATGGCCGTCGTCAGCACCGGCGAGGCGCCGGGGAATTTCTCGAAGGCAAAGCGCGGGATCTTGGTGACGACGTAGTCGATCGACGGCTCGAAGGAGGCGGGCGTGGCGCCGCCGGTGATGTCGTTCTCCAGCTCGTCCAGCGTGTAGCCGACGGCGAGTTTGGCGGCGATCTTGGCGATCGGGAAGCCGGTCGCCTTGGAAGCGAGCGCCGAGGAGCGCGAGACGCGCGGGTTCATCTCGATGACGACGAGGCGACCATCGGCCGGATTGACGGCGAACTGCACGTTGGAGCCGCCGGTCTCGACGCCGATCTCGCGCAGCACCGCGATCGAGGCGTTGCGCATGATCTGGTATTCCTTGTCGGTCAAGGTCAGCGCCGGGGCCACGGTGATGGAGTCACCGGTATGCACGCCCATCGGGTCGATGTTCTCGATCGAACAGACGATGATGCAGTTGTCGGCGCGGTCGCGCACGACCTCCATCTCGTATTCCTTCCAGCCGAGCACCGATTCCTCGATCAGCACTTCAGTGGTGGGCGAGGCATCGAGGCCGGAGCCGACGATCTCGAAGAATTCGGTGCGGTTGTAGGCGATGCCGCCGCCGGTGCCGCCCATGGTGAAGGAGGGGCGGATGATGGCGGGCAGGCCGACATGGTCGAGCGCCTGGGCGCCGATCGCCATGGCGTGGTTGATGTAGCGCTGCTTGCGGTCGCCTTCGCCGAGGTTCCACTGCGTTTCTAGAGCATCGAGGGCGGCGTCGAGATTGTCGGCACCCGAAGCCTTCAGTGCGGCGCGCTCGGCCTCGTGCTTCTTGCGATCCTCATCCTTGACGGCGGATGCGTTGGCCAGCATCGAGCGCGGTGTTTCCAGGCCGATCTTGGCCATGGCCTCGCGAAAAAGTGAACGGTCCTCGGCCTTGTCGATGGCGTGCGCATCGGCGCCGATCATCTCGACATTGTAGCGCTCGAGCACGCCCATGCGGCGCAGCGAAAGCGCGGTGTTCAGTGCCGTCTGGCCGCCCATGGTCGGCAGCAGCGCATCCGGCCGCTCCTTGGCGATGATCTTGGCCACCACCTCCGGCGTGATCGGCTCGATATAGGTGGCGTCCGCCAGCTCCGGATCGGTCATGATCGTGGCCGGGTTGGAGTTGACCAGGATGACGCGGTAGCCTTCCTGCCTGAGCGCCTTGCACGCCTGTGTGCCGGAGTAATCGAACTCGCAGGCCTGGCCGATGACGATAGGACCGGCACCGATGATCAGGATGGACTTGATGTCGGTGCGTCTTGGCATGGTTTCGGTCCGTTCTTGAGCCTGCGCGGAAGACCCGGGGCGGGGGATTCTCCGTTTCGCATGACGATGCGTCGCAGAGGCCCGGCCAGGGTGCGCAGGATGGATTCTTGTATCAGGCTAGGCGGGCCTTATAGGGGAGAGTTTTCGTCGATGTAACCCCGAAAATGCACGATACCGTTGCCGTTTTGCCGCGCCGGTCCGCTTGTTTGCCGGACGGGTATAAAGCAGTGGCCTTTGATGCCGCTGCAGGGGAGTGCTGCTGTCCGCTTTGATGGCAGGCATATGTCAGCATGTCCGCCCAAGTTTACTCCACCCTCCGCCGGCCTGTGTTAGGGTCGACACAACGAGGAGGTCCATGTCATGCGCGTGTCCGTCATCGTCACCTTTCCGGCCAAGGCTCTCGTGCGGGAGAGCAGTCAGCTTGCCTTCTCGAGGGAACGCTACGACCCGATCGCCGCCCCGACCAAAAAGGGCGGACTGCTGGTCGATCCGGGCTTTCCACCATTGCCGATCGCGGCGCGCACGCCGGGCAAGGTGAGGCTGGCTGCCTCGCATATCGAGAAGGCGCCGGTCTTTGCTGTGCGCGGCACGATCGAGGCCAACCGCATCGACGATGTGCGCAGCTCCGGCCGCGGCGTGCAGATCTTCGCCGATCCGCAGATCGGCATGTTCAAGGACCCTTATTGCGGCGTGGACGCCGTCGGCACGTATGAAGACGTCGCCAGCGTGCTCAAACTCGACCGGCTGAAGGACAAGGGTCTGCAGGGCAAGGATGTCGCGCTCGCCATCATGGACACCGGCATCAACATCAAACACCTGAAGGCGCAGGGTATGGCGCCGAAGCTCGACAGGAAGATCTCCTGGGCGCCGTCCAACATCAGGAACACGCCCGGCGATTATGCGGTCGACCATGGCACGATGTGTGCCTATGACGCTCTGATCGCAGCGCCGGCCTGCAGCCTGCTCGATTTCCCGATCCTGCAGTCGGAGACGCCAGGCGGCAGCGTCATGGCCGGTTTCCTGAGCGATGCGCTGCTGGCCTTCTCATACCTGCACCAGCAGTTCACCGGTCCGAACTGGAAATACAAGGCACTGGTCATCAACAACAGCTGGGGCATGTACCATCCGAGCTGGGATTTCCCGTCCGGCCATCCCGGCCGCTACGCCGACAATCCGAACCATCCGTTCAACATCATGGTCGGCACGATCGCGCGGGCAGGGGCCGACGTGCTGTTCGCCGCCGGCAATTGCGGCGCCGACTGCCCGAGCGGCCGCTGCCAGGGCGTAACGCGCCACTCGATCAGCGGCGCCAATGCGCATCCCGACGTGCTCACCCTTGCCGCCTGCGACATTGAGGGTACGCGCCTTGGCTACTCCAGCCAGGGGCCGGCCATTCCCGGCATGGCGCGCGAAAAACCCGACCTCACCAGCTACAGCCATTTCCTCGGTTCGCAGGCTTTCGGCGAAGGCTCGCCCGATACCGGCACGTCGACAGCGAGCCCGGTCGCGGCGGGCTGTGTCGCGGCGATCCGCAGCGGTCTGCCGCGTAGCAAAATCTCGCCGCGCGACCTATTTGACCGTATAAAGGCCGAGGCACGGAAGCAGCCCTGCCCGAAGTCCGGATGGAACAACGACTACGGCGCCGGGATCATCGATCCACTGCCGGTAGCCGAGCATTTCGGGCTGTAGACCAGTGCCGGTGGGGATCCACAAGCCAGGGTCTGCAAGGCAGATATTGCGAGCTTTTCGGACGAGGATCGTCTGGCAAACGAAGAGATGAAGCGGATATGTCCCGCGCCATGGTGCTCATGACCATTGCCTGTCCCGAAGGCGAACCCGGCCTCGACCGGGCCGCCGAACTGCTTGGCGTGCCCGCCGCCGAGATGGACAAGGGTTTCGGCGTGGTCGTGCTCGATCCGCAAAAGGGGCTCTATGCCGTGCAGGTCCACGAAACCGCCATCAGCCAACGTCCGACCGCGGATACGGGCGGCCAGGCGGTGAAGGGCCCATTCTCCAACCCGCGCATCGAGCCGTTCGGACCTACGCGGAAATAGGCGGGTTTGCCAATCGAGTGAAACCGCCGTCGTTATGCCGGGACGGTATGCCTGGCGACCCTGAACCTCATTTCTTGTTGCCGCTTTTCAAATCCTCCAGCGCCTGCTTTGCCTCGGGGAAGTGCGGCATGAGGCGCAGCGCTTTTTTCAGATCGGCCTTGGCTTTGGCGATCTCGCCCTGCTGCCTGTAGGCCAGACCGCGACGATAGAAGGGCTCGGGATCCATCGGCCGCAGCTTCTCCGCCTCGTTGTAGTCGGCGATCGCTTCGTCGAGACGTCCTTTCGTGGCGTATACCGCGCCGCGGTTGACGTGGGCCTTGAACTGTTTCGGATTGAAGTCGATGGCTTTGTCCAGATCGGCGATCGCCTTGTCCGGCTGCCCAAGCAGAAACAGCACCGTTCCGCGGGAATTGTAGATGTCGGCATCGTCGGGATCGAGAAAGACGGCTTTGTCCATGTCGGCCAGAGCGCGGTCGAACTGCTTGAGCGTCGCATAGATGGTGCCGCGGCCGCTGAACGCCATGGCGATACTCGGATCGATCTCGACCGCCTTGTCGAAATCGGCGATGGCGGCCTCGGAGTGCCCGGAAAAGGCGTAGGCATTGGCCCGTGCGACATAGATGATCGCGTGCCCCTTCACTCGTCGGTTTCCGATCAGTTCGATAGCCCGGTTGAAATCGGCGATGGCTTCATCCTGGCGGTTGAGCTGTGCGTAGGCTTTGCCGCGGGTGAAATGGGCCTGGATGTTTCCCGGGTCGAGATCCACTGCTTTGCTGAGATCAGCTACGGCCTTGTCGGGCTGGCTCACCCGGAACCAGGCGTCGCCGCGTCCTTGGTAGAATACGGCGTTGTTCGGGGAGAGCTGTATGGCCCTGTCATAGTCCGGGAACGCACGGTCGAATTGCCCTTGCTGTGCGAAGGCCATGGCGCGGTTGCCGATCGCGTCGGCATCGTCGGGGTTGGCCCGAAGCGCCTGGTCGAGATCCGCGAAGGCAAGGTCGTATCTGTTCATCAGCGTATAGGCAGCACCGCGGCCGCTGTAGGCGCGGGCGTAGCCAAGTTCGATCGAACGGCTGTAGTCCGCCACCGCCTTGTCGAGCTCTTCCATGCGCAGATAGGCGGTGGCACGGTTGTTGTAGCTTTGGGCGTGTTGCGGCATCAGCCGGATCACCTCGTCGAGATCGGTGATCGCCTTTTTGTTGTCGCCGTTGCGGAACCAGATCGACGCGCGCCTTTGATGAGCAGCGATGTCGTTCGGGTCGAGGCGGAGACGCATGTTCTCCTGTTCGAGCTGGCTGTCGAGGTCAGCCTGCTGTGCAAGGGCTGAGGATGCGAAGAGTGCCAGCGCCAGAAGCGCCAGACCTGCCCATCTCATTGTCGCGATCTCCCACCGATCGGCCAATGCCTCCCGCACGTCCGTCAGCAGGCATCGAGCGGCGCGCGAAATCAAGCCGAAAGCGATCCCGACGATGACCTAGTACATCGCGAAAACGGAGCGCTTCCAATGGAAGCGCTCCGTTCGATCGGGAGGATGCCAGGCCCTGTTTGCCGGCCTCGCGGCAAGGTGGGTCCGACCTCAGCTGAGGTTCCTGCGGCGCTCCAGCTCGGCTTCGGACGGCTCGCCCAGCGTGAAGTCGCCTGTCTTGACGTCGCCGTCCGGCACGTAGTTGGCCACGATCACACCGCTCGGATAAGACTTCGCCTTCACCAGCTTCAGGCCGGATGGCGCGACGCTGTCGCCGAACAGTCTCTTGCCCTTGCCGAGCAGAACCGGGAAGGTCAGGACGCTGAGTTCGTCGACCAGGCCGTGCTTCCACAAGGTCTGCAGGAAATCGCCGGAGCCCTGCACCAGAAGGTCGGGGCCGTCTTCGGCCTTCAGCTTCTTCAGCGCCGCGACGACATCGGAACCGAGCAACTGGCTCTTCTGCCATGCGAGCTGCGGGGTCGAGCGCGAGGCGACATATTTGGTGATGCTGTTGAAGCTGTCGGCGATCGCCTGGTCCGGGCCGTCCTTGATGAAGGGCCAGTGCGCGGCGAAGATGTCGTATGTCTTTCGACCGAGCAAAAGATCATAGGGGCGGCCGAAGATCTCGCCGAGCGCCGCTCCCAGCTCCTCGTCGAAACGGGAGGCGACCCAGCCGCCGAATTTGAAGCCGCCGGTCGGGTCTTCCTGCGGTCCGCCCGGCGCCTGCATGATACCGTCGAGGCTGACGAAGGTGGCGACGATGATCTTTCTCATGATGGTCTCCAGGATCTTTTCCTCGGCCAATTCCGAAGTCCGCCCTAGGACGGACGGGCGGGTCACGTTCCGACATGGCCAGAAAAAAATCGCAAATGAATGCCGGAATGCCGTCCGGAGGAAACGACCGCCGGACGGCATGCTGGACAATCTATCGATCGGCGAGCTTCACCAGCATCTTGCCGGTGTTGTCGCCACTGAACAGGCCGAGGAATGCCTTCGGCGCATTGTCGAGGCCGTCATAGACGGTGTCGCGCGACTTGACCTTGCCGTCTTTCAGCCAGCCGATCATCGCCGCGGAGAATTCCGGATAGAGATCATAGTGGTCGAGGACGATGAAGCCGCGCACCGACAGCCGCTTGATGATGATGGCGGACAAGTGATGCATGGTCTCGGTCGGCAGCTCGTCATTGTAACCCGCGATCATGCCGCAGATGACGATGCGGGCGGAATCCTTGGCGGCCGCGAGGGCTGCGTCGAGGTGGCTGCCGCCGACATTGTCGAAATAGACGTCGAGACCTTCCGGGGCTGCCTTGCGCAGCGCTGCCGTCAGGTCCTGGGTCGTCTTGTAGTTGATGACCTCGTCGGCGCCGAGCTCGCGGACCCAGGCGACCTTATCATCGCTGCCCGCCGAGGCGATGACACGGGCACCCTTGGCCTTGGCGATCTGGACGGCCATCGAGCCGACCGCGCCGGCCGCGGCCGAGATGAAGACGGTTTCCCCTGCCTTGAGTGCCCCGAAGCGTTCGAGGCCGACAAAGGCGGTGAAACCGGGAACGCCGAGCGGTCCGAGCCAGGCTTCGGCGGGTGCGGCGGCAAGATCGACCTTGGTGGCGGTCTGGGCGTCGATCAGGGCATGGTCGCGCCAGCCGGAGAAATGGCTCACCACGTCACCCTTGGCGAAGCCCTCGGTCCGCGATTCCTCGACCACGCCGACAGCAGCCCCCTCGAGCGCCTCGCCGACCTGGAAAGGCGCGATGTAACTCGGCTGGTCGCGCATGCGGCCGCGCATGTAGGGGTCGACCGACATCCACAGTGTTCGGACAAGCAACTGGCCATCGCCGGTCGCAGGCAGGGAGCGGGTAGCGGAACGGAACGTATCGAGGGTAGGGGCACCGGCGGGACGGCTGTTCAAGAGAATTTCCTGGGCTACAACAGACATCGTGTCTCTCCTATATTACGATCAGTAAGCTACTGATCGTAACTTACTGTTGGTAACATAAGCGGTCGAGTATGCCGTTCAAGCGGGCGACGAAAAGAATTCGGTGCAGGAAATGAACCAGACAAAGCGGCTGGCCAAAGCCGACCGGCGCCAGCAGTTGCTGGAAACGGCGCGCCATGTCATCGGCAGGGAAGGCACCGAGGCGCTGACGCTCGGGCATCTGGCTGAGCAGGCCGGCGTTTCCAAGCCGATCGCCTACGAGCACTTTGGGACGCGCGCAGGCCTGCTGATCGCACTGTGCGACGACTACAATGACCGGCAGCTTGCGGCACAGACCAGAGTACTCGACGCCGGTGGCGATTCCGTGGATGCGGTCGCGCAGATCTTCGCTTCGACCTATGTAGGCTGCGTCCTCGACATGGGGCCTGAAATGGGCGCCACCTTTGCCGCCCTTGCTGCGACAGAGGAAACGGCCGCTTTCCGCCAGGCGCTGCGTGACGGTTATGTCGAACGCTACCGCCGGGCCTTCGGCAGGCTGATCGATCTCGATTCCGCAATGGCTGGCGCGCTTTACAAGGGCCTGCTCGGAGCCGCTGAAGCCTTGGCACAGGATGCCGCGACAGGCCGCCTGACGCGCGAGGAGGCGGTGGCGGCACTGACGCGCATCTTTTCGACGACGCTGAAGCCGTATGAGAAAAGATCCGCCTGACCTGGTCCGGGTGATTTACTCTGTCGGCATCAGCCGACCATCCCTGCTGCGGGCGATTGTGAGTTGCCCGGCGGCACCCTGGCGGGTAGCGTCGCCGCTCCCAGAAGGAGTGAGCAATGGATTATCGAACAGCGACCCCCGGCGATCTTGCCGAGATCTTTCGCAATCTCTCCCTGCGCATGGCCGACCAGTACACCGCAGCCGGCCTCAACATCGAAGACGCCAAGGATGAATTCCTGATGAGTCTGAAGGAGGGCCGGGCCCATACCTTGCTGGAAAGCGGAAACCCCGTTGCCATCATCGCCTGGCAGGAAACCGGTGAGACCGCCCAGACGGCGTTCGCGGCTCATGAAAGCTTTTTCGCGCGCGGCAGCGTCCGATTCTGCAAGGCGCACATCCGGCGCATCCAGGCGCTTTGCGGCAATCTGCCGATCGATTCGTTCAGCTGGTCCGATCGCCCCGAGATCGCCAAATGGTTCCGGGTTCTCGGTTTTCGGGAAAAGGGCAAGGAGAACGGATATACGGTCTACGAACTGGACCGCGCCTAGAGCGCGTCGCGATCTTTCGGGTTTGCTTCCTCACGAACTCTGATGCCGGTTCTTCATTTGTGACGACGGCAAACCAGTTCTCGCCCGTTTCTCATAGTGGAATGAAATCCCACTTGAGGAGCCCATACAAATGGCGAACCCGAATTTCGACCGTCCCGTGCCTATCCACATCGATGATCCGCGCGATGTGCAAAACGCGCGGGACGCTTATGACATCCTGACCCATTGGCAAGGCATTCCGGACCTCGACCACACCGGCGCCATCGCAGTCTGCCGCAAGGCGCTGAAGGGGCAACGCACCGGCAAGGAAGCCCGTCAGGCGTTCCAGCGCTTTGCGCATAACAATCGCATCCTTGCAGACGACACGGCAGGCAGCGCGTTGCGCATGCGCGCGCCGTGGCCGCGCTGATGGTGTCAATCGCCTTGGCGCGATGGAGACACGCTCATGATCGAATTGACGGAGAAGGAACAGCGCTTCCTCAAGCGCGTGCACAAGGTCACTCATTTCCCCTGGACGAACAAGGTGAAAGCCGTCGATAGCAACGGCAAGGCGATGCGGCTGTCGCGGGCGATGTTCGAACGGCTGCGTGATGATGGCATTCTCATCCGCTCTTCCAGCCACGTTACCTCCAACACCTACAAACCGATCAACGCCCCGGTCACGCCAGAGGTGGAGGAAGTATTGTCCGACATCTGATTGTTGCCGGCAGAATACATCGACGTGACGGCAGATTTTTGGAACGCGTCGCTTGCCGCGACCGTTCTCCGTTCTCAAAGGGGAACACGATAATGTCCGTCAAACTCTACTGGACAATCTATACGAGCTGCCTGGTGGTCGGCATGAGCCTGGCAACGGTGATGGTAGTGGCCTGGTAATTGGTTGCCATAGCTGCGAGTTTCGATCCCCTAGCGGGCACGAACCCAAGGAGCCGTGCGTCTGCGGTGGCGCAGCCACAGCAGACCAATGTTGATCGCAAAGCCGGCGGCGAGCCCGGCGAGCCAGATGCCGGTGACGATGCGGGCAAGAGCCTGTGCAGCGTCATTGCCGCCGTAGCGGTACTCCTGCCAGATCCAGAAACATGAGATTGCGAAGGCCAAAACGGCGACGGCGAGCAAGCTGGTCAGCCAGTTCCGCATCGCCAGCGTGCCGACAAACGGGATGAGAAGGATCACGGTTCCCGCTATCCAGAACATCGGTTCCATGGCCCGCCTCCGTGCCCTATCCCATCCCGACCCCAGCCGGCGGAACTTGATGCCGGGACACGGCTCACGCCCAGCCAGGGCATGCTTTGTGTACAGCAGGGCCGGAAAGCCGGATGTGAACCGTTTCACCGTCGGTATGTGGATTTTGAAGGGAGCAGCCGGTCCGGCCCGGAGCAATTCCAGGAAAAGTGCATAGCGGTTTTCCGTCCGGAATTGCGTGAAAACAGAGAATTAGAGCGTTTCCGCGTCTCCGTTAAAAAAACGGAGACGCTCTAGCGGTCGGGGCAGGTCTCCGGCAGGCCGTTCAGACCTTGCTTGGCGGTCTGGAATGTCGCGGTGGTGTCGCCATCCTTGCGGGTGAGCCGCACGACATAGATGCCGTCGAAATCGTCGCCTTGCCATTTGGGCACGGAGTCGGGATCGCCGTCGTGATCCTTCATGATCTTGCGTGCCAGCTTGACCAGCTGCTTGTGCTCCCAGGCAACGACAACAAGCGCATTTGCATAGGCCTTGTCTTCCAGCCTGTCCTTGAGCTTTGCAATGTCTTCGACGCCGATGCCGGCGTTGACAGGCAGTCCGAAGCCAATGGCCATCGGCTCGACCGTGGCAAGCGGCCGGACATAATCATAGGCCGTGCCCTTGTCTGTTTTCTGGTCTGCCGGATTGGGCACGAAAATGGCGGTGGGAACCCCGAAACGCGCCTTGATCACGCCAGGCAACCGCAGAGACCGGTTAAGACCCTGGCAGTTGAGCTGGCCGAGCCCCTGCGGCGGCTTTTCGCCATGGCGGATCAGCACGATGGTCTCGACGCTTTCGGCTGCATTGGCCGTTGCGGTCGAGAGCGGGAGCACACCCGCCAGAGCGACGTTGACGGCCAGAGCAACCAGCAGACGGGCGGCATACAAATGCATCGTGTTTCCCACGCTATCGTTGAGCGAAACCAGACTACGACCGTCGGCGACCGGCGGTCCACGCTAGAACGTTTCCGTTCTCTCGAAAACGCCCTAGCTCCTTGTTTTACGCGATTCCGGCCGCAAAACCGCTGCGTGTTTTTGCTGAACTTGCTCCAGGCGAGCCTGCTGCAGAACGTAGAAGGCCAGCAGGATCGCAGCGTCAAGCTCAAAGACTTCCTCCATCGCCGAAAGGGCAGGTGACAACGATGCGGAGATGTCGATCACTTGTGCGAGGCCGATGAAGGCGACATGTCCAAAAAACAACGTATGGCTCGAAAGATGTTTCAGATCGCCACGGAATCCCTTGAGCAGTTGCGTCGCGACAAAACCCGCGAGTGCGGCGGAGCCGACAAGCAGCAAACCCACCAGGAGCCAGGCGAGGAACGGGCTCAGGTCGCGTGCCAGGCGAAAGACGACGATGAGCAGGTCGTGGAAGCCATCCAGCTGTCCGCCACCGTAGAGGGGCGGTGGCTGGAAGCCGAACAGGCGCGAACCGAAGCTGGTTTCGTCCATCAGCTCGGCGAAACCGACCAGCCCCGCCAGCAGCAGAGGGAGCCGCATTCCCCACATAGCGAGGGAGGCTGCGGCGCCGAACGCAGCCATTGCGAAGAAGATCGCGGTAGCCATTTCGACGATGCCGTCTTCCTGCAGCAGCAAGGGGCGAAGATCGGGCGCCTCGACGGCGACGAAGGCAGCAACCACCGTCACGATGCCGACAATCAGAAACGCTCCCATCAGGGGCCGGAATTGATCCGTACCGCGAGGAACATCGACGTTTGGGGAATGCCCGCTATGGAGACCTGTCGCCACGGTTCCTCTCCTGTCGCAAAACAGTCATGGAAACGTCACGTATGTCCGGTTTCGGGCAAAGGGAGGGCGGGATTGTGGGCGGCTGCGCACTTCGTGATGCAGCCCGTAACGTTGCATGAGGCGGCAGGGGCTCAGTCTGTATGGAGGACCCGGAAACGGTCAGGTTCCGCCGGATCCCGGTCGGCCACCTGGATAGGTGGCCAGGTCCATTGCCAGACGCTGATGCCCTGGGTGCGGGAGAACCGGATCGGGCCACGTGTGCCTTCGACCGTGACGTCTGGCCAGGCTTCGGCGATCCGATCGCGATCTGTGCCGTGAGAACGCAGTATCTCGGCGAGGACGGCGATGGTGTCATAGCCCTCGAACGCGACGAAGGAAGGTGTTTCCGGCAGGCGCCGGCGAAGGTCTGTTTCAACACGCATGCCGAGTGTGCTCAGGTGTTCAGGCAGGTAGCGCAGGAATGGTATCCCCGCGCCACCGGGCAGCGTCGCCAGATCGGCAAGCTCCGGCTGTCCGGCCGGTGCGCCGATCATGACCTCCGGCAGGCGCTGGCGCACGGTCCTGACAAGAGACACCGCCGGCTGCGGATAGCCGACCAGCAGCAGCAGGGCCGTCGCGCGATGGCTGGCGAGTTCGTCACAGAGCGCCAGAGGGGTGAGGCCGCGCGCGTCGAGCTCGATGACCGTTCCGCCGTGCCGGCCCAGGCTGTCACGCAGAATGCGGGCACCTGAAGCCCAGTAGACACTTTGATCGAGCGCCAGTACGATCCGGCTGTGGCCGGCCGCGAGCAGGAAGTCCGCATAGACCTGCCAGCCGCGGGACTGTGGCGGGGCGAGGCGTGCGACCCATTGCGTCGGTTGCTCGGTGAGGGTGTCGAGAACTGCCGACGAGCAGAGGAACGGCAGGCGAAAGGCGTCTGCACTGGTTGCGGCGGCCCGAGCGACCACGCTGTGGTACTCCCCCGCCAGGGCGGCCACGCCCAGGTCTGCAAGTTCTTCGACGACCGCCGCGGCTTTCCGGGGATCAGCGGCGGTGTCCCGTACCACCAGCTCAAGTGGCCTTCCGGCGATGCCACCAGTGGCGTTGATTTCGTCGATACCCAGTTCAAGCCCGGCAAGCAGGTGCCGGCCGGCCTGGACCCAGCCGGGCGGGGTCAGTGGGGCCAGGGCGCCGATCCGGATGGGGGACCAGTCAATCGTGTTCATGTGTTGCTGTCTAAGCAGGCTCTGCCGGGATGGACAGGGACAGTGCAGTACAAATTCGATAATCTGTATAGCTATCCTGGCCGGTACAGTGAGCCTCGGGCCTTCTCCTGCATCTCCCGCTTTTCCTTGCGGCCAGCGCGCTGTTTCGGCATCAGGTGACCATGGAAACGTTCGAGAGCAGCGAGCCGGCACATGACCAAGGATGAAGTGGCGAAAGAGTACCTGGATTTCCTGAGAACGGCTTTGACCGTCTTCACCTGGACGGCCCTGTGTACGGCCGTGACGGTGTTCGCATGGAGCCCGGAGATACTGGAATACGGGGGGCTGGCAAGACTTCTGGCGGCCATCGTCTCCTTCGTGGCGCTCACCACCACGATCGGCGGCGCCTACAGCCTGATCCTGTCAGCCTATGCCCTACGCAAGAAAATCATGCCTCACGCACCCTGGGCCATCCTGATGCCGGTGGCGTTCTTCGGGCCCATCGCCTTGTGGGCCTTCGGACTGGCCGCGGTGTCGATCTTCGTTGTGCCGATGCTCAAAAACATCGCTCAGTATTAGCCTGGATTAGTCTGGCGGAACGTGTCGCCAACGATGAGCAGGGCTGCTTGTCGGTCAGCGCGCGGTGTGATCTTCTGCCCACGAGCCGTTTTCATCGTTTTGGGGGAAGCATGAACAGCCGGATTTTCACCCGCATCGCCGCTCTTTCCGTTGCCATGGTCTCGGCTCTCATAGTCACAGTTACCTCAGGCCTCGCAGACGCCACCAATCCAACGGCCGACATTGACGGCGCATCCGACAATGCGCTGGTCAAACGATATGACGGCTCCTTCATCGTCTCCTACGAGAAGCTCGCCTACACGGATTTCACCCTGCCGCTCTCGGCGCTGAAGCCCAGTGAGGATGCAGATGCCCGCGATAAGAACAACAACCGGAAGTTCGCACCTGAGAAGAAGGTCGAGGCCGAAGGCGCCCTCACGCGCATCGCCTATGTCCTGCCGCCGGACCGCTCGCCGCTGGAGGTGCTGCGCAACTACCAGGATGTGATCGCCCAGAAGGGCGGCGAGGTGCTGTTCGAGTGCAAGAAGGAGGAATGCGGCGGGGCTGCCGATCGAGCTTCCGGCGGCGGCGGCAACGACATGAGCCTGACGATGTTCTTCTTCCACGACAGCGACCTGAAGGACGCGGACTTCAGCAACGGTAAATGCGCGCTCGCGTCGACGATCAGCGACCAGCGCTATTTCACGGCCAAGGTGCTGGAGAATGGCGGTGATGCCTATGTTGCGGTGCAGACCTACACCATGATCGACGACCTCTATTGCAAGGAACTGAACGGCCGCACGGTGGCGGTTGTCCAGGTCCTGGAGCCCAAGGCGCGAGACAAGAAAATGGTGGTCGTCGAAGCCGCGAAGATGAACGAATCGCTTTCGGCCACGGGATCGATCTCGCTCTACGGCATCTTTTTCGACACCGACAAAGCCGACATAAAGCCGGAGTCCGACCCCACCCTGAAGGAGATCGCCACCCTGTTGAAGGACGATCCGAAAATGGCCGTGCTTGTGGTCGGTCATACGGACAACCAGGGCAGCTTCGATCACAACATCGATCTTTCGTCGCGCCGTGCACAGGCGGTCAAGGCGGCATTGGCATCAAAGTACGAAATCGATGAGAAGCGGCTTACAGCGGCGGGAGCCGGCATGATGGCGCCGATCGCTTCCAACGACAATGACGAGGGTCGCGCAAAGAACCGTCGCGTGGTTCTGGTCAAGGCGAACTGAGCAAGGTCCTGGAACAATGATCGCAGACTATATCGATCAGTTCATCATGTTCTGCGCCGGGCTGTGGATGTCCGGGGTAGGATTTGGGTTGCTTGCCTTCCCCATCCAGGCCAATCCCGCGCAACCGGGGTGGTGGGAACATCTCATCAAGCAGTTCAAGTGGATGGGCCCTCTTCTCGTGGTGATCGCCATCGTGCTGGCCGTCGCCAAATAAGCGCGTGGTGGGCGGATAGTATTACCCGGAATTTTGGCCAGGCACGCAAGCCTCAGAGACGCTTTGTCTTTTGTCCCGCTGGACAAATTCCGGCTTGCTCGTATTGTCCCGACATGGGTGGAGCAGGCATTTCAATCGAACTGAGCGACAAGGAAAAACGCTTCCTAAAGCGTGTCGCGACGATCACCTATTTTCCCTGGTCGAACAAAGTCGCAGCCGCCGATGCCAAGGGCAAATCGATGCGGATTTCCCGCGCCACTTTCGAGCGCTTCAAGGAAGAACGCGTCATCATCCGTACCGGCAGTGGCCTGACGTCGAACTCCTATTCGGTCAATCCGTTCCCGATCGCTCCCGAGGTGGAAGAGATCAACCTGTCGTCATGACAATCGGAAAGCTGCCGGCTTGCCCATGGGCATCTCGGAACCGTGTCGAGGCGGGATGAGTAAATCTCACCGCTATCGCCAGCTAAACTCCTTTGACGAGACAATTTCGCCGGACCGACAATTCCCGCGGCACCATGCCAATGCAAGAGGGGATTTGCGATGCTCACGAGACGCGAATTGCTGGTCACGGCCACTTCGGTCCTCACTGTCGGCGCACTCGGCGGAAAGGCGTTCGCGGAGCCTGACGAAGCGCTCGTCGCACGGGCTCGCGAAGAAGGCAGCATCACCTGGTACACCGGCATCGTCGTCAACCAGCTGGTGCGGCCGGTGGCGGCTGGTTTCAGGCAGCGCTACGGTATCGACGTGCGGTTTACCTCGGTCACCGAGGCGGAGACCGTGCTGCGCATGCGCAGCGAGGCCAATGCCGGCCAGAACCTGGCCGACCTGTTCGATTCTTCCGGTGCGGTCTTTCCACCCCTGCTTGCTTCCGGACTTGTCGGCCAGTACCAGCCGTCCAATGCCGCGTCGTTCTCACCTGATATGAAGGACAAGGACGGTTACTACACGGCCATCTATTCGATCTATCTGACCACCGGCTACAACACCGACCTGGTCAGCGAAGACGAAGCGCCCAGGAGCTATGAGGATCTGCTCGATCCGAAATGGGAAGGTAAAATGGCCTGGGCAGATACACCCGCACTGTCGGGCCCCGCCGGCTTCATTGCCAATGTGCTGCACAGCATGGGTGACGAACAGGGCATAGATTACCTGAAGAAACTCTCGAAGCAGAGGATCGTCAACGTTGCCGGCAATCAGCGCGTGGTTCTGGATAACGTCATCGCTGGCCAGTATCCAATCGGTCTGATGATCTACAATCACCAGACCTATATCAGCCGGGCGAAGGGAGCGCCGGTGAAGGCAGCGAGAACCGAACCGTTTGTCGGCCATCTCGGTGCTATCTTCCTGGCCAAAAATGCGCCGCATCCGAATGCAGCCAGGCTGTTCATTGAATATCTCTGCTCACAGGAAGGGCAGGGGCTGGTGCGGGACGCAGGTTATCCGCCCGCCGATCCACGCATCCCGCCCAAAGAGCCGGGAACCAGCCCTGTTACCGCAGGCTTCAAGTACAGGATGATGACGCCCGCCGATGCCGGCGAGCCGCTGGCAAAATGGGTCAGCATCTACAACGAGCTGTTCAAGGCGTAGCTCCGCGTCCTTCGGAACGCCTCACGTTTCAGCTTTCGGGCGCTACGCCACCTCGAGCGTGTCCTCGAGCTTGGGGATCCCGGCGAGTTCGGCACCGGCAACGATGCTGTCGAGCAGGCCGGGAAAGCGCTGATCGAGATCCTCGCGGCGCAAAGTGAGGAAGCGCTGCGTGCCGACTGCCTCGGTACGGGTGACACCCGCTTCGCGCAGCTTGGCCAGATGGTAGCTGAGGTTGGTCTTCGAACCCAATGCCAGGAAGCGGCTGCAGTTCATCCGCCCCTTGCCACCTTCGCAGCGGGCAAGGTGGGCAACGATGGCCAGCCTGGTCGGATCGCCCAGCACGGAAAGCACCAGTGGCAGGCTGATCTGGTCGGTGGTGGGATGCGGCAAGGTCATCGACATGCGCTCAAGGTAGGGTCGTTTTTGGCCTGATTCAATGCGCCGGCAAACCGCGCGCCTGGACGGTCCGCTGACATGATGCTGACAGGAGACTTGTGCCACGGAATTGAAAAACCGCCAACCCTTGTTCAAATATTCAATGTTTTTTGAACAAAGCCTTGCTGCGAGCGATTGACAAATCGTCGAGGCAGGTTCAATTGTTCAATAATCTTTGAACTAAGGACATCCCATGGACAAGCGCCTCTACTGGCTCGCGCTCGGCTCGTTCACCATTTCGACCGAGGGCTTTGTCATTTCAGCCTTGCTGCCGGAGATCGCGGCGGATGCCGGTATTTCTGTGCCGGTGGCCGGTGTGCTGATCACCGCCTTTGCACTGGCTTATGCCGTCGGCGCGCCGGTTCTGGCGACACTGACCGGCGACTGGGATCGCCGTCGCATCATTCTGTGGACGCTGGCTTTCTTCGTGCTCGGCAATATCGTTGCCGGGCTTTCGTCTTCCTTCGCCGTGCTGCTTGCTGCGCGTATCGTGATGGCGCTGGCGTCGGGCCTCTTTGCCGCGACCGCACAGGCAACGGCAGTGGCGCTGGTCGATGCGCATCACCGTGCGCGCGCCATCTCCGTCGTGGTCGGTGGCACGACCGTTGCGGTGGCGGTGGGAGCACCGCTCGGCGCGCTTCTGGGAACCTTCGCCGGCTGGCGCGGCACCTTCTTTGCGGTGGCCGCACTTGGCACGCTGGCGGGGCTCGTGCTGGCCTGGCGCCTGCCACGCGGGCTGGTTGGTGTACGGTTGCCGCTCAGTGAGCGGTTACGCGCAGCGCTGCGCCCTGGCGTGCTGCCCATCCTTGCCCAGACCCTGCTTATCCTGACCGGCGCTTTCACGGTCTTCTCCTACATCGCGCCGCTCGCAGTCGAAGGGGCGGGGTTGAGCGAAATCGCCTTGCCGGGCCTGCTGCTCGCCTTCGGCATCGGTGCTGTTGTCGGCAACATCACAGGCGGGCAGATGGCGGACCGCTTCGGCGCCACGCGCACGGTAGCGTGGTCGTTCGGGCTGGTCACCATCGTTCTGGCGTTGATCTCGGCCGTGCCGGTTCTGCCGCGTCCGCTCGCAGGCCCTGCGCTGTTCGCGCTGATCGCTGCCTGGGGCCTGATCGGCTGGGCTTTTCCGCCGGCACAGGCCAGCCGCATTGTGAAGCTGGCGCCGGATGCCGCGCCGATCGTGCTCTCCCTCAATGCGTCGGCGCTTTATCTCGGCGTCGCGCTGGGAGCAGTGGTCGGTGGCGTGGTGCTGCAATATGGCGGCACGGTCGATCTCGGTATCGCCGCGGCCCTGTTCCCGCTTGCCGGGCTCGGGCTGCTGTTGTTCAGCCTGCGCGTTGCAAGGCCGGCGGCGATGCCTGCCGAATAGGCTCAGGCGGGCCCTCGGCCATCAGGGCTCTTCGACGAGAACCAGACATCGCCGAAGATGGCGGTGGCGGTCGCGTCGGGAGCCTTTTCTTTCGTGATGAAGACGGAACGGCTGTGCTTTGCTTCATCGGAAGTCGGTATCTTGAAGGACGCACTGTCCGGTCCAACGTCTGAAGCGCCCACGCAAGGGATGAACCAGGAGCGCATGAAGGGCTGGCAGGCAAAGCCTTTTTCCAGTCGCGTCACCATGACGGCAAGGCCGATCTTTTCCGCCGGCCGCCAGGGAAAGACCAGCCGTCCTCCGGGTTTCAGTGCCTGCAGCCAGGAAGCAGGCGGAGCAATGGCGCCGGCATTGACATAGATGATGTCCGACGGAGGCAATTCCGCATGCACGGCGTCGCCGTGCACCACGTTCACAGTGTCATAGGCTGCGAGATTGTTGGCCGCACGGGCAGCGAGATGGGCCTCATATTCATAGGCTGTCACCTTGCCGTCAGGGGCGACAAGCCTGGACAGGATCGCGCTGTAATAGCCGCTGCCGGCGCCGACATGGGTGACATGTTCGCCCGGTTTCGGCGCTACCTTTGTCATCCACATGGTGTGCAGCAACGGTTCGCCGTTGTTGATGCCCTTGTCGCGATCCAGCGCCACAAGGTGGTTCTGGTAGAGATGGACCGGATCGGCGCTCGGTGTTTCGATGGCACGGCGGCCCGATGTCCAGGGAATGACGATCACCGTCCAGGGGCCTGGGCCTAGAAAATCTTCGCGCGGGACGGTGGCAAGGGCCTCTTCAAGGCGCGGATCCTGCGCGCCGGCATTCGCGGCAAGCAGGCGGGCATAGAAGCTGCGGGCTTCGGCGACGCGTGTCATGGTGTCTTGAAAACCTTGCGGCGGCGTGGACACGATATCCACGCCGCCGCAAGCATAGCCTATTTTTGAGAGCGCCGTATCCGCTGCTGCTTCAGGCGACACCGGTGAAGATGTCGTAGAGCAGCTTGAAGTTGAGCGAGAGGATCAGCGCCGCGACGATCCAGGCCAACACCGCGACCCATCTGGAGATCGCAAAGGAACCCATCTTGTTGCGGTCCGATACGAATTGGACCAGGGGAACCACGGCAAAGGGAAGCTGCATCGACAGGATCACCTGGCTGAGCACCAGGAGATCGGCCGTGCCCTTTTCGCCATAAAGCGCGGTGACGAACACAACCGGAATGATGGCGAGACCGCGGGTCAGCAGCCGGCGTGCCCAGTGCGGGATACGCAAGTGCAGGAAACCTTCCATGACGATCTGGCCGGCCAGCGTCGCCGTCACCGTCGAGTTGAGGCCAGAGGCAAGCAGGGCAATGGCGAACAGCGTCGAGGCGATGCCGAGGCCAAGCAGCGGTGACAAAAGCTCGTAGGCCTGGCCGATCTCGGCGACATTCTGGTTGCCGCTGCCGTGGAAAGCGACGGCCGAAACGATGAGGATGGCGGCGTTGACGAACAGCGCCAGCATCAGGGCGATGGTGGAATCCAGCGTCGCCCATTTGATGGCATCGCGCTTGCCGGACTCCGTGCGCGGATAGGCACGGGTCTGCACGATCGATGAGTGCAGGTAGAGGTTATGCGGCATCACCGTCGCACCGATGATGCCCATGGCGATGTAGAGCATGGCCGGGTTGGTGACGATCTCGGACGACGGCACGAACAGGCCGTGCAGGATAGAGCCGGGCTCAGGCGCTGCCGCGAAGATCTGGACGGCAAAGCAGCCGAAGATGATGATGAGCAGGGCGACAACGAAGGCTTCGAGGTAGCGGAAGCCCTTGTTCATCAAAAGAAGCACCAGGAAGGCGTCGAGCGCGGTGATCAGCGCGCCGCCAATGAGCGGGATGCCGAACAGAAGATTGAGGGCGATGGCCGTGCCGATCACTTCGGCAAGGTCACAGGCGATGATGGCGAGTTCGCAGGCTACCCACAGGGCGTAAGCGACCGGCTTCGGGTAATAAGCGCGACAGGCCTGGGCGAGATCGCGGCTGGTGGCGATGCCGAGGCGGGCGGCCAGTGCCTGCAGGAGGATCGCCATCAGGTTGGACAGCATGATGACGAAGAGCAGCGTATAGCCGAATTGCGCGCCGCCGGCGAGATCGGTCGCCCAGTTGCCGGGGTCCATGTAGCCGACCGAGACCATGTAGCCCGGTCCCATGAAGGCAAACAGACGTCGGAACCATGTGCCGCTTGTCGGGACGGCGATGGAGGAATTGACTTCCGGGAGGCTCGGTCGCCCATCGCCCATCGGCCGGAAGAAGGCACGCTGGGAAGGCATTGTTTCGGCGACGTCGGCGTCTTGCATGGGGAGCCTGCTGGAGTCTGGTCTGGATTGTCTGGCAGGTTAGATTTATGCCGCTGCTCAACATTATGCAACAGGCTATATTTTATTGTCTTGGCTTTTTGATCGCGGGTTGAATTTCACCTAAAGGCGGTGAGCGAAGGTGTTTCGATCAAGAGGGACGGCGCGGAGGCATGACCGTTGCAGTCTTCCAGCCGAAATACAAAAGGCGCTGAAAAATCAGAGCCTGTGCTATAAAAACGGAAAGCCGGTTTCAAACAGGCTTCCAAATTCGAGGAAAAGCGATTGGCGTCGAGACCGAAAACCATCCCGCGTGACGAGCCGCTGCCGGATGCCGACGTGCACTCGGAAGGATTCCGACAGACCCGCGAAGCGCTCCGTAGCGCACTGGTGGAGGATTACGTCGAACTGATCGCCGACTTGATCGAGGATGGCAACGAAGCGCGACAGGTCGATATCGCCGCCAGGCTCGGCGTGGCCCAGCCAACCGTCGCCAAGATGCTGACCAGGCTTTGCGCTGAGGGCCTCGTATCGCGCAAGCCCTATCGCGGTGTGTTTCTGACCGAGGCAGGCCGGAAGATGGCCGAAGAAAGCCGCATCCGCCACCAGACGGTGGAAGCCTTCCTGCGGGCGCTCGGTGTCAGTGCCGAGACCGCGCGCATCGATGCGGAAGGCATCGAGCACCATGTCAGCGCCGAGACGCTGGAAGCGTTCCGGCGCGCCATGGCGAAGGGGCTGTAGACCAACGCATTGACTTGGCGTTGCAGTTGCTGATGTCCTGCATCCCGAACGTCGCCACAAGCGGCTGACGATGAGGGGACATGAATGAGCAATACGCCGTCCAGCGCCGAGATGCTTCACCATCACCGCCGGAAGATGGAGGGGCGTGACCCGCATGAGCAGCATCGAGTCGCCACTCCGCTGGAGTTGCTGTTCGATCTAACCTTCGTATTGGCCTTCGGACAGGCGGCGGCGCAATTTGCGCACGCACTGGCTGCAGGCCACTACGCAGCGGCGCTGATCGGCTTCGGCTTCGCGACCTTCGCGATCTGTTGGGCCTGGATCAACTTTTCCTGGTTCGCGTCAGCCTACGACACCGACGATTGGATCTTCCGGATTGTCACCATGGTGCAGATGATCGGTGTGCTTGTTCTGGCAATCGGCTTGCCACGCATGTTCGCTTCGATCGAGCACGGCGAGCATCTCGACAATTCGGTCATGGTGCTGGGTTACGTGATCATGCGCCTTGCCATGCTGACACAATGGCTTCGCGCGGCAAGTCAGGATCCGGCCCGGCGTCGTGCATGCCTGACCTACGCCATCGCGATCTCGATCGCGCAAATAGGCTGGGTAGTGCAGATCATTGCGGACTTTCCGGTCGGCGTCAGCATCGTGTTGGCCGCCGTGCTCGGGCTGATCGAGCTGTCGGGACCCATCCTCGCCGAACGCAAGGACGGGGGCACGCCCTGGCATGCCCATCACATCGCTGAACGCTACAGCCTTTTCGCTATCATCGCATTGGGCGAAGGGGTGGTGGGCACGGTGGCGACATTGTCGGCCGTTGTCGAGAAACAGGGCTGGAGCCTGGACGCGGCGCTGATCTGCGTGGCGGGAATGGGCCTCACATTCGGCTTGTGGTGGATTTATTATCTGCTGCCTTCCGCTCGGGTGCTGCATGTTCATCGCGAACGCTGTTTTGTATGGGGATATGCTCACGTCGCAATTATCGCTGCCATCGTTGCCACGGGTGCGGGACTGGATGTTGCGGCCGCCTTCATTGACGGTAAATCCCAGATCGGTCCGCTGGCTACGGTGCTCGCCACAGCCATTCCGGTGGCTGTGTTCATCATCTCGGTCTATCTGATCTACTACTATCTCGTGCGGCGCTTCGACTATCTGCATTTCTGGTTGCTGGCTGCCAGCGTTGCCGTGATGGGCGCTGCCATTGCAGCAGCTGCTTCAGGCGTCGGCATGGCCTCGTGCCTGATTATCGTAATGCTGGCGCCGGTCGTTACCGTGGTGGGTTATGAGGTGCTTGGGCATCGTCACCAGGCAGATGCCCTGGCCGGCGACGAGCACCAGACGTTGCATTAAGGCGAGGGGGGTTGTTCGGCTGCACCACGCAGGTGACCTTCGCGACATGGTTCGCGGATGAAATGTGGTCAGTGCATGCCGTATCGTCATCGATCTGAAATCGAAGGCGGCTAAGCGAGCGGCTCAACCGTCAAAATTGCCCATGCGCTTCTTTCGCCCCCCAGGACACAACATTCGGTTGCTTGCCGTGCTGGCCATCGCACAGATAGCCGGCTGGGGTACTGTCGGGTTGCTGGCCGTCGCCGGCTCGAAAATGGCCGTCGAACTTCAACTGAGTTTGCCGACCATCTTTGCGGGGACCTCGGTGCTCTACGCACTGATGGGACTTTGCGGACCAGCGCTTGCTCCAGTTTTCACGCGATACGGCGCACGCAAGGTGATGATTTCAGGCTCGATGCTTGCTGCGCCGGGCTTCGGCCTGCTTGCCGTTTCGCAAGGATCGATCGCCTATTTCACGGCATGGGCGATCCTTGGCGCGGCGGGAGCGGCATCGCTGTCGACTGCAGCCTACATCTATCTCAACGAAGTGCTCGGCCGGGAAGCCAAAGGCGCGATCAGCGCCCTGATGCTCGTGACCGGCTTGTCCAGCAGTATCTTCTGGCCGCTGACGGCGTTCCTGGTCGAGCATCTCGGCTGGCGTTCGACCTGCCTGATTTTCGCCTCCGTCATGGTTTTCGTGTGCCTGCCGCTGTACAGCTTAGGCCTTCCCGCGAGATCGCCTGCACATGTCGCGGTGGCACCCACGGCCTCAGGCAGCAAACGTTCGGCCGTCGGAGGCCGAACGTTTTACCTGATCGCATCGGCGATCGCGCTGAATGCCTTCGTCACCTACGGCCTGTCGGCCGTCCTGATAGAACTTCTCAAGGCGCGCGGACTTACATTGACGGAAGCGGTGGGGCTGGCATCGATGCTGGGCATCGTCCAGGTGGCGGCGCGTGGACTGGACTTGCTGGGTGGTGGGCGCTGGGACGGAATCACCACCGCCATTGTTGCTGGAGCAGCCCTGCCACTGGCGTTGATGCTGCTAGTCCTAGGCGGCAACGGCTATGCGATTGTCCTCGTCTTCATCGTCGTCTACGGGCTTGCCAGCGGCGCGCTCGCCGTGGCGCGGGCGACCATTCCGCTAACCTTCTACGACAAGGCAGACTACGCAAGGGCGGCATCCCGCATCGCGCTGCCGCTCAACCTGCTTTCGGCGTCATCTCCGCCGATCCTGGCGGCGCTTCTCAGTCGCTTCAACGGCAATGCGGTGCTCGCCTTGACGGCGTTGTGTTCAAGCCTGGCCCTCGCGATCCTGCTTTCGCTCAGGAGCCGGCGACCGGCAGTCATCCCGGTGAAGTGATCCGTCCGGTTCCTGTTCGGCCGATGTTTGGCAATCACCGAAGTGTATTCCATGATGCCGCGCGGATGCTCGCAGAACGAAAAATCCTGTGACTTGCCGCAACCGTTGCGATAACACTGACTGGGTTCGGCCAGGCCGCCGAAGCGAGTTTAAGCGAGGAGTTGCCATGCTCTGGAAGGGTCGCCGGCAGAGTGACAACATCGAGGACAACCGCACCGATGGCGGTGGCGGTTTGCCGGGCGGTCTCGGTGGTGGTCCCGGCCAGTTCCGCATTCCGATCGGCGGCCGTGCCGGCGGCGGTGGGCTGTCGACCATCGTCATCCTGGTGGTGCTTTATTTCGGGCTGAAGTTCCTCGGCATTGATCCGATGCAGGTCCTGGGCGGTGGTGGCGGCGGGTTGCTGCCTGGCGACAACACACAGATCAGCCAGTCCGACCAGCCTGGCCAGAGTAGCACGCAGGCCAATGACGAGATGAAGCAGTTCGTCGCGACCATCCTCGCCGAAACCGAAGACGTCTGGACCGGTATCTTCCAGGCCAGTGGCCTGACCTATGAGCAGCCGAAGCTGGTGCTGTTCTCCGGCCAGATCCGCTCGGCCTGCGGTTTCGCCAGCTCCGCGTCGGGGCCGTTTTACTGCCCGGGCGATCACAAGGTCTATCTGGACACGGCTTTCTTCGACCAGCTGTCGCGGCAATTCGGCGCTTCCGGCGACTTCGCCGAGGCTTATGTGATCGCGCATGAAGTCGGTCACCATGTGCAGAACCTCACAGGCGTGCTGCCCAAGTTCAACCAGATGCGGCAGCGCATGAGCGAGGCCGACGCCAACCAGATGTCGATGCGGGTCGAGCTGCAGGCCGACTGCTTCGCCGGCGTCTGGGGCCGCTTCACCGCACAGAAGGGCATTCTGGAGCAGGGCGATCTGGAAGAAGCGCTGAACGCGGCCAAGCAGATCGGCGACGACACGCTGCAGAAGAAGATGCAAGGCTATGTCGTACCGGAAAGCTTCAACCACGGCACCTCAGCGCAGCGCCAGCGCTGGTTCAAGGCGGGCTTCGATTCGGGCAAGCTGTCGTCCTGCGACACCTTCAACAACCCGATCTGACGGCTGGTCTCATGGCGACCGAGAAGCGCATCGCGCTTGACGCGCAGCTTTCGCTGTCGCGGCTGGTCTTCGGGGCATGGCGGCTGCTCGACACGCCGGAGCGCCCCGACGCACAGGCGGTAGCACGCCTTGTCGGCACGGCAGTCGATCTCGGTCTCACCAGTTTCGACCATGCCGATATCTATGGCGATCATGGTGTCGAGGCGGCCTTCGGTGCTGGCCTCGCTGCTTGGCAAGGCAGACGCGAGAGCATCCAGCTCATCACCAAATGCGATATCATGCTGGTTTCGCAGAATCGTCCGGACAACTGGATCACACACTACAACACCAGCGCAGCCCATATCGCGGCGTCGGTGGAGCGATCGCTCGCCAATCTCGACACCGACTATCTGGATCTCCTGCTTCTGCACCGACCGGACCCGCTGATGGACGCCGACGAAACGGCACGGGGCCTGGAAAACGTGGTGCGCGCCGGCAAGGTGCGAGCGGTGGGTGTTTCCAATTTCACGCCCTCGCAGATCGACCTGCTTGCCTCGCGGCTGCCGTTTCCGGTCGTCACCAATCAGATCGAGCATTCCGTTCTGGAAACCTCCGCGCTGTATGACGGCCGGCTCGACCACGCTCAGCGGCTACGCTACGCGCCGATGATCTGGTCGCCGCTTGGTGGCGGGGCACTGTTCACCGGCGAGGGCGAGCGTGAGGACCGGGTGCGGAAGGCGCTGGCGAAGGCTGCGGACGCGCATGGCACAGACGACATCTCGGCAGTTGCGATCGCCTGGTTGTTGCATCACCCCGCGAGGCTGGTTCCGGTGCTCGGCACCATGAAGCCGGAGCGGCTCGTCCAACTGGCCAGGGCGCTCGACATCGAACTTGATCGCCAGCACTGGTTCGCAATCCTGGAGGCCAGCGAAGGCAGGCCGGTGCCATAGTTTGGCGTGATGAAGCGGTCACCAGCCGGTTTTTAGGCAGATTGTTTCATAAAACCGACCTTATCCTGACGGCTGCTGTCAGGAGAAAGCCCAAGCGGCTGTTCTTTCATTGTTCCTATTGCAAGCTTCGCCTATAAGAGCCGTCCCGCCGCGAACCGGCGGACGAGGGAAGAGCCACCATGTTGGAAGCCAAGACTGCCAGACGGGGCCTGATCCTCGTCTTCACCACGCTTTTGCTCGATATCATCGGTTTCGGCATCATCATGCCGGTGCTGCCGGCCTATCTGCAGGAACTGACAGGCGTCGGCGTTTCCGAAGCCGCCATCGAGGGCGGCTGGTTGTTTTTCGTCTATGCCGCCATGCAGTTCGTGTTCGCACCGATCATCGGCGGCCTCAGCGATCGCTTCGGCCGGCGCCCGGTGCTGCTTGCCTCGGTGCTGACCTTTTCCATCGACAATCTGATCTGCGCCATCGCATGGTCCTATCCGATGCTGTTCATCGGGCGCGTGCTCGCCGGTATCTCCGGAGCCAGCTATTCGACCACTTCGGCCTTCATCGCCGATATCTCCACCGACGAGAACCGGGCCAAGAATTTCGGCCTGCTTGGTATCGCCTTCGGCGTCGGCTTCGTCATTGGCCCTGTGCTCGGCGGTTTGCTCGGCACGTTCGGGCCGCGCGTACCATTCTATTTCGCCGCCGGGCTTGCGCTGCTCAATTTCATCATCGGCTACTTCCTGCTGCCTGAAACATTGGACAAGAAGCATCGTCGCCGCTTCGAGTGGAAGCGGGCCAATCCGGTCGGTACGCTCATGCAGATGCGCAACTATGAGGGCATTGGCTGGATCGGCCTGGCGTTCTTCCTGATGACACTCGGCCACATGGTCTATCCGGCGGTGTGGTCGTTCGTTTCCACCTACCGCTACGGCTGGAGCGAGCAGCAGATCGGCTTTTCCCTCGGCGCTTTCGGCTTGTGTGGCGCGATCGTCATGGCGACCATCCTGCCGCGTGTCATTCCGGCGCTTGGCGAGTGGAAGACAGCAGCCATCGGGCTGTCCTTCACGGCTGCAAGTGCACTCGGCTATGCCTTCGCGATGCAGGGCTGGATGATCTATGCCGTCATCGTCGCGGGGTGCCTGGAAGCACTTGCTGATCCGCCGCTGCGCAGCCTCGCCGCCGCCAAGGTGCCGCCTTCGGCACAAGGCGAGTTGCAGGGGGCGATGACCTCGATCTTCTCGATCACGTCGATCATCACGCCATTGCTCTACACGGCGATCTTCTCTTGGTTCACCGGGCCGGATGCGCCGATAACGTTCGGCGGTGCGCCTTATCTGCTGGCCGCGTTCTTCCTGGCCATGTCGGTGCTGGTCTTTGTCACCAAGGTGGCGAAACCGACGCCGAAGGAGGTTGAACAGATGCACGTGCAGGAAGGCGCAGCTGGTGGTCATTGATATGAAAGAGGCGGCCAAGGCCGCCTTTTTCATTCTACCGAATGAGAAGCGTCAGGCCCGCTCGGCCAGTGCCGGCTCGCCTTTTCTGGCTCGGATCAGGTTGGCGAAGCGGCGGAAGAGATAGTGCGAATCCTGTGGGCCCGGGGAGGCTTCGGGATGATGCTGAACCGAGAAGACCGGGCGGCCCCTCAGCGTGATGCCGCAGTTCGAGCCGTCGAACAGGGAAATGTGGGTCTCCTCGACACCTTCCGGAAGCGACTTGGAGTCGACCGCAAAGCCATGGTTCATCGAGACGATCTCGACCTTGCCGGTGGTGTGATCCTTGACCGGATGGTTGGCGCCGTGATGGCCCTGGTGCATCTTCTCGGTCTTGCCGCCGAGCGCCAGCGCCAGCATCTGGTGACCAAGGCAGATGCCGAACACCGGAATGTCGGTCTTGAGCAGGTCCTTGATGACCGGAACGGCATACTCGCCGGTGGCAGCCGGATCGCCAGGACCGTTCGACAGGAAGATGCCGTCCGGCTTCATGGCCAGGATCTCGTCCGCACCTGTCTTGGCCGGCACCACGGTGACCTTGGCCCCAAGGCCTGCGAGCAGGCGCAGGATGTTACGCTTCACGCCATAGTCGATCGCCACGACGTGCATGGTGGGTTCTGACTGCTCGCCATAGCCTTCGTTCCAGGCCCAGGGCATTTCCTTCCAGACCGAAGACTGGCCGGAAGTGACTTCCTTGGCGAGGTCCAGGCCGAGGAGGCCAGACCAGGCAGCGGCGCGGCGCTTCAGATCGTCGAGGTCGAATTTGCCGTCCGGAGCATGGGCGATGATCGCGTTCGGCATGCCCTTTTCGCGGATCAGCGCGGTGAGCGCGCGCGTGTCGATGCCGGACAAAGCGACGATGCCGCGACGTTTCAGCCACTGGTCGAGATGGCCGGCGGCGCGGAAGCTGGACGGATCGGTGACATCGGCCTTGAATATGGCGCCGACTGCGCCGGCCCGCGCGGCCGGGTTCAGGTCCTCGATGTCTTCGTCATTGGTGCCGACATTGCCGATATGGGGGAAGGTGAAGGTGACGATCTGGCCGGCATAGGACGGATCGGTGAGGATTTCCTCGTAGCCGGTGAGTGCTGTGTTGAAACAGACTTCGGCGACGGCCGAACCGGTGGCACCGAGGCCACGCCCTTCGATGACCGTGCCATCGGCCAGCACCAGCAGGGCGGTCGGCGTTTCGGTGGTCCAGGGGGCAGTGGCGGCCATGGCGGCTCTCCATCAAGAGGCGAACAAATGGCAATCGTTCCGGTCACAGACTGCGCGCCAAAAAGCGCCGGGCAGCCTTGCCCGCGCCAATCCATGTAACCAGTTTGGTTGCAAGGCCCTCCCTTAAGTGAAGGGGCGGGCACGGTCAATCGTTGCGGGCATGACGAGGCAGGATTTGTGGCGCAAGCTTGTGATTTCGATCGAAATGCCATTTATCAGGTCGAAACCAAGGAGCAGGACGATGCGCGAGAAGGTCACCGAAGAGGTCAAGGCAGCCATGAAGGCGGGCGACAAGCCGCGGCTCACCACGCTGCGACTGATCCAGTCGGCGATCAAGGATCGCGACATCGCCAACCGCGGCAATGCCAAGGACGCCGCCAGCGACGATGAGATCCTGCAGATCCTGGCCAAGATGGTGAAGCAGCGCGAGGAATCGGCCAAGGCATTCGAGGATGGCGGCCGGCCGGAACTTGCAGCCAATGAGCGCGCAGAGATCACGATCATTCGCGATTTCCTGCCCAAGCAGATGGATGCCGGCGAGACTGAAACGGCGATCCGCGCCGTCATCGCCGAGACAGGCGCGGCCGGCGTAAAGGACATGGGCAAGGTCATGGCTGCGTTGCGCGAAAAATTCGCCGGGCAGATGGATTTCGGCAGGGCCAGCGGCGTGGTCAAGGGATTGCTGGGTTAATCGGGCTCGGGAGAGTGACGGTTCAGGGCGTCTTCGTGACGGCCGAACTTTTTCGAAAAATTTTCCGGGCGATGTCGAATCCGTCTGGGGCCATTCGACAAAGGGCGTCAACAACGCACCGCAAGGAGATGACCCGTGCGCTATATCTGCCTGATCTACTATGATGCCAGGAAGCTGTTCGACGGCAGCGCCGAATCCAACGCCGCGCTCGCCGAATGCGCCAACCATGACGAGAAGCTGAAGGAAAGCGGTCATTTCGTCGCCGGTGAGGCACTCGAACTGCCAAGCAGCGCCATGACTGTCCAGGTGCGCGACGGCAAGATGTCGTCCACCGATGGGCCGTTCATGGAAACCCGCGAGATGCTCGGCGGCATCATCGTCATCGACGCCCACGACCTCAACGAAGCGGCACGGGTTGCCAGCACCCATCCGCTGGCCCGTATCGGTTCGATCGAAGTGCGGCCTGCGGTGGATTTCTCGACGCCGCCTCCCACGCTGGACGATCTCTGAGTGACGCAAGCCGAAGCACGCGCTGCCATCGAAACGGCCTACCGCAACGAAAAGCGGCGCGTGCTGGCAACACTGATCCGCCTGCTGGGCGGGTTTGATGCGGCGGAGGAGGCGTTGCATGAGGCTTTTGCCGCCGCCGCGCTGCGCTGGCCGGTCGATGGCGTACCGGCCAATCCCTACTCGTGGCTGGTTTCGACCGGCCGCTTCAAGACCATCGATCGCTGGCGTCGCCAGGCCAGGCTCGCTGCCGCAGTACCGGATTTGGCCGCTCTGGCCGACACGGCGGTCGAGACGGTGTTGCCGGAAACGATCCACGACGATGAACTGAGGCTCATCTTCACCTGTTGCCACCCCGCGCTTGCGCCGGACGCGCGCATCGCGCTGACATTGCGCGAGGTCGCTGGGCTGACCACGGAAGAAATCGCGCGCGCCTATCTCGCGCCGGCACCAACGATCGCGCAACGTATCGTGCGTGCGAAGGCGAAGATCCGCGACGAGGCGATCCCCTATGAAGTGCCCGACCGCGCGGAACTGCCTGCCCGCATCGAAAGCGTGCTGAAGGTGATTTATCTCGTCTTCAACGAAGGCTATGCCGCGACCGAAGGGCCGGAGCTGACCAGGACCGATCTGGGTGCCGAGGCGATGCGGTTGGGGCGGCTGGTGGTGGGGCTGCTCGATGAACCGGAGCCGCTTGGTCTTTTGGCGCTGATGTTGTTGCATGAGTCCCGGCGATCGGCGCGTGTCGATACGGCCGGTGACCTCGTGCTGCTGGAGAACCAGGACCGCTCCCTATGGGACAGAGACCTGATCGCTGAAGCCTTCGGCCTCATCGAGCGCGGTTTTGCCATGCGCCGGGCCGGACCTTATCTGCTGCAGGCAGCGATCGCGTCCATCCACGCCGGTGCTTCCAGCATCGGGAATACCGACTGGGCGCAGATCGTCGGTCTCTACGACACGCTGTTGCGCGTCGATCCTTCTCCAGTGGCGTCGCTCAACCGGGCTGCAGCCATCGGCATGCGCGACGGGCCGGCTGCGGGACTTGCGGCGGTGGAAGCAGTGCTGAGCACGGGCGACCTCGACACCTATCATCTGGCACATGCGGCCCGTGCCGACATGCAGCGCAGGCTCAAGCAGACAGAGGCAGCCAGGGTATCCTATCGACATGCGCTGGAACTGGCGCGGCAACCGGCGGAGCGACGGTTTCTGGAAGCGCGACTGGCCGAGATCGAGGGCGGCTGAGCAGGTCGCGAACTGATGAATTCGGCAGACATGATGTGAAATCGTCTGCCGTGTTCAACCAGATGTTTCACATCCCGATGCCGAAACGGCCGCCCTGTTGTAAACCCACGACCCTATTCACCGTATTTCACCACCCAATCCGGCGGCTCCTTCTCGGCGCTGCCGTTGACCTTGATGTCGTATTGCCTCGCCCAGCGGTAGCCCCACATCGGACCGAACTTGGTCGCGACCGTCAGTGGCTTCTGGTAGACGGGATCGGCCTGCGCCATTTGCAGCGTCGTGAAGCGATATCCGGCTTCTTCGAACAGGATCAGGATGCGGTCGAGCGTGACGGCATTCAGGCTGTTCACATGCAAGAGCATGATCGCCGGCGGTTCGTATCCGAGCACCTGGCGGTTGAGGTCGGCGTAGTAGGCGATCTGTTCCTTTGTGTGCTCCAGATAGGCGGCGACGATCCGCTCGGCCTTGGCGGCATCCTTCGCCACGAGCGCCTTTTCATATGCCCGGTCGAACAGATAGTCGGATGTGTCGATGGTCGAAGCGGCCAGTGTATAGCCGTGTTTCGCAGCCAGTGCTGCGATTGCCTGCTGCTTCTCCGGCGTGTTGCCAACATGGTTGTAGGGGAAGCGCAGGAACCATGGCTTCGGGGTCGCCGACCGGAACAGGAACGGGCGGATGCTGCGTTCGCCGTCGACGATCTCCTTTTCGATGGCATTGACGTCGAGCCCGTTGCTGTCGGCATGGGAGTAGGTGTGGTTGCCGAGGTCCAGTCCGGCGTTTGTCCAGTCTCTCAGCATGTCTTTGCCGAGTGGGCCGAGCTGTTCCACGCGCTTTTCGACGACGAAGCCGGTTGCCGGCGCGGTGTGGGCTTTCAGCGCCGCAAGAATATCGTGATTCACCTGCCGAACAGCATCGGACGTTGGCGGCATTGGGGCATCCGGATCGGCCGCATTGACATGCGGCAGGTCGTCGAAGGTGATCGCAACGGTTCGTATGGCGGTCGATTCAGCCGCCTGCAACCCGACGGGGCCGCATTGGGAAAACAGCGCAAGGCCCGTGAGAATTGCGGCCACTGCGGCAAGCCTGCCTTGGGCAATGGTCTTCCTGATCTGGGTCATTTTGCTTCGGGGCGCTGTGGTCATCTTGTGTCTTGTTCAAGCATGTTCATTGCGTCTGCATTGCGCCGAAGGGTCAACGGGTACCGTCATGGAAGAGAAAGCTGCACAAAAACCTGTCGTGCTTCTGCGCGATGCGCATCTGGCCGAACGCCTGTCGCTTGAGGATCTGCAATGGCGAGCTTCGCTGGTGCATCCAGCATATCACGACGCGTTGCTTGAAGATCGAGGCATCGTGCACCTGCCGTTGGGGCATTTGGCTGACGGCGGTGGCATCGTGGCGGAGATTTACGGCAAGGTGGTGGGTTTCGCCATCATGCTGACGGTCGGAGGCGGGGTATCGGAACTCGAGGGTCTCTTCGTCGAGCCGGAAATGGCAGGCCAAGGTGTCGGCAGAGTGTTGGTCGACGAAACAAGACGACGTGCCAAGCTGTCAGGTGCTGTGCAGCTCAGGGTCGTCGCCGCGCTGGAGACGGAGGGGTTCTATCGCCGTTGCGGTTTTGAGCTGGTTGGCGAGATGGAAACCTTGCTCGGCAACGCCTTGGTCATGGTGCTGATGCTGCGGGATTGACGAACCAAGCCATTGTCAGCTGACCATGCGAAACGCATGTGACAGCATTGGCTTCTGTGGTGAAGGACGCTACCAGTTTCACATTGCGAAATTTTGACTGGCGTTTGCTTGACAAGCCTTGGCACAGCCTACAAGTTCCGCATTGTAGATAACGCGTTAATTATCGACTGTTCCAGGGAGGATGGGAATGGCCATTTCGCGTCGGAAATTCATGCAGGGTTCCGCTTCGCTTCTGGCGGCGCCGGCGCTGCTCGGCGCCACGGGCGCTCGCGCGCAGGATACCGTGACGCTCAAGCTGCATCACTTTCTGCCACCGGTCTCCAACGTGCATTCCAAGCTGCTGGAGCCATGGGCCAGGCAGGTGGCAGCAGACAGCGGCGACAAGCTGAAGATCGAGATCTATCCGGCCATGCAGCTCGGCGGCAAGCCGCCGCAACTTTATGATCAGGCACGAAACGGCGTCGTCGATATTGTCTGGACATTGCCTGGCAACACGCCCGGACGTTTCCCGTCGACCGAAGTGTTCGAATTGCCCTTTGTCGCGGCATCGAAGGCAACAGCCAACGCGCCGGCGGCGCAGGAATATGGCGAAGCCAACCTGGCCAAAGAGACTGCAGACGTGAAACTGCTGTCGTTCTGGGCGCATGATCAGGGCCTGATCCACACCAACAAACCGATCGCCAAGATGGAGGATCTTGCGGGCCTCAAGCTGCGCAACCCGACCAGGTTGGCTGGGGAGGCGCTTTCCGCGCTCGGCGCGGTCTCGGTGTCCATGCCCGTTCCGCAGACACCGGAAGCCCTGGCGCAAAAGGTGATCGACGGAGCCGTGATCCCCTGGGAAGTCGTGCCTTCGATCAAGGTCGATGAACTGACCCGCTACCACACCTCGGTTCCGGGCACGCCGACGCTCTACACCGCGACTTTCTTCCTGGCCATGAACAAGGATCGTTATGCCGGGCTGCCAGACGATCTGAAGGCAGTGCTCGACAAGAACTCCGGCATGACCTTTGCCAAGCTCGCTGGCAAGATGTGGGACGACGTCGGCACGCAGGTCGCCGAGAAGGTGAAGGCCGGCGGCAAGAACACGGTCTCTGAAATCAGCGAGGAAGAGAAAGCCCGCTGGGTCGAAGCCACGAAATCCGTGCGCGAGAAATGGGTCGAGGATATGAAGGGCAAAGGCCTCGATGGGGCCGCCCTGCTTGAACAGGCCAAGGCGCTGATCACGAAATACAGCGCGGCCTGATGCCTGGAGCGTTTTCGTCTTTCAAGGAAACGCGGAAACGCTCCAATTCCTTGTTGTTGCGGAATTCCGGACAGAAGACGCACTTTCGCTGGAATTGCTCCAGCGTGGCTGGTCGCGCCTTTTCGTTGATCCGGGTCAGGGAGGTTTGATGGAAGCGCAATCGGGATCACCGGGGCGCTTCGCCTGCATCGCTGAAAAGATCGCGGCGGCCGTGGCGATTGCCGGCGGCATCCTCATCCTGATCGTTGCGGGTCTCGTCACCACGAGCGTTGTTGGCCGCTGGCTGTTCAGCAAGCCGATCCCGGCCGACTATGAATTCGTCGAGATCGGCATCGGTGTAGCCGTCTTCGCCTTCCTGCCGTACACGCAGATGCGCAACGGCCACATAGCGGTCGATACTTTCACGCAGCGCCTGCCGACCAGGCTGAATGCCAGGATTGATGCCGTGTGGGACTTTGTGCTCGCAGCCTTCCTCGGCTTCTTTGCCTGGGGGCTGGTTTCCGGCGCACAGGAATCTTTCCAGTACAACGAAACCATGGTTCAGATTTCCTGGCCAATCTGGCCGGTCTACGCGATTTGCGCAGGTCTTGCGGCGGTGGCTTTCCTTGGTGCATTGGTGGTTGCCGTGCTGAAATTCGGAGGCCGCGCGTGAGCGGCGTCGAACTCGCCCTTCTCGGTTTCGCGGCAATGCTGGTGCTCATCGCCATCCGCATGCCGATCGCACTCGCCATGCTGGTGGTGGGGGCAGGTGGCTACGCTTACCTGTCCGGCTGGAACGCGCTGTTCTATTACCTGCAGACCAACACCTATCGGCAGTTCGCTTCCTACACGCTGTCTGTCATTCCGCTGTTCATCCTGATGGGCGCGCTGGCCGAGCGTTCCGGCATGGCCGCGACGCTGTTCCAGGCAGCGGAGCGGCGGCTGGGCAAGACGCGTGGCGGTCTGCCCATGGCGGTCATCCTTGCCTGTACCGGCTTTGGCGCCATCTGCGGTTCCTCGGTCGCGACCACCGCGACGTTCGGGCGTGCGGCGATGCCGGAATTGCGTCGGGCCAAGGTCGACCTTGGCCTCGCCACCGGAACGATTGCCGCAGGCGGCACGCTGGGCATTCTCATCCCGCCTTCGGTCATCCTCGTCATCTACGCCATCACCGCCGAGCAGAACATTGCCAAGCTGTTCCAGGCGGCACTCATTCCGGGGCTGCTTGCAGCCGCATTCTACTGCATCGCGATTGCCGTCGTCGTGCGGCGGCGGCCGGAATTGGCTCCGCCAGTCGAGCGTGAGGTCGAACGCCTGCCGCAACCGGCGTGGGCGCGGCCTGCGGGCGGCCTTGTTGCTTTGGCTGCTGTCGGCGTCGGCTATTTCGGGCTGGTCAGCATCACGGTTGCGGTGCTGGCGGCGATCATCGGGCTGGTGCTGCTGGTTGCCGATTTCGCGCTGGTGCCTGCTGCAGCCGTTGCGGTCATCGTCGTCGGCGGAATCTATGGCGGCGTCTTCACCCCGACGGAAGGGGCGGCGGTCGGCGTCATTGTGATGCTCGTCTTTGGGCTCGCGCAACGCAAGCTCAATGTCGGCAACATGCGTGAGGCGCTGCTGCAAACGGCAGAGACCTCGGGCATGATCTTCCTGATCCTGCTTGGCGCGGAAGTGTTCGGCGCCTTCCTGGCACTGACACGCATGCCTTCCACCGTTGCCGAGATGATCGGCAATTCCGGCATGGCACCCTATGCTGTGCTGATCGGCATGCTGCTGGTCTATATCGTGCTGGGCGCGGTCATGGATGAACTGGCGATGATCCTGCTCACATTGCCGGTGTTCGTGCCGATCGTGCTGGCGCTGGATTTCGGCATGAGCGCGGAGGATGTGGCGATCTGGTTCGGCATACTCGTGCTGGTGGTGGTCGGCATCGGGCTTGCGGCGCCGCCGATCGGCCTGAATGTCTTCATCATCAACAAGATCGCCGGCGACGTTCCGATCACCCGTACCTATCGGGGTGTAATGCCCTTCGTGATCGCGGACGTGATCAGGCTGGCGCTGCTGACCGCGTTGCCGGTGCTCTCACTATGGCTGGTACGTGTGCTGAACTAGATTGTTTCCGCGCTTCCATGAAGCTGTAGGGTTCAAGCGGTCTCGCCACGGCGTTTGGCGCTCATCGAACGCAGCATCTCGTCCATTGCATCGCGCGCGGCGAAATTGACCCGGGCCATGTCCCGCAGCCGTGCCCGGACCTTGTCGGAAGGGGTTGCTTCGGTGCCCTTCAGCAACTGGTTGGCCAAAGCTTCGAGCAGCCGGTTCTGCTGCGCGAGCATTTCTTCATAGTTTTCCGAAACCTCATAGAGGATGCGCTTGGTACCTCGAACGCTGCGGCGGCGGGCAAGCGTGTATTGTTCGAGCAGGCGCGCGGCGACGCTGGCGCTGCTCTTGCTGATCTCGAGATCGGCGGCGATACGGTCGAGGTCGACGGCTTCGGGCATCAGCAGCAGATAGCCATAGAGACGCGCCGCTGCCATTGGCACACCCCAAGGTACGAAGAGCCGGGCGATGTCTTCGATGAAGCGTCGATGTTCGTCGATAATTGACATATTCGATATTTTCCGAATATACTTGATTTGCTGAAAATATTACCGGCTCGACCGGGTCACGGCAATCCGGCTGCCCTCGCCGAAATGGCGCAATTCCCAGCAAGTCAAAGCGAGATGGCCATGATGCGCTATTATCTGCAGTTGATCATCTGGATGGTTTTCATGGCGGTGATCACTTTCGTTGCCGCGGGAACACTCGCCTATCCGGGCGGCTGGGCCATGATCATCCTGTTCATTGTCGGCGGAGTTGCGATGATTGCGTGGCTGTCACGTCGCAGCCCGCAATTGCTGCGCGAACGGATGAGCTCGCCGATCCAGAAAGATCAGGAGGGCTGGGACAAGATCTGGCTGTCGCTGTTTATTCTCGCCTTCTGCGTGTGGTTTGCCTTCATGCCGTGGGATGCAGCGCGTTCGACCTTCACGGCCATGCCACTCTGGCTGCAGATCATGGGCGGCCTCCTGGTCCTCGCCAATTACGCTGGCTGCTTCTGGACGTTCAGCGAGAATACTTTCGCTGCACCCGTGGTGAAGATCCAGCAAGGGCAAAGGGTCATCGACAGTGGGCCTTATGCGCTGGTGCGCCACCCCATGTATTCGAGCGCGCTGCTGCTGTTTTTCGGCATGCCGCTGCTGCTGGGTTCCTGGACAGGCCTGTGGGGATCGCTCGTCCTCAGCGTCGCTTTGGCATGGCGTTCCGTGAACGAGGAAAAGGCGCTGCGACGCCAGTTCGTCGACTATGGCGACTACAGTGGTCGCGTCCGCTATCGGCTCATTCCGTATCTCTGGTAGGGCAGCCGCTTTCTGGACTACTCTGCAGCACTCGCAGGCATGGGCGGTCGCAGACCGCTGCGACGCTCGGCGGCATAGGAGATGACCGCCACGGCAAATGCCACGACCATGGCAACGATGCCGAGCACCGGCAGGATGCGGTAACCGTAGCCGGCGCTGAGCACCATGGCGCCGACCGAAGAGGCGAGCGCGATGCCGATGTTGAAGCCTGACGGGATCAGTGACGAGGCAAGGTTTGAGGCGTCGGCCGTCCAGGACAGGATACGGGCCTGGATCGGTGCGCCGATGGAGAAGTTCAGTGCCCCCCACAAGGTGATCGCGACGACCATCGGCAGCGGATAGGGACTGACCAGGTAGACGATCGTCAGCATCACCGCCTGCAGCGCCAACATGGTGATGAGCGACGGCATAAGCTTCCAGTCCGCCAACCGTCCGCCGACGAAAACGCCAATGGTGGCGCCGACGCCGTTAAGCAAAAGCACCCACGGCACCTGCGCCTTGGTCAAGCCGGTGACTTCCTCGAGGAATGGGGTGATGTAGGTGTAGAGCGTCATCTGGCCCATCATCAGCATCAGCATCAGGATGAGTGAGGTCCACACCTGCTGGCGGCCCAGCGCGCGCACTTCATGCGCCAGCCCGGCCGGTTTCGTGGAGGTTCCGGTGGCGCGGGGAAGGAGAGCGGCCATGGCCAGCAGGGAAGCGACACCCAAAAGGCTCATTACCCAGAAGGTGGCGCGCCAGCCCCAGAGGTTGCCGATCGCGGTGCCGACGGGCACGCCGATGATATTGGAAACGGTCAGGCCGGACAGGACAAGTGCGATCGCCATGCCGCGCTGTTCGGGGCGTACCAGGCCGACGGCCACCACCATGGCGACGCCGAAATAGGCGCCATGCGCCACCGCGACTGCCACGCGCAGCGCCAGCATCGACAGGAAATCAGGTGCTACGGCGCAGGCGACCTGGCCGATGGTGAAGGCAACGGCAAGGGCAATCAGCAGCGTCTTGCGCGACACCCTCGATGTGGCGAGCGTCAGCAGCGGCCCGCCGACGGCGATGCCGAGCGCATAGCCGGAAACGAGATACCCGGCGCTCGGAATGGAAACGCTCAGACCTTCTGCCACCTGCGGCAGCACGCCGGCGATGACGAATTCGGTCGTGCCGAAAGCGAAAGCGGCAAGGAAAAGGGCAATCAGGGGAAGCGGCATCACATTGCTCAAAAGGCCTATGAGACGGCCTCAGAACACGATCACGCCTGACAGGCAATCCAGAAATCGTGGACCACGGTTTAGTTTTTCTGGATAGCTATCCTTGCCGTCAGCTGGCGCGCAGGCGAGAATCGCTGAGCAGGCCACGCTTTTCCAGCACCGGGTAGGCGATGGAGGCGAGCAGCGAGTTGATCTGTTTCAGGTCGCGGATCGTGTCGAGATGGATGCTGCTGGTTTCAATGCTGTTGGGAGAACCGTCGCGCAGCCTTAGGAAGTGTGCCTGGCTGGTCTGCTTCTCGCGATCGCGCAACCGGTCTTTTTCTTCAACGATCTGACGCGCGGTCTCGGCATCGCTGGAAACCAGCACGTTGAAGGCAAGCCTTGCGTTGGCAAGCACCGACGCGTGGAAGGCGGCGAGTTCACGCCAGCCCTCCGGCGTGAATTCCAGTCCGCGCTCCATCTTCTTGCGCACCAGGGGCAGCATGTTGCGCACGATGATGTCGCCAACCTGCTCGAGCTTGACACAGGCACCAATCAATTCCTGGCAGCGCAAGGCCTCATCCTCGCTCAGCGCGTTCTTGGTCACCTTGGCGAGGTAGAGTTTGATGGCGGCGTGTTTCTGGTCGACCCGGTCGTCGAGGGCTGCAAGTGCCCTGATCTTGTTTTCGTCGGCCTGTTCATAGAGGTCAATGACGCGCTTCAGCATGATCTCGACGGTTTCGCAAACGCGCACGACTTCGCGGGTGGCGTTGCCGAGCGCCTGCGATGGCACGTTGAGCGCTGCTTCGTTGAGCGCCGATAACTCGGTGACCTGGAAGGCGTCCGCGGGAGCTTCCTTGACGCCCATCGCGACGATCTTCTGGGAGACCCGGTAGACGAGCCCGGCTAAAGGCAGACCCGCCAGCAGGATGATGACGTTGAACAGGATGTGGGCGTTGACGATCTGGTCCGGCCCGGTGCTGCCGAGGAACGTCACCGGTGGCTTGAAGGTCAGGAACAGCGCCAGCATGACCAGAGAACCGAGGCCACGCATCAGAAGATTGCCAACCGGTACGACGCGCACGGCTGGCTCGGCATTGCGGGTGAGCAGGGGGGCGATGATCGAAGAACCGAGATTGACGCCCAGCACCAGCACGATGCCGAGCTCCGGGGGGATGAAGCCGCGCCCGGCCAGCGTGGTCATCAGGAGCACTGCGGCAATGCTCGACTGGAACAGCCAGGTGGCGAGTGCTGCCAGCAGATAGGCTGTGACGGGATCGCCTTTGAAATAGTCGATGATGACAGGCAGCAACTGGCTTTCGCGCAGCGGCTCGGAGGCCTGGCCAATCATCTCCAGCGACAGGAGCAGAAGGCCTACACCGATGAGGATGCGGCCGATCTGGCGCCAGTCGCGCCGTTCGGTGGCCATGAACATGATCGTCCCGGTGATCAGGCAGATCGGCACGATCAGCGAGAGATCGAAAGTGAGCAGCTTGACGACTACGGCCGAACCGATCTCCGCGCCGCGCACGGCAAGCTGTCCAGCCATGCCGGAAACAATACCGGCGCCGGCGAAGGAGCCGACCAGGAGCGTGACGGCCGTCGAGCTTTGCAGCGCGATCGCCAGCGCGGTGCCCGCCAGCACCGCCAGCAGCGGGTTCTTCATGGTGCCGCGCAGCTTCAGCCGCAATACATCGCCATAGGCGCGCTCGACGCCGGTCTTCACCATACGGGTGGCAAACAGCATCAGTGCCACGGCACCGGCCAGATGCAGGAGCACGACCGAGCCACTCATGACCGCACCCTCGACGCGCAACGCGCGGCATGCCGCAATCCGTCAGGATTTGCGGATGGAAGCCTGGCCGGGGGCGTCAGGCTGGCGTCGGCCTGATTTGAAACTGCGCGAGTCATGAACGTTACATATAGGGCAAAACAGCCGATTCTTACATTAGCCGGATAATAATTTGCTGTTGATGCCGTCGTGCTTCGACAAGCGGCGGCGAGTGTCGGATTTGGACATGGCCGGACCACGCCGACCCCGTGCGATATGAAGCGCCTGGGCCGGTCAGTCGCTGCCGGACCATGGCCTTTGTTCCTGGGCGAAAGAGACGGGATCACTCTTCAAAGAAGTTTCGGAAAGTCCTCTAACTGTCGATGTTCATTACGAAATTGTAATGCTTCTATTCAGTTTTGGTTCATGTTGTGAACTGTATTTCCGTTGTGTGTACAAACGAGGAGTCACATCAATGAAACGTCTTGTTCTCTCGGCCATGGCCGTTTCGATGCTGGCGGCATCGACCCTGCAAGGCCTCGCTGCGCCAGTCGCGACGATCTCCGTGCCGCAGTCGAATGTCACGGCGGTCCAGTGGCAGGAGCCGATCCGAAAGGATCGTCGTTACGAAGAGCGACGCCATGGTGACCGGCGCTACGACAACCGCTACGATCGTCGCACCGTCGAAAAGCGGGTGATCATCCGCAAGGACGTGGTGCGCGAGCCGCATTGGAAGTCCGGCCAGCGTTACCGGGAATGGAAACGCTACCAAGGCATTCGCGACTATCATCGTTATGGTCTGCGGCGCCCCGGCGCCGGCCAGCAGTGGATTCGCGTTGGTGATCAATATCTGCTCGTCGGTATCGCTACAGGCCTGATCGCCGGCGCACTCGCCGCGCGTTGAACTGGAATTCTCCCAAAACAAAGGCGGCCCGCAGGGGCCGCCTTTTTCGTTGCCGGCACCGCCTGTGAAAACCGGGCATTGCCAGCGATTGCGATAGCCAGTTGGGGCGACCGTGCTTATATGATCGCCATGCGCTTTCCCCCGACCTTCCTCGACGAGATACGCGACCGCGTGCCGATCTCCTCGCTGATCGGCCTGCGCGTGGCCTGGGACAGGAAGAAGACCAATGCGCCGCGCGGCGACTATTGGGGGTGTTGCCCGTTCCATGGCGAGAAGACCCCGTCCTTCCACTGCGAGGACAAGAAGGGTCGCTACCACTGTTTCGGCTGTGGCGTTTCGGGCGACCATTTCCGTTTTCTTACCGAACTGGACGGCATGAGCTTCCCCGAAGCGGTCGAGCGCGTTGCCGATATGGCTGGCGTGCCGATGCCGGCGCGTGACGAACAGGCGGAGCAGCGCGAAAAACAGCGCTCCAGCCTTACCGACGTCATGGAGATGACGACTGCATTCTTCCAGGAGCGGCTGCAGGGTTCCGACGGGGCCAAAGCGCGCGCCTACCTGCGCGAACGCGGCCTGACGCCGGCGACACAGCAATCGTTCCGGCTGGGTTTCGCGCCGGACAGCCGCAATGCGCTGAAGGAGTTCCTGGCCTCGAAAGGGGTCGAGAAGGCACAGATCGAGGCCTGCGGTCTGGTGGTGTTCGGCGATGATATCCCGGTTTCCTACGATCGTTTCCGCGACCGCATCATGTTTCCGATCCCGGATTCGCGGGGACGCGTCATCGCCTTTGGCGGGCGCGCCATGTCGGCAGACGTTTCGGCGAAATACCTCAACTCCCCCGAGACCGAGCTCTTCCACAAGGGCAACGTGCTCTACAATTTTGCGCGCGCCCGCAAAGACGTGGCGCGCGGCGGCACGGTGATCGCCGTCGAAGGTTATATGGATGTGATCGCGCTGGCACAGGCCGGTTTCGAGAATGCGGTAGCGCCGCTCGGCACGGCGCTAACCGAAAACCAGATGGAATTGCTATGGCGCATGTCGGGTGAGCCGGTCTTGTGTTTCGACGGCGATGGCGCCGGCCTCAAGGCCGCCTGGCGAGCGGCTGACCTGATCCTGCCGTCGATCCAGCCCGGGCGCACCGCGCGCTTCGCGCTTCTGCCCGAAGGCAAGGACCCTGATGACCTGGTCAAGGCTGATGGGCCGGACGCCTTTCGTACGGTGCTTGCCGAAGCACGACCGCTGGCGGACCTGATCTGGATGCGTGAAACCGGGGGCAACGTCTTCGAGACGCCGGAGCGCCGTGCCGAACTCGAAAAGACGCTGCGCGAGATCACCAGCCGCATCCGCGACGAAAGCGTCCGCTATCACTACCAGCAGGAGATGCGCGAACGCGTGCAAAGCTTCTTCGCGCCGCAACGCGGAGGGCGTCCGTCGCGGTCGGGTGAACGCGGTGAACGAGGCCAAGGTGGCCGTCAGGGCGGGCAATGGTCTCGCGGGCCTGCTGCTGCCGGGCGCAATGCGATCACCGAAAGCCTCGGCCGCTCGGCACTGGTGAAGCGCGCCGGCGACGTGATGTCGGTGCGCGAGGCAACCGTCATGGTGGCGCTGGTCAATCACCCGGCGCTGATCGACGAGAATTTCGAGCATGTCGAATTCCTCGACCTCGCCAACAGCGACCTGCGCCGGCTGCATGCCGCGCTGCTGGACGCTCTCGCGCATGATCAGGCCAGCGACCGCGGCACCATCATCGAGGTGATCGATCGCATTGGCTGTCGGGAGATATGGGAACGTGCAGTGGCGCTGATCCGCCGCACCAGGCAGTGGCCGGCACTGGAAAGCGCTGCGATCGACGATGCGCGCGACGCCTTCAGCCAGGTGCTGCACTTGCACCGCAGCCAACGCACATTACATAGGGAGCTGAAGCAGGCCGAAGCGGCGCTCGCCAGCGATCCCACCGATGAGAACTACCGGCATCTGGTCGAGATCCAGGCGCAGTTCCGCGACGTGCAGGCAACAGAGGCATTGATCGAAGGGTTTGGTGTATCCTCAGGCCGGGCGGGCAGGGCATAGCCAACCAATCAGGCGCGCCTAATTGATTCGCTTTTTTAAGGCGAATCATGCGAGAGGCGCTTGACCTTCTGGCAGAATGACGGAATCAGAACGATTCGAAACGTTAACCCATGCCCGGCATCGGCGCTAAATGACGATGTATGCACTGGACGGGAAGGGAAACCCGCCACAGATATCAGGGTTAATCTGGACTTAAGTGAGAAGCAGGTACTGGCATGACTGGCGCGTTTGTGAACGAGCGCAACTGATTTGTCAGCAGCGAAGCGGCCTTTTGGACGGCCGTCTGGAGAAGACTTAGAATGGCGACTAAGGAAAAGGAAGAGGTCGAAACCGAACGCGAGGGCACGACTGACGGCCCGTTGCTCGACCTTTCCGACGATGCTGTCAAGAAGATGATCAAGGCCGCGAAGAAACGCGGCTATGTCACCCTTGACGAGTTGAATGCGGTGCTGCCGTCTGAAGAGACGGATCCGGACCGCATCGAAGACATCAATGCGATGCTCAATGATATGGGCATCAACGTTGTCGAAGACGACGAGCAGAGCGACGACGCCGAGGGCGAGACCGCCGATTCGTCGGAAGATGATGCCAACGAGCTTGCCGAACAGACCGGCACTGCCGTTGCCACCGTCGCCAAGAAGGAGCCGACGGACCGCACCGACGATCCTGTGCGCATGTATCTGCGCGAGATGGGTTCGGTGGAGCTGCTGTCGCGCGAAGGCGAAATCGCCATCGCCAAACGCATCGAGGCCGGTCGCGAGACCATGATCGCGGGCCTGTGCGAAAGCCCGCTGACCTTCCAGGCCATCATTATCTGGCGTGACGAACTCAACGAAGCCAAGATCCTGCTGCGCGAGATCATCGACCTCGAAGCCACCTATGCCGGCCCCGAGGGCAAGCAGGCGCCGGTCGTCGAGCGTGTCGAGGAAGACGCCAAGCCAAAGGAAGAGCCGAAGGCCGGACGTCGCCGCGGCGGCGACGACGAGGACGACATCACCAATGTCGGCGGCGACACTCGCGGTCTCGAGGAAGACGAAGAGGACGAGGACGAGGCGAGCCTGTCGCTGGCCGCGATGGAAGCCGAGCTTCGCCCGCAGGTGATGGAGACGCTGGACGTCATCGCCGACACCTACAAGAAGCTGCGCAAGCTGCAGGACCAGCAGGTCGAGAACCGTCTCGCCGCTGCCGGCACGCTTTCGCCGAGCCAGGACAGGCGCCTGAAGGAGCTCAAGGACGAGCTGATCACGGCGGTGAAGTCGCTGTCGCTCAACCAGGCTCGCATCGAGGCACTGGTCGAGCAGCTCTACGACATCAACAAGCGCCTGGTGCAGAACGAAGGCAAGCTTCTTCGTCTCGCTGAAAGCTATGGTGTGCGCCGCGAGGAATTCCTCAAGGAATACCAGGGTTCCGAGCTGGATCCGAACTGGACCCGGAACATCGCCAACCTGACGACGCGCGGTTGGAAGGAGTTCACCAAGAACGAGCAGAACGCGATCCAGGACCTGCGCTCCGAGATCCAGAACCTCGCCACCGAGACGGCGATCTCGATCCTGGAATTCCGCAAGATCGTGAATCAGGTGCAGAAGGGCGAGCGCGAAGCAGCGATCGCCAAGAAGGAGATGGTGGAAGCGAACCTTCGCCTCGTCATCTCGATCGCGAAAAAGTATACGAACCGCGGCCTGCAGTTCCTGGATCTGATCCAGGAAGGCAATATCGGCCTGATGAAGGCGGTCGACAAGTTCGAGTACCGTCGTGGCTACAAGTTCTCGACCTATGCGACCTGGTGGATCAGGCAGGCGATCACCCGTTCGATCGCCGACCAGGCCCGCACCATCCGTATCCCGGTGCACATGATCGAGACGATCAACAAGATCGTGCGCACGTCACGCCAGATGCTGCACGAGATCGGCCGCGAGCCGACTCCGGAAGAACTGGCTGAGAAGCTCGCCATGCCGCTGGAAAAGGTGCGCAAGGTGCTGAAGATCGCCAAGGAGCCGATCTCGCTCGAAACGCCGGTGGGCGACGAGGAGGATTCGCACCTCGGCGACTTCATCGAGGACAAGGGCGCGATCCTGCCGATCGACGCCGCTATCCAGGCAAACCTGCGCGAGACCACAACGCGCGTGCTGGCTTCGCTTACGCCGCGCGAAGAGCGGGTGCTGCGCATGCGCTTCGGCATCGGCATGAACACCGACCATACGCTGGAAGAAGTCGGCCAGCAGTTCTCGGTGACGCGCGAACGTATCCGCCAGATCGAGGCCAAGGCGCTGCGCAAGCTCAAGCATCCGAGCCGCAGCCGCAAGCTGAGAAGCTTCCTCGACAGCTAAGACAATCAAGCCCGGGCATGTCCCGGGCTTTTTCTTGGGAGATAGCCGATGCGCAACATCTTCATGGCTGCGATCTGCGCTGCGGTCCTGCCATTTACGGCACTCGAAGATGCACAAGCCGCCAGGAAGATCGGCATGGCCAATCCGGCCTCGGTTCACTGCGTGAAGGTCGGCGGCAAATCCAGGATCCGTACGGATGCCAGCGGCAACCAGACCGGCTACTGCCATCTGCCGAACGGCCGCATCTGCGAGGAATGGGCGCTGTTTCGTGACAAGAAGTGCGTAAGACCGAAAGGCTGAAAAGCGGCCCTCGCGACGCGCAAGGGCCGTCAACTCTGATCAGAGGCAGTTCGCCTTGAAGTTACCGGCGTTGAGTTCGCGCCCATTGAGAAGCAGCGACGTGCCGCGCGACTGTGTCAGCGAACCGTTCACATAGGAACCGAAGCTCGACACCAGGCAATTGCGCGGTGTGCCCTTGATCGTGACATCGCCGCCGACATCGATGGCCGGCCCCATGAAATAGAGGCCGGCTTTCGCGGCATTCTCGATGCGCATGTTTTTGAAGGTGATGTTCTTCACCGGCCCGCCGAGGAAGTCCCAGTCACTGCCATAGATGAAGGCGCCATAGGTGCCGGCATTGCTGATCACGACATCCTTGAAATGAATGTCCGACACCGGATTGAAGAAGATGCCGGCGTTGCGGGTGCCGTCGACCGACAATCCGTTGACGCGCACGTTGGTCGTCCTGGCTTCCTCGGGCAGGGTCGACGCGGTAACCAGCATCAGGCCATTGATGCCGCCCTTCAGCGTCATATCGGTGATGGCGACGTTCGACGTGCCTTGCAGCACGACAAGGTCCATGTCGAGGCCTTGCGCGGAATTGTCGACCGTCACCTTGTTCATGGTAACGTCCTTCGCTGCGACCAGCAGAACGCCTTCGCGCCGTGACTTGCTGATCGTCACATTGTCGAGCGTGATACCGTTGGCCGCATGGGTGATGACCGGCGGCCAGTCGGTGTCGTCGATGCGGCTGCCGGCAAAGATGCCGTAGGTGACGCTGTCGATGGTTGTGTCGCGCACGGTCAACCCGCTGGTGCCAAGTGCGCTGATTGCGGCATGAGGCGCGCGGTTCGGGTTGCCGACCGCGAACTCGCAGTCCGAATTGTTGTTGCAGATGTAGAGATCGCGGATCGATGTCTTTTCGATGAGCGCCCCAGTGACATTGTCGAGGCGGATGCCGTCGCCGGCGGTCTTGCTGATCTGGACATCGCGAACCGTGATCCCGGTTGCCCCGTTGCTGGCGATACCGCTCAGGCCGCCGCTGACGGCGAGATGGTCGATCGTGCTGCCCGAGGCCATGGCGACGACATTGGCGAGTGGGTTTGAGCCGCTCAGGCGCGTCGCAGCGCCATCGTTGCGGAAGGCGGCCTCGAAGCGGCTGCTGGTGCCGCGCACCGCGATGACGCCACCGCCGCCAAGCATGTACTGCCCGGCGCCAAGCTGCAGGGTCTGGCCAAGCGTGATATCGCCACTGGCCAGAACAAGTGCATCCCTGCCTGCGTTCGCCAGTGCTGCGTTGATGGCCTTGGCATCCCCGCTTGCGGCGGAGACTGTGACCACCTTGCCAACCTTGCGGCCATCCGAGGCGAATTCGGCTGCCTCCACGGCACCCGTGGCGCCGGCAAAGGTGCGGATGAAATCGGCGCGTTCGACATGCTGGTACATCGGGTCGAAGGCTGCCTGGCCGACCCGGCTCGACCCGCCGAGCGGAACACGCAGGCGCGCGGTGAAGGCGAACTCGCTACGATCCTGCTTGTCGTAGGAGACAGAGGCGCCGAGCGCCAGTGTCGAGCCCGGAACACCGGGAAGACCGGCGAAGCTGAGCTCCGCCCGGGCCTTGACGCCGAGGGTGTCGGCAATCGCTCCCTTGCCGTCGTACCAGTAGGTGCCGCCGAAGATCTTCATCTGGGCTGCCATGTCTTCCGGGAACAGCGGCAGCCGAACACCTGCTTCCGCGTCGAAACCGCCGCGGGCGATTTCCCCTCCGGCGCGGAATTTCAGCTCGTCGCCGGTGATGAAGACGCGGCTGAGACTGGCGATGGCCTTCTCGTCCGTCAGCGGCAGGTAGATGTTTGCGCGTGCCTCGTAGAGCGGCCCAAGCGCTTCCGCACCGAAGGACAGCTGTTTGAAGTTGTGGCCGTATTCGCTGTTGAAGCTGTCGAAATAACCGTAGGCCCCATAGACCCAGTCATTCGCGGCGCGATGGCGATAGCCGAGCCCAAAGGAGCCCTGGCGCACCGAGCCTTCGATGAAGCTGCCACTGGCGTCGAAGAAGGCGGCATTGCCGTTGTCGAGCTGCCAGGGCAGGAACAGGCCGATGCCGCCCGTACCGCTGCCATAGGCAAGGTTGCCGTCGACTTCCAGGACCGGTTGCTGGACTTGTGAAAAGGCATGGCTGGAGAGGGCGGTGCCGCTGATCAGCGCCGCTGCGAACAGGCTTGGGAATTTCATGACAGGCTTTTGGATTCCGATTGAACGGCGTTCGGATATTATACATGATTAAAATAGTCCAGTTATATCCGAAGATATACAAGGCCAATATCTGGGCTTGTTTCGCCTACCGAATCAAAGGGTTGTCCGATCGGCGGTTGTCAGCCCAGGAGCGGGACCATGTTGGTTCAATCGTCGGGGCCGTCGTCCAGGGTCAGATTGTGGTCTGCCCATTGGTCTTGTGGAATCTCAGCACCAAGCAGGAATTCGAAGGCGACGACGGTCTTGAGATCCGGTGCCACCTCGCAGTTGAACGCGAGCCCGTACCAATGCTTCCTGCTGCGCATCGCCGCACCTTTTGCCTCGAGCGCATGGCCCGTCACCTTCGTATCCTTCATCGCGTATGGAACGACCATATCGGGCTGGAAATCGGTTCCCTGTCGGCGCAGTTGCGCCAGGGCCTCGATGTTGCAGAGCTGGATGACGCGCTCCTGCGGTGCCAGTTGCGGCAGAGCCTTGCGCGCGCCGCGGCTGCGTGGATCGGCAAGAACCTGCGCGGAATAGAATTTCTCGGCCTTGACCATCGGTTGCCGGGCGGGGGCTGTGAGCGGTCCCTGGAAGACCGGCTGCGCCGGAGCACTCGGCACAGTTTTGGGCGCCAAGGCTGGTTTACCTTGCGGCACCGGTTCCGGTGGCCTCGGCGCTGGCACGAAATCGACCTTGATGCTTTCGATCGGGGGGAGCCGGAGAGCTTGTGGGATGGGCAGCAACATCACACCGGCGAGCAACAACAGATGCAGCAGGCAGGACGCGCCGACGCTGAGGCGCACATCGGTATCTGCGCCCTGCAATGCTGAAAGTGCCGGGGCGGACACAATACCAGCGCCTCTTGCGGCTGCGATGGGCTCGATCGTGACAAGTGGAGGGCGCAAGAAAGGGTTTCGTCAAAACGCGTGGACAACGACACCCAAGACCCAAGGGCAACAGTGCGGCAGTTTGGTGATGAATGGAAGTGATGCTTTCGCAAAGCGTGAGGCTGTTGATCGGCTGCAGTCCGATCGGAGAAACTGATTCAACGCGTTCGGAGACGGAATCGGAAAACCCGACCAAGTCATTGGTCGGGTTCCCTTTTCCGTCCGGCTTATTTCGCGCTGGCCGGGAAAGCTGGCAGCTTGGCGATATCGTCCGCATCGTGCTGGACGATTAAAGTTGCGCCAAGCGTCCTGGCCATCGACTGCAGCCGCGCCATCGAAGCAAGGCTGTCGGCCCGGTTGGTGTTGAAGGGTGGGACGCCATCTGTCTCGAACTGTTTTTCGAAATGGGCGACGTCACCGCTGAGCAACACAGGTCCTTTCCCGGCGAGCCGCACCAGCAGCGCGTGGCTGCCGGGTGTGTGACCGGGTGCGGACAGCATCACAACCGAGCCGTCGCCGAAGACATCCCTGTCGCCTTCAACAGCCTCCAGCGGCGCGCCACCGCTGAGCCAGGGCGTCAGAAGGGAAGGGTCGGCACCGAACGGTACCGGCTTCGACTTCAGCGCTTCCAGATCGGCCTTGCCGATCATCAGGCGTGCCTTCGGGAAACCGGCGGCCTGACCGACATGGTCAAAATGATAGTGGCTGATTCCAATCAGGCTGATGGCTTCCGGCTTGACGGCGATCTCCCCGAGCTGATCCGGAACCGTGCGGTCGAGTGTCGGCGCCAGCGCTTCGTTGAGCGCCAGCGGCTTGCCGAGCAGGGTGGCAGGCAGGCCGGTATCCCACAGCATGTAGTCGTTGCCGTGCCGGATGACATAGCAGCTGTCGGTAAGCGTCTTTTTCTCACCGGTATAGGCGAGGGTATCGGAAAAGACGCTGAGGTCGCCGACGGCGATGCGGCCGCAATCCAGGCGCCACAGCTCAACCTGCGGTGCGGCATTTGCGGTGGCCGCCGTGGTGGCGATTGCCGCAGCGAACATGAAATTTCTGAGCATCGTCTTTCGATCCTGTGTTGATGGTGGATCGAGGCTTACAATCTGGCATCTTGCGGGTGGTGCCGGAAGCGCTGGAATTTTGTACCGGAAACGCTCATTCGTGTTGTGCGGTACCCTATGGCAGACTACGCTCTGCGTATGAACGACACGAAATCGTCCCCTCTTGCCGAACGCCTGCTGCAGGCGCTGCGGCCGCTCGCACTCGATCCGGCACGGCCGCAAAAACAGCCCGGCATGCACCCGCATGGGCGGCAGCTGTTCAGCTATTGCTGCTTTGCGGCCGAGCGGCTTGCCCGGATCAGCAACGAAAAGCCGCTTATCGGCATCGTTCTCAGCGGTTCCAAAGAGATCTGGCTGGGCGACGCCGGGCAGCGTTTCGAAGAAGGTGACGTGTTCGTCTTTCCCCACGGGCGAGCCTTCGATGTCGTCAATGTACCGTCCGAGACCAGCGGCATCTACGAGTCCCTGATCGTCGAAGTGGATCATGTGCCGGACGCCGTGCGTCGCCTTGGCCGGCTGCCCAGGGCACCCGCTGCCGGGCTCGACCTGCGCGTCCCACTGTCGGAAGATCTGGTTGCGGCGCTTTCCCACGCTGCGCCCGTGCTCGCCGCATCCGGTCACGCGGCGTTGCTGGCCGAGCACAGACTGACTGAAGTGCTGCTTCTGCTGCGCAACGTGCCGGCTGCAGCCTGGCTGTTTGACGTCTCGCTGCCGGAACGTGTTGCGTTGCTGGTCGCTTCGGCACCGGCGCAGCGCTGGACGGCCGAGATGCTTGGCCAGGCGCTTGGCATGGGTGCCTCGACGCTGCGTCGTCAGCTTGCGGGCGAGGGCACTTCGCTGAGGGCGGTGCTTTCAGCCACGCGCATGCAGCTTGCTCACGATGTCCTTGCCAGGGGCGAAGGCAACGTCACGGCTGCTGTCAGCGCGGCCGGTTATGCCTCACGCTCGCATTTCGGCCGCCAGTTCCGCGGTCTTTATGGCACGTCGCCAAGTGTGGTACGTCAGCAGGGTTCAATCGAACAGTCCAGATAAAGAGACGCCTATGTCGCCCGAATTCCTGCTCACCACTTTGATCATCGTCGCGTCGCCGGGCACCGGCGTCGTCTATACGCTTGCCGCCGGGCTCTCGCGCGGTGGACGGGCAAGCGTGATTGCGGCCTTTGCGTGCACGCTGGGTATCGTGCCGCATCTGATTGCCGCATTGACCGGGTTGGCGGCCCTGCTGCATGCCAGCGCCATCGCCTTCGAGATCGTGAAATATGCCGGTGTTGCCTATCTGCTCTATATGGCATGGCAGAGCCTGCGCGAGCACGGTGCACTGAAGGTGGAAGCGAAACCCGACGCCCGCAGTGTTCGCCAGGTCCTGGTGGACGGCGTGCTCATCAACCTGCTCAATCCGAAGCTGTCGATCTTCTTCGTCGCCTTCCTGCCGCAGTTCATCGCGCCGAACGAACCCAACGTGCTGGCGCGCATGCTGGAGCTGTCGGGGGTGTTCATGGCGGCGACCTTCATCATCTTCGCCATCTATGGCCTGTGCGCGGCTTCGGTGCGCGACCGGATCATCGGCAGCGTGCGCGTGATGACGTGGCTGAGACGCAGTTTCGCCGCCGCCTTCGTGGCGCTGAGCGCGAAGCTGGCCCTGACCACGCAGCAATAAGGCGCGGGGACACTGGCCGGCACGCAGAAACTGCTCACCATCGCGACCAGTGGTCCCGGGCTCTACGAGTTCACGGACCAGGCCGCGCAGTTCGTCGCCGATGCCGGAATAGAGAAAGGGTTGCTGACTGCCTTCGTGCGGCATACGTCCTGCTCGCTTGTCGTCCAGGAAAATGCCGACCCTGATGTGAGGCGTGACCTGCAGGCCTTCTTCCGCAGGCTGGTGCCGCCGGCGGATGATCCGTCCATGGACTATCTCGCTCATCGCTTCGAGGGGGCCGATGACATGCCGGCTCACATCAAGAGCGCGCTGACGATGGTCTCGATATCGATTCCTGTCAGCGGTGGCCGTCTCGGGCTCGGCACATGGCAAGGCATCTATCTCTTCGAGCATCGCACCCCGCCGCACCGGCGGGAGGTCTTGCTTCATCTGGCCTGAAAAAGGGGAGGTGCCGAAGCACCTCCGCTCAACGTGCCGGCTCGCAGAGCATGCCGACGACGCGGCGTACGATCGGCAGAACCACGAGCAGGGTAGGAAAGGCGACCAGCCAGGACAGGCCCCAGGCGACCATCCAGATACTGGGCATGGATGGGTGAAGGCCGAGGCTCTTCAGCGTCGAAATCAACGAGACGATGAAGGTCATCAACAGCGAAAGAACAAGCGGGCTGATGATGGCTGCGTAGCGCGCAGGCAGCCGTCTGCGCCGAGTGGTATCGTTTGTCATGGGAGTTTCCGAAAAAACTCCGGTTCACAGCAGGGCATCCTTGGCCTCGTGGGCAGCCCGGCGGAACCGGGATTGGATGCGTTGCTTGACGTCAGACGCTTACGGAGAGGCGTATGCCTTCGACGCCCATATAGCGGCGGCGTTCATTGGAATCAATATCTGCTTCAATCCACGTGAGATGCATCGTAAGATATATCTTGACTCATCGATCGCTCGATCCTAATTAAGATATATCGTAAGACATAACGTATGGAGTTATCAATGCACAGACATCATTCATTCGGGGAGCGCGCAGAGCGCGCGTTCTGGCATATGGCCGGTCGTTTCGGCGGCGGGCGCGGCGGTCACGGTCCCTTCGGACACGGCCGGCGCGGTCATGGCGGCCCCGGCGAAATGCTGAGAGCCGGCCGCATGTTCGGCGATGGCGACCTCAAGCTGATCGTGCTTTCCCTGCTGTCGGATGCGCCGCGCCACGGCTACGACATCATCAAGGCACTGGAAGAGCGATCCTCCGGCATCTACAGCCCGAGCCCGGGCGTGGTTTATCCGACGCTGACTTTCCTGGAAGAGGCCGGTTATGCCGTCTCGTCCACAGAGGGCGCCAAGAAGGTGTTTTCCATTACCGATGCCGGTGCGGCGCATCTGGAGGAAAACCGTGACATGGTCGAGCGCGCGCTCGACCATCTCGAACGGGTCAGCGCCAAGATGGCCAAGGCCCGCGAGTGGTTCGGCTGGGACGATGATCGCGAACGCCACGACCGCGACGATCGCCGCAATCCGGAACTGAAGCTGCTGCGCCGCCGCCTGCGTGCCGCGCTCGCCGAGATCCTCGAGGCGCCCGCCGACAAGCAGGCCGAGGCAGCCAGCATCCTGAAGGACGCCGCCGAGGCATTGGAAACGCTGGTCAAGCGCTAAGCCGCTTACGGTATGAGGCAACGGGCAGGCCGGTGAACCCAGCGCGCTTGCCCGTTGTCGTCAGGACGGCTACTGAACGGTGGAACCCGCGCTGGCTGCTTTTGAGCCATCGCGTCGCTGAATCGGTGGAGGTCGCCCATGTCCTTTTTCAAACGTCTCTTCGGCGGTGGTGGCAGCAGCGAACCGGAAGCACCCGGCAAGGCCAAGCCGGTCAAAGAGATCGAGCATAAGGGCTTCACCATTGCCGCCACGCCGTACAAGGCGGACGGGCAATACCAGACCTGCGGCGTCATCTCGAAAGAGATCGACGGCGTCGTGAAGGAACACCGTTTCATCCGTGCCGACCGTTTTGCCGGGCTTGATGATGCTGTCGACATCACGCTGAAGAAGGGCGTGCAGCTCATCGATGAGCAAGGCGAGCGCATTTTCGGCTGATCCGTCGTTCCGGCCCCGAAAACACAACAGCCGCCGTGTCGCCACGGCGGCTGTTGCTTTTGGTCGACTCTGTTAGGCCGCGGCAGCCTGGAGAGCTGATCCGGCCACCGAGGCGGCAAGTGCGTCGACCTGTTTTCCGGCTTTGGCGAGTGCGGCATTCAATGCGTCCTCACCCTTCGCGGCACCTTCCACGCGAATGATTTCCACATCGGTCATGCCGTTGAAGGCCAGCACGCTTTTCAGATACGGGACGGCAAAGTCCATCACGGCACCCGGGCCTTCGGAATAGACGCCGCCCGACGCCAGCACCACATAGACCTTCCTGCCCGTAACCAGACCTTGCGGGCCGTTCGCACCGTAGGAGAATGTGCGGCCGGAACGCATGATGTGGTCGATCCAGGATTTCAGGGTCGAGGAAATCGAAAAATTGATGAAGCCGGTGGCCAGTATGATGTGATCGGCGGCAAGCAGTTCGTCAACGGCGGCATCGGAAACACAGACAACCTCGGTCTGGCGCGGCGTGCGTGCCTCCGCTGGCGTGAAGATGCCGCTGGCATAATCCGGCTCGATATGCGGCAGCGGATTGGCAACGAGATCGCGCTTTTTCAGCGTGGATCCGGGCAGGGCAGCCTGCAGCTTGTTGGCCAGTTCGGTAGCGACCCGGGTTGAATGCGAAGCCTCGCCGCGTGGGCTCGAGGTGACGAGAAGGATGTTGGACATTTCAGCTCTCCGTTGGTGATGGCGGGCGACCGCCTGATTTCGAAGAGACAGATAGCGCTCGACATCAATCTAAAAAATTGGGAAAATATCTATCGAATATATCCATGGATTAGATAGGTTATGTTGGCGAACCCGACCCTCGACCAATTGCAGGTGTTCCTGGCCGTGGCTGAGACCGGTAGCTTCTCCGGTGCGGCGCGCCATCTCAACCGCGCGCAATCGGTGATCAGCTACACCATCGCCAATCTGGAGGCGCAGCTCGAACTCAGGCTCTTCACCCGCGAAGGCACCCGTGAGCCGATACTCACCGTCGAAGGCAAGGCGATGCTGGCGGATGCGCGTCGCATGGTCGGCGTGCTGCAGGATATCCGCGCCCGCGCCGACGGGCTGAAGCGCGGACTGGAGGCGGAGGTGACGATTGCCGTCGACGTGACGGTGCCTTCGCCAGCCCTGGTCAGGGCACTCGCAGCCTTCGAGGCCGAATTCCCATCGGTATCGCTGAAACTCAATGTCGGCGCGCTCGGCGTGATCTGGGAGCAGCTTGCGCGGCGGCTCAGCGATCTGAGCTTCGGCGGATCGCCGCGTGATCTCGGCGACGATCTGGTGTCGGTGCGCATTGGCGAGGCTTCGATGGTGCCGGTCGCTGCGCCGGGCCACCCGCTGGCAATGTACCAAGGCAGAGTGCCGCTGTCTTTTGTGCGCGAGCATATCCAGCTCGTCGTCTCCGATGTCAGCAAGGTCACCGAAGGCAAGGAATTCAGCGTCTTTGCCTATCGCACCTGGCGCATGACGGACATGGGGACAAAACGGGACCTGATCGTGTCCGGCCTTGGCTGGGGCGGTCTGCCGACCTGGATGATCCTGGAAGACGTGCTGGCAGGGCGCCTGAAGGTGCTCGATCTCGAGCCCTATCCCGAGCGGCCTTACCCGCTGCATGCCTTCTACCGAGCGGATGCGCCGCCCGGGCCGGCAGGCACCTGGCTGATCGAGCGGTTCAGGCAGGAATTGCCGACCGCCTGTTCAACGCTGCAGCAGATGAGCGACCAGAAATGGCAGGGAACGGCGGATCAGGAAGAGGTCTTGCGCACCAACCCATCGACGACCGCCGCAAGCACGGCACGATAGTCCTCCGCAGGCGCGCCTGCGTCGACCGCGAGTGCGGCGCGATCGAATGCTGCTCCCAGCAGGGATGTCAGTGCTTCCAGCGGGAGCTTGGGCAAGTCGCCAGCGCGCATCGTTGCCGCCAGTCCTTCGCGCAAGGTGCGATTGCCATGCCGGCCATCGATGTCGTCCATCTCGGCGCGTCCAAGTACCGCCGGCCCGTCGAGCAGCAGCAGCCGCGTGCGGCCGGGCAGGCCCATGGCTGCGACATAGGCTTCGCCGCCGGCCAGCAGCGCGTCCCGCGCTGACAGCGTGCGCGGAGTGGCCTGTTCGATCGCTTTCGCGACCGCAGCTGCCTCGGCCTCGACCACTGCCCGGAACAGCGCCTGCTTGTCGGCGAAGTGATGATAGAGCGCACCGCGCGTGACGCCGGCCGCGGCCACGATCTCCGGAGTGCCGGTCTCTGCATAGGATTTCTCGGTGAAAAGCCGCCGGGCGGCAGCGATCAGTTCGCCGCGCGTGGCCTCGGTGCGGTCACGGTTGGACCTGCGTGAGTTTGCCTCTTGCATACATGCAGCCTGTATGTTAATTCAATCTACATGCAGACTGTATGTTTATTTAGAGAGGAAGGAAAGCCATGAAAACCACCAGCTACTACCCCGTGCTGATGACTGGCGATGTCGCCGGCACCACTGCCTTCTATGTCGAGCATTTCCGCTTCAAACCGCTGTTCGAAAGCGACTGGTATGTGCACCTGCAGTCGTCCGAGGACAAACGCGTCAATCTCGGCATCGTGCAGGGCGACCATGAGACCATTCCGGTGGAGGGACGTGGCCGTGCGTCGGGGCTGCTCATCAATTTCGAGGTCAAGGATGTCGATGCGGTGCATGAGCGGGTCGCGGCGGCTGGGTTGCCGATCCTGCGTTCGCTGCGTGACGAGGCATTCGGCCAGCGCCATTTCATCACCCGCGATCCGAACGGCGTTCTGATCGACGTGATTAAGCCGATCCCGCCGAGCGAAGAATTCCTGGCGCAGTTCGCGCCGGAGGCAGTGGGCAAGTAGCTGGCGGGTCAACTGACAGGACCTGTCGGTAGCGAGCCGCAAGGCTGCCCGCATGCAATGGCGCCGACATCATACGCAACCTATGCTGGGCCCGTTGAACCGGGCCCTTTCCATGCGTGACGTCGATCTGATCCGTGCTCCCTTCAATCTCGGTTTGCGTCCACCGCGACCCGGCCATGAGCCCGGTACCTGGCGGGCGCCGCAGGCGTTGACGGAGGCCGGACTGGTCGAAGCGCTGGCGCCGGCGCAGGTCATCGATCTGTCACGCCCTGCCTACAGCACAGAGCCGCAGCCGGGCACGAAACTGCGCAATGGCCCGGCGATCCGGAGCTTCAACCTGCGACTGGCCGATCTGGTCGCCGATACGATCGGGCGAGGGGCGTTTCCGCTCATCATCGGTGGCGACTGCACGGTCCTGCTTGGCGCCCTGGCGGGCGCGCGACGCTCGGGACCATTGTCGCTGGTTCATGTCGATGGCCACAGCGACTTCCGTCATCCCGGCAATGACGACGACAATCTGCCGCTTGGCTCGGCCGCCGGCATGGATCTGGCGGCCGCGACCGGACGCGGCGAAACGCTGCTCACCGAATGGCCAGGCATAGCGGGACCTTTGCTGCGCGACGATCAGGTGATCCAGATCGGTGAGCGCGAGAGCCGAGATGCCGACTATTCCTGGCGTGACATCGAAGCCACGGATATCACACAGGTCGATGTCTTCGCCGCGCGGGAGCTTGGTGCAGCAGGAGTTCTTGCCAAAGCCGGGCCTGTGCTGGCGCGCGGTGGTCGTCACTGGCTGCATTTCGACGTCGACGCGGTCGACCAGGCGTTCATGCCGGCGGTCGATTCTCCCGGCAGTCCGGGCATCGATCCGGATGAGCTCATTGCCATCCTGGCTGCGCTGGTTGCCAGGCCGGGTTGCATTGGCATGAATGTGACGATCTTCGATCCGGACCTGGATCCGACAGGCGAACTGGCAGTCTGGCTGGTAAATTTCCTGCGCAGGGTATTTGCGGCATCTTAAGCCGGCCGAAACCGAGCAGTGCTGCTAGCAGTTGCCCGGCGCGACATAGCCCGTGGCGAGAATGTTGTCGTCACCCCAGCGCTTCAGCGCCAGGATGATCGGCTCCAGGGACCGTCCACGCTCGGTCAACGAATATTCCACCTTGGGAGGAACTTCCGCATAGACCTTGCGGTCGATCAGGCCGCTCGTCTCCAGTTCGCGCAGCTGATTGGTCAGCATGCGCTGGGTGACGTTCATCTTGCGGCGCAGTTCGTTGAAGCGAAGGGTGCCCTTCTGGATGAGGTGGTAGAGGATGACACCTTTCCACTTGCCGCCGATGAGTTCCAATGTGCCTTCCACCGGGCAGGCCGGGGAATTGCGCAGATCTTGATGGCGGATGCGGCCCACAGGATTTCTCCACGGTATCATTTTCGACACTATGTACAATAAAAGTGCATTCTTGCGATCACTGCACATAAAGCACATCTGGCATGTACGCAAAAAGGAGACATGCCATGCGTGCCATTGGGTATCTGGAACCACAGCCGATCTCGGCCGCTTCATCCCTCGTCGACATCGAGCTGCCACGCCCAAAGGCCGTGGGCCGGGACATACTGGTCGACATCAGGGCTGTTTCGGTCAATCCAGTCGATACAAAGGTGCGTGCCGGTGCGAAGCCGGCCGATGGACAGCACAGGGTGCTCGGCTGGGATGCTGCCGGTGTGGTTGTGGAAACCGGTCCCGAAGCGAGCCTGTTCAAACCCGGCGATGAGGTCTTTTACGCCGGAGCCATCAACCGGCCCGGCTCGAATGCCGAGTTCCATCTCGTCGACGAGCGGATCGCGGCGCTGAAACCTCACTCCCTGGATTTTGCGGCGGCGGCCGCCCTGCCGCTGACGACGATCACCGCCTATGAGGCGCTGTTCGACCGGCTCGACGTCGCACGGCCGGTCGCCGGTGCGGCCAACGCCATCGTCATCGTCGGCGCTGCCGGTGGCGTCGGCTCGATCGCCATCCAGCTTCTGCGTGCCCTCACCGATCTGACGGTCATCGCCACTGCCTCGCGGCCCGAAACGGTCGAATGGGTGAAGGCGCGCGGCGCGCATCATGTGATCGACCACAACAAGCCGATGGCGGATCAGGTGGCAGCACTTGGTATCGGAGCGCCGGCCTTCGTGTTTTCACTGACCCACAGCGATGCGCACGCCGGCGAGATCGCCAAGCTGATCGCGCCGCAGGGCAGGGTGGCGCTGATCGACGATCCAAAATCCTTCGACATCATGCTGTTCAAATCGAAGGCGCTGTCGCTGCACTGGGAGATGATGTTCGCACGGCCCGTACACCAGACCGCGGATCTCATCCGGCAACATGAGCTTCTGACCACGGTGGCCGGACTGGTCGATGCCGGCAAGGTCAAGTCGACCATCACCGACAACTACGGGAAAATCTCGGCTGCGAATTTGAAGCGCGCACACACCCAGATCGAATCCGGCACCACGCTGGGCAAGATCGTGCTCGCCGGCTGGTAGCCTCACGCGGCTCTCGCCACCGGCGTCACCGCGATGCGGCTGATGCCGGTGCGGCGCAGCACGGTACAGACCGTCTCGCGGCCGATGCGCTCGGCATCGAGCATCCGGACCAGATCGTCGACGCCGGTCACCGGTCGCCCATCGATGGCGGCGATGATATCGCCTTCCTTCAAGCCGGCCCTTGCCGCGGGCCCGCCTTGCTCGATGCTGCGCAGCCGCACCGCGGTGCTGCTGGTGACCTGCGAGAGCAGGGCTGCGCGACGCGGCAGGTTGGTCGTGTCGGCGGAAATACCGATGAAGGCGCGGCGCACACGGCCGAAGCGGATGATTTCGGAGATGACAAAGTTGGCTGTGTTGGAGGCCACCGCGAAGGCGATGCCTTGCGCACCGGGGATCATGGCGGTGTTGACGCCGATGACTTCGCCTGCGGAAGACACCAGCGGACCACCGGAATTGCCGGGATTGAGTGCAGCGTCGGTCTGGATGACGTCGTCGATCAGCCGGCCCGTCGTGGCACGCATGGAACGACCCAGCGCCGACACGACACCGGTTGTGACCGTCCACTCGAACCCCAGCGGATTGCCAATCGCGATCGCGATCTGGCCGCGCCTGAGCCGTTTGGAATCGCCCAAAGGCGCGACGTTGGCGAAGGAACCGCCGGCGCGCACCAGCGCGATGTCGGTGTCCGGGTCGGCACCGAGCACACGTCCTTCATCGACCGTTCCGTCGGGCATGGCGACACGCACGGCCCGCGCATCGCCGACAACGTGGAAATTGGTGACGATCAAGCCGTCCGGCGAAATGACGAAACCCGAACCGTGCCCCCCACGCCCGCCGATCCGCTCGATGCGGCAGACAGCGGGGCCGATGCGGTCGACGGCGTCGGCGACCGTGGCGGAATAGGCATCGAGCAAGGTGTCGTCCTGGGATGCAGGATCGAGAGCTGGCAGTGCCATGGCAGGCTTCCCATGTGAAAACGCGGATTGATGCCTATATGTGCGGAGCGTGGGCTTTCACCGCGACCTGACCAGATGGCCAGCAGCCGGTCTTCCTAGCCGTCAGGCGAGTATCATTGCCGGTGCGAGCCAGCGATATCTGGGGAACCAACAATCCCGGAGGTCATCATGAGCGACTTCAATCTTGGCGCCTTTTCGGACGCCGTCGCCGATATCGCGGAAGGCGCGGCACCCGCCGTCGCCAGTCTCAACGCGCACCATGGCCGCACCACCTCTGCCTTTCACTGGGGTGCTGGCTACTTCGTCGCCGCCGAGGAGGTTCTCGATGCCGACGATGAAATCGAATTGACACTCGGCTCCGGCGAACGTGCCAAGGCGACGCTCGCGGGCCGCGATCCCTCGACGGGCATCGCCTTGCTGAAGACCGAGCGAACCGGTCTGCCGGTGTTGGCGCAAGCGACTGCCGTACGGCCCGGCCATGTCGCGATTGCGATCGGCAACAGCGAAGGCGCGGCCCTTGCGGTGCTCGGTACCGTTGGTGAAGTGGGGCCGGCCTGGCGTTCGATGCGCGGCGGCACGATCGACCGTCGTATCAATCTTGCCGTCGGTGCCGGCGGCCGTTTCGAAGGCGGCCCGGTGCTGGATGCAGGAGGCGGGCTGATCGGAATGCTTCTGTTCGGGCCACGGCGCCGCGCCTTGGTCATTCCGTTCGAGACCGTCGAACGCACCGTGGCAGTGCTGAAGGAAAAGGGCCATGTCGTGCGCGGTTATCTGGGGGCTGCCCTGCATCCCGCCCGGGACGGCGATACTGTCGGCGCCATGGTGATGGGATTGGACGACAACGGTCCAGCCAAGGCTGCCGGCTTGCATGTCGGCGACATCATCATGGCATGGAACGGCGAACCGGTGGAGGGGCCACGCGGGCTGATGCGCAGGCTGGGGCCAGACAGTGCCGGCAGTGAGGTCAAACTCGGCATCCTGCGTGGCGGCAGCCGCAGCGAGGTTACCGTGACGATCGGCGAAAAGCCGCTGAACTGAGAGGATCGATGGCAGGCAGGCGACTGACAGTGCTGATCGCGCTCGGCGATGCCGGGCGAGCCGAGCGGCTGTCGGCATCGCTGGCTGCCGGGGGGGAGTTCGCGCCTGTTCCGGCTGGCGGCGTGTCAGGCGTCGATGTCGCCATCGTCGACAATGTTGCTCTTCAACTGGACGCACCATTGGTGCTCTTGTCGTCTCGTCCCGTTGCTGCCGTCAACGGCAGTGCAGGCCGCGTCTTTGCCGTTTTGCCGCCAAATGCCGAGGATGGGCTGATCGCTGCCGCGGCGCGACTGGCGGCGGCCGGATACCACGCCGTGCGCGATGAAGAGGCCTTGGACGCCGGCTTCCCGGCCGAGGCAGGCGATCATCCCGGCGAACACGAGATCGTGGCGCGGCCATCGCTGTCGCCGCGCGAGGCGGAGGTGCTGGCCTTGCTTGCCGAGGGCGCGCCCAACAAGGTGATCGCCCGCCGGCTCGACATTTCCGTGCATACCGCCAAATTCCATGTCGCGGCGATCCTGACCAAACTCGGGGCCGCCAACCGCACCGACGCGATCGCAATCGCGATGCGACAGGGCCTGGTGTTGGTCTAGCGATAGAGTGTTTCCGTTTTTCACGGAAACACTCTCATTCTTTGTGTTCCGCAATTCCGGACGGAAAACCGTTACACACTTTTCCTGGAATTGCCTTGGACACTCCCCAGCGTCATCATCGTCAAAGGCGCTCACACCTTGCATCCGTTTCCTGGTCGGGCAAGGATCGGCGATTGCTGCAGGGAGGCCGCCATGTCGCTCAAGGGAAAAACACTGTTCATTTCCGGTGGATCGCGTGGCATCGGGCTGGCGATCGCCTTGCGCGCCGCGCGCGATGGCGCCAACGTCACCATCGCGGCCAAGACCGACACGCCGCATCCCAAGCTGCCCGGTACCATCCACACGGCGGTCGAAGAGATCGAAAAGGCTGGTGGCAAAGGCCTCCCGTTGCTGTGCGACATCCGCGAGGAAACACAGGTTGCGGAAGCCGTAGCCAGGACGGTCGAGCGTTTCGGTGGTATCGACATCTGCATCAACAATGCCAGCGCCATCCAGCTCAGCGGCACACTCGAAACCGACATGAAGCGCTACGATCTGATGCATCAGATCAACACGCGCGGCACGTTCCTCGTTTCCAAAATATGCATTCCGCACCTGAAGTTAGCGTCGAACCCTCACATCTTGAATCTGGCGCCGCCACTCGACATGAAGGCCAAGTGGTTCAAGGGCCATGTCGCCTACACGATGGCGAAGTTCGGCATGTCGATGTGCACGCTGGGCATGAGTGCGGAATTTGCCCCGACGGGCATCGCAGTCAATTCGCTGTGGCCGCTGACGGCGATCGACACGGCAGCGATACGCAATCTTCTTGGCGGTGAGACGGTCGCGGCAATGAGCCGTTCGCCCGAGATCATGGCTGATGCGGCACATGCAATCCTGACGCGACCGTCACGCGAAGCGACCGGTAATTTCTACATCGACGAAGAAGTGCTGCGCGCCGAAGGTGTCAGCGATTTCTCGAAATACGCGCCGGGTGCGAAGGGTGCGCTTGCGGGCGATTTCTTCGTGCCTGACGAGGTTTTCGCCAGGACGGATACCAAGGTCAGAGGCCTGTTCTGAGACGGCATCCGGCCGGATTGCTATAACAATTTCAGGGAAAAGTGCGCCGCGGTTTCCGTCAAAAAACGGAAACGCTCCGGGTCAGTCTGGCGAACTGCCCTTGTCGCCTTTTCCATGCCCCATCAGACGGTCGATGTAAGCCAGCATCAGTGCCGACAGCACGAAAGTGAGGTGGATGATGGTCAGCCACATCAGCTGCTCGGTGGTATAGGATGAGGAGTTCAGGAACACCTGCAGCAGATGAATCGACGAGATCGCCACGATGGTCGAGGCGACCTTGACCTTCAGCGAACCGACATCGATCGTGCCCAGCCAGTGCACCTTGCCCTCATGCTCGTCAAAACGGCTGACGAAGTTCTCGTAGCCGGAGATGATGACCATGACCACGAGCGAGGCGACGAGGGCGGCATCGATGAGGCCGAGGATCTTCAGGATCGTGTCGGTGTCGCCCAGCACCATGACGGTGCTCACGAACTCGTAGAGTTTCTTGGCGAAAGAGAGCGCATAGATGGCTAGCGCCAGGCCAAGCCCGAGATAAAACACCACCAGAAGCCAGCGCGAGGCCAGGATGATGGATTCTATGGCGAGTTCGAGGCGTTTCATGAATTGCGTCCGTACTTTCAGTCGGCGTCGTTTTTTAGAGTAATTCCAGCAAAAATGTGTCGCGGTTTTGCGTCCGGAATTGCGTAGAAACAAAAGTGAGAGCGTTTCCACGTTTTCGCGAAAAACGGGAATGTTCTAGTGAGCGGCGCGATGTTGGCAAGACGTGAAATGCGCCATGCCCGATCCGTTGATGTCCATTGATCCTAACAAAAGACCCGGTCGGTGGAGTAAGCCGGCCGGGCCTCTTGACGTCCCGTTCAGGACGGGACGGGGCAGGGAACCCCGTTAATATCTGGGACTCCCATTGTGGCGAATCAATGCCGTAGAGCAATTCCAGCAAAAGTGCGTGGCGGTTTCGCGTCCGCAACTGCTTCAGACAAACAGCTGGAGCGGCTCACAGAAACGGTGAACCGCTCCAGCGGTAAGGCGCCTATTTTGCGCTGGCCACCGGTGCCACCAGCGGCGTGATGCGGCGGATGGCGACGCGTCGGTTCTCGCGTTCCTGCTTCTGCGTTTTCACCTTGAGGTAGCGTTCACCGTAGCCTTGCGTGCTCAGGTTCTCAGGCGGGACGTCGAAGACGCTGCTCAGCGCGTTGGCGACGGCCTCGGCGCGGCGGTCGGACAGCGCCAGGTTGGCGACGTCCGAGCCAACGGCATCGGTGTGACCTTCGATCAGGAAGGTTTCGGCTGGATTCTTGGCCAGAAGTTTCTGCATGGCTTCAGCCACACCCTGCAGCTTCTCGACCTCGCTTTCCGGAATGGTCGCCGAACCGAACTCGAAGTTCAGCGTATCGAGATCGATGCGGCGGGCGATATCGCGGACACGCGCAGAGCGCTTGACCTCGTCGATCGAATAGAGGCGCTTGACCTTCTCCACCGGTGGCCGTTCGAGGAAGACGTAATAGTCATCCGAGCTGCGGACATATTCCGATTCCAGAATGTATTCCTGGCGCGGAATGTCGATGTAGATCGGCGGCAGCTCGTCGCCCGGGTCGCGCCACTCGCTGATGTCCTCATAGTAGCGCTCATCAACATAGCTCAGCACATATTCGCGCCCGTCCGGCGTGATGCGTGACCGCCTGATGATATCGCCATTGCGGTTGCGGATGGTGATGATCTGGTTGCCATTGTCGCGCACGATCGTCTCGCGGGTGCGGCCGCGCGGCAGGTCCTCGTAGTAGACGTCCTGCGCGTCGCGGGTGATGCGGGGACGGTCGTTGCTCTCGACGATGATCTGGTTGTTGAACTGGATGATCGTGCGGTCGCCGTAGTTCTTGACGATATCCGCCCCTTCCGGACGTGGGCGCCGGCGTATGTCGAAATCCGGCGCGCGTTCGAGCCGCGTGCCCTTCTCTTCCGTCACCGGAGCGATCTTCTCCGGCTGGATCGTCACCTGTGCCGCCTTGTCGTCCTTGGGCGGCGGCGTCTTTTCCGCCGGTTGCTGTGTCACCGGCTGTCCGGCCGGTGCCTGCCCGGGTTGTGGCTGGACGCTGTCGCCCTTCTGGCTGTTGGCCGGAGGCTGGGCATCCTTCTGGCTGTCGAAGATCGGCGCGGCATTGGGGTTGGCCGGTGTGTCGATCTGCTGCCCCGCCGGCTTCTGCTCTCCGGCCGCCGGCTGCTGGCCGCCCTCGGTCGGTGCCGGCTGTTGGCCGCCCTGTGCAGGCTGCGTCGCATCACCGGGTTTTGGCTGTTCGCCGGGCTGAGGCTCACCGGCGGGCTTGGTGGACGCGTCACCCTGACCGGCAGGCTTTTGCTCTCCAGTCGCCGGTTTTTCGCCGCCTTGCGCAGGTTCCGCGGGTTTCGCCTGGTCGGATGCGGGCTTTTCCCCGCCTTGCGCCGGCTGTTCAGCCGGCTTTGCCTCCGGCTCGACCGGTTTGTCGGCAGGCTTTGCCTCGGCCGGCTTATCGGAAGGTTTCGCCTGGTTTGGTTCTTCCTTGGCTGCGGGCTCTTCCTTGACTGGCTTGTTCTCGGCCGGCTTCTGCTCCGGTTCAGCGGGTTTCTGCTCGGGTTCAGCGGGTTTTGCGTCCGGCGCCTTTTCGACAGGCGCCGGCTGCTCGGCGGCAGGTTCGGCCTGTTCCTTCTTGGACTTCTTGCGTGGCTGTTCCGGTTCCGCGGCTGGAACTTCCTGCTGGGCGGGAGCGGCTTCAGCGGGCGCCGGTTGTTCTACCGGAGCGGGTTCAACCTGTTCTTCGCTCTGCTTGCGCTTCTTGCGCGGCTGTTCCGGTTCGGCGGCGGGCGCTTCCTGCTGGGCAGGGGCAGCCTCGGCCGGCTGTTCTTGTGCTGGCTCGGCCTGCTCCTCGCTCTGCTTGCGCTTCTTGCGTGGCTGTTCAGGCTCTGCAGGTGGTTCTGCCGCCGGTTCCTGCTGCGCCTGTATCGGAGTTGGTTCCGGAGCGGGCGCCTGCTCGACGGCTGGCGCTGGTTCCGGTGCGGCCACGGGTTCTGGCGCGGCAACCGGTTCCGGTTGTGGTTCCGGAGCAGGGGGCTGTTCGATTGCCGGTGCCGGTTCGGGTGCAGACACTGGTTCAGGCGCAGCAGCCGGTTCGGGCTGTGGTTCGGGAGCGGCCTGCTCCACCGGCGGCTGGCCCGTCTCGGCAGAGCCATCACCTTCTGCCTGCGCCAGGATCAACGGGGATGGCGCGCCTGCTGCAGGCTCGTTCTTGAGTGGCAGGGCAGCAAGTGGCGTCGAGGCCATCAGCAGGCCGAGAGCGGTTCCAGTCAGGATCCGTTGTTGGCGTTTCATATCGAATCTCCTTTGCGGGGACGCTGCCGAGGCCCGTAGGCGCGGTCGGTTCGACCGGCAAGAGCCGCAGCGGTGAGAGTAGGGGTATCGAACAGGCGTTTTGATGACGCTGGCCGCATAAGCTTGACGTCGCGGCCGCGGCGCGCCACATGCGCCGGATGGAAAGCGAACCCTTCTGGAAGGCCAAGACGCTGGAGGAGATGTCTCCCGCAGAGTGGGAATCGCTGTGCGACGGTTGCGGCAAGTGCTGCCTGTCGAAGCTCGAGGACGAGGACACCGGGGAAATCTACTGGACGAGCGTCGCCTGCCGCCTGTTCGACGCCGGCACCTGCCGTTGCCACGACTACACCAACCGCCTGGCCAAGGTGCCCGACTGCGTCGGTCTGACGCCGCAGAATGTCCGCACCATCAGCTGGCTGCCGTCGACCTGCGCTTATCGGCTCGTCGCTGAAGGGCATGATCTCTACTGGTGGCACCGCCTGCTTTCCGGCAGCGCCGAGACTGTGCATGAGGCCGGCATCTCGATGCGTGGCCGGGTACGCGCCAGCGAGACGGATCTCGCCGAACCGGAAGATTATTTCGACTACGTGCTCGACGAGGAACCCTGAAACAGGGCGCGCCGTCGAACAGGCATGCATGCGGCCGGGCCGCCATTCATTTTCCATGCCCGACTATGGTCATCAGCGAAATGAACCTCGCATGAACGAGCGGTTCCCGTTCGGTTCAGTCATGCGCCGCTAGGGTCACATCATCGCTTCGGCGAACAGGGTTCACAGCAAACAGGCTTCCAAAGGAGAAGATCATGTTGACCAAGATCAAGGCTGCCGCACTTTCGGCTTTCGTCGCTTTTGGCGCTCTCGCGGCCGTCCCAGCCACCGCGCAGGCCGATGGCATCTATCTGAACCTCGGCAGCGGCGAGCCGCGCTTCGGTGTCTACCCCGGCGACCGCGACCATCGCGACTGGCGCCGGGATCGCTGGGATCGCGGTGAGCGTGGCTGGGACCGCGATCGTCCCGGCTGTTCCCCGGAATGGGCGCTGAACAAGGCCGAGCGCATGGGCATCTGGCGAGCCCGCATCGTCGACGTGAACCGTCGCGTGATCAAGGTCGCCGGCCGCCAGGACGGCGAGCGCACCATGGTCGTATTCGGCCGCGAGCGCGGCTGCCCGGTGCTTTACCGCTAAGACACTGCCAGGCTGCAAGGTATAAAAAGAAGGCCCCGGAGGAGCGATCCCCCGGGGCCTTCTTTTTATGATCTGGCAGACAAGGTGCCGAATAGCCGGCACCCCTGCTGTATCATTTCAGCTCGAAGGTGACGTTGACCATGACCTTGTAGGCGTTCTCGCCGGCCTGCACAGGCACGGAAGCGCCGGCGGCATCATAGGCCTTGGCGTTCATCGGCATGGGCGGAGGTGCATAGCTCTGGTCGGTGATTTCCAAGACCTTGCCGACGCTGACGCCGGCAGCTTCTGCAAGTGTCTTCGCCTTGGCGATGGCATCCGCCACCGCCTTCTTGCGCGCCTCGGTGACGACGGTGGCGGGATTCTCGTTGGTGAAGGAGATGCCGCCGCCCTGATTGACGCCGAGCGACACGGCCTTGTCGAGGATCTCACCTGTCTTGGCGATGTCACGCACACGCACTGATAGCGTGTTGGTGACTTGGTAGGCGATCAACTCCGCTTCCTGGTTGCCGTCGGGCTTGTTGGTATAGTTGTAGCGCGGGTTGATCTGGATGCCTGCCGTCTGCAGGTCGCGCTCGGCGATGCCGGCTGCCTTCATCGCGGCAATCACGGCTGCCATCGCGTCGTTGTTGGCATTGAGCGCCTCGCGTGCGGTCTTGGCTTCGCGCATGACGCTGAGCGACAGCAAGGCGAGATCGGGTGCGACGGTGGCTTCGCCTTCGCCGGACACGATGATACGCGGCGGCTGTGGGGCTTCGGCTGCGCTGGCGATCGCAGGCATTGCGACGGCGGCGGCGAGGGCGAGGGGCAAAAAGGTTCTGGTCATCGAAAAACTCCGTTGTTCGCCAGTGGCGATGGCCCGATTAAGCGCCGAATATGGATTGATTTGGGCGATGTTGACGAGTGTGCTCGTAAAGCCTTGTGTGGGGGCACGAAAAACACTATCCAGCCCGCGTGGGGCCTGTAGCTCAATGGTTAGAGCCGGCGGCTCATAACCGCTTGGTTGGGGGTTCGAGTCCCTCCGGGCCCACCATTTTGTTATGTATCAATGCTTTATACGGTGGTTTGCCCCCGTCGATCTCGCTAAGCAGCGGCTTGAGCCTTACCAGACGCACGACCCGATCCATTCCCTATACCGCCAGATGGACCTGGGATGCTTCGAGCGAATAGAGTTCGGCATGATCGATGTCTTCATGACCAAGAATATCCATCAACTGCCTCATCGAGGCCCAGCCCCCCCTTCTGACTAGTCACCTGGAGACTTTCTCAGTCCACGGAGCGTCAAGCAAGTCGGCCAGGGCTGCATCAGCGCGGCGTCAAGCAAGTCAGAGCCGGAAACGATTTCCCATAGGCGATGATCAACACAGATTCGCCATGTCCATCGACCGGCAAGCATGCGCGCAACCGGCCAAAGCTGGTGACTGCCGGTCATGGTCTTGCTCGTTACCTGGATCGATGGCGAAGCCGTCGAATTGACGTTCTTCGCCATTGATCACGACCCTGCGCGTAATCCTCTGATCCCATCGCAAGGGCCACTTTGTCGTGACGAAGCCAAGCCAAGGCACAAGGCCACAACAGGTGCGCGCAGCGGTTCGCTAAAGTCGAAGATTTATCTTCCTCATTGATAAATGTTCTGAACAGGAACGCCGCCTGTGGGGGCCGTTTTTTCATCCTTGATCCAGGAATTGTGCCCAAATGCCTTGTAGCTCAGGTTGCATATATCTGGTTCGTTGACGATTTCTCGAAAGGCACGGCCGTTGACGCTGTGATTGTAAATCATTTTGACTGGGCCCTCTCCATCGCGACAATAGATGTTTTTCGCTTGGAACCAGACAAAATAAGGGTCACAGCGGAAGCGTGCGCTTGCAGACTTCATCGAGGAAAGCACCTTATCTCCTCTGCTGATAGTAGAGTAGCATTGGTGATTTGCTTCAAACATGTAAAGTCCATACTGATTTCCCTCCAGCGTCAATTTCTCATCACCTGAAATCAAGTGCGGAGTGATTTGCGCAGCGAGAAGTAATCCCATCAGCCCCCATCCGACGAGCGAGCTCTTGCCTGTAGGTGGAGGCAGGGGACGAAACCAGGGGCCGAACAATATAAGGAGCGCCGGGAGTACAGTCGCGGGGTAGCGATATCCGACTAGAATTCCAGAGTAGAGATGGAATATCACAAAGAAAACGAAAACTGCTCTCTGAAAAAACTTATTTGAACTAAGGAGAAACCACGAAAATATCATCTCCATTATAATGACAAGATTTGTCATCAATATCTCGGTTCCGAACGGAAATATAGGTAATCCTGTTTTTAGGGCTGTAAAATACTCTCCAAGAACCCATGATGGGTATATTTTGGATGCGGTCGACAGGAAATAAAAAAATACCAGACAAAACCGAAAGAAGAAAACCCTGTGGCGAGCAAATAGATAAATTATGCAGAAGGCATTGTGGTAGTAATCATAGTTTCCCTTGTGCTCGTAATCGATGAGCATGAGGTATATCTTGATGGAGAACAAAAAAAGAATAAGAAAATGAACAATCTCCCATCGCTTTTCGTACATGAAGTAGATGGAGGCAGCCATGATGCCGAAAAGGCCCATGAAGAAAATCGTTTGAGAATATCCGTATGGTAGCGCTTCCATCCAGATCAGATTTTGACAATTCTGGAAGAAAGGCCAGCATATATAGGCCGATTTTTCTACTGCTCTAAGTGTTGTGTTGTAAGAATATTTCCAGGAATCGAATGTAACGAAGAAACCGAGCAGGATTGCGCCTGTCATCCATCTGAGGATGATATCCTCGCCGATCTCCCGTACAGAGAATATCCGGGAATAGCTGTCAGTAACTCTATCGACCAAAGATTTCGCGGTAGAGTTTCCCGAATTAACTCCAACTTGGCTTTGCATCCTACCCTCCGATCTCGGTCCGACATGCACTGTAGGTGATCAACCCTATGAGCATCCGTCCGGATGCGTCCTCTTTGCGAATGCAGGAGCCCTATTGTTCTCCCGTGATCAAAATTTTTTCACGGGGTGAGCGCCAGTTAGGAAGTATTATGAAATGGATCACGACTATGGCCAGGATGCAGAACCAGACACCCCACCAGAAGGTCTGCACGCTATCGATGTAGGGTAATACTGCAGATTGCATGCTGTCATAAGTTGCCGGTTGGTTCCCTTCTACCCTCCTTGATAGAATGATTACTGACGGTGTCCCTGTCTCAGACATGTTGTCTTCTCCGCAGCGGATTGTATTTGTTCTTCAGCATTCAAATCTCAGGCTTCATTTCGAAGATTCTGGAGGCTTGAAGTCATGTCAGTCTTCATCAATCGCCGACCTATTGTTGCGACATCAGCTTCACGAGGCTCCTGGGTCTCATATCGACCCAGTGCGTCTCGATATATTCAATGCAATTCTGGCGGGGTGCTGGGCCATGTATTGGGCGCCAGCCATCAGGGATCTTTGTGGAATCGGGCCACAACGAGTGCTGCCCCTCGTCATTCACCAGCACGAGATAAGTAGAATTCGCATCTTCAAACGGGTTGGCCATATATAAACTCCTGCGGTTTGTTCCAAAAATCGAGGCGGACGTCAGGGATTGGGGTAATCTTGGAGTCGTCGCCGGTTTTTGTATTCAAGCTGTCGCCGTATATCCTTCGTTGCGTGCATTCTGAGATATCCACATCGCACTATAGGGTCCCCCGAGGGGCAGAAGATCCTCGTGCGATCCCCTCTCGACGATGTTTCCATTGTCCAAGACAAGAATTTCGTCACAGAGGAGGGCAGTGGAAATTCGATGAGTTATGACAAGTTTTGTCGTGTTTTTCAGATAGGCCTCGGCCCTCCTGAGAATCTTGTTCTCAGTTATGACGTCAAGCGCTGACGTAGCTTCATCCAGGATGAGAAGCCGGGGCTGCCTGATGAGAGCTCGAGCCAGGCAGATCCTCTGCCTTTCGCCGCCGGAGATAAAGAAACCTCGCTCTCCGATGGCGGTATCAATTCCTTTCGGAAGACTGGCAATCAAAGCATCAAGAGCTGTTACATTGAGGACTTCGGTAAGCTGTTCGTCAGCGAAATCATCATCCCACAATGTGATGTTTTGCCGTATCGTTGCGTTGAAGATCGTGTTTTCCTGTTGGACGACCGAGATCGATTTTCGCAAACTCGTTGGTTCGATCTCGTCTAAGGGGATTCCGTTGAACTCCACAGAACCCTGGGCGGGCTTGTGCAATTTGCAAATTATCCGCCACAGCGTTGATTTTCCCGATCCAGTTTGACCTACAATCGCAATTGATCTTCCGGCTTTGATTTCGAAGCTGGCCCCGCGAATGACAGGCTTACATTTGTCATAGCTGAACCAGAGGTCGGCAACTTGCAGCGTCAGAGGATCGATGCCGAGGGGCTCTTTGTCGTCTTGCTGCTGTTCGCGATCTGAATGGTTGGGGAGGAACAGGAACAGCTTCTCAACGTGGACGAACCCCTCCAAGAGATCTCGCGATGCGGAACTTAATCTTTCGATGGGGGCGATAATCTGAAACAGATATACATTGATAAGGACAAACTCACCTATCGCCATTTTGCCATTCGAGATCTGTATGGCTGAAAAACCGAGTATTAATGTGAGTACTGCTACGAAAACAAAGATCAATACCTGCTGATTCTTGTCGATTCCTCGATTAAAAAGAGACCATTTGGCTTCACTTTGGTTCAGGGCGGAGAGAAGATTGCTACTGATTTTCTTTTGGATTCCGTACAATTTTATTGGTTCCAGGCCGAAGATCACCTCGGAACCCAACCCCGCGATTTGGGTGTCAGCTTCAACGGCCTCTCGCTGAGTACCCATGAGGCGTCGAGTGCCCAGGTGGAATATGAGCCCGTAACAGATGACAAACCCGGAGATCGCGACAAGGAACTCCGGGTGCCCGACATAAATGATAATAAACAGAACTGCAGCTGCCTGAATGATCGTCGGGGCAAGTCCGAAGGTAAATGAGCGTAGGACGGTGCGGATTCCTGACAAGCCGTTGGCAATAATCTGCGAAACCTGTCCTGTTCCCTTGTGTACGATGTCTCGGCTGTCTGCACCCAGGATACGGTTGTAAACTGTGACGAGGATGGATTTGCGTAAGGGACGCCAGAGATATCCGAACTGGAGGACCAGCCTTGTCTGGGCGGCTCGCCCCAACCAGATGAGACCGGCATAAATACAGGTTCCAATCAGTGCCTGATCAACATTCGACACGGTGAGCGCATTGATGGCTGTCCGCAAACCCAAAGGGGCAATTGCCTGGGCCAAAGCGGTCATGAAGATCAGGGCGAGGACGATCAGGGCCTGGATTTTCAGACCGCGCCCCGCTTGTGAGACGGCAATGGATATAACGTCGTACTTCTCTGGCAATTTCATGTGTCGATCTCTTCTTCGGAGAAGACTCCGTGGTTGGATCGGTCGAGATGCTCCACAAGAAGCCCTCCTATAGCTTCCATGGCACTCGGATTTGTCATCTCGCCGTGCCGGCAATCGATACTGTGGGCATGGACTTTCCCTCCGACGAAAGGATGCCAGAGCTGCGTTGCGGAATTGGAGACAGAAAGGCCTGCGACAAAGAGAATGATATCTCCGTCAAAGTGCTTGATCGTGTAATCTCTGAGGAGAGATACGTTGTGCTCTGTTACTTCGAGCATCGTGTCGATTTTTCGAGAGTTCAGCAAAGACAGAACGCCCTTCGCTCCTTCCACCCCACGCCTCAGTTCCTGCTTCTTGTGTTCGCCTAGGCTGCCAACCTGCGTGGGTTTTTGTGGGCTGGGCGAATTTGTTGCGGCGATTTCGGCGGATGCGAGCATCTTGGCTGTTGGATAGGTATCCAGAAGGCTCAATGTTCCGACTTCATCTCCCTGTCTCCTGAGGATGACAGCAATTTCATGGGCGATGTAGCCACCAAAAGACCATCCCAGAAGGTGATATGGTCCCTGTGGCTGCACCGACCTTATATGGCGAAGATATTCTTCAGCCAGGGCTTCCATCGAAGAGAACTGTGGCGCTCCAATCGAGAACTGTGGAGATTGCAAACCATAAATCGGATGGTCTTTTCCCAGATATTTGATGAGGCTGGCATAACCCCAGCTGAGTCCACCGCCTGGGTGGATGCAAAATAGAGGGGGCAGTTTGCCCGACGCGCGGATCGGAATGAGGACAGCATAGGAGTCACTCTGGCTCGTTTCGCCGAGTCTATCCCCCAATTGAGCGACGGTTGGTGCCTCGAACAGGGTTCGGATGGCCAGTTCGACGCCCAGTGTCGAGCGGATACGGCTGATCAGGCGGGTGGCGAGCAGCGAATGACCGCCCAGGTCGAAGAAGCCGTCGTCGATGCCGACCTGTTCCAGCCCGAGGATCTCGGCGAACAGGCCTGCCAGGATCTCTTCCTGGGGCGTGCGCGGGGCACGGATGGAGAGCGGGGTGAAGTCGGGGGCGGGCAGGGCCTTGCGGTCGAGCTTGCCGTTCGGCGTCAGCGGCAGTGCCGGCAGCGCCATGATGGCGGCGGGCACCATGTAGTCGGGCAGATGTTCGCCAAGGCTGCGGCGCAGGGCGGCGGTGTCGAGGCCGGCTCCCGCCTCGGCCACGACATAGCCGACGAGCTGCCTGTGGCCGGGGCGGTCCTCGCGAGCGACGACGGCGGCCTGGCCGACCATCGGCTGGCGGGCAAGCACGGCCTCGACCTCGCCGAGTTCGATGCGGAAGCCGCGGATCTTGACCTGGTCGTCGGCGCGGCCGAGGAAGTCGAGCACGCCGTCGGGGCGCCAGCGGGCGAGATCGCCGCTGCGGTACATGCGGCTGC